>Ga0209426_1000012_pt1 | contig 455537 bp, 419 predicted proteins | sample Deesub1362B_J571_FD_187697 | JGI IMG/M metagenome (GOLD analysis project Ga0209426, IMG submission 187697) | Deep oceanic, basalt-hosted subsurface ecosystem from Juan de Fuca Ridge flank, Pacific Ocean, CORK Borehole 1362B_J2.571 (SPAdes)... ...
CATATCAGACAGTTCAGGTAATAGTTCAGAGTAAAACAACACAGAATCCTGTTCCTGATGCAAGGGTATGTATAATGGACACAAACGACATCGTTTATGTATACGGTGAAACTGATGACTCGGGCCAAGTCAGTCTGGACATCCCTCAGGTAGATCCCTGCACCCTTTATATAACAGTTACAAAGCCAAATTACCTGGCCTTTGAAGGAAATATCTATGTTATGCCGGTAAATGGTCCTTATGTAAATTATTATAATCATATAATTTTTGACCAGAATGGTGACGGAATTATAAATCCAGGAGAGAATGTACAGATTGCAATACAAGCAAAAAATTATGGGACTGACCATGCATACTCAGTAAATGGAAAATCCATTATTAACGACACCTTAATTAACCCCACTGACTCCCTTGCCTTTTTCGGAGACGTCCCTCCTGACAGCACCAGCTGGGACTCCACTGCCTTTTATTTCCATGTATCTCCTGCCTGCACAAATGGGTATCACATTCCTTTTGATATTATTTTTTACACAGCTTCAGGAGATACATGGTCTCATATGCTCCACTTATATGTGGGTTCGCCCAGTCTGATTGCACTAAGGGACTCTTTTTCTGATGAAATTCCTTATGGAAATGGAAATAACCGATGGCAACCAGGAGAAACAATCAAATTCTTTATATTCCTTGAAAATCGGGGTTATGGACAGGCAGATAGTGTTCAGGCATTTTTAAAATCAGGGGATACTCTCTTAAATGTAATTGATTCCACAGGTTTTTACGGTGATATTCCACCTCAGACAATAAAGGCAAATCAGAGTGACCCTTTTATTTTAAAAACCAGTGTGAATGCATCATACGGGACGCAATTCCCCTGCACCTTGATAATAGTTTCAAAAACAGAAACATGTATTGTAAATTACTCAGTTAGAATGGGGCTTTCTTCAGGAACAATAATATACTCTTTTCAGGTTCCTCCACCAATGCAGGTTGGCGGATGGATTACAGGACTTGCATACGACGGAACAGGTTTGTGGGTTGCGGATTACAACTCATCCTATCTCTATAAATTAAATCCTGACAACGGAAGTTATATAACTTATCTGCCCGCTCCGGGTGGAACCCATGTGTATGATATTGCCTATGACCCCAATGATGGCAACTTATGGGTGAATAACATGGGAAATGACCGTATATACAAAATAAACTCTTCCAATGGCAGTATAATCCAGTTGTTTTATTCACCCGCAACAAACGCATCAGGTTTAACCTTTGACGGAACATATCTCTGGATAACTGAATATTCATCAAATATAATATACAGGGTAAACCCTCAAAATGGCTCTATACTCGGAACATACTATCTCCCTTATTCAGGTGATGGTTCAAGAGAAATTGCCATTGATGGCTCTGGACCTGATGGAGGAAGTATAATCCATACAAGAGTGTTCTACACTGGCTCTTTTGACAGCTCCTGTGTATATGAATGGAACAGAATAACTCATACTCCCACAGGCAATAAATTCAAACTCAATTTCAACATAAGAGGTGTTGAATGGGACCCGAACACAGGTGATTACTGGATAGCAGAACCTCATTCTTCGGTCAGAGGTTATATCCACAGAGTTATAGGATTCAATTATCCACCTGTCGGGGTTCAGGAAAAAGAAAAGGTGAAAGAAAAGAGAAATATCAGCATAAACTCAAATATATTTAAAGGAAAGATACGGTTAGAATTATCAATCCCACAGAAAATTAATTTAAAAATAGAAGTTTTTGATGCACTTGGAAGAAGAGTTAAAACCCTGCATAAAGGTGATTTAAAGAAAGGAGAGCATGTATTTGATTTCAGACCAAAATCATCGGGAATCTATTTTATTCTGGTCAGGTCAGATGAATTTGCAAAAGTTTTAAAAATTACGGAGGTAAGTCATGATTAAAATAGTGTCTCTGATTCTATTTTCATTCAACTATCGTGCAAATGCCTATGGTTTCAAGCCCGGTGAAGCCTGGGTAGGTGTTCATGACACAGCATTTGTTATGTACACAGAGGATGCAGGTGCTGACTGGATATATATTGACCCGAACACTCTTTTTGGATTTTTTGACCTCTTCTTCATAGACTCCCTCAAAGGGTGGTCAGGAGGTATGGCAGGAGAAATAAGACATACAGAGGATGGTGGTATGACCTGGCAAAGACAGGTAATAGGAGATACAAAGTGGATATCAAGGATTCAATTCCTTGACCCCCTTCATGGATATGCATCCGCAGGAGATGCCATAGTCAAAGTTACCTCTGATGGTGGAAATACCTGGACAAGAGTATTTACACCCTTTACGGGTGTGGATTTCTATGGAATTCATTTTATAGATACTCTTAAAGGATTTATATGTTCCGGGCTTCCCACAATTATGGGGACACCTGCCTATCTTGCAAAATCAATTGATGGTGGTATAACATGGGATACTCTTTTTTCTGCACCCGGATATGACTTTTTTGACCTGTGGTTCTTTGATGAACAGAATGGAATAGTTGTAGGAGGAGAAGATGATACTCTTACATGGGGACCTGTTATTTTTAAGACAACTGATGCCGGGAATACATGGGATACAATAACACCACCGGGTTATTATCTGCGTGCACTGCACTTTGTCTCTCAAAACACAGGATGGGCATGTGGAATGTTCGGAACAATAATTAAAACGACCGATGGTGGCAATACATGGACATTGCAATCAACAGGGGTATCAGGAACTCTTTTTGATATAGACTTTATGGATTCCCTTCACGGTATTGCATCGGGGCAGGATGCGATTCTTTTCACAGATGACGGCGGAGATACATGGAATCAGGTAAGTATAGAAGAGAGAGGAAACACCAGAACAGAACTCTGCACAGGCATCCCCTCAATTATCAGTGTAGAAGGCCTTAAAAAATACAGAGGAGCAAAACTCTCCATATATACAGAATCAGGCAAAAAGGTGGATTTTAATTCCTTAAAACAGGGAATTTATTTCATAAATTACAGAAAGGCAAAAACAAAAATTATAATTCTTAAATGAATATAATTCTTTTTTTTACACTTTTAATAATCCCTCCAGAATACCACACCTTTGAAGAAACAAAACATTTTCTTGATTCAATAATTCCCCTATATCCCGAGATTTGCAAAATGGAAACCCTGAACTTTACAGAAATCGACTCAAATCCAATATTACTTGTTAAAATCTCGGATAATGCAGGTTTCAATGAAGCCGAGCCACCTGTTTTACTTATAGGAGTTCATCATGCAGAGGAAATTCTGGGACTTGAGATATGCCTGGAGTTGATTAAAAATCTTTTAACAGAATATGGTTCTATTTTAGAGATAACTCAATCTGTCAATGAGAATGAAATATACATTATTCCCTGTCTGAATCCTGATGGCCACGGGGTTGTAACATCAAAATTGTGTGAAGTGTGGAGAAAAAATAAAAGGGATAATAACGAAAACGGAATATTTGATTACAATTGTGGTTTTGAGGGATGGGGTGATGGTGTTGATTTAAACAGAAATTATGATTACAGATGGCAATACGCAGGCTCACCTTATGATACAAGTGAATATTACAGAGGACCTTATGCCTTTTCTGAACCTGAGACTCGCAGTGTTAGAGACTTATGTAAAAGAGAAAACTTTGTAATGGCAATCTCCTATCACAGTGCACGAACAGGTATGGGAGAGGTTATATATTATCCCTGGAGAGATGGCGCTTTACTCTGCCCTGATTTTCTCTTTATAAACGAAGTGGCAGAGAGTCTTGCATGGAATATTATGAGAGACGATTCAAGCGGACCCTACATAGCAATGGTAACAAACAGATGGACAGGTGGCTATTTTAGAAACTGGATATATACAAATTACGGCACATTACCCTTTTTAATTGAGGTATCAGATACAACCATACCACCCGGCTATAGAATTAATGGGATTGTCAAAGAAAATCTGGATGGTGTTTATTATATTTTAAGAAGAACATCTTATAACATATTAAAAGTGGTTGTCAGGGATTCCGTAACAGGAACTCCTGTTTCAGCGTGGGTAAGAATAATAGAACACGATACAATACCCGAGATAAAACATATTTCAAATCCTGATAATGGTGATATTTTCAGAATCTTACACCCGGGAGATTACACTCTTGAAGTGACAAAAACGGGTTATAAACAAAAAGTGGTTCCATTTACATTAAATGAAAGAGAGAAAAAGGAAATATATGTAAATCTATGTCCTTTTGTCTATGACACATTCCCTGAGATAGCCTATATACTGGATAACATAGCCCATAACAAAATAACCATAGCCTTCTGGGTCAGACAGAACTCTGCAATCATCAAATTCAGCATAACAGACATTACAGGAAGAAAAATCAAGCACATAGAATATAAAAATAATCCTCCTGGATTTTACAGGAAAGAAATAAATTTTGAATCTCCTGCAGGTGTCTATCTGGCAACAGTCAAAGTTGATAAATACAGAAAAAAAAGCAAGGTGATTGTAGTTAAATGAGTCTTCTAACAGCAGGAACAATATCCCTGGGAGTTTATCTAAGTATAGAAATATTGAGATATCAAAAGCATTTAAAAAGTCTTAGAAAGATTAAAAACAGAATTCATGTAAACGGAACAAGGGGAAAATCCTCTGTCACGAGGCTTATATATCGGGGTTTAAAGGCAAATCCAGAAAATATTGTTGTTGCAAAAACAACGGGCACAGAACCAAGATTTTTATTCCCTGATGGAAAAGAGCTCCCGGTTGCAAGGCCAGGTAAAGTTAATATAATAGAACAATTGAGAATGATTAATAGAGCTGTAAAATTAAATGCAAACTTTTTTGTAACCGAATGTATGGCAATAACCCCTGAATACATAAAGATATTTGAAGAAAAAATAATGAAGAGCAATGTGGGTGTTATAACCAATATAAGAGAAGACCATCTTGATGTAATGGGACCAACGATACAGGATGTTGCAAAAAATTTATGTCTGTCTCTACCCTATAAAGGAATTGCATTTACCTGTGAAGAAAGATTTTTTGACATAATCAAAAGAGAATCAGAAAAAAGAAAAACAGAGGTTCTTTATATTGACCCCTCATGGGTGAATAATGATATTCTTGAAAAATTCTCTTATATAGAGCATAAAGAAAATGTTGCGATTGCCTGCGCGGTTTGTGAACACTTCGGGATAGAGAGAAAAAAAGCGCTCAAAAGTATGTTTAAAGTGAGACCCGACCCCGGTGTTCTTGAAAGATACATTATAAGCGCTTTTGGTAAAAAACTGGAATTTTACAGTGCCTTTGCTGCAAATGACCCTGAATCAACTTTTATCTTGTGGAAAAACTTCTCAAAAGGTAAAAAAACAAAGATAATACTTTTTGTTTTAAGAAGTGATAGACCTTCAAGAACCGAGTCTTTTTTAAAATTTCTGGGAGATAAAATAAAAGCAGACTTTTATATAGTATGCGGGGAACATTTTCCGATAGTGAAAAGCAATTTAATTAAAAAGGAGATTAATCACGACAGAATAATAACCTTTGCAAAACCAGAACCTGAAGATGTTTTTAATGAGATTATGCTTTTGACCGAGAAAGAGGCAATCTGTATGGGAATAGGAAACATTGTGGGACTTGGAAGTAAAATCAAAGAAACCTTTAAAGCAAGGAGTCTATCTTCATGATACTTGCAGAATCAATTGCAATAGGACTTGTCCTGACTTTATTTTCCTCTGAAATAATAGGCTTTATGGCAGGAGGACTTGTTGTCCCGGGTTATATCGCTTATGTGCTGGACAAACCAGACCTCTTAATAGGAACATTAATAGCAAGTTTTTTAGTTCTTTTGATCTTAAAGTTCCTATCAAACTTTTTACTTCTGTACGGAAGAAGAAGATTGCTTGTAACCGTGCTCCTGGGATTTCTATTTTCAGAACTTACAAGGATAATTGCAAGCACACCTGTCGGTGAAATCGCAATAGCAATAAGGGCATTCGGATTTATAATACCCGGGCTTTTAGCCTACTGGATGGATAGACAGGGAATAGTTCCAACCCTTGGAACACTCGGGGTTGTAAGTGTTTTAATAAGATATATAGTTTTACTTATAAATGGCGGGAACCCGGTTTTTTAAATGATACTGAAAAGAAAGTTAAATATAATGGATTTTTCTATCTTGATTGTAATATCAATAATATTTTTCATAATTCAGAGAGCAACTCTTAAAGAAAAACCTGTAAGATATTACAGACTAAAAAAGCAGGCAGCAGAGCAAACATATACCACTTTTAAAATGCTTAAAGAAGAATTTCTGAAAAGAGGTGGTGAAATAGACCCTGTGAATGACCCTGGAGAAACAGGCCTTATAGGCGTAAGAATGTCATCTATCACGACAAGCGAAGGTGATCTGAGTGCCAAAATAACAGCTATAAACCCGAATTTTTCAGCCCTTTTTGTTGACATTTTTAAAAAATTAAGATTAAAAAAAGGTGATTATATTGGTGTGGGTATGACAGGTTCTTTTCCTGGTTTAAATATATCAGTGATAATCGCATTACAAACACTGGGATTAAGACCTGTAATAATAACCTCAGCAGGAAGCTCAGGGTGGGGAGCAAATATTCCCTTCTGGACATATCTTGATATGGAAAATTATCTTTATAAGAAGGGTATTATAAAACACAGAACAGTCGCAACATCAATAGGTGGTGGTGACGACATAGGAAGGGGTCTGGAACAGGAAGGGAGAGAGCTTTTAAAAAAGGCAATTGATAGAAACAACATAGAAATATTTATAGATGAAACACCCCTTGCAAAAGCGGTTGAAAAAAGAATGGAAATCTATAACAGTTTATCAAAAGGAAAAATAAAACTATTTATAAACATAGGTGGTGGTATTGCAAACTTTGGTGTATCTGACCTTTATTATTATCTAAAACCCGGATTAAACTATCCTTACGATAGAGAAATAGACTTTAAACTATTACCTGTAAAAGGAGTTATTGTTAGATTTCTTGAAAGGGGAATTCCTGTTCTCAACATGCATAATATAATAGATATAGCTAAAAAATATAAAATGCCTGTAGCACCTGCTGCAATTCCAGAGCCCGGGGAAGGGAGCCTGTTCTTCCAGAAAAAATATTCCACCATATTTCTTTTAGTTCAACTTTTTGTTTTCACAGTAATTATCTTTATAATTTTAAAAATTGATTTTCTTTATTTTCTGAGGGTTAAAAGAAAGGAGGAGAGTGTATGAAAAAACTGATTTTAACTCTGTTAATTTTGTCCCCTGTTTTTTCCTACTGGGAAGAGATTCCGGAGGGAATAAAAGGCAAGGAGATTAAAAAGCAAGAAGAGAACTACTTTGTTCTGACAGCAGAAAATGATATTAAATTTGAACTTAAAAAATCAAAATCAATAAAAGTTTCTGTACAGAATACAGGAAGCGAAGTAAAATTATACTTATATAAAAACGGTGAAAAATACAAAACATATAAAATAAGTGATAAAAAGGATATAAAAATATTCCTAAGAAAGGGCAGATATTCCTTTAAAACAGAAAAGGGTATGTTTCATTTAAAGTTTTTTGAATGGAAAAAAAGAAACTTAAAATCAATAGAACCTGTAGGTGGTGGTTTTTCAAGAACATTACTGATTAAAGATAAAAAATACACCTACTACAGGGTAACAAAAGATACATCATGCACCTTTAAGATAAAAGGTCCTGAAACTCTCTATCTCTATGTGCGAGGTGATTTTGGAGAAAAAGGGGAGAGAATACATAAAAAATTCAAAATAAAAGTTTTTGACGGGGGAAAAGAAATACTTTCAAAGGAATTTAAAGGCAAATCTTCAAAGAAATCTATTTATACGGAAAACAAAAAGATAGTTCCAGGACAAGCCGAAAAATTTGAGATTAAAGTGCCAGAAGGTATCCACTCAATAAGGATGGTTTTTGAAGAAGGCACAGGAACTGTCAAGGGTTATGTAAAAAAAAAAGAAAAAAAATTTAAAATAGGTCTTGAAGTAAGTTCTGGATACGACTCAAATATATTCAAATTTTCAGACAGGGATATAGATCTTTTTATAAACAACGAAAAGACTCACAAATTCAGTTATGTAAAAACCATAGATGACTTATTTTTTGGAATAAACCCCTCAATAAGCCTTTACCTTGATGAAATCGAGGTAAAGGCAGGCGCAAAATTTAAAATCCATTACAAAAATGAATACAAAAATTATGGCAGTTTGAACCTGAATTTAAAACTTTTAAAAAAGAATTACCTTTATTTCAAAATATTTTACATGCCCTATTACTTTTCAGGTCCTGTCTATTTAAAAGAGGAAAACCTTACATATCCCCTTAAATTTTCACATCTAAAAATAGGCGGTGGATGTGAGTTAAAAAAATATTTTTTAAAACCCTGTATTGAAGCGGGTGTATCCCGGTATAATTTCTCTTATGAAGTTTTCGATTATCTCGATGCTTTTAAATATTATTTTATATTAAGGGTAAATTTTAAAAATCTGACTCCCTCAATAAAAATTTATTATACAGACCCTTTACATCCCCTGAGTAATAAAAACTGGTCAAATTTTTCTCTGAACACAGGCTTTGATTTAAATTATAAATTTTTAAATGCAGGTTTTGATTTTGAAACAAGAATGTTCACAACAGATAACCCTTATGATACACTTCATTATAAAAGAAAAGATTTTAAAATAAATCTTTACATAGAATCGACAATAAAGTTTGAATTTTTGAAATTCTCTCCTTTTATCGAATACCAGAAAAGATTTGTAAGAAATCCCTATGAAGGTGATCTGGTTGAAATTTTAAAGGATTATGAAAAATTTTTAACTGGAATAAAGATAAAGTTGTGAGAGAAAGTCAATGAAGTGAAAATTTACTTTATATAAACTATTTTGAAAATCGGAAAGCGAGAGGAAAATTTTATAAAATAAACTCCTGTTGAAAGGTTTAATTTCCTTAAATTCAATATTTTATCTCTTACAGGAATTTTTACTATCTTTCTTCCTGATTTGTTATAAATGTAAAGGTAAATGGGTGAATGGGTGGATGGGTTAATGGGTAAGATTAGTTTGTCTTTTGTTATTGTTGGTATTTTTAAAATTTTTATTTCTGTTCCATCACCTTTAACTTCCCTTATTAAATTCAGGTAATATTCATAGGCACCTATATCAAAGATTCCGTCGTAGGGACGGGGCTCATAATACTGGTGTTTTACATACTGATAAATCACATTGTGTTCGGGCAGGACAGCAGGGGCAAGAGAAGAGCCAGCATCAACACAGGAAGATGTATCTGCAAGATGAAAATCTTCACCTGCAAAATCAACAAATCCAGGTTCAATTCCCTCAACCAGTCCACCAGAGTCAATAAATGTTCCCTGAAAACTACTGTGAGAAATCACCCATCCTGTTTTTAACCAGTTGTTTCTGACAATCAAATTTCCATAATCCGCAATCATTGCAAGCCTTGAACCATCTGCTGTTACATAAAAAATATTGTTTCTTGCATCACAGGATTCTAAATTTGTTGAGAGTCTGAATGCTGTTGTATTACCCGCTCTCTTTGAGACAATGGTGTTATTGTAAAAATAAAGAACACCATGCCTGTAATGAGTTGTATCACCGCTGTCACCTCCATAATGAACTATCTGGCTGTTGCCTTCATCATACTGCTCAATCAGGATATTTCCATAAACAAATGTTTTTCTGTAAGAAGGGTCATTGTATATTTCAGGATAATCAGAATCAACCAGATCAAGCTGACGATTTCCATATTCAATCCAGTTATAACGAATTACGCATCCTGATGAACGGTCTTTCAAATTATTACCCAGACAATTTGCCCTTAAAGGTCCAAAATGATTAAACTGAAAGATTATTCCCTGAGCCTCTGTGTAATTATTGTGTTCATAATAACTACCCTCAATTCCATTGTCATATATATAACACCCTTCAACAAGGATATTCTTTGCAGAATGGGAAACAAAGAAACCGTTTCCACAATCAGTAAGAATACAGTTTCTTATGGTTATATGATCTCCCTCAATAACATAAATTGAAGACGCATTCTCAGCATAATATCTTAACTGTCCTTGGTCATCGTAAAAAGAATAAGGGGGTCTTGCACTTTTTATTTCGAGATTCTCAATTATTATGTAATTGGGAATTTCACCCGGATAACTTGAGCCTCCCATGTTTATAATTCCCCTTTCCTCTGACCAGTAATCAAGTTGAAGTCTTGTAATAGCATTCTGACCGTCAATAACCGGTAAATCACCCCATAAACCGGTAACGCCCTGAAAAACAATAGGTGAATCCTGAGTTCCACTCCTTCCAATAACCCATTTTTCATAATAGGGTGTTGATTTATAATAAATTCTCACAGTATCTCCCGGATTTAAAGATTCAAGAGGAACATCACCTATATTCTGATAGGGCATACCAGGACCCACCTCATAGGTGAAGGTAAAAATATATAAAATTACAATCAGATTAAACATCATAATCCACCTGTTATACTTTTAAATTATATATTTATCTCCTCGAAATTTTCAAATGAGTTACTTTACATTACCTTAATCCAGGATTTTCTAATAAGTCAATCCATAACCTTGACTTTTCTATTTGCAAAAAGTTATAATTTAAACTCTTTTAAGCCGGGGTGGCGGAATTGGCAGACGCACATGGTTGAGGGCCATGCGGGAGCTGATCCCGTGCGGGTTCAAGTCCCGCCCCCGGCATAATTACCCGCAACACAATTTTTTACACCTTTAACATCTTTTTAGAGTTGAAAAAATCCTTTATTTAACTTTAATATTTTATCACTTAAAATATGATTTTGCCGGGGTGGCGGAACTGGTAGACGCGGCGGATTCAAAATCCGCTCCCTGTAAGGGGGTGGGGGTTCAAATCCCCCCTCCGGCAGAAAGGAGAGGATATGGCACACGCATATACACCTGGTTTGAAAGTGGCAAAATGGACTGTTGTAAGAAAAGAAAGGAGACTGCCTCTACCTGGAGATGTAATTGTTAAAAAGGGACAAAAGGTAAAGGCTGAAAATATAGTTGCAAGAACAGAACTTCCGGGCAATGTTCACCCCGTAAATGTTGCGGGGCTTTTAGGAGTCACCCCCTCTGAACTCCCTCCCCTTATGATAAAAAAAGAGGGAGACTGTGTTAAAAAGGGAGATATAATTGCTGAGACAAAGGGCATATTCGGTATTTTTAAAAGTAAAGTAACCTCTCCTGTTGATGGAGAGATAGAATCAATATCTTCTGTTACAGGACAGGTAATTCTAAGAGAACCACCTATACCAATAGAAGTAGTCGCTTACATTGATGGTGAGGTTGTTGAAATAATTGAAAATGAAGGAGTTGTTATAGAGACAACTGCAAGTTTTGTGCAGGGTATATTTGGAGTAGGGGGGGAAGTAATAGGCACTCTAAAAATGACTGTAAATTCCCCTGAAGAGGAATTGACTCCAGATAAAATTCCTGAAGATGTAAAGGATAAAATAGTTGTTGGGGGAGCTTTTGTCACTCGCGAAGCTCTTGAAAGTGCAAGAAAAAAAGGTGCAAAAGCAGTTGTTGTGGGTGGGATAGATGATGTAAACCTTAGAACATTTATGGGCTATGATATAGGAGTGGCAATCACAGGTTCTGAGAATATAGGTTTAACACTGATAATAACAGAAGGTTTTGGAAAGCTACGAATGGCAAAAAGGACTTTTGAACTACTCGCCAGTCTTGATGGTCAGAAAGCATCGTGCAATGGAGCCACTCAAATAAGAGCGGGTGTTATAAGACCAGAGGTCATTGTTCCTCTTGATGGAAAGGTTGAGAAAAAAGAGGAAGACAAAAGTTTAAAAGAAGGGATGAATATAGGGACAATGATAAGAATTATAAGGGACCCATATTTTGGGAGAATAGGTAAGGTAAAATCACTACCTCCTGAACTCAGGACCATAGAAACCGAGGCAAAGGTCAGAATTGTTGAGGTTGAACTTGACACCGGTGAGAATGTCATTGTTCCAAGAGCAAATGTTGAAATAATTGAAGAATGATGGATAAATTATATGAAAGGACATTTTTAGAAGGGGAGATTATATTTAAAGAGGGAGAAACAGGTGAAGAAATCTATCTAATAGATAAAGGCGAAGTAAAAATTTTTAAGGATATTGAGGGAATTGAAAAAACACTCGCAATTCTCAAAGAAGGAGAGGTATTTGGTGAAATGTCAGTGCTTGATGGAAAACCTCGTTCTGCCTCGGCAAGGGCAACAAAAGATACTATTTTAAGAATAATGAACAGAGAAGCACTGATTGAATACATAAGACAGAACCCATTTATGGAATACTTAATAAACACACTTATAGAGAGACTGAGAATGGCTGATGAACAGATTAAATTTCTTTCAATAAAACCTGAGGAAGTTAGACTTTTAAGTTTCTTAAAATGGGCATCATCTACATCCCATTTTCCGTGCGATACAACGAAGATAAGTCTTTTTACAGGACTTTCAGAAAAGCGAATTAAAGAATTACTGGCAAAGTATAAATCCAGTTCTTTTGTTAAAGAAAAAAATGGATTGATTGAAGAAATAGATGAAAAAAAACTCGAAGATTATAAAAATTCTCTTTTAAAAGAAAAAAATATCCTCTAAATTCAATGAAATTGACCGATATCCTTGAAAGGATAAAAACTATTGAACAAAATCTTTCAAATCCCGCAGGTAAAAATATTCAGTCCCTTCTGGAAGAATATAAAAGATTAAAGCCTCTTGGAGAAAAAATAGAAACTTTTTTTAAAATAAAAAAAGAGATAAAAGAGATAGAAGATATGGTAAAAGTAGAAAAAGATACCCAGATGCTTGAATTAATAAATAAAGAAATGGAAGAACTTTATGTGAAAAAGAACAGGATATTTGAAGAAATCAAAAAAATGTTGATTCCCCGGGATCCCAATGACAGTAAGAACGCTATCCTTGAGATAAGATCAGGAACAGGAGGAGAAGAGGCTGCGCTTTTTGCAAAAGATTTGATGAAAATGTATTTGAAATATGCAGAGAAAAAAGGATTTAAAGTCTCAATTACAGAGTTACATGAAACTGATCTGGGTGGTGTGCGTGAACTGGTAATGCTTGTAGAGGGTAAAAATGCTTATGGGAATTTGAAATATGAAAGCGGTGTGCACAGGGTTCAGAGGATACCTGTAACAGAAACCGGTGGTAGAATACACACATCAACTGCATCAGTAGCAGTTCTTCCAGAATGGGAAGAGGTTCAGATTGAAATAAAACCTGAAGATTTAAAAATAGAAGTTAAAAGAGCGGGTGGTCCCGGTGGGCAGCATGTAAACGTAACTGACTCCGCTGTGAGGATCACTCATATTCCAACAGGTATGGTGGTTCAGTGTCAGGATGAAAGGTCCCAGCATAAGAACAGGGCAAAAGCATTAAGAATTTTAAAAGCAAGACTTTATAAGTATGAGAAGAACAGGAAAGAAGAAGAAATACGAGAAAAAAGAAAAAGTCAGATAGGAACTCAAGAAAGAAGCGAAAAGATAAGAACCTATAACTTTCCCCAGAATAGAATTACGGACCACAGGATAAATTTAACTCTTTACAATCTTCAAGGAATTCTGGAAGGAAATCTGGATGAGCTGATTCAGGAATTAAAGGAAAGCGAAGAACAGGAGAAATTAAAAGAAATAGAAATTGAGGGAAATTAAACATCTGAAAAGAGAATTAAAAAAAATTTACAGGGAAAACAATATTGATAATATATTAAGTCAAATTCTGAATATTGATATAAAGGACCTGTATATTAATAAAATTTATTTAAGTTCTGAAAAAGAGAAAGAGATAAAAAAAATATTAAAGAAATTTAAAGAGGGAACTCCCCTACCTTACCTTTTAAAAAGGGTATATTTTAATGATATTGAACTTTTTATAGAAGAAGCTGTTTTTATTCCAAGACCGGAAACTGAAATCTTTGCACTGGAAACCGTAAATCTATTGAAAGAAATATCTTTTCATCCTGAAAGGATTCTTGACCTGGGTTGTGGTTCTGGATGTATAGGACTACTTATGAAAAAGTTCTTTCCAAAATCCGAAGTTTTTGCAAGTGATATAAGCATAAAAGCCTGCAGGGTATCAAAGATAAATTCTAAGAAAACAAATTTAAAGATAAATATAATATGCACTGATATGTTTTCCTGCTTTAATAAAAAATTTGACCTGTTAATTTCAAATCCGCCTTATGTCAAAGAAGAAGAATTTGAAAATCTTCCCGAGTATGTGAAAAAAGAGCCTAAAAGAGCTCTGTACGCAGGAAAGGATGGTCTTGTTTTTTACAGAAAAATCGCAGAAAAAATAAAAAGAGTTTTAAAAGATAATGGAATCATTGCGATTGAAATTCATCCCTTTCTCGAAAAAGAGATTAAAGAGATATTCAAGAATTTTACATTTTTGAAGGAAATTTATGACTTAAATGGATTTAAAAGAGGATTAATTTTTAAAGTATGATTTTTAAACTTTATACTAAAAAACTTTTAAAGGAGGTATTATGAAAAAATTGGCTGTTGCAGGTATGGTTGTGTTAATGCTTGTTTCCTGTAAAAAAGAATCAAAAGAAACAACCGCTGTTGGATATGTGTATTCTTACAACGGACAATATCCTCTCGGCGGAATAAAAGCATACATAAACAACCAGTCTTCAAACTATGACTATACTGATTCAAAAGGATTCTTCCAGATAGAAAATCCACCAACAGGGAATCAGATTCTTGTGCTTGAATCAGGTTCATTCAAAACAGAAATAAATGTAGAAATAAAGAAAAATGAAGAAAATGTTGTATCCAGCAAAGACAACCCCATAAAATTTGGAAGAGAAACCACATCTCCTGTGAAAATGGCAGTAGTTTACGGTAATTATGACGAGATACAGGCACTTCTTGACAGTATAGGATTTCCAGAAATTTCTTCTCCTGATGTTGATTCAACAGGATACATTCTCTACAATTATTATACAGACATCTTATACAATCCATCAGAACTTGCAAAGTTTGACATACTCTTTTTAAACTGTAGTGATTACTGGGATTTTAGAACCGATAGCACAGCAATCACGAATCTCCGGAACTATACACAAAATGGTGGAAGTCTTTATGCATCTGATTGGGCTTATGACGCTGTTGAAGCAACATTTCCTGATTATATAGATTTCTATGGTGAGGACAGTATTGCCGGTTCAGCCCAGCAAGGAATGTCTGAAAGTAATGTGAAATCAGATATTCTGAACCAGAGAATTCAAGAAGCACTTGGTAAAAATGAGATTTTAGTAAATTTCAATCTTGGAGCGTGGGTTGTCATAGATGATGTCTCAAATCAAGCTGAAGTATGGGTAAGAGCTGATTCCATTCACACTTATATGGAGACTCTTTTAAACAAACCTCTTATGGTTAGATTTGATTATGGAAACGGTCAGGTTATTTATACTTCCTTTCACAATGAGGCGCAGGTAACACAGGACATGATAGAAATTTTAATAACGGTTATTTATTCCCTTTAAAAAGGTAAAAGAGTTCGTATAGCATATCAAAACTTTAATCTAAAAAAGAGGTATGGGTACAGGTCCAGAACTATTTGTAGAGTAGTATACTCCTGAAATTAATTGCTTATATAAGTCTCTAATGAAGATTGAGGGGTAAACTGCCCACCAGGAATTAAGCCGTATATTTCAACTTAAGTTGCATTATCAAGAATTAAATGATGGGGTTCTATTTTTTTCATAGAAACAAAAATTTTTTTAAGATTTTCTGATATTTTTTTAAACTTCTCCTTTTCCTTTATAATCATTTGAAAGTCCTCTACAACTCTATCAATGTTTATATTCTGAATATATTCTATAATTTCTTCCTTATCCAGAAGTATATTTACAATACTCGCATATTTCACTTTCACAAAAAGTTTTGCAAGTAAGTAAGTGATGTTTGAAATTTTGTAAAGAGTTATAAAAGGAACTCCTATGAGAGCCGCCTCAAGAGTTGCGGTTCCTGAAGCTATGAACGCACCTTCTGAAATTTTAAGTATATCTCTGGCATCTCCTTTATACACATCAAACTCTTTTGTTTTAAAATCATATGTCCTTATAAGAGACAGCTTTAAAGAATGCTGTGGATACATACCATACAACTTCTCTGCAATTTTTTTGTAAACAGGAATTAGTTTACCAAGTTCATTTCTTCTGGAACCAGGTAAAAAGGAAAACACCTTTTGAGGTGTGTAACTTATATTCATGGTTTCTTCAATTAAAGGATGTCCCACATAAAAGGCATTTATTTTTCTCTCCCTTAAAATATTTTCTTCAAAGGGGAATATGCAGAGAGCAAAGTCAATATATCTGTAAAGTTCTTTCCATCGCCAGTTACCCCATGCCCATATCTGTGGAACTATGTAATAAAAAATCTTTTTGCCTCTTTGTTTTAAAATCCTTGCAATATGCAGGTTAAACCCGGGAAAATCAACAAGAATTATATTATTTATCCGTTCTCTATCTGAGAATTTTACTATTTTTTTTCTTAAATTTTTATAATAGGAAATTTTATCAAATATTTCTATAAATCCAACTGCACCATGCTCTGTTATATTTTCTACAAGTAAAGCTCCCTCTCTTTCAGAATGTTTACCCGCAAAGGCATATACTTTTACATCTTTTTCTACACTCTTCAACCTTCTTATTAATTTTGCAGCATTTTTGTCTCCAGATTCTTCACCCGCTATTATTAAAAACCTTTTTTCCATAGTATGATTATTATGACAATATAAAATAACAATATTGAAATTATCGTGTCTCTTTCTATTCTAAAAACTCTGGAATATTTATTCACTGGTTTTGTTTTAATAAACCTAAAGGGTTTTATGAGCACTCTCGGGACACTCCTCTTATATTCTCTATACTCATCACCAAATTTCTCCTCAAGAAATCTTTCTTCTGAGATTATAATTAAAAAGTAAATTGTAAATATAATTGAGAATGAAAGAATGAAAATTATAAGGGGAAGCCACATTGCCAGAAGCACTCCAAACAAATTCATCAGGTTACCAAGATAAAGAGGATTCCTTGTTATACTGTAAGGACCTTCTTTAACAATAGAGGGAGCATTGAGTTCCCTGCTTCTTGTAAACCCGCCAGAATATCTAAGAGAATATATTCTTATTGTCTCTCCGAGTATAATAAAAGGTATGGAAAACAGAATTGATTTAACACTGGGGTTTGAAAAGAAAAAAAGGATAATTACAATTAAAAATATAACTATGCCTCTTTTTTTAAAGAGAAAATTTCCTATTTTATGCAAGGCCTGCTTTCCTGAGTTTTCTATAAATATGATTTTTAATTTTAAGAGCAAAATCCAGAGCTTTTATTGCTTCATCAGCACTCACAACTGGTTTCTTTTTCTCCAGTATTGACTGGATAAAAAGAGTAAGTTCTTCTTTTAAAGGGTTTCCTCTGTCTATCTTGAGAGGATAAGGCTTTATTATATTTTTTTTCTTCACATAAACCTCTGCATCTGCCGTGGCGTAATTTACTGATATATACATATCCTTCTGGAAAAATCTTATCTTTCTGTATTTCTCTCGTGAGACTCGCGATGCAGAAAAGTTAACTATAGCATTATTTTCAAGTTCGATTCTGGCATTTGCTATATCTATCTTGTCAGTAAGAACAGGCACCCCTACCGCATCAATTATTTTAGCTTTCATACCTGTAAGCCAGAGCACTATGTCTATGTCATGTATCATAAGGTCAAGTATTACATCCACATCAGTTCCCCTTTCAGTGTAAAGGCTCAATCTTTCTGATTCTATGAAGAGCGGTTCCTTTAAAAGTTTTTTTACAGCTTTAATGGCAGGATTAAACCTCTCAATATGACCTATTTGAAAAACACATTTTTTTCTCTCAGCGATATCTTTAAGAATTTTTGCCTCTCTCGTTTTTGTTGCAATGGGCTTTTCAAGGAAAAGATGTCTGCCACTGGAAAGAATTTTTTTTCCTATATCAAAATGGGAAAGTGTGGGTACGCAACAGGTAATTGCTTCAGCCTTATCAATTAATTCATTTAAACTTTTAAAACATTTACATTTGTATTTTTCAGCTATTTCATTCCCTCTCTCCACATCTATATCATAAACGCCCACGAGTTCTGTATGAGATATTTCTCTTAAAAGCCTGGTATGTATAGAACCCAGATGTCCTACTCCCACAACACCTACTTTCACCTTTTTCACAGGCTCCCCCTATAACCTATTTCAATGGTCCTGTTCATATAATCTCTATTAAGTACATTTCTGAAGGATATTCTCAAGAAGAATAGGTCTTCAAAGGAAAACTCTGCACCAATATTCAAGAGCCCATTCTCATTGTAATTATCGTTAAAACCAAAAGTAAAATCTGAAAATATAGCAAACTCGGGTGCAAAGAAAAGTTGAATTGACGAAAAGACATCAAGTCCATTTTCAACATCTTTTCTTTCAAATGTATAATTTGCCCCACCATTTAAGATAATACCTCCCATTCCATAAAAAGACTTTGAAAGAGCAACAAAAGCTCCCTTGGATTTAACTTCGTACCTGTCACTATCATCAAGGTATCTATCAAACCCCTGGGTTGATATTCCGAAACTCAGGGCAGGGAAAAACCTTCCTTCATACACTGCCATGTATTTGAAATGAACTCCAGGTAGAGGGTAAAATTCCGGGTCCTCCATACCTATAATGTTTATTCCGCCGTAAGAGATTCCTATGGATAAATAATCAGTTATTGAGGTTTCCATCTTAAGAAGGAGTCCTCCCTCTTTTTGAATCCTAAGATTCATTTCATAGCTTCCCCTTGGCGTCGTATAGGCTGTAGGAACATCTCCTATGGATAAATTTGCTTTCAAAAAAAATATCATCATTAATATATTCATTTTAAAATCATCCTCCCTTCACCAAGTAAATTCCTGAGTTCTTCAAACAAATAGTAATCAAGTTTAACATAAAGGTTTCTTGCCCTGTAAACATACACTTTACCCTCCTCTTTAATTTCAAACCATACCTCCATATCCCCCTTCTTTTTCAGGAGCAAATTTTTCAAATTCTTAATTAAATCTTCATGCACTTCGTTCGTATTGATTTTTATTATAACTCTTTTGAACCTGTTTTTTATAATCCTTTCCAGTGGAATAACCTCACTGGCTTTTACACTTCCCACTCTGGATGAATTCAAAGGAGAGTAAATTCCTTTTATGTAATATATCTTATCTGAGGAAAAATTCTTCCTGATTTTCTCCATTAAATCGTTAAAAACCATAACTCTAAAGGTTCCGTAAAAGTCCTCAAATTCAATCTGCATGTATTCCCTCTGCATCTTATCTTTGAAAACCTTCGCTTTTACAGGAAAACCACATAAAGTTATTTCCCTCGTATTATCAAAATATATAAGGTCGCTGGAATTTGATATATTCATGAATTCAAGGAAATGGGCATAAGGAGTCAATGGGTGAGCTGAAAGGTAAAACCCAAAAGCTTTTTTTTCCATCTCGAGTTTCTCGTTCAGTGTAAATCCTTCAATCTTTTTTTCCTGTGCTGTAGCGGGGTTAAAAAGAGAAGATTGAAGTGTTATATCTTTTTTGGAAGTCTCTATCTTTGAAATTAATTTTTTCCTGTCAGGTTCAATTTTATCAAAGGCACCGGAATATATCAGGGCCTCTATCACTTTTTTATTACAGGACTTAGAACTAACTCTATAGGCAAAATCTTCAAAAGACCTGAATTCACCTTTTTTTCTCGTTTTTATTATGTTATTTATGGCTGATTTACCAACATTTTTGACCCCGCCAAGGCCAAAAAGTATTTTGTTTCCATCCACTATCTTAAATTCTTCTTCGCTGAGATTTATATCAGGTGGCAGAACTTCAATTTCCATTCTCTTTGATTCACTCACAAATTTGGCGAGTTTATCAGAATTGTTCATTTCAGATGAAAGGTTTGCACACATAAAATAAACAGGATAATGTGCTTTCAGATAAGCAGTTTGATATGATATAAGGGCATAACTTGTTGAGTGAGCTTTATTAAAACCGTAACTTGCAAAGGGTTTGATGGTTTCAAAAATATCTTTTGCCACCTCTTCCGGGATATTCTTCTTTCTCGCACCTTCTATGAAATCTCTTTCCTGCTCCAGCATCTTCTGCTTTTCTTTTTTACCCATCGCTCTTCTCAGTATATCAGCCTTACCCATAGAGAAACCCGCTATCTCAGCCGCTATCCTCATAACCTGTTCCTGATAGAGGATAACTCCGTAAGTTTCTTTCAGGACATCTTCTAAGAGCGGATGAGGATAGGTGACAGGAGAAACACCATGCCTTCTGGATATAAACTCATTTATGCTTATAGAACCCAGAGGACCCGGTCTATAGAGAGAAAGTATCGCTATTAAATCTTCAAACTTTTCTGGTTTCATCTTTTTCAGTATATCTCTCATTCCCGGTGATTCAAGTTGAAAAACACCTGTTGTCTCTGCTTTTTTGAGTAAATCATAAGTCTTTTTATCATTAAAAGGTATTTTTGCAATATCAAACTCTGGATTTTCATCCTTCACCATTTTCTGGGTCTTATGGATCACAGTAAGCGTTCTCAATCCAAGAAAATCCATCTTTAAAAGACCTACAGATTCAAGAGACTTCATCTCATATTGAGTACAGACCGTTCCATCTGTTTGCCTGTAAAGAGGAACAAATTCCATCAAATCGCCAGGTGCTATTACAACGCCCCCGGCATGAACCGAGGAATGTCTTGCATGGCCCTCTATTTTCTTTGCATATTTAAACAATCTGGTATAAACTTCTTTTGAATCTATAAGGCTTTTAAAAACAGGATTTTCATTATAAGTTTCTTCAAGAGAAGAAAAGTTCACAAGTTTTGCAATCTTATCACCTTCAGAATAAGGTATGCCCATAACTCTTGCCACATCTCTTATTGCACCCCTTGCCATCATTCTGCCAAAAGTTATTATCTGGGAGACGCTGTTTTCGCCATATTTTTTTCTCACATAACTGATAACCTCATCTCTTCTTTCATCCTCAAAATCTATATCAACATCAGGAGGAGAAATCCTTTCAGGATTTAAAAATCTTTCAAAATAAAGACCATATTTCAGGGGGTCTATACTCGTTACTCCCAGAGAATACAGTACAAGGGAACTCACCGATGAACCTCTACCTGGCCCTACCATTATATCGTTCTCCCTTGCAAAATCAACAATATCTTTAACAATAAGAAAGTAACCCTCATAGCCCATCTTCTTTATTATTTCAAGCTCATATTTCAGCCTGTCTTTGTACCTGGTAGAAGGCTCCTTGCCTGTCCTCTCCTTCAAACCCTTTTGTGCAAGCTCTTTTAAATAACTATAATTACTGTCAAACCCCTCGGGTATTTCAAATTTCGGGAGATGTAGTTTTGAATCCAGTTCAAGTGAAGTATTACATCTTTCTGCAATTTCAAGAGTATTTTTAATTGCATCAGGCATATGGGAAAATCTTTCCTTCATCTCCTCTGCACTCTTAAAATACACTTCTTGAGTTTCAAATTTTAATCTGACCTTATCCTGGAGCGTTTTATTGGTTTGTATGGCAAGTAAAATTTCATGAAGAGTGTAATCATCTTTTTCAATAAAATGAACATCGTTGGTTGCAACACACGGCAAATCGTATTTTCTGGAAAATTCTACAAGCACTCTGTTAACCTCAATATTTTCCTTCAAATCTATATCCATTAGTTCGAGATATACATTGTCTTTACCAAATATATCTACATAAGTTTTGAGTGCCTTTTCTGCTTCATCGGTTTTCCCTGACAGGATAAGATAAGGAATATGTCCTTTTAAACAACCTGTTAAAAATATCAATCCTTCTGAGTATTTTTCAATAAGCTCTATATCTATTCTCGGTCTGTAATAAAATCCTTCAATATATGAGAGTGAAGACAATTTCAACAGATTTTTATAGCCTTTATGATTCCTCGCAAGCAGAAGTATATGATAATTGGAACCCGATATCCCGCCTGCTTTCTCAAATCTACTTCTGGGAGCCATATAGAGTTCTATACCTGTTATTGGCTTTACACCGTTTGCAGTCGCATACTTATAAAACTCTATTGCGCCAAAAAGAGCTCCATGGTCAGTTATAGCAAGAGCAGGCATATTATATTCTCTTGCTTTATCTACAAGACTTTTAATTTTAGACACACCATCCAGCAGGCTATATTCGGAATGAACATGGAGATGAACAAAACTCATTTTCCTGGTAAAATCCTGACTCTCCTTCCCTCAACTTTCAATCTCCCCTCTGCAAAAAGCTGTATTGCTTCAGAATAAATTTTATGCTCCTCCTTTAAAATTCTGTGGGCAAGAGTCTCAGGGGTGTCATCTTCAAGCACAGGAACACATCTCTGTAAAATTATTGGACCAGTATCCACCCCCTCATCAACAAAATGAACTGTACAACCTGAAACCTTAACACCATAATCCCATGCCTGCTTTTGAGCATTAAGACCCGGGAAAGAAGGAAGAAGAGAAGGATGAATATTCATTATTTTCCCGTAAAAAGCCTGTATAAATGTCTTTTTTAAAACTCTCATAAAACCCGCAAGGCAGACAAGTTCAACACCTTTTTCTTTCAAAACCCTCACATATTCCTCTTCTCTGTCAGGTGTCATATATGTTTTCTTTTCTCCGGGATAAATATACATTGCTTCCACTCCTGATTTCTTTGCCTTCTCAAGAGCAGGAGCATCTGGATTGTCTGAGAGCACTATAGCAACCTCTGCATCTATGTTTCCTTTTTTAGAATTCTCTATTATCGCCTCCATGTTTGAGCCTCTACCTGAGACAAGAATACCCACTTTAATTTTTCTCATGGAACCCTTCCAAAAATCGGAGAAATATCGTTTTCATAAAAAGAAAGTTCATTGTCCCGCATCCATTTGTAAAGTTTTTTAACCGGTATATCCTGAATCTGTTCTTTCTTAAGGTAAACAGGTAAATTGACATCTATAAACTCTTTTAAATTCAGTACCTCCTGCTCATACTTTTCCAGAAGAGCTTTCAATTCCTCTGCATTTGCAGGGTCTTGAATAAAATCTACAGCCATGTCATAAGCCTGATGAAATCTTCTTACACTTTCTCTCTTAAAATAGACCCCTGTTTGAGATACAAAGTACCCTGCATAAGGATAAGGAGATGAAATGTCATCAAACAAGGTTTTCATAAGAATCTTGAAATCATTAGAATCTGCAAGAAAAGATAACATAGGTTCTATAACATAAGCTGCATCCCATTCACCATAAGGAACTGAAGTATTGTATCTTATTATCTTTTTCTCATCTAATATGATCTTATTTAAATTAAGCCATTTTTTAAACAGCTCCACATCTTTTCTCCAGGAAGGAATTGCAAGAGACTTTTTATTAAGGAGTTTAAGGGAAAGTCTCTTGCTCTTCGTTTTCACAACAACCCCTGTAAGAGGATAATCTTCATCCTCCACAACCATTGCCATGAGCCTGAACTTATCAGCATCAACCGCTCCTTCAAAAAGAAAATTGACAACAGGATAACCTGCAAGAACTTCGAATCTGCCTTTTCTTAAATCTTCAAGAGGGTCTTCTCTGGAAACATCAAACTCAGACATAACATTCAATTTCAATTCATCAAAAAACCCTTTTTCTTTTGCCACAAACACAGGGAAACTGGCAAGATTGGGGTAAGCAACAATTTGTATCTCCTGAACCTGTCTTGCCTTAAATTGTGGATAGACAACTATCAGAACAAGTACTGTAGCGAGGATAAGATTAACCACATATAAAATATACTTCATCCTTCCTCCTTTCAAAAAGAATTTTTGTTTTAATTATAATCTCTTAATCTTTACTAAATCAATTTGAAAGCCTCTAAACTTCTTTTGAATTTCTGTATGAAATCCAGTTCTTTTTTTAAAGGTTTATCTTTGTTTCCTCTATTATTTTGCTCACACCTTAACACTTGAGACTGAGTTTTTTCCTGACAGCACAGCGACTTTATAACCTTTATCAAATAGAAATCTAAAAATATCCATCCTAAAGAATCAAGTTTCTTTAATTTTACAGGATTATAGAAACTTTTATAGATTTTTTATAAAAATCTCTTCAAAATTTTTAGCATTATACCTTTTATACAAATCTTCTTTTCTCCCCTCTATAACAATCTTACCGTCTTTTAAAAAACCCACCCTGTCACACATTTCCTCTGCAAAAGAAAGAGAATGGGTGGCCATTAAAATTCCCTTTCCCGATTTCTTTAATTCTTTCAGGTAGTTCTTAAAGTTATAAACTGCCTTTGGGTCAAGTGCTACCAGCGGTTCATCAATCAAAAGGAGTTCAGGGTCATGAATCAAAGCCTGTATTATACTTACCTTTTGTTTCATTCCATGAGAATAATTGCGTGATATTCCCGAAATCCACGACTGTGTGTCAAATAGAGCAGAAAATTTCTCTACCCTTTTTCTGGCATCCTCTTTTTTTATTCCATAAAGACTGGCCACAAAGAATATCTGTTCTATCCCTGAAAGATATGGATAAACAAATGGAGTATCCTGAATAAAACCCAGTTTTCTTTTAAAATTATCTCCAGAATGATTCACCTTATCACCACATAAAATCACATCCCCATGATCTTTTTTCAATGTTCCTGCTATGAGCTTTAAAGTGGTAGTTTTACCGGAACCGTTTGGTCCCACAAGAGCATAAATTTCACCTTTCCTGACTTCAAAATTAAGAGGACCCAGTTTAAATATGCCAAAATCTTTAAAAAGTTCTTTTATTACTAAAATTCTCAATCTATCTCAAGTATTTCAATTTCTATTTTCCCGACAACAGGTGCAACTTCTGCCTGTTTTTCTATCTCACCGAGCTTCAGCATTATGTGTAGTGGAGAAGCAGGGAATTCAGCATAGGTCGGGTCAGCAAAAATCCACTTATCAAGATAGACTGCATTCCATGCATGGTACCAGAAATAACCTTCCTGATAGATCAGTCCTACCGCTATCTGTGAAGGAATCCCTATTGCTCTGAGTAAGGTCGCGTAAAGTATAGAATGTTCATTACAATCTCCTTTTCGACTATGCAAAACATCTATTGCAGATGGGATGGTTACTGAAGGTTCCTTTGTAAGATAATTGAAAACCTTGTATAAAAGATTTTCCACCTTCATGCTAACATTCTTGCCCTTTGCCCATTTTCTCGCACTATCAATCACCTCAGGGTTCTCACACTGTATAAAAAGGGTAGGTTTCAAAAATTCTTTCAGATCCTCATTTATATTTATTTTATCAATTTCACTTAAACTGGCTTTCTCCACCTCTATCACAGCATAATCTTTGCCCTTTTGTATTACCTTTTGACCGGCGAATTCAAGGTCAAGGACATCAGGATTTATGTTCGACAGTCTATAAACAACCCTTTTTGCATTCAGTTTAACTCTACTACCTTTTGGTTTCACAGCGTATTTAAAAAGAAGGTCAATTGGCTTTTCTCCCAGCTTTGATGCCTCCTCTCTTGACTCTTTCACAAGGACCATATCAAAAGGGAGTTCCTCTCTAACTATTTCACCATTTTTCATAAAAATTCTCTGGGTTATACCTGCAAACTCGTATTCATACACATCGGTCTCAATTTCTTTATCTTTAAGTCCTATCTTTTCTTTTCCCTTATAATACAGGGTTGCATCAGCCACTTGTTTTACCGAAGGGTCAAACATTTTGAAACTAAGTTTCTCTCCCTGCTTAATCTCTTTATCCTTCAGAAATGCTTCAAGAGTAACAGGAAGAAATGCAGTTTCCCCAAGTTCAATTGTTTCTTTCCTGTCTCCATAAGAAAGAATTAACTTTGTTCCTTTTCTTTCTCCCTTTAATTTCATTTTACTATCCGGAGAAATTAGAAAAAAGTCAAAAGTTTTTAATCTGAAATCTTTATCTGTGTTCACTATGGTTTGCGCAGTCACACCCTTTTTTTCTCCAAGCATTATAACCTGGATAAACATTCTCTGACTTATTTCAAAACCTTCTGGTTTTTCTATCTCTTTTGTTTCAATATAACCTATTTTCTCTCCTCTCAGATAAACACCCATCCAGCTTATCTCGGTTTTGTGAGGACCAAGAATTTCTTCCTCACCCGGAATTTTTTCAAGTTCACGAGTAGAAATTGTAACATGGGTTTCTCTTTTCTGGATAAAGAAAAGAATAACTATGAGTAAGATAAAAGAAATCGCAGAAAAAATATAGGTTAATTTTACTTTCACCATTCTGGTGTCCTTTTTTCAAGAAATGCTGTTATACCTTTTTCAGGTTCTCCTGTTGAAAAAAGAAGTCCAAAAAGCTCTTTTTCGTATTCAAATCCTCTTTCAAGATTAAGCCCATAGTATATGGCTTTCTTAGAATAGGCTATTGCAGAGGGACCTGCAAGTTCTATTTTTCTGGCAATTTCCTTTGCAACTTCAAGATGCCTTTCTTCATCAGTCAGGATATCAATAAGACCTATTCTGTAAGCCTCTTCAGCGTTAACCCACTCACCTGTAAATATAAGTTCCATTGCTTTCCCTTTTCCAATCAGCCTGGCAAGCCTCTGTGTTCCACCAAAGCCGGGCAGAACACCTATTTTAACCTCGGGTTGACCTATCTTGGCATCTTTTGAAACAACCCTTATATCACATGCAAGCATAACCTCACAGCCACCACCCAGTGCATATCCATGAACTGCTGCAATAACAGGAACTCTCAAAGTCTCAATTCTTTTTAAAACTCTATGACCTGTTTCAGAGAAATCTCTTGCTTCAAGCGGGGAGAAATCTTTCATGTTTTTAATATCAGCACCTGCACAGAAGTTGTTTCCTTCACCGTGAATTATAACACATCTTATATCCTTATCATCATATTCAATTTTATAAAGGGCACATTCCAGTTCAATGAGCAAATCTTTATTCAAAGCATTCACCTTGGGTCTTGCAAGTGTTATCACACCTGTCTTACCATCCTTTGAAAACTTTACATACTTAAATTCCCTGTCCATGTTTAACCTCCATTTTGTAAGTGTTTATTTTAAGCCTCCTAACCATAATAATTCAATTGACTTATTTAGCCCATTCTTGTATAATTTACACACTTAAAATTTAAGCCGGTGTAGCTCAGTGGAAGAGCAGGTGATTTGTAATCACCAGGTCGGGGGTTCAAATCCCTCCGCCGGCTACGCTCTGAGGGCGTGGTAAACAGTTGATGGTTTATAGTTTATTGAAAAGAAAAAATTTACTATTAACCATTTACCATAAACCCGTAACTTTGTTACGCGGAGGGGTACCCAAGTGGACAACGGGGGCAGACTGTAAATCTGCTGGCATCAGCCTTCGGGGGTTCGAATCCCTCCCCCTCCATGAATGCCCTGACGGGCATTGGCAGATGGCTTATAGCTTATGGCTTACAGTCAAAAATTTTTGCGGGTGTAGCTCAATCGGAAGAGCACCAGCCTTCCAAGCTGGGGGTTACGGGTTCGACCCCCGTCACCCGCTTTTTAAAGAAAAGACGAGGGAAGAATGCTGGAGAGAATTGTATTTAAGATCTCAAGAAATCTGACAGCAGGCTCTGAGGAATTACTTTTTAACTTTCTCAAGGAACTTAAAAAATCAAGAATAAAAATAGAAAAACAGGATGTCCTTTCCGCTCTGCAAAAGATAATCGAATCAAAACCTCAGATGGCTGTTTTCTATAAGACCCTTGAAATATTTGCTGGTGAGAAGAATGAAAATATCAAAGAATTAACTGATAAATTGATAATGAAAATAGAACAGAGTATTCCAAAAATCGGAGACAACTTATTAAAAGTTTTACCTGCTGAGTCAAAAATACTTACTCATTCTAACTCTTCAACAGTAATAAGGACTTTGAGATATATAAAGGAAAAGGTAAATATAAAAGAGATTATATGCACTGATTCAGAACCAGGTGGAGAGGGCAAAAAAACAGAGAAGGACTTAAAAAAATACGGTTTTGAGGTAAAAAGAATACCCGATACTCATATTGCAAGAGCCCTCGAAGAAACAAATACAATTCTAATAGGAGCAGACGCTATTTACAGTGAAGGATTTTATAACAAAGTAGGAACAAAAATAATTTTAATGCTTGCCCCTGACTTTGGAGTAAAATCTTTCTTGCTTTCTTCAACCCTGAAAATATCTGATAATCTTAAACACCTTTCTCTTGATGACCACTATTTTGAAAGTGTGCCTGCAAAGCTCGTGGACTGTATTATAACTGAAGAGGAGGTTAAGTGCAGATAAATGTTATAGGGGGAGGTCTTGCAGGTTCAGAGGCAGCCTGGCAGGTAGCCAAAAGAGGTGAAAGAGTGGTCCTTTACGAGTCAAGGCCCCTTAAAATGACTCCTGCTCATAAAACTTCCTTTTTTGCAGAACTCGTATGTTCAAATTCACTGAAATCAAAAGAATTACATCATCCTCATGGTATTTTGAAAAAAGAGCTTGAAATGCTTGGTTCTATTGTAATGGAATCAGCCAGATTTGCCTCCCTGAAAGGAGGTAAAGCACTGATTGTTGACAGAAAAGTTTTTTCTGAATATATCACTTCAAAAATAGAAAAAAATGAAAATATAGAAGTCAGAAGAGAAGAAGTCAAGGAAATTCCTGAGGGTATCTCAATAATTGCAACTGGTCCTTTAACTCACAAAGATTTCGCAGATGAACTTAAAAACTATTTAGGTGAAAATTTTTTATACTTTTATGACGCTGTTTCACCTATAATTAGCTCTGATTCCTTAAATATGGGAAAAATTTTTAAAGGAGATAGATTCGGGCTGGATGACTCTTATCTAAATGCTCCAATGACAGAGTATGAATATAAAAGATTTTATGAAGAACTTATAAATGCTGAAATTCACGAACCAAAAGAATTTGAAAAAATTCCCTATTTTGAAGGATGTCTTCCCATAGAAGTTATGGCAAAAAGGGGATATGAAACCCTGAGATGGGGTCCTTTAAGACCCGATGGTTTTGAATACATGAATTTTAAAGAAAGACCTTATGCCATAGTCCAGTTAAGACCCGAAAACAAAGAGAGAACCATGTATTCCCTTGTCGGGTTCCAGACTCAATTGAAAATAAAAGAACAGGAAAGGATTTTCAGGATGATTCCCGGGCTTGAAAATGCAGAGTTTTTAAGATACGGTAAGGTTCACAGGAACATTTATATAAATTCTCCGAAGCTTCTAAATCCTGACCTGTCTTTAAAGAAAAACCCGGATTTATTTTTTGCGGGTCAGATAACAGGGACAGAAGGCTATGTGGAGGCTGCCGCAGGAGGAATTGTAGCAGGTATAAATGCCTTTTTAAGAAAAAGCAGAGGAGCTACCTTGGTCTTTCCCAGAAACACAGCGATTGGTGCATTAATAAATTATATAGTTAGCGCTGATTTTGAAAACTTTTCTCCTATGAATGTAAATTTAGGACTTTTTGAAGAAATACCAAAATTCAAAGATAAAATGGAAAAAAGGAGGTATGTTGCTCAAAGGGCTTTAAAAGAAATGGAAAAGTTTGTTTCAGAGAACTTTGCAGATTTAAAAGAGGAGGTAAAAAATGCTTGAACAGAGAGAGAATGTGTACAAAAAGAACGAAGTAGTCTCAAATAACCCTTACATAATCGTTAGAGCAAAAGAAAATGGAGTAAGAGTTATGGGACTGACAAGAGGAAAGGAGACAAGGGTTTCTCATACCGAAATACTTTCGCAGGGTGAGGTTTTAATAGTTCAAATCACAGAATATACTGCTGCATTTAAGGTGGTAGGTAGAGCCCATGTATGGACTCCGTACGGTGAAATATCAGCAGAAGGAGAGGTTCCAAAAATAAAAGAGATTAAAAAGGAAGAAGCAGAGGTTTAAGCCAGGAAAAGTAAAACAATTGAGATAAAAGAAATTATTCCCCCTGTAATAAAGGGTAAACTCGAACCAAAATAATTCCATAATATCCCGAATATAAAAGAAGCACAAAATAAACTTATTCCCTGAGCAAAATGGTATATCCCGAAGGCACTACCTTTGTATTTTTCTTCTGCATAATCGGAAATCATCGCCCTTTCCACTCCCTCTGTCAGGGCAAAGTAAAGTCCGTAGAAGAAAAAGAGGAATACAAAAAGGGGAAATGATTTTGCAAAAGCAAACCCCAGATAAGTAAGAGAATAAACGAGCCATCCCGCAATTATCACTCCTTTTCTTCCTATTTTATCCGAGATTATTCCGGCAGGAACGGAGAATACAGATTTCACAAGGTGAAGCATACTCCAGAAAAGGGGTAGCATAAAAATTCTGATACCTTCTTCCTTCGCTTTAAGAATTAAAAATCCGTCCGATGAGTTTCCAAGATTAAAGAAAAAAAATACAAAAATTATGTAATAAAATTTTTTTGAAAATTTTCCCTTTAAAGAAACTTCTTTTTTCTTTTGTTCGCCTTTTACTTCTTTTACAAAGTAAATTAAAATAAGTATTGCTATTATCCCGGGTATTATTGAGAGTAAAAAAACTTTTCTTAAATCAAGAAAATACAAGAGGACAAAGGCAAGGAAAGGCCCTGTTAATGCCCCTAAATGGTCCATTGCTCTCTGAAACCCAAATGCCTTTCCCATTTCTTCTTTTTTTGCTGACAGAGAAATCAATGCATCCCTCGGAGAGGTTCTGATGCCTTTTCCAAATCTATCAAAGAATTTTAAAGTCAGAACCTGAATCCAGTGGGTTGTAATTCCTATTAAGGGCCTTGAAATGTTTGCGATTGTATAGCCTGCGATAACAAGAGGTTTTCTCTTTCTTATTTTATCGGATATTATTCCTGAAAAGAGTTTGAGTATTGAACCCGTTGCCTCTGCAATTCCTTCAATTGTTCCGAGTGCTATCGTTCCTGCTTTTAAAACCGATGTTATAAATACGGGAAGCAGAGGGTTTATTATTTCAGAGGCAACATCATTGAAAAAAGATACAAAACCGAGTGCCTTTACATTTTTCGGGATTTTTGAACCCTCAGACATAGGCATATATTCTCCATTGTATAGATTTTAATATCAAGCCTTCTTTCAGAACTGTATTTTAATCTGGTGGAAAATCTTTTTTCAAATGAGGAGATTATCTGAGCCAGGAGGTCTTTACAGGAGAATTTAAAGAAACATCTTACAAGAAGGATAAAAACTTTTCATTATTAAAGTAGGGCAAAAGCATGGCAATATATATTCTTTAAAAAAAACACCTTTGCAAAAATGTATAGAATCGAAATTTTTTTATTTAAAAATTTTACCTGTCCATCAGGGTAATTTTCCTTACGTAAGTCCTTTCTTCTGTTATTATTCTCAAAAAATAGTTTCCTCTTGGAAGGTTGTTTAATGCATTTATAAAAAATTCCTTATTTTCTCTATCGGTAAAGAAAATTCTTCTTCCTGTGATATCAAAGACTTCAATTTTATAAAAATTTGAAGGAATGGGAAGTCCCATTATGTTGAAGGTCCCGCATCCACACTCTGAAGACGAAATAAAATCAGGATTTGCTTCAGGACATAATGGAGTGTATATATAGGTAAACATCCCCGAGACTATAGAATCTTTAAGATTACTACCTGAGAACCATTTTACTTTTACCCGGGTATATTGCGAAGAGTTCCTTCTTTCTTTGAAAAAAATCTTACAACCTCTTACATTTTGCAATATGTTTACATATTCCCATGGAGAATTTGGATTATCCGCATCGTATTTTACATAAATTGTTACATCATACATACCCCCACCGTTGCATCCACCGAATTGAACAGGTATTTTACATTCATAAACTCCTTCTGCCTCAGGCTCAGACAATGTAAAAGTCTCGCTTCCCCAGTTAAAACTCCCACCGTATAAACAGCCAAGACCGTCAATATCATCCTGAATAATTGGCTTATTCTCTGGTGGTGGCCAATTCTCTGGGTGCATTACAGCTTGTGGATTATCCGATTCATCAGCGAGACCTGCTGCATGTCCTATTTCATGCCTTATAATTGTTGCAAATCTTCCCTGGGTCCATTGATAGCTGGAATTTATGTAAATATAACCGTCACAATATTCCCGACAGTTATTGTTACAGGTAAACATCTCGGTTTTGCCCAATATATTCAGAGGCATTCCAGCCCACCTTGTTTCCACTATTCCTGTACCACTTCCTCCGGTAAAGAGAATTTCAACATTTGCAGGACCTAATGTATAATTCATACCACTCCAATATAATGTTGCATCCAAGACCCAGCCATAAGGTTGTCCATACATTAAAGAGGCTATCCATACCTCGCAGTTACCCCAGAACGAACCATCAGTCTCAAAAGAATAAAGGATATATCCGAAAAGTAAAACAAATAACCACTTTTTCATTTCCCCCCTATTTTTTTTCAAATTTTTTGTGTAATCTTTCGAAATCTTCGTTACTCAAAGGATAGTTATAGCCTCTTTTTTTCATGAATTCTGCATATTCTTTCTCTGTAAGAGGAAATTTATATTCTTTAATCTTCCGCTCTAATTTTTCACAGACAGGAATAAATGTATTCAGAAGATCAATCACATTCTTATAAGGGAGATTTAACCTTTGTCCTGAACATCCTATAATCCTTTTTTCTTTGTCTATTGAAATAATTCCAAAAGTGCCACATATAAGTCCTGTGATAAAAAAATCCTGTGGCAAATAATTGATATCTTCGCCATGTTTCCTGGCATACTCATCACAAGCCTGGGGTAAGTTCTGGAGAAAAAGAAGAAGAGTATCTCCGATGAACCACCACTGTTCTATTCCCGGGTGTGAAATTTTCCCTTCACATGTGGTAAGCCATACAGATATTCTTTCTCCTCTAAATAAACCTTTATATCCTTCAATTATTCTAATCCATAATTTCGTGCAGTATATAGTACAATAATCATAATAGATATTTTCCTCTTTTTTTACCATTTCTCCTATAGCAATATGAGTGCTGTTTGTCAAGTACCAGAAAATTTGAGAATACCACAAAGGTTGTGAATCATTCTCCATCTTAATGTTTTTTAAATATTCTACAAGATAAGGCTCTAAAGCCCTTCTCAAGTATCCACACGTATTGTATATATACACGTATCTATACGCTTTGTAAAAAGAAGGGGAGAAAAGAGGAGATCCCTGGGCTTCAAGATGGTCCTCAATTTCTTTTTTCACATCTATTTTTTTAACTATTTCTTCCGGAGTAAATGCCATTATCCCCATGGATAGAGATACTATCAGCAACTTTTTCATCTTACCCTCCTAAGTGTTTTTTTAAATTAAATTTTATAATATTTAAAGGATTTTGAAAAAAAAGTCAAATCAACTGATTATTTGAGCCAGAAGTTCTTTACTAAGAGAATTTAAAGAAATGTTTTAAAGTTTTTTCTCGGTTTTTAAAAAATTGATAAAGTTTACTCAATTTCTTTTAAAGTATATTTCCCTTCCTTTTGAATTATATACCCTGTTTTAAGTTCCGTATCATGCGGGAAAAATATCTGAATTTCCTTTTCCATACACATCCTGTATATTTCTTTTCTTTTTTCAAGAGTTTCAAGAGGTAAATTATCATAAGCCATTATATAGGGAAGATGGATATGTTTTGCTGTGGGAACCAAATCACCGAAAAACAAAATTTTATCTTCAATTAGAAATACAACATGACCCCTTGTATGTCCGCCTGTTTTTATAATTTTTATTCCTGGGAGTATCTCACAGTCTTTTTCTATTTCTTTTACCTTTTGCACCTTAATCAGGGGCATGAAATCCTCTTTTAAATAACTTGCTTTCGTTCTCTCATTTGAATTTATCGCATCTTCAAGTTCTTCTTTTCTTATAAGATATTCTGCATTCTTGAAAAAGGGTTTTAAATCTCCATTTATAAGTTCTGTTGCTCCGCCTGCATGGTCAAAATGGAGATGGGTAAAACTTACATGGGTGATTTCATCAGGAGAAAATCCAAAATTTTTTAAGTTCGCTATCCCGCCTTCAAATTCAAATATTTTTTTTCTCCTTTCATTCCATTTATTTCCACATCCGGGTTCTATGAGTAGTTTAAAATCTTCAGAGACTACAATCAGTGAGTTCTGGGAAAGGGTGATTCTATTATTATTATCGCAAGGATATATTCTATTCCATATAACCTTTGGAACCGTTCCAAACATCGCTCCGCCATCAAGTTTAAAAGTTCCTGTTTTTATGTAATAAATTTCAAAGTTTTTTGATAAAAATTTTTTGAAGTTTTTCATGGGCTAAGTGAATTTTTTAATGTTTTGTTTGAAAATGTTAATGTTAAATATTATATCAAAGTAATTAAGGAGATTTAAAAAAGTGTTTTTACCTGTTTTTGTCAGCCAGTAATTCCCATCTGTTATCCAGTAAAATTTAAACTTATTTTTAAAATTCTTATCTATAAAATTTTTAAGATCTATATATTCTGTAATATTTATACCTATTTTTGTTCCTTCGGTTGAATAAAAGTTCATCTCGAATAAGAATTTCGGGGTATAATTTTTGAAAATTATGAGGTCAAATTTCTTTAATTTACCTTTCTTAGGGATAAATATGCCTTCTACGAACTTTTCTGTACAATATAATCTATCTCTGTTCGTTGAAACATTATTTAAAATATCCTTCATCTTATGTGAAATGACTGTAATATTTTTTTCTTGTAACAAGGAATCTATATTGATAAAATCATTTTCATCCAATGTTTCTTGAATTCTTATTTTCATAAAGTTACCATGAATACTTTTTGTATCAAGGGGTATTTTTTTATATTTTAAAAAATTTTCCACATTTATTGAAGAAAGAGTTTCGCTTAACTTTAAGTTGTTTAAAAGATAATTTGCAAATCTTATAGAAAAATCTTTAAATTCCTCTTTTGTTACCCTCTCTTCAAGAATTTTAAAGTCCCTGGATATTTTTTTAATGTATCTTGATATTGACATTTTAAAATTGGCTATCAAGAATTCTTTTCTGTAATTTTTTAGATTTTTAATAAATTGTCTATAATCCTTTTCTCCTAAAATACTTAAAAAAATTTTTCTGAACTCTTCGTCAAATTTCACATTGTATAGCATATATTCAAAAATAGAATTTAAGTTAGTGGAATTAAGAATTGAAATATTAAATATGAAGTGGATCAGTTGGGTATTTGTAAACCTTATGAGTTGAAATATTTCCTGAAAGATAAGAAAAAGCGCAGGGTATCTCATTATAGAATCTGCAAGTAAATCAATATTCCATTTAGAAGTCTTCTTTATAAGCTCTATCTCATCTCTAAGTTTATTTAAATTCAAATCACTGTATCTGAATTCTTCTTGAATAAATTCCAAAAAAGAAATTTTTGATGCAAAATCTATATAAATATCCTCTCTATCCATTTTTTACTTGATCATAAAGTAAAAGATAATAATGTGTAATTGATAAATCTTCCTCTTTTTTTAAATCAAACATGTCAAAATCATGGTCTTCTATCGAGATTATAACAATTTCTTTCAGTTTAAGATTTTCAAATTTTTTTAATTCGTTTTCTATGTCCACTGCTAAAGGGGAAAGAGTATGGTCAATAAGTCTCACATCTTTACATAAAAATGCTATATAAGAAAAGCCATTTGTAAATTTCTTAAACTTTTCTACAGTTCTTAAGAATATTTTGTAAGTTTCTAAGTCTAAAATAGGAACTACCAGAAGTCCTTTCTCTTTAACATTTTTAAATTTTTTATCCCAGATTAAATAATTTTTTATTTTATATCGAAATAAAAGGTTCTTGACAGTTTTGTTAAGCCAATTATCATTGTTAAATATCCATACTGTAGTTGTCTCAGGTGTATTAATCTTAGGTGTACTAATTTCAACCTGAAGATTTTGGAAATACTGTGTGGTCTTTTCCCTAATCTTTCGGGATTTCAACGGTTTTATAAAAATAGGTAAGTATTCATGAGCAAGAAGCAAGAAATTGTATTTTAGGCTCCTCTTAAACCAGAATCCTGTAGTTTTACAATTGTGTTGTCTTTTAATAACCAGTTCTTTTAATTTAAATCCAGTCTTTAGAAATATTTTTATTACTTCAAATCCTATGGGAACTACTCTTTTATTTTTTCTTGTGTCTCCTATTAATATCGCACATATCTTGCCGGGCTTCAAAACTCTACAACTTTCCTTTGCTACTTTTTCCATCTCTCTCAAATATTCCTCTAATGTGAGTTGAGAAAGATCACCTTCTATTTTAACACTGTAATTTATGATTCCTGCATAAGGCGGATGAGCACATATTAAATCTATACTCGCATTTTTAATTCCCTTCAGGTTTTTTGCATCACCTGTATATACATCAAGTTCACAGACTTTCATATCTTTGAGAAATCTCTTATTTATTTCAAAATTAAGATTTTTTTTCGTGAGCTCTATTGCCATTGGATTTATATCTATTCCTATGCATTTTCTTCCAAGTAATTTTGCTTCTATTGCTGTAGTTCCACCCCCTACAAAATAATCCAATACAGTATCCCCAGGACTTGAATATCTTAATATTATATTCCTCGGAATATAAGGAGACCAATTTCCTCTATATCGCCCATCATGTGTTGCCCAGTTTCCTCGACTTTTAAAGCTCCAGACTGTAGTAGTCTCGGGTTTAAAGCCCTTGGGGTAAAGATTTTTTATTTTTTTTTCTTTAACTATAGATATATTTATTCCAAATTTCTCGGTAATTATTTTTTCAAGTTCTCTAAAAGTAATGTTAAACATTTCACCAATTTTTGAATCTGGTATACCTTTTTTCTTTGCATTTACAACTGCCTCTTTAAATCTATCTTTCCCATGAAATTTCTTAATATGTGTTCCTAAGTTTTTATCTATTTTCCTATCACAATAAGGACACTTTAACTTTTCTCTATTTTTCATTTTTTATTTAACTTTCGTAATTTGTTAATCTGCCTTCTTTCTCCTCCTTTTGACCTCCTCTTTTATATACTCAATTATCTCATTCAATGGGGTTCCTGGACCGAAAAGCTTTCCGATTCCCATCTGGCACAGTTTTTCAGCATCATCTTCAGGAATTATACCTCCACCTGTAATAACAATATCTTCTACACCTTTTTCTTTAAGAAGTTTCAGTATCTCAGGAAATATTGTCATATGTGCTCCTGAAAGTATACTTATACCTATCACATCCACATCTTCCTGAATAGCAGTCCTTACAACAGCTTCGGGTGTCTGGTGAAGCCCTGAGTATATCACCTCAAATCCCGCATCTCTAAACGCAGATGCTATGACCTTTGCCCCCCTGTCGTGTCCATCAAGCCCCACCTTTGCAACCAAAACTCTTATTTTATCTTTTTTCATTTTCAATATAAATTGGGCGGTTCCTGCCACGTTCCATAAACTTTTTTAAGTTCCTCAACTATTTCTCCGAGTGTGCAATGTGCTTTTACCGCAGAAATTGTATAGGGCATTAGATTTTCATTTTTCTCTGCTGCTTTTCTTAATTCTTCCAGTTTATTTTTTGCAACTATATCATCCCTTTCCTCTTTGAATTCCTTTACTTCCCTCACCTGTTTCTCTTCAATCTCAGGAAGTATTTTTAATATTGGTATTTCTATTTTTTCATCCTCTGCAAATTCATTAATCCCGACAACAAGGTATTTTTTATCTTCAACATCTTTTTGAAATTCATAGGCAGACCTTGAAATCTCCTTCTGCGGCCATCCTTTTTTTATTGCCTCAACCATTCCACCCATTTCCTCTATTTTTTTGAATATCTCTTCTGCTTCCTTTTCCATTTTATTTGTAAGATACTCAATAAAATAGGAACCTGCAAGCGGATCAATAACATCCGGTACATCGGTTTCATAGGCTATAATCTGCTGAGTTCTTAAAGCAATTTTTGCTGCCTTTTCTGCCGGAAGGGCAAGTGCTTCATCCATTGAATTTGTGTGAAGACTCTGTGTTCCTCCAAGAACCGCTGCAAGTGCTTCTATAGCTGTTCTTACTATATTGTTTTCAGGCTGTTGTGCGGTTAAAGAACATCCTGCTGTCTGGGTATGAAATTTCAATCGGCAGGATTCAGGCTTTTTAGCACCGAATTTCTCCTTCATCCATCTTGCCCATATCCTTCTTGCTGCACGGAACTTTGCTATCTCTTCAAAGAAGTTCATGTGAGAGTTGAAAAAGAAAGAAAGCTGGGGTGCAAATTCATCAACATCAAGACCTCTTTCAATTGCGTATTTCACATAGGTAAAACCGTCCATAAGGGTAAATGCAAGTTCCTGAACAGCAGTTGAGCCCGCCTCTCTTATGTGATAACCGCTTATAGAAATCGGATGCCATTTAGGAATGTGTTTTGCACAGAATTCAACAGTATCTATTATCAACTTTATTGATGGCTCAGGTGGAAATATAAACTCTTTTTGAGCTATGTATTCCTTTAAAATATCATTTTGAATTGTTCCTCTCAACTTTTCCAGCGGAACACCCTGTTCTTCAGCAACAGCAATATAGAACGCAAGAAGTATAAAAGCCGTTGGATTTATTGTCATTGATGTTGAAACTTTATTAAGGGGGATATCTTTAAAAAGGGTCCTCATATTATTAAGGGTACATATTGCAACTCCTTCTTTTCCAACTTCTCCTTTGGACCTGGGATGGTCTGAGTCATAACCCATCAGGGTTGGCATATCAAAGGCAATTGAAAGCCCTGTCTGTCCGTGTTCCAGTAAAAATTTGAATCTTTGGTTTGTCTGTTCAGCTGTTCCAAAACCCGAGAACATTCTCATTGTCCACAATCTGCCTCGATACATTGTTTCATAAACGCCCCTTGTAAAAGGATATTTCCCGGGTTCACCGAGTTTCTCTTCAGGACGAAAATTCTTTATGTCACCTTCTTTATAATAGGCCTTGTCCTCTGGAATTATACTGCAGGGAAAACGTGAATTTTTTTGTGATAATCTCTTTATTCTTTGTTCAAGGTCTTCCTGAACTATAGTTTCTTTTTCTGATATACTTGTATAAAAACTTCCTCCTCTGCAACCACAATCCTTTACCTCTTTTGTTTTCTCCTCCATTTTAACCCTCCATTAAAAATTTTTTAATTATTTCATCTGCTGCTTCGTAAGTTGAATATTTTAAATTATATACATCTGCCGTTAATTTATCAAGAGTATTATCCCCGCTTATTTTTCGGGTTATATCTTCTTCTATTTTTGAAGAAATTATTTTCTTAATTCTATGTTTTATTATTTCTTTCCTTCTCCTTTCAAATCTACCATCTTTTCTGGCATTCTCTATAAAATCTTCAATTGAATTTATAACATCTTGAATACCCTCACCTGTAAGGCTGTTTGTCAGAACCACGTCTATCTTCTTTCCAGACAGTCCAAAGGCAAAGAGAATATCTCTTTTTAAATCCTCTGCTCCCGGTCTATCAGATTTATTGACAACTATCAGGTCAACCGCTTCCAGAATACCTGCTTTCATTGCCTGAATTCCATCTCCTGATTCAGGGGAAAGAACAAGGATTGTGCAGTCTGTAAAGTAGGCTATTTCTATCTCGGACTGCCCTATACCAACAGTTTCTACGATAATATAATCTTTGCCGGATGCATCAAGTATATCCGCTGCATCAAGGGCAAACCTTGAAATTCCACCCTTTCCTTCTCTTAAAGCCATGCTTCTTATGAACACTTTGTTTTCAAGATTTAAATCACTCATTCTTACCCTGTCTCCGAGAAGCGCCCCTCCTGAAAATGGTGAAACAGGGTCAAGGGCAATAATTCCCACACTTTTTTCTCCCTGGACCAAATTTAATGTTAATTTATCTATAAGAGTCGATTTTCCTGCACCAGGAGGACCGGTTATTCCTATTCTCAGAGCATTTCCTGTATAGGGGAATATCTCTTTTATAATTGATGATGCGCCATCAGAATCCATCTCTACAATGGAAATATACCTTGCTATTTCCCTTTCATTTCCATTTTTTATTTTTTCTACTGTCTTTTTCACCAATGATTAATTATAATTTACCTTGACCTTCAAGTTCAAATTTATTTATAATTTAATCCAAAAAACAAAAAAGGAGGAGATATGGATTTTGAACTTACAGAAGAACACAAGATGATAAAAGATACAATAAGGGATTTTGCTGAAAAGGAGATTGCAAAGATTGCTGATAAAAATGATGAGGAAGAAAGGTTTCCAAAAGAAACCATAAAAAAACTTGCAGAACTTGGATTTCTGGGAATGGAAATACCTGAAGAATACGGAGGTGCAGGGACAGATTCAATAAGTTATGTTATAGCCGTTGAGGAACTTTCAAGGGTATGTCCTGCTCATGGAGTAATAGTTTCTGTAAACAATTCACTTGTTTGTTACGGACTCAATAAATTCGGCACAGAGGAGCAAAAAAAGAAATTTTTAACTCCCCTTGCAAGAGGCGAAAAACTCGGGGCATTCTCACTAACAGAACCTCATACAGGTTCTGATGCATCTAATTTATTAACAAGTGCGAAAAGAGAGAGGGATGAATATGTTATAAATGGTAAAAAAGTGTGGGTTACGAATGGTACCGAAGCTGAGTATATTCTTGTTTTTGCTGTTACTGATAAAGAGAAAAAACATAAAGGTGTTACATGTTTTATAGCAGATTGTTCCCTGCCCGGTCTTATAAAATCACCTCCTGAAAAAAAACTGGGTATAAGAAGCGCCCATTCCTGTGAGATAACCTTTGAAAATTACAGAATTCCTGCTGAAAACAGGTTGGGTGAGGAAGGGGACGGTTTTAAAATAGCAATGAGCATTCTTGATGCAGGAAGAATAGGTATTGCTGCACAGGCTCTTGGAATTTCACAGGCTGCACTTGAGCATTCAATAAGATTTGCAAAGGAAAGGGTTGCATTCGGTGTCCCCATAATTCAGCATCAGGCTGTTGTCTTTTACATTGCAGATATGCAGACAAGGATTCAGGCTGCAAGATTTTTGACATATTATGCGGCATGGAAAAAACAAAAAGGAGAAAGATTTACAAAAGAGGCATCAATGGCAAAACTTTTTGCATCAGAAACGGCAATGTGGGCAACAACAAAAGCAGTTCAGATACATGGTTCAATGGGATATTCAAGAGAACATCCGATTCAAAGATTTTTTAGAGATGCAAAGGTGACAGAGATTTATGAGGGAACCTCTGAGATTCAAAGGCTTGTTATAGCGAGACACACATTAAAGGAGTATGAAAAAATTTTAGGATGAAATTTGAAAGAAAACCTGAATGGATTAAGACTAAACTTCCTGGTTTCGGACATTTTAAAGAGGTCAGAGTTCTTTTAAAAGAACTTCATCTTCATACAGTATGTGAATCCGCTTTATGCCCGAATCTGGGTGAATGCTGGGGAGAAAAATCAGCAACCATAATGATAATGGGTGATATATGCACAAGAAATTGCAGATTCTGCTCGGTCAAAAAGGGCAAACCACTCTCTCTTGACCCTGAAGAACCCTCAAATGTGGCACTTGCAATAAAAGAACTCGGCCTTGAATACGCTGTTATAACATCAGTTGATAGAGATGATTTACCCGATTTTGGAGCAGAACATTATGCTGAAACTGTTAAGAAAATAAAAGAAATAAATCCTGATACAAAGGTGGAGGTTTTAATTCCTGATTTCAACTTGAATTTTGATTCTTTAAAAAAGATTGTTGAGTCAAAATCCGACGTTATTGCACACAACGTTGAAACCGTAAAAAGACTTACGCCTTTTGTAAGAGATAAAAGAGCTGGTTATGAAAAAAGTCTTTCAGTTTTAAAAATTATAAAAGAAATGAGCTCTGAAATGATAACAAAGAGCGGGATAATGATAGGTCTCGGTGAAACTGAAAATGAGATAATAGATACCATGAAGGATATAAAAGATGCAGGTTGTGAGATAATCACAATAGGACAGTATTTAAGACCTACAAGAAAAAATCTGCCTGTTGAAAAATATTATACTCCTGAAGAATTTAAGAAATTCGAAAAAATCGGTTATGAAATGGGATTTAAATTTGTTGCATCACAAAGCCTGGTAAGGAGTTCTTATAAGGCAAAAGAAGGTTATTTAAGGGTTAAAATTCATCAGGATAAAAGTCTGTTGTAAATTTCTAAATTTGCGTTAGCCATTTTCTGAGCAGTAAAATTAAATGAGTATTCATAAGCATTTTTAACAATTTTATCAACAAACTTTTTGTTTTCTTTTATTCTAATTAGGCTTGCTTTTAAGGCTTCCGGATCTCTCTTGCCAATCAATATTCCTGTTTCATCGTTTTTAACCAGTTCTTTTATTCCACCGGTTTCAGTAGCTATCACAGGAACCCTTTGCATAAAGGCATCTATTATGGAAGAACAGAGCCCTTCTGTGTGGGCTGAGGTTATTGCAAAAACAGAAAAGTATCTTATATAAGAACCTGCGTCAGGTAAAAAACCCGTAAGAACAACCTTATCCTCTATTTTTAATTTCTTTACCAATTTCTCAATCTTTTCTCTCTCACTCCCCTCTCCTATTATCACAAGAAGTGAATCAGGATGCACCTTTAAAAATTCATAAAATCCCTTTATTAAAGTGATATGGTCTTTATAGGGTTTGAGATACCCTATGTTTCCCACAATAAATTTACTTTTTTCATACCAGTCTGGATCAGGCACTTCTTTATCTTTTCTCTCGATGCCGCTGTAAACTATAAAAACTCTGTCATCGGGAAAACATCTTCCCAGACTTTTTCTAACCTCCTTTGAAATACATATTACAGCATCTATTAAAAACCTCCTCAAAAAACATAATTTTATTCCCTTTGTGATTCTTCTTGTAAAGACAACTTTTAATCCAGGATTTAAAACTTTTAAAAGGTGGGAAATGGTAAGGGATTTACCTGAATGGACATGAAGGATATCACACTTTTCTCTTTTCACATACCTCAAAAGATTTTTAAGGGAAAGGGGATAAACTTCATAGTTTTCTTTTTTTAATTTTAAAAAGAGCGGAGAACCTTCAGGGCAAAAGACAACACTTTTCACACCCTTTTTTAAAAGATACCTGTTTAAAAGACAAACCTGATTCTGACCCCCTCCAAAATACTTTTCAGCGTCAATCTGAACCACTTTCATTCTTTAAATCCTCAATAACTCTTTCATAATTTTTTATGAGTTTTTTTACATCAAATTCAGAAACCACCCTTTTATAGGCATTTTCACCCATTTTTTTAAATCGAGAGGGATTATCAAAATAACTTTTTATAACCTCTGAAAGTTTTCCATAATCTTCAGGATTTTCTATCAAAATACCCGTTTTACCATCCAGAACAGCCTCTGGTATACCACCTGTTTTTGAACCTATCAAAAATTTTTTAAAAAAGCCCGCTTCAAGAAAAACTATACCAAAACCCTCAAAGGAACCCTCTTCCTCAACAACTTTTGAAGGCATTACAAATATGTCACAAATCTTATAATATCTAAACTTTTCCTCACCAAGTTCTCCCGGAAATTCAACTTTTTTCTTTAAACTTAAATCTTCGGAAATTCTTTTAAGATTTTCTTCTTCCGGTCCTTTCCCTATTATGTAGTATTTAAAATCATAACTTTCTTTTAAAAGACTTAATGCCTTTAAAACAGTATCAATATTTTTCCTTTTAACAAGGTTACATACAGTGAGAAGAACAAAATTCTTTTTCTTTTTTACCTTAAATTTCCTATCCATATTTTTTAAATAATCAACATCAACACCCGGATATAAAACATAACTTCTTTTAAACTTTACATTTTTCCTTATAATTTCGAGCACATATTTATTTGCACATACAAGTAAATCGCACTTTTTAATGGCATAATTTACAAATTTTCTCTTTATAAAACTTTTATTTTTTAACTCATAGTAATCAAGCCCGTGAAAGTACAGAATTGTCCTCGGTTTAAAAATTTTAAAAAGCAAAAAGAAATACACCACAGGTCTTATTTTTCCTATATGAAGAAAATCGGGTCTTTCAAAAATAATGTGAAACAGTATCTGGAAACCCCATAAAAGGGTGAAAAATATGTTTTTCTCCTCTCCCTTTTTAAAAGGTGCTATTACATATTCTGCATTTTCAATATCAGGTGGCTCTGAAACATCCTTCGGTAAAAAAACCTTTTTATTTCCCTTTATAAACTTAACCAGGTTGTAATAGTATGTGCTCATACCCCCTTTTTGGGGAGGAAAATCTCTGAAAACAAAAAAGTGCTTCAAATTTTGCATACTTCAAACATTTTTTTTAACCTGTTTTCATAAAGATGTTCTTTTAAAACCCTTTTCCTTGCATTCTCAGCAATTTCTCTTCTTTTATCTTCATTTTTCAGGTAATATTCTATTTTCTTGTAAGCCTCATCAAGACTCCTGTAAACTTCAATTTCCTTTCCTATTTCAAAAAATTCCTCAATACCCTTTAAATAGTGCATAAGCAAAAAACCCCCGCATCCTGTTATCATAAATACCTTCTGACTCAAAGCCCCCTCTTCTTTCAGTGCATCCTCCCTTGCAATATCCACAATAATTTTTGAACCCAGAACTGCCCTTTTAAAATCCTCAAAGAAGACCCTTTTGCCTGTATGAAATTCATTCAAAACTCCATAAAAATTTTCTCTTTTATCAGGCTTTGAACCCCACATCTTTATCCTGTATTCTTTTCCAAATCTAATACATATACCTGAAAGTATTTCCCTTCTTTTTGAGTAAATTTTTCCCTTTAAAGACCCTATAAAACCGATATCACATCTAAATTCTTCTGGAATTTCTCTTATTTCGTATTCAAAAAATCTTGTTCCCTGAACCAGAAAATGAATATTTTCTTTCCCTAAAATTTTTTTCAATTCACGAGTTTTTGACTTAACAATAACAAAAACACAATCGTGAAATTCAAATATGTCTCTCAAATTCTCATTAAATCTATCTCCAACAAAAATGTCAGGATCCGGATACCACACCACTTTCTTTTTAAATTTGTAATCTATTTTTTTATAATCCACCTTGCCAACCCCTTTAAAGGTAAAAAGAACCTCAGGTTTTTTAAATTTAAGAATATTTTTTATCTTTACATCAGGTAAAAAACCCTTTATATTTACGGGATAAACCTCATATCCCATTTTTTTTAAAGTCTTTAAAATCTCAAAACCCGTGTTTCTTTTTTTCCTCAAATCAGATAGAAAGAGTATCTTCATCTCTTTTAAAGGCAAAAAGTATTCCTGTAAAATATAAAAGTTGCATCATAACTCTCTTGTTCCAGAAGGTATCGTTTAAAAATCCTACAAGTAAAAATATTATAAAGGAAGAAATAAAGACACTTATTCCGTAAAAATAAAGTTTATCTTCTCTGAAATAGAAAATACTTTTTTTAATCTCATAGAAATAAATAAAAAGAAAATAAAGAAAAACAATAAATCCAAAGATACCAAAACTCGCAAGAATTTCGAGGAACGAATTGTGCAGATTTGGAAGTCTCATATTTATTTTTAATTCTTTATTCACGAACTTTTTAACATTACCGAGCCCAACACCAAAGAATTTATGCTTTGTTTTTAAAACTTCAAATCCCATCTTCCATGTATCAACCCTTTTTTCCCATTCACTTATATCAGATATGTAAAAGCCAAATTTTTCATTTTTAAAAAACATGGGTTTGATTCTTTTATAAAAAACAGGGACTTTAAGAAATGAAACCACAACAATTAAAAGAACAAAAAGGGAAGAAACAATTGCAAATCTGTTTCTGTAAAATATTAAAAATGCAAAAAAACCCATAATTGTAAAAATTATCTGAGCCCTTGAGCCCGTTAAAATAAGGGGAAAAAAGGTTAAGATGGAAAGTAAAAAAATAAGCAATTTTATCCATCTTTTATCGGTAAAGGTAAAATAAAAAAGTTCTGTAAAAAAGGCTATTATTAAAAAATTAGAAAAAAACTGATAATGTCCCCAGAGTGCCTCAACGCGGTAAACAGGATTTTCATACTTTAACTTCTCAAATATTGAATAGCCAGCATTTATTAAAACTCCAGAGAAAAAGAGAAATAAACAAACCTCAAAAAATTTTTTTTCTTTTGGAAAAACATTCATTGCTATTATCATTATTAAAAAGCCCTTAAAAAGGGTTATTTCCCTTAAAGCGGTTTTTACATCATAACCTGTGAAAGAGGAAATCAAAAAGGAGATGAGTAAAAGTAAAATCGGTATGTAAATTTTGCTTTTAAAGAATTTCCTCTCAAATACAAGATAAATCAAAAATAAGACCAGAAGCAGGGCTAAAACACCGTTTGAAATATTGTAGGAAAGAGAAATAGAGATGGAATAAATAAAAAACAAAAGGTAAAATCCGTATTTAAACACTTTTTCTTTCATTTCTTAAATTATAATGCCTTATTCAGAGGGTGTTCAAATCGCCCTGAAATCCTTTATAATTAAAAATTAAAATGAAAGGCTTAACATTTCTCAGCAAAAAACTATCTTATATTTTAAGACACGACCCTTTCAAATTTGGTTTAAGACCTGATGAAAACGGTTTTGTATCAATAAAAGAACTCTGCGAGAAGGCAAATATAAAAGAAGAGGAAATATACAATCTCATTAAAAGCCAGAAAAAGAAAAGATTTGAGATAAAAGAAGATAAAATAAGAGCCCTTTACGGTCATACTGCAATCAAAATAAATTATGAAGAAACAGAACCTCCTGAAATTCTGTATCACGGAACAGCAAGAAAAAATGTGGAGAAAATTTTAAAACAAGGACTTAAACCCATGAAAAGACATTATGTTCACCTTTCCATAACCGTGGAAGACGCACTCATAGTGGGAAAAAGACATGATAAAAATCCCGTAATATTTAAGATAAACGCAAAAAAGGCTTTTTTAAAAGGGATAAAATTTTATAAGGCGGGTGATTTATACCTTTCAGACTACATACCGCCTGAGTTTATTGAAAAATGAAGTTAATTTTCTACTTTTTGCTTGTGATACCCTTTGATTTTGATAAAGAGTTCAGAGACACCTTTGAGGCAATTGTAATTCACCATACAGGCACTTCTGAAAATACAACAGTTGAATTTTTATCAAAGATTCACAAACAAAGAATTTACAGTCCCATATTTGAAGCAATGAAAGGTATTGTGGGGGATACCATTTATTCAAACCACTTTTATAAAGGAAAAGAAACCTTTTGTGCATACCACTGGCTTGTTTATCCTGATGGAAAAAAGATAAAGGTTTTAAAGGATATAATAAAAATAGGGAATGAATGGTATGTGGACAATGTCGGATGGCATGCAGGAACATGGGAATGGAACGGAAAAACCATTGCAATAGCAATAGTGGGAAATTACAGAAACTCTATTCCTCCTTTAAAGGCATTGAAGGCAGTTGCAGAAATAATTGCAAACTATGAAAAAATAACAGGAAAAAAATTAAAAATTTACGGGCACAGAGAGGTAAGACCGAATCCCACATCATGCCCTGGAAATAAATTTTTGGGAAGAGATGGATGGAAGAAAAAAATCGTTGAATTTGTAAAAGAACTTAAAAAATAAATTCAGATTTTCCCTTCTTTGTTTGACTTATTACAAAATTTTCCTCTATATTTATTGACTTATGAGTCAAAAATTGACTATAAAGTCAACAATTTCAAGAAAGGAAAAAGAAAAGTTAAAGAGAAGGAAAACAATTTTGAAATCCGCTCTTTACCTTTTCTCAAAAAAGGGATTTTTCAAAACAAAAATGGAGGAAATAGCAAAAAAAGCCTCACTTTCAAAGGGTCTTTTATACTTTTATTTTACATCAAAAGAAGAGATACTTGAGGAAATAGTAAAGGAAATATACAGGGGATTTATGGAAAGGATTGAGAAGATAAAGGCAAAGAGCATATCTCCTGCCCAAAAACTTGAGGAGTTTATAAAATTTGAATGGAACTTTTATAAAAGGAACAAAAAGTTTGCAAACTTAATATTTGAACTTTATCAGGAAGAAGGATATTTTTTAAAAAAAGGAAAGGTTAAAACCTTCAGAGAAGTTCATTTAAGGGAAAAAGAAGTTTTAAAAAATATAATTAAAGAGGGAATTGAAAAAGGGATTTTTAAAGATTATGACCCTGAACTTGCCTCTTTCATAGTTTCTGCAATATTCCACTTTGTATTTATGAAATCCAGGGGAATTAAAAGTCATGAGGAAATACTTGAATTATTTTTGAAGGGGATTTTGAAAAAATGAAAATAATCGCAAAAACAGTATCAAGATATGCATGGCTTTTGATTATAGTTTCCTTTATACTCACCTTTGTTTTTGGATATTTCACAAAATATATAAAAGTTCAGGCAGAACTGGTCACAGGACCTCCCGATAATCTTCCAGAAGTTATAGCATACAACAAGGTAAAGGAAATTTTTCCCTCAAATGAGGTCATATTCATTGCTGTAAAGAGCGACTCAATCTTCTCTGTTTCCTACATGCAAAAAATTTACGATTTAACCGATGAACTTTTGTTCATTGATGGTGTTGAGGATGTCCTTTCCATTGCTTCTGCTTCAAAGATAAAGGGAGAGGAAGAAGGTCTCTATGTGTTACCCCTTATGGAGGAAAAACCCAGAAGCAAAGAAGATGTGGAAAGGATTAAAAATCTGGTTGCAGGAGATGAAATTTTTGAAGAGATGCTCATAGGGAAGGATAAAAAAAGCACAGGAATTCTCGTGATCCTTGAAAAAAATTTAAAGGAAGATGAGATAATAGAAATATACGAGAAAATTAAAGGTATGGTCAAGAGGTATGAGAATCCCGAGAAAATTCTTATCTCAGGAAAACCTGTTGTTGAGGCTTTGATTGCTGAGCATGTTTCAGGTGATATAAGAAAACTTTTTCCTCTTTCAATAATTGTATCAATGATTTTGCTTTTAATATTTTTCGGTTCATTAAGGGGTATGTTATTACCTGTATTGACCGTATTCTTATCGGTTACCTGGATGATGGGAATTCAGGGAATCCTTAAAATTCCAATAGGCATGGAAAGTTCTCTTTTACCCATGCTTCTGGTGGCAATAGGCACAGCCTACGGAATCCATCTAATTCACCAGTTTACAGAAGAAATCGAGAAAACCACAAATAAAAAAACCGCTGTTTACAATCTTATTATAAGGAGGGGAAATGCAGTTTTAATTGCAGGTTTTACAACAATTGCAGGATTTTACTCACTGATAACTCAGAATATAAAAACAATAAAAACCTTTGGAATACTTAATGGTTCAGGGGTTCTTGTAACCCTTTTTCTTTCAATTATTCTAATACCCTCTTTTTTAAGAATTTTAAAAGTTCCAAAGACAAAGAAAAGGAAAATAAAAGGGTTTAATGTTTTTTTAAAAAAATCGGGGAATCTGACATGGAAATACCCTCACATTTTTCTTTTAATCGCACTGGGAATTGTAATTTTCGGAATTCTTGGGATACCCAGAATAAAGACTGTCAGCAATGAAATAAGGAACTTTGATAAAAAAAGTGAAATAAGGATTTCAACAGAATATATAAACAAAAACTATTCAGGAACAACTCCCTTAACACTTCTTTTTGAAACCGATAAAGAAGAGGGATTTAAAGACCCTGTTTTACTTTCAAAAATAGATTCAATAGTCAGTTTTTCAGAGAAATTACCCTATGTGGGTAAGGCTATGGCACTCTCTTCCTTTGTAAAAAAACTTTATAAGGCTTTAAACGGTGATAATCCTGAATTCTATAAAATCCCCGAAGATAAAAATATTGTGTCTCAACTCATTTTTCTTTACAGCATGTCGGGTGACCCATCGGATTTTGAAAGCATGGTAACATCTGATTTTAAAAAGGCAAATGTAACAATCTTTATAAAAACCGCTGATACAGGAGTTTTAAAGAATATAGTCAACAAAATAGAAAATTACTCAAAAAAAATTTTAAAGGGAGAGAATGTAAAACTCTCAATAACAGGAAGAGCGAGGCTCTTTGTTATAATGGACAGTTTAATTGTAAGGGGACAGATTCTTTCAATAATTGCCGCTTTTTTACTGGTCTTTTTAATAACATCCCTGATACTACGTTCAGTAAAAGCAGGACTTTTATCCCTTGTCCCCATGCTTGTAACAGTTCTCGGGAATTTCGGAATAATGGGATTTTTCGGATTTGCCCTTACCCATTCAACCTCAATTGTTGCATCCCTTGCAATAGGAATAGGAATTGACTATGCAGTTCATTATATAAACAGGATGAGAATATATGAAAGGGAAATAAAAGAAAACGCGGAAATAATAAAGAAAACCACATTTACAGTGGGAAGGGCAATAATATTTAATCTTGTCTCAGTTACCCTTGGATTTCTGGTTCTGTTATTCTCGGCATTCAGGGGGATAAGGGAACTTTCAATTTTAGTGGCAATAACAATGATCTTGTCGGGTTTCGGAGCAATATACATCTTACCATCTTTTGTTGTTTTTATAAAAAAGTTTAAGAAGGAGGTAAAACCATGAAAAAATTGATACCACTTTTTATAGGGGGTGTGCTTTTTGCCCAGAGTGCTCAGGATATAATGTATAAAGTTCACAATCGCCCTACATGGAAGAGTATGAAAAGTAAACTGGAATTAATTCTTGTGCCGAAGAAGGGAAGGGAAAGGATATATAAAATGGAAAGTTATTCCAAAAAGAATGAAAAGGATGAAACAAGAATGCTCATAAAATTTATATACCCATCTGACATTAAAGGAACAAAATTTCTGCTCATTGAACATGAAAATGCAGATGATGATATGTGGATATATCTTCCTGCCCTGAGAAAGGCAAAGAGAATTTCAGCAGGAGGAAAATCAGGTGCCTTTATGGGCTCTGATTTTTCCAACTACGATATAGGAGGAGGAGAATACGAGGACTGGAATTATAAACTTTTAAGGGAGGACACCCTTGATGGAAACCCTGTATGGGTGATTGAATGCATGGCAAAATCAAAAAAAATAATAAAAAAGACCGGTTATTCAAAAGTTACAAAATGGGTAAGAAAGGATAATTACGTTGTAATCCTTTCAGAACATTATGACAAATCAGGAAAGTTAAAAAAGAGAATAAAGATAGACAGAGTTGAAAAGATAGATGATATATGGTTTGAAACAGAAATGACAGCAGAAAATCTTGAAACAGGGCATAAGAGTAAATTTGTGTTCAGTGACATAAAGACAAATGTTAAAATACCCGAAAAATACTTTAAATCCTCATACCTTGAGAGGTGAGTTATGAATGTTCTTATAATAATATTTGCGTTCGGCGGATTTTTAAGGTATGAACTTTTCGGGACACTTGAAGATGAAGCGGAATGGAAAAAACAGGCTGTGACATTCCAGTTTAAGGCGGATTACGAGGATGAAAATTTCTACATCTATGGAAGCTTTGACGCAATATTTGATGCCCTTGAAGAGGAAAAATTTTATTTAAGACCCATAGAGGGATATTTCAGTTATTCAGGAAGTTTTTATGAAATAACACTCGGCAAGAAAATCTATTCTTTTGGAAAAGCAAACTGGTTAAACCCAACAGATATAATCACTCCATGGGATTATTCAAAACTTTATTCAACTCTTGAGGAATTCAGGGAAGGAATTGAATCAGCAAAAATTTCCTTATGGAAAGGCCCTCTTGCTCTTTCACTTTTTTATTTTACAAATTTTAGAGAAAACAATTATCCCATACCCTATCTTGCATTCCCTGTTCCAATGGGGCCTGAAACTCTGAATTTTGTTTTTAACACAAATATAAAGGAAAAACCCGAAAGAAAACTCAAAAATTTTGAAGGAGGAGCAAGATTAACTCTTCTGCTCTCAGGCTTTGACATTACATTTTCATACTTTAATCTCTATGACAGAGACCCTGACCTGGGAATTAGAGGAACTCCTGATTCCCTTATCCTGTGGTTAAAATACAACAAAATTTCTCTTTTGGGTTTTGATTTTTCAAAGACAAAAGATGTATATGAATTTCACGGAGAGTTATCCTATGTTTTAACAGAAGACGATGATGGAATAAACAGCCAGATAAAAAATCCCTATATATACGGTATAATAGGTGCAGGAAGAAGTTTTTTTGATAAAAAAATTTACTTTGAAATTCAGACAGGAGCAAAAAGAATAATAAATTATAAACCTCCTGAGGAATTCGGGATGGATAAAATGATTGAGGAAAACATGCAAAAAATTTCCTTCCAGACCGACAAAATCTTCTATTACATAACCGCTGACATGCAGATAAAACTTTTAAATGAAAGGCTTAAATTTCACATACCTTTAATCTATGATATAACAAACCAGGATTACTTTTCCCTTTCGAGAATTTCCTATGACTTCGGAAAGGGCATAAATTTCGGGACGGGTCTTTTACTTTCAGGAGGAAAAGGATACTCACCTTTTTCTGAGATGGGAAAACACGTTGGAGATTTGTTCTTTGTTGAGATGAAATACAGTTTTTAATTTTTAATAGATTTTATATAATTTTCAATTTCCCGTATGAAGTTCTCAAAGTCTTTATAGTTTTTTCTTGTCAATTCCAGTAATTTATCATCAGATATTACCCAGTAACGATGGATAAGGGAGTTTCTAAAATCCATAAAAGGTTTTATTTTATTGTATAAGTTCTCTGAGATAATACGATTTTCTTTTGGTTTTATCACTGTATCAATATATCCAGACACCATTACTCCTCTATCTTTTGCCAGAATGTGAGTAAGAGTGTTTGCAATTGCTTCGGCAATTTCAACAAGGGAATATTTTAGCCCTTTATAAGCCATTTATTTTTTAATAAATCTTCATCACTATGAGAAGATAAAAGCTCTTCAATTTCTTTTACCCTGTTTTTAATTTCTAAAAGATATCTTGTTATCCTTTCTATATCAACTTTCATCTTATAACATATTCAAGAAAAAGTCCCTCACACTCTCTTAACTTTAAAGAAATTTTTTCTATAAAATCCTTTCTAAATTCAGGATTTTTATCAACTATCAAAACTCCCTTTTCAAAAATATCTCTTATTAAAATCAGGTCTGCAGAATTTATTATAGTAATATCAATCTTATCTGCAGAAATTAAGATTTTCTGCTTTTCTAAAGCTTTTAGGATTTTTTCCTTCAAATTAAAAGAAATTTCCAGAAAGTTTGCCTCTCCCTCCTTCATATATACCCCTATGTCAATATCATTAAATCTTTCCTGGTCTATAAATGAACCAAAAATATAAGCAAATTCAATGTTTTTTTCAAATTCCAGAACCTGTTTTATAAGATTTTTTATTTTATCCCTCTTCATAATTTCACCAACCAGTACAATTTAATTATATAGTAAAACAAAATAAAATGTGTAATAAACCTGACACAAAAGATATATCAATCAAGGATATAAATTTCAAATATACGATTTCAAAGACAATGTTCTATTTTTTAGATCAAAAATTTTCTCTCAAAAACCTTTTTAATTCCAAAAATTTTTCAACAAGCCTTTTAACATCAAGACTATCTTTTTCTCTTTTTAACTTGCTCCTTGTTTTATCCTTCATAGCCCATATTTTCAAAAGCAGTGCTTACAAGCTTGTTAATTTTCATTTGAATTTATTTCTTTTAAATTTTTTATGGTACAACTCGTTAATTTGCCTGATTTCGGAAATTTGCCTTATCCTTAAACTCTCAAAATGAAAAGAGATGTTTTTATTCTCTCTTTTGTTCGGATGCTTACAGCAGCGGGGTATGTAATATCAGTTCCCTTCTTAAACATATTTTTATACAACGAAAGGGGAATACCCATGAAAATAGTGGGTTTTTACATTACCCTTGCTGCTTTAATAGGCGCAATTTTAAGAATATATTCAGGAAAACTTGCAGATAAGTTTTCTTCAATCTTTGTAATGAACATAGGTCTTATATCAAGAATATTAGCCTTCACAGGGTTTTCAATACTGGTATCCTTTGAATCACCTGTTTATCTTTTCTTTTTTGCCTTTGCTTTAAATTCCATAGGTTTTTCCTTCTATGGGACCGCTTCTGACACCTATGTGGGCGAATTTCTTCCTCAAAAGGAAAGACCAAAGGCATACGGAATAATAAGAATAGGTGCAAACATAGGATGGGCTGCAGGACCTGCCTTTGGAGGATTTTTAGCAAACATGTCCTATTTTCTCCTGTTTTTGATATCCACATTTCTCGCAATAATAGCTTTTCTAACAAATTTAATTTTTATAAAAGATAAAAAGGTAAAAGAAACTCAAAAGAAAAACAATTTCCCTTTAAAAGATGTATTAAAAGACAAAAACTTTTTAATATTTCTCTCAGGCTCTTTTATGCTATTTCTTGTCGTGGGTCAATTAATATCCTCTGTTCCTGTATTTGCAAGACACAAAGGGCTTGATAACCTGCATGTTGGCTATCTTTTCAGTGTAAACGGATTGATGGTCGTCCTTTTCCAATATTTAATAACCAATCTTTTTACAAGATTTTCAAATAAAAAGGGACTGATTGCAGGAAGTCTATTATACTTCATAGGCTATCTTTCCTTTGCATGGGCAAAATCTTTTCCTGTCTTTGTTCTCGGGGTTATCATATTTACAATCGGTGAAATAATAACAATGCCCCTTGTGACAACAGTAACAACTATACTTGCACCCGAGGAGAAAAAGGGCACATATATGGGGATACTCGGTTTCTGTCAGGGACTGGGATGGGCAATAGCACCCTTTATAGGTGGCATTTTTATTGATATTTTCATAAAAAATCCCTTATTCTTATGGCTTGCAACATCCTCTTTCGCAATTTTTGGGATTTTGTTTTACTTAAAAGTGAAAGGAATGGATGGAAAGGGTTAAAAGGCTTATAAGACTTACAATCCTTTTTTATGCAATTGCAGGGCTTATAATTCTGTTAATAACTGTCAGAAAAGACACATTAAAAGCCCTCTCCTCCATCCATATACACTTTCTCTTCCTAATAATTCTTTTCTGGATGCTGAGCATTTTATTTGATGTATGGAAATTGCATATCCTTCTAAAAAAACTCACCAACTATGCAGAATCCTTTTACTTTACATTGAAAATCCATCTAATAGGTCTTTTCTTTAACGCAATAACGCCCTTTCAGACAGGAGGATTTCCCTTTCAGATTCATCTTTTAACAAAGAAAAAGGTTGAGGTGGGAAATGCAACAGTTTCCTTTATGATAAAGGGGCTTTCCAATTTCTTCCTGGCATTTTTAATGGTTCCTTTTGCGATTTTTGTTTTTAGAAAAAATATATTCATACTTCCAATAGTAATAATTCTCTTTCTAATATTTGCATTCTTTATACTTGTCTTTACACTGCCCGATGATTTTGTTCTTTTCAGAAAAATAGAAAAAAAATTTAAAATTTTTGAAAGGTTTATTGAAAACTTCAAACTTTTCAAATCAACATGGAAATCTTTTATAAAGATGGGAAGGCTTATACTCGCAATATTTCTGCTATCAATACTTTCCTTTGCCTTTCACATATTTATGGTTCCCTCAATATTTTATGGGCTTGGAGTTAATGTTGACCCTCTTCAGGCAATGTTTCTGCACGCAATATCCCTTATAATATTTGTGGGAATGCCAACCCCAGGAGGCTCTGGAATTACAGAGGCAGGAGGAGCCCTTTTATTCGCAACAATAGCGCCAAAATACATACTCGGAATATTTGTGATTATATGGAGATTTTTTACCTATTATCTTGGCTCAATTGCAGGAGGATTGCTTTACTTAAAAGAATCAAACTCTCTGAAATAAGATGGATAAGATATTTTCATTTATAGCTGGATACATAACAGGTTCTTTTCCCTCTGCCTATATGCTCGGCAAAATTTTTAAAAAAATTGACATGCGGAAAGTGGGAGATGGAAGAATAGGCATGTCCTTTTCAATAAAAAGGATGGGCAAAACACTGGGCATAACTGTTGGAGTTCTTGATTTTATGAAAGGTTTTTTAACTCTTGTTTTACTTTCTGGAATTGGTTTAAGCAAAGGATGTCTCACATTTGCAGGAATCGGCTCAATGATAGGGCACGACTGGAGCCTTTTCATGGGGCTTAAAGGCGGACTGGGTGCAATGACAATGTATGGAGTTCTATTTTACTTTTATCCTGTTGAACTCATCGTATCTATAATTCTTGGAGCAATCTTTTACCTGATTGTAAAAAACATTTATTACACAACCTTTTTTGTGGCTGCAGGTGTTTCATTTGCATCAATTTTTACCAAGCAAGACTTTATCATGTTTTTACTCCCCCTGGTGCTTTTCTTTATAATGACATTGAAGATAAGAAAAGCAAAAGAGATTAATGCATGAGAAAAAAATTCTTCTGGTAAATCCATACATTAATGATTTTTCTGCCTATGATTTCTGGATAAAACCCCTGGGACTTTTGTACATCGCAGGAATTTTAAAAAAATACAGATTTAAAATTTACTTTATTGATTTACTCGATAGAAAAAATCCCCTTTTGCTCCAGAATTTATCCCTTTCGGGAAAAAACAAAATAAAGGACAGAAAATTCGGGACAGGTAAGTTTTATTCAGAAATAATACAAAAACCAGAAATTTTTAAACATATACCAAGAAATTACAGAAGATATGGAATGCCCTTAAATCTCTTTAAAAAATATTTAAAGGAGATAGAAAACCCCGATTTAATTCTCCTGACATCAGGAATGACTTACTGGTATCCAGGGGTATTTGAAACAATAAAGGTTTTAAGAGAGTTCTTCAACAAAACCCCGATTATTCTTGGAGGAATATATGCCAGTTTATGCCATGAGCATGCCCTAAAAAATTCAGGTGCTGACTTTGTCATAAAAAACTATGAGTTTGAAAAACTTTTTGAAATAATAGAGGATTTAACGGGTGTAAGAATGGAAAGGACAGATTTCCAGAAAATACTTCTTGAAGAAAAACCCGATTACACCCTTTACAGCAAAATAAATTCCTGTGCAATTATAACATCAACAGGATGTCCCTTTAACTGCATATATTGTGCATCAGCCCTTTTATGGGGAAGATTTGTAAGAAGCCCCGTTGAAAAAGCTTTCAAGGAAATAAAAGAATATCAAAAAATGGGCATTAAGGATATCGCCTTTTACGATGATGCCCTTTTGTTCAGGCATAAAGAAGGGTTTAAAGAACTTCTTGAAAGAATAATAAAACAAAAAATTGACATAAGGTTTCACACACCCAACGGTATTCACGCAAGGGAAATAGGCAAAGAAATTGCAATAAAGTTAAAAAAAGCAAATTTTAAAACAATAAGAATAGGTTTTGAAAGCGTTTTTGATGAAAGGCTTAAAAACGAATGGAGTTTTAAATCTTCAAGGGAAGTGTTTTTAAGGGCAGTAAAAAATTTGCGGGAGGTGGGCTTTGATGACATAGGAGCCTATGTAATAATAGGTCTTAAAAATCAGAGCATTGAAGAAATAGTGGAGAGCTATGCCTTTTTATATCAGAACGGTGTAAAAATATACCCTGCCCTTTTTTCACCTGTTCCCGGGACACTCTATTACAAAAAATGGCTCGAAGCAAAAAATTTAAAGGACCCCCTATTTACAAACAAATCAATATATCCCGATAAACCGGATGATATAAGTTTTAAAAAATACGAAAAAATAAAGGATTTTGCGAAAGTTTTGAATAGAGAAAAAGGCAGGAAAATAAATGTTTATAAGGAAATTAAAGAGTTTTTAAAACAAACTACCTTAAAACAATAATTTTATAATTCTCTCCCCCAATTTTTAAAATATAAACTCCTTTTTTAATACCCTTAAAGGGAGAAATTTTCCCCCTTACAAAAAACCTTTTAATCTTTCTTCCTGTTATATCAAATAGTTGCATATCCCTGCTTCTTTTCTCTCCGCCGTAAACAAATTCCTTTATACCAACTCCTTTACCTTCAAGCCTTAGGTTGTCAACTCCGGGTCCGTAATTATGTCCACCATCATCAGAATAGTAAAACATAAACTGAACAGAATCACATGGAATATAAGAAGAAATATCAATTACCCCCGTCCCATTACCCATGTTATAAATTGCATCAATTACCTCATAATTACTCCAGGAACCATTTGAAAATGTCCTTATTTTCACCTCAAGCACATCGTCAAAATAAAGGGTATTAAATCCATAGCCGTAGGTAAATTTCATTGAATCTGCGTAATCTCCTGTAAAAATCGCAGGTGAAATCAGTGTCTCATCAGCAGGAGGCGCAGACGGTCCTGCTTCATCATCATTGTAATAGGCATACTTTGTTCCATAATTAGGTGGCGGGTAATAAAATCCCGGGTTTCCCACCTGCCAGGTGTATCCATCATTATTTCCATCAATTACCTGCCAGTTCTGGGGAAGACCCTGTTCAAAATTCTCATCCCATACAATCTGCCACTGAGCATTTAAAATACACACACCCAGTAATACAAAAATTATATTTTTCACATTTTAATTATAAAACAAAATCTTTAAAAGGTCAAGGGAACCGAACCCAAAAATTTTGAGTCTAAAAGTATAAATCTTAAAAAGGAGGTTCAAATGAAAAAATTAATCACAACAGCCATTGTAATAATAGCATTAATAGGGTGTCAGAAAAAAGAGGTGGAGGGCCCTGAGGTTGATGACCAGTCCGCAATCTCCGGGCTCGTAAACGGTCAGTATAAGGGATTCTTTGGAATATTTGATGGAATGGAAGACTGGGGCGGAGCGCAGGTCATGAGTACTCCGGACACACTCGGCGGAATAGTAAACTGGGGAAGGGAAATTGATACCCATACGATTGATATAAATATTGTCATTCATAACGACACTGCAAATGTTACTGTAACTCATGATGTAAAAGGAATTCTGCATATCCAGAGTTTTTATCCTGATACTGCAATACATATCCAGAAACCACTTCATCATACAGGATATAAGTATGCCCTGTTTGTAAGAGAAGGTCGTATGGATGAGCCTCACAGAGGCTGGGTCTTAAAGAAAATTTCAAACGGTGAAGCAACCTCTCAGGATACAAACACAATAAACATTTTGAGCATAAGGGTTGTGGGTGGCGGATACGACACAACAATCACAGACCCCCTTGTCTTACAGGATAAAGAAAATGTATTCAAATTTTCACCCGGTGAAACAGTAACCGTCTATATGGAAGTTGATAACCCTTCATGCATCCCTGTTTTACATCCCAGACCATGGCACAGAAGACTAATGGAGCCCACAGGAACACCCGGTCTTTATGTGGGTGTTTACAGAATTCCCTTTGAACCCGGTGTTTACCATGCAGCATTTGATGCACTGAGATGGGAATGCATAATGGATTCTGCATACCCTTATGAAGATGCCAACCTCTGGTTCATGACCTACAGAGTGGAGTAAAGAATTACTGCCTGAGGGAGTTTTTAAAGAGGGGGCTTTAAAGCCCCCTTTTTATTTAATTTCTTAAACAATCTTCTTCAAATTTAATTTGATTTTTAAAAGGATTTTGGACTATAATTAATTTTGTAAAAGCATCTGATGAATAGTGTTTTTACAGGAATTTTTATTCTGTTTTCCTTCCTTTTAAAAACTGAATTTGAATTAAAACCTCTTCTTGAACTCCCTTCCCTTTCATATCCCCTTTTCTTAGATTATAACAGGGATGGAAAGGATGAGGTTATAAGAAAAGCAAAGTATCACGATAAAGACTGTTTTATAATTTATGAACAGAACGGTAATGTCGTTGCACAGGTTAATCCAATGGGAGATAGGGCTGGTTTTGTTGGAATGGCAAACATTGATGGAACAGGAAATGATGAGGCAATCTTCTGGGCTTTAAGAAAAGATAAATTGTATTTATTCATCTACAATCTTATGGATTCAAGGGGCTGGTTATATCCACTTTTTGAGGTTAAAGATACAGTATTGCCCAAAGGGTGGGATGGGGGGATTCTTCCCTACGGACTTTATCCTCTTTATAAAAACAGAGAGTTAAAAGACATAATCTTCTTCATAACCACAGGTTTTGACATGTATCCCAGAGGGATCTTCTGTTTTAATGTTAAAGAAAAAAAGATTAAATGGAAACTGTGGATTGGACCTCCAGTAAATGACTGGGAAGTAACCGATATGAATGGTGATGGAAAAGATGAAATACTGATTTCAACATCTGCCCCCTGTAATGGAGCTTTAATAAGGGATGAAAATGATTGCACCTCTTATCTCTATCTTGTTGATTTAAACGGAAATTTAATATGGAAAAGGGAAATCGGGGGATTCGGCTCTCATATAAGAGCAGAGATAAGTAAAGATAAAAAGATATTTGCAGTTGAAATACAGGGCTCAAGAGAGTCAGGAGAAAAAAAGAAAATAGTGTGTGTGGACGGAAAAAAAGGAAAAATTATAAAGGAAATAGAATTGCCCCTTATTTTTACAGGATTTTCCTTTTTTGATATAAATAGGGACACAAAGAAGGAAATTATAGTTTCAACTTCAAAAAATAAAATAATTGTATTTAATCAGAATCTTGAAAAAATAAAAGTAATAGAGAACGAATATTCAGGCAAACTCTGCAGGATAATAGATCTTGATGGTGACGGAAATTATGAAATAATAACCGAGAGGGAAGGAAAATTGTATATACTGAATTTAAATTTTGAAAAAATTGGAGAAAGAGATATCGAAAGTTTTACCTTCTATAATTTTCCTCTTTATAGACTCTGTAAAAATGAAGGGAAATACTTAATTCCTTTATGGACAAAGGAAAGGTTTTTAATTCTTGATTTTGAAAAGCAAAAAAGAATAAATCCTTTTCCCATATACACCTTTTTAGGAATTATTTTCCTATTTCTTTCCTTTTATTCAGGGTTTTTAATTGCAAGGAAAACATCAAAACCTCCTTATAAGACCTCCTTAAAAGAACAAATGTTAATAAACTTAATCTACGAGTTCATTCACGAGGTAAAAAACTCAATTTCCTTTATGAGATTACAAATAGAGAAAAAGAAATTTGGTGAGGAAATTTCAAAAGAAATTACAAGAATTTATGAAACCCTCGCTTCTCTGACCGATTTTTTAAAACTTCATAAGAGCAAACCAGAAAAAATAAACATAAACAAAATTATCAGCGAGATTGTTGAAAGGTTTAAGAAAATAAAAGAAGATATAGAATGGGATATAAAAATGGAAAAAGAATTACCTGAAATAAAGGCAAACAGAACCGAGTTTGAAATGTGTATAAAAAACATAATTGAAAATGCTGTCCAATTCACGGATAATGGAAAAATTTATGTAGGCACAAGAATTTTAAGAGAACCCCATAAAAAATTTATTGAGATAGAAATAAAGGACACGGGTAAGGGTATTGAAGAAAAGTTTTTGAACAAAACTTTTGAACCTTTCTTTACCACAAGAGAGGAACATATGGGACTCGGACTTTATTTTTCAAAGTATATAATTGGAAAAATGAACGGTGAAATAAAGATAAAATCAAAAAAGGGAATAGGAACAGCGGTATTTATAAAATTGCTCTATAAATGATATGAAAAAAATACTTGTTGTGGATGATGAACCGAAAATAAGGTATCTTTTTCTTGAAACCCTTGAAAAAAATTTTTCCCTGGATTTTTTGGAAACAATAAAAAGTGCAAGGAATAAAATAGAAAAAGAAAATTTTGATCTTATCTTTCTTGACCTCAAACTTCCCGATGGCGATGGAATGGAATTTCTGCAGGAAATAATGAAAGAAAAGAAAATACCTGTTTGCATCATCACAGGATATGGAACTACGGAACTTGCGGTTAAAGCAATAAAAATCGGTGCCTATGACTTTTTGGAAAAACCTTTAAACAAAGAAAAAATTAGAATTGTAACCGATAACATACTTAACAGAGTTGAAAAAGAAAAAATAATTGAAAGATTAACTCAGGAAATAAAAAGGGAAATCCCTTTTGTAGGAAAGTCAAATATTTATAAGGAAATTATTAAAAAGATAGAAACCTTTTCAAAATCCTCTTCACCTGTTTTGATAACAGGTGAAACAGGAGTTGGTAAGGATGTGGTTGCAAGACTTTTGCATTATATGAGTGATAGGAGAAGTTTCCCTTTTGAATACATAAATTGTGCTTCAATACCAAAAGATTTACTTGAAAGCGAGCTTTTCGGATTCAAAAAAGGGGCATTCACGGGTGCACACAGGGATAAAAAGGGAAAGTTTGAACTTGCGGATAAAGGTTCATTGCTTTTAAATGAAATATGTGAAATGTCGAAAGAACTTCAGGCAAAAATCCTTGACGCAATTGAAAATAAAGAAATATTTCCCTTAGGAGCGGAAAAAGATATAAAGGTGGATATTCGGATAATTTCAGCAACCAATAAAAACATAGAAAAGGAAATAAGTAAAGGAAATTTCAGAGAGGACCTCTATTACAGGTTGAATGTTTTGAAACTTAATATCCCCCCGCTCAGGGAAAGAAAAGAAGATATAGAACCTATAGCAATTTATTATCTCAGAAAATTTTGCGAAGAGAATAACAAACCCTATTATGAATTTTCAGAATCTGCATTAAAATATCTTATAGATTATCCTTTTCCTGGAAATGTAAGGGAACTTAAAAACATCATAGAAAAAATTGTGATAACAAAGGAAAGAGGAAATATAATAACAGTAAACGATATAAAACTGGCAATTGAAAATTTAAATGTAACCAAAATATATGATGTTTCAGTTACAAAACCCCTTAAAATTGCTCTTGAAGAATTCAAAAAAGATTATATATTAAAATGTCTTGAAGAAAACGGAGGAAATATAACCCTTACTGCAAAAAAACTCGGAATCCACAGGGTTCAACTGCAAAGACTTTTAAAGGAGATAAAGAAAAAGTAAATACAATTTTGAGAGGAATATTTTAAAAATCTTTAAGAATGCTCTGCAATTTCTCCTTGGAGAAGCCCCCATCTAAGGGTTTAAAAGGGTACAAAGGTGGATTGTTTCTTGGTGAAGTTCTCCACTCAGGAAATTTGAAAAAGATACAGAGGGATTGAAAAAATTATATGTAACATTTTTATTACACATATAACATTTTTGCCACACCAAGAAAATTATTGATTTTCAACAACTTATTTAACTTTTAAAAAATATTATAACATTTTTGTTACACTTTGAAAAATATTCTCTTTCAAATTTCATTGATTTTCAATAATTTTAAAATTCTGGCACAAATTTTGCATATAAAATAAATATGAAGAAAATGAATGGGTGGCACCGACCCGAAAAACGAGAAAAACCCGCCCTCTTGGTGCGCAGGGGTGGGAGGAGGTGAAAAATGAGGAAAATGTTTTTAATGGTATGTGGGGCAAGTCTCATATATGCCCAAGAAGTGTTGAAATTTGAACCTTCCAACTACTATATAAATGAAAATGGTGATACAGTACTTATACTACCTGAAGATCTCCCACAAATTGGATTTTTTGAAATAAAATCTGACACTATATCTATAAAATTTGGTAATGATGTTAATTTAACGGAAAAAAGTGGATGTGGACATCCTGGTTTAGCAGTGAGAGATGCAGGTAACTATTTATATGTATGCACAGAAACCGGTTTATCTAATATGGAAGTTTATGTTAGAGAGTGGAAACTTTCTCGGAGCGGAAGTGAACTAAGGCTTGCATATAGTTCAGGTGTAGGATGGTACCACACCACTTATACTATCTATTTTCCTGCAATTGCAGCCACTTCTTCTAAATTGATGTTAGTGTGTGATACAAGGTCTGGTTCAAATTATTATTCTTCTTACAGTTTCATACATGATATACCAGGTTTAAGTAATGGAACTTATTACTTGTTAGATGCCCAGTCTCCTGTGGTTACTCCTGATGTTGCTTGTAGATCGTCAACTGGAGATGATTTTTATGCAGTTGCTCAATATAGGTATACTTCAACCGATTGTGATATAAGATTTTATAAGACAAAAAATGGGGGACAGAACTGGAATAGAACCACATTAGTTGGGGGCTGGCCTGATGCGAATTATTACTGGATGCCAAGGATTGCATCAGATCCAACAAATTACCTTAGAGTTGGTGCGGTCTGGATCAAAAATACATACGAGGCAATTCAATGTAGACTTTCTTCAGGTTCTGGAGCGCATTGGAGCAGTACATACACATGGAATAATTTATCCTATCCTGATATTGCGATACATTCGGGTGAAGTTGGAATAGTGGCTGTAAACGGTTCGGACTTGGAAATAATTTACTCCTTTAATTATGGTTCTTCATGGAATAGATACACCATAAATCCTCCTGATGTGGTGGAATATCCTGCTATAGATGTCACCCCAGGTGGAATGTGGATGATAGTGTATTCAGATAATGACGGAGATGTCTACTATGCTTGGTCTTTTGATATTTCAAACTTTTCCGCTTCTGATTTTGTTCAAGTAAGTGACGGTGGTTATGGAGTTTCGGATAGACCAGCTGTGGTAGAGGACCCAACTCATGCAAATTACGCAATTGTAGCATGGAAAGATTCACGGAGTTCAACAGATATTTATGGAGATTGTGAGGACGGCAACATGGTGGATATCAAAGAAAAACTCTCATTCAAACATCCTAAAGACTTCACACTACCTTCAATTACATCAAAGTGGCTTAGCTTCTTAAAAGATAGGGGAAATTTATCCGTTTACAGCCTTAATGGAAGAAAAATCAAGGGATTAAGCCCAAAAACAGGAATATATTTCCTTAACTTAAAAGATAAAGAAAAAACTCGGAAACAGAAAGTTATTTTTATAAAATAACTATCAAAAAAGCCTTCCTTACGGTTCAATTCCGGGGAGGCTTTTTTTTCATATTCTATGAGAACTTTATGGGTATTGCTTTTGCTTTATTCTACTTCTTTCTCACGCACTATAAATTTTGCCGGAATAACATGGTATGTTAAAACAGGTTATGGTGGGCCGGGTCCAAATTACTGGTCCGATAGTGAGCAAAATGTGTGGGTGGATTCAAACGGATGGCTTCATTTGAAAATAAGATATGAAAACGGAATCTGGTACTGTTCAGAAGTGTATACAGAAGGGTTTACCCAATACGGTATACATAGATTTTACATAATCTCAAGACTTGATAGTCTTGATAAAAATATAGTTTTCGCACCATTTTTATATTCAAATGATACAACCGAAGTTGATATAGAATTTTCAAAATGGGGAAACGAAAATTCATGGTTTAATTCTCAGTATGTTGTCCAGCCATGGTATCATCCGGGGAATGTGGAAAGATTTTTTATGAGTTTGAACGGAACCTACACTACTCATTATATAGGTTGGGAGCAAAATTATATAATCTTTAAAAGTATTCACGGGCATTATCCAGAGCCACCGAATCCAGGGTTTTTAATTCATCAATGGACATATACGGGCAATGATATACCTTCAAAAGAGGAAAATTTGAGGATTCACATCAATCTTTGGCTCTATCAGGGAAATCCACCCTCAAACGGGGAGGAAGTTGAAGTTGTTATCAAAAATGTTGAATTTCCCCCTCTTGTGAATATTCAGGAAGAATTGAAAAATGGTTTTAGAGTACTTTGTAAAAATAATGTTTACAGAGGTGAAAATTCTCTCCATATTTCCTTTTATCTTGATATACCTGCCTGTATAACTTTGAAAATTTTAAATTCAAACGGCGGGATTGTAAAAACTCTCGTTGAAAACGGACATTTTGAAAGAGGAAAACATACAATGCTATGGGAGGATATAAAAAAGTGCCCTCCTGGAATATATTTTATCTCTGCGAAGATAAATAACTACAAAAAAATCAAAAGAATTATACTTTATTAAAACCCACCAAAAGTCAAACCCCGAAATAGGGACATAAGGAAAAAGTTAAAAAAATTTTTATTCAAGGGGGAGGTTATATAAGACTTTGAAAGATTTATTAAATCTTCTTTAAAATTAATTTTATGATTTTCTTTGAAAGAGTGATCGTGGTTCGTCCAGATTTTTAAAAATCAATTAATCTTCAAAAATCTCATTTATAAGAGATTTATATCCTTTCTGTTCCAGATGGTTTTTTAAGATTCTTTGGTAATCGGGACATTTTTTTAAAAAGTATTTTAAAATGTAAACTGCCTTCTTAACATTTCCCTCTTTCATATATATGTCACACAGAGAACTGGTTATTTTGAACAGATAAAACTCGTAAGAAGATATACGCTCTTTATTTAAATCAAGAAACCTCAGGGCTTTTTCATAAAAAATTTGAGATGAATCGTGTTTTCCTCTCTCATAATATATATCACCCATAACTTTCCATAAATACCATCTTGTACTATCCTCTTTTAAAAATTTTTTAACAAAAAGCAGTCCTTCCTCTTCTCTACCTGCTTCTTTATAAGTTATGACTCTCGTTTGTGTGAGCATTGCTACATAATCATCTGGAAATCTGGATAAAATATCACGATAGATTTCATCCGCATAATTTTTATAATCAAACCTGATGGCAAACGTGAAAAGAATAGAAGCAGTTTTTTTTGAAATATTTTTATTTTTTAGCACCTCTGAAATTAACTTCTCCGCATAATTTCTTGCCCTTTCTTCTTTTCCAAGTTTAATAAGAGAGTTCACATAATATTCAATATAACGGGGAACATCTTTTTCCAGAAATACAGAATAATTGAGGTCATCAAAGATTGAAACAACTTTTTCATAATCTTTTTCACTATAAAGATGGTCAATTAATACAAAAATTTTTTCATCTTCTATTTTCAGACCTTTCTTTAAAAGGGTTTTTAAAATCCTCGAGGCGTTATCATAATCACCTGTTTCATAATAAGAATAAAATTTAAATTTGAGAAATTCTTCCTCTGTGAGATAGGGTTTGAGAATTTCTGATATCACCACGGTTTTCATATTATCATCTATATTGAAATTAACAAGTTCTACGGGAAAAGAAGTTGTGAAAAAATAAAACCCGTCGGGAAGTCCTGCTATTAACAATGCCAGAAACATACTTCCTGCTCTTCCTGCGGTATTTGCTATCTCCACATATTTTGCAATCTCTTCTCCTATTTTCTCCTTGTTTGAAGTATTCAAAAAATTTATATGTTTAACCGCAAGGGAAGTCATTATAAAGGGCAAGAATTCTGACTCCGGATTTGAAACCATCTGTACCATACACGTCTCTCTCGCTTCTTCAAATTTATTTGCCAGAATAAGACTTTCGACCTTATGAACCAGGGGCATATAACTCAAATACTCCCGGGCGGATTTGATACACTTATTTTCAGGATAATTTTTTATAAAATATTTTAGTATTTCTTCGAAATTTTCGGAAAAACCCAGAATAAAATCCTGTGTCTCTATCCTTCCTGTTAAAATGCCTATTTTTAAAAAAGCATTGGGAAAATCTGCTGGAGAAAAAGAAAAGGGATATATCACTGTATCGCATTTGACTGCTTTCCATTTTAACACATCTTCGTTTGATAGTGAGAACAGAAAAAAACCTTCTTTATCTGTTTTTACCGAAAAGTTCCTTTTTCCTGCATTGAAAATAAGTTCTATTTCTCTTTTTTGTTCAGATTCCTTTTTCCGGGCAATTGACACTTTCCCCATTACTAAGATGGAATCAAAAGGCTGGGGAAGATTTTTCACAAGGTTTTGCATCACAGAGTCAATTTTAGCCATCACTCTTTGCTCACTGGTTTGCGAGAAAAGGGAAAAGAAAACACCTGACATAAAGAAAAGAACAAAAATTTTTTTATTCAACATGAGACCTCCTTTTTGTTCCTGTGAATGTTTAAATTATAAATATTCTATCATAATTTTTCAATCCCCTATTTTATTAAATTACCAATCAGGCTTTCAAGAAATTATTTATGATTGGTGAATTTCCAGAAGCCACTTCCAGAGAGGTATTAATTTTATTTTTTTATTTTTTTCCTTTATTAAGCCCTCTTCATCCCATGTGATGATAAAAAGATTTTTTGAACCGAACTCATCAGCAGCTTTCAAAAGTGCTTTTGTTTCTCTTGTTCGGGTCTCCACATCATCCACGGAATAACATACCTGAATCAGCTCTTCTATTTTTCCTTTTTCTTTTATCACAAAATCAACCTCCCGCTGTTGATGGTCTTTCCAGTAATATATTTCCCGGTCAGGGAAAAAATAATGCTTTCTTCTTTTAAGTTCTACTGCAACCAGATTTTCCATTAATTTTCCTGTATTTTGCGACAATTTAAAACTGATAGAATTTATTAAACCGTTATCAATGCAATAAACTTTCTTGGGGGCAAGCATCTGTTCTTTCAACTTCACTGAGAATCTTTCCATCAAAAATATTAAATAGGCATTTTCAAGATAGGAAACATAATTTTTCAATGTATGGACACTTTTTACATTTAGAATTTTCCTCAGTTTATTAAAGGAAATCTCACCTGTTGAATTTGAAATCAGGTATTTTGCGAGCTCTTTTAATATCCTGACATATCTTATTTTATACCTTTCTACTACATCTCTTTCCACAATATCTTTATAATTCTGAATTAAAAAAGAAGTTCCAACCTTATAAACCAAGGGGAAACCCCCTATTTTGAGATACTCTGCCAGATAGCTCTTGACCTTGGCAATATGTTCGGTAAGATAAATGTTCGGGGTGAACTTTTTATATTTTAAAAATTCTCTGAAGCTGAAGGGAAATAAAACAAAATCTATATGTCTACCGGTCAAAAAGGTAGCAAGTTCTTTACTCAAAAGTCTGGCATTACTTCCCGTTATTATTACTTTTTTATCTCTTATTATCCTGCTCACAAATCTTTCCCATCCATCAATATTCTGAATCTCATCCAGAATTAAATATTCAACTCCCCCCTTCAAAGAATACACTGCTTCAAGGACTTTGTTAAGCTCTCCGGATTTTAAAATTAATCTCTCATCTTCAAAATTTATATACCCTGCCTTTTTATCCTTTGAAAACATATAAGCCAGAATTGACTTTCCACATCTTCTCACACCTGTTATTATCAAACCAATATCAAAGGAAATCATTCCTTCTATCTTCTTGGCATTTTCCCTTTCAATGATGTTCTCTCTTTTGAATTTCCTTTCCAGTACCTTCTCATTCTCAACAATTGACATTTTTATTACATCTGTATTCATTTTAAACTTTGTGTTTTTAATGCAAAGATTTTAAAAAACTTTGCGTTAATATTTTAAAGATTCTAAAGGTATTTTTTCAATCATTCTCATAGTTTGTGTGTGACCCAATTTCCAGAAATCTATAGTATGGCTGTGAAATTTTCCTGAATTTACTTTAAAATTTGAACACAAATCAGCATATGCGGATGTGAGTTTTAGGTAGACTTTTTAATACTCAGAGATTGATTTTAATAATTTCTTCACAAACTCATTATTAGGCTCAAGTTCAAGAGCCTTTTGAAGATAAAAATCGGCTTTTTTAAACTCTCTTTTCTTTAAATAAACCATTCCGAGATAAAAATAGGTTATTCCTCTTTCAAAGCCTGTATGAAGTGCTTTTTTTAAATACTTTTCTGCATTATCCAGAAAACCCATGTTCAAGAATATAATACCCTTTTGAAGAAGAATTTGAGGTCTGCATGAGAAAAGTTTGAATGCCCTTTTATTAATTCTATAGGCAGATGTTATTTCCCCAGAATTTATAAGGGAAAATGTATAATAAAAATATATTTCCTCATCAAGGGGTTTTATATCAAGATGTTTTGAAAGATAAATTTGTGCGGAATCATATTTTCCCTTTTTGAAATAGGATATACCCTTTAAATAATAAAAAGATGGTTCTGAAGGGGTGTATTTTATAACCCTTTTAAAATCTCCCTGAGAAAAATAAAAGTTTGCAAGAGAAATATTTTTTACATAATCTTCTTTTTTAAATGAGTGAGGAAGAATAATTAAGATTATCAGAGGAAAGTAAAGGGGCGAGGGGTGGTTTCTGTATTTGAAGGAGAATTTAAAAAGAATAAGAGAGATTAAAAAGAAAAGGATAAAAAAAATCAAAGTGTAAAGGGAAGGATAAAAAATTAAAGGTAAAAGGTGAAAAATAAAGGAGGCAGGAAACCATATTTTTTTGTTTTCAAAATCTAAAAGAGAAATAAAAATAGAAAAAATCAAAAGAAAAAGGTAAAATTTTGAAGAAAAAATTACAAAGGACTTTGTATGGGAAATTATTGAGGATGATGAGAAAATTAAAAGCAGGGGCAAAATCCATAGGTAAAGTTTAAATCTTACTTCTGCTGAAATATAGATGAGAAATAAAGAAAGAAGGGTGAGGTAAAATAAGACATAGCCGAATGACATTGAAAAGAAAATAACAAGGGTTGACAAAATAAAAAAAGAAGAAAATTTTTTATCAAAAATAAATCTTTTTAAAAGGGAAAGATAAAAGGAAAAAATAAAAAGGCCGGGAAAGATAAAATAGTCAAACCCGCTGGTGAATATTGAAAGATAAAGGTCTTTTAAAAGGTAATTAAATACCAGAATACCGGCTAAAAGGGGAGTCAAGAATACAAGGAAATCTCTTAAAAAGTCGTATTCTTTTAAAAATTTTAAACTTCTATTTTTTATGAAATATAAAACAAACAAATTTGCCTGTAAGAATAAAAAGAAAATCAAAGAAAACTTCTGAGTATCGGATACAAAAAGTCCTCCTGATTTAAAAATTCCTGTAAAATCGGATTTAAAAAAATATGCAATTAAAAGGGGAACAAGCCCTGTAAAAAATGTCCAGAGATAAAGTATTAAGGGAAAAAGAGCTGTTTTTAAAATATTTTTTGTTCTGTAAAATATAATTCCTGCACCGCCGATTGCACCGCACAGAAAAATGAATTTCTGACCCGGTGATATGTTGGGAGACTTTACAAAGGGATTAAAACCTGTTAAAAAATTTTTAGCAGGGCTGTCAATAATATAACTTAGTCTGAATCCTCTGCCCTTTGATACTATAAAATCTATGACAGGAACAAATATTATTAGAAATGAACCCAGTAAAACCCAGAAAAGAGAATCTTCAGGGCTCTGATTTAAGAAAAGGGCAAAAAGAATCAAGATTCCTGTAAAAAGGAAAAGATAATAGATAAAAAAATGGGAAAAATTTACTTGAAGCGAGAAAAAAGGGCTTGGGTCAAAACCTATCTCTTTTGAAATTTCCAATATACTTTCAAGAAAATTTCTGAAAAAAACAACTCCTGTGAAAACGAAAAATGCTTTTAAATAATTTAAATCCTTTATTTCACCACCTTAAGTAAAGTTTATTTTTTCTTTAAATTATTTCAAGTATAAAACCCTGTAAACTTCCTTATCTTTTTTAAGGATATAAACTCCTCCTTTTTCAAAGTTTTTAATCTTTCTTCCAAGAGGGTTATAAATTTTTGAGCTTAAAAGGAGTTTTTCAGGTATTGACTTTAAAGGATTTCTTGTAATAAAATCTTTTCTAAGAAGTGGTTTGTAAACATACTTTTTTTCCTTTATGTCAACAAAGTTCTGGGCTCTGTAAAGGAGATAAATCATACAGGGTCTTGTTTCTGCAATCTGCTGTAAAATTATATTTGTATCATTTACTGCCTGCCAGAAACTGCTACCAACTTCAAAGGTGTAGGCATAACATTTTGGTTTTTCATCCTGCTCACCATACATCCAGTCATCAGAGACACCATTTGCCGCGTAACCAATCGTGGAACTTGGATTTCCATAAGGCCATCCGTTCCAGTTTGTGCTCATTGTATCAGCCATTGCCAGATAAATTGTTCTGTCAGGCTCAGGAGGATAATCATCTATGTATCCCCATGGAGTTAGTATAACATCTGAATAACTGTGGTAATTTATGGCAACCTGAGGTTGAGCAACATCGCATAACTGTCTTATTGCCTGAACTTCGGGTTCTGAAAATGCAGAGGGTCCTCTGTAATCATCATCAGGAGGATTTGGAGAAGAACCCCAGTCATCATATCCCCACTGATATCCGTAGTTTCTGTTTAAGTCAACTCCATCATAGTCGGAATTGAAATAACCGTTATTATCATTATCCCTCTGATTTTTTCTCCACATTCCCTGAGCGTTCTGTTCATTATAAGTATAACCATCAGGATTTACAACAGGAACAATCCAGATTTCCCTTTCATTAACTAAAAAGGTGGCAGTGTCTCCTGCACCGCCGGGTTGACCGTAGTTTTCACATAACCATCTTATAAAGTCCATACATATTGAACATCCTATGGGTTCTCTTGCATGATGGACTCCTGTGAAAAGACCTGTGGGTTCATTTTCATCAATCTGCGGATTATCAGAAATTTTCATTGCAAGAACAGGTCTGTTGTACCATGACCATCCAATTGTATCAAGTTTTGTTATATTCGGGTACTGCTGGGCAATCTGATTTATCTCTGTCTGCATTTCAGAAAATGTATAGTACTCACCAAAGTTAATCAGAATATGGGCACCACCTTTTTCTTCAAAGAATTTATCCATATCATATACCTTGATTTCCATTCTAATACCCATGTTCTTGAATTCCCTGTATTCTTCCTCGCCCATCAGAATGTCAAACCATTTCCCATCGGCACGACCCGCAAGAATATCAGGATGTTTTGAAAGAATTCGAAGTCTTTCCTGGTCATTCTGATAGTATACCCTTGTAAGCATCACGCTTCCTGCGCTGTTTATGAGCATTATGCTCAAAATTAAACCTACCATAAAAATCACCTCCTTTTTAAAAATTTTTTTTCTCTTTTCTCATTTTTTCCCATATATTTATTACAGTCTTTTTAACACACCATTTTTCAATGTATTCTTTATCTATATTCTTATCCTGAATTTTCAAAATACCAAAAGCATCTAAATAATGTTTATCAATATCAGATTTTTTAAACCATTCCAGCTTGGTTATTATTATATCTTCCAGGGAAGGCAAATATACATCTTTATCAAAAATTTTTACTCTTCTTCTTCTTTCAAACATCTCATGGTTAAAATCATCATCTTTTAAAATCCAGCAATCTATCTTAAAAAGGCTTTCCTTATGAATTACCTGGAAAAAGGATTTATTCTGAATTGCCGAGCTTATACTTTTTTCATTCACAAAAAAATTTTTACTAAATGCAGAAACAAATTTCTCGACATCCTTAGGCTCCATCCCTAATACAACATCAATATCATTTGTGCTCCTCGGTTCTCCATAATAGGAAACACTGATAGCACCTGTGATAAAATAAGAAATGTTTAAATTATTCAAAATTTCCACAACTTCCAGAAATATATTTTTAATATCTATCATAAATTCTTTTAATCAATTCTTTTTTTAATTCTTTTTCAGAAATGTGCAGATTTTTACTTTTTATATTCTCCTCTGCCAGTTTCCATACAAATTTACATAACTCAAAGGCTATTTCCACTTTTTTCTCACCCTCTATTTCACGCATCTTTTTTAAGTAAATTTTTTCTGTATTATTCATTCTAAGGGTATTAAATCAACATAAACCTTTTCCATCTTTTTATCTTTTAGACTGTAAACAAATTGAACTCCAATCCCTGCATAGATTTTTCTTCTCAAAAACCTTGCAAAATACCTTATTATTAGTTTATTTCTTTCTCTATCAATCATTGTTATATGGTATCTAAAGGGAGGATGATATATCTCAAAGTATGTTTCAACTATTATGTCAAAAATTTCAGGGTCTTTTTCTATCTCATCTCTTAAATTCTCTATAACATCTTCATATTCGCCTCCTTTTCTGCCCAGACTGAATGCCTGATAGGAATATCTTCCCTTTAGTATAAACTCTTTATCTTTTTTATAAACTTTATCCTTCCATGTTGAAGCACATGCAATTAAAAATACACTTAAAAGTATAAGACTTTTATGCATTTTAAGTATAAATTATATGCCTTTAAAAATTAATTGTCAAATATGACCAGCCACCTCTGATAGTGATAAATAAATTATTTAGGAAATTTTTTAAGGGCGTTAAGTCCTACTGCAATCTCAGTATAACAAGTCCGTCTTCACCCCATGCCACATAAATATAGGTCCCTGAAATCAAAATATCACTTACATGCATTCCACCCGTATAATCTATGAGCTGCGGAATGGATGATGAGAAATTGCTTATATCATAAACATACAGATGATAGGCATGACCCTGGTAAAAATATGGATAGGATAGAGCAGTTGAAGAATTCTCACCACCTGCAAAAGTATTGACTTCAAAAGGAGAAGCAGGACTGCTTACGTCTATGACATGTATTATATCATTCACATTGTCAGCCATAAAAACATAAGAACCATAAATCTCAATTTCAGAGCCATCACCTGTATTAAGGGAACCAATTTCATAGGGATAAGAAGGATTTGAGACATCTATAATCCTCAGACCATATCCATCTACAGCAAGATAGGCGTAATTCCCATCAGCTGATATTTTTACGTCATCTATAAATTCATTACCTGACCCTGTTGAATAAGAACCTACTGGATAGGGAGAAACAGGGTTTGTTATATCCCACACCACAAAGTAATTCTTGCTCCATACAGTATAGGTGCCGGTAAAAAGATAATTTCCATGAATATCGCCCTGACCAGTCAATAACAGAGTATCTCCATTATTGAAAACACCGACTGATTCAGGAGAAGCCGGATTACTGATATCAAAAATTCTTCCTTTGTTATAATACAGGACATAGAGGTAATTATCCTTAATAATCATCGGAGCCGAGCTCAGATTTGTCATACCTGACCATACCTCCACAGGAGAGGCAGGATTACTCATGTCAATTACCCTGAAATAATCTCCTCCACCTGCATCACCTGTGAGATATGCATAAGAACCGGAAACCGAAATAGCTCGGGCATAAAAATTGGGTATAGCAAGGTAACCCACGAGTTCAAGGGAAATCTGAGAAATTGTAACATAAATTGTCTGTGACTCACCCATATTTTCTTCTTCATCATAGGCCCTTGCTTTAATTGAATGAGTGCTTCCAGTTGGTAAACCTGTAGTATTCCATGAATAAGAATAAGGTGCATCTGTGTCCGTGTATTCAAGACTGTCATCAATATAAAATTCAACTCGTGTTACACTTTCATTATCGTCTGCATTAACTGTAATGGTGACAATTCCACTCACAGAAGCACCATCATCAGGATAGGTTATTGTTACTGTGGGACTTTCGGTATCGTTCATCTTACAGCCATTCGAAACAAGTATTATACCAGTTAAAAAGAAAACCCGTATAATCCATCTTTTCATAAATTTACCTCCTCTTTAAAAATTTCACAGAAGGTTTTAACGTGCCTATTACAAAGGAAATTTAGAGAAAATTAAAAACATTGTAAGACACCCATAAATAATTTTATAATTAAAAACTCATGCGAATTATAGGGAAAATAAATAAAATAAAGGAAAAAAAGGCGGAGTTTATCCCTCTTGACGTCTTTCCGGAAAATACCGGCTATTTTAAGAAAATAAAAAATAAAAAAATCTTAATCGAAAATATAAAGGGCTATCAAGAAGGCGAATTAATCGCACTTGATGAGAAGATATCTCATAAATTTCTTTATAAAAAAATTAGAAAAAAGAAAAACACTATTTTTATTCCTGAAAAAGGGAAGTATTACGCAGTTTTGGAGAATGAATACATGAAAATTTTGATTGACCCTGAAAAGGGTGGGAGGATTGATTCCCTTTTGGATAAAAGAAAAAATTTTGAATGGTTTTTGAGTAACTTTGTTTATATTCACGGGAAAAGCACAAACTGTGGCATATCTCAGGGAATTTTTGAGAAAAATCTTTATGAGAAAAAAGTTGAATTTAAAATTACAAAGAAAAGATTTTATGGTAAAAAGAAAGAAAAGGATTTTATTTTTGAGAAAATAATTGAATTGAATAAAAACAAATTATCTTTTTCATTTGTTTTAGAATCAAAAAAAGAAAAGGAATTTTATCCCTTTTTTGAAATAAACATTTTTACAGGTGGTGAAATTTATAAATATTTTTTAAGAATTAAAAAGGATAAAAAAATAATAGAATTACCGCATTTAGGTTATCCTTTCTGGGTATGGTGGTATAACGAAGATTTCGGCAAAGTTGATGAGATAAGATATTTAAAGGAAAACAGAAGATTAATTTTAAAATCCGTAAACAGAAAAATTTTAAATTTCAGTTTCTATTATGGGCTGAACTACCTTTTAAACAGATTTTATTATAAAAAGATAAAAATTAAAAAGGGCAGGAGGACTGAATTTAAAATGGAGATAAAACTATGAAACTTACCTTTGGATTTGAATGGGAAATCCCAATTTTAAACACAAAATTCATCCCCCCAAAGCAGGAGGAGATAGACGATTTAATTTTTGACTTAAGAAACTCAATTAAAGGGTCCCATACGGGCTTTGATTTTATAAGATATTTTAATGCTCATGTGCTTGAGTTCAGAAGCGGGATATTGAGGGACTAAAGGAATGTGAAAATGTTGTTGAAAAATTCTTTGAAAAACTAAAAGAATATAAGAAAAATACAAATTTCATATTTTTACCCTCGGCAACTTATCCTCTCTCGGGCGATACAACAGGTTTTCATGTTCATATAGGAAGTTTTTTCTCCTTCAGAGAATCCTTTAAATACGACAGAAACCTGATAAATTATGCACCTTTATTCGGTGCGGTACTCGTAAACAGCCCGATTTATACAAAGTATATAAAAGAAAACTGGAAAAGTTACAGAATTCTATTCCATGCATGGCTCACATCCATCCCCAATAGATACGAAAATAATAACTTAAGATTTTTTCTCTGGGGAACTGATATATGCAACAAAGTTATCATGAGACCCACAATAGAGATAAGGATAGGGGATGCGGTTTTATATAAGGACTTAATAACCGACTATATTTTCTTCTGTCTCGGAGCCTTCTTGCTGAATGATGAAAAGATAAATGAGAAAAGATTTAAAGAGTATCTGATAAACAGATTGAGAGTAGCAAAGCAAGGACTTCAGGCAAAAATCCTTTGGTGTGGAAAGGAAAAAGGTATTGATGAGGTATTGATGGAAAAATTTGATAAAATTGAGAGAAAACTCTCTAAAAGATTTAACTATAAATTCAAAATAATTCCTGAAATGACCCGAAAAAGAATAACACAGGCAGACTTTGCTTCAGAAATCTTTAAAAAACTCGGAAGGGATATATTGAATTACATGTTAAAAATTGAAAAGGCATTCTTTGAAAACGAATTCAGAGAGTATCTTAAAAATTCAAAAAAACTTGAATCTTTAAAGCCACCTGCTCTTGAAGAAGTGATAGTTGAATTCACAAAAAAAGACATTTCCATGTGGTATCCTGCTCAATTGCTAAGGTTACCTTTAGAAGAGTTTGAGAGAATAATTAAAAACCTTGAAAGAAAAAGAAAGATAAAAATTCGGAAAGATTTAAGGTACGGGATTTTAATTTCCAACCTTTCTAAATAATCTATGGAGTTTTACTCAATCTTTATAATCTCAAAAAATCCTGCATTTTCTACCTTTATAAAATAAATTCCGGATTTCAAACCCTTGCCGATAAAATTGCTCTTGCAAGTTTTTATCTTGCGTCCAGAAAGGTCATAAATAATAATTTTTTTATTCTTTATTCCCTTTATTCTTGCTGAATTTATGAAGGGATTTATACCAAGCTTGAATTTTCCGGAAGGCTTTACCACTTTTTTGTGGCTTTCCTTAATTCCCGGAGAAACATATTCATAGGCTCCTATATCCCATCTCATCCCCTGGGGTCTGGGAATTCCCACTATATCATAGGGAACTTCAAGAAGTGAATCACCGCTATCAATCGCAGGTGAAGCAGGTTGCAGGCGATAGTCATAATTACCCGGGTCAACAAACTGAGGGTCCTGATTCAGTATATCATGAGGACCTGTCTGTGTTGGAGGGCTTGCTCCGAAAATCAAATTATAATCGCCTGTTGCCTGTGCGGAATCGGACCACCAGTAACTTGTATTTGTGTTGTAGAAGATATTGTTTATAACCACTCCACCCTGAGCATATTGTCCCTGAAATCCTACTCCGTGCCATTGAATATCCGCAAATGTATTATTCAATACTCTTACATCTGAAATATCCTGAACACATAAACCCCATGACCAGCCACGTGCAAAAATATTGTTTTTAAAAACAATATCATGGGAATTGTGATAATAGTGAGCCTCTCCCATAAATCCCTGATGAAAGTCAAAACCCCTGTTTGCTTCAATTACAACATAGGCAGCATGTTCTCCGTTATTATCAAAAGTCTGGAAACAATCAACATGAGCCGAACCAATAGAATCGGGGTCTGTTCCATGAAAGTAATTACCATAAAAAGTTATACTGTCGCCGAAGAATCTCGTATAATCACAATCACCGTTACCGTAATCATAAAGACGCTCAATCTCATTATTCTCAATCAGCCAGTTTTTTCCGTTTACCCATATTCCTGATTGAGAATGGAAGATTTTATTGTCGGCAATATAAATATTCCTGGGTTCACCTCCCCAGTATCCCACAATCCCGGTTTTACGCCAGTAAGAAATATAATTATCAACAATCTCCACATTATTGCTGTTGATAAAAATTCCGAAATCACGCCATCCCGTAAGAGTTGTATCCCATGCAATATTAAAACCCTCAATTCTTACATAACTTCCCTTATCCGGTGAATTCGTATCAAACCCCCATGTGGTTGCAGTTCTCCTGGGCTCGGATTTAAACACTATCATATTACCCGGTGTGCCCGAATTTTGCAAAACCACCCTTTCCTCATACATACCTTCAAGAACCAGAACTGTATCCCCTGCGGTAACAAGTGAACAAGCATGATTAATATGTCTCCACGCAGAATCAGGACTTGTGCCTGGCCAGTTATCATTTCCGTTTACAGAAACATAATAGGTTGTCGCCTGCGGGGTTGAAATTGAAAACGCAATCATTAATCCCGGAAATATCAAAAAACTTCTATTTTTAAACATCATGATTTCCTCCTTTATAAACATCTAAAGTTTAAAATTCAAACAATGGTTTTTTCAATAGAAAACTGAAATTTCAACACCAAAAAACAATACAGACAAACCCAACAAACGCAATTAACACAAAAAACCCAATTATACCCTTTTCTTCACACCCCCGAGGTGTTAAAAATAAGTGGCTGGAATTCTTTTATACCTACATTATAAGACAAATTTTAACACTATTCAAATGTTGGACTGTTCCGGTTAAAGTCTAATCAGACTTTTAATAATAGATGAATTCTCTATTATATACGAGCCCTTTTAAAATCCTGGTCAATATTAAACCAACCCATCCTCCACTTCCCAAGGTAATCAGCAACTTGTTTCTTGCATAAATTCCACCGAGTAACGATGCACCGAAGATAATCATGAGAGTGTGTCCTAATTGTTTGGCTTCTTTAAAGGGTATGCCAAAGATACCAGAAATAATTTCAGCAACTTCATCAGAAAATTTTTCGTATTTTTTACCTGGTAGAGAAGCATTTAAAGCCTTAGATAAAGTCTCTATGAGGTCTTTCATAGATATAAATATTAAAAGAAAATTTAAAAAATTTCAAGATTATATTATTTTTGAGCCAAGAGGTTGTTATCAAGGGAATTTAAATAAAATATTTAGGTTAAGATAGATTATCACCTCCTGAGAGTGTAACAAATTCCTGATTAATTCATAAAACATTAGACATCATCAAATTAATTTGAAAAGAGCAACACCGGCGGATTTGAAAAGGAAATCTTTGAAGGTTCAGAGGAAGATGTGCCAAATTACATGTCAAAAATTAAAAAGTTAAAGCAACAAATCTATCTTTTAGCAAACTCGAGTTATATAAATGCATAACTTTATCGGTATCCGAATAATATCTTTAAAATCTCCCTATCAGAAGTAAGAACACCAAAAGTTAGTTCCAGTCCTGAATCAGGACCATTATTTAATATAAAAAGATACTTTGCATTCAAAATAAAATTGGTTTCGTAAGTTCTGAAGAAGGCAAAACCACCACCTATTGCAATACCAGGACCGTTGCCTCCGGAAATTTTTTTACCATCTATTTCATCTTCATAAACATCAGGCATAAAATAATAAGAAGGGGCAATTTCTAAAAAGGATGTTATATTCCCCTGAGAAGGGAAATATCTGAGAGGAAATTCCACACCAGACCCTCTTGCGAAGAAAGCACCTCCAATTCCAACCCCAATTCCTGCATTCTTTAACTCATAAAAAAATTCCAGTATAACCCTTGTTAAATTAGAAGGTTTATAATTGTCAGAATCATAAAAACCGGTTATAGGAAAAATGGAACCAATTCTACAGCCAAAAGATTTCAGCGTAAGCCTTCTCCTCGGTTCCTCTTTACTTTCCACTTCTGTTATCGTCTCCAGTGTAACAACTTTCTCAACAGGTTTTCCTTCGTAAATTGCTCTTGAAAATCTTCGAATAAGAATATCAAGGTCCTCCTCTGTCCCGATGTCCCTTCCATTAAAAATGAATTTTCCCTTCTTAGAATTAAAAACCTTTATTCTGATTATATACTTTTCGCCAAGTCTATCAGCATTCAGAAAAACAATGTTTTCAACTTGATACCGATTTGAAATCCTTTTGAAACAGGTATCAGTATCACATTCTTTTATCCTGTTTAACAATTCAAAACTTTTTTGTTTATTAAGAACATTACCATATTTTGAGAGTTCTTCTCTCAAATAGTCAAACATAATTGAGAATGTAGTGGTATCAACATTTCTTGACTCATAAGGCAAAACAGCATATTTGTATAAACTCACCATAACCAGAACAAATCCCATCATTTTAAAGTCCCCTTTAAGTTATTATATTGTAACCCAAAAAAACAAGCCATCTCTATTTCCAAAAACTTTCCGGTATCCCCTTATTAATCTCAACATCTTTATACTCAATTACTGTAACAATCCCTTTTTGTGAAAGGGTCTTTACCTTTTTATAAAAATAGCCTTCTGAATATTTCTGATATTCAAAATTTGTATAGATAACGCCGAATTTTGTGGTTATTTCAGAGATTTTTATATTATATGTATTTTTATCCACATAGAATTTGTAATTTAAAATCCCTGAAGTTGTATCCTGTGGTGTGCATTCAATTTCTATTACATCTCCCCTTGAGTTTATATTAACTTCACCTTCAGGAAATATATTTCCTGTATCAGGAATCTGGGGAAAAGAAAGAGATTTCTCCTTAAAAAACATTTTATTATTCTTGAGCATCACTTTTTCACCATTTGATTCAATCTTTATCCTTTTACCCTCCTGAGAGTTTTCCATATAGAATTTCATACTCTGCGAAAATGTCGTATCTGAAAGAGAAATTCTTATTTCCATATTTCCCTGAACATCGTTAATCCATGAGAAGTTATTTTTTATATTTTGCTGAATTTCCTGAAGGGTTAAAAATAAAAGCAAGTATAAGATTATCTTCATCTTCACCTCCTTTAAAATCTGAATTCTCCATTAAATGTAAACCTTAAATCTTCATAAGAAGGAGAAAGAAACTTTTTGTATTCTAAGTTTGTTGAAATGTTTATTTTTTTATAATTGAAAGATAAAATAAGACCCGCAGATTGTCTTCCATAATCAATATTTCTTTTCAAGGAATTTTCAATTTCAAAACTTCCCTCAACTATAATAATATTCTTTATTCTTCCTATTATCCCTGTAAAGGGAGAAATGGTATAAAAATCAAGAGAACCTTCGGAGAGATGGGTATCAATTCCTTTCTTTTTATTAAAGGAAATTCCTGTATAAAGACTTAAAGAGGGTTTTATATCTTTTGAAAATTTACTGTTCAAAGTAATGGTATTATAATCCACCCTCTGCTCTTCTCTTATCCAGAGTGAATCGGAAATCCTCGCATAACTTTCTACCCCTTTACCCGTATTTATAAAATTCAGCATAAATTTATTTGATTTAACCCTCTGGGCATTTGAAGAAAGTGTATCAAAATAACTTTTGCCTTTATTTAAAAAATAAGCATATTCATAAACCAATAAAAATTTACCCATATTTTTTGAGATGGATAGATTATTTTTTTTCTCTTTTGAGCCTTTTGATTTTCCATCGGAAAAAAGATAAAGGGCTCTCAGGTCTTTATAGGGTAAAAGATTTAAGTTAAATCCCTTTGAAATATAATTAAAGTAATATCTCTTGCTTTTTATTTCTTTAAAATTGACAAAAGGGGAAAAGGAATTTCTTTTAAAATAAAAATCCAATGAATTTGAAAGGCTTAAAATCTCTCCTTTGCCCAAGGAATCCGATAAAAATTTATATTCCCTTCTTACAAACCCTCTTATTTTTAAAGAATTATAAGGATAAAACCCGTATCCCGAACTTAATATAAACACCTGCGGATTTAATGAATTTTTAAAATATTCTGATCTCAAATAAAAACTTGCCCTTTTAAATGAAAGATTAACATCTCCTTTTTGACCATATTCTTTATAACTTTCTGCAATCTTGTAGTTTGATTTTAAATTGATATTTAAAACACTCCTTCTGTAGCCTATATTACTTTTAATCAGATAAGTATTTCTTCTCCCTGAGAAAAGCGCGGGATTTTTTTCTTTCCCAAAAATATAGTCAAATCTGAATTTAAGTTTGCTTATGCTGTGAGCAAGATAAAAAGAATTTAATGAAAAAGTGTATTTTTCATTTTCTTCTAAATAACTTTCTGAAAATTCATATCCAGCTTTATCAAACCTTATACCCAATACATAATTTTTTTCCTTTCTTGAAATATCTTCAAAATCGTATCTTTTAAAGTAAAACCATTTATATTTTCCGGAAATAGAATCTTCTTTTCCTCCTTTTTTAAAATAAAGAGATTCAATGGGTTTATAAAAATCATTAAATTCTTTATAATATCCCATTATTTTTAAATCTTTATAATCAAAATTACCTCTGCCTCCGTATGCTCCTATTTTTCTGGAATTATACTTATCAAATGCAGATTCAAATCCTAAATTCAGATACTTTAAGGGAAGATTTAAATCAAAACCATAAACTCCTTCTTTTAAGTTCCTGTTTCTTAAATTTACCTCTGAGTATCCGAAATACTTTGAACCGGCTCTGAAACCATAAATTTCATTCAGATTCTCTTCCTTACTTTGATAAAAAACCTCAACAATTTCATCTTCTTTAACTATCCTGTTCAAAAATGTTATCGTCCCAGAAAAACAATCAATTTCATAATCCATTCCTCTTTTCAAATCCTGATACTTCCCCTCCTTTATTATCCTAACTCTTTCACTTTCCTGAATCAAAGGAGCAGGGTCAAGATAAAAAGGACCCTGGGTATTATTCCCCCTGAACCTTTTATAAAGATTCTTACCCTTTGCCCTTGTATATATGAATCCTCCCTCTATATTTTTATAAAAAATCTTACCCATTGCTCCCTGATTGTATGTTTTTGAAAGTAAAAGAGAATTTTCTTCAAGAAATACCTTCTGGTCTCCAAGATTTAAAAAGAAATAGGGATTTTTTAAACTTAAAAATATATGGTCCTCTTTTAAAGGATTTGAATTCTGCATTATTTCACCATTTATTTGAGTAGAAAACCTTAAAAACCCCTTTAAATTCAATTTTAGATATTCCTGTCTTAAAGAATAGGGATAAAAACCCTAGGGATAGTTTCCTGAAAAGTCCCTTGTTTCATAAAATATTCCTTTGCTTCCTTTTATTTCAATTTTTTCAGATGAAGAATTTATTATTAAAATTAAAATAAATAGGTTCATCTTTCAAATCTCCTTACTTCAATGTTTTCAGATAAAATGTACAGATTATCCTCTTTCAAATGTATGTCCCTCAAAGCTATCCTCTCAGAATATATTTCTCTGTCCTCATCAAAAACTTTCAAACCACTTCCATCCATTAAGAATATAAGTCCTTTTTCAACTTCTATTTTTTTGCCGTAAATCAATTTGAATTCCTTTACCTTATTTCCATAAAAATTGTAAACAAACATTTTCCCTTTTTCATCATAAAAATAAATATAACTTTCGTCTATATCCATATCCTTTATATTTTCGGATTTTACATAAAATTCTCCTTTCTTTCTTCCATCAAAATCATATCTTATTACCTTCTGGAGTGCTTTATCAAACACAAAAATTCCAAAGGGAAAACTTGCGTCTATTAAAAAAGGACGGGGTAAGTCTGTATAAAATTCGTTTAAAAATTCACCATGAGAATTATAACTTACCACCTTTTCTCTACCAAGAATAAAAAGGTTATTTCCATCTATTGTAAAATCAAAAAATTCTGAAATTTTGCCCTTTTCAAATCCTAAAACAGGAATTGAAAAAATTATCTCCCCCCTTTTATCTATAAAGTAAATGTTTCCTTCTCCGTATAAAACGATTTTATCCTTTAAAAGGGTTATTCTTTGTGCAGAAAAATCAATTTTTATCTCCCTTTTTTCTTTAAAAGAAAAATTCAACAGAAATCCTGTGAGAAGAAGGTATTTCAGAATGCATGATAAAGGCATAATCCACCTCCACAAACTTTGTTAAAATACCCGCACCTATTGTGAAATCTCCTTCCTTAATTCCACCCCTTAATTTAAAATATTTTGAAAAATTCCATTCAAATCCTGATTTAAATTTATAAACATCTTTTTTAAAGGGCCTTTCTATCTCCAGGGAAATCAGAATTTCTTTAAAAATTAAAGATGATAAACCAAAGTATAAAAAGGAGTAATCATTACCCTTAAAGTCCATATCCCTTAAAAGAATGCCTGAACTCAGAATTTCAAAGTTTTTAAAAAATCCCAGATCAAACTTATAATCTTTTTCTTTAAAATATTTTGTTCTCTGTTCAAAAACTTTAAAGTTTGCTCCAATGTTAAAAGACTTAAAAGAAAAACCAGAGGAAACATAAATTCCATGGGAAATATAATTGATTCTTTCTATATACAAATCTGTGGTATCGTAAATATTTGTATCTTTTGAAACAATATATGGAATATCACTTGAGACAAGTCTGAGATAGGAAATTCCGAAAGGTTTTTTAACAAATGATACATTATCAAAATAACTTTCAAAGGCAAGTTCTGAATGCATGTAAAGAATTCTGAACTTCTCGGTATTCAAAATCCCTGCAGGATTGTAAAAAATAGAACTCGCATCATCTGCAACAGAGGCAAAGGCATCACCCATACCCTTTGCCCTTGCAGAACCCGAAAGTTCAAAAATATCTACACCCATTCCTCCTGTTTGAAGGATTAAAAATAAAATTAAGGTTTCCATCTCCTTAAAATAAACTTTGTATACTTTTCATCCTTAAAAAATCCGTTTTTAACCTTTACAAGGGCAACATAAACCCCGTTTCTTACAGGTAAACCCATCTCATTTCTTCCGTCCCATAAAATAGTGTTTAATCCCCTTTTTCCATAAAATTTTATTCTCTTAACCAGTTTTTCTGAAAGGGTGTAAATCAAGACTTCTCCGCTATTTTCTGCTGGTAGATAAAAGTTTATTTTTAAAAATCCTTTCTCAGGATTATAAAGGGAAGGGTAGGCAAAGAGTTTCTGGATTTTTAAAGATTTATTTACGGAAAGAGAAGTCATTAAATACATCTTATCCTGAATATTATAACCGTAAAAACAGATCTTATTTCCCGATAAAATGAATAGATAATTTTTAACAACATAAAAAGAACTATTAACCCACTCCATATTCTGGGAAAATATTTTCTCTTTAAAAGGTGAGAAGCAGAAAACCTCGCTCCCTGCGGTTCCCCATAAAAGACCCTTATTGTCTATAAAAAGCCTTTCAGCATAATGATTTATACTATCAAAGGGAATATTTTCTCCTGTTTTTAAAAAATAAATTTTATTGCCAAAATCAGGAGAATAATAGCAAACAGAATCCCTGACTGCAAAACCTGAGACTGGGTTTTCAAAATTTCCAAAAGAGAGTAAAGAATCTAAACTGGTGGTATCCCTTATGAAAAAGCGAATATTCCCAAAAGGTAGTCTTTCAACTGTATATATTCTATTTTTCTCATAATCACTTTCTCCAAAGAAACTATTAAAATAAAAAAGAGTATACATCCCTTCCTTGCCCTTCCATATATATCCCATATCCATCTGTCTTTGTGAGACTTTATGAGGTACCGCATCAAAAAGGATAAAAATTTTATAATCAGGAAATACGCACATATCTGTTAAATTATGATAAAAGGGAATTGTATCCCGAAGTGTATCTTCTTTTATAAAAATTAAACTGTCCATTATCTGATATTTTCTCAGATAGATTATTACCTGATTACTTGTATCAACATATGCATAATAAAGAAATTTATCATCTCCTGAAATTTTACCAAAAGAGGGGGTCTGGACAGAATCGTAAATTTCAAAATTTCCCTTATAAATAACCCTTTCGTCATAAAAGGTATCCTGATAACTTATCCCTTCCAGTCTTATTGTATAAACACCATCCGGAATTACAGAGGGCGGAAATGTATCAATCGGGGTTAATGAATCATAAATCTGGTTATTTCCCTCTTTCAGCAAAATATAATTTGCAGGATTTGAACCATATCCGTATAAAACTCTCCATTTCTGTATATTATAGGCACATCCCCTTATTGCAAAACTCTGGTTGAATATTATTGAATCATAGGGAAATGTCAACTTAACAGTGGCGGTTCCAGGAACTTCAACCCTTACAAAAACCATAAGGGTTTCAGAATTATTTCCCAAATTATCAACAGAATAAAGATAAAGTCTGTTCAGGCCCTGATTCTGTATATTGATAACATAAATTGAATCATTTATCTGGCTATAACCTGCATTATTTATTTTATAAAATATTGAATTAATACCCGAGCCGTTATCCCGTGCAAACAGGGTTTCAGGGGTTGAGGGAGTCACAAAAAAGGTATCTCCCTGCGCATAATAAGGTTCACCAAATTTTACCTGAACATTCGGTTTAAAATTATCTACGCCCAGAATAAAACTTGTGTCTTTTTCATTGTTCATTACATCCTTTGTATATACATAAACATTGTTTTCACCAGGATTTAAATCCTGCGATGTTAAAATTAGAGAATCCTTAAAGTCTATTTTTTGCAAACTGTTTACAAGCACATAGGAAGTCTCTATTTTGGATTCATTATCCTCTGTATTTATAAGAACCTGTCCTCCTTCTGAAATCCATAAAATATTCCCCTGATAAAAATTTGAAAGGGGAATTATACTTATTAAAGGCGGAAAACTGTCCCTTACAGGATAAATCCTTGCAAAATCAGGAACACCTGGGACTAAAGGTGAAGCCTTCAATGTAAGAGGTATTTTATAATTCTGTGGAATATGCCATACAACCGGTGAAAGGGTATCGCTCTGAATCCCTATGAACTCCCACCCAGACTTAGAGTATGCACTCCATTCCAGAGGCAAATTCGTGCCCAGAATTTTTGCATTTAAAACAATATCATTCCCTGGTATGAAAAATGAGCCATCTTCAGGATTTAATATAACCGCGTAGTAGTTCCATATTACATGCCATACCCCCTCCTTGTAATCTGTCTCACCACTTGGGGCAAAACCTTCAATCTCATAGGGGTAATCACCTTCCTCTGCCTTCTGATTCCCTATTCTACCATACCATAAAATTGACACTGTATCAAAAGCCTGCGCATTGAAAAATGTATCTTTTATAATCTCTCCTGAAAGAGTTTTCAGGTAATAATGGACAAGGGCATCTTTGTTGACATAAAACTTTAAATCATTATGGACAATTCCTGTATAAGGGTTTTCAGGAGGCAAAATTTTTATCTCAAATGCAGTATCAACCAGAACCCCCTTTGCAACGGGAAAATTCTTAATCTCTCCTTTAAATTGATTTAAGAAGTTTTCATTGACACCGGGTAGAATAAAATAATAAAGAGTATCAAAATCGGTCTCAAAGTTAAAATAAAACTCGTTATCCTCTCTTAATGTAGATGCCCTTAAAACAGTATCAGGAACTTCTGAAAGGATGTACTTCTTTAAATCATATATGTTTTCTAATTTTTCCCTGGTTCCTACAAACAAAACATCCAGGCTTCTCTGCTGGGTATAAGGTATATATACGCCTTCAAGGGATATATTACCATTATAAATTCTTTCCTTAATTATCAAAATCTTCCCATCCATTGTTTCATTTTCACAAAGTGCTGCAAAATAAGGAGTATCACCTTCACCAGGAAAAGAATCAGCCATAACCTGCAAAGTTATTTCACCCGTACCTGGGTCTTCTGAAACTATTGTATTTAAAGGAATTAAAGAACCATCTTCTTTTACTGCATAAATTTTTATATTCTCAATATCAATGTTGTATTCCTGTTTTTCCCTTTGAGTAAAGTAATAATAGAGGGTGGGCTTTTGTTCTGGCTCAGAAAACTTTGCACCTCCTAGTTTTAAATAAAGAAGCGGTCCAAAATTACCGCCTATATAGGGCTGCGGTCCTTCAATTTTCATTGAATCAGGATAAAGAGGACATATACCTGTAATCTGAGGAGAGTTAAAAGAATTTGGAGAAAAATTGATTACCGCTCTTGCGTAGGGACTTTTTGCAATCAACTTATTTTTATCAGGGTCAAACAAATCTCCTATAAGAAAATCTCTATATCTTATCTGACTTAAACTGCCCCCCTGATATTCATAAAGTAAAACCTTTATGTTTTCTCCCATCTCAGAAACTTCTATAAATCCCAGAATTGTATCAACTCCTTCTGGTGCACTCAAAAGGCTGTCATATTGAGGATAAATTTTATCTTCACGCATTATATAAATCTTATAACTTCCTGTAAAGGATTTGCCCCTTAAAGGAATATACTCTCTTGGATGATAGGTAAGTTTCAGATAAGGTCTTAAAAAGTCGTTTATTCCCTGACCATAGCCTGAATAATGAAATTCTGTTTTTTCACCTGACAAATCATGGTGCAATCTTTTGTTTATATAAAAGATCCTCAAAGAATCATAAGCGGTTATATTCAAACAGGGGTTTGATTTTTTAAAGAGGGTATCATTTTGAACTTCATAATTGAACATCTGGTTTAAAGAATCTCCGTATTCAGGATGAGAAAGTATAGAATCTTTATAATTTTCAAAATACTTTTCAGAGATGTAGGTCTTTGATAAATATCCTGAATCGGGGAATGTATTTCCAAAAATTGCAGGAAACTCTGTATACAAAATTCCGGTTGTATCAATAAACTTATCCTCCTTACTTGTCCATAAAGTATCTTCTATATTCAGGGAAGGCTTTATTACTATACATCTTCCTGAATCCGGTAAAGGACCTGTATCGTTAAATGCAACTTTCCCTGTTATAAGGGAACAGGCATAACTCACAAAATGATTGCTTCCCTGCCAGTTTTCAAGAAAATCAAGGGACCTTATTTTTTGGAAATATTTTTTCTGATTTTCATTCCATTTTAATGTATCTTTAATCAAAGCATTTTCATTGAAATATTCTATATTGCTTTCCGGTAAGATAAACCTCAATTCCCTGAAAAAGTTGGCAGAAGTTGACTTTATTTCAACAATCCCATCCTCCCTGTTTAAATCTTCAGATATATGAAAAGTATCTTCAAACTCTTCAAGCAAATTATTTTCATAAAAAACTTTTGCCTTTAGTTTCCATTTTACAACTGGTTTATCAAAAACCTGCGGAGTATCATTTGCATAAACAGGAATTTCTTGAATAAAAATTTTATTACCATTAAAATCTCTATGAATATAAATATCTGTATCAACTTTTATCTTATAAAATTTGATAAGTGTATCAATAATATAATTACTCGGGGTATGTCCCTTTATAAGTAAACTCACTTTTATTACGCTATCAGGTGAAATAGAATCAATTGTTTCAATTTTTTGTGAAAGCGGATAGTAATTATCAAGATGTCTAACCACGGTATCTCCGGTATATGGATTCATGTATGTGAAAATTTTATAACTCTTTATAAACACCGGATAAAAGGGAATAAAATTTATCTTATATGCCTAGGAATCCCTTTGAGCAGGATAAAAACTCGTATAGGCTTTATAAACAGCACCGGTATCAACTATATAAAAGGTTCCTGAATCTGAGATTCCGAGAAGGGAGTCGGTTATAACAAGCTCGGTATCAGGAACAATCTTTGTGGAATCATAGATTTTAAGATAATCCCATGCAGGCTCTATTGCTTCAACCAATTTTCTACATTTATAACCACCACAATTTATTGTATCTGTAAAAAGATAATTCTCAAAAATTCCCCATCTTATTGGATTGGGCTGCCAATTATAACAGCATCCTGCACCTTTCCATTCTCTTGAATTACCGAAATAGTAATCCTTGCCATCAAAATTATATTCTATAAGACTCGTATCTCCAAATATTCTTACAACCTTAATCAATTTTCTGTCCGATGGGGTATTCCAAGTTTCGCCCGGACCAATAATCTTTATAGGATTATCAGGATAAAAGCGTCTAACCATATTAATCTGCGTATCAACATCAACCGTATAATAATCCACTCTCCACTTAACCTTTAAAGGCATTTTTGCTGATTTTCTTTCAACATTAATTTTAAAAGGTAAAGGCGGTGTTAATCTTCCCTTTGCCTTTAATGAAAATAGATATTCTGGTTTTGCATCGTAAATTTTTTTATCTGAGAGAGTATCCTGAGCATACTCATCAGGTATATACAAATCAAGAGTATCGTAAATCACAGGAACATTTATTATTCTAAAATTCGGAGAATATAAAACCGTATCAAAATTTGTATGCAAAGGTCTTAAAAGGAGTTTAAACCTGTAAAGTCCGCTATCTATGAAAGGTTTTTTACCTGCATCCCATATAATTGAGTGGGTATTCCAGGAGCCGTAAAATCCTTTATCAATACATAGGGTATCAACCCCATTTCCCTCAGAATTTATTACAAAAATATCTGCCTTTAAATCCATATTCGCCTTGAAAAATAAAGAGACCTTTGATAAAGCAGTATCATTAACAGTGATTTCCTGAGGCTGGACATACACTGTATCAATTTCAAACTTTGACTTTACTTTTATAATTTTTTCTTTCTCAACATATCCGTTCCCATTTTTCCCATAGGCAATAATTTTAACTCTATAATTTCCAGGAACAACAAAATTGCCTGAAGGATAAACTTTTCCGTCCCATAGGTGTGTCTTACCAATTATATTAAAAGAATCTTTATCAGGTGAATAAAGATTTTTCCCAAGAAAGACCTTTAAAAATCCTTTTTTAAGCGCAACTTCTGGCTTTAAATTAACCCTTAATTTGTTTAAATTCTCAAATTTACCAAGGGCAAAAATATTCAGGTTGTTTTCATATAAAAAGGAATTAAAACCAGAATCCACATAAATTGAATCAACCTCAAATATTTTTTCCGCAATTATACCCAGACCTGCAATAACAGAATCTTCACTTTTAAAAACAACATAAAGATTTTTTTCATCTTCAGAATAAACATAAAATCCTGTTGAATCAAATTTCTGGGGAATACCATCCACAGGATAAATTTCCTAGTCAGTTTCCTCAAATAAAATTTCATTATCCTGTGAAAGAATTTGAAATTTAACCTGTGATGGAACACCCTTTAAAAAATAAGTTCCAGCAAGTTTTTCGCCCTTAGTTAAATCAAGTAGCAGTGTATCACCTGCCCCTGGCACCCCTTCAATCATACCCGGTGTATCCTGTTTGGGTCTTTCCACTTTCAGATAGAGCTCAATATCGGGATTTTGAGCAAATTCCTTTTCCAGATAAAAGGAAGCTGTGTCCCAAACCGAGTTCATCTGGTCCCTTGAAATTAAAAGAAGGGTTATCCTGCCGGGTGATATACCCCCTGAATTTAAAAAAGCAATTATATTTTCACTATTTACCTCTTTAAATCCGAAATTTAAAGGCTCATTTTCTTTTCGCAAATCTTCTCTCACTTCGAGAAATTCAGAATGCCATACATTTTTATCAATGCTGTCAGGTGTAATTTCAGGATTTTTTACATCGGTCCAGTATATTTCAAAATTCTTAAAGGGTAAATTATCGTAAATATCAGGGTCAGACACCCTTCCCTCAATTACAATCATCCCCCTTTTAAGAGTATCCTTTAAAGGAAATGTAATTTCTGTTCCATAAGTATTTCTGAAAAATACTTTACTCTTACGGGTTTTGCTTCCGAACGGGTCTTCTGCTTCTATTTCAAGAATATGTTTTCCATAGGATAAATTTTTAATATCAAACTGATGATAAATTTTTATGGTATCCGAATCAGAAGGAAATTCAAAATCCTTTATAAATAAACTGTCAATGAAAATCTTTAATACCCCGCCTTTTTTATTTTCCGGTTTATCATTTATCTGCTCCGCCTTTAATGAAAGATTTATAAAATCCTCACCTACAAAAGGCTGAATAAAAATATCTTTTAAAGAAATCGGTGTTTTATCAACTCTCAAAGTGCTATTTCCGCAAATTTCCTTTCCGGTTAATTCCCTTGTATTACCGGCTGAATCTGTAAGTTCTGCATAAATTAAATATACCCCATCATCAATCTCCTCGTTTAAAATTACAAATTTATTACCTGTTATTTCTGCTTCGGAAATCAACGTATCATAAAAAACATGGGGCAAAGCATTTACCTCTTTGATGTATTTTATCGTTGTATCATTTTTATTTTTTAAAACAAGTTTAAATCTTGCCCATTCATTTACCCTGAATTTAAACTCAAGATATTCCTTATCTTTGGTCAAAATTGAATCCATTTTCTGGATTACATAAATTTCAGGAGGACCCGTATCAATCTTAAAGTATCTTGCCTCAATAGATTCATTATCAGCCCTGTCACAAGTTCTTATCTCAACATAGTATTTTCCGTCTTCAAGATTTTTTAAGACCTCTTTCGGAATAAAATCAATGAATAAATCCTCATAATAATAAAAGCCCGGTTCATCATAATATTTTGAATATATTGAATCTCCTTTTTCTGTTTTTAATATCCAGATTAAATCTTTTGGGGTTAAAAGCTCTGTTTCAAAGTTATCTTTTATCTTTGCAATTATTGCTATACTGTCCGATGGTCCGCCCCTTGAGGTATTAATTGAATAAACCCCTTCAGGACCTATAATCTCCACAAAAGGTGGTGTTTTATCTACATAAAATTGATGAAAACTCTTTACTGTTTTAAAAGAGTCATTGACAACATAATAAAAATTATAAATGCCTTCAAAATTTTGAATATTAAAGGTATCTATTAAAAAATTTTTTAAATTTATAAAAGGTAAATTTAATCTTTTTCCAGGACATAAAAGATAATTGGTATCATTATAAACACCCTCAACATCTTCATAAAAGTATAAATTATTGGGAATTAAAACAAATTGGGTATCTGTTGAATCCGGAACAAACCAGCCATTTGTATCCTGAATTAAATTTACAAAATTAACTTTTAATGTATCCCAGGCAATTGTTTTAAGGGAGTCTGAGAGACCCAGCTTAATAAGTCTTATTTTAAAGGTATCATTTTCAAGTAAATTCTTTAAAACAGAACGATAATCAGGACTTTCCTGCATGCAGAACCAGCCACTCGGCACCATCCACAAGGTATAATTCCTTGTAAATTCTTCACCTACTACGTTTTTTGAAACTATTTTTAATCTATTATATCCTGCACCCAGGTATTTTAAATGGGTTGAATCTATGAAGAATTTTCTGCCTTCATATCCGCATCTTTCAGGGTATTTTAGTTTGCCTGTGGGCACTTCATTTATCCAGATTTTTGGGGCACTTATATGGAGGAAATGAGTTTTTTTGAGCTTTCCCTCTATTCTTAAATTTTCAAAAGAAGTAATGATTGTGTCTATTTTATTTTCAGTTAAATATACAGTATCAGTTCTCTGAACTCCCTGGGAATCTGTAAAGGTCTGAATAAGCATAACAGAATCTATTAAAGGGCGGTCTTCAAGGGCTTTTAGAACAAGGTCATATCTTTGAAGCACACGCCCGTGATATATTCCCCACTCCTTTATCTCCCTCGCTCTAAATTCACTTGAAACATGATTCACACTCTGGGAACCCCACCTTACTATCATATCCGAATCCTGATTCCACCACTCCCACATAAGCTCTGAAGCAGTTGACTTAATTGCCCATTCTAAAAAGGGCTTCGGAAACCATACAGAAAGAGTCCAATAACCAGCAGTCAAAGCCCAACCTGACCTGTTAAATTTACCAATTTTACCCCATGTAGTCTTCCCAAATACAGGCACATCAAAAGCATATTCATGGTCATCATAAAAACCCCTGCCCAAAATACATACAAATGGTATTTTACCGGCACCATGTGTTCCTAAATGTCGGAAAAATGTCGAACCCTCCCCATCATCAGGTATTGAACCTATACTTACATGAAATCCCTCTTTGCCCCATATCTCTGCTATTGCCTCCGCAGCAGGACCCAAAATACCCTCCAAAACCGCAAAAGCAGTAAGATACTCCCCAATACCGGGAATCTCAAAAAGTGCGGATGGCATCTTCTCTATTATTTTCATTGCTATCTGATCCCCCTCTAAATTTATCACCCACCTGCCGCCTATCTTTATACAATGATTCCTCAAATCAATCGCTACAGGATTTACAAGCCAAGGAGGTAATTTCCTGCCGAGCCATTTAAAAGCATTACCCAACCCCCATTTTATAGGATGTATATAAGGATGCCAGTTCGCCATTGAAAGTATCATCCAGTCCCTGAAACCCAAATTCGCAAAACATGTACCGAGATGCGGAGTATTAGCAGTTATTATCTTTGCAATATGTGGAATTAATGTGGTATCTTCTTTTAATGCCTCCCTCACTACAGCACCACCCTGTGAATGCGCCATTAATATAACCTTTGCATCTGGATTACCCTGCCAATTCTCACCGTAATACTCCTTTAAAACAGACCTTATCCTTTTAACAAGCTCATCTCCCTGTCCTGTAAAAGGCTCGGGATAATTGTCTGGATCAGGGTCTAATGAACCCATAGGGTCTGCAAAATTTATCACCTCTAAAAAGGATTTGTTGGGGTAGGCTGGTTGAGCCTCATCCCAAGTATAAGATGAATCAATGAAAAACCATACCTTTGCATAAGGTATCATCAAAGGTAAAACCCTATCATAAGTATGCCCGGAAATTATTGAGTCTTTATTAATGGTATCACATCTTGGGAAAAGGCAATCATCAGAAATTTTAACTCCCCAATCTTTTGAAGAACCTGTGATACCATGAACAAAAAGAATTGGATAAGGCTTATATGGATAACCACCCTAGGCATAAAGCCCAATAAAAGACACAATTATTAAAATTATACTTCTCATTTTAAAACCTTCTTTTTAGGGTTTTATATAAAATTTCTTCGAACCATCACGCTTTATTACATACCACTTTCCATCATATGCTATAAAATATGAACCTGATGGAGACCATAAAATTGGAGCATCCCCCATGGGAATATTTTCTAAAGTGTCAATAAAAGCATCTTGTATATGTAAAATACATCCATAATAACCGTTACTAAAAGAGATTGCATTAGAATCCGCAGGTCCCCAATCAGGTATATATATTCTTAATTCATAACCATGTAGTAAATTATTCACTGTATCTATTATTATTAAACTGTCAGTATTAAGTGAAACGGAAGTTTTTAATACAAATGCAATCCTCCCCCCATCTGTGCTCCATGCAGGATGAGTTGCATTCGAATCAGAAATTATTTGATGGTCATTAGTTCCGTCAATATTTTTTATCCACAGCCCTTTTTTTGGCTTAACATATACAAATTTTTTCCCATCAGGCGATAAATCAGCATACATACCCTTACCTAAATACCTCTTTTCAAGCGTGCTTCTTTTTATAGCATAAATATTTGTATCAGTATCCCCTGAAATTAAAACCCAATCACCAGCACAGGAAAGATAAGAAAATCCAACATACCTCCCCTCTATCTTAAATATCAATCCCAAATTCCTGTAATTCTGATGTGTATCCACCTCCCATAAATATATCTCGCTTATCATCTTATCTATACCAGCCCCTCCCCACCAATCCCTGAAATGCCTCGTCTTCCATATCTCCTCAAGAAATAATATTTTATTGTCAGGTGCCCAATTAGGTGCCTGAATAAAACGCGTCTCCTCCCACCACCTCTTTTCACAGGAAAAAAGTAAAATAACCAATACAATCAACCATCTTCTCATATTCCCTCCAAAAAATTTAATTTAAAAATCTAAGGAAATAAAAAAACTTTTTTCAAATAAATTAAAAATCTTATTGTTTTTATAAATCTATTACCTTATATTTTAACCTCTATTTTTTATAAAAAGTGAAAATATTTATCTTATTACCTTTATATTTTAATCCTGACTTTATTCTTTGTTGAACAAATAAAAGATTCAGAGTCTCTTTTAAGCTACAGAGAACTGTAATTCATAGAGTTTTTTGTAGAGAGAGGATTTTTTTAGAAGTTCCTCATGTTTGCCAATTTCTTTGATCTCTCCGCTTTCCAGCAAAATTATCCTATCTGCTTTTAAAACGGTGGCAAGTCTATGCGCTATCATAAATGTTATCTTATCTTTTTCAAGCTTTTTAAGGGACTCCTGAATTTTTTTCTCTGATTCTGCATCAATCTGAGAGGTCGCTTCATCAAATATTATTATCAGGGGATTTTTAAGGAATGCCCTTGCAATAGCTATTCTCTGTCTTTCCCCTCCTGATATGTTAACACCTCTTTCTCCGATTTTTGTCCTGAGACCCTCAGGTAATGATTTTACAAAATCATAGATTGCAGCATCTTTTACCGCTTTCCATACATCCTCTTCTGAAACTTTACTGTTACCATATACAAGATTTTCATAAAGAGTCCCTGAGAACAGGAAAACATCTTGAGGAACGATGGCTATTTTTTTTCTTAGTTCTTTTACATTTAATTCTTTTATTTCTTTATCATCAAAATATATTTTGCCTTTTGTTGGAAAGTAAAAGCCTGAAACAAGGTTTACAAGGGTTGACTTGCCCGCACCCGAAGGTCCAACAAGAGCTATTTTTTCATCAGGTTTTACGGACAAATTTATATTTTTAAGAGCATATTTTTCACCATCATAACTGAACCATACATCTTTGAAATTTATCCCTTTGTTTATTTTGTTTATAATATGAACTCCACCTTTTTCCTCTTGTTTCTCTTCAAGAAGCTCTCTCACCCTTGTGATTGCTGCTATTCCCTGCTGTATATTCCCCCATGCATTTGTTATTGTCTTGAAATGCTGTAAAAGGGAAAGGGCGCCCGCTATGAATACGAGAAATTTTTCAGGTGATAGTTTTTTGTCTATGAAGATGAGTTTTCCCCCATAAAGAAATATGAAAATCGCAAGGAGTGCCACCAGAAACTCGGTTAAAGAGGGTGAGAGGTGTCTGAGGTTTTCAAATTTCAGCATTCTTTTTAAATATTCTCCTGTCCTCTGTCTAAAGTTTTTTATCTCTTTTTCTTCCTGAACAAAGGCTTTTATTGTTTTTATTCCATAAGTCTTTTCCACAACAAAGGCACCTATTTTACCCATCTCTGCCTGAAATCTTTTTGCTTTTCTCTTTAATGAATCACCTATTTTTTTGACAAGCAGGACCAATGGTGGAATGAATATCAGGGAAAAAAGGGAAAGTTCAAGGGATGCCCAGAACAGCACAATAAGATATATCAGAATCGTCATTACATCTCTTATGATTAAAAACCATCCATTGGTAAGTGCATATTTTATGTAAAGAATGTCATGGGTAAATCTTGAAGCTATTTCACCTGTCTTTTTCCTTGAAAAAAATGACAAGGGAAGATTTAAAATTTTTGAAAAAAGCAGGTCTCTAACATCTTTTGATATTCCTTCCTGCACAACAGCGTTTAAAAATTTTGACAGATATTCAAAAAGAGATTTAAAAAAGAAAAGTAATAGAATTATGGTACCCATTTTTAAAAGAACAGGAACTCCGGGTTCTGAAACCAGATATTTACCTATGAAATGAAATACTCTATCAAGGATGAAATTACCCTTTGGAGGAGCTTCATTATAAAATATAACTTTTAAAAAAGGGAAAAGAACACCCACTGTAAGTCCCTGAAAAAGGGAAAAGAAAAATGTGGAAATTATAAAGGCAAAAAATAAAAATATTCTTTTCTTAAAAAAAGGAAAAAGGAAACGGTAGTTTTTCACCTCTTTTTTCTCCTGTTTGAACTCGGTATTCCCATTTCTTCCCTTATCTTTTGAACTGTTCTCCTTTTTATTTTAATTCCATCTGCCTGTAAAATTTCCGCTATCACCTCATCAGTAAAAGGGTTTTTTTTATCCTCTTTATCCACAATTTCTTTTATCATTTCTTTTACTTTCTCTCTTGACATTCTTCCACCTCTTATCTTTATACCACCAGGGAAAAAGAATCTCATTTCAAAAATACCTCTGGGTGTATCTATATATTTGCTCGAAACAAGCTTGTGAAATGTGGAACTTTTTATACCGATTTCTTGAGCAGCGTCGCTCTGGGTAATAGGAGAAACCTTGTTGCTTTTTCCCTCAAAAAAGCCTCTGTTACGCTCTATTATAAATTCAGTTATTTTTAAAAGGTTAATTTTTCTCTGTACAAGGGCTTTAAAAATATTAACCGCCCTTTGTAGATGTTTTCTCAAAACTTTTTTTTCCTGAGAAGCAAGAGATTTTGATTTCATGAGTTTCAGGTATCTGCGATTGATTTTTATCCTGGGAAGCCCTGACTCATCAACAATGGGAATTAATTTGTTTTCCCTTTTTATAACAACCACCTCAGGATATACATATCTTATCTGCTCTTCTGAATATTTAAGGGCAGGACGGGGCAAAATGGTTTTCACCAATTTAAAAACTTTATCTATTTCTCTATCAGTAAGGTTAAATTTTTGTTTTATTTCGTGAAGTTCTTTATCTTCACATAAACCCTGAACACATTTTATAACCGTCTCTATGATTTTTTCTTTCTCACCTCTTTCTCTGAGCTGAACTTCTACAGACTCAGTAATATTTCTCGCACCTATTCCAACAGGATCAAACCTCATAAATTTTTTTCTTATTTCTTCAAATTTATTTTCACTCACTCCCACAAATTCCGCGAGTTCCCTGGGCTCTTTCTCAAGGTAACCATCTCTGTTCAAATTTTCCAGAATAACATAAGCAATTTTTCTGTCTATATCCTTTTTAAAATAAGATTCTATCTGATATTTCATTCTTTCATAAAGGGAAGGCGGTGGGGCAGCTACAAGTTCTAAAGGGTCATCTTTTTCCTCGTCACGGGTTTTTAGAGAGTAAACATCCTCACCCACTCCTTGAATAAATTCTTCAAGTTCGAAATCTTCTTTTTCTTCCTCTTCACTTTCACCATGCTCGGTTTTTTCATCAAGGAATACATTTGTTTCAAGCTCTGCTTTTAGAAATTCTGCCAGCTCCATTTTGGGCATATGGAAAAATCTTAACAGAATTCCCATAAATGGTGTGAACTTTGTCTCAAGTCTCAAAGCTTCTCTATGGAAAAAACTTTTTCTCTCTTTCATAGTCTGAATTTCTTACCAAGATAGATTTTCCTTGCTTGCTCATCATTCACAAGAAACTCGGAATCACCCTCAAGAAGGACTTTACCTTCATAAATTATATATGCCCTGTCAGTGATTTCAAGGGTTTCTCTGACATTATGGTCTGTAATTAAGACCCCTATTCCATATTTTTTAAGACTTACAACTATTTCCTGGATTTCTTCCCTTGTCTTGGGGTCTATACCTGTAAAGGGTTCGTCAAGCAATAGAAATTTAGGATTTAATACAAGACTCCTCGCTATCTCCACTCTACGCCTTTCTCCACCTGACAGGCTATATCCATAGGAATCTCTAAGATGAGCCACCCCCATCCTTTTCATAATCTCCTCTGTTTTGCTTTTGCACTCTTCTTTTTTAAAACCATTAATTTCTAAAACACCGTATATGTTATCATAAACTTTCATTTTTCTGAAAATTGAGGCCTCCTGAGGAAGATAACCTATGCCCATTCTTGATCTTTTATACATTGGCAAAGGCGTAATATCCATATCATTAAGGTATACCTTACCATCATTCGGTTTAATAACACCTGTAATCATGTAAAAGGTGGTTGTTTTTCCTGCACCGTTGGGCCCAAGCAAACCCACTATTTCTCCTCTCTCTATTCCAATCGAAACTTCATTTACCACTTTTCTTTTCTTATAAATTTTAACGAGTTTTTCAGTCCTTATCCTGTCTCTCATTTTTTTTAATTTTGTTTAGAAATATAAATCCATCTGCTTTTTCGAAACCTTCAAGTTTTTTAATTTCTCCATCTTCATCAAAAAATGCGTTTATATTAGAAGTATTAATTATAACCTCTTCCTCTTTTTCTGTCAATATCCTTAGGTTTGAATTTTTTTCAAGTAAAGCTTTTTCTATCTTCCTGTCCTTGAATTTGAGTATTATTTTATCTCCTTTTGCCATTCCTTTTTCAAAATAAAAAACAGGGTTGCCTAAAAGATGCGCAGATTCTTCTTTCTGGAAGTAAACAAGAGTATCACTGGTCGCTTTCTCTTTCTCGCCCTGAATTTCAACATCTCCGACAAGATAAAGGGTATCAGATAGAACATTTATTTCCCTGCCATGCATTATGATTTTGTCCTTATCTGACTCCAGTTCAAGCCTGTCAATCATTCTAATCCTACCTTTTTTAGTTTTGAAGTTATAGTCTGCTTCTTCGCAAAAAATTTTGAGTCCCTCTTTTTTCTTTTCTATAAGGACATTTTCCTTCGCAAAGGAAGAGTCATTCTTTGAAGAATAGAATATGAAATCAGCTGAAATGAACTCTTCCTGTGTTTCAACTCTAACATTTTCAAAAAACTGTGCCTCTTCTTTTAAGAAGTTATACTCAGCCCTCAGACACGAAATTTTTATGTCCTTTCCTTCTATATTAACATTGCCTGAAATAAGACCTGAATCTATTTCTTCCTTCTTAAAAATCATTGCGCTATCACCTGTTATAATTGTTTTACCATCGGTTAATTTTATATTGCCCTTTGCAACTATTATTTCAATATTTTCCTGGGGTATTATTTTTATAACATCTGCTTCATAGGTAATTTTTAAAAGAGTTAAAAATAGCAATAATTTCAATCTTTTTCTCCTCCTGTAACTCTTCCTTTTATTGTGATTTCTTTGAGATTTTTTTCTGTAACAAATCCCTTCCCATAGGTTATATTACCTTCATGATAAAGAGCAACATCCTTGTCTGACTTTGCTATCTTCAAACTATCTATCCATAAGGCTTCCTGGGTTAAAAGGCTTTCCTTTTCGGTTTTAAGAACAACATTTTTTTTCGCCAGGATGTTCAAACTCTTCCTGTCAACCCATCCTGAATCTGCTTTCAATTCGCCTGTTTTCCTTGCCAGGGAATCGTAAAAAATGACTTTAAAATCAATAAGAAGCACACTATCTTCTCTATCCACAACATGGAAAGCAAAAAGTTCAAAAGAAAGGATATCTCCTTTGCTCTCTATAAGATGGACTTTTTCAAAACCCGAAGGCACACTGTTTTTTTTCTTTTCACTCTTTTCTCCACACAGACCAAGAAGCAACGCAATTACCAATATTATCTTTTTCTTTTCCATCTCTTCACATACCCGAATCTATCATGGATCCATGTCCATTGTTCCGGGTTTTTTGTTATCCAGTTCTCAAAGTTTTCCATTATAGTCCTCATATCCATATCTTTATCACCGGAAAGTTTAAAATCTTTAATTTCTATTCTATACCTGTTCTGCTTTTTGAATATTCCCATCAATACAATTTCAGGCTTAACTTTATAAGCAATCGCAAGAGGACCTTCGGGGGCCATAACTTTCCTACCAAAAATACTGGTAACTCTTTTTTTGGTCCCAAAGTCGTGGTCCATAAGGATTCCCACACATTCTCCTTTTTTTAGTGATTTTATTATTTTTATGGCTTCCTTTGTATGAATAACATTTATGTCCTCTTTTTTTCTTAAAGAGTTTACAATTTCGTCAATCTCTTTTGTATATATTCTGGAAACAACCACATTAACAGGATAGCCTTTTCGCCTGAAATAAACAGGTATCAACTCCCACAGCCCGAGATGTAGAGTAAGGACAAGCAGTCCTTTTCCCTCTTTGAACTTGTTTTCAAATATATCTTCTCCTTCAACTTCCACAAAATCTTTTATTTTCTCTCCATTTCTGTGAATCCATAAAAGGTCAAAGGAGTAATCGGATAAGTGTTTAAAGTATTTTTTTAGAACATTCTTTTTAAAGCCCGCTGTTTTAAGGGTCCATCCACCTATGACTCTGAATCTGGTAAGGGAAAAATAAAAGAACAGAGATAAAGTTTTGAGAAAATATTTTAAGACCCTGAGGGGTATTACATTTAGAAATGAAAATAAAAACTTTATAACCAGGCTTATTACTTTTCTTTTCAGCCTTTTCCATACTTTCCTCATTCAAATAACTCTTTCTCTCATAAGGTCGTGAAGATGGATAATACCTATGGGTTTTTCCTCATCATCAATCACTATGAGAGCAGTAATTCCATAATTTTCCATTTTCTTTGCTGCGATAACCGCAAGGGAATCCTGGTCTATCACCTTGGGATTGGTGGTCATCGCATCTTTTGCAGTTAAGGAAAAAACTCTGTCTGTCCTTTCAAGTAATCTTCTTAAATCTCCGTCAGTTATGACTCCAATAAGTTTTCCTTTATCATCAACCACTGAAGTGATACCTCTCTTGGTGGTCATCTCCAGTATTACATCTTTCATAGGGGCATCATGTTTAACTATCGGGACATTTTTTTCGCCTGTAAGCATCATATCCTTAACCTTTAGCCAGAATTTTTTACCTATATCGCCTCCGGGATGAAGAGCGGCAAAATCATCCGCCTTAAATCTCTTCAAATCCATGAGAATTATTGCAATGGCATCACCAAGAGCAAGGACAGTTGTTGTGCTAACAGTGGGAGCCAGGTCAAAAGGACAGGCCTCTTTTTCAACCTGTATTATTACAGATATGTCGCTTTCTCTTGCAAGCTCTGAGTTTCTATTGGAAGTAATCGCTATTATAGGGATATTTCTCCTTTTTAAGAATGATATTATCATTGCTATCTCATCGGTTCTTCCACTTTTAGAAATTGCTATAACAATATCTTTCTGGTCAACAACCCCTATATCTCCGTGAAGAGATTCTGAAGGATGAAGATATAGAGCAGGTGTTCCTGTGGATGTTAAAGTAGAGGCAATCTTCTTGGCTATTATCCCCGACTTTCCTACCCCGGTCACTATTATCTTTCCTTCACAGGACATAAGAAGCTCTATAGCCTTTAAAAAATCCTCATTTATACTATCAAAAAGTCCCTGAAGACCTTTAATTTCAAGCCCTATAACCTCCTTTGCCTTTTTAATAATCCTTTCTCTATCCATCTTTTAACTCCACTTCTTTTAAAGGGGTATAAACCGGTCCCTCTGGATTGAGTTCACTTTTAAACAGGACAATCTTTTTTATTTTAAAATCATCATCAAAGCTTTTTTTCTTAAAATTTATTTTGCCTCTTTTCTTTACACGGGCTACTGTTATATGGGGATGAAAATTTCTCTTTTCTCTCGGGATACCTGTTTTTTCAAGTTTTTTTTCTACAAAATCAAAGAGCTCCCTGACTTTTTCTTCTGGACCTATACCGACCCATAAAACTCTTGGAAACCTTAAATCAGGGAATGCTCCTGATTCCTTTAAATATACCTTAAATGTTTTAAATTTATCCCTGACTTCCTCCAGAACTCTGGATATTAAGGACACCTTACTTTCTTCTATTTCACCTATGAATTTAAGGGTGATGTGCAAATTTTTCTCCTCCACCCACCTCACCCCTTCGGTTTTTTCTCTTTCTTTATTAAAGGAATTATATAGTTTGTTTTTTATATTTTCAGGAATTTCAATTGCGATGAATGTCCTCAAAATTCTTCCTCCTCAGGATATTCTTCATATTCCTCGTAACCTTCATAGAACATTTCTTCTTCTTCAAGTTCCTCATCAAAAATGCCCTCTATTGGACTTCCTTCATCTTCAAGGAAGTCTTCCACCTCCTGATAGAATTCTGCACCGCAATCCAGACAGAAATAATAACCTCTATCTATTTCCTCTACATTCATTGAACCACATTCTGGACATATCATTTTACAAAACCTCCTTTTCTAAGCAATTTGAGTTTTTTAATTTAAACTAAAAAGATGTATAAGTCAAATAAGAGTTAATTTAATTTCATATTGAAAAATGTAATGAATTTATTTTATAATTCAACTTAATGAAGAATTACATAAAAAAATTGAAAGATATGCCTCTTTATGAAAGACCAAGAGAAAAACTCTCAAAGCACGGTCCTGAATACCTTAAAAACCATGAACTACTTTCAATAATAATAGGCAGGGGAACCAAAAAAGAGGGGGTGCTTGAAATTTCAAAGAAAATTATTGATCACTATGGAAATCTTAAATACACGGGTAATATCAATGTAGTAAAAATTCAAAAAATATTTGACCTTCCTTTTGTTGCTTCCTGTCAGATTACAGCATTTTTTGAACTGGCAAAAAGACTTTTCTCAGATAAGGGAGAAATTTATCTGAGAAATCCGAAGGAGGTTTTTGAATACGCAAAAGAAATGTCAAGAAGTAAAAAAGAGATATTTAAGGGGCTTTATCTTGATGTCAAAAACAGGTTAATATATGAGGAAATAATTTCTGTAGGAACAATAAATGCGAGTCTTGTTCACCCGAGGGAAGTGTTTTATCCCGCAATAAAACATCATGCAGTTTCAATAATACTTGTTCACAACCATCCTTCAGGTGACCCGGCACCCTCTGAGGACGATATAAAAATAACAAAGTCCCTTTTAAGGGCATCAAAAATTATAGAAATAGAAATACTTGACCATTTAATTATTGGTAATGAAAAATATTTCTCTTTACGAGAAAGGGGGATAATATGAAAAATTTATTTCAAATTTTCAGGGAAAATAATCTGGAAGATGTGGATTTTCTTGAAAAAATAATTGCAGAGTTCAAAGAACCGGATGAAACAAATCTGGAAGGTAATCTGATTGAAGCTGTATGGGAGTTTGAGGCAAAGGAGGATAGCCCTATTCCTCCTTTAAATCTCATGGAGTTTTCGAAGGTATTCAATTTTATAGAAATGTCAGTGGAAAAACCAGATTTCCTTAATGTAAGAATGATAAGAAATACACTAAAAAAACCAGAAGGTATGGATGAGTATATAACTCTTTTTTCCTTTACCCAGCCTGTACCCCCTCCAAAAGGAGAAGAATGCTTCCTTTTTCAAATGAGTGAAGGCAGGTTTTTGCTCACCGCTCTGAAAAGTGTTGAGGAAAAAGGGATTGCCAAGAAATTCTTTGAAAAATTTAAATCAGGGGACAGGGTGCTTTTTAAAAATTTTGAGATTGAAAACATAATATATGAATTTAATGAAAAATACAGAGAACCTGTATTTTCCTGCTCTTTAATAAAAGTAGATATAAAGAAAAAAACACTTGATTTCCTTTTTCTCGGAAATATACAGGGATGTGCAATAACCCCAAAATACCATCATACTCTTTTTCCTCAAAATATACTAGTGGGTGGTGAACCCGCTTTGAAATGTGATTTCTATCCCCTTTTTCTTATAATTCCTTCTCTTTTTATTATTTATACAGATGAATTACCTTTAGAAAAAATTCAAATACCCGAGATAAAGTTTGCAAAATTCGTGGAGTTTGTAAATTTTATTCTTTCAAATCAAAAGCAAGGAATGGTTATCTCACTTATAATCGCGGAAAGGAAGAAATTTGAACATTCAGGATAAAAGGTTTGTAATAATAGGTGCCGGTGCATCAGGAATGTCATCAGCCTATTTTTTATATAAAAGTGGCGCATCAAAGATTTGTGTATTTGAGAGAGAATTACTCGGTTCAGGTTCCACCGGAAGATGTGCAGGAATAGTCTCCACACAACTATGGAATGAAATAGATATAAAACTTGCAAGAAGGAGTATTGAGATATTTGAGGAAATTTCCAGAAAAGTTCCCTATTTCAAGGTTTATAAAAAAGGTTTTATCAGCATTGCCGGAAAGGAAAAGAGTAAAAAGTATATTAATAGAATTATGGATATATTAAAAGGGGAAAAAATAAATTATAAAATATATCAGGGTCAGGAGGCAGAAAAAGCTTTTTCATTTTTAAAGAATTCTGAAGATAAATTAATACTGGAAACACCTGATGATATTTATTGTGATTCAGGTATGTTCCTATACACCATTTATTCTTATCTCAGAAAGGAAAAAATTGACCTTAAACTTTTAAGGGAGGTGGAAGGATTTAGAACATCAAACAGGGAAATAAAAGGGTTGTGGGTTAAGGGAATTTATTATCCTGCTGATATATTTATAATATGTGCAGGGGTATGGAGCAAAAAAATACTTGAAAAAATTGGAATAAAAATACCCTTACTGCCCTACAGAACCCAGATAGCGGTATTAAGAAAAAAAGATTTAACTGATATACCAGTAATATATGACCTTGATACGGAGCTTTATATCCGAAAAGAGTTTCCTGATAAGGCAATAATAGGTAATGGAACAGAGACAAAAGAATCCTCTCTTATTTTCAAAGAAAATCCTGATGAAGAATTTATTTATGGCGTTATTCCTGAAATAACAAATATTGTGAACGACTTTGAAGATGCGGAATATATGGGAGGCTGGGCAGGGCTGTGTGCTGCAACACCTGACAGACAGCCTTTAATCGGGAAAATCTCTGAATTTGAAAATCTTTACATAATTGCGGGATTCAACGGCTTCGGGTTTATGAGAATTCCTGCAATTGCAGAAAATTTTGTTTCTTATCTAACAGAAAATCGAACAGAAATAGACATATCTTCCTATTCCATAGAAAGATTTAAAGGGAAGGAAATAGAGAAGTTTGAGATAAAACAGGGTTTTTCTTTTATAGATTAAAGATATGAAATATAAAAAATCTCAGATTTTTAAGAAAATTTGAAGAGTTTTGTTTATTCTGGATATCAATATAAATTTTTGACTTCCTTTTGATAAATAAGCTGAAAAGAATTTTTTCATCTTTTTTCACTTCGATAAGATAGGGGACATTTTCCATCTTTCCTGTATATTCACCTGTTCCTCTGGATTCAGAATTTATGAAAATTTCTCCCTGAGCTTTTATGTGAATTGTGGAATCTTTTAAAGCATCTTCAAGAATTATCTTTGATTTTTTCTTTGAAATTTCAATATCTTTTAAGAAATATCTTTTATTATCCTCACAAATGATTCTATAGTTTCCTGGAGGGAATGAGGGTATTTTTAATTCATTTTTATCATAAAAGTGCAAATCCCCAATTTTCACAGCAGGATTTTTAAAGTTTTTTACATTAAAATAAAGGTCAGGGAATGCAATACTGTAATATAAGAAAAGAGAAAAGAACAAAACAATTATAGAACAGACAGGGATAATAAAAGCGTATAAAATTTTTTTACGACTCGATATGGCAGGTTCCGCTCTCCTTTCCATTGTCCGGGTTACTGCAACCTCCTCTACCACCGCAATAAAATCTTTAAGAACATCATTTATTCGCAACATTTTCTTCTCGCCGAGAAATTTTTCTATATCCATCATCATTTCAGAAGCATTCTTATATCTTTTATCTTTATCTCTCTCAAGAGCTTTTTTTATGATTTTCAGTATTCCCCTGCGTCCTTTTCTCTTACCCTTCGGGATTGAAAAAACCCCTTTTTCTATTTTTAGAAGTATACTTGTTGTATCTTCGCCTTTGAAGGGTTTTTCACCAAAAACCATCTCATAAAGCACAATCCCCAGAGCAAAAATATCAGAGGCAGGCACAGGCTTTTCGCCTTTAACCTGTTCTGGCGAAAGATAATGGGGCGTTCCTATAACAATTCCTGGCTGGGTTATATCGGGTAAATCCTCCCATCTTGCCACACCAAAGTCAGTAAGTTTTACAAACCCGTCCTTTGATACCATTATGTTTGAAGGCTTTATATCTCTGTGAACAATACCCTTTGAATGAGCATAATCCACTGCTTTTAAAACTTCATAAACAATCAAAAGAGCAATATCCTGAGGTATTTTACCCCTTACCTCCATTATTTTAGAAAGGTCAAAACCATCCACCCACTCAAAGGCATGGTAGATGCTATCTTTCTTTGTAAAGGTCTCATAAATTCTCACTATATTCGGATGATTTAAAAAGGCTGCAATTTGCGCCTCTCTTTCAAATCTCTCTATAACATTGTCGGGTAAACTCATCTTCGCTTCTTTTAAAAAAGCATGCCTTTCAAAAGGAAGTTGCATTGCCCTGTAAACCTTAAAAAAAGAACCTGCTTTGATGGTTTCAACTATTTTATAATGACCCGCTTTCATAAATCACAACTGTGTTTTTACCTTTTGCCTTTGCCTTATACATTGCCCTATCAGCCTTCTCTATTGCTTCATCAAGTGAAAAGGCACTTTCAGGGACTCCTGAGACTCCTATAGAAATTGTCACTTTAAACCCAACTTTTTTTTCAACGAATTCGGTCAATTCATCTTTCAATTTTCTGGCAATTTTTTCTGCAGATTTTAATTCAATGTTTTTAAAAAAGAGCAGGAACTCCTCTCCTCCCCATCTAACAGGAAAAGCATTAGAATAGTTTCTTAATAGAAAGTCACCGAGTGAATTCAAAAGCAAATCACCCGCTCTATGCCCATAACTATCATTAAACTTTTTAAAGTCATCTATATCTATAAAAAATACAGATAAAGGATAAACTTCTTCTCCCCATTTTTTAATTTCATCTTCAAAAAATTTTCTTGAATAAAGACCTGTTAACGCGTCTCTATAAATATATAGTTCAAAATCTTTTACACTCTCTGTCCCAACAATCTCCTTTTTTAACTCCCTTGTTCTTTCATCAGGGATGTCCTCAAGTTCTTTTATCTCTATTTTAAAGGTACCCACCCCTATCTCATCCCCTGCTTCAACTTTTGAAGAGGAAATAATCTTACCGTTTAAAAAGGTGCCGTTCTTGCTCTCTCTGTCTTCCAGAAATATACGGTTTTCTGTTTTCTTTAAAATACAATGTCTTCTTGAGACAAGGGGGTCATTTAAAACGAGGTCACAATCAATGTTCCTTCCTATGACAACCTCTTCCTTTTCAAAAGGAATACTTTTAACAATTGCATTTCCTTTTTTGACTATTATGTAAAGCACTTTTTAATTATAATGGAATTTTAATTTATTTTCAATTTCCAAGACTTATTCTTGATTTAAATTTTCTATATCTCACAACACCAATGAAAAACACAATTATTGCAAGGGAAATAAAAATCCATCCTGCAATGAGTGTCCACAAAAAGGTAAAAAACTTTATAAAAGAGCCTCCCACAACCAGAAAGGCAAGGGATGTTCTTGCGTAAGATAAAAAGGTTCTCTCATTCGCCATAAGAGTTCTCTGAAGAGCAAGATAATCTCGATTTGAGATATCTTTATTTTTCATGATTTTAATTATATTGAGGAAGTTTGTTATAAATCAAATTTGAAAAAGATATATTAAGCCTTTAAAATATTTAAAATTTAAAAGGAGAAGCTGTAATTTATATAATATTTACGGATTTAGATGGCACTCTTTTAGACGAAAGTTACAGCGCAGGAGAAGCATTTAAATTAGTTAAAAGCATAAAAGATAAAATTCCGATAATATTCTGCTCCGCAAAAACAAAAAAGGAACAGGAATTTTTTTTAAAAAAATTTGATATAAACCATCCCTTTATTGTGGAAGACGGTTCTGCAATTTACATACCAGAAAATTACTTTAAGGAAAAAGTCGGCGAAAAGATAAAGAAATATGAGGTTATTATACTCAGTGTGGAGATAAAGGAAATTTTAAAGGATTTAAAAGAACTAAAAAAATTTTACAGGATAAAAGGATTTCACGATTTAGCACCTTCTGAAATATCAAAAATCACAGGGCTTGATTTGAAACTTGCAGAATTTGCAAAAAAAAGGGAATTCAGTGAAACCCTTGTTGAAGTTGAAGAAGAGGCAATTAAAAAGTTAAAGGAAAAATACAATGTGGTCATAGGAGGGAAATTCTTTCATGTTTTTGGAAAGAAAGCGGATAAAGGAAAGGCAGTGAGGATTTTGAAAAAACTTTATGAAAAAAACTTTAAAGAAAAAATTATACCCATAGGTATTGGAAACTCCTATACCGATGAGGCAATGTTGAAAGAGGTTGATATACCTGTTCTTGTTAAAAATCCTGATGGGAAATGGGCAGATATAAAATTAAAAAATATCTATAAAACTCAGGGGATAGGTCCTTCAGGATGGGTTGAGGCAATCAGAAAAATAACAGGGGTTTGATTTATATTTCTTATTTTTCTTAAAATTAATAGGCTATGAAACCTGTATTTATTTTTGGACTGGGTGAAATTGGTAAGGGCGTCGTAAGGAACCTCGCAAAGAGAGATGGCATAAAACTTGCAGGCGTGATCGATATCCATCCTGAAAAAGTGGGCAAATCGGTTGCCGAAATAACAGGAGTTCAGGAGTTTAAAGAGGTATATGTGGAAAAGGATGCAGAAAAAGTTTTAGAGAGGGAAAAGAACGCGGTCGTTCTTCACCTCACCTCCTCCCGTGTAAAGGATGTGATAGACCAGTATTTCCTGATTCTTGATAAAGGTCATGCTATAATAACCACAACCGAGGAGATGACAGACCCCTACTTGAAAAATCCTGAACTCGCAGATAAAATTGATAAAAAGGCCAGGGAAAAGGGTAAGCCTGTAATTCCCACAGGTGTTAACCCTGGCTTTGCAATGGACTTCCTGCCAGCAATATTCTCGGGTATCTTTGAGGAAATATACTCAATAAAGGTTGAAAGGATAAACAACGCCAGTAAAAGAAGATATCCGCTTCAGAAAAAGATAGGTTCCGGATTAACTCTCGAAGAGTTCAAAGAAAAGTGGGAAAAAAGGGAGCTGGGACACGTGGGGCTTGCAGAATCAGGTTCAATACTGGCAAAAATACTGGGACTAAAAATAAAAAACCTTGAAGAAACCTGTGACCCGAAAATTGCAAAGGAATTTATAAAGACAGAGTTTTTTGAGGTAAATCCCGGATATGCCTGTGGAATCCAGCATCAGGTTAAGATTGAGACAGAAGAGGGAATACCAGTTCACCTTTTCCTTGAGATGAGCCTTGACGCTGAAAACCCTCATGATACAACATACATTGACGGAAAACCCAGTTTAAAGCTCACGGTTCCGGGTGGAATTCCAGGAGATGAGGCAACCTGCTCAATTGCCGTGAACTGGATAGAAAAGGCATTTAACATGCCAGCAGGGCTGTGGACATTGAATAAAATTTACTTTAACCATTACTGGAGAAAAATTTAATCTAAAAGAAAAGTATTTCACTGAAAGAAATCTAATAAGAAAAAGTGTAGAGATTCGTAGAGAAGTAGAAAAGACTTTAAAAATAAAGAAAATAAAATTCAACTCTGAAAATTCCGCTCTTTTAGTCCTTGACATGCAAAATTTTTTTCTGGACAGGAAATCTCACGCCTTCATACCATCTGCTCCTGCCATAATCCCTGTGATTGAAAAATTAATCAAAAAATACTATGAGAAAAACCTCACCGTGATTTTCACAAGACATATAAACAACTTAAAAAATGTAGGAAATATGAAGAAGTGGTGGAAAGATCTAATAAAAGGGAATTCCAGATATTCAAAAATCCATAAAGCGATTGACACTTCTCAGGGTATAATAATAAAAAAATCCCGGTACGATGCTTTTTATAAAACAGAACTTGAAAAAATTTTAAAGACAAAAAGGGTAAAACAAGTGGTAATCACAGGTGTTATGACCAATCTCTGCTGTGAAACAACTGCAAGGAGTGCCTTTATGAGAGGATTTGATGTATTTTTCGTGATTGATGGAACCGCCACATATAACTACAAATTTCATCTTTCAACAATTTTAAATCTTTCACACGGTTTTGCTGTTCCTGTTCTGGGTGAAAATTTAATTAAAAATTTATGAAAATTTACGATGTAATAATAACAGGTGCAGGCCCTGCAGGAATTTCATGTGCAATACAATTAAAAAGATACGGAATAAATTTTTTAATCTTTGAAAAAAACAAAGTCGGAGGGCTTCTACTCAATGCAAATTGTGTAGAAAATTACCCCGGTTTTCCAGAAGGAATAGAAGGTGAAAAACTTGTGGAGAAATTTACAAAGCATCTAAAATTTCTGAAAATAAAGGTTAAAAATCAGGAGGTTGTGGAATGTGATTTTGATAAAAAAAATCGTGTATTTTCAGTAAAAACAAAGAATAAAGAATATTTTTCAAAATTTCTTGTTATTGCGTCAGGAACAAAACCCAAAAAGGTTAAATATAAAGGAATAAAGAGGATTCCAGAGAAAAAGATATTCTATGAAGTGTATAATTTAAAAAATTTAACATTTAAGGAAATAGCAATCGTGGGTGCAGGTGATGCTGCTTTTGATTATGCCCTTAACCTTTCAAAGAAAAACAGGGTTTATATACTTAACAGAACTGAAAAAATAAAATCCCTCCCTCTTCTTGTAGAAAGAGCCAGAAGGGAAAAAAGTATAAAATATCTGGACAACACCTTAATAGAAGAACTGTTATGGAAAGATGGAAAAATAAACGTTATTTGCAAAAGAAAAGGAAATTTATTAAAATTAAAAACTGATTTTCTTTTGTTTGCAACAGGTAGAAAGCCCGAACTTGATTTTCTATCTAAGGGCATGGAAAAAAACAGAAGAAAACTGGAAAAAGAAGGATTTTTGTATCTTGCAGGTGATGTTAAAAGAGGAATATACAGGCAAACAGCGATTTCCTGTGGTGATGGAATTATTTCTGCGATGAGGATTTATGAGAGAATTAAAAATGAAAATAACAGGTAAGGCTGGAAGGGAAGATATAGCAATTGTTTACATAGCAGAAATTAAAAAGGGAAGGTTAATAGAATTTGTTGAAGCACTACAGCCCCCTTTAAAAAGAGAAGAAAAATGGGTTTTAATGGTTTCCACCCTTTACGGCTGTCCTGTGGAATGTCTTATGTGTGATGCAGGAGGGAATTACAGGGGGAAGTTGAATAAACAAGAGATATTCATGCAGATAGACTATATAGTAAAAAGGCACTTTCCCGATGGCAGAGTGCCTGTAAAAAAATTTAAAATTCAGTTTGCAAGGATGGGCGAGCCTGCGTTTAATGACGCTGTATTAGAAGTGCTAAAAGAATTTCCTGAAAGATATTATGCACCCGGTTTTATACCTTCAATTTCAACCATCGCTCCCTGTTCAAGAGAAAAATTTTTTGAGAAATTAATTGAGATAAAAGACAAAAATTATTCCAACGGAAACTTTCAGCTTCAATTTTCTATTCATACAACCGATGAAAAATTAAGAGAAAGGATAATTCCTACTCCGAAATGGGGTTTTAAAGAAATAGCGGAATACGGAGAAAAATTTTATAAAAATGGGGATAGGAAAATAACCTTAAACTTTGCCCTTGCAAAGGGTATTCCCCTTGAACCTGAGATTTTATTAAAATACTTTGACCCTGAAAAATTCTTTATAAAGATAACTCCTTTAAATCCCACATATCGCGCGGTCAAAAACGGTTTGGATTCTTACATTGATGCAGAAAATCCTGATAAAAAATATGAAATCGTTGAAAAATTAAAATCCTCGGGCTATGAGGTTATGGTGAGTATAGGAGAAGTTGAAGAGAACAAAATAGGCAGTAACTGTGGACAGTATGTTTTGAAAATCAGGAATAAAAAAGAAATTAAAGGTTCTTATGAATACGATGTTTTAAAAGTTTAAAAAGGGAGGTGCTATGGTAAGAGCATTTGTGCTCGTAAATGTTGAAGCAAGTAAACATATGGAAGTACTGGAACATGTTAAAAAAATAGATGGTGTGAATGAATCACATCTTGTAACAGGACTACATGACCTTATACTCTATGTATCAGCTGATGATTTAAAATCCCTGGGTTCACTCATAGTAAACAAAATTCAGGCAATAAACGGAGTATCAAGAACTGTAACCTGCATAGCAGTGGACTAAAGGAGTCAAACCAGAATAGATTAGAAAATCAAAAGCTCTTCACACTAAAAATAATGAAATAAAGATATAAACAAAGTATTATTTAAACAACACTTCTTCCTCCATCCACATATATTATAGTTCCTGTTATGTAGTCATTTTTGTAAATAAAATAGCAGGTATCAGCAATATTTTCTGGCTTTCCGACCCTTTTTAAAAGAGTTTTCTCAATTGACCTTTTCCTCTCCTCTTCTTTAAAATACTCGGGCATTAAAACAGGACCGGGCGCAACTCCACAAACCCTTATATAAGGAGCCAGTTCCTTTGCAAGTATTTTTGTAAGCATTATAAGACCATCTTTTGAAATACTGTAGGCAATGTAATTCCTCCAGGTAACGCTTCCTGCAACATCAGCAATGTTTATTATAACACCTTCCCTTGCTTCGAGCATTTTCTCTGAGAAATATTTTGATATAAAAAGAGGGGCTTTGAGGTTAACATTTATTATTTCATCAAAATCCTTTTCTTCAATTTCTCTTAAGGGAGTTTTATAAAAAATCCCTGCACTGTTTATAAGACAATCGCATTTTTCAAAATTTTTAAAAAACTCATCCCTCCATTTTAAAATTGTTTTAATATTTCCTAAATTCCCTTTGAGTGCCATACACTTCCTTCCGAGTTTTTCAATTTCTCTTTTCGTCTCCATTGCCTCTTTTTCAGAAGTTAAATAGGTAAAACAAACATCAAACCCTTCCTTTGCAAATTTAAGGGCTATTTCTCTTCCCAGTCTTTTTGCACCACCTGTTATAAAAAGGGTTTTCATAAAGATAAAATAATAAAGTATTTTAAGATTTATTTCCAAAAACAATTTCTGTTGGGGTAAAATAAAACTCTATGAAAGAATTAAAGCAAAAAGCCTTTAATCTTTTAATTTCTAACAAAAAAGAGGGTTATTCAAAGGATTTAAAAAGAAATTATTTTTATGTTTCTCCGGATGAAAATCATTATTACCAATGGTTCTGGGATTCATGTTTTCATGCAATTGTAATGGCAGAATTTAATCCTGAGTTCAGCATAAAAGAAATTGATTCCCTTCTTTCCTGTCAGCTGGAAAACGGATTTATACCCCATATAATCTTCTGGAAAAAAAGATTAAGGGATATTCTTAAATTTAAAAAATGGTGGAAGAGTGAACTTCATCCTGAGTATAGGTTCTTTACAGCCGAAATTCAGCCTCCTGTAATAGGTATAACTCTTGAAAAAATCTTTGAGAAAACAAAGGATTTAAACTTTTTAAAAACTTATCTTCCAAAGGCTCAAAAGTTTTTTGATTATTTAAAAAATGAAAGAGACCCTGATAATGATTTTTTAATTTCAATAATAACACCCATGGAATCAGGAATGGATATGGCGCCCCAGTTTGACATTGCCTTTGAAAATCTTTCCCATGACCCATATTTAACAAAAAAGAAAATAGGGGAAACACTTAAAGAATATAAAAATTTAAAATGGGATTTAAAGGAAATTTTTAAAAGGGAAATCTTTGACTTTGAAGATGTTGCCTTTAATACAATCTATGCCCTTTCATTAAAATCCCTTTCAAATCTATGGAGTTTTGTTGATAGAGACAAGTCAGAAGAGGTAAAAAGTTTTTATGAGAATGTTAAAAGAAAAATCATGGAGAAATTCTGGGACGAAGAGGATAAAATATTTTACGGAATATATCATAAAGACGGAAAAGAAAATAAAGCAAAAGTAAAAACAATTTCATCCCTTTTTCCCCTGTGTCTTGATATTCCGGAATATTATGTGAAAAATTTATTAAATCATCTTTTAAATAAGGATGAGTTCTGGCTACCCTATCCAGTTCCCTCTGTTTCAAGGGATGAAAAATCTTTCGGTCCTTTAACAGATACAAGGTTTTTGTGGAGGGGAACCACATGGATAAATACCAACTGGTTTATAGCAAAAGGTCTTTTAAGGCATGATGAAAGAAAAGTTTATGAAGAGATTAAAGAAAAAAGTATACATCTTATTGAAAATTTTGGATTTTGCGAATTCTATGACCCCTTTACAGGAAATCCAGGTAAAGCAATGAAAAACTTTGGATGGAGCACTCTTTGTGTTTTGACTTGACTTTTTTTTTTCAAAATCCTTTAAATATTACAAAATCTAATTTAAAAAATATAGAGAGGAGGGTGAGATGAAAAAATTGTTATTGGCATCTCTATCCATAGGGATAATGGCATTTACCCCGGAAGAAATAGTTAAAAAAATAGATGTGAAAAAAATAGTGGAAACGTATTTTGAAGCATATGGTCCTACATTTGCTCCTTTTTATCCTGCTGAAATGCATTTCAGGATATATAAAACCGCAGAATATCTCAAAGGAATTGTAGAAAAGCTGTATGCTGAACATAAAGGAGTACCAATTACACAACTTACAGAAGGTGAAAAAACTACCATATCTGCACTCTTACATTCTACTCATGTTGCAATAGGCGAACTTTTGGAAAAGAAAATTTATGAATATGAGGAAGAATATAAAGTAAAAATTATAAAATCATTTATGGGAGAATTCAGAAATGATATAATAACAGTAAAAACAAGGCTGGGCAAGAATGTAATAGTATTTGACAACTTTAATTCACTTCCCTGGTATCCCCATGATACTTTTTTTCTATTCTTGGATAAGTTTTGGGGGTTCAATGAAAAATATGCAGATAGTATAGGATATGAATCATCTTTTTTTGAACCCGTGCAGATGGATTTTGGCATATGGGGAATTAAAGAAATGGGAGGTATAAAGAAGGTTTATACCCCTCGAGAAAAAAGTTATGATTACAAAGAGGTATATAATGTGGTAGAATATTTAGTCCTCCTTATTGAAGAAGTAAAAAAAACAGCGAAAAAGTATAGATTCCCTTTGAATGAAAAAGAATATATTCAATTTATGAAGGAAAAAGGTTATAAAAATGCAGGGAACTGGGAAGCGATAAAAGAATCTATGAGAAAATGGGAAAATTTTGTAAAGAATAACTTATGGAGGAGAAAATGAGAAAATTGTTATTAGTTTTATTTCTTTTTTCTTCTTTAAAAGCTTTTGAGACAGCAGGAGCTATATGGCCTGATGGGATGGTAGGCATCCAACCTCAGATGTGGGGAGGCTGGAATGGAGCGGTATACAATGCTATTATTGGGTGGGAAGATAAAAGATATTGGCTGGGACCGGCAGATATAATATTTACCACCGGTGAAAGAGTGATTGTAAAGTGGGCAAGTCTTGGAGCCGATCCGGCTCTGGCGAAAATTTATTTAAAAATTTCATCATGCAGAAATTTGCAGGAAATTATTTATATCTATATAAATTCTGATTATTACTCAATGTTTACTCTTGATTCTCCACCGGGTAATAAATATTATTTTCCCACTACCGTAAGGCATGAAATAGGACATTCGGTGGGGCTGGCAGATGTATATGAATCCCAGACTCCACTTCCTATTATGTTTATAAACAGGTAAAAGAGAGTCTCTATATAAATGTCAGACAGATCAGACAGGATGATATCAACGGCCTTGGCTGCTTATACGGTGGCAGTTTTAACTGGGGAAATGAAACTTTTACATTGTCTAAACCTGAGGCAGGAGGAGTTTATGAATGTAAAATACCTGTTCAATTTGGTGGATGCAATGGTTCAGGAAGCACCTATGATGTAACAATTTATGTAAAATACGATGCGGATAATCCAAATTCTCCATGGGAATATGTAAACATATTGCAAAATGTAAGAGGTTGTAAGATTTTCTTCAAAGGAAGAAGGAACTCTTCGCAATATACCCGGGTAAAAGTAAAATGGTTCTCGGGTGGTATTTTTAAAGATTCCATAGTCTCGGGGATGTTTACCTATATATACACTCCATTATGTCCTGAAGCAAATCCTGATTTTATTTCACCTTCAGAGTGTGGATGCGGGAGCTTCAACATCATGGGACTTCCCATTCCTTCAAATTTTTATAAAATTGAAGTCTTTAATATCACAGGAAGAAGAATTTTCTTTACCGATAGAGAAAATAAGGAATTTTTTATAAATGCATTAAACAACCTTCCAAGAGGAAACTATTTTTTGAGAATAATAACAGAAGAAAGGATTTATGTAAGGAAAATTACCCTGATAGGCAGGTAAAATTTTTCAAATAAAAAGCTTTGATTCTATGACCCCTTTACAGGAAATCCGGGTAAAGCAATGAAAAACTTTGGATGGAGCACCCTTTGTGTTTTGATTTGAAAAAAATAGATATCTTACCTTAAAATTTTAGAATGAAAACAATAAATAAATTATTAAAAAAGTTGCCACCGTATTTATTTCAGGAAGTGGAGGATTTTATACTTTTTTTAATTGAAAAAAACAAGATAAGAAGAAAAAAGAAATTAAAACTTACTTTAAGAGGAGCCCTTAAAGATTTGAAAAAAAAGTACACTTCGGTTGAGCTTCAGCATAAGTCTCTTGAATGGTTTAATGATTAATGTACCTGATAGATACAAATATTCTACTTGAATTTTTACTTGACCAGGAAAGAGCGTATGATGTAGATAAATTTCTTCATAATATTCCAGTAGATAAGATTTTTATCTCAGAATTTTCTCTTTACTCAATCGGAGTTATTTTAATAAAACACAAAAAATATAAAGTTTTTCAAAAACTTATAAATGAAATGATAATAAATGGAAATATTAAAATTCTACGATTAAGTCCTTATGATATGGAGAGAATTATAGAAGTTTCCAAAAAATTTAATATAGATTTCGATGATGCTTATCAGTATACCCTTGCAGAGAAACATGACCTTACCATTATAAGTTTTGATAAGGATTTTGATAAAACAGACAGAGGTAGAAAAATACCCTCTCAAATTCTGTGAATTCAGGTTATATAAATTCTATGACCCCTTTAGAGGAAATCCCGGTAAAGCAATGAAAGACTTTGGATGGAGCACCCTTTGTGTTTTGATTTGAAAACTTTATTCAGCACTTTTTAAATCCCTCATAATTTTTGGATTTCATCACCCCTTCAAGACTTGACATAATTAATTTGTTTTCTTTAAAATAGTAACACTTTTTTTAAAAAAGGTGTTACAAAAGGAGGTAAAATGAGATATGTCCTGATGGGTATCTTAATAGGTTTACCCGCTATCTCCCTCTATGGGGCAAGACCCTTTGCAACCGATGATGCTGGAACGGTTTCTGTGGCAGGATACGAGCTGGAAATCGGGTATGATTTCGGACAAGATGAAGGTATCCTGGGTTTAAGTTTCAAACACGGATTGACTCCCAAAATGGATGTGGGGACTTAATTCGGTTATAACACTCTTTCCCTTCCCAAAAATCGTTTTACTCCTGCAGCCTTTGTCTTAAAATATGCCATCCTGCCTGATTTTTTCTCTGTTTCTGTAAGTAATGAACTCGGGACATCCTCTTATGATTTGAATGCAATCTTCACAAAACCTTTGGGGTTAATAGAATTTGATGTTAATCTGGGTTATTCTATTCCCGGAAACGCAAGCAAAGGTATGGCTTTCTATGCATTGGCACTTATTGCGGGATTTGATAAATTTGATGCAGGGGGTGAGATACTGGGGAATGAAAATGAGCTTGAAACATGGCTTTTTGGAGGAAGATATAAATTGACAGATGGGTTTAATCTGGATATAGGAATATCCGGCAATTTTGAAGGAGAAAACAAAATTACGGGCACCATTGGATTGCATTATGAATTCTAAAAGAAGGAAGTCATGAAGAAGTATATTCCTGCAATGTTGTTTACCCCTATCTTTTTATACGCCCATTTTCAAATGATTCTTCCGGACAAAGACATAATAGAGAGCAAAGAAGAAAGTGAAATTTTGTTTCATCTGATCTTCTGTCATCCCTTTGAAGGTGATGTGATGAATATGGAAAAACCTCTTAAATTCGGTGTTCTTATAAGAGGAAATCAAAAGGAAGACCTTTTAAACATTTTGAAGGGATTCAGGATAGATGGAAAACTTGCATGGAAGGCTCTTTATAAGATTAAAAGACCCGGAGATTATGTATTTTATGCAGAGCCTACGCCTTACTGGGAGCCAGCAGAAGGAAAGTTCATTGTTCATTATACCAAGGTCATCGTTAATGCATTCGGTCTTGAAGAAGGATGGGATGCAGAGGTTGGATTGAAAGCGGAGATTATTCCCTTAACAAGACCCTATGGATTATACACGGGTAATGTATTCCGCGGACTTGTTAAAGTTAATGGAAAACCCGCTTCCTTTATTCCTGTTGAAGTCGAATACTATAACAGGGATAAAAAATATAAGGCACCTGCAGGACCTTTTGTTACACAGGTTATCAAAACAGATGATAGGGGTTCATTCTGCTATGCCATGCCTAAGGCAGGATGGTGGGGGTTTGCAGCTTTGACTGAAGCTGAAGAGAAGATGAAAAATCCCGAAGACGGTAAGGAATATCCTGTGGAAATAGGTGCGGTAATCTGGGTAAAAGTGGAGGATATAAAATAATGCATATTTCAGAAGGAGTCCTTTCAGCACCCGCATTGATCGGGGGCGCCTCAGCTGCAGCAGCGGGTATAGGTTTTGGAATTAAAAAGATAAAGGATGAAGATTTACCAAAAGTTGCGGTTCTTTCATCGGCTCTATTCGTTGCATCTTTAATACATATCCCTTTGGGTCCTGCGAGTGTTCATTTGATTCTGAACGGGCTTGCAGGTCTCATACTCGGATGGTCTGTATTTCCCGCTCTTTTTCTTGCACTTTTATTACAGGCAATATTATTCCAATTCGGTGGGTTAACCACACTCGGAGTTAACACGCTGACAATGGGCTTACCCGCAATTTTATGTTTTTACCTTTTCAGTAAATCAATGAGGAGTAAAAGTGATGTTTTAGCAATAATCTCTGGTTTTCTGACAGGTGTCCTTGGAGTTTTTCTTGCAAGTATCCTTGTTGCCCTTTTTCTGGTTACCACGGGTGAGGCTTTTTTAAATGTTGCAAAACTTGTAATCATTGCCCATATACCGGTCATGATTCTTGAAGGGATTATAACTTCTTTTATAATAGTGGTTATAAAAAAGATAAGACCTGAAATTCTGGGAGGTGTGGAATGAGAAAGTTTATTTTGCCAGTGTTAATCATTATGTGGATTTCAAAAGGATATGCCCATAAGGTAAATGTTTTTGCATGGACCCAGGGAAACAGAATTTTCTGTGAGGCTTATTATGTGGATGGTTCAAAGGTCAAGAACGGAAAAATAGAAGTATTTGCAAAAGACGGTAGAAAATTGCTTGAGGGCAAAACCGATGAACAGGGTATTTTTTCCTTTATCATTCCTGAAAAAACAGATTTAAAGATTGTTCTCTATGCAGGTATAGGACATCGGGCAGAGATCGAAATTCCCGCAAATGAGTTGCCCGAAGTAAAGAAAGTGATAAAGGAAAATATTCAAAAAGAGAGTAAGAAAGAATTACCGTTCATCTCCACTCAGGAGATAAGAAAAATAGTTGAAGAGGTCATGGATGAGAAATTGCATCCCCTTTATAAAATGCTTGCCGAGCAGAAAAAAAGTGAAAGAATAAAATTCAGTGAAGTGGCTGCTGGAGGAATAGGCTATATTTTCGGTATTCTCGGAATAATCGCATTCCTTATGAGAAAAAAGAAATGATAGAGGAGAGGTTTTCAAAGGGCGATTCAATAATCCATAAACTTGACCCGAGAATCAAAATAATCTATGCCTTTTTGTTTTCAATCATCATGGCTGTGAGTGCGAATCCTTTAGTTCTTACATCTGGATTTGTTTTCTCGTTAGCCCTTGTGTTTCTTGCCCGTTTAGAATTTAAAGAGATATTAAAAAGACTTTTCCTGGTTAATATTTTCATCCTTTTACTCTGGCTTATCTTACCTCTTTCTGTCCCTGGAAAACTGTTGTTTTCAATCTGGAAACTACATATCACACAGGAAGGAATTATTTATGCATTTCAGATTACTGTGAGATGCAATACAATTGTTCTTGCGATTATAGCTTTTTTATCCACCTCAAGCATTTTGAATCTTACCTATGCATTAAAATCCCTTCGCATTCCGGATAAAATGGTTTACCTTTTCTTCCTCATTTATCGTTATATATTTACCCTTTTAAAAGAATATAGAAGACTTGAAAATGCTTTGAAAATAAGAGGATTTATTCCGAAGACATCACTTCAAACCTATCGTGTTTATGCATATCTGACCGGTACACTTTTAATCAGGAGTTATGACCGTGCTGAACAGATTTACAGGGCAATGCTCTGCAGGGGTTTTACAGGGAAATTCTGGGTATTGAATAAAAATTCTTTTAAGAAAACTGATATTCTTTCTATAGGAATATTTGGTATTTATATAACATTACTTTTATTTTTACAATGGATGAAGTCCTCGTAAATTTAAAAAATATAACTTTCGGGTATCCATCCCGTCCAAAACTGCTGAAGGATTTAAATTTTACTTTCCACAAGGGTGAACGGATAGGGCTTACAGGACATAACGGTTCGGGTAAAACAACCCTTTTGCACATAATTATGGGACTTCTGAAGCCCTTTGATGGAGAAATAGAAATTTTCGGTAAGGCAAGAAAAAATGAGGAGGATTTCAGGGAAGTCAGGAAAAGGATAGGGCTTTTATTTCAGAATTCGGATGACCAGCTTTTCTGTCCCAGTGTATATGAAGAAATTGCCTTTGCACCTCTGAATTTCGGAAAATCTAAGGAAGAGATCAAAAGGGTGGTGAGGAGGATATTAAATCTTGTAGGGCTTGAGGGGCTTGAAAAAATGCCACCCTATCACCTATCCGGTGGGGAAAAAAGAAGACTGGCTCTGGGCACGGTTCTTGCAATGGAACCCGAAATACTTTTGCTCGATGAACCAACCTTAGAACTCGATGAAGACGGGGTTCAGAAATTGATGGATATATTGAGAAAACCTCATTTTTCATATATAGTTGTTTCGCAAGACATAAATTTTTTAAAGAAAGTAACCGATTCAATACATATAATAAATGATGGAAAGATTAAAAAATACAACTCGTGAGTTTGAAATACTGCATTCATAGTCTTTTTAATTTAAATCTTAACAGATTTTTATTCTTCAGAAGATGACAAAAATGAAATGGAGGGATAAAAGTAAGGAAATTCTGGGTATAATAAAGGGGAATTTTAAAAAGGATATATATTCCCATGACAGGTTTGAGAAAGAATACTGGAACACCAGGTCCATGGAATACCTTAAAAATTGGAAAGAAACTTCCGAGATTTATCGTAATTATAAAATATATATATGTTATAATTTTGCTCATGAATCCTATGTTAGCTTGATTTCTGAAAAGATAAAAAATAAAAGGATTCTGGGACTGGGAGTAGGACTTGGCCTGGAGGAACTGCATCTTCTAAAAATGGGAGGAAATGTTATATTTCTCGACCTCTCTATCCAGATGCTTAAACTGGCTCGTAGAGGAGCGGGATTATACAATCTTGCCCCGATTTTGATAAATTCAAATGCCCATTTTCTTCCCTTTAAATCCGAAAGTTTTGATATGATTATAGGAACGGGTATTCTCCATCACTTAAATATGGAGAAAGCGGCACCAGAACTCGCAAGAATCCTTGTTCCAAATGGAAAGGCAATATTTATTGAACCCCTTGAGCAACCTGAACCACTGGTTTACTTAAGAGCAATGATTCCGGTGAAATGGAGAGAATCCCGGGGAGGCGGGGTTTTATCAAAAAAAGACCTTTTTTATCTCTGGAAAAATTTCGGCAGGATAAAAATCCGTAAGTTTCATGTTCTGGAAAGTTTATGCAGGATTTCAAACTGGCTTGAGGACAGAAGGAAAGCAATCTCAAATATTGACAGATTATTACTGACCGCTTTTCCCCTTCTGGGATGTTTTGCAAGAGCAGGGGTTATAGAAATCCAAAAGATAAGAAAATAACCGGTTAATCTTTAATTCTGGAACACCTTTATCCTTGCATCAACAATAACAGTTTTGTTCATATATGCAAAAACAGGGTTTAAATCAAGTTCCTCTATCTCGGGTATTTCTGTAACAAGTTGAGAAGCTCTTAAAATGACATCTTTTACCCTGTTTATATTAACTCCCTTTTCTCCTCTTACTCCTTTAAGTAAATTATATCCCTTTGTGCTCTTTATCATCTCCTCTGCCTCTGAAGGAGCTAAAGGTGCAAGCCCAAAACTCACATCCTTTATAACTTCAACATATATTCCTCCAAGACCAAAGACAATAAGAGGAGGAAATCCCTTTATTCTCCTTGCGCCAACAATAAGTTCCTTTGCAGGTTTGCCCATTTTCTGGAGGATAACTCCTTTAAATCCGGTCTCAAACCTATTTTTCATTTTCTGGAATTCAATAATTGCATCCTTTTCTGACCTTACATTGAGAACCACACCTCCCACATCCATCTTATGGACAACTTCAGGAGCAACAACTTTCATTACAAGGGGGAAGCCTGTTTTTTTGCACCTATCTTTTAAATCGGTTTCTTCCTCTGCAAATTCCCATTTAATGAGATTAAAACCATAATATTCAAGTATAAGAAATGCATCTTTCAAAGAAATAAAACCATCCCTGCTTTTCTCTGCCTTTTCAATGATTTTCTTTACTTTCTCTGTTTTAACCTTAAAAAGAGGTTCTTTTTCATCTTTTCTAAATTTCTTCAAAATCATATACTGATAAAGCCCCGCAACAGCATTTATAGCATTTTCTGGAAATGTATAAAAGGGAACTTTTTCCTTTTTCAAAATTTCTATGGGCTTCAATACGCTTCTTTCTCCCAGAAATGCAGGTATAAGCGGTTTTTTACCGTTTTTTGCATATTTTGCCATTCTCTTTGCGACTTCTTCCATATCAATCATTTTCTGGGGAACCATCATAGAAACCACGGCATCAACATTTTTATCCTTTAAAAGATGCTCCATCACCCAGTCATACCTTTCTGCATCAGCATCACCTATCAGGTCAAAGGGATTTGCAAGGGAAGCATAGGGAGGAACCTTTTCTCTTAACTTCTTTTCGGTTTCAGGAGTTATCTTTGCAAGGGAAAGTTCCCTTTTCACGCACTCATCGGTTGCTATAACACCTGTTCCTCCTGCATTTGTTATTATTGCGACCCTGTTTCCTTTTGGAAGAGGTTGAGAAATAAAAACAAGAGCCTTATCAGCCATCTCTGCAAGTTCATATACCCTCAAAATTCCCGACTTTTTAAAAAGGGCTTCATATATCTCATCAATCCCTGCCATAGAACCTGTATGTGAGGATACAGCCCTTGCTCCTTCAGGGGTTCTTCCTACCTTTAAAACAAAAACAGGCTTTTTCTTTGTTGCCTCCTTTGCAGCCTCAAGGAATTCCTCTCCCTTTGCAAGACCCTCAAGATATATAAGTATTATCTCGGTTTCAGGGTCATCTTTAAAATACTTAAGGGCATCAACCTCATCAATATCAACTTTATTTCCTATGCTCATTATTTTTGAAAAACCAATCCCTTTTTCCCTTGCGTGGTCAAGAAAGGAAACACATATTGCACCTGACTGGGATACAAAGGCAACTTTTCCTCTTTCAGGTAAAGGAGTTGCAAAAAAGGTATTCAATCTTTTTTGGGGAGAGGTATTTATTATACCAAGGCAGTTTGGTCCAATAATTCTTATCCCCCAATTTTTCCCGATTTCCCTGACCTTCTTTTCAAGAAAAACTCCTTCACCACCAACCTCTTTAAACCCTGCAGTTATTATTACCGCAGCCTTAATCTCTTTCTTACCGCATTCTTCAAGCACAAAAGGAACAATTTTCGCAGGAACCGTTATAACAGCAAGGTCAATTTCATCTTCTATTTCCAGAACACTTTTATAGGATTTATAACCGAGAACATAATCAGCCTTAGGATTCACAGGGAAAAAAGCACCCTCAAAACCCGACTCTATCATGCTCTTGAAGGTCTGGTAGGCAAGACTTTTCGGGTTCCTTGAAGCCCCTATTATTGCAACCTTCCCGGGATTAAAAAATAAATCCATCGCATTCATAGTTTGAAATTTTAAAGAATTTATGTTATGGAATTCCATATTAACTTTATTTTTCATTTTCTTTTGCTATAAACTATTATGTGATGTTAAAGGCTGATAAAATTATGATGGAAGGTGATTTTTCTATAAGGAGAAAGGAGGAATTTTTAGACTATAAAGTCTTAAAAACAAAAGTAAACTACACTCATGTAAGCAAAGCAAACACAGCAAGAATAAAGAATCTACCTGACACCATCTTTAAGGAAGAAGAGGTATAAGTGTGTCCAGATACAGAGAGATATCTGCAATACTGCATATATCTACCAGAATTGGAATAATATTAGCAATGCGTATATGAATGAGTTAGGCGATAATTTAAAGATAAGAAGGGGATAAAATGAAATTCAAGTTAGAAGAATATCATAGAAATGTCCCTAATGATGAATTGATTAATGATCTTAAACGGGTTGCCAAGTCACTTGGAAAAGATAAAGTTACAATCGAAGAGTACAATGAAAAAGGGAAATACCATAGTACTACATTAACGAGAAGATTCGGTTCTTGGTTTGTTTGTCTGGAAAAAGCAGGTTTAAAACCTACTAGAACTCCGTTAAATATTCCAAACGAAGATTTATTTATGAATTTGGAAGAGGTATGGCGGAAACTAGGCCGTCAGCCACGTTATAAAGAGATGAATGATAAAAGCTTATCTAAGTATTCAGCAGGGACTTATGAGAAACGATTTGGAACGTGGAGGAAAACTTTAGAATCTTTTATTGAGTATGTTAATGAGAGATTTAATAAAGAGAAACAAGTTGATATTTATAAAGGAAACAAAAAATCATTAAAAGGGAAAGAGAGGAAAAATCTTCATAAAACAAAAAGAAAAATAAACTGGCGTTTACGTTTTTTAGTAATGAAAAGGGATAATTTTAAATGTAGCCTGTGCGGAAAATCCCCAGCAACTGACCCTTCTGTGGTTTTAGAAGTTGACCATAAGATTCCTTATTCAAAAGGGGGAGAGACAGTTTTTGAAAATTTACAAACTCTATGTCGAGAATGTAATAGAGGAAAAAGCAATTTGTGACTGCATGATAATGAAGAGAATTAATAAACCATCGCCTAACAGAACGTACCTGGTTTCGTGCCTTTGGTACTCCGCCCAAATTCCTCTTTGGGAACTTCAGATACGCGCGGAACGTCAAACTAAAAACCCTAAAAGAACCTGCATCTTCATAAGCACCAGAAATTTACTGAACTTGTGGCTCAAATAATTTGACTGGTTGAATTTTTAATCCCATTCTGGTATAATTATATACTAACTAAAGCTATTGCTATAAGCTATACGCTAAAAGCCATATGCTATATGCTGGTTATGGAGGGTTGGCCGAATTGGCTTAAGGCGGCGGATTTGAAATCCGCTTCCCGACGCAAGTCGGGATGGGGGTTCGAGTCCCTCACCCTCCGTGGTTCCGACTCTGTCGGAACACAAATAGCGGATGGCTTTAAGGTTTAAAAATTTAGAAATTTATCAAAAAGCAAAAGATTTTGCTAAAATGTGCAGAGAAAAAGTAAAAATGTGGAATAAAGAAAAGGGCCTTGCAAACCAGATAATTCGTGCATCTAATTCGGTCGTTCTGAATATTGCAGAGGGCTCAGCATGTGAGTCTAATGCAGAGTTCACAAGATTTCTCACAATGTCCTTGAGGTCAGTTTATGAAATCCTTGCGGGTTTTGACCTTGCAGAGAGTCTCGGGGTTGTTAAGAATGGAAGTGTTAGACAAATAGAGCAAAAGGCAGAAGTACTTATTAAACAAATTCAGTCTTTTAAAAATGTTTTAAAAAATAAAAATGAAAAATAATTTTTTACTATGTACTATTAGCCATACACCATATGCCATAGGCTATAAGCTATACGCTATAAGTGTTTTGCCGAAGGCAAAACCGTGGAGAGGTGGCCGAGCGGTTTAAGGCGGTCGCTTGCTAAGCGATTGTGCCCTCAAAAGGGGTACCGTGGGTTCGAATCCCACCCTCTCCGTTAAGCCCCTTCGGGGCTTGGTTTATGGCTTATGGCTAATAGTGTAAAGTTAGTTTTTTATTTTTTAGAGATAAACTATAAACCTGAGGGAGGTTTGAAATGAAGGAGAAAATAATTGAGGTTTTGAAAACCGTTTATGACCCTGAGATTCCTGTTAATGTCTATGATTTAGGACTTGTTTATGATATAAAAGTCGAGGATAAAAAGGCTCATATTCTTATGACACTGACAGCACCGGGATGTCCAATTTATCATTTAATCAAGCAGGAAGTTGAGAAAAGAGTTAAAGAACTTGAGCAAATAGACGAGTGCAATGTAGAATTCACTTTTGACCCACCCTGGTCACCAGAAAAAATCACAGAACAGGGGAAAGAAGCTTTAAGAAAATTCGGATTTAACGTTTAAATTCCGCCCACTTTCATTTCAGAGATTAAAATTGCAGGAGACCTGAATCCTCTTGATATATCATACTCTTTTGATAGAGCCTGAATATTGTTCAACATATTTTTCAGATTTGAGGCAAGTGTAACCCTTGCAACGGGCTTTTTTATCTCTCCTCTTTCAATTAAAAATCCGTATGCTCCCCTTGAATAGTTCCCGGTAATTCTATCAACACCAAAACCTATTGTCCCGAGACAGTAAAATCCCCTATCAATTTTTGATATTATTTCCTGAATATCTTTATCTCCGTTTTCCAGAATCAAGTTTGATGGAGAAATTCCCGGAATGGAATCATATCCTCCTCTTGAAGCATTGCCCGTGGGTTTTCTCTTATTCAGAAATGCGGACCTATAGTTTTCAAATGTTCCTTTTATAACGCCCCTTTCAACTATTTTTCTTTTTCTACAGGGGATTCCTTCATCATCAAAGCCCCTGCTCCTTAAACCATAAGGTATAAATGGATCCTCATAAATATTAATTTTTTCTGAAAAAATCTTCTTTCCTATATCATCCTTAGAAATAAAGCTCTCTCTATGGTAAAGATTGTTTCCATTCAGAAGAGATGAGATTATCCAGAGAAAAAAAGAAGAAGTCTGCAGGTCGTAGAGCACAGGTAAACTCTGGGTTTTTATAGGTTTTGCTCCCACAAGTTTTCTTGCTCTATCAGCCTCTTTTTTTATCCTTTTTTCAATCTCCATCTTTTCAATATCAGAAAACCTTCTGACCGCAACATAATCACCTGATTCCCATTTCTCGCCTTCTTTTTCAAAATAAAGGGAAAATCCAAAATTCAAAGATGTTTGTTCATCATACAGGTTTATACCCTTTGATGAAACAATAGCCCTTCTCGCAACACCTTTATTACATGAAGAAAACCAGAGGAAAGGTTTTTGCTCTTTAATAAGTTTATCGTATTTAAAGACAATTTTTTTTAATCTATCCACGTCTATTCTTAAAATCTTTTCATCAAACTTCTCAACCCCCCTGTATTTTTCCTCTGGTTCAGGAATTAAATTTGCGTCATCTGGTTTTGAATTTTTTAAAAGTATTTCTGCACTATCAAGCAATTTTTTGAAATTTAAATTATCTTTAAAAACAGTGTTAAAAAATACCATCTTTTTATCCTTAAAAATCCTAACCCCTATACCCCTGTCAAGGGATTTCCTTATTGAATCTATCTCTCCCTTTTTATATGAAATCGTTAAACTCTCATCCTCGGAGAAATAAATTTCACCTTCAAAACCTCTTTTTTCTATTTCAAGAAGTAATTTTTTGATTGTATCTGAAATCTTTTTCACTTCTGTCCCCCGACCGTTATCTTTTTAATCCTCAAAGTGGGCTGTCCACTTGTGACAGGAACCCATTGTCCCTTACCGCATGTTCCGGGGCCGTAACCAAAGTCCTTTGCAACCATATCTATGTTTTTGAGTGCCTCGGGACCGTTCCCTATTATCGTCACACCCTTTAAAGGGTATGTGATTTCACCATTTTCTATCATATAAGCCTCTGTTACACTGAAGGTAAAATTGCCCGATGTTGTATCAACCTGTCCACCACCGAAATCTTTACAATAAATTCCCCTTTTTGTTGATTTTATAACATCACCGGGTTCAGCCTCTCCGGGTAGTATATAGGTATTTCTCATTCTTACAAGAGGCGGATACCTGTAAGATTCTCTTCTACCGTTACCTGTTCTTTTAAGACCGAGTTTTTTTGCATTTATTATATCGGTCATAAACATCACAAGTTTACCTTTATCTATAAGGACCGTATACTGTGATGGAGTTCCCTCATCATCAAAGTTAAAACTGCCCCTTGCATTCTTAAAGGTGCCATCATCAACCAATGTAACAAGGGGAGATGCAACAATCTCACCCATTTTACCTGAATAATAAGATGCATTCTCAGAAACCGCATCTCCTTCAAGACCATGACCCACTGCTTCGTGAAAAAGCACACCACCCCAGCCCTTTTCAATAACAATGGGCATCTCACCTGCGGGTGCCTCTTTTGCCTTTAAAACTGCTTCTGCCTGTTCCACAGCTCTTCTGGCAAATTCTGAAGGGTTTATTTCCTTTAAGAACTCAAACCCACCGTTTTTACCTTCCCTTTTTCTTCCTGATGCTCTTTGCCCTTTCTCCTCAATAACAACACTTGCCCCTATAGTAAAAATTGGTTGTAAATCAATTATATGAATACCTTCAGAATTTACAACTTTTATCCTTCTTATTGTCTCACTATAACCAACACTCACAGTTTTAATTTTATTTGAAAAAGAAAAGGCTGACTCGTGGATTTCTTTTAAAATCTTAATCTTCTCATCATCAGGAACTTCATCAAGAGGAATTTTAAAAGGTAAAACAGTATGTTCTGCAGATTTTTCTTTTTTTGAAAACCTTACCCCTGCTATACTCTTTGCCTCTGCTATTTCTCCTGCAATTCTGGCTGTTTCTGTTAACGAATCCTTAGATAAATTCTGAGTATATGCATAACCGTACTTATCACCCTTTATAACCCTTATTCCGCAACCTTCATCCTGGCTTATTCTCAAAGTTTCAAAAACTCCGTTCCTTATTGTATAATTTCTTGAAATGGTGTTCTCTATAAATATCTCGGATATGTCTCCACCTTTTGAAAGAGCAAGGGACAGTATGTCTTTAAAATCATCTATTTCTGATAAAAAAACCTCAGCAAAATTTTTAAAAGGCTTTATAATTAAACCTCCTATTAAAATTGCAAAAAAACCTGTAAATCTTTTCAAAAATTCCTTTCTTGTCATTAAAGGACTTATTATAAAACAAATATGATTCTGAATTCAATCTACCGAGTTGTCTCATCAAAAATCTAATTGAAATAAGAAAGTTAGATTTTTATATGAGTCTGCAGGTTCTGCAGAAATTACCATGACTTGCATTTTTCTAAAAAATAACTTATTTTATGATTTCCATGTTTATACATTATAATCAGAACGTATTTAAAAAACTTAACACAGGAGGAATGATGAAAAAAGTAATAATGGGTATAATTATCCTGCTTACAGGTTCAAATCTGCACTCAGGGAATAAATTGCTTAACATAGAAACTGTATTAAAAAATCATCAGCGTGAAGGATATAAATTTTTGAAAAAAGTAAATGAATCAAGCTGGTTAGTTCAATTTCAATCTCCTGACTGGGAATACTCGTGGAAAATAAATGTGTTTTTAAGTAAGCACCCGTCTGACCCTGATTTTGATGTTGTTTACATATGGACAAATGTTCTGGAACTGGACAGGAAGCCTTCTGATGAGGTCCTGGAATATATTTTAAAATTAAATGCTCAGGAAGGAAACTGGGGATTTTTCTCGCTGGATAGTGAAAACGGGAAATGGTATATAGACTACAATGTGAAAATGAGGTATTATTACCTGAATAAAAACCAGCTCATTGAATCAATAGGCTGGGTGGCGGGTTATGCAAACGGCATATATAACGCCATTGAAGAACAAGCAAAATAATATCTGAGCCAGAAATCGGGTTTTAAAATATAATTTCAGAAGACTATAGAATTTTGAATTAAGTTTTTTCTTTACTTTATACTAAAAAAATGTTTCAGTTTAAAACTTTTGTCAGGTATTCAGAGACAGACCAGATGGGAGTTGTGTATTATGCCAACTACTTTGTATATTTTGAGGCAGCAAGAACACAGCTTTTAAAAAAGGAAGGTAAATCCTACGGTCAATTTGAAAAGGAAGGGGTTTATATACCTGTCCTGGAAGCCCATTGCAGGTATAAGTCTCCTCTTTTTTATGAGGATGAAATTACTGTAAACTGCTGGATTTCAGAGGTTAAGAATACATCCTTTAAGTTTGAGTATGAAATTTTGAAGGATGGCAAAGTTGCTGCACAGGGTTTTACAAGACATTGCTGCACAACAAAGGATTTGAAGCCTGTCAAAATACCCGAAGATTTAAGAAAAATAATTGATAAGTATAAAAGATGAAGATAGGGGTAGTTGCGGATTCCCACGATAATCTTCCAAAAGTTGAAAGTGCTTTTAAAAAAATAAGCGAGGAAGGAATAGAACTCGTTTTCCATCTCGGTGATTATGTTGCACCTTTTACCATAAGAAAAATAAGAGATTTTTATTCGGGTAAACTTATAGGTGTTTTCGGAAACAATGATGGAGAAAAGGTTTTTCTCACAAAAATGTTTGATGTATATCACTGGGAAATATATGACCCCCCAAAACTTGTTGAAATTAAAGGGAAAAAGTTTTTGCTCTTTCATTCGCTTCCTGAATTTGAGAAAATAGATTTTAATATTGATTATGTTCTTTTTGCCCATACCCACAGGGTGTATATAAAAAAAGGAAACGTGAATTTTCTGAATCCCGGAGAGCTATGCGGATATCTTACAGGAAATTCAACATTTTTGATAATAGATATAGAAAAAAACGAGGAGGAGATTGTAGAGGTTGAGTGAGAGAAAAGAGAAAGGAAGATTGTACGAAGTTTTTGCAGAGGAATATTTAAAGAGAAAAAAATATAAAATTCTTGAAAGAAATTTTTCATGGAGAAAGGGAGAAATTGATATTATTGCAGAGAGGGAAGGGAATATAATATTTATTGAAGTGAGGAGTAAAAAACAGGGAGATATCAGGGGATATGAAACTGTAACACCTGTAAAGCAGAAAAAGATAATAGAGACAGCAAAGTTTTATCTTGAATCAAAAAATCTTCTTGGCAAAAGAGAGGTAAGATTTGATGTTATTTCAATAAATTTTAAGGATGATGAAATTGAGATAGAACATTTTGAGAATGCTTTCAGGGAGGAGTGAATGCTCGCAAAATTAAAATCCGCAACCTATATAGGGATTGATGGAACCCTTGTGGATGTTGAGGTTGACTTATCAAAAGGAATACCCTCTTTTTCTCTTGTGGGTCTTCCTGAAACAATGGTTAAGGAAAGCAAGGAAAGGGTTTTAACAGCAATAAAAAATTCGGGTTTTTCTTTGCCCTTAAAAAAGATTACAATAAATCTCGCCCCTGCTGATTTGAGAAAAGAGGGAACAGGACTTGACCTTCCTATAGCTCTTGGAATTTTATCAGCATCAGGACACTTTGCATCAGAACTTTTAAAGGAAAAAGTTTTTCTCGGTGAGCTTTCCCTTGATGGAAAGTTAAGAAGAATAAGAGGCGCCTTACCCATTGCAATTCTTTTAAGGGAAAAGGGAATTAAAGAGATTGTCTTACCTTTTGAAAATGCGCCCGAAGCAGGAATTGTTGAAGGGGTTGATGTCTATCCTGTAAACTCTCTTAAGGAAGCAGTTGATTTTATAAAAGGGGATATAAAAATTGAGAAGTTTGAAGTGGAAAAAGAAAAAATATTCTCTGAACTTTCCTTTTATGATGTCGACTTCTCGGAAGTTAAGGGACAGACTTCTGCTAAAAGAGCACTTGAAGTTGCTGCTGCAGGTGGACATAATATCTTATTTATAGGTCCTCCGGGTGCAGGAAAAACAATGCTTGCAAGGAGGTTCCCAACAATTCTGCCAGGGATGACCCTTGAAGAAGCTCTTGAAACAACCAAAATTCATTCGGTTGCAGGAAAATTGCCATCTGATAAACCCATTATTACGACAAGACCTTTTAGAGCGCCGCATCATACGATTTCTGATGTTGGTCTTATAGGCGGAGGACACATCCCAAAACCCGGAGAGGTTTCCCTTGCCCATAATGGAGTTTTATTTCTGGATGAGTTTCCCGAGTTTTCAAGAAACGTTCTTGAAGTTCTAAGACAGCCCCTTGAAGATGGCTCTGTCACAATAGGAAGGGCAAAATTTTCAGTAACTTTTCCTGCAAGATTTGTTCTTTTCGCGTCAATGAATCCCTGTCCCTGCGGGTATTTAACACATTCTGAAAAGGAATGCACCTGTACAGCAGGCCAGATAAGGAGATATCTTTCAAAAATCTCAGGTCCTTTACTTGACAGAATTGATATACACCTTGAAATACCATCAATAACATACACAGACCTTTCATCAAAAAAGGATGGTGAACCTTCTGAAAAAATAAGGGAAAGAATAGAAAAAGCAAGGAAAATCCAGCTGGAAAGATTTAAAAATGAAAGTGGAATCTACTTTAATGCCTATATGAAACAGAAACATATTAAAAATTATGTTAAAATATCACCTGATGGTGAAAATTTGTTAAAGAACGCGATGGAAAATTTAAATCTTTCTGCCAGAGCCTATACAAGAATTTTGAAACTTTCAAGGACCATCGCAGACCTTGACGAAAGCAAAGAAATAAAACCCCATCATATAGCAGAGGCAATCCAGTACAGAGCTCTTGACAGAGAATACTGGGAGGGATACTGATTTGAAATTGAGAATATGTTTTCTTTATTATAAAGTTCTCTGTGAAGGCTAAAAATTTTGTCTAAATTTAAAAACCCAAAAAAGGAGGAAAAATATGAGTGAAAAACTAAACCCCTTTAAAATTGCACAGGCACAGCTGGATGAAGCGGCAAAGGTTCTGGGAATAGAAGGAAAAGCAGAGCATATGATTCTGAGAGAACCCCTGAGAGAATTTCATGTCTTAATTCCTGTAAAGATGGATGATGGTTCATATAAGGTGTTTAAGGGTTTTAGAGTTCAGCACAACGATGCAAGAGGACCCACAAAGGGTGGAATAAGATGGCATCCTGAGGAAACAATAGACACTGTGAGAGCCCTTGCAACATGGATGACATGGAAAACCGCAATTGTTGACTTACCCTATGGTGGTGGAAAAGGCGGGATTATATGCAATCCAAAAGAAATGTCCGATGGTGAAAAGGAAAGACTGGCAAGAGGATATGTAAGAGCAATTGCACAGATAATAAGCCCTGAAAAAGACATCCCTGCTCCTGACGTTTATACCACCCCCCAGATAATGGCATGGATGATGGACGAATATTCCAAGATAGTTCAATACAATGCACCGGGAATAATAACAGGCAAACCTCTTGAAATTGGAGGTTCTCTTGGAAGAGACGATGCGACTGCAAGAGGTGGGATGTATACTCTAAGAGAAGCTGCCAAAACTCTGGGAGTGGACCTCTCAAAAGCAACAGTTGCAATTCAGGGATATGGAAACGCAGGATACTTTGCTCACAAACTCGTTGAAGAGCTATTTGGTTCAAAGGTAATCGCTGTCAGTGACTCAAAAGGTGGAATTTTAAATACAAATGGACTTAAATTTGAGGAAACATATAAATTCAAGATGGAGAACAGAACAGTGGTCGGATTCCCAGGCACTGATAAGATAACAAACGAAGAACTTCTTGAACTTGATGTTGATGTGTTAATCCCGGCTGCTCTTGAAAATGTGATAACCGATAAAAATGCTGATAAGATTAAGGGTAAAATCATAGTTGAACTCGCAAACGGACCCACAACACCTGAGGCAGACAAAATTCTCCATGAAAATGGTAAATTTGTTATCCCTGATTTTCTTGCAAACGCAGGTGGCGTAACAGTTTCCTACTTTGAATGGGTTCAGAACATAAATGGATACTACTGGTCTCTTGAAGAGGTTCATGAAAAACTTGACAGGAAGATGACAAAGGCATTCTATGACACATATGAGGAATACAACAAGAGAAAAGTCCATCCTCGTCTCGCAGCATACCTTGTCTCTGTCCAGAAAGTAATTGAGGCAATGAAACTGAGAGGCTGGGTATAACAGGAAAATTCTGAAAAAATCAAAGGGGGCTTTCGAGCCCCTTTTTTATTTCATAGATTTTATTCTCCTTATCATTTCAATAGCTCTCAAGTTGTGAGGCGATTCCTTTAAAACTCTCTCATAACAGTAAACAGCCTTATCATACTCTCCTTTAAAAAAGTAAACTGCCCCGAGATTAAAATAGATATTTTCATAAAGCCTGCATCCTCTATCAAGGGCTGTAAGATAAAGTATTTCAGAACATTTAAACTCAAGAGATAGATAGGCATAAAATGCCATTTTTAAAAGGGAAATTTTAGACTTCCTTTTTTTGAAAAACCTCTTTATCCAGTGGATAAAACCTGATTCAGGCTTTTTCTTTAATATACTCCAAATTTTCTGGTCTGTAAAATTTGTGTCAATTCCCATCTCTTTTATCCTTTTCATAAAATTAACCCTTTTAAGATGGGGAGCAAAATCCCTTCTTGCAAATATAACCGATTTTGAATCCCAGTAAATTATTCTCCAGTCAGGCATACTCTTTATATCCCTGTCCCAGAAAAGAGCTTCAGGATAGGAATAATCAAAAACAACAAGATTCGGAGTGTATTCAAAAATGAGCTTTTTTAAACCACCCGGCGAATAACTCCTGTGATACCTTTCAAAAAACTTTTCTTTTATAACCTCAAGTCTTCCATCTATGAAAACAGGCTCTCTTACCCTCCATATAAACCAGCTTCCATGATTTAAATCGTTCAGAATTTTTCCCTTTAAATTGTTATTCAGTATAAAATCAGCAGTACCGACTGGATGAACATCATAATCAAGTCCTATTCCAAAATTTCCTCCCCCCCTTTCAACATAATATACATTTGTAGAAATTCTCAAAAGGATTAAAAAAGAAAAAAGCATGGGTAAAACATAGCCAGTATGTTTTAAAAATTTGAAGATTGAATTTTCCTTTAATTTTTCAAATTTCTTTGAAAAATCAAGCATGGAGAGGGCAAATATCTGGGATGATACAATTAAAAAAAGAGGAACATTTCTTATGGCAGTACAGGAAAGGTAAAGAAAGGCAAAGTAGAGCAAAAATTCGTGAATTTTCCTTTTTTTGAAGGTAAGAATTAAAAGCAGAAGGCTTGAAAAAAGAAAAATATAGAAGAAAACAAGGGGCATTTTTGGCATAAGTATAATTGCCTTTTTTGAAAAAGGAGAGGTAAGTTCAGAAATTACATTTTTAAAAACACTTGAGCTTTGAAGTCTTGTAAAAAGATAAAAGGGGAAAAGAATTCCCTTCCAGGTATAGGGATTTAAAAGACTGCCAAGCACGGCAAAAAGAATATAACTGAAAAATTTTCTGTCAAACTTTTTATAATGAATCCAGAAACTTAAAAAATAAAAGCCCATCAAAACCCAGCCAAGAATAAAAAGTCCGTGAAAGTTTACCCATAATACCTGAATTAAAGGAAGCAGGAAAAGATAATTTTTTCTTTCATAAAAATAATTGTCAAGGGTAAGGAGCATTAAAGCCATGAAAATCCAAGTAAGAACTTCTGGACGAGCCGAAAACCTTATTTCCATTGCAAAAATCATAAGAAAAAGAACCCCTGAAGATATCCATAAAGGAATATTGAATTTTCTCATTCTTAAAAATACAAGATAGAATAAAAGGGTTATAAGGATTGAATTTAAAATTGAAATCCCTGCATATCCTGATAGTTTATAAATTAAAAATAAAAAAATCTGATAAAGCCAGTACATTGCAATATATTCATTTCCTCTAACTGTATAGGTAAAAATATCCTTTTTATGAAAGGATTTGTTTTCAAGCATCCATTCCCCTCCCCTTAAATGAAATCCTATATCAAGGTCCATTATTTTTCTTAGAGAAAGAAAAAAGACAAGCAAAAATAGAAAAATGAGAACAACCACCCATGCAGAGATTTTATGTTTTCGCATATTAAATTATAGATTAATTTCTTTTTCGTCTGCAAATATCTCCTGAGATTAACTCTTTGAACTCCATAAACCTGAGATGCTATAATTAAAATTATGAAAGAGGAAAAAATAGGTTTTTTAAGGATAGGTTTAAAACCCTCTGTTCCAGAGCCAGCACCCAAAAAAAGATTTATGGTCTGGATAGGACCTGTTATGCTCACCATTGCCTTAGGGCTTGGAACAAGCGAAGTTATACTTTATCCTCATTTAACTGCAAGATTCGGTGCTGGATGGTTAGGACTTATGGCTTTAATGCTTTTCTTTCAAACAGTCTGGGTTCAGGAACTCGCAAGATGGGTTTGTGTATCAGGTGAACATGCTGTTCAGGGAAACGCAAGAGTTCTTTCAACTGTTGGAGCAATAATACTTATAACATTCTTTATGTTTGTGGCATTTGTAATACCCGCATGGGCGACCGCTTCCGCGTCAGCCTTAAGAGAAATTATAAACTGGCCAGCTGATGTAAGAGCAGGCACGGTTTTCTGGTCATACATATCATTTATAATAATTTTTATGATTGTATTCTTCTCAAAAGTAGCAAGAAAATACATAGAGCACATAGCAACCTGGTCAACTTTGCTTGCATGGATAGTTCTTATAATATCAGCAATTTATGGCATAAAATCAGGCACTTTGTTGAATATGTTTAAAAGTTTTTTTATATGGAATATACCAAAGGAGATGGACTGGTGGGTTCTGGGCTCAACCGTTGCATGGGTGGGGGCTGGTCCGACTCTTATATGGTATACCTACTGGATGAAGGATGCAGGATGGGGTATGGCAGGCTATGTTCCCCCTATTCCGGGATGGTTTGGTAAATCTTCAAGTTCTGAGGAAACAGGCAGTATATGTGAGAAAAATGGAGACAATTTAAAAAAACTCAAAACCTGGATTTTGCGGTCTCATTTTATAATATGGGTTGGTTATTTTCTCGGAAGCCTTTTCACGATTTTAATCTTTGTTGGACTTTCCGATTCAATTCTGAGACCTCAGGGGCTTATTCCAAAAGGATTTGATGTTGTTAAGCACCAAGCAAATTTCTTTACCCTGTTCTTGGGTAAACCCGGTTATCTTTTATTTCTTTTAATTGCATGGCTTCTGCTTTTTAACACCCAGCTTACAGTTGCAGAGGCTCTTGTAAGGCAGAATGCGGATATTACCTGGATTATATCTTCAAAGGTCAGAAAATTCTTTAAAGAAGACATCAAAAATGTTTATTTCATCTGGTGGATAATTTATCTTTTAATATCCTTTATTCTTATAGGACTTCAATATTTTGTAAAAGGAGCAAACCCCTTTGCCTATGTCACCTATGCAGCAATGCTTTCCTTTATAAGCCTTTTATTCTCAATGCTTGCAACTTTCATAGGAGCGATAATCTTTTACAGAAAGGGGATTATTAAGGAACTAAGACCAGGAATTTTCTGGATTATAGTTCTTGGAATCGGTGTGATAATGCATTTTTATGTTATAATTAAAGCGGTCATGTTTTTCTTTAAAATTTGATATGAGAATAAAAATGGAACAAAAGTGATAATGTATGAATGCAAAAACGAAGAAACAGGCAACAAAGTAGTGCTTTTAAAAATAGAAGTCAGCGATCATACATGGTCTGGTGGGTGGTAATATCCCGGTAAAAGCTCTGCAGAAAAAACATCAAGAGATATAAATGCCCCTGATGTGATATGGGAATTTTTCAAAAGTATCAAATAAAAAAGGACAAAAATATATTATTAAAGAAATCAATTATATTTACCTTTATCCCCCTATTTCAAATATTCTCCTTGATTTTGGAATCTGAGATTTTAAAATCCCTGTGCCAACACTCCCCACTCCAAGAGCATAATCTTTATAGAATACCACCACCTGGCCTTTAAAAGGAGAAGAAATCCTTATATCCCTGCCTTCAAGAAAGTCTTTTGCATCTTTAAAATCTTCAAGCTCCAACTTCCTGTTTTTTATGAATTTTCCGAACAACTGTATGAAATTTGTTGTTAACTTGTATCCTTTTTTATGTTTTCTTAAAAATCTCAATCCTCTTCTTAAATCAAAAGGGTTCTTTATTGCTCCGAGTTTTCTGGAAAAGACCCATATCTCATCTTTTTTTACGGAAAATAAAAAATCTTTAAAATGAGTTTCACTTATACCGAATTCATTTTCAAGATAGGAAAACGCTTTTTTTAATTCCTGATTATCCGGGTCTACTATTTTTTTGTCTTCCTTCAAATAAAATCTTTTCTCCCTCTTTAGTGCATCATTTTTAATCAGAACCGCTATGTAAAAACCTTCTGAATCAATATCCTGAGGATATATTCTTATTGTTCTTTCTATCTCAGGTAAAAGTTCTAAATTTTTAAATTTTCTTATGCCTTTTCTGAAAGGTATTTTAAGCTCATCTATTTTTAGAATTTCAAGAGGATAATTTTCAACCATCTCTGATATAAGAAACTCATTTTCCTTCACAGAAAGGGTACAGGTAGAATAAACCATTTTCCCTCCAGGTTTCAAAGCTTTTATAGCAGATTTAAAAAGTTCTCTTTGAATATTGTAGAATCTATCTATTTCTCTCGGGTGCCACCATTTTAATATACTCCTGTTTTTCGCAAGCGTTCCCAGAGAAGAACAGGGCGGGTCAAGAATCACCCTGTCAAATTGTTCAAAAAATAACTCACCTATTTTCTCTCCTTTTATCTTTGTTACCATTACATTTAAAAGGCCAACTCTATCAAGATTGTGGGATAATGCTCTTAATCTATCTATATTTACATCATTTGCTAAAATTGCTCCTTTATTTTTCAATATTATACCTGCCTGTGTTGTTTTTGAACCGGGCGCAGAGCATAAATCAAGAATTGTATGGTCATTACCAGTGTCAAGAAATTCCACCGGAAGCATTGAGGAAAGGCTCTGTATGTAGAAAAACCCCAGAAAATGTTCAATTGTCTTTGATATTTCAAAAGGTCCTTCTCTCACCCTGAAAGCGCTTCTTAACCATTCACTCTGTTCTATTCTAAACCCCTTGTTTTTCAAAATTTCTATAAGCCTGTCTTTTTCAATTTTTAAAGAGTTTACTCTTATGTATCGAACTGACTCTCTTTCCACACTTTTTATAAATTCTTTAAAATCTTTTTCATCACGAAATACATCTATCAGAATATCTCTGAAATCTTTATAATCAATCATTTCAGAAGGGAATTTAGATAGTCTATAAAGGTTTTTTTGTCTTCATAAGACATATTTGAGTTTAAAACCTTTATTATACTTCTTCTTATTATCTCGTCTTCCTCTATTACTTTTTGAGGAGATGGCAAAGGCTGGTAGGGTTTTGGTTCTTCTGCATATCTTTTCTTTGTAAATTCCCTTTTGTATATGGACCTCTGGGCTTCAAGCATCCTTGATAAAATCCTCTCCTGCCTTTCAAGGACCTCTCTTTTAATTTCTCCTTTTTCAATCTCTTCTGCCACTTTTTGCATCTCCTCCAGTGCCTTTTCAATCTGGTTCTCAAGCCCCTCTGTTCCACCTGCCTCTTTAATTGTCTCGAGTATCTCCTTTAATTTTTCTGCAAGAGATTTTTGCATTCCCGCTATTCTCTGAACTGATTTAAGAAATTCTTCTGAAGGTGCTTCGCCTGTACCAAGAGGTAAGAGGCTTTGAGTTAAAGCATTTATATGGGATTGTTCTCTTGCAAGTCTGGAAAGTTTTTTCAGAGCCTGCATTAATGCCTGCGAAGCACCTCCTCCCTGTCCCTCCCCTTTTAACCTCAATATTTCAAGGGCAAGAAGAGTTAAATAATCCTTTATCTCTTCTGACAATTTCTCCATTTTATCAAATTCAAGAATTCTGGATTTTTCATAAAGTTCTTCACCTTTAAAATAAGCGGAAAATGCATAATTTAGAATACTTCTCGGGAAAGTAAGATTTTTTCTGGCAACTTTGAGAATATCTTCTTTGAACCTTCTCAATGATTCCCTGTTGTTTATAATCTCTTTTTCAACTCCAACTATGTCTTCTTCCTTCTTTTTAATCTGTTCACTTATCTCTGATTGTTTTTCTGAAAGAAAAATGGCAGAAAAAAACATATTTTCCAGCTCCTCAGCTCTTAACTTATTTCTCATTGAAAGTAAATTTTCAAGGGCTTCCTCTGTTTTCTGTCTTGCCTGCTGTAGAGATTTTTTTGAGGAACTCATTTTACCTCTACATTCGCTCATCTTGTTCTGTAACTGCATATTCATTGAAAGGTTCATCTCTGATAGAGAGTGTTCAAGCTTTTCTTCGCCTTCTTTTAACTGTTCCCCTACTCTTTTTTCCTCTCCTTTAAAGCTTTTTGAAAGGTCTTTCATCTCTTCTGAAAGTCTTTGCATTTCACCCTTTAAATCTTCAAAATCTTTTATGGATAAGTCCTGAAGGTTTTTCTCCATACCTTCCATTTTCTCTTCCATCTCTTTCATCCTTTGAATAAACTCCTTGAGTTTTACCTCCTGCTTCACCTTTTCAAGCAACTCCAGAGTCCTTTCAATTTGCTCTTTAAGGAGTTCCTGATTCAGCATCAAGTTTTTATAAGCCTCCTTCAGCTTTTCAGGATTCATTGATTTTAAAGCTTTTTTCAGGTCTTCAAAAATCTTCTCGAACTCAGGTGTCATTATCTCTTTGAAAAGTTCTCTGAGTTTAAAAAGTTTTTCCTGAAGCTCTGCGTCAAGAGGCTGTCTCTTCAAGAGGTTTTGAACTTTTTTAGAATATTCTTCAAATCTCTGGCTCATCTGCTCCAGATTCCTTTCAAGATTTTGCACCATTTCTCTTATATCTTCAAACTCTTTTTTCTCCTTTAACTGGCTTATTTTTTCCTGAAAAGATTTCAAATCTTTTAAAAATTCTCCCACCTCTCTGCCTTCACCTTTTAAAAAAGAAATCTGTTCTTCCATCTCTCCGGATGTCTCCTGATAAATCTCTGTATAAGTTGGAACCCAGAACCTGTATGTTCTGGATTTTGAAACCTGACTCTTCCCTTTTAAACCCCTGTCTGCAACTTCAAACCATACCTCCACTGTGTCGCCGGGCAAAAGAGGCAGGTGGGAAAGGTCAAGGTTGTAAAATACTGTATCCTCTCTCTGCGCTTTATAGTTTTTTATTCTTTTTAAATCTTTTGTTTTAAATCTGTAGTTCAGGTCAATATATTTAAGGGAGAGGTCATCCATTACATATAGAACAAAAGGAACCTTCATATCCTCGTTTATTTCCTGGTCAAAAGGTGGGAACACCACATATATAAAGGGTGGTAAATCCCTTCCCTTTATTAATTCTATTTTTTGTAAATCTTCTATTTTTATATTTTCTGTAAAATATACAAACTTTATAATTCCTGATTTATCCTTGAAATCAAGCTCGGTGTTCCTGTCATAAAATTTTTTTATCAGACTATTATTCATGAAAACATAGCCTGAATCAAAATCTCCACCAAATTCAAATCCAATTTTCACAGAGGCACCTTCAACAAAATTCACTCTATCGGTCAGATACAGTGTATCCTTTTTACCATCAGGCATCTGAACATAAACTGTCCACAGCTTTAAAAAAGGCTTTTCTTTTAAAACAATTCTGTGCTCTTTACCCCTGAATCCCTTTGCTCTTACATTATATGTGAGAATTGCTGGCTTAAAAGCATTCACTGAATATGTAAAAAAACCATCTAATTTCTTCATTAAGTCTCTGTTTTTGTTCTGTCCAATCTGATATTCAATAAACACTTTTTCCACCTTCTGCCCATAAGGGATTGTTTTTATATGAATTGTTCCCGGTACAAAGAAAACACCTTCATGAGGCTCGGTCTTTAAATAAAGAGGCGGAGAACCAACCCCTACATGATATTCAGCAAATCTGCCTGGAAACAGTGACATAAAGAGGAAGAAATAGGTTAATGAGTAAACAAGAATTCTAAATTTTCTGACGACCATAGACAGAGGGTATGTTTTCTTGAAATTATATTTTTCAAAAGTTTTTTCCAGTCTGTGAGCAATCTGTTTTTCTCTCACATTCTTTGAGGCTCTGAATTGCAGGTATGTTATTATTTTTTCATCGAGTTCAGGAATATTTTTTTCTATATACCTTGCAATTTTAAAATCACCGGAATTTATCAGTGTTCTTATAAAGAAAATTAAGGGAATTAAAAAGCCAAACAAAGCAAAATAACCGGGTATATTTGTAAACACACAGAGTATTATAAATACAATAAGAAGTGAACATGAGACAATTAAACTTTCAATAAATTTCAAAGATAAAAAGTATCTTCTAAATGCTTTTACTTTACCCATAAGAAATAAAAAATACTATATTCTTTGCTTTGATGTCAAGTTTCTTTTGGTTTTGTATTTGAGAAACTATATAATTTACCTCTCAAATATTTTATGGAGGTGAGAAAGATGGAAAGAGTTATTGTATTTATAGATGGCGCGTACATGCTTGCAGCATGTAGTGAGAGAAATGTTAAGTATGACCTTTTCAAACTTATCCCGATTGTTCAAAAAGACAGAAAAATCATAAGAAGCTATTATTACGATGGAATTTATTCCCAGGAAGATGCAAGGAAATCAGCCGAGTATATGGATAAAAGAGAGAAAAAGATTTCCTTTATAAAGAATTTCATAGGAAGAGGAATTACCCCCAGACTTTCAACACTGAAATTCAGGGGAGACAAACCCATTCAAAAGGGAGTTGATGTAAGGATAGCAACAGATATGCTTATGCTTGCTGCAAGAAACGCCTATGATGTCGCAATTCTTGTATCAGGAGATGAAGACCTTGTTGAGGTTGTGAGAGAAATCAAGTATCTGGGCAAAAGAGTTGAAATTGTGGCTTTTAGAAAAGGGGTTTCCGAGAATCTGGAGCTGGAAGCAGATAGCATGTGGTACTTAGAAGACATATGGGAAGAAGTTAAAAGAGAAGAGTAACTGATTGACAAAGAGATGGTTTTTGCGTATAATTTAAATTTAATATGTAAATAATAAAGGGGGTATAAAATGACAAAGGCAAAATTGATTGAAATAATACATGGTAAAACAGGTTTTCCTAAAAGGGATGTTGCCCTGATCATAGAATCAATGATTGACATCATGAAAGAGAGTCTCTTAAGGAAAGAAAAAATAAGCCTCAAGGGATTCGGCATTTTCAAAGTAAAAACAAGGAAAGCAAGGGTGGGTAGAAATCCCAGAACAAAGGAAGAAGTGAGGATACCTGAAAGAGATGTGGTGGTTTTCGAACCTTCCAAACAGATAAGAGTGATTAAATAAGGGGGTGAAAAGTATGCCCTGTGGCAAAAAAAGGAAAAGAAAGAAGATCAAAAAACATAAGTTAAAAAAAAGAAGAAAAAGGGAAAGGCATAAAAAGAAGTAAACTTCATTGAAGATAACCGTTATATCTGATACTCATATTCCAGGACGGTCAAAAAATTTACCCTCTTCTCTTTTAAAAGAAATTGAAAAGTCTGATGCAATAATCCATGCGGGTGACTTTACAACTATTGAAACTGTTAAATTTCTGGAGAATTTGAATGAGTTCTATGGAGTAGCAGGAAACATGGACGAAAAAGAAATATGGGAATATTTACCAGAAAAAAGAATTCTGGAAATTGAAAGTAAAAAGATAGGCATGATCCACGGCTTTGGTCCGCCTGTGGGAATTGAAAAAAAAATCATAAAGAGGTTTGAGAAAGAAAGTATTGATTTAATAATCTTTGGACACACCCACAGGGCAGTTATAAAAAATTACAATGGGATACTTTTTCTAAATCCAGGAAGTCCAACCGACAGGATATTTTCTTTAAAAAGAACTTTTGCAGTTCTTGAAATAAAAGAAGAAATAAAAGCAAAAATAATTAACATAACTTAGAAGCGCCTGTAGCTCAACAGGATAGAGCGTCGCCCTCCGGAGGCGAGGATGCGGGTTCAAGTCCTGCCGGGCGCGTTTGGAAAAAATAGATGTTCTGCTTTATCATTACAATTTAATCAAAAGGGGGTGACATGAAAGTGTTTATTAAATTTTTTACCCTTTTTATATTTACAGGTTCTCTTTTTTCCTATGAAATCCCAAGATTTTACGACCCAAAGGGTAGAAAATTGACCACCTATGAAGAATGGAAAGCAAAATGCACAACAAAAAGAGGATTTAAAATAAGTAAAGTCTATGGGACAAAAGTAAGTAAAAGACAGCAACTTATAAACATAATAGTAAATTCCAGAATCTACGCCGGAATACTTGATTCATTAAACATTTACATCTCTGACCTTGAGCAGGAAGGTTATGAAATAAGAGTTGATACCCTTTCAGGAGATGATATATTCTCTTTAAGAAATCACCTTGTATCACTACTTGATTCAGGACTTGTAGGAGCAGTTTTCATAGGTGAGACACCAATTGCATGGTATGAATACTCAAGTGGTCAGGGAGATGAAGAATTCCCCTGCGAGTTATTTTTTATGGATTTAAACGGTAACTGGATTGACTCGGATAACGATTCCAAGTTCGATGACCACACAGGAAACAAAGAACCTGAAATATGGGTTGGCAGAATAGATGCAAGCAAAATGACACTTGGAGAAGAAGCCACAATGGTTAACAGGTATTTCTCAAAAATCCACAAATACAGAACAGGTGGTTTTTCAGTCCCGCAAAAAGCATTAGCCTATGTTGATGATGACTGGTACGGCTTTGACGATTGTGACCTGGGCTATCTCTACGATACCGTTGATGTGATAAGAAACCACAATACGACAACTGCTGCAGATTACAGGGTAAGGCTCTATCAGGACTACGAATGGGTTCAGGTGTGCTCTCATTCATCACCATGGGGTCAGACCTTTAAAAATACATCAGGTTATGCAGGAACAGTATTCAACTTTGAAGACTGGGTTATATGCCCCCATTTTCTTTTTATCAATTTCTTTGCCTGCAGTGCGGTAAGATTTGTTGAACATAACTATATCGCAGGTTGCCTGTTGTTTAACTATGATTACGGGCTTCTTGCAATAGGAAGCACAAAGGTTGGAAGTATGTTATATTTTGATGACTTTTATGGTCCACTTGCAAATGGTATATCAATCGGTGATGCTTTTAAATCATGGTTTGCACAGCACGGTATAAACGATGTGGACTGGTTTTATGGAATGGTAATATGCGGAGACCCAACTTTAAAACCCAGACAATCCTCCTATAAATCCGTTCATAAAAAATATTTTAACCATCCCAAAGAAGACCTGTTTTCTCCTTCTCTGGATTATGAGATAGAAAGAGTAACCTCTGATTCTGAAACAGACGGTTATCCATCAACGATTGTTGACGGAAACACAATATGGGTTTCATGGGTTTCAGGGAGGTCCCAATCCAACGGCAGAACAGAAATATATGCAAAATACAGGGATTCAACAGGCTGGACATCTGCACAGGTTATAGACCCCTATCTTTACTGGGACTGGTTTCCCGCAATTACAAAAGACAACACAGGTAAAATATGGATTTCATGGACAAGAGCTTTTGCAAGACATTACAATATTTTTGGAACCTACTATGATAACGGATGGGCTCCTTCTTATGAAATAAGTTCAAGAGACTGTGATGATGTATTTCCTGTAATGATTACAGATGGAGATGGAAGAGTGTGGTGTATTTATGAAAGATGGTATCATTTAAATGCAGATATATATTGTAGATACTATGAAAACGGCTCATGGCAACCAACCTTTGCGGTCACCATAGACTCTGCAAATGATTACCTGCCAGCCCTTGCGGTTGACAGTAGCGGAATTGCCTGGTGCACATGGACAAGTGAAAGGTATGAAAACAATAAGAACATCTATGCGAAAAGATATAATCCTGGTTCAGGACACTGGGAGAATATAAGAAGAGTAACAGGGAATCCTGCGCAGGATCAGGACCCGAACATCGCGGTTACAGGGGATGGAACCGTATGGATTGCATGGACAACATGGAGAAATGGAAACCCTGATATATATGAAAGCCATTTTGATGGCACTGCATGGTCTCCTGTAAGACCGGTTGTGAGACATCTGGCAAGGGATGAAAAGCCATTCTTAGTGGTTGACAGAGAAGGACATTTGTGGTGTATATGGCAGAGTGATAGAGATGGAAACTGGGATATCTTTGCAAAATATTATAAAGATGGTGAATGGAGAGACTCATTCCAGATTACACAGGATACAACAATTGATATATTTCCCAGAGCAGGCTGTGATAATGACGGTAATATATGGATTGTATGGCAGAGTTTCAGGGAAAATAACTGGGACATATATGCAACCCATTTCCTGTCAGATTTGATTTCACCAGATGTAACGGTTATCTATCCGAATGGTGGTGAAATATTTTATATGAACGAGCAGGAAACAATAAGATGGAATGCAAGTGATAATGTCCAGCTTGATTCTGTTATAATTGAATATTCTCATGATGGTGGAAATACATGGAATTTTCTTACATCACCTCAGGCATCTGAAACCAGTTTTGTCTGGACAGTTCCTGAAATTTCATCGGAAAGCTGTCTTGTGAGAATAACAGCATGGGATGAATGGAACAACTTCTCAACTGATTTATCGGACTCATTTTTCAAAATAAAGGACATCTATCCTCCAGAGGTCACTGTTATATATCCCAACGGAGGAGACACACTTATGGCAAATGACACAACAGTAATAAACTGGTATTCAAATGATAATATAAGGGTTGAATCTCTTAAAATCTATCTTTCCCTTGATTCAGGCCAGACTTACACTGAAGTCACAACAATTATGGGCAATGACTCATTATTTGAATGGCAGGTTCCTGACACCCAGTCAAATACATGTCTTATAAGGATTGTTGCCTATGACCAGGATGATAACACTGGATTTGATGAAAGTGATAGCACCTTTGTGATAAAGAGACTTAAAATCAGTGAAAAAAATCTGACTCTTAGAAACTTTTTCAGAATAGCCCCTTCTTTATCTTTAAAGTCCTTTGAAATTTCCTTTGGAATTGAAAAGGATGGGAATGTAAATATAGCACTTTACTCTCCAGCAGGTTCAAAAATTGCGGAAATTTATTCGGGTATGAAGAAAAAGGGCATTCATAAAATCCTGTGGAATCCTGAAAACATAAAGTCTGGAACCTATTTTATAATTTACAGAAATGAAAAATATCACAGGTTAAAAAAGATTATTTATCTGAGTGGTAAACACTGATTTTGTAAAATTAACTTAAATTAAAAACAATCAATTTTATCTCAGACAATTCATCAAAAGTAAAATGGGGTCCCTCTCTTCCTATTCCGCTTCCTTTAACACCTCCGTAGGGCATTAAATCAACTCTATAGGAGGGTATATCATTTATTATAACTCCCCCTACTTCTATTTCTTTTGCAAATCTGAAAGCCCTTTTAATATCCTTTGTAAAAACACCACATTGAAGTCCATAAATTGAATTGTTAACTTTCTCTATAACCTCATTATCCTTTTCAAAGGGATTTATAACCACAAGAGGTGCAAAAGCTTCTTTTTTGCAAACTTTTGTATCCTCAGATGCATTTTTAACTATACAGGGATAAAGAATTGTTCCTTCCCTTTTAATCTCAGGCAAAATTTCGGCACCTTTTTCTTCTGACTCTTTAAGCCAGTTTTCAGCTCTTATTGCATTCGCTTCATCTATCATAGGTCCTACATCGGTCTCCTCTGAAAGGGGGTCACCCACTTTCAGGGTTTTAACTTTTTCAAGATACCTCTGAGAAAACTCATCGTATATTTCTTTTTCCACATAAATCCTCTGAATCGATATACAGACCTGACCTGCCAGAGCATAGGCTCCCCTTACCATTCTTTCAAGATACTTTTCCCATTCAGAATCTTTAAAGACAACACAGGCAGAATTTGAACCCAGTTCAAGGGTTATCCTTTTCATCTTTGCAATCCGGGAAATCCTTTCCCCGATTTCAAGAGAGCCTGTAAAACTGACAGCCTTAACATAATCATTCTGAACAATGCTTTCACCAACAACCGAGCCTGAACCTGTGAGGAATGCAATACATTCAGGTGGATAACCCGCTTCAAGGAGTATTTCAACAAGCAGTTTTCCTGTTCTTGCAGTATAACTTGCAGGTTTAAAAACTATGCAATTTCCTACTCCAACAGAAGGGGCTATTTTGTGAAGGGCTAAATTTAAAGGAAAATTAAAAGGCGTAATTGTAGCCACAACTCCAAGAGGCTCTCTTATGTAAAATCCCATTTTTCCTTCTCCGTATTTTGAGGAATCGAGCGGAACTACCTCTTCCTTATAACTTTTTGTCTCAATGAAAGAGTATGTTAATGTATCAATTCCTCTTTCAACCTCGGTTTTTGCCTCTTTTATGGTTTTTCCACATTCAAGGGAAATTGTCTTTGCAACCTCTTCTTTTCTCTTTTCAAGGATATTCCTGGCATTTTCAAGTATCTGAGCTCTTTTATGTCTTGACATATCTTTCATTATTTTTTTGTTTTTTTCCAGAAAATCAATTGCCTTCTGAACATCTTCGGAGCTTAAAAAAGGAAATTCCCAGAGAGTTTTGAGGTCATAGGGGCTTTTTATATCAAAATATTCCTCCCCTTGCTGCCACTTTCCAAGGAAAAACACTTTTTCCTTCATTTCTTTATCCTAATATTTGCTTTCAGTCATTGATTTTAAGAATTCCTCGTTTGTTTTATAAAGTTTCATCTTTTGAATTAAGAATTCCATTGCTTCGTCAGGAGTCATATCAGAAAGAACTTTTCTCAAAATCCAGACCTTGTTCAGGGTAGATTGAGGAAGTAAAAGTTCTTCTCTCCTTGTTCCCGACTTTTTAAGGTCTATTGCAGGAAAGATTCTTCTATCAGATAGTCTTCTATCAAGTATTATTTCCATGTTTCCTGTTCCCTTGAATTCTTCATAAATAACATCATCCATTCTTGAACCTGTTTCAATGAGACATGTAGCAATTATCGTCAGACTGCCTCCATCCTCAATATTTCGTGCAGAACCAAAGAATTTCTTTGGCATATGAAGTGCGGTTGCATCAAGTCCTCCTGACATCGTTCTTCCTGAATGCGGGGCAAGAACATTATAAGCCCTTGTCATTCTGGTAAGTGAATCAAGTAGAACCGCTACATCCTCTCCCATCTCCACCATTCTCTTAGCCTTTTCAAGCACTATATTGGACACCTGTGCATGCCTCTCAGCGGGTTCATCAAAAGTGGAGCTTATTATCTCTGCATCAACTTTTCTCTTCCAATCAGTCACTTCCTCGGGTCTTTCATCAATTAAAAGAACTATCAGATAAACCTCAGGGTTATTCTTCCTTATACTCTTTGCGATTTCCTGAAGTAGAATCGTTTTACCAGCTCTCGGGGGTGATACAATTAACCCTCTCTGCCCTTTTCCTATCGGTGTAAAAAGGTCAACCACTCTCATTGAATAATCTTCTTTACCTTCTCTCTCAAGGTTGAATTTCTCTTCAGGAAAAAACGGAATAAGATCATCAAAATAGGGTCTTTTTCTCATTTCCTCATGATTTTTGCCATTTATGGTTTCAATTTTTACAAGGGCAGGATATTTGCCATTCATTTCAATGGGTAATTTTATCAACCCTGCAACTCTATCTCCTGTTTTCAGGCCAAATCTTTTTATTTGAGATTGAGAAACATAAACATCCTCAGGACCTTGAAGATAATTGTTTTTTGGTGATCTCAAAAATCCGTAACCGTCTGGATGAATTTCAAGTATTCCCTCTCTGAAATCAGCACCTTCTTTTCTCGCCATCTGCTTCATTATCTCGTACACAAGGTCTTCTTTCTTCATGCCTGAGACTGATTTAATTCCCAGGTCCTTTGCTATCTCATGCAACTCCTGCAATTTTTTTTCTTTTAATTCTAAAAGTTCCATAAAAATCCCTCCTTAAAGCATTTTTGTTTTGTTTATTATAAGTTCAAATTTCAGGCCTAAATACTTTGTTGCCTTTGATGCTATAAGCATCCTCTCCATAAAAATTTCAAAGTATTCCAGGACAGGCGAAATTTTTGTATCAATTTTAATATCAAAGGTAATTTTCTTTTTTCTCGGATAAACTATTACCTTTGAAGACTTTGCAGAGTAATTAACCCTGTCATGAATATCGTTTCTTAAATCATGTCTTTTTCTCACTCTACTCCTGTGGACATCTGATTTATCTGCAATTATAAGAGCTGCTGCTGAAGGAGAAACAGGATTTCCCTCTTCTTCATGGTGATTACCTATAGCCATTGCCACTTCCAGGACATCCTGCAGAGCCAGACCCTTTCTTAAAAGAAGGTCGTGTGCAAAAATTGCACTCATAAGCGCATGTTTGTCTCTATTCACAAGATTGCCTATATCATGAAGCAACCCTGCAAATTCTGCAATTCTGCACTCCCTCTCCCTGTAGCCAAGCTTTCTTAAAATCTCTCCAGCAGTCTTTGCAACATAACCTGCATGCCTTATACCATGTTCGGTATAACCTAAGGATTCAAGGTGCTTATCCGCAGCTTTTATGTAACTTAAAACTTCCCGGTCTTTTAAAAGAGTATCAAGGTCTATCATTTAAATATCTCCTCTAATTTTTTTCTCATTAAATCAAACCCTTCTTTAATCTTTTCCCTTTTACCACCTCCACCTTCAGCTTTTTCATCATTCCCACCACCTCCTCCTCCAATAAACTTTCCAAACTCCTTAACAAGTTCTCTGGCTTTTACAAGGTTAATCGCATTCTCACCCACCCTGGCAAAAAAAACAGGTTTGCCCTTCTCTTCTCCTGCAAGGAGTAAAATCCTGTTTTTGCCCTGTTTCAGAAAAATTCTATCAGATATTTTCTTCAAAATATTTACATTAAGATACGGGAAATCCTCCAGATATATTTCAAATTCATTTATTTTAACAGGCTCAATATTCTCAAATATTTTTTGAGCAATTAAGTCCTCCAATCTCTCTTTTTCCTTTAGTGTTTTCTCTTTTTCTTCAACAAACTTTTTTATTTTAGAGGTAATTACTTTTATTTCTGTTTGAAATATATCCCCGATTTCTTTTAAAACTCTTTCCTGTTCCTGAATAGATTCAATTGCTCTTTGCCCTGTCCATGCCTCTATCCTCCTCATACCCGCCCCCACACCTTCTTCCTTAACAATCTTAAATACACCTATCTCTCCTGTGCTCTTACAATGAGTGCCCCCGCACAACTCCTTTGAAAACCCTTCAATCTCCACAACCCTGACAATCTCACCATATTTTTCTCCAAAAAATGCTATTGCTCCTTCTTCCACGGCATTTTTAAAATCAGTGTATCTCCACTTTACTTTTCTGTTTTCTCTTATTCTCTCATTTATATAATTTTCAATTTTCCTGAGCATTTTATCATCAAGCTTTTCAAAGTGTGTGAAGTCAAATCTAAGTCTATCAGGCTCAACAAGAGAACCTTCCTGTCTTACATGCTCACCCAGAAATTCCCTTAAAGTGGTATGGACAAGATGAGTTGATGTATGAGCTCTCTGACAGGCATATCTTATTTCTTTATCCACTATGGCTTTAACTCTTATATTTTTGATTTTTCCTTTTTTCAAAGTCCCTATATGCACTATATCCTCTCCAAACCATTTTGTGTCTTCAACCAGAAATAAAAAATCATCTCCTTCAAGAATGCCTTTATCTCCTATCTGACCTCCCGCATTTGCATAAAAGGGGGTTTTATCAAGGACAATTTCAAATTTGCCATCCTTTTTTGCCCTGTATCTGGTTATCTCTGATTCATATTCAGTAAAATCATACCCCACAAATTCGGTTTTAATATCTTTAAAAATTTCCCATTTTACACCTTTATCCACAAATATCTCCTCTTTTTTTGAAACTTCTCTCTGTCTTTCCATCTCTTTCTTAAACCCTACCATATCCAGTTTTAAATCTTCATCCTGAGCATATTCTTCTATAAAATCAACAGGAAATCCATAGGTATCATAGAGTTTAAACAAATCTTTGCCATCCACCACACCTTTTTTCCTGGAATTTTCAATAACCTCTTTTAAATAGGGTAAATTTTTTGATAGAGTTTGCAGGAACCTCTCTTCTTCAGATTTTATAAGAACACCCGAAAATTCCTTTTTTTCATAGACTTCAGGATAAACATCTCCAAATATTTTAACAACAGAAGGAACAAGCCTGTACATGAAGGGTTCTTCAAATCTTAATTTCTGTGCAAATCTCAATGCCCTTCTTAATATTTTTCTCAAAACATAACCTCTTCCAAAATTTGATGGGTACACACCATCACTTATTGCAAAAACAAGAGCCCTTGTATGGTCGGCAATTACATTAAAAGGGACTTTTCCATTCTTATAAGGCCTGTTGAATATCTTTTCCAAACCCTTTATTATCGGGTAAAAAACATCAGTTTCATAATTTGATTTCTTATTCTGGAGAATCAGAAGAGTCCTCTCAAGACCCATCCCTGTATCAACTCCCATGTTTTTAAGAGGAAGTAAAGTTCCATCTTCCTGCATATCATACTGGGGGAAAACAAGATTCCAGAATTCAAGAAATCTATCACAATCACAACCAGGACCACAGCCCTGTTCTCCGCATCCAAACTCTTCGCCCAGGTCATAATAAATTTCTGTTGAAGGACCGCATGCTCCTGTTTTTCCTGCAGGTCCCCAGAAGTTATCCTTTTTACCGAGTTTATAAATTTTTTGTTCCTGTAATCCTATTTTTTTCTTCCATATATTAAATGATTCTTCGTCCTCATGGTAAATGGAGACAAAAAGTTTCTCCACATTTATTTCAAGAACCTCAGTTACAAATTCCCATGCCCAGGCAATTGCTTCCTCTTTAAAATAATCGCCAAAAGAAAAATTACCCAGCATTTCAAAAAATGTATGATGTCTTAATGTCTTGCCAACTCTTTCAAGGTCTGTTACCCTCAGGCACTTCTGACAGCTTACAGCCCTTGTAAAAGGAAGAGGAACGGCACCAGAGTAATAAGGTTTGAACTGAACCATTCCTGCTGTGGTAAAGAGAAGTGTGGGGTCGTCTTTTGGAATAAGTGAAGAAGAAGGCATAATTTTATGTTTTTTTTGCTCAAAGAATTTTAAATAACTTTCTCTTAATTTCCGGGAATCAAACATGACTTATATCAGACCTTAATTTTTAATATCAACTCATCAAGCGGGAGACGGGATTCGAACCCGCGACCCCTACCTTGGCAAGGTAGCGCTCTACCGGCTGAGCTACTCCCGCAAATCTGGGACAAAAAAGAATTTATATTATACAAGAAATATGTAATTTTGTCAAGACAACGAGTTATCTCATCAAAAATCTGACTGAAATAAGAAAGTTAGATTTTTATATGATTCTGCAGGTTATTTGAAAATTTTATCCAGGAATCCTACAATGAAAAAGTTAATCCAGAATATGAGAAAAAGAATATAATCGGGTAAATTTTCTAAAAAAATAGCTTCAAGGCTGAACAAAACAGAGAGTGCGAGCAAAAGGACAACTGTTTTTCTCTGGGATTTAATTTTTTTGAAAACCCTGTAATGAAGATGGGTAAGGTCTGAATCAAATATATTTTTTGTTGTAAACCCTCTTCTTAAAACCGTCCACATCATGTCAGAAATTGGGAGAGAGAGTATTAAAACTGCCTGTATGGGTTTTACACCTCCATAACCTGTTTTTGCTGAAAACACGGATATACCTGTAATCATTGCTCCCAAGAAAAAACTTCCAGCATCTCCGAGAAATATTTTTGCAGGGTAAAAGTTGTAGAATAAAAATCCGAGGGAAGCACCCGCAATACCTGCTGAAACACAGGCAAGATAAAAATCTGAATTTCTGAAATTTAAAAAGGCAAAGCTCAAACCTGCCAGAAAACTAACTCCGCCTGCAAGCCCATCAATACCATCTATCAAATTAAAAGAATGCACAACACAGTTTATTGCAAATATAGAAAAAATCAAAGAGATAACAAAGTTCATACTGATTTTACCAAAACCCATCAGATTCCCCAGTTCCTGAATCTTGAAAGGCGTAAGAATGCTGAATATCAGGACAATCCCTGCCCCTATTAACCATTTGTAGATATTTCTGATTTTTATTCCCGTATCATCCACAAAGCCTATTGTGAAGAATAAAAGAGAAAAAGGAATCAGGTAATAGATTATTTTTTCTTTCGGGAAAAAGAAAAATGTAAGTATAACTGATAGTGCAATTGCTATTCCCGCGGTTCGGGGCAAAGGTTTCTGGTGAATTTTTCTCTTTTTATCCGGAAAATCTATTATATTCAGATTTCTTCCGAGTTTATGAGCAATAGGTATAAATGAAATTGTTAGAAACATACAGAACAGGAATGAAAATATAATTGAGAATATATTAATCAATTGAAACTGCTCCCATAAATTCTTCCCATTTTTTCAACACAATATCTTTATCAAAATTTTCAATTGCTGTTTTTCTTGCTCTTTCTTCCATTTTTTTTAATTCCTGTTTATTTGTTATTGCCCATTCTATTTTATTTTTTATATCATCAACATCTCCAGGATTCGCATACAGTCCACACCTGTATTTTTTTACTATTACTGAGGAATTTGAATCTTTATCACATATTGATATAAAGGCTTTGCCTGCCGATAAAATTCCGTAAATTTTTGAAGGAACACATACTCCTTTTGCCCCGTCTTTTAAAGACACAATATGTAAATCTGCTGCGCTTAAAGAATGTGAAAGAAAATCTTTTGGTTGATAGGGTAAAAATTTTACCCTGTTTTCCAGATTTTTATACTTTATTCTCTGTAAAATTTCTTTTCTCTTCACGCCATCTCCCACAAACACCATTACCCAGTCCTCTTTACTCCTGACTTTTTCAAGAGCATCAACCAAAACTTCCAGATTATGAGGGAGCCCTATATTACCTGAATACATTATAACAAATTTACCTTTTAAGTTATACTTTTTTAAAAATAAATTATTATCTTCTGGAACAGGAAAAATTTTTCTGGTATCCACCCAGCTTGGTATAACACAAACCTTTGTCTTTTTAATCCCTTTATCCACTATAAGTTCCTTCATATCTTCACCCAGTGCTATTATTTTAAGGGAATTAACAAGAGCTTTTTTATTAAGATAGTCAAAGTAACTGGTAAGAAATCCTTTTTTGAATGTTCCCAGTGCTATTGCAACATCAGGATAAAGGTCGTTACACCCATAAATAAAAGGGACATTTTTTAACTTTTTCAGGATATAACATAAAATCCCGAGTAGAGGAGGGTCTGTTCCACATATAACTATGTGAGGTTTAATCTTTAAAAGAACAAAAAATGAAACAAATGAAAATGTTAACCAGTTTATGAATCTTTTTAAAATATTGCCTTTCCAGAACAGGGTGTGTCTCACCCTTATAATTTTCACATTTTTGAATTTTTCTTTTCGCCATAATTTAAAACCAAAACCGTGAATCTTAACATAATAAGAAAGCCCGCAAACAAAAGTAATATCAAATTTTCCGGACAGAAATTCTGCAAGTTCGGTATAAAACTGACCCGTTGCTTCAACATCTGGGTAAAAGGACCTGTTTATAAAAACAATCCTTTTCATTCTTTATAAATAATATAATTCTCTATCACAAGCACATCCATTTTTGTTCTCAAAAAACAATTAATTGCTTCTTCAGGTGTGTTAACAATAGGTTCATTTTCATTAAAAGATGTATTTAAGATTACAGGAACACCTGTGATATTCTCAAATTCCTTAATGAGCTTCCAGTATTCAGGATTTGTCTTTCTACTCACAGTTTGCAATCTTCCTGTCCCATCAATATGTGTTGGAGCAGGAATCAATTTTCTCTTATCGGGTTTCACCTTATAGGCAAAGAGCATAAAAGGAGAGGGATGAGTTTTTTCGAAAAAATCCCCTGTTTTTTCCTCAAGGATTGAGGGTGCAAAGGGTCTAAAAGGCTCTCTGTGTTTTATCCTTTTATTTAATATATCCTTTATTTCCTCTCTTCTCGGGTCACATACAATACTCCTTGCCCCAAGTGCCCTTGGTCCCCATTCCACTCTCCCTCTAAACCACCCCACAATTTTACCCTGAGAAATATACCCTGCAGTTAACCTTATAAGTTTATCTTTGTCTTTGATTTTTTCAATTTTAAATCCCCTTTCTCTTATCTCATTTTTCTTTTCATCAATTGCCCTTTCAACTTCTGTTTCAGAATAATCAGGACCCCAATAAGCATGTTCCATCACAAAATTCCTTTTATTATTGAGCACATGATTCCATAAATAAAAGGCTGAACCTACTGCAAGACCTGCATCTCCTGCAGCAGACTGAATATAAACCTTTTTAAATTGCGTATTATCAAAAATCTTTCCATTCGCAACACAGTTAAATGCCACTCCACCCGCCATGCACAGACTGGATGTATGTGGTCTGTAGTTATCATAAAGGGAATTTATAACATGGAAAAAAACCTTTTCAAAATGATATTGTAAAGTTGAGGCTATATTTTCATGCCTCTTTTTAATGGGTTCCCCGGACTCTCGTCTCTTTCCAAGTAAATTTTCAAGACTTTTAGAGAAAAGAATATCAATCTCAGGATATCCTTCAAAGTTTAAATCAATCAGTTTTTTGTGATGAACAAAATACTCAAGCCCCAGTCTAAAGGTTTTTCCTTTTATTTTTAGAATTTTTTTAAACTCTTCCTCAAACTCGGGTTCTCCATAGGCAGAAAGTCCCATAACTTTATACTCATCTCCAAATTTTAAAAATCCGAGAAACTGGGTTATAGCTGTATAATAAAACCCGAGAGAATGAGGAAATTTTATGTCACCCAGAACTTTAATCTTATTACCCTCTCCATATCCCCACATTGTTGAGGCAAAATCACCGAGTGCATCGGTTGAAAATAAAAATGCTTTTTCAAAGGGAGAGACAAAAAATGAAGAGGCAAGATGGGCTCTGTGATGTTCAATCTTGAAAATCTTTGCCTTTATATTTCCCTCTGGAATATCAAATACCTCAGACAGCTTTTTTTTAACATCAAAGGTTTTTCTCCATGCTGTAATTCTTTTTAAAGTAAGAGCAGGTATTTTAAGTCCATAAAGAACTTTATTAAAAAGTCTTGCATTGGGTTCTCTTGGTATAGCAATATAATCTACATCTTTTATGTGAGCACCCGCTTTTTTAAGACAGAACTTAATTGAATTTTCAGGAAATCCCGCATAATGCTTTACTCTTGTAAACCTCTCCTCCTCACACGCTGCAACAAGTTTTCCATCAACAACTATACAGGCTGAAGCATCAGGATGATATGAATTAATTCCGAGGATTAACATTTTAATTCAATTTTGGCTTTCTTCATCTCCCATATCTTCACATCCACCATAAACCTGAACCAGAACCCCTGAATAAAATGAAAAATAAGTCCCTCCACTCCGTCCAGAAAGCCAAGTCTTATGAAGTACCTGTAGAAAAAGTATAAAAAAGGCCTTATAAAAAGGGGCATTTTCCCGTATATATTTTTTCTCAACCATCTCATTTTCTGGACAGGATTACCCTTAAAAGAAGGAACTATCTCACCCTGTTTTTCTCTGACAATAGTTTCTGCTTCAAATTTAGCCCATTTCAAATGCTTTTTTATAAATTCTGAAATTTCTTGGGTCAGGTCATTTACTATCACGCTTTTAAGCTTTTTTATATTGCCTTCAACAATAAAATGCTGGTCATACTCTCTTTTTTCACACCTCCCTTTATGTTTTTTAAAAATTCTCAGATGATATCTGGGGAAATGTCCTCCATGTTTAATCCACTTTCCATAAAAAATTGTTTTTCTTGAAATCAGAAACCCATCATACCTTTTAAACTCTCCCTTCTGAAAAATTTTAAATAACTCTTTTTTCAAACCATCGGTTACCCATTCATCTGCATCTATATGAAAAACCAGCTCATTTTTTAAAGGTAAATTTTTCTGAGCCCAGTTTCTTTGCTCTGAATAATTTGTAAATTCATGTTGATAAATTTTATCCGTATATTTTTTCACAATTTCAAGGGTTTTATCTGTTGAAAAAGAATCAACAATAAAAACTTCATCTGTCCAGCTGTAAACAGATTTAAGACATTTTTCAATATTATCTTCTTCGTTGTAAGTCAAAATGATTACTGAAATGGGTAATTTTTCCTTTACATTCTCTGTTTCAATCATGTGATTTTTTAACCATACTTTCACCTTTACATCTGTTTTTCACTTTTTAGAATAGAAAAATATTTTAAAGAAAAAATACGCTTCAATTCCAATGAGATATTGTCTTATAGAAATTAAATAATATGAATTACAGACCTTCAAGCACCGGGCATAGCCATCGGTGCAATGAAAAGCGCAACTCACTTTATAGAGAAAGATATATCAGATGTAAGGTCACAATAACAATAAAAATTTAAAAATCTTCTCGCATCTTTCAGAACAATCAACTATAATTTTTTAATTCTTTCCTGAATATAAGGGAAAAATGGATTTTCAGGATATTTTAAAAGAATATCTCTATAAATCTCCTTTGCCTTATTTTTATCTTTTTTCTCGTATATTTCAGCAGTTTCTATTAAAGATTTTACCTTTACTATTTCAGGAATTTCTTTGCCCTTTGATATCCTCTCAAGTAATTTTAAGCTTTTATCCAGTTCTCCTTTTTGCTTTAAATATCTTGAATATAAAAGATTGTAAAGGTAATCTATTTTTTCTTTTACTTTAGGTGGCTCTATGTCTTTACCTTTAAAAATCTTATAATGAATTTCAGCATAATTCTCAAGATTGTTTTTGAAATTTATCAGCAAATAGGATAAAAAAAGAACATCGGGCACTCTTTCATCTCCTGAAAATTTTTCTATAAATTTGAAAAAGGTTGTTTCTGCTCTTGAAAAATTTTTTGAAAAGTAATAAGATAATGAAAGATAAAAAAGACCATCTGCTGTGTTTATATTCTTTAAAATTGAGAAGTTTTTCTCAGGATTTCCCTTTAATAAATTATAGATTGAAAGAAGCAGATTTTTTTTATCTTTATTCTCTATCTTTGAAATTCTTTTTTCAATTTCATTCAAATCTTTTTTTTCAAGATATATCTTTGTAATTGAATAATTTATATCCTTCGCATATTTTTCAAGTTTACCTTCAATTTTTTTATAAATTTCAAATGCTTTTTCTATATCTCCTTCCTTCTCAAAGGCTTTTGCTCTGTAAAATGAAATAAGGGGGTCTTTTTCTTTATCTGTAAACTTTATTATAAAAGAAGGGTTTTTTTCGAGATACTCTTTTATCTTTTCTTCATTTTTTGACTTTATAAAGTAATTTAGAGCCTTTTCAGTAAGCCCTTTTAAAAGAGCTATATCAGCAAGGACGGGGTAAAATTCTTCCTTATCCTTGAACTCTGCTTCAATTTCTTTGAAATCAATTTTCGCTGCGACTCTTCTCAGTTCTATCTGAACCACATTTTTGTTTGCGAACTTCTTTAATTCTCTAAAAGCATCTTTATAATTGTTTTCTTCTATATATATCCTATACATAATTTCAGAATAAATCTTATTATTTTTCTGTTTTTTTCTCATGTAAGATACAACTTTTTCCCCCAATTCATAATACTTTAAACTTATTATTTGAAACAAAATTCTTTTGACACTTTCTTTATTAAAGAATTTATCAATTGAATCTATCAATGGTTCTGTTTTCCTCTTTGTGAAATACCTTGAGATTAAAAAATCAGAATAATATATTTCTGCCTTTCCAAGTTCCTGAACCGCCTTTTGAGAAATCTTATAAAGTTTTTCAAAGTTCTTCTTTCTCAGGTATTCGTTTCTTAAGTTAAAATAGTATATTCTGTATTTCCGGGGGTTTGAAAAGAAAAGGTCTTCTCTTAAATCCGGCTGAGATAAAAATATTAAAATAAGGAACCAAGCCACTCGAATATCAAAAAGTGAATCCTTCCTATAAGAAGGGAAATACGCGCCATAACGGTATAACCGAAAGAAGCACCGAATGCTATCATTATAAAAGTTATACCGATTTTAGCAAATCCCCCTATAATACCTTTATGTTCCCTTGAGAAAAAGAAGTATACGAGTGTTGTAAGAGTTGCAACTATTATTATAATGTTGTTAAAGCTTGTAAGCAGGTCTCCTGACCAGACAGGAAGGAGAGTTGCCTGTGTCTGGGGGACTATGTATCCCTGAAGTGCCCCTGTAATGCCAAGACCTGCAGCCATTCCAACTGTGAAAGCAATTGCCCATCTCGAAAGCCATGCAACAGGAGGAATAAATCTTAAAAGCATACATATGGATAAAAATATTGGTATAAATAAAATCCACTGAGTTGCCCCGAAATGTGCCCACATTCCCCAGAATCCGTATGCGTGGAAAACCTCCTTAAAAGGCCCTAAAATTTTTGGTTCAACATCAAAAAACCAGAGATATAAAAACCAGAAAGATGCAGCAGAGCCAACATATATGTGTTCCGCAACTTTATAAAACGGATTGTCTTTATATAGAAATGAAAATATGGCAAGTGTCAAACCTGCTGCTATCCATAAAAATATTGTATCTATCATCTTACTCTCCTCATCGCAAGGTAACCTATATTCCCTATAAGAATCAGTGCAACTATTATTATATGGATTATTGTCTGTGCAGTCATTCCTGCATACGCAAAACCTTTCTTTTTAACAAGGATTTCATAGTCAGCAGCACCTCTGAGTCCTCCTATTAACCCAACAATCTGTTTTGCCTGATAATAGGGATAAAGGTCTGGTGTTACGACTGCGGTTGATGTTAAAATTATTTTCTGATTGAATCTTGCCTGTGCAAACTGAACCCAGAAATCTCCCACAGAACCTGCTTCAAAACCTATAAGAAGTGCTATATCACTGTAATTGTGCACATTTCTCATTATTGGAAGTGAGTCAAGATAAATACCTCTGTAATCCACATCAAAAACACCCCTTATCTCTTTACCTATGTTTAAAATTACCGCTGCGATACCGGGTCTGTAACCAAGAAATACATAATCTTCCCCGTATTTCCTGCCCATTTCCTTTGCTATTTTTTCAAGAGCAATCTGACCCAGAGGTAAACCTAAGGGCCAGTGACCGAGCATAATCACTTTCAAATTTCTTCTAAAGAGATGTCTGAGCATGACTTCAAGAAGAGGCTGAAGTTCGGGCATACTCGCTGCATCATAGTCTATTGATACAAGAACATTTGAGCCTTCAGGAAGGCTCTCAATGAAATTATAGGCAGTTTCAACTTCCTGAAGGGGTTTAAACTCAAATCCCTTTCTGGTTAAAAGAGGTATTGTAACCCCTATGAAAACAAGAAGATAAATAATTCTTCTATCAATTTTTGAAATTCTCTCAAAAAATTCTCTCATTTCAAATATGTCCTTTCAATTCCGAGTATTATTCTTATTGCCATCGCAATTGCACCAAGCCATATTCCTATGAAAAGCCCTCTTTTTGCTCCGAGCTGTGGAACATTCATAACCCAGTCTGCAAGTCTGGGCAGGTTGAATTTCAGAAACCATGCAGCAGGGAAAATTGCAATTATTGAAACTACTGCAAGCCCGAAAAATATTATCTTTTCATAAACTTCTACCCTTGAAACTCCTTCAAGCACAGAAACTATTGCAAGCAGAATAAGGGTTATCCCTATAAAATAAGGTGCTGCCTCCTCACCTTTCGGAACTCTTCCCAGCATAACAATTCCTGCGGATATTAGAAGTAGTGTTGCATTAAGTCCTCTTGCTCTGAACGCTCTGTATGCAGCAGATGCGATAAAAAAGGCAAGTAATGAAAACATGGTTGCCTGAAGAGGAACAAACATATAGGTATAAAAATACCTCAAAAAAGAAGAAGCAGGTGCAAAGGGGTTTCCATATTTAACCCCTGAATATATGCCCCATGCGAGAACAATAACAAAGGTTGATATTAGAATTATTGAATAGGGGGCTTCTTTTTCTTTTCTTTTTATTTTTCTCCAGTGATATAAGATAAGAGAGTCAACTCCAAGAATAAGTGTAAATCCTGATACAATTATGTACCAGTCATTAAATCTTTCCTGAAGACTTCCAAAGGGCTCATGGGGTATAAAAAGTGCCACTATGAGCAAGAACCCTGAGATAAATGTTATTGCAAGAGGAACTTCTTTTTTCATATCACACCACTGTAAAAAAGTTTTTCAATACATGTAACCAGGGTATCTTTGTAAAAAATGCAATGCTTTCAAAAATTATTCCCAGTATTATCACAGCTATGAGCAAAATCTTCACCCAGTCTTCACCCTTTATGGTTGCAAGGGATAAAGCATCTTTTGTTAGATAGGCACTCGCTGCATACATCTCCTCTCCTATCAGAGTATAGTCAGTTGCAGCAATAAAGAAGGGTAACTGGGTAACTGCAGTTGTTCCTGAAATCTGAATTGCTCCTATGGAGTTACCTGTTTCTGCAAGTATAAGGGATTCTGCATAAAAGTATCCCTGTAAAAATACCGCACCAGGTTTTTCTCTCACCATTATTCCATCAACACCAGCAGCATATCCAAACTGGTCATAGGAAAGAAAGAATACATTTCCCTCTTTGAACAGGTCAGGTCTTCCACCTTCTATATAGCCTTCTTTAACAGTTTCCTGTGCTGCAACAAAAACAACAGGGTCAAAACAGGGAACTATTAAATCTGTTTCATATTCAGCGGATTTCTTTGAAACCCTCTTCAAAATTGAAAGTCCTGCAATCGTGGGTATGTCAGCAATTGTTCCGAGCCCCAGAACAAACAAAAGGGGTCTGCCAAGTTCTGTTGACCTTCCAACAGCCTCATCAAGGGCATCAAGACCTGCAATCTTTCTTATAAAAAGTTCTTCGCCTTTTCTTGTTTTTTGAATAAAGTAGAGAAGAAGTCCCACAATTATTATAAGCAGAATCAAAACACTTGCCCTCTTTTTATGGAACCACTGGGCAGAAGACATTGCTATATTTGAAAAGGGGCTATCACTGAATTCTTCACCTTTTGAAACTCTCACAAAATACCTGTATTCAACACCATCTTTACAATCAGTGTCAGTGAGTGAATTTGTTCCACTCCTCACAACTGTCAATGTCTCAGGTTCACTCCATTGTCCCTCAATCTTTTTTTGTTTAAAAACTGTATAGAAATCTATTATTGAATCATCCGGAGAAAGCTCCCATTCAATCTGTATTTTACCTCCTGCGTCATTCGGAACATCTTTTGCAACCACTTCTGAAACAGGGAGAGGAGGCAACGAGAACTGGAGAATTAAAAATATTTTAATCATACAGACTTAATTATAATAAAAAACAATTTTCATTGTCAAAGGAAAATAAATTTTAAAATTATGAAAATCATGCCCGATACCCTGCAGAAAATGGGACTGTAAAAAGCCATGAAAGCAATATATTCTTTATTATTCCAAGGTTAAGGGTTGAAATACCTCTTGCAAAACCAATCCCTATAACAGCACCCACCACTGTGTGAGTTGTGGAAATAGGGAGTCCCAGTTTGGAAAATATGAGAACCGTGGTCGCTGCACCAAACTCTGCAGCAAATCCTCTTGTTGGAGTTATTTCTGTAACCTCCTCTCCTACTGTTTTTATAACCTTATATCCAAACAAAGCTGTTCCTATTGCAAGCCCTATTCCACCTATTCCAAGTAGCCATATTGGAACAGCACTCTCTTTTGCTGATAAGCCCCCTTTTATTATTGACCATACCCCTGCAGCAGGTCCTATCGCATTTGCAACATCATTTGCACCATGAGCAAATCCCATATAGGTTGCTGTCAGAATTTGAAGAATAGCAAATAATTTTTCAACCTGCATATAAACACCATCTCTTCTCTTTCTTGCTCTTAGAAATGACCAGGTTATAATATATCCAAAGAATGCAAAAGAAAGGGAGATTAGAATAGACTGGAAAAGGGGAACCTTTAATTTTAGTCCTTTATAAATTACAGAGAGCATTATTATAAAAAACACAAGGGAAGATAAAAAAGGTCCCCATCCTTTTGTTCTTAAAATGGGGTTTTCAGCATCAAGAATAACCTTTTTTATAAAGTAGAATATAAGGAAAGCAAGGACTCCTCCAAGAAATGGAGAAATAATCCATGAGGCAACTATTTTCAGAAATTTCATCCAGTATATATACTTACCTCCTCCTGCAAAAATTCCAAACCCCATAACTGCTCCCACTATTGAATGGGTTGTTGAAACAGGCATACCAAAATGCGTTGCTATCTGAACCCATATTCCCGCAGCTATTAAAGATGCAAACATTCCGAGTATAAAAAGTTTTGCATTTTTAAGGAATGGTTCAAGGGTTACAATCCCTTTACCTATGGTATGAGTAACATGTCCTCCTACGAGAAGGGCACCTATTAAATTTGCGACTGCTGCAATTATAACAGCCTGTCTGTAATTTATTGCTTTTGAGCCCACAGAGGTTGCCATTGCATTTGCAGCGTCATTGCCTCCCAGGACAAAAGCCATATAAAAAGCCCCTGCCAGAACAAGAATTAACCAGATAAACATTTTTAGAAAACCTTTTTAGACTTTTGCAATCATTAACCTTATATTTTTACCCATTGATTCGGCATGGTCAGCAAGAGCAGAAAGTTCCCTTATAATGTTCATCCACATGTAAATTTCAACAGGAGAAACTTCGTTTTCAAGGTTAAGAAGAATCTTTGCAACCTTGCATGCCTTTTTATCGGTTTTCCATTCCCTCTGTTCAAGTTCGTCTATTAATTTTTGCACTCCTTCAATTTCTTTTTTTGAAAATGATGATTCAAGAACTCTGTCCATTTCCTGAACAATCTTAACTGCCTGTTCAACTGTACTTTCAACTCTTTCAAGAAATTCAAAAAATTCGGCTTTTAACTCCTCAGGCATTTTTAACTTTTTGAGTGTAAGTAAAACCGCTATATCCTCCACCTTATCAGGTATTTCATCCTGTTCATGAACAAGACCAAGAAAATCAGAGCGGGCAAAGGGCATGAGGAGTGTTTTTGGTAAATTGTCTCTTATTCCATCTTTTATCTTGTCACATTCATGTTCCAGTTTGTATATTGTTTCCGCTATCTCTTCAACTTTTTCAAAATTACCCTGTGCCAGATTTTCAAACATGGGTTTTAAATGGGAAAGTGTTTCAAGAGACTTTTCCATGTGCACCCTTAAAGGCTTAAAGGGAGACTTTCTGAAAAGCCTCAAGATGGGTATTCTCATATGGGTATTCTCATAAGGTTCTCCTTTAAAAATTGTTGAAAGGTTCAATATTATAAAGGACGATAACATCAGGAACAAAACAACACGATTTTTTAAGTTTTCAATAACAAGATGGCAAAAGGCAGGGGTCTGCTTCGCAACCTGATATGACAAACAGCCCGTAACAAATAGCAAATGGATTATGGTTTTTTAATTAATTTTTTCATTTTTCATCTTTCATTTTATACTCCTATCACTTTTTTCATTACTTCTTCATAAATTCTTTATAATAAAAAACTTATGAAGGAACTCCTTAAATATTTCTGGAAATGGAAATGGAAGATACTTCTTGGGGTTTTAGCCCTTTTAATAGTTGATCTATCGCAACTCTTTGTCCCGCTTGTTATAAGGAGTGCAATTGACAGGATTGCCGAAGGAATAATGAACCTTAAATCCCTTTCCTTTCATTTTCTTTTAATAGTTTTTCTTGCCTTTATGACCGCTCTTTTTAGATTTTTCTGGAGATATTTTATAATGGGGAGTGCGAGGGAAATTGAAAAAAGTTTGAGAGACAGGCTCTATAAGCACCTTTTGACGCTTGACTTATATTTTTATAACAGGAGAAAGGTTGGAGATATAATGGCTCATGCAACCAATGACCTTGAAGCAATAAGAATGGCCTGCGGAATGGGTGTTGTTGGTTCTGCAGATTTTTTTATAATGTTTTTTGTTTCTCTTTTCTTTATGCTCAAAATAAGTCCAATTTTAACACTTTATGTTTTAATCCCTTTACCTGTTCTTTCAATAATAATGCTTTTCTTTGGAAGATATATACACAGATTCTTTAGAAAAGTTCAGGAAGGATTTTCATATCTTTCAGAACTTGCTCAGGAGGCTTTTTCAGGAATTAAAGTGATAAAGTCATTTGTAAGAGAGAGAAATGAGGAAAATATATTTTATAAAGGCAATGTAATATTTTTTAAAAGAAATATGAGCCTTGTATATCTCTGGGGAGCCTTTATGCCCATAATTACCCTTGTGTCAGGAATATCAATTGTAATACTCCTTTATTTTGGAGGCAAAAGGGTTATACTGAACCAGCTTTCTCTTGGAAGTTTTGTCGCCTTTGCATCCTATATAGGCTTCATGATATGGCCGATGATGGCAATAGGATGGGTTGTGAATATCTTTCAGAGAGGGTCTGCGTCAATGGACAGAATAATAGATTTATTAAAGGAAAAACCCGTAATTAAGAACATTGCAAATTGTATAAATGTGAAGAATTTTAAAGGTAAGATACATGTTAAAAATCTTGAGTTCTATTATCCTGACACAGAAAAACCTGCGTTAAAAAAAATATCTTTTGAAATAAATCCAGGTGAAAAAATAGGTATTCTCGGCAAAACAGGAAGCGGAAAGACAACCCTTATAAATTTGTTTTTAAGGTTACTTGAACCGCCCCAGGGGACCATATTTATAGATGGAAAAGATATAAAAAGTTATTGCCTTTATGATTTAAGAAGAGAAATATTTTTACTGCCTCAGGAGGCGGTGATATTCTCGGGGACCATAAAGGAAAATATAACCTTTGTACACCCCTCTGCAAATGACGAGGATATTTTTAAATCTTCAAAATTTGCAGAAATTTATGATGAAATAATTGAATTTCCTGACAAATTTGATACACTGGTGGGTGAAAGGGGTGTTACTCTTTCAGGGGGTCAGAAACAGAGAATTGCTCTGGCAAGGGCATTTTTCTTAAATCCTTCAATATTTATACTGGACGATGCTCTTTCTGCTGTTGACAGTGAAACTGAAGAAAAGATAATAACAAATCTAAGGGATTATTTAAAAGGAAAAACAGCAATCATAGTATCCTATAGAACAGGAGTTTTAAAAAATCTTGACAGGATAATCGTTATGGTTGATGGAGAAATTGAAAATATCGGAACTCATGAGGAGCTTGTAGAAAAAGATGGATTTTACAAAAAAGTTTATGAGGTTCAAACTGCTCTAACCGAGGTCATGAAATGAGACACGGGGGTCCGGGAAGAGGTTTTAAAATGGAAGAGGAAAGACTCACAGGAACTCAGGACATAAGGCTTTTTAAAAGACTTTTAAAATACATTAAAAAACCCTACTGGAGGGTAATTGCCTTTGTATTTGTTTTATTGATGGTTACATCAGTATTTGATATTTCTCTACCCTATTTAACAAAAATCGCCATAGATGACCACATTGTTCCTCCTTACAGGATTTTAAACTTTAAAGATTATCCCGAGTTAAAGCAGGAATTTGTTAATAAATTTAAAGGTGAGAAAATAGAAATTGAGTCTGACAGATATATTGTTAAAAAGAGAGATATTTCTTCCTATGAATTGAAACTTTATGAAAAAAAAGGAATTTTGGAAAAAGGCCTTTATATAGAAGTTTTTGAAAATAAAGAGGATATAAGTATAATTCAGGCAAAAAACAGAAACTTTGTTAAATACGAAGATTTGAGCAAATTTTCTCCATTGATGATTTTTAAAATAAGGAAAAAAGATATAGACAGTATAAAAAATATAGCTCTTATTTATCTGGGAATTCTGATACTTCTCGGTATATTCACTTACTTACATATGGTTTTACTGCAGTATGTGGGGCAGAAGTTGATGATAGATGTAAGAATGGGATTATTTTCTCATATACTGAAGCTCCCGATGACCTTTTTTGATAAAAATCCTGTTGGCAGGCTTGTTACAAGGGTTACAAATGATATAGCTGCCTTAAATGAGTTTTTCACATCGGTTCTGGTTTACCTGTTTAAAGACATACTGCTGATAATAGGAATAACAGCCATAATGTTTAAAATGAATATTCGTATAACACTTATTATACTTGCACTTTCACCATTTATAGCAATTGCAACAACCATTTTCAGGAAAAAGGTCAGGGAAGCTTACAGAGAAGTAAGAAGAAAACTTGCATATATAAATGCATTTATCCAGGAAAGTCTTTCATCCATAGGTATTATTCAGGTCTATAATCAGGAGAAAAATAATTACAGAAAATTTGATGGAATCAACGATGACCTCTTCAAGGCAAATATGAGACAGCTTATGGTATTTGCAATATTCAGACCCATAATAGACCTTATAAGAGCCTTCGCAATTGCCCTTTTAATATTCTTTGGGGGATGGACAATTATGACAGGGGCATTCACGCTCGGTGCCCTTGCTGCATTTTTGTCCTATGTAGAAATGCTTTTCAGACCTATAATGGATATATCTGAAAAATACAATATATTTCAGTCAGCAATGGCAGCAACCGAAAGAATTGTAATCTTGCTTGATGAAAAAGGAGAGGAAAAAGGCAATGGTAAAACAGGTGAAAGAAGGGGTGAAATAATATTTGATGATGTATGGATGAAATACGATGAGGGTGACTGGGTTTTAAAAGGGATAAGTTTCAGGATAAATCCCGGTGAAAGGGTTGCAATTGTTGGTCCCACAGGCTCAGGAAAAACATCCTTAATTTCCAGCCTGTTAAAATTTTATCCGGTTCAAAAAGGGAGAATAATAATAGATGGGGTGGATATAAAAGAGTGGGACACCTGTGAATTAAGAAAAAGGATGGCGCTTGTTCTTCAGGATGTGTTTATGTTTTCAGGAAATTTTGTGGATAATATTTCTTTAAGAGATGACAACCCGTCTATTGAAAGAATAAAAAGAAGCGCAAGAAGGGTTTATGCTCATGAGTTTATTGAATCAAGAAACAACTCTTATTTTGAGGAGATAACAGAAAAAGGTAAAAACCTTTCACAGGGAGAGAGGCAACTTCTCTCCTTTGCAAGAGCTCTTTATTTTGACCCTGAAATTTTAATTCTTGATGAGCCCACATCTTCTGTTGATTCATATACAGAACATTTAATTCAAAGAGGAATAAAAGAACTCTTAAAAGATAGAACCTCACTAATAATAGCTCACAGACTATCAACAATCATGGACTGTGATAAAATAATAGTGATTCATAATGGTAAAATAGTAGAAACAGGAACTCATAAAGAATTAATAAATAAAAAAGGCCTATATGCAAAATTATGGGAGCTTCAGATTAAAGAAAAAGAGCTTGTATTCGGATGACAGATATTGGTTTTTTGCTCATATGTTTAATTTTCACAGGTTTTGTGGCACTCGTTGCTTATGAGTTGAATTATCTCACAGAATCAGGTTTTTACGGAGCATTGATAGTAGGAACATTAGTATTCTTTACACTGGGACTTAAAGGTGTAATTCCTCTCTTATTCTTCTTTTTTTCATCCAACTTACTCTCAGAGATAAGAAACAAAAAAACCAGGAGAAGCTTCTCACAGGTTTTTGCAAATGGTTTTTTGCCGGTTATTTTCTCTATTTTATGGTATTTTGAGAGGAATGATTTCTATTTTTATCTTTTTCTCATCTCCCTGGGAACTGCAATCTCTGACACATGGTCAACCGAGGTGGGCTTAAGGTTTAAAACGGCATTTGATATAAAAGAATTTAAATGGAAACCCGCTGGCTTTGAGGGGGGAATTTCTATTCCCGGTCTTCTGGCAGGATTGGGTGGTGCAATCTTTGCAGGTTTGTTTGCCCTTAATTTTAAGTTTGTAATTTATGTTTTAATTTTTTCATTTCTCGGAAATTTAATGGATTCTGTTTTAGGAAGATTTGTTGAAACAAAACTCAAATTTTTCACAAACAACTGGACAAATTTCTGTTCGGGCTTAATTTCATGTATTACATTTTTCTTTATTTTTAAACCTTATTGATATAAAAAATCTCTGTTCCAGTATTCCGTAATATTCAAGGGTTTCAGAAGACGAAATTTTCTGCCTGAAACAGAGCTTTATCTCCTTTTTTGAATTTATTATAAAAGAAGGTCCTGCACTTAAAATAAATCCTGTCTTTCTGTTTCCATAAAGATAGTAAGAATCTATTTCAAAATCTGCTCCAAACAGGGAGTTTTTTGACCCATAAATTTCCCTTTTTATATTAAATTGAGTTTGCAGATAAAAGGGATAATCACTCTTTTTAAAAATGTAATCAAAGGAAATTTTTAAAGAATAGTCATTCATTAAAAATCTTTTATTTAAATTAAAGGCATTGATTTCTTCAAATTTTCCATCAAAAAGGTTCCCATCCCTTCTTTCCCTGTGATACAGTTGCAGGTTTATATTTTTAAAATCCATATTGAGACCTATCTTATAATCGTAAAATCTTGGCTGTTGAGTTTTTGGGGGACTCACTGTTTTCAAATGGGTTAAAATTCCCGTGGTTTTGAAAATTTTATATTTTACCATAAAGTCTGAGAAAAAACTGTAATCAGGATTTTTAAAAAGATATCCGTAAGAGACTTCAAACTCGGGTATTCTTTCCATAATTCCTGTAAATATTTCGTACAGGCTTAATGCTTCGGTGTTTACTCCCTGAAGACCATGACGCCTCTCCAATCCAGAACCCATAAGAAATCTTTCATTTGCAATTATAATTTTAAAAGTGCTGGAATACTTTAAAGAGGAAACATCCAGAAAACCCTCAAATTCTATATCAAATAGAATGCGAAAATAGCCAAAATCTTTTTTAAAGATGAGGTTATGGAGAAATATCCAGTTGTAATTATTGTTTTTTCTTTTTGGTCCAAAAGGTGATACAACATAGCCTGTAGAGTTCCTGAGGTAAAAATACCTGTTCCAGAGGTCAATTTTTACTGCAAACTGATTCCACTGTCTTCTATCAATACCGGGATGGTCAATTCCATGATTGCAAACATGGTTATAGATGAGTCTTAAAACTGAGTTCTTATTCTCCTTTTTTAATCCCATATCCCATTCAAATTTCATCTGATAGGGTGTTATTCTCTGATTTTCTATTTTAAAAAACTGGAGCTCTTTGAGATAGAAATAAAGAGGATTAAAAATTTCAAACTCATTTTCCCTTATAACTGCACCATGATAATTAAGGGGATTCTGTCTGAAAAAGTAAATACCTGTAAAAGAATACTCGCCAGGTTTAAAGAGAAAAAAAAGTAAAAGAAAAAGCATACTATAATTATAATTCATTCTTTATTTTTAATTCATTTTTAAAGTATAATAAAAGTATGAAAGAATATATAGAAGAATTTCTCTCATATATAAAAAATCAGAAAAATTATTCTGAAAATACCTTTAAATCCTATCAGGATGACCTTTTTTCTTTTATGGATTATATAAAGAAGAGAAAGAGAAAAAAGGATGTAAAAGATATTAAAATCTCGGATTTAAGAGATTATATTTCAGACCTGATAAGATACGGTTATACATCAAGAAGTGTGGCAAGAAAATTATCGGCTCTGAAAAGTTTTTTTAAATTTCTTTTAAAAAATAAGGTAATAGACTTTAATCCTGCATCTTCTTTGAAAACACCAAAAATTCCAAAAAGACTTCCTGATGTTCTTTCTGAAAATTTATTGAGAGAAATTCTTGACTGCTGGAATCCACAGGATTTCAAGGGAAAAAGAAACAAGGCGATTATTGAGATACTCTATGGTTGTGGTTTAAGAGCAGGCGAGGTTGTAAATTTAAAAGAGGAAGACCTTTTAAAAGATAGTCTTCGGGTTCTGGGCAAAGGAAATAAAATAAGGGTTGTGCCTGTGCCCTTGAAAACAAAAAAGACAATCTATGATTATTTAACAGAGAAAAAGAAAACGAGAGGTGAAACCAGATTTTTATTTACAAATTTAAAAGGCAAGAAACTTACAGAAAGGGGTCTATACTATATTCTGAAGAGAGTTTTTAAAGAAAGAGCAGGGATTTATGAAATCCACCCTCATGTTCTAAGACATTCCTTCGCAACCCATCTGCTTTCCAGAGGTGCTGATTTGAGAAGCATACAGGAACTTTTAGGTCATGTATCCTTAAAAGCAACTGAAATTTACACCCATCTTTCTCTTGAGGACATAAAAAAGACCTATGAGAATTCACATCCCAGAAAGTAAATTTGCGCCTTATGTTCTGGAATACGAAGAGGTTGAATCAACCCAAGATATTGCTTTTTCTCTTCTTGAAGAAAAAAATATTGATTCCTGTATAATCCTTGCACATTCCCAGAAAAAAGGCAGAGGAAGAAAAGGAGCGCAATGGTTTTCACCTCCCGGGGGCTTGTGGATGAGTTTTGGGTTCAGGGACATTTTACCCAGAAATCTTTACCTTGTTTCAACAATTTCAATGAGTAATTTTCTTGAAAAAGAGTTTGATATAAAGAACAGAATAAAGATACCAAATGATATAGTGTTTGAAAACAGAAAGATATGTGGTATAATAGTTGAAAATAAAAAAAATTTATCAGTTGCGGGTATAGGTTTAAATTTAAATATAAAAGAATTTCCTGAAGAAATCAAAAACTATGCAATATCAACTTATATTATAAAAGGTATAGAATATGATTTAAAAAAGGTTTTTCTCTCATACACAGAGGAATTTTTGACCACCATTTCAAATTTTTCTTTAAAAGATCTAATTAATTACTATATAATAAAAACCTGTGTGAAGGGCAAAAATGTTAGATTTGAATACGCAGGTAGACCTGTGAAAGGCAGTGTGGTGAATATAACGCCTGATTTTGAAATCCTGATTGAAAACAAGGGAAAGTTTGAAATAGGTTTGATAAAAAATTTTGAAGAAATATGAAAGCTCTGTGTATTGATATAGGCAACACATACCTTCACTGGGCTTTTTTTATTGATGAAAAGATTGAGGATTTCGGGAAAATTCATATCAGCAAAGTTCAGGACTTTTCAGAAAATATAGGTTTTCCGGATGAGATTTTAATATCATCAAATGCACCTTCATTTAATTTAAGAGTCGCCAACCTTTTTTCAAAGTTCTTTGGCATATACCCTAAATTTGTTGTGCATGAAAATTTTAACATGTTAAACATACCCTATAATGAAAAACATCAACTCGGCATCGACAGGTTATGTAATGTCTTCGCTCTTTATAAATTTTACAAAACACCTGGCATAGTGATAGATGCAGGAACAGCAATAACCATTGATGCAATTGATGAAAAAAAGAATGTCTATCCTATTGCAATATTTCCAGGAATAGGACTTTTAATAAAATCAATGTATGAAAATACAGAGAGAGTGAAAGTCAAAGATATCCATTTCACAGGTTTTCATCATGGTAAATCAACCGAAGAGTGCCTTTCAATCGGTATAGTTAATATTTTAAAAGGGGGTATGGAGAGGGTTATAAGGCAATTTACTGTTAAAGAGGGCTGGAAGGACTTTAAAAAGATTACAACAGGTGGAGACGCAAATATTATTTCCGAGATACTCGGTTTTGAAAAGGATGAATTTATCACATTGAAAGGGATTTATGGAATTTATATCGAAAACGCCTGAAGAGACTGAAAAAATAGGTGAAAAAGTGATAAAAAGATATAAACCTCCATGCATTTTTTGCCTTTTCGGGGAGCTGGGTTCTGGTAAAACAACATTTATAAGAGGAGCAGCGCGCTATATGGGTGTTACAAAGGTAAGGTCACCCACTTTTCTTTATATCTTTATATATAACCTGCCTCATGTTAATCTTTATCACATAGACCTCTACAGGATAACAAAAACAGAAGAATGGAATGCTCTTGGACTGGACGAATATTTTTCGGACAAAAAAGGAATAATTTTCATAGAATGGGCAGACAGGATAAGAAAGCTTCTTCCTGAAAAAAGAGTGGATGTGGTTTTTGAGTTGATTGATGAGAAAAGAAGAAAAATAATTGTAAAGGAGAAAAATTGATTAAAGAAGCAGTAATTTTATGTGCTGGAAGGGGTGAAAGGTTAATGCCCCTGACTCTTGAAATTCACAAGGCCCTGATTCCCTTTGCTGGAAAACCTCTTCTGATAAGGATTATAGAAAATCTTAAAAATTTTGGAATAGAAAGAATTTATATAAACCTCTATTATCACGCAGATAAGATTCAGGGTCTTCTTGAAACTGTTAAATGTCCTGAGATAGTTACAAAAATGGAAGAAGAACTAATGGGCACAGGAGGAGGCATTGCCAATTTCAAAAGACTGATAGGCGGAGATTTTTTGCTCCATAACTGCGACATACTCCATAATCTTGAATTAAAAGAACTAATGGATTTTCATATAAAGGAAAAAAGCTTTTTCACAATGGCTTTAAAGAAGGCAAAGACAAATGCCAGAATTATTCTGGATGGAAACAGGGTTGTTGAAATCAGAGATGTGGTTCCTGAAGTCTGTCTTTGCTACACGGGTATTTCTGTTGTTTCAAGAGATTTTTTAAATTATCTTCCAGAAGGAAAAAGCAATCTGATAGATGTGTTGAGAAAAGTTATTAAAGAACAGAAGGTAATGGGTTATGTTTTTGAAAAGGGAAGATTTATTGACATCGGAACATGGGACACTCTCTATAAGGGCTATGCTTTTGCTGATGGACTTCTCCCCGAAGAATAACTTAAATTTTTTTAAATCCTTCTCCCAGCACTTCTTTTGTGGTCTTAACGCTTATAAATGCTTTTGAGTCCTCTTCCTTCACAAGTTTTTTAAGGTTTATAAGTTCTCTTCTTGTTCTAACTATAACCCAGAGAATTTCTCTCCTTTTATGGGTAAATGCTCCTTCACCTTCAAGGATTGTTACTCCCCTTCCAATTTCTTTCAAAATCCTCTCAGCAATTTTCTTTCCTTTTCTGGTCACAATCATAATCTCAAAAGAAGAAGTTACGCCCATCAGGACCTGGTCTATAACAAAAGAGTTTATTATCACAGCAATTAATGAATATATACCTATTTCTTTACCAAAAGATATTCCTGCAAAGAGAGTAATTATAAAGTCTGTTATTAAAAGAGCCCATCCTGTTGAAAACCCTGTTAATTTATTAGCTATCATGGCTATTATATCTGTCCCACCTGTTGAGGCATTACGTGAGAGCACAATTCCTATACCTATTCCGGTTAGAAAGGCTCCAAATATCACCGCTACATTTGGGTTTCTTATCATCCATGTTGAAGGTATTATATAATAAAGGAGGTCAACGAAAATAGAGAGTATAATAGTCGAGTAAATGCTCCTTATACCAAAAGAACCTCCCATTATTTTGAAAGCAAGAAAAAACAGTATAAGATTGAAAAACAGCATTGTCAGACCAACAGGTACATGAATCAAATAATGGAGTATTGTGCTGAGTCCTGAGATTCCTCCTTCAACAAGTTTATTGGGAATAAGACACAGGTCAAGCCCCAGTGCAGTTAAAAAACTTCCCAGAGTAATGTAAATATAATCCTTTATACTTTTCATAAGTCTATTAAAATACATTTATTTTTATAAAATTTCAAGTGCCCTTACTGTAAGTTCACGCATCTCTTTGCTTTCACGCTCTCTTCCTTTTAAATTAAAATTCTTACCTGTATTTTTAATGAACCAATTTCCTCTTTGTTGGAAATTGAATAGCAAATTGAATTATAATTAAAAAAACATTTAAAGGAGCGAAGATAATGCTTAAACCAGGAAATAAAATACCTGATTTTGAAACTTTTGACCAGAAAGGAAGAAAGTTCAAGACAGAGGATTATAAAGGCAAGTATCTGGTTATTTACTTTTACCCCAAGGATATGACTTCTGGATGCACCAAGGAAGCAATTGAGTTTTCCAGGTATCTCAGTAGGCTTGAAGATATTGGAGTTGAAGTTTTCGGGATAAGCACTGACTCCACCCGCTCACACATGAGATTTGCAGAAAAATACAATATAAAGGTGCGATTGCTCTCCGATGAAGGTGGTGAGATATCTAAAAAATTCGGGGTTCTAAAAGAAGGCGGGAAAACAGCCATGCGAGTAACCTTTTTTGTAGGACCCGATGGGAAAATCCTCCATGTCTGGGATAAAGTTAGACCTGTTGGTCATGCCGAAGAGGTTTACAAAAAGGTAAGAGAAATTCTGAAAGGAAAGTAATTTGAGTTTGAACATAGGTATAATAGGGATTGGACACATTGCTCAGGTAGGTTATATTCCTGTTATAAAGAAGGAGAAAAATGTAAATCTCTATGCTTTTTGTGATATAGACGAACCCAAACTTTATAAGTTAAAAGAAATTCACGGTGTTCATAAGATTTATACTGACTTTGAAGAGCTTCTTTCAGACAAAGAACTTGATGCGGTTATAATAACCGCCCCGAATCATCTTCACACTCCTCTCGCAATTGCCTCCCTTGAATTCAAGAAACATGTTCTTCTGGAAAAACCTGTATGTTTAAACTCCATTGAAGCAGAACTCCTCCTTGAAAAAGAAAAAGAGCATAAAGGTATTCTTCTCATGCCTGTTATGAATCAGACTTTAAGACCCGATGTTCATAAAATGAAAGAAATGCTTGACAATGAAGTAATTGGCAGGGTTTATCATATAGAATGTGGGTATAGAAAAAAGAGATTTGAATTCGAAGATGCGGAATGGAAAGAGGAAAAGGAATCAGGAGGAGGTGTTTTGAATACTCAGGGAATTCAACTTATAGAGATTATTTACCATCTCTTTAAAAAGACACCTGAATACATAATTTCATCTCTTTATTATGAAGAGGAGGTTGAAAAGGAAGTTTTTTCATTTTTCAAAATAAATGATATATCAATAGATTTTGAAATAAAGTGGGACCCTGAATTTGTAAGAGACTATATGTATTTCAATGTATATGGTGATAAGGGGATATTATACCTGAATCCTTTTAAAATTGTCGAAAAAAGGTATGGTAAACTTCTTGATGTGAAACCTGAAATAGATGAAGAGGAGAGCTTTTTTAAAATATCTTTTTCAAGACAGGTCAAAAATTTCCTGAACTCAATAAAAGGTAAGGAAAAACCTTTATTCAGGACATCAGACGCCATAGAACTTGTAAAAATGATTGAAAGAATAAGAGAATCTTCAAAATAATGATTCTTGTTTTATTTTTGTTTGCTTTTTTTCTCGTGCTTTTTTCAGGACCTCCCTTTTATATGTGGTTCCTGTCCCTTTTTTTTCTCTTCCCATTATTTTTTATAATAGAAAAGAAAAAAGGATTCCTGGTATTTTTTCTGTTCGGTCTTCTCTATTATACATATCATCTTTTCTGGCTTATAAATCTATCAAACATAGTCCCTGAAATAAAATTTATCCTGCCTTTTGGTCTGCTGCTCTTAATACTGCTTGAATCAAGTTTGTTCGGAATATGCGGAACTTTAACAAAAAGATTCCTGAATTCACCTTTTTCTTTAATTTTAATACCTTCCTTTTTTACAGGACTTGAATTTTTCAGGACATTGTTTGAGATAGCATTCCCATGGTCTCCCTTTTATCTGTCATGGGTAAAAAATCTGCCAGGAATTCAGATAATAGAACTCACAGGCCCTTTTTTTATAACTTTTTTAATAGTGCTTCTAAATCTTTTATTCTACAAGTTCTTTAAAACAAAAGAGTTCCTTTACCTGATTTTCTTTTTGCTTGTTCCCACCATCAACCAGATTTACGGGCATTTAAGAATGAAAAGGCCTTTCCGGGGCGAAAGGGTAAAGGTCGCGATATACCAGCCAAACTTGAGCCTTTATCTTTCTTATAATCAGGAAATGGAAATGGGTTTTAAAGTTTATAAAGAACTTTCAGATAGTATAAAGGGTTTTAATCCTTACATTTCTCTGTGGTGTGAGTCTTCTGTACCAGGGAACCTGCTTTACAATCCTTTTGTATACAGTTATGTTAGAGAATTTGTAAAAACTCAAAGGACATATCTGTTTCTTGGTGCTCAGGATAGAGTTAAAGGAAAGGTTTACAACACAGTATTTTTGTTCTCTCCTCAGGGAGAGCTTCTTTCCAGGTATTATAAGATGAAGCTTGTGCCCTTTGGCGAGGCAATACCCTATGATGAGAAGTTTGAAATGTTAAGGAAAATAGATTTTGGTGAGGGTGATTTTTCAAGAGGCAAGTTGCTTGAGCCCATGAAGGCAGGCAAATATCTTTGTGGCACCCTTATATGCTATGAAAGCATTTTCCCGGAGATGTCAAGAATTCTTGTAAGAAAGGGAGCACAGGTTATTTTAAATTTGACCTCTGATGGATGGTATGGAAAAACACTGGGTCCTTTAGAACACAGGGACTTATTTGTTTTCAGGGCAGTGGAAACAAGGAGATACCTTTTAAGAAGTGCAAGAATGGGGATTTCCTGCGTTATAGACCCCTATGGTAGAGTGGTTGAGGAAAGAAAACTTTTTAAAAAAGGTGTAATAAAAACAATTATAAAAATGCCACCATGGAATTATAAAACGATTTATGTAAGGCTGGGAGATATAACAGGCTGGGCGAGCCTGGGCATTCTGGTTCTGGTTATGTTTTTTACCATAACATGGAAAATAACAGATAAATTCAGAAGAAAAAAGATAATCTAATAAAAAATAATTCTGACTATACTGTTAAATGTTCCACATACAAAAATAAGTTTTCAAATTGACTTTAAAAACTCATATAAGTAAAATATATAACTTTTTTAAGGAGAGATAATATGAATAAAGGGGAAAAGTTGTTTAATGAAGGTAAAAGATTGTATGAAAAAGGAAGGGTGTGGGAGGCAATTCCAAAATTAAAGGAAGCAATAAAACATCATCCTGATTATGCGGATTATCACAATCTACTGGGTCTTTGCTATTATACTGCCGGTCTTTTTAAGGATGCAATAAAAAGTTATGAAAAAGCACTTAAAATAAATCCGGATTATATTGAGGCAAATGTTAATATGGCAATTGTTTTGAATGATGTAGGAGATTTTGAAAGAGCATCCAGATTTTATGAAAAGGCAGCCCTTCTTGAAAAAGGTATTGGGGGTATCCCTCAAACTATAAAGAACAACCTTGCAAATACATATAAAAAACTGGGAGATATGTATTTAGAAATAGGCGAATATGATAAGGCAGAGGAGGAATACAAGAAGGCAATAGAAATTGCACCCATGTTTATTGATATAAAAACCTCACTTGCACTTACTCTTTTACAAAAGAAAAGCTATAAAGAAGCCGAAAAAAATCTTAAGGAAGTGCTTGACGCAAATCCAAAGTATAAAAAAGCATTCACCCTTCTTGGACTACTCTATTACAAAAAGGGAGAAAAAGATAAAGCAAGGAAGATATGGTCAGAACTTCTGAAAGAGTACCCTGATGACGTTAAATTAAAAACTTATTTAAAAATGGTAGAAAAGGAGGTAAAATAGATGGGAGTTAGAGAAACCCTTAATCTTCCCAGAACCGACTTCTCAATGAAGGCAAATCTTGCCAGAAGGGAAAAGGAAATCATAGATTACTGGGATAAGAATAAAATATATCACAAACTTCTTGAAAAAAAGAACAAAGGAATATTTATTCTTCATGATGGTCCTCCTTATTCCAATGAACATATACACCTGGGAACCGCTATGAATAAAATTCTGAAAGATATAATAGTTAAATTCAATTTCCTCAAGGGATATAAATCTCCCTATGTCCCGGGATGGGACAATCATGGTATGCCTATAGAAAACAAGGTGGTTCAGAGTGACCCTGAGCTTTCAGAGATCGTTAGAGACCCCGGGAATCTTAAAAAGGTTGAAGTTAAGAAAATAATAAGGGAAAAAAGCAGAGAATACGCTAAAAAATGGACAGAAATTCAAAAAGATGAATTCAAAAGGCTTTTGTGTATAGGTGAATGGGAAAACCCCTATATCACAATGGACCCTGCTTATGAAGCAGAGGAATTGAGATTTTTTTCTGAACTTGTAAGAAAGGGATATATATATAGAAGCTTTATGCCAGTTCATTTTTGTGCCCATTGTCATACTGTTCTTGCAATGGCTGAAATTGAATACAAAGATAAAGAGTCTCCTTCCCTTTACTTTTCAATGAATTTCAATAAAGACAGTTCAGAACCTTTTGATGAGGATTCAGAAATACTCGTATGGACAACAACTCCCTGGACAATAATCTCCAATCTCGGTCTCGCCTTTAACCCCAATTTTAACTATGTAGAAGTTATAGCTGATGGAAAAAAGTTTATTCTTGCGGAACTTACCCTTGACAGGGTGAAAGAGGAGCTTGGCTGGGAAAATGTGCAAATATTAAGAAGAGAAAAAGGAGACATTTTTGAAGGAAAGGAGTTTATCCATCCATTCTTTGATAGAATATCAAAGGGGATTCTTGCAGATTTTGTAACCTATGATACAGGCTCCGGTGTTGTCCATATAGCACCGGGACACGGTAAAGAAGACTTTGAAGTCGGAATGAAGTATAAACTGGGCATTATTTCACCTCTTGATGACAGCGGAAGATTCACTGAAGAAGCAGGCAGGCTTTTTAAAGGACTCACAACCGATGAAGCATCTTTAAAAGTGGTAGATGTTCTGAAAGAAAGAGGAAAGCTTCTCCAGTTCTCAAAAATCCTGCATATTTATCCCCATTGCTGGAGATGTAAAAATCCTCTTATTTTTAAAGCAACATCCCAGTGGTTCTTATCTGTTGAGCATCTTGATTTAAGAAAAAGAGCACTCTCTGAGATAGAGAATATTAAATGGGTCCCAAAAAACAGTATAAACAGAATAACTCCTGCTGTTGCTGAAAGACCTGACTGGTGCATCTCAAGACAGAGAGCATGGGGTGTATTTATACCCGCACTCAGATGCAAAAAATGTGGAAATGTATTTCTTGATGCAGATGTAATTGATAAACTTGCTGAAAGGGTTGAAAAGGAAACATGTGATGCATGGTTAAATCACGATTTAAAGGAGTTTACAACCGAGAAAACAGAATGCAACAAATGTCATTCAAAAGAACTTGAAAAGGAGTTTGATATTCTCGATGTCTGGATTGATTCGGGCTTAACAAGTCTGATAGTTTTAAAACACAGGAATTTACCATGGCCATCTGATGTCTACATTGAAGGTCCTGACCAGCACAGGGGATGGTTCAATGCAAGTCTTGTGCTTGGTGTTGCTCTTAAAGGGAAAAGTCCTTATAAAATCTGTATAACTCATGGATGGACACTGGATGAACAGGGCAGAGCGATGCACAAGTCCCTTGGAAATGTTATAGACCCCATGGAATTTGCAGGTAAATACGGTGCTGAAATCCTGAGAATATGGGCAGGCTCTTCTGAATATACTCAGGATGTTAAATTATCTGATGAAATACTTGAAAGAACTGTTGAAGCATACAGAAAGATAAGAAACACCTACAGGTTTATACTCGGGAACCTTCAGGATTTTGACCCTGAAAAAGATTCTGTCAATTTTGATGAAATGCTACCTTTTGATAAATACATACTGTCCCTGCTTAAACTAAAAAGAGATAAATGGATTGAAAACTATGAAAATTTTGAGTTTCACAAATTTTTCAAAGATTACTACAACTTCTGTGTGGTGGAACTCTCTTCCTTTTATCTTGATGCTTTAAAGGACAGGCTCTATGTTTCTTCCAAATCATCGAGAGAAAGAAGGAGTGCTCAGACAGCCCTGTATATTTTATTGAAAGAACTCCTTATATTTGCCTCACCAATTCTGAGTTTTACCTGTGAAGAAGCCTATTTAAAAATGCCGGGCTTAAAGCAGGAAAGTGTATTTCTGGAAGAATTTGAAGAGTTTAAGTTTTACAGTGAAGAGATAGTAAAGGACTTTGAAGAAATAAAAAAGATAAGGGAGCTCGTATTAAAAGGACTCGAAAATACAAGACAGAAAGATATCGTTGGAAGTTCTCTTGAATCAAACCTTTACTTTGAAGGAAACACAAAAATTCTTGAGAATTATCGGGATTATCTCAAGGAAATTTTTATTGTATCAGATGTGTTTTTTGAGAAACCTGACAAATTTGAAGAATTTCTTGAAGATGAGGACACAAAGATTAAGGTATATGTGACAAAGGCAAGAGGCGAAAAGTGCAAAAGATGCTGGATGTATTCTGAAGATATTAAAGATGACAATGAATTTGGTAAATTATGTCCCAGATGTTACAATGTTGTAAAACAAATAAGGGGGGTTAATGCATGAAAAAACCCTGAAACAGTTGAAGAAAAAACTAATACAAGAAAAAGAAAGACTTTTGAAAATCCTTAAAAAAAATGAGCAGAAACTTAAAGAAGATATATTTGATAAAACAGGGGATAGAAAATTTTCCTATCATCTTGCGGATATGGCTACTGATGAGGGGTTTCTGGAAGAAATATCAATCCGTGCCTCTCATGCCCACAGAAGACTTAAAGAAGTTGAAGAAGCACTTGCAAGGATAGAAAGGGAAGAGTACGGTTTTTGTTTAAAGTGTGCGAAAAACATAGAAGTTTCCAGATTAAGGGCGGTGCCCTATGCAAAATATTGTATCAAATGCCAGGAAGAGATTGAAAGAAAAAGCGGATTTATCTCTTAAGAAATTTTTAATCTTCTTGGGGACAGGCATATTTGTAATTTTAGTTGACCAGACTTTAAAATTTTTAGTAGCAGGTAAACTCAATTACGGTGAGCCTTTGAAAGTTATGGGAGATTATATATGGTTGACATATATAAAAAATCCTTATGGAGTGTGGGGGATTTCATTCCCGAAATGGTTTCCCTATGAACTTGTTGCCTTAATAATAATAGTTATCCTTATACTCTTCGTTATTTTTGAAAAAAAGAAAGTTTATATTTTTCCTTACGCACTTCTTTTTGGAGGGGCAATTGGAAACCTTGCAGACAGAATAAGATTGAGGGCTGTAATTGATTTCATAGATGTTGGGGTTTCAAAAAGCCTTAGATGGCCTGTTTTCAACTTTGCGGATTCCTGCATCACTATAGGGATAATTTTACTTTTTATCATTCCTTTCTTTGAGAGGAAAAAATGAATATCCTGTTATTATTTTTAGCCGGTCTCTGGATTCAGGATTCCCTTGAGAATAAACTTATCTCTACTTACATAAGAGACTCAACAAAGCTTGCTTTTGAAGAATACTATATTGAATATAAAGGGACAAAGGGTCTTGTCCACAATGTAGAAGTAAGAAATATTGAAGATTTAATGGCAAAAAGTGAAGAAAGTGCAGAGCAAGAAGTTATCCATAAAATTGTTAAAGACAGTGTTTTTAAAGAGTCTCTTGAAGAAACAGGCGGGCTTATTCCTGAAATTGACATACCCATTCCCATACCAAAAGTCCTCGGGATAGGAGAGGGTGCCAATATAAAAATTTCAGGTTCCCAGGACATATCTTTTGGAGTCAGAAAGGACCTTTATAAAGACCCCACTCAAGTAACTGAAAAAGCCTCTAATTTGCCTCAGTTTGAGATGCACCAGAAATTAAGAGTAAATACTACGGGAACCATAGGCAGAAAAATAAAAGTTATACTTGACCATGATTCTGAAAGAGAAGCCCAGTATAAAAACACTGTAAAACTACAGTATCAGGGAGATGAAGATGAAATAATTCAGTTAATTGAAGCGGGAAATACAAAATTTGACCTCGGAGGCTCTGCTGGTGCGGGTGGTAAGGGTCTTTTTGGAATAAAAGGAGTGGCACAGCTTGGTCCTTTATCCCTTGAAGGTGTTCTTTCAAGGGAGCAGGGACAGGCAAAAAAGGTTACAAAAAGCCCAACATTTGCAAAAGAGGATACCCTTTCAGATGAAAATTTTGTAAGAGGGGTATTTTTTAAAATACCTGTTCCCCCGGGTGATACAATAGATACATTATGGGTGTTTTATGATGACGCTGATTATTATAACACAAATGGGAAAAACAGAGTATTTCTCTTTTTGCACCCTCAGAATCCTGATTCGTTTGTTGACACCCTTGCATATTTTAAACTACTGGAATATAAAACTGACTGGGATTTTATAAGCATATATAAAGACAGGATACAACTTTTCTCTGAGACAATTGAAGGTAACAAACAACTTGCTGTTGCCTATGTTACAAAATCAGGTTTAAAAGTAGGCTCTTTCAGAGATACAACTAACCCTGATACCCTTTTGCTTGTTAGAATGAGGGGTATAAAAGACTATACTGATTCTACATGGTGGAATGAGTTAAGAAATGTTTACTATCTTGGAACAAATATTGAGTATGTAAAAATTTACAGGTCAACAACGAGTGAACAGCTCTTATCCTATGACGAGAATAACAGAAACATAATGAAAACCCTGGGGATTGATAGTGATGAGGATGGTAATGTAGACGGTATAATAAAAGTAAACGGTGAAGATTTTACGCCCTTGCAGGGACCCTATCTGGTATTTCCTCAGGAAATGCCCTTTGCAATCGATTCTTTGAATCCGAGAGATACAATCATATACATGTATTCAGATGACCAGTATAACAACTATCAGAATGAGGGTTATGGTAAGTATAAAATCGTTTTCAAATCCCAGAGAAGAGAGGATAAAATCCAATTAGACTTCGGAATTCTTGAAGGTTCAGAGAAAATAACATTTGGTGGAGAACTCTGGCAGAGAGGAAAAGACTACCAGATAGATTATACCACAGGCGAGCTCACAATCCTGAACCCATCTTATTTCAATGAGGTTACAAAGAACCTTGAAATAGATTATGAGGTGGGTCAGATACTTCAGTTAAAACAGAGAAGCCTTCTCGGATTTAAGGCAAACTATGACATGGGCAAGTTTTTGACAATGGAAAATATCTTTGTTATGAGAATGGAATCAAGTGTTGACAAAAGACCCAGACTTGGCGAAGAGCCTGTTAGAATGGGACAGTATACAATGAATTTGAAGTCTGTTTTCAACCCCAACATTTTAACCGAATGGGCGGATAAATTGCCCCTTGTAAAGACTGATAAAGAATCAGAAATAAGTTTTAATGTTACATACAACCAATCCCTCCCCAATCCAAATATCTACGGGACAGCATATATTGATGACATGGAATCAACCGAGCAGAGTTTTGAACTCCCTATCTCTTACAGATGGTGGCAGAGAGGAGCCCCCCCTCCCGGTTATTCTCTGGATAAGCTGTGTAAAAAACTTATATGGTCAACAAGAAGTGATACGGTTAAAAAAAGAGATATAAATCCTGACATTCCCAAGGAGGAACAGAATGACCCTGTGAGTGCAATGCTGGTAACTTTTAGACCCTTAAACGGAGACCCTGATGAGTGGGCTTCCCTTCACACTCTTATTTCACCTGAAGGGTTTGATTTTTCAAAATACGATTATATTGAAGTGGTTGTTAAAGGCGATAATGGACTTATGGGTATAGACCTTGCAACAAGCATGAACGAGAATTCTTTCTGGAGAGACAAAAACGATAGTTTAAGGGGAGACCCGGATAAGCTTGAGTCTGAGGATATTAACCCACCAAACGGTCAGCTTGAAGCAGATGAAGATGTGGGGCTCGATGGGGTTAAAGGCAATGATAGTGAAAACAAACCAGGTGATGATGGCAATGATGACTGGGGTGATGATGCAGAACATGTGAATGGAACAGAGCTTAATGGAAGACTTGACAGAGAGGACCTTGATGGTGACGGAAGGGTTGATGAGCCTGATAATCTTGTGGAATATATCATAGACCTTGAAAATGATGTGCCTGAGTATACAAGCCCGTCAAATTTTAAAATTTATAGAATCTATTTAAGAGACACATCGGATATTGACACTGTTGTTGGAGAACCTGATTTTAAAAATATTAAATTTGCAAGAATATGGTTTTCAGATTTTACCCGGGAAGATACTGTTATAATTGTGTCAATAAAGGTAATTGGAAACAGATATATAAAAGACGGGATATTCATGACAGGCAAGAAAAAGATACCAGTTGATACGCTTACAGAAAAATTTGCTGTTACAACATATAATAATAAAGACCACGGCACAATATACGACCCTCCTCCTATAAAGCTTTATAGAGACCCTCAAACAGGAAATATTGAAAGAGAGGCATCTCTTGTTTTAAAGTTTGAAAATTTGAAAAATACTCACCTTGCAAGAGCAACAAGGTTGAATTACAAGCCCGAAAATCTACTTGCAGATTACAGAAGTATGAAGTTCTGGGTAAAGGTTAATGAATTAAACACCTCTCAATTAAAATACCTTGTTATCAGATTTTACAGTGGGAATGACACAACCAACTATTATGAGTTTAGATGCTCCCCTCCATCGGGAAGATGGGTAAACATAGAAATTGACCCTTTGAAATTCCTTGAAACAAAAAAGATAAGACCCGAGCAGGATATGGAAAAAATTTATCAGAACCCTTATGAACCATCCTATCTGGTCAAGGGAAATCCCAATCTACAGAATGTTTCAAGGTATTCCTTTGGAATTCTAAATTTAACAGGTGAGAATATTACAGGTGAGGTCTGGATTGATGAATTCAGAGCAGGCAAACCTTTGAGAAAAACCGCTTACAAATTAAACACATCTTTTAAAACCCAGGTTGCAGACCTTTTGACCCTGAATTTAAGATATGAGAATTTTCAGGCAGACTTCAGAGATTTAAATTACCAGCCAGGAACAGGGATAAGTTCAAATTCCACTCATCATCTTTATGATTTCAGTTCTTCATTAAATCTCAATAAATTTATACCCGCAGAGGGCTTTAGCATACCCCTGACCTTTGGATATAAAAGAACCTTTGAGTTTCCAAAATATATGCCCGCTTCAGATATTATACTCAACCCCTCTGAAAGCAAGGACCAGAAAAGCGACAGAATGGAAAGAAGTGTTTCTCTTAATTTTTCAAAATCAGGTTCAAAAAATAAAATTCTTCAATATACCCTTGACAGGTGGACTTTCGGTTTTTTAAGAAGCGAGAATTATAGAAAAGACCCTTTAAATCTTGACACCCTGACAAGTTTTAATGCCCAGACTGGCTATTCTCTTGCAATTCCCTTCAGGGGCTTTAAAATTATGGGACAGGAGATAAACCCTTTCCCTTCGAACCTTGGAACATCTTTTAAATATACATCTTCAAGACAGAAAAGATATTCCTTTCAGGATACATCTTATGTAATGGATACCAACATTAAAAATCTTGTGGGAAATTCCAATTATTCAATATCATTCAGACCATTGAGAAGCATAAATCTTGATTATTCCAGCACCCAGAATTATGACTTAAAAAGGAAAAAAATAACTGACAGGTGGTGGGGTGAGATGAACAACTATTCCCAGAATTTTTCTTTTGGCTACAGACCTGTTCTGCCTTCAATTTTTAAGATTATGATAAACTCCTTTTCCTTTACCTATAACGGCAATTTTAATGCTTCAAAAAATACAAATGTGAGCGACACCGTTTTAAAGGTTCCATGGAGCACGGTTTCATCAAATGGCTCCTATAATTTTCAGGGTATAGTTGATATTACAGGTGTTATAAATAAGATAATATCATGGGCAAGACCCGAAGCAAAGGAAGGATTCAAGGTTTTAAGGAGTATAAATCCTGTTAATCTTGGATACAAAAAAACCCTTCAATCCACTTATTATGACCTGACAAATCTGCCCGGATATCCTTACAGATTTGGATTTAAACATGAAATTCCCTTTGATTCAACCTCGCCCTATGCAACAGGTAACACAATAACTGATATGAGAAATTTCAATGCCTCAACAGGTTTTACCATTGATATATTTGATTTTAATACAAGTTATCAGAACACTGACAGAATAACAAAACCCTTTAATTCCCCTTCTACAAAAACCAACACTCTTGAATTCCCCTCACTAACTCTGAGTATTGCATCCCTCCACATGAAATTCCCTGGATTAAAGAAATTTCTTAGCTCTTTGAGTTTCCAATCAGGTTATACAAGACAGAAAGAAAAAAGCGAAACTTTTACCTCTGTGAACATAAACAACTCAAATAATTTCTCCCCTCTTCTTAACTTCCAGGGTAGATTGAGAAGCGGGATTGGTTTTAACCTTTCTTACAGCTACAATAAATCAGAAGGTGAGAATAGAACCCAGACAGCAAGTTTTAAGACATCAGGCTATACAAAAACAATAATGGGCTCTGTTGATTTCTCTTACAGCAATCCAAAGGGCATAAAGCTTCCCTTTATGAAAGGCAGTATTTTAAAACTCAAGAGCCAGCTGAATGTTACCTTAAGGCTCTCACTTACAGAAAACAGGCAAGCAACAGGTAATGTTACAAATCATAATCAATCTCAAAACTTTACCGTTGACCTGAACTATGCTCTGACAAAGGATATAACAGGCAGTGGCTCAATCCAGTATGTCAAAAATATTGACAAGGTGAGAAAAGTTGAAACAGGTGATTTAAGAATACTTGTCGGTGTTTCATTTAAATTCTGATGAAAATAGAAAGATATATTAAATTATGGATAGAGGAGGACATAGGAAAGGGGGATATAACAACTGACGGAGTTATTGAAAAAGATTTTGATGCAAAAGGCACAATTTTCTCAAAAGAGAACGGTGTTCTGGCAGGAGGAATTTTTATACCTGAAATACTTAAAAAATTTGGAGAGTTTCAGGTAAAATTTTTTAAAAAGGATGGGGAAGAATTTAAAAAACATCAGAATCTAATAGAAGTAAAAGGTTCTGCAAAGGGAATTTTGAAGTCCGAAAGACTGATTTTAAATTTACTGATGAGATTAAGCGGTATAGCAACTTTTACAAGAAAATTTGTTAAAGCACTTGAAGGAACAAAGATTAAAATTCTTGATACAAGAAAAACAACACCGGGCTTAAGGATTTTTGAAAAATATGCCGTGAAAGCAGGAGGCGGAACAAATCACAGGATGGGACTTGACTCAGGAATTTTAATCAAGGATAACCATATACTACTCGCAGGGGGTATAGAAGAAGCACTTTTAAAAATGAAAAAAAACAGACCCGCTGGAATGAAAATAGAGATAGAGGTAAAAAATCCTGATGAAGTTAAAAAGGCAATTGAACACGGTGCAGATATTATTCTTCTTGACAATATGAATATTGAGGAAATAAAGGAAGCGGTGAAAATATCAAAGGGCAGGTGTGAAATAGAGGTCTCGGGTGGTGTAAACATTAATAATATTGAAGATTATAAAAACCTTGATATAGATTATATTTCCTCAGGTGCATTAACCCATTCTGCAAAATGGATAGACTTATCAATGAAAGTAGAGCGTGTTTAAATTTGTCTTCTTATTTGACAAATTCTTTCAAATTTTGTATAATTAAAATGTGAATAAATATAGAATTTTGATATTTTTCCTGTCTTTAATCCTTGTCATAGGTGTTCTGGGTGCTGTTTATTACTTCTATCCTGCAAAGGAAAAAGCAAAGAGCAATGAACAGGAGGTTTTAAATTCCTATAAATTAACCGCACAACTCATATCCAGAATAATCACAGACCCTGTTATTGATGAGCTCACCGAAACAATAATGAGCGGTATAAAAATAATGGAAAAGGACAAAAAAATTTCCTATCTCGTGGTCCTGAATCCGGATGGAAAAATTCTTGCCTCTTTAAAACCTCAGGAAGTTGGCAAAAAGTTCAATACCATCTATAAATTCTCAATGCTCAAAGATTTAAATTCTGTTACAAAAGACATGGGCACGGTCACCGAGATAGGGGTTCCTGTGGTATTCAGAACCGGAAACAAGGATATAAAGGTGGGTGAACTGCATATGGGTATAAAAAAAGCCGGCACAGGCTCGGGTTTACCAATGGACTTTCTTATAAAAGTCGGTGGTGTCGGGGCTCTGTTATTCATAATTGTCCTTATTCTAACCCAGGCTCTTGTTTTTTCAGGCCTTCAAAGGCAGTTTGCGGTATACGAGCGAGAACACAGAGCAATGGTCAGCCTCGATGCAATCAAAAAGGAAAGAGAAAAGGTTGAAAAAGAAATAGAAAAGTTAAACAATCAGAAATTAAAGGCAGAACAGGAAATTGAGAAACTTAAAGAAGAAATTGAACAGAAAAGAAAAGAACTCGAGGAATCTGAGATAGGTGAGATGGTTAAAGAGCTTGAAAACAAAAAAGATGAACTTGAAAAGAAAGTGGCAGAGTTAAAAGAGGAAGAAGAGAAACTCAGAGAAGGTATAGAACTCAAGAGGATGGAACAGGAAGAGATAAAGAAAAGGCTTGATGTAATAAGAGAAAAGATGAAAAAGATTATGGAAGGATAATTATCTTAACCACCTCGTTGTTTTTCCTTATAAATCCGACACCCTTTAAACTCTTATTTAACTTTCCTGAGAGGTCAAGAACCCTGTCTCTGGATTTTACATTATGTAAGGCAATGATACTTTTCCTTTTTTTCACATTTGAGCTTCTATATGCAAATTCTTTTACATTCTGCAGGTTTGAAAGAAAATAGAAATTGCCTCTTTCTTCTGTCCAGTTCGTAATTGTAATATCATAGTTTGCAGGGTATGTGCAGTTAATCAAAAATGTGTCATTATCCAGTGTTATATCATTATTTATTGACACCCAGCCTGATTCAAGGGAATAAGTATAGAAATTCAGTGGAATAGTATAATTAATTCCTGAATCTATCTTAATTACAGATGTAATTTCGCACAAATTCCTTTTTTTCAATGTGTAAACAGGTTCGTCCTGTCCCCTTATAAAAGTATCTGTAAAGGAAAACCAGCTCTGGTCAATTTCTGTAAATGTTACCTTCTCACATACAAGGTTATAGGGATTTGAAGGTGCCCATTCCCAGTCAGGCACATCGTGAAAACTACCGTTCAAATTCTCAAAAATCACAAGAGGTTCCCACCAGCCCCCTGCTCCCATATCCAGGTCACCATCATAATCAACATCACACAGAGAAACAGTTGAATAATAAGCTTTTGAATCGTCCAGTGTATAATCGGGTATTGTATCGGGAAACCCATTTTGATTCAAATAAATCTTTAAATTACTGCTGCCTGAAATCTGACCGTTATTTGCAAAAATAAGGTCCGGATATCCGTTCCCATCAATATCACCCGCATCAACCTGTATTGAGCCTTCTGAGTCATAAGATTGCCATGAAGGTATTGTCTCAAGCACACCGAAGTTGTTATAAAAAATCAAATTTTTTTCACCATCGCAGGCAACAACCAGGTCAAGCCATCCGTCTCTGTTAATGTCACAGAACAGAACATCATAGGCATAATACTGGTAAGCAGATTTCCAGTAAGGTAAATCCTGTATCACGCCCTGATTGTTTTTATAAATCTTTATGTATTCTCTTATATTATTATATCTTTCACCTCCTGCAATTGCAATTTCAGAGTATCCATCTCCATCAATATCACCAAAATCACAGGAAAAATTATATGTGCTATCAAGGGATTCCCAGAAAGTGTTTGGTTCAGGATTTCCGTTTAAATTTCTGTAAATAACAACATTTCCTGGTTCACTAAATCCTGCGGGGCCTAAATAATTGCTGATCGCAAAATCAGGATAACCATCATTATTAAAATCACTTATTGAAAGATGCCCTGAATACTCATTATCACCTGAAAGCCATGAAGGAGAAGTTTCAATGCTTCCATTCTGATTAAAATAAATTGCATTCCTTTCCCTCTCCATATCATTACCATTTGAGACCACAAAATCCATATATCCATCTTTGTCTATGTCACAGAATCCTCCACCTGTTGAGTAAAATCCTGAATTTGATTCCCAGTCAGGAGAACTTCCATAAGGCACAATCAAAACAAAAAATAAGATTAATCCTGTCATAATGAACTTAATTATAATGCCTTAAAGGTAACAGGTTGCAAAAGTAAAAGACAAATACAGGAAATGCCAGAAACATAAAATTCAACAATAAAATCGCATGATCACAGGTTTATACAAAAATCAGAGTTTTTCTGAAAGGAAAAAAACACTATGTCTATTCAATGAACTTTCTGATAATACAACCTGTGGATTGAAAAGCAGAAACACAGTATATTATAATAATTTTATGATTTTACAGATTTTTATATTTTCCCTTTTCTGGGTTCAGACCGACTGGTCAGGTGGGGAGGGGCAAAGTATATGGCAGGATTCAACTAAATATTTAAATGGCCATAAAATTGATGTTAAATCTCCGAAAGGAAAATTAAAACCAGGGACAGGGGGATTTTATAAAAATATGGATTTTTCAGGATATGGAACAGGAAGTATTAGTGCTTTGAATTACATTTCAGAGGACAGTTCATTGTATATTTCAGGAAATTTTTCAGGTAGAGGCTATGTTTTTAGATATGATTTAAGAAATCAAAATCTTGATACTATATTTGATATGCAAAATGTCACTGTAAACAACATTGGAAAAGACAATTATTATTACTTTGTGTATGGAAAAGACCAGTATGGAAGGGGTGCCTATTACTACACCCTGATTGATACCTTTAACTGGCAATATAGATATACCGATGAATGGGATATAACAAATTTCTTTTTTTCTTCTTATTCTTATAGATATTATTTTTCCACCTATAGATACGATAGAATTTATTATGGAACAGATATATCAGATCTTTCTTCTTATTTAAATTTGCCCTATGCCTACGGAGTATATTCTTATATCTTTAAAACAAAAAATAATACACTCCTTGCCTTTACCCGAAACATTTATCTCCACTATGCTCTTAACGAAAACATTTCAAACTTCATAACCTATGCAGATACCCTTGAAGGTTCTTATGTTAAAAAAATATGTGAGGATGAGGATTCTGTTATTTATGCAATTTCAGAGGGTTCTTCAAAACTCTTCCGTTCCTTTAATGGAGGTATAAAATTTCCTGATTCCCTGTGGATTGATTTTGGTTATCCTTTAACAGATATTTATTCTGCAAAATCAGGCTTATTTTTAATCGTTGATGAAAAATACATTTTAAAATCCTTTGACCACGGAGAAAACTGGGATACGGTATTTGTATTTCCCCAGAATAAAAAACCTAACAGCATAGTTGAAACAGATGATTACAGAATTTTTATAAGCACAAGGGCTGATTCCCCTTTTGTTTATGAAAATTACTGGTCAGATTATTCATATCTTGAATCTTCTGTTTTTCAGCCTTTATCCGAGAGTATAACAGGCGGGGTTATATGGGGAAGGGTTTTCTTTACAGATTCATTAACCCCTAATTCTTCTGTAAAGGTAAAAGTAAGGACTGATACTCTGCCTGATATGAGCACTGCCACACCCTGGGAAAACTGTATCCCTGTTACAAACAGTGACTCTCTTTTAAATTACCCCTCTGTAAAGAACGGGCAAAGATACATTCAATACAGGATAGAATTTTATTCAAGCGATTCTCTTGAAAGACCCTGTTTTGATGAAATAAAAATAGAATATGAAATAGACACCACAGGTCCTTATATAATTTCTGCTAAGGCAAGAGATGGGGGAGGACAGCAGAACGGATATGAAAACGATGATTACATTGAAATAGTGTTTTCAGAAAAAATAGATACTTCATTAATTATAAATCAGTCAAACATTGATTCTCTTTTTATCCTTTCAGGAAATCACCATTTTTCTCCCTTTGATTCAGTTGTCTGGAAAGGTGAAAGGGAAACACTTTTAATTTTTATGGGAAACCCAAGACCCGATATACCCGTACCCGGCGATACAATAACACTCTCAGATAAAGTAAAAGATTTATGCGGAAATCCAGGTTATGGTTGGATTATAATCACCGGTTCCTACGACGATATTTATCCGCCTATTGTTCAGGGAGTTCTCACCGATGGACAGGTTCTGGATGACGGTATAGACCCTGATGATACTCTTTATTTTTATTTTTCAGAGGTAACAAATACCCCTTATCTTCCGCCTGATACCTTTGAAATATATTTTGACCTGCTCGGTAAATCATGGAATAATCAGAATGTGAGTCTGAATACAATTACATGGAAAAATGAATCAACATTGTGTGTTACATTTTCGGGTTCAGGATTACCCTCCTTTTTCCCGGGTGATTCTGTCCATATATCTGGAAAAGTGGGTGATTTAAACGGAAATATATGCGATACGACTATCTATCTTACAGGTAGTTATGATTTAAAATCTCCTGAAATATATTCCGCAATTTTTTATGACTATCCGCCCTATGGGACATCTCCAAACTCTTCCTATGACCATTTTATTTTAGAATTTGACGAAAAAACAAATAAACCTTTGATAGATTCCTCGAATATTGATTCAATTCTCAAATTATCATCCTTTCATTCATGGCTTTCAGGTGATGGTAAAATTGAATCAGTAGAATGGTTTGGTGATTCAATCCTTTATATTCATCCCTCATCACAGGGAGGTTATCCAGATGTTTCAGAAGGAGATACAATATACCCGGATTCAGTCACAATAAAGGACATTTTTGGTAATACTCTATTTAAACCAGAAGTTATAGTAAGATATGTGAAAGTAGAGGAACAAGGGGGAAACCTTTCTTTTTTAAAAATAGAGAAAAATATTCTCATTCTATTTCTAAATGAACAGAAGGAGATAAAAATAAATATATTTGATATTGCGGGAAGAAAGATTCTGGATAAAAAATACCTTTTATCTCCTGGTATCCACAAGATAAATTTATTAAAAAATTTCAAAAAAGGAATTTATTTTGTTGAAATCCTTGTAGAAAAAAAACAAAAATTCAAACTTTTAAAATTTAAATAATCAACAAATCCTCCCCTCTTAATGGGGAAAATTAAGTTAAAACTCAAAAGTTAAAAGTCAAAACTAAAAAGTGAAAAGGCCTTATCCACCTTGATAAAAAAAATCAACTAACAAACCTTCCTCCCCCTTAATGGGGAAAATTATCCAACAAACTTTCCTCCCCCTTGATGGGGGAGGACAAAGGAGGGGGTGAAAAAACCTGTAATCTCATATAAAAATCTAACTTTCTTATTCCAATTAGATTTTTGATGAGACAACTCGTTGAATTGAAAACATTGGTTCTTTTAATTTATAATTATTGTAAATTTTTAAAAAGCGCGGGAAAACATTAATTTTTCAATATGCAAAGTAAAAACTATGGATTATAGACAAGGAGTATTTAATAAAAAATAAAGAACTTTTAAAAAGAAAACAGGATACATGACATTACCTTTTATAGATTATTATGAGATATTCAAAAAATTCAACGAATTAAAAATAGATTATTTTGTGGTAGGTGGAATAGCAGTAAATTTACACGGTGTCCCGAGAATGACCTATGATATTGACATAATGGTCAAGTTAAATAAAAAAAATTTATCAAAATTTATTGACCAGCTTTTAAAATGGGGATATAAATTAAAAATTCCCGTAAAACCTCTTGAACTGCTGAATATAAAGAAATTAAAAAGATGGATAAAAGAAAAAAATATGAAGACAATAAATTTTTATAATGAAAAAGAACCTCTTGCAGAGATAGGCATTGTTCTTGCTTCACCTATTCCCTATGAAAAATTGAAATTGAATTCAATCTATGTGAAACTGGGGGACGAAAAAATACCTGTGATAGGACTTAGAGATTTGATTTATATAAAATCAAAAACCGGAAGGAGACAGGATAAAGCTGATGTGGAAAGTTTAAAAAAGCTTTTGAAACACAATGAATAAAAAAGATAAAGGATTTTATTATTATTTAACCAAAAAACAAATAAAGGAATATTTAAAATGGAGCATTGAAAGGCGACTTAAATGGCTTTATCTGGGAAATTTAATGAGAAAATCCCTGCCCGAGAAAATAAAAGAAATTCATGAAAAATTCAGAAAAGGAGAGATTTAAGATAAAGCATTTAAAAAAATACATAATTAAAGAAATATTAGAATGCAGTGATAGAAAAAGTATAAAATGGCTTTTATATACAAAAGTGCAAGGATAATTTTTTACAAAAGGATGAGTTAAAATAGTTATAAAATACTCTTATGATAACACTGATTATCCCTGAAGCCTATAACAGTGTAGGTGGCATTCAAAAATATAACAGAAACATAATAGAAGTCCTGATACAGGAACATACAAAATCCACTGTGTTGAGTTTAAATGACAAAACAAATTTCCAGAAGGGCACAGTTAAGTTTAAAGGATTTCAGAGAAGTAAAATAAAATTTTTCATCTTTTCAATTTTATATTCTTTAAAAAACAAAAAAATAGTAATAGGTCATTTAAATTTCCTGCTCCTTGCTCTTTTTATCAAAATTTTTAATCCCTTTTCAAAAATATTTTTAATTCTATATGGCATAGAATGCTGGAAGAAATTAAGTTTACTTGAGAAAGTTCCTGCAAAACTTGTTGATGAATATATCTCTATCAGTAATTTTTCAAAAACAAAATTTTTAGAATTAAATACCTTTTTAAAAAATAAAAAAAATTCTATACTTCATCCATGTATAGATTTTGATAAAAAAATAGATGAATCAGAAAACCTTCCTTCAGGAAAAATAATATTATCGGTCTCCCGTCTTGCAAAGAGTGAGAAATATAAAGGAATAGAAAATGTCATAAAAGTTATGCCAGAGATTTTAAAAGAAATTCCTGATGCATATTATGTAATAATTGGAGATGGTGATGATAGAGAAAATCTTGAAAAATTATCAGAAAAGTTAAATATTAAAGACAGGGTAATTTTTAAAGGTTTCTTACCGGATGAAAAACTAAATTTTTATTATAAAAACTGTAATTTATTTATTTTGCCTTCAAAAAAGGAAGGATTTGGAATAGTATTTTTAGAAGCCCTCTCTTCTGGAAAACCTGTAATTGCGGGCAATAAAGACGGCTCTAAGGAAGCCCTTTTAAACGGAGAACTCGGCATTTTAATTGACCCTGATAGTCCTGAAGAAATAAAATATAGTATCATAAAAGTTTTAAAGAAAGAGGCGGATAAAAAACTTTTTAATGAAAAATATTTAAAAAGTAAATTAAAAGAAAATTTTGGAATTGAAAGACTTAAAGAAAAACTCATGAATATTTTAAAAACAAAATGATTTCAATTTTGTCTTTATTTAATCTGATTTCTGTTTTACTTTCCTTAACCTTTCAGATTTTACTTGTCAAATTTTTTGGTGCTCATCTTCAAACAGATGTTTATTATTTATCAATCGCAATCGTCCAATTCATAACAGGAACATTTTCAGGTTTTTTAATGGATTTGTATATACCTGTTTACAATGAAATAAAGGCAAAGGATGAAATAAAGGCAAAGGAATTTGCGGGAGGAGTATTTATCTTGATGTTAATAATTTCCTCTGCTATCGCCTTTTTAATGTTTATTTTTTCGCCATTCTTTGTAAAGTTGTTTGCCACAGGTTTTTCACCTGAAAAAATTTACTTTACATCATATTTGTTAAAAATTTTTTCAATTTATATTATTTTAAATTTTTTAAATCTCGTTCTAAGTTCCACCTTACAGGCAAATATGTATATGAGCGTTCCCTTTTTTACAACAATCTTTACTCCTTTATTTAATATTATTGCCCTTTTATCTTTTTCTCAAATTTACGGAATAAAAGCAGTAATTTATGCTATGGTATTTTCTTCTTTTTTTGTATTTCTTATACTACTATTTTATTACTTAAAAAAAATTCCTGTATCTTTTGTAAATCCTTTGAGAAGAGTTAAGAATATATTATATCTTTTAAAACATAATTTACCCGTAAGATTTGGAACAATAATATGGAATTTAAAATCTCCCATTACTACAAATATACTTTCCTACTTCCCAACCGGATATTTCACTTTATTTAGTTATGCAAATAGAATTTTGGCAACATTTTTTGGAATAACTAATTCTCCTCCTCTTCAGGTTTTATATGTAAAAGTCTCAAGATATTTACCTGAAAATAATATAAAGAAAATAAAAGAAACCCTCACATCTACTTTGAAGACAAATACATTTTTGTTTATCATACCTGTTTTTGTCATTTTATTGATATTTAAAAAACTCTTCATTTTCTTATTCCATCCAAAAGTTTCTTTATCACAAATTAATATCATGTATTACTTATTTATTTTTCTTGTTCCTTATTATCTCATTCTTTCCTTCGAAATGCCCTTTGTAAATATCACACTTTCCATGAAAAAGGGATTTAAGGTTTTCCAAATTGCCATTATCTTTATAATTATCTACACTTTATCTCTTTTATCTTCTACAAAACATTTAAATATTTATGCAATACCTGTGTCTTTATTCATAGCACAGATATATAATACTTTTTCTTATTCGTTTTTTGTAAATAAAAAATTAAGTATCGTGGATAGAGAAATAATAAAAAATATTCTACAATTTGCTGTATTTACTGTATTACTGATATTTTTCAACATTTTTTTCGAAGATACTTTTTTTCTTAAAATGCTCTTGAACATCATATTAATTATTTTATTTTCCTTAACAATGAAAAAAGAAATTTTCGATATTTTTGTGTTTTTATTTGGTAAGAGAGAGATAAAATGAAGTGCCCCTTATGTAAAAATAAGGACGATTTTGAATATATTGAAGCGATATATTCCGAGGAAATGAAAATTGAATATAAAATTTTCAAATGTAAAAAATGTAAACTTGAATTTTCTCATCCTATGAAATCTGCCCCCCCTTTTCATTATGAAAAACAGGAATGGTATGGATATAGGTGGGAATTTTATGAAACTTTAAAATCTTTGGGAAATAAGAAAGTAAAAATTTTGGAAATAGGGTGCGGAAAGGGGTATTTTTTAAATCTTGCAAATAAAAAAGGTCATGAAGTAACAGGAATAGATTTCAATAAAAAGGCAATTAAAGAGGCAGAGAGACAATTTAATTTAGAAAAAGTTTTCCCTTTAACCTTGGAAGAATTTTTAAAAAATTTTCCTGAAGAAAAATTTGATGTAATATGTTTTTTCCATGTGATTGAGCATTTAGAAAATCCGGTAAATTTTATTACAAGAATAAAAAATATTTTAAATAAAGAAGGATTTTTAATTTTTTCTTTACCGAATGATAAAAGATTCTCTCTTTTTAAAAAAAGAGAAGAGTGGGATTATCCCCCTCATCATTTAACAAGGTGGAATGAGAAGAGTATTAAATTTTTAATAAATATAACTCAACTAAATCTCTTGGATATGAAAAACGAACCCCCTTATAATGAAATTCTAAACAAACTAATGATAAAAATTCACTTTGGGCTTTCTAAAAGATTTAAAAAAATTCAAAATAATTTGAAAATACCAAATTGTAAAAAGCCTCTTCCCACTTTTACCAAATTGGTTAAAATAAAAAAATTTTTTTTCTCTCCTTTTGCATTTTTATACTCTTTTATCTTAAAATTAAAAAGAATTAGTGGGACAAGTAAACTTGTAATTTGTCAAAGAAAAGATGAGAGTGATTATAAATAAAAAACCCATAGTTTCTGTAATAATTGATACTTATAATCACACAGGGCTTATAGAATCTGCCATAGAAAGTGTCCTTAATCAAACTTTTCCTCAAAATGAAATGGAAATAATTGTAATTGACGATGGTTCAACTGATAATACCCCGGAAAGAGTAAAAAAATATAAAGATAAGATAAAGTATATTTATAAAAACAATGAGGGACAGGCATCTGCGCTTAATGCGGGGTTTAAAGAGGCAAAGGGAGAATATATAGTGCTTTTAGATGGAGATGATTATTGTAAAGAAAAAAGAGTTGAGAGAATTGTTGAAGAATTTGAAAAATATGAAGAAGTGGTATGTGTTTTAAATACAAGAGAAGTTATTAACGAGATGACAGGAAGAATAATAAATGAATCTTTTCCAAATTTCCATAATTTAGAACTCAACGAAAAAAATCTGAATCATTTTATAAAAAGTTCATATGGAACAAGCAGAACTTCACTGAGAAAATCTGTTTTAAAATACGTTTTACCTATTCCAAAAGATTTAATAATAGAAGCAGATTTATATTTAAATCTTTCAATAATCTGGTTCGGCAATTTATCCTGCATCAATGAAAAATTAACTGTGTATAGAATTCATGGAAGAAACCTATTTTGTTTAAGTGACTTAGAAAAATTACCTTTGCAAATTCGCACGATGAAAATTGCTCTTAGAGATGTAAAAAATACCGCAAGAAAGTCAAAAATATACAATAAAAGAATTCTTAAAGAGATTTTAAAGCCCTATGAAATTGAAATAAAGGAAAAAGAAATTATTTTAAACAGTTATAAAAATAGAGCAAAGAGAAAAGACATAATTTCCTTAGAACTGGAAAAAATCAAATTTTATAAAAAGGAATGGAATTTTTTATATAAATTTTACAAATATTTACGTTTACCTCTTTTCGTTGCATTTTCTCCTGCTCTCTTAATAAAATTTAAAGACTTTTACTATAGAAATAAGTTATATAAGATAAGAAAATTTATATTTCCTGATTAAAAATGAAAATTTTGGGGATAAGTTATTCAGGAGAACATGACACAGCCTGTGCTTTATCAATTGATGGAGAATTGATATTTGCAATCTCAGAAGAAAGGTTGACAAGAAAAAAACACGACTCATCTTTTCCTTTAAATGCAATAAAAGAAACATTAAAATTTGTAAATTTAAAACCCGAAGATATTGATTATGTATGCATTGCATGGTCACACCCTTTAAAACAATTATTTTTTGACTTAAAATTAACTTTGAAAAATAACCTTTTACCCAAAGCATTTTTATACACTTCTTATTCACGATTACACCACTTATGGATAAAAGGAGGATTTAAAAGATATGAAGAGTATTTTGGAAAATCAAAATTTTTATTCTGCGACCATCATCTTGCCCATGCAATAAGTGCTTATGTTTATTCTCCCTTCAATGAAGCAACCATTCTCGTAATAGATGGAAGGGGTGCCTTTGAAGCAACCTCAATATGGTATGCAAAAGACGGAAAGATAGAACCTGTTGAAATAATAAAATTTCCAAATTCACTCGGTCTTTTTTATGCAAAATTTACAAAGTATCTGGGTTTTAAACCCCTATCCGATGAATGGAAGGTTATGGGACTTGCACCTTATGGCAAAGAAGGGATAGATTTAAAGGAATTCATTACAAATGAAAAAGTCCCTTATAAAGTCCACTGGAAAAAATTTTTTGGGAAGGGACTTTCTGATGTCTCAGGAATAGAAAGGGTATTCGGACCTCAAAGAAGAGAGAATGAAGAAATAAATGAAAAACATAAAGACATAGCATTTGCAGTTCAAAGGGAAACAGAAAAAGCAATGTTAAATCTTGCAAAATATGCAGTTGAGAAAACCGGTTGTAAAAATTTATGTCTTGCAGGAGGTGTTGCCTTAAATTGCAAGGCAAATGGATTAATTGCAAATTCGGATTTTATAGAAAATATATTTGTTCAACCTGCAGCCTCTGATGAAGGAGCATCTCTCGGGGCATGTTTTTATCCCTATCTTTTAGTGGATAAAAGATTACCAAAATTTGAGTTAAGGCATTTATATTTGGGACCTTCTTATGAAGATGAAGTTGAAAATATTTTGAAAAAATATAAATTGCCCCATGAAAAATTAGGCAATCCTGAAAAAGTTATAGCAGAATTAATTGCAGATGGGAAAATAGTAGGTTTATTTAAAGGAAGAATGGAATTTGGTCCAAGAGCACTTGGAGCAAGGTCTATACTTGCAGACCCGAGAAAACAAGAGATGAAAGATAAAGTTAATAATTCTGTTAAATACAGAGAATGGTGGCGTCCTTTTGCTCCTTCAATCTTAGAAGAATATTATTATGAATATTTAGATGCGAAACATTTATCACCCTTTATGATTTTAAGTTTTCCTGTTAAAAAGGATAAAAGAAATAAAATTCCTGCAGTAACTCATGTTGATGGTTCTGCAAGACCTCAATCTGTGAATAAAAAAATAAATCCTTTTTACTGGAATGTGATAAATGAATTTTATAGAAAGACAAACATTCCCGTGGTTTTAAACACTTCTTTCAATTTAAAAGGAGAGCCAATCGTATGTTCGCCTTTTGATGCAATAAGGACTTTTTATACATCAGGGCTGGATGCTTTAATTCTGGAAAATTTTCTTATTATAAAAAAATGAAAATCCTTATGATCACAAGATATTTCCCCTATATTCCCGGTGGCGTATCCGACTACACTTATTATTTGAGCGGGCATTTAGCAAAAAAAGGACTTGATGTTTCTGTTTTAACTTCTGATGATAAAAGAATAATTAATAATTTAGATGATGTTAAGGTGATGCCTTTGATAAAAAAGTGGGATTTAAAAGGAGTTAAGGAAATTATAGAGTATGTGAAAGAAATTTCACCTAACTGGATAATAATTCAATATGTCCCTTATATGTATTCCTATTATGGAATTCCTTTCTGGCTAATTTTTCTATATTTAAATTTAAAAAAACAAAAATTTAAAATATGTACAACTTTTCACGAAGTTGCAATACTCCTTGATACAGGAGATTTTAAACATCTTCCGATTGCAATTTCTCAAAGAATAATAGCCTATTTTCTCGCTTTACTTTCCGATAAGATAGTTGTCCCGATTGAAAGATGGAAAAAGATGCTCCATTTCTTTAAAAATAAAATAAAAGTTATACCTGTTGGAAGCAATATAGTTCCTGAAAATGAAGAGGGCGAGGCTTTTGAAGAGAGCCATAAAAAAGACTTTATAATTATAGGCTCTTTTGGGAGTGCCCAGAAATCAAGAAGAATAGATGTGCATTTAAAGGCGGTGAAGATTTTAAAGGATAAGGGATTAAAAGTTAAATATATTTTCGTGGGAGAAACACCAGCGTATTTAAAAAAAATGGCAAAAAATTTAAAAATTCCTGCAGAGTTTACAGGGTATTTACCAAAAGAAAAGGCTTATAAAATTTTAAAAACCTTTGACTTTTTCATATTTTTTGATAAATATTCAAATAAGTATGAAGGAGGTATAAATTTAAAAAGCGGTTCTGTCTCAGCAACTTTTTCTGCAGGAGTTCCTGTTATAAGCAACAGGGGTTTTTTCACAGATGAAACATTCAAGGGGTATTACATCTATTCTGACCCTTCCCCAGAGGAAATCTTTGAAAAAATAATTGGATATTTAAAAGATGAAAAATATAGAAATTTAAAAAATAAAATAATTGAATTTTATAATCAAAGAATAAAATGGAAAAAAATTGTATGGGAATATGAAAAATTTCTTGAGTTAAGAAAATCAACTTTTTGCAAACTATAATTGACAAAAAGTATTACTTTTTGTTAAAATATAAGTATGATTTATCCAAGAGAAATTTTAAAAGAAATAGAGAAATATTTTCATTCCAAAGAAGCGATTATAATTACGGGTATGAGAAGGACCGGAAAAACAACGCTTTTAAAAACTATATTTGAGAAGATAGATTCAAGGAACAAAATTTTTCTGGACCTTGAAAATCCCTTAAATCGAAGATATTTTGAAGAAGAAAATTATGAAAATATTAAAAAAACTTTTGAATTTCTTGGTATTAATTTTAATAAAAAATCATATTTATTTCTTGATGAGATACAATTTGCAAAAAATTTACCTTCAGTGGTCAAATATTTTATTGACCATTATAATGTAAAATTCTTTTTGACAGGTTCAGCAAGTTTTTATCTGAAAAATCTATTTTCCGAAACCCTTGCAGGAAGAAAATATATATTTGAACTCTTCCCTTTAAGTTTTAAAGAATTCCTTATTTTTAAAGAGACAAATTTTAAAATACCTGAAAAAAAAGAAGAATTTAATAAAAATATTTTTGAAACACTTTATTCTTTTTATGAAGAATATATTTATTTTGGTGGATTTCCGGAAGTTGTATTAAAAGAGAGTATAGAGGAAAAAGAAAAAAGTCTGGAGGAAATATTTAAATCATATTTCCAGATGGAAATTGTTACATTAGGAGATTTTAGAAAAAATGAGGCGGTGAGAGATTTAATCCTTCTTTTAATGCAAAGAGCAGGGTCAAAAATTGATATAACTAAGATTTCTAAGGAACTTGGCATTTCACGGAAATCTATTAGTGAACACATATCTTTTCTTGAAGGGACATATTTTATTTATCTTTTAAGACCTTTTTCTAAAAAGAAAAATACAGAGATAAGAAAATCTCCAAAAGTGTATTTCTGTGATACAGGAATATTGAACAAGTTTGCAAAACTTGATGAAGGCATAATTTTTGAGAACGCGGTGTTTCTTGCATTAAGAAGAAGAGGAGAAGTTAATTATTACCGGAAGAAAAGCGGTGTTGAAATAGATTTTATTTTTAACAAAGATATTGCCTATGAAGTAAAAATAAATGCTAATGAAAATGATTTAAAAAATCTGAGAAATATTTGCAAAGAGTTAGAAATAAAAGAATTTTGTGTAATTTCTAAAAATTACCATCATTCCCTTAAAATAATTCATCCTGTGCTTTTATAAGTATGATAAAGGTAATTGTATCTCATCCAGGTCGTCAACATTCTCATCAACTTGTTTATGCATTGCAGGAAGGGAATATGCTTTTGAGATACTTTACTGGCTTCTGGTATAAACCCCATAAGTTTCCTTATAATTTTTTAGGGAAAATACCGAAATTTGAGAAAGAATTGAAAAAAAGATACTTTGAAAAGATAAACCCCGAACTTGTATGTCAGAACCCTTTATCTGAAATAAAACATAGATTTATTTTAAAAAGCAAAAATCGTGATTTAAAAATAGGAAAAGAATTTGACAAATGGGTTTCAAAAAAGTTAAAAAATATGGGTTTTGATATTTTTATAGGATATGAACTTTCTTGTTTAAAGAGTTTTGAATATTGCAAAAAAAGAGGTAAAATTACTATTTTGGACCTTGCACAAATTCATTATAAAGAAATTAGAAGACTGAATGAAATGTATAATTTTTTAAATATAAGAGATTCTTCCTTAAAATTAGTGGAGAAGATTAAAAAAGAGGAGTTGGAAAGGGTTGATTTTATATTAACACTTTCTTCGTTTGCCAGAGATAGTTTAATTAAAAATGGGATAGATAAAAAAAAGATTTTTGTTATTAATCTGGGTGTGGATTTACAAAAATTTGTTCCCAAAAAAATCTACGATACTAAAGAATTTATTATTTTATTTGTCTCTAACCTCTCTAAAAGAAAAGGTTTGTCTTATTTAATAAATACATTCAGGGAAATAAAAAAACAAGATATGAATCTCATTATTATAGGAGCACCTTCTGATGATTTTAATACTGTTAAGAAAAATGAAAAAATTTTAACTTACAATCCCTTTTTACATCACGAAGAACTTGTAAAATTTTATCACAAAGCAAGCATCTTTGTTTTCCCTTCTTTACTTGACAGTTTTGGTCAAGTTGTCCTTGAAGCAATGGCTTGCGGTTTGCCTGTTATAATAACGGAAAATGTAGGGGCGAAAGATTGTGTTAGAGACGGAATAGACGGTTTTATAATACCTGCGGGTGATAAGGAAGCATTGAAAGAAAAAATACTTTATTTTTATAATAATAGACAGAAAATTGAGGAAATGGGCAAAAATGCCGCTAAGCAGGCAGAGAAATATACATGGGAAAAATACAGGGAAAATATAAGGAAGGCTATAATGGAGATATGGCAAAGGTATGGTAATTAAAATATAATGTAAGATTTCAGGAAGAAATTAAATCCTGGGGCAAAATTCTGCCAAGAGTTGTTTTATCAAAATCGCTGTCAAAACTTATTATTTTAAGATTATATTTTTCTGCAACTACATACTGGTAAGCATCATCAAAATCTAATCCAAATTTTTCGTGAACTTTTACAATCCTTTTTAACTCTTTATGCTCTAACCCAATAATTTTATTTTCTCTTCTATAACATCTTTTAAAATTTGAAGAAAATATTGTGGCATTTTCTCTCTCAGTAAAATAATCCCGAGCGAGTGGAGAGTGAAATCAGAAACGAAAATTTCTCCCTTTTTCAAATTTTTTAAAAACCTCTCTACAATCTGTGCTCTTTTCTGACCCAGTAAAAATTCAAGAATAATGCATGAATCTATAAGATACATTATTTATCTCGCCATTTAGAAATTTCATGTTTTAACTCAACCGAAGTGTATTTATCTCTCAAATAACTCAACACTCCTTTTAATTTCAATATATTTAATTTGCCCTTTTTTGGTTTTTTATATCTCTTTAATAAGAAGTCCACAAAAATCTCCACTTCTTTTTTTAAAACAGGAGGCAATTCTTTAATTTTTTGTTCCAGTGTTTTCATATATTAAATTATAAAGGGTAATAATATTTTTATCCAACAGAAAATCATTTTTAAAATCAATAAATAATTGAATTTCATACAGGTATTAAATTAAAATATAATCAACTTATGGAGGTGAAAAATGGGTATTGTTTGTTTAAAATTAAAGGTTCCTAATGTTGAAAGTCTTTGTAAAAAGGGAAAATTAGAATCACCAGAGATAAAACCCACTTCTTACAACCACTGAAATGATTGAAAAAAATAAAAATTATCCAACATACTTTTTAAATGTCCGATAAGAAAGTAATAATTTTATTCATAACAGCAGGTTTATTTCTCTGGTTTTTTAAAAATTTTCTTTCTTTTAAATACATAATTCTGGGCTTTGCAGGACTTACAGGATTAATTTGTGCAATCTACTGGAAAAAATCACTTCTATTTTTGCTTTACTGGATATTAATTGAAGGCGCTTTTAGAAAATGGATATTTCCTTTTATGCAAAGAGAACTTTTTTTGGTAAAATTCTTAATTTTATTTTCAATATATACAGGCTATCTTGTGAGTAAAAAAATAAAGGGAGAGGATATTTTACCCTCATCTCCTTTAAATTTTTTAATTTTACCTTATCTTTTTATGGGATTTGCCCAGATTTTTAATCCAAAATTGCCTTCTATTTTCATTGGAATTACAGGGTTTGTTGTTGAATTTTCCTTTGTTCCCTTAATTTTCATTGTAAAAGAAGTGTTTGACAAAGAAAAGTTTTTATATAAATTTTTAAAAATATATGCTTATTCTTCTTTACCTTTTATGATTCTCGGAATAATTCAGTATAATTTGCCTCCCACACATATTTTAAACTATTATGCTCATGGAACACCAGCAGAAGCATTTGTTGGAAAGGCAGTGAGAATAACATCAGCATTTCCTTATATTAATGGATATACCACTTATTTAAATTTAATAAGTGTATTTTTACTCTATATTCTCACAACATTTGATTTAAAACTGTATGAAAGAATTTATTCTTATATTTTAATTGTCCTTGTATTCCTGAGTCTTTTCCTCACAGGTTCAAGAGGACCTTTTGCCATAACCCTTTTTATATACCTTTCATACCTTATTATAAGTTCAATTCAGGGGCTTTACGGTTATAAACATCTTTTAAGAAAATGGATATTAAGGCTTGTTCCTGCCCTTGGAATTTCTGCACTGTTTATCTTCTGGACACCTTTTGGAAAAAGAGCGTATAATAATTTTATGCAAAGAATGGGAGAAAAGGGTGAACAGGATATAAGGAGAAGAATAAAGATAACATATATAGAGCCTTTTAAGTTTTCAAAATATGCAGGGGCATTCGGTTATGGTGCTGGAAGTGCCTATCAGGGTTCCCTGCAATTTGTTGAAAATGAAGAAGTATGGGGAGATATGCCCAGAGCCTTTGAGCCAGAACCAGGAAGATTAATTTTAGAATATGGTGTTTTGGGATTTTTATTGGTTTTTATTTTAAGATGGAGTATAATATTTTGTGTTCTAAAGAAATTTTTTACATGTTTTAATATAAAGTTAAAATATTTCTTCCTTATTATACTTTTATATCTTTTGCCTTCGGGATTCATGATTACTCAGATAAATTTCATGACTCATAGAAATTTATTCTTCTGGTTTTTGTCTGGATTTTTATTCTTATCTCATGGGTTCAAAAATGAAGTAAAATAATGGGAAATTTTCCCTCAAAGAATCAAAAAATTAAAGTTTACAAAAAGGAACAAAAATGATAAAATATTGAGTAAAATATTATATCTTAAATATTATATCTTTTAAATAAAACATAACTTCTTTGGAATTGATTTTTATTTTTCTTTAAAATAATAAATGATGAATCTTTTTTTAAAAATATTTTTCCCAATCCTGTGGCCTCCTAATTCTTTAATTTTAATTTACCAAGAATCAGATTCCTCTTATAGTAAAATATGGTGGAAAACAACTTGTATTTTAAATATTTTTTCATTGACAGCCATACTCCATCATTTAATTTTTTATCCTCAAACTTGTATGCTTAACCCCTTTGGTAAAGATTATACTTATATTCATACACTACACTCATGGCTTTCACGAGATCCTTCTTTCCCGTGGTCTCTAATAATAATGAGCATGTGCATGAGAATGGGGCGTAGAAGTAAATGGCTTCAAATTTTAATCGCTCCATTTTTTATTTCTTTTATTCCTTTAACAATATGGATCTGGGATATTCCTTTTACTAATCGCCTAATATGCCGTTATTTTCATGATGGAAAGTTTATTCTTTATGATAATGTTCCCCTTCGTACATTACACTTTTATCTATTGGGAATAATCATTTATTCGATTTTTATAATATATTTTTTGGTAAAGAGCCCGAAATTAAAACAAAGTAATGTACAGTAAATTGTGTAAATTTGTTTATTTGAAAAAACTCCTTCTTTAGTAAAATATGACTCTGAAAAAAGCATCTTACTTATTATGGAATTCAAAAAAGAGAGGGGGATAATTAAGGCTTGTTCCTGCCCTCGGAATTTCTGCATTGTTTATCTTCTGGACATCCTTCGGAAAAAAAGTGTATAATAACTTTATGCAAAGGCTTGGAGAAAAGGGTGAACAGGATATAAAAAGAAGAATAAAAACAGCATATATAGAACCTTTCAATTTTTCAGAATATGCAGGGATATTCGGTTATGGTGCAGGAAGTGCCTATCAGGGTTCCCTGCAATTTGTTGAAAATGAAGAAGCATGGGGAGATATGCCCAGAGCCTTTGAACCAGAACCCGGGAGATTAATTTTAGAATATGGTATCTTGGGATTTTTATTGATTTTAATTTTAAGATGGAGTATTTTACTTTCCTTTTTAAAAAAATTTTTAATCCTGAAAAATATAAAACTGAAATATCTTTCCCTTTTAATATTTTTATACTTTATCCCTGCAGGAGTTATGCTTGCCCAGTTAAACTTTGACACAGAGAAAAATTTATTTTTCTGGTTTCTGGGAGGATTTTTGTTTTTGTTTGATAGGTTTGAAAAATGAATGTTTTGCATATCATTCCTTCTTATTTACCATTCGAAAAATATGGAGGTCCTATTTATTCTACCCATCTTTTGTGTAAATATCTCTTTAAAAAGGGAATAAATGTGACAGTCTTTACTACCGCCCGTAATTTTGAAAAAGAAAAAATGTTTGATAACATAAAGGTGAAATACTTTAAATATTACGGTTATGAACATTATAATTTTTCTCCTGCTTTATTTAAAAAATTATCGAAAGAGATTAAAAACTATGATTTAATTCATATAACAGCGGTCTGGAATTTTCCTGTTTTTATAGGAGCATATTTATCAAGAAAATCTAAAATCCCCTATATCATCTCACCCATAGGGACTCTTGACCCTCATGTGGTTAAAAATAAATCTTATATTGTTAAAAAACTTTATTATAATTTAATTTCAAAAAGAGATTTAAAAAAAGCCAGCCTAATCCATTATACCACAGAGTATGAGAAACATAAGACCGAGAAGTATTTCAAAATCAAAAATAAAGGAGTTGTTATACCAAGGGGCATTGAATTTGAAGAATTTGAAAAAGAAAATAAAAACTTAATTTTTGAAAAAATCCCTTATTTAAAAAATAAAAAATACATACTCTTTTTAAGCAGAATTAACTGGAAAAAAGGGCTGGATATTTTAATACCCGCTTTTCATAAAATTTCAAAAGATTTTAAGGATATTTATCTTGTTATTACAGGGCCGGATAATGAGGGATACGGTAAAAAGGTGAGAAAATGGGTTAAGGATTATGAGTTGGAGAAAAGAGTTATTTTTACAGGTCCTTTATATGGAGAAGAAAAGATATCTATTTTAAAAAATTCAGAGATTTTTGTTTTATCCTCTTATTCAGAAAATTTTGGGATGGCTGTTGTTGAGGCAATGGCTTGCGGAATTCCTGTTTTAATAAGTGATAGAGTTGGAATATATAAAGAGGTTAAAAGATATAATGCAGGAATAATAACCCAGACAAATGAAGAGAGTGTATATAAAGGAATAAAAACTTTCCTTGAAAATAGAAGTCTTGCCCAAAAGATATCAGGCAATGCTAAAAGGCTGGTAAAAGATTATTACGATATAAACAAGGTGGCAGAAAAAATGATAAAAATATATGAAAAAGTAATCTCCTCTACAAAATAGTTATAATCCTGACAACCTTTACTCTCAATCCATATCTTTCCTCTGGCACATCAATAACTCAACACTTATGGATTACAAATGGTTGATTTTTAAAATTTACATTTTTTACCAGCCCGAACAAGTCGGGAGTTAACAGTTCATAGTTAATTTTTTATCTTGAATCCTGTATTATTAAAGGTGTAAGAGGGGCAGTAGGGCTGAGAAATGGAAGAAAAGATTTTTTACTTTCCACTTTTTACCTTTTAATTGTTATCTGCAACCTGTAACCTTTATCATTGATTTTTAAAAAACTTTTCACTTATAATTTATAAAAAATAGGAGGGATTATGAAAGAATTAGAGAGAATTGAGATAGGGGAACCTGTTTTTATAAGAAACCTCCTGGTCTATCCTCTCTATTATGATAATAATGGCGGTATATCAGCACTTTCTCTTGATGAAGCCATTAAAAATGAAGTGGCAAAGGTAAGGGAAAGAAACGGGGGAACTGTAAGCGAGGTGATTTTTGAAAATTTATCTGACCAGAGGATATTCGCCATTGACGGAGAAGAAATGATAGGGGCGTTGCAAAACAGAGTCACAAATACCGCTTTTTTTGCAGAAGAAAATTCCCGTTTTCCTGTCCCTGTAACATGTGTGGAGGAAGGCAGATGGGCTGGTAAACAAAAGAATTTTGAACCCGGTGAGATAAGCTTTGCGACACTGAGAGCAATTCTCTGTAAAACAACAAGCAAGTCTCTTTATAAGGATAAATCATTTGAAGCAAACCAATCTCTTGTATGGGAAACAGTTAAAAAGACTCTTGATACATTCAAGATTAAGAGTTCCACCCTGTCAATGCATGATACCTATGTTTCTCTGAAAAAGGAAATTGACAGGTATATTGAGAATCTTGATTTGAAAGACGCAAAAGGAATGGTCGCCTTTGCAGGAAAAAAGTTCTTATGTATGGACTATTTTGTTTCAAAAGAACTTTTTAATAAGTACAAGAATAAAATTATGAAAGGGTATGCGATTGATGCGATGATGAGAAAAAATGAGACGACAGAAATAAGGGATAGAGATTATGTTAAAGATATTATAGATGCGATAAGAAAAGGAAAAGTTAGAAAATTTCACTCTCTTTCCCTTGGCAAAGAGATAAGACTGGAAAGTAAAAAATTAATCGGAAGAGCTCTTGAATATGACAATAACCTGGTTCATATATCTTTATTTGAAAAATGATATCTTTTTTAAAATTTAACTTTTTTGACTTCATAGATATAATAATAACCTCTGTTCTTATTTTTTATTTTCTCAGGCTTTTTAAAGGAACACGAGTTCCCCATATGCTACTTGGTATAATGTTTATATTTCTGCTTGCACTCGCTGCATATATTTTTGACTTTGATTCCCTTAAATGGATTATCCAGAACATAAAAACTCTCGGATTAATAGCCATAATAATTGTTTTTCAGCCCGAAATAAGAAAGGCACTTTCCCTTCTTGGAAGGTCGCCCCTCATAAGGTATTTCTTTGGCGAAAGCGAATCAAGGGCACAGAAGATAATAAACGAAATAGTGCTTGCATCCTTTCTTCTGAGAGACAGAGGATTTGGAGCACTTATAGTGATTGAAAAGCAACTCGGTTTAAGGGAATACATAGAAAGGGGAGGTGTATACATAAAGGCAGATGTCTCCTCCCATCTAATAGTAACGATATTTACACCTCCTTCACCCCTCCACGATGGAGCAATAGTAATAAAAGGAGACCAGATAATAGCGGCAGGGTGCACCCTGCCTTTATCAGAGAGCACGGAAATAGACCCCGCTCTCGGTATGAGGCATAGAGCAGGTATAGGAATAACAGAGGTTACTGATGCAATATGCATAATTGTATCCGAGGAAAGAAGAGAGGTATCACTTGCATACAGTGGTAAACTTTACAGGAATGTTGATAGAAGAACACTTAAAACAAATTTGATATCTTTTATTACTTCTTAGTTATAAAATCAAGTATTTTTTTCTGATAATTTTTGAAGTTACTTGTTCTTTCAAGGGATGCCTCTATAATACTTTGATAAAGCGGGAAAAGAGTCAAAAACCTTAAAAGGACATTTGCATATATCTCATCTCTTGGTCTGAACACATCCACAGGACCAAAAAATATAGTCTCATCTTTACCTGTGAGATAGGCATCAAAAAAGTCTGCTATCTTTTCTATATCAGTTAAAGGAATATTGACATCAATAGTTTTTCCAAAGACAAAGGCGTTCAATATTAATCTCACAACTTCCTCTGTATTCTCGTGAAATACAAGGGCAAATCTTGATTTCTCATATTTACCTGATATTCTGAAATAAACCCCTATCTCTTCCTTGGAATGAATTTCAAATCTTAAAGAAACATCCAGATTCGGGGTGCTTTTTGTGTAACCCTCATTTTTTCTTGGCTCTACACCATAGGCAACAAAAACCGTATCAGCATGTTCATTAAGCATCGGCATAACCGATATTTTTGAATACCAGAAAAGGTCTATACCAACCACTTTCTCAATAATAGAAAGGACAGGAGCTACTATTTCCTGAATTTTTGGTCTTAAAACCTTTGTTATAGTTTGTTTTTTCTTCTCCGCCTCTTCCTGTCTTAAGGCTTCAACTTCCTCTACGCTGATGTAAGGAGTCAATTTTTCATCATTATTCATATTTATATTTTAAAGGAAAAATATTTTATTTTCAATAACTCTTTAATTTTTTGAACAAGCATATTTTTAAAATTTTCAAATCCTTCTTTTGTTTTACAGGAAATATAAAAGGTGTTCTTTGAGTCCTCAGAAAGTTGTGAGAAGTATTCTGTATCCAGAACAAGGTCTGTTTTGTTGAAAACAGAAATTCTGGGAATTGCACCTGCTCCCAGCCCTATGAGTGTTTCCTCCACCACCTGCATTTTTTCCCTGAAATTTTCTTCAGAAATATCTATAACCTCTATAAGCATATCTGCTTCCTTAACTACTGAAAGCGTAGACCGGAAAGATACTACAAGTTCTGCAGGCAGATTTTCTATAAAACCGACAGTATCTGTTAAAAGGATAGGAATATTTAAGGGAACTTTTATTCTTCTTGTTGTTGTATCAAGAGTGGAAAAAAGAGTATTTTCAACCTTACATGTAGAACCTGTAAGTAAATTCATTAAAGAAGATTTACCAGCATTTGTATATCCAACAAGAGCAATCTGGATAAGCTGTTTTCTTCTTTTCCTCTGAACCCGTTTGCTGATTTCAATTCTTTTTAATTCCTTATTCAAAGCGTTTATCCTATTCATTATCTTTCTTCTATCAACCTCTAATTTCTTTTCACCCGGACCCCTTGTTCCTATGCCTCCACCGAGTCTTGAAAGGTCTCTACCCCGGCCTTTAAGCTGTGTGAGTCTGTATTTAAGCTGTGCAAGTTCTACCTGGATTTTTGCCGCTTTTGTTCTTGCATGCTGTGCAAATATATCCATTATAAGCTCCACTCTGTCTATCACTTTAATGTTCAGTTCCTGTTCAAGATTTCTGTGATATCTACCTGAGAGGGGGACATCAAATATCACAGCATCTATGTCTTTTTCCTTTATTATCTGTTTCATCTCCTGCACTTTCCCTTTACCGATGTAAAAAGCCGGGTCAGGATTCTCTTTAATCTGTATAAATTTACCTGTTACTTCACACCCTGCTGTCCTTGCAAGAGATTCAAGTTCCTCAAGACTTTTAACGGTTTTTTGTCTTGAAGAATTGTCTGATATGGTTAATAAAATAACTTTTTCAGGACGACCCAACAACCTGTATATCCCCTCTGTAAGTTTTTCGAATATAATCTACTTTAAATATTTTTGATAATACCTGGTCAACATGTTTTACAAAAAAGAAATCTACGCCTTCTTTGAGTGAAGGTTTTATTTTTGCCAGTTCCGCTCTGTTTTCCTCAGGCAATATAACTCTTTTAATACCGCCTCTTTTGGCAGCACTTATTTTCTCTGGCAAACCGCCTATCTTCAAGACCTCTCCTGTAAGGGTAATCTCGCCAGTAACTGCTGTATCTGATGGAAAAGGTATCTTTGTGAGAGAAGAAATCATCGCACACATAATTGCAAGACCTGCTGAAGGACCATCTTTCGGTATACTTCCTTCAGGAATATGGAGATGTAAATCTCTTTTCTCATAAAATTTTTCATCTATATCTAAGAGCTTTGCCCTTGACCTTACATAACTCAGAGCAGCCTTTGCTGACTCCTGCAGGACATCCCCCAGCTGACCTGTTAAAATCAGGCCACCTTTACCTTCAAGGTTTAAAACTTCCACTCTTAAAATCTCTCCTCCTGTTTCTGTCCATGCCAGTCCATAAACAACTCCTGAAGGTAATTCTTTTTCACTCTCTTTTTTAGCATAAGGAGGGGGACCGAGATATTTATTTATATTTTTTTCTTTTATATAAGTTTTTTTCTTTTTTTCCACATAGTTTTTGGCAGATATACGGATAAGCTTGTTCAATTTCCTTTCCAGTTCTCTTACACCTGCTTCCTTAGTATGAGTTCTTATGATGGTATAAATTGCATTATCAGAGATATTAAAATAAGATTCTGGAAGTCCTGCATCTTTTAAAAGTTTGGGTATTAAATGTTTTTTTGCTATGTGAAATTTCTCAATATCAAGATAACCCGGTAATCTTATTATCTCCATTCTATCCCTCAATGCAAGAGGTATTGTGTATGAGGTATTGGCAGTGGTTATAAAAAGAACTTCTGAAAGGTCAAATTCCAATTCAAGATAGTGGTCCTGAAAGTTTTTATTCACTTCAGGGTCAAGAACCTCCATTAAAGCTGCATAGGGATCACCTCTGAAGTCCATCCCCACTTTGTCTATCTCATCAAGCAGAAATACAGGGTTTTTAGAGCCTGCTTTTTTTACTCCCTGAATTATTCTACCGGGTAATGCTCCCACATAGGTTCGTCTGTGTCCTCTTATTTCCGCCTCATCCCTCACACCTCCAAGAGACATTCTGACGAACTTTCTGCCGAGACTCCTTGCAATTGACATTGCAAGAGATGTTTTTCCTACACCCGGAGGACCAACAAAACAGAGAACCTGTCCTCGCAATCTTCCCTTTAATTTTAAAACAGCCAGATACTCAAGTATCCTTGACTTCGGCTCTTCAAGCCCATAGTGGTCCTGGTCAAGAATTTTCTTTACATTTTTTAAATCCAGGTTATCTTTTGTTCTTTTATTCCACGGAAGATTTATAAGCCAGTCAAGGTATGTTCTTATAACAGTGGCTTCGGGTGAAAAAGCAGGGGTTTTCCTCAACCTGTTAAGCTCACTTCTTGCCTTTTCTTCAACCTCTCTGGGCATTCCTGCTTTTTTTATAGCTTCAAAATAGGAACTAAACTCGTCGGGCTCTTCATAACCGAGTTCTCTCTGTATTTGTCGCATCTGCTCTGTAAGAAATACTTGTTTTTGTCCTTTTCTTATCTCCTCTTTAACTTTTTCCTCTATTTTTTCCTTAAGCTGTTTGAATTCAAGTTCTTCTACAAGAAGTTTGTGAAGGTTTTTTAAAAAACTTTCCACATTCTTTTGTTCAAGAAGAGCCTGTCTTTGAGAGATAGGTAAAGGCATATTACTGGCTATTATATAGGCAACTTCAAGTTTATCCTTACTTGTCATAAGAGAAGGCAAAAGCTCATCCGGGATAAATCTCTCTATTCTTAAAAGATTTCTAAAAACATCCTTTATCATTCTGATATAAAAAACCTGTTTTTTTTCATCTATACTGGCAAAAGGATACTCCTCGTATTCAGCTTCAAAGTAAAAATCTTCAGCAGGTCCTTTTTTTACCAGATTTTTAACTTTTACTCTTTCAATACCCTGAGCAATACATCTTATCATGCCGTCAGGAGTTTCAATGTGCTGGATTATTTTGCCGAGGGAACCAATAGTGTAAAGGTCTTTTTTCTCAGGAAATTCCACTGTGGCATCTTTTTGTGTTAAAAATAGAACATAATTGCCATTTTTAACCGCTTTATAAAAGGCTTTTTTTGAGAATTTTCTCGCGATTATAAGGGGTAATATTGCATTGGGAAAAAGTATTGCTTCTCTTAAAGGTATTAAAGGTTCTCTCATTGCCTAATAATTTCTTTCAATGGACTCAAGAAATGTTTTGAGTTTTGTGCTTCTTATAGGATGTTTCAATTTTCTGAGAGCTTTAACCTCTATCTGTCTTATCCTTTCCCTTGTAACACCGAATATTCTGCCAACCTGTTCAAGGGTCATTGGAGGGTGGTTACCGAGTCCAAATCTCAATCTTATAACTTTTTCTTCTCTTCTTGAAAGAGAAGAGAGGATTTCATCAATTTTTTCTTTTAAAAGCCCTTCTCTTGCAATTTGAAGAGGGGTTTTTGTAAATTCATCTGCAAGTAAATCTCCAAAAACACCTTCTTTGTTTTTTCCTATAGGTTTATCTATGGAAAGGGGTTGAAATGAGACTTCAAAAGCCTGTTTTACCTTGCTTATGGGCAATCCCATTTCCTGTGCTATTTCTTCCAGTTTGGGCTCTCTTCCGTGTCTCTGCATCAGTTCCCTTGAAACCTTGGATATTTTTGAAATTGTTTCAAGCATATGAACAGGAACTCTTATTGTTCTGGATGTGTCGGCTATTGCCCTTGTTATGGACTGTTTTATCCACCATGTTGCATAGGTTGAAAATTTGAATCCCTTCTTATAGTCAAATTTTTCAACGGCTTTTATCAGTCCCGCATTGCCTTCCTGTATCAGGTCCATAAACTCCACACCCCTGTTCAGGAATCTCTTGGCTATTCCTATTACCAGTCTCACATTTCCTTCAACCATCTCAGCCTTTGCTGCCTGATATTTCCATATCACATCCTTAACAGCCTTCTTCCACTCAACAGCATGCTTGTAAGGGAATCCTATAAATCTCTCATAATAATCTATCACACTCTTATACTGATTTAACCTGCTCTCAAGGTCTTTAATCTCCTGTGTAATTCGCTTTTTACTTGATTTTGACGCTGTTTCTCTCCTTTTCTTTCTGAGAGCCTTCACCTTTTCTTTAAGGGAGTCATAGTTTTTATAGTAATCTGCAAGATGATTAACCTCGTTCATCAAATCTTCAATTATCTTGATAACAAAAGAGAATTGAGGTCTTATCTTCTCGACTGTCCTGAGAAGTTTTGACACTTCTTTTGAATTTAAATCGGTCATAAATCGGAATTTCCTGGCAAAAATTTTGTTATAAATTCTTTTCAATTCTTTAATTCCACTATAAACTCTTTTCTTCTCTTCTCTATTTTTCTCTTTGGATGTCCAGTAGTTCGAATCAACAAGTATAATCTCTTCTATCTGCATCTCTCCTTCTTCTATCTTTTCAAGACAGTTCATAAATCTATCCACCCCGTATTTAGTTGAAAAAAGATATACTTCCATCTGTTCTTTGGACTCATGAATCTGCCTTGAAAGATCAACCTCCTCCTGCTTTGTAAGAAGTCTTAATGTGCCTATTTGCTTTAAATAGGTTTTTGCGGGGTCATCCTTTATCCTTATAATGGATTCGTCCTCTTCAGAAGATGCACTATCTGTTTCCTTATCATCCTTTCCCTGATAAACTTCTATGCCCTTTTCAAAAAGGGATACCATTATATCTTCTATAACTTCGGGAGGAAAAGAAGAAGTGGCCTCAACAAGGTCCTCATAGCTAATCCTGCCTTCCTTCTTTGCCTTCTTTATAAGTTTATGGAGTATCTCATCCTTTTTATCCTCTATATCTTTAACTGTCTTTTTGCTTTTTCGTGCCATAATTACCCTCCCTTTTCAATTTATATCCTATAAAATACATTAATTTTTGAAATTTTTCAAGTCCTGTATTTCTTTAAGGGTCTGATTGATTTTTTCCTTATTGCCCTCTCTTTCGTATTGTTCAAGTAATCTTGTAAGATTTTTCAATTTTTTCTTCCTTCGGCGTTCCTCAATCTTCCTGCAGGCATCTTCCCATGTTCCTCTCTGTTTTTCCCTGATTTGAACAAGCGAAGAAATAATGGCCTCTCTTTCTTTTTCTTCAAGTTCTGTAATAATATCGTTAAATCCGCTTCCCTTTTTCATTTTCTCAACAATCCTCTTCAAAAGCGGGTCATCAAAATCATCAGACTCAATATTTCTTATAACTTCTGAAAAATTTGCCTGTGCATCAAGTATGTGCAGGAAAATAATCCATTCAGAGGAAACTTTTTTTTCTGTTTTTCTCCTCTGGACACCTGCAACCTTAACTCTTGATTTAAGTGCGTTTATAGGTATTGTATAAAAGGAAGCTATTTTTGACAGGTATATTTCTCTTTCTATCTCATCCGGGATTCCAAATATAAATTCAAGTAATTTTCCTATGATTTTTCTCGTCTCAGAAGGGTCTCTGGAAAGTTTCATATACACATCAAGAAAGTTTCTGGATAATTCTATCTTTTCTTTTAAAGATTCCTTACCATACTTTTCAATAAAGCTGTCAGGGTCTTCATTTTCTTCTATTTCTACTATTCTTGGTTTGAGTCCATATTTGAGCAGATTGACTATAGCCCTTTCCATAGCGGTTCTACCTGCAGGGTCATTGTCAAAAAGTAAAAATATGTTTTTAGTATATCTTGACACTATTCTGCATTGTTCTTCTGTAAGACTTGTTCCAAGAGGTGCAACAATATTTCTAAATCCCTCCTGATAAAGTCTTATTAAATCCATATACCCCTCAACAACAATTACACTATCCTGCTTTTTTACATTTTCTTTGGTAAAGAAAAACCCGAAAAGTATTCTTGATTTGTTAAAATAACTGGTTTCTCTTGAATTCAGATATTTTGGCTCTTCATTTCTCCATGGAACTGTTCTGCCTCCAAATCCAACATATGTTCCTGATATATTTTGAATCGGAAATATTATTCTTTCTCTAAAGAAATCTCTAAGTACATTACCCTCTCCTGCTGTAAGAAGTCCCGCTTCCATCAAAAGGGACGGGTCAATTCCCTTTCCTCTTGCTTCTTTAAGAAGTCTATCACTTCTCCCTGTTGCGAGCCCTATTTCAAAATTTCTTATTGTCCCTATTGTAAGTTTCCTTTCTTTTAAATAATTTCTCGCTTTTTCTCCTTCAGGACCGATAAGTATAGAATGATAAAAATCTTTTGCCCACTTTATAACCTCAAGAACTTTTGTCTTTCTTTCAGAAATCTTTTTTGGTGTAATCTGAATTCCCGCTTTCCTGGCAAGTTTTTTTAAAGCATCGGTAAATGTAATTCCTTCTATTTCCATTATAAACTGAACAAGATTACCCGATTTACCACAGCCAAAACAGTGAAAAAGCCCTCTTTCAGGGTCAAAAGAAAAAGAGGGGCTTTTATCAGGATGGAAAGGGCATAAAGCCATATAATTTTTACCTGATTTTTTCAGCTCAATATATTCAGAAACCACATCAACAGGGTCTATTCTTGATATTATTTCTTCAATGGTTATATCAATCATTTTTAAATTTAACCACTGTTACACCATAACCTCCTTCATAATAAGGAGGGTGAAAAAAATCGCTGACAAACTTAACGCGCTTTAAATAATCCCAGATTGCCTCTTTTAAAATCCCTTCTCCAAGCCCGTGAAGTATTCTTACCTCTTCTACGCCCTGTGCATAGGATTCATAAACAAACCTCTCAACCTGCTCAAGAGCATCATCTCTTTTAAGACCTCTCACTGAAATGGAATAGTTTTTCATAGAAGGTATATAAGTCAGAGTCTCAACGTTTTCTTTTTTATGAATCTTTTTAGAAGATAAAACCAATTTATCTTTCTCTGTCCAGACTTTAAGGGCACCTATTTTCATGAGCACCTTGTCTCTATCAACTGCAATAACTTCACCAGGAGAAGAAAACCCATCAATTTCATAAAAAGCACCCACCTGTATATCCTCGGGTAATTTTTTTTGCAAACTCTTTTTATGGTAAAGGATTTTCCTCTTCGCCTCTTTTGCTTTTTTAATATCTTTCTCTTTTTTAATCTGGTCTATTATATGTTCTATCTCCTTTTCTATTTCTTCAAGTCTTTTTATTAAAGATTCTTCCATTTCTCTTTTCTCCTGGTCAAGCTTTTTTTTCTCTCTTTCAAACCACATTTTATGTTCAAGTTCCATTTTTTCCATTCTCTGTTTCATCTCTTTAAGTATTTCACCTATTCCTGACGAGTACCCTTTAGCTCTTTCAAGAACCTCCCTTTTAAGACCTGCTCTCTCTGCAATTTCAAAGGCAAAACTGCTCTCAAAACTCCCTAAATTCAGCCTGTATGTGGGTATCTTTTTAAGAGAGTCAAATCCAAAAGACGCATTTTTTATTCTCCTGTCATTCTCCTTTTCGACAAAGGCTTTAATTCCATTAAGATGGGTCACAAAAAAGGCTTTCATATCTTTATTTAAAATTTCTTTTATTATTGAAAACCCAAGTGCAGAACCTTCATCAGGGTCAGTATTTCCCATATACTCATCCACAAGGATAAGAGAATCTCCCTTTGAATCATCTATTATTCCTTTAAAAGATTTTAAATGGGCAGTGAAGTTGGACTCACCTTCATCTATAGAGCCCTCTGTCTCAAATCCAATTCCGTTAATTCCATCGGGTATGTAGAAATGAGAATCAGGTGAAGAAGGAACCGGAATCGCAAGTTTCAACATATTAATTATTAAACCGAGTGTTTTAAGAAAAACGGTTTTGCCTCCGCCATTAGGACCTGATATAACAAATATATCAATTTCCTCAGGCAAATCAAAGTTATAGGGCACTGCATTCTCTTTCTTTTTAAGATAAAGAAGAGGGTGATATGTATTTCTTAAAGAAAAAAACTTTCTTTTGCTGTAGGAAGGCTCGTTTCCATTTATTTTTCTGGAAAAAATAAGCTTCGCGTTTATTAAATCAATCTCTCCCAGGTCTTTATAAATATTCCTGATAATCGAGGTGTTTTCCCATATTATTTTTGAAAGATTTATGCAAATTCTCTCTATCTCTTTTCTCTCATCTTCCTCTATTTCTTTATAATCATTCTGAATACCAACAACTTCAAAGGGTTCCACATAAGCTGAAAGTTCTTTCCTTGAATACCCATGAACCACACCTATTTTACCGGCAACAGAACGGTCAACAAGAATTACAAATCTACCTTCTCTTATTCTTATTTCTTCGTCTTTCAAAAATTCAGTTTTTGAGAGTTCCTGGACTTTTCCTTTCAGCATACCAAAAATCCTGTTCATGAGTCTCTTTTTATCAACCCTTATTCTGTTAAGTTCAGGCGTTGCATCATCCCTGATTTCACCTTTATCAGTAAAGATACCTTTTAACTCTTTTAAAAGAAAAAATATATTATCATAATCTGTGAAAAATCTTTCTTTAAGAAAATCGCTCTGATTAATAAAGCTTTTGAGCTTACCTATTCCTTCAAGAAACTTTAAGAATACAAATAGTTCGGACGGGGTAAAGACCTTCTCTTTAAGATATATATTCTTAAAATTTTCAAGATCAGGAAACTCAAAAACAATCTCCCCCTCCATTTTAATTCTTTCAAACTCCTTTATTTTCCTGAACTCCTGCTTTATACTTTCTATTTCTCCTGAAGGCTCAAGTTCAATAAGTTTTTCTTCCCCTGCAGGAGTTAAAATATTTTTACTTATTAGTTCTATAACTTTATCTATCTCAAAATTGTATTTCATCTATTTTCTCTGTCTTTTTACTTTCCTTATAAGTCTTCTTCTTGACGCAGCCATTATTCTCTTTTTCTTTTCTGATGGTTTTTCATAGAATTCCAGCTTCTTAACTTCCTGGAGGATTCTATCCATTGTAACAACTTTTCTAAATCTTTTGAGCAGAGAATCAAAGGATTCTCCTTCTCTTAATTTAACCCCTGACATCTTTAATCACCTCCTTTCTTTTGTTGTTATCCTGGTGGCCATTTCATAACTCTGCCACCGAGTAAATGTATGTGTAAATGAAAAATACTCTGCCCTGCTCTTGCCCCATCATTTATAACCACCCTGAATCCTTCATCCAGCCCCTGTTTCAAAGCAATGTCAGAGGCTATATTTAAAAGATAACCAAGAGTATCCCTGTGTTCCTGTTTTGCTTCTCTCAATGAAGGTATATGGTCTTTTGGCAGGACCAGAAGATGAACAGGAGCCTGTGGATTTATGTCTCTTATAACAACACATCTATCATCTTCATAAACTATATCTGCTTCCATTTCCTTATTCACTATTTTACAGAATAAACACTCCATTATTAAACCTCCTTTTTCAAAAACATTGAAATTGCCACTCCTACAAGGAGTGCTGTCTCTGTTCTCATTATCCTCTCGCCCATCTTGACCTTTAAAAAGTTATATTTTTTAAAAAGGTCCTTTTCATCACGGGTAAAACTTCCTTCGGGTCCAACCACAATTAAAACACGATTACCCCAGGATTCTAAATTCCAGAAAGAAATCTCTCCTTCCTCATCAAGCAATATCCTTGTGTCAAAATCTGTAATTTTTTTTAGAAAATCAGGAACACCCAGAGGCTCAGAAACATAAGGAAGAATACTGCGCCTGGATTGTTTCACAGCACTTTTAACAATTCTTTTCCATCTTTCCAGTTTAATTCCTTCAGGATTTATAACTGTCCTTTGAGATATTATGGGGTAAAATGCAGATACACCCATTTCAGTCGCCTTTTCAAAGATTATATCCATCCTCTCTCCCTTTATAATTCCTGCTCCAATTGCAAAAAAAGTTGCTGTTTCATTAGGCATTCTCAACTTCTTTATTATGGTTCCAACAGCACTCCCATCACCAACTCTTTCAAGTTCAACAAGATAATCATTACCCTTTCCATCAATTACATGTATTAAATCACCACTTTTTTTTCTTAAAACTCTGCAAAGGTGATGATACTCTTCTCCTGCTATAATAACTTTATCTTTGTGAATAGCATCAGGTGACACATAAAAATATCTTATTTCCATGATTTAACCGAATACCTCCTGAGCCTCACCCTTTTGTTTTTCAATTTTAAGTATCTCTCTGTAAAGTTTTTCCTCTTCTTTTGTAAGTTTCTCAGGTATTTTAACCATTATCTCTACATAAAGGTCACCGTATCCACCCTGAATCCTCGGCATACCCTCACCCCTGAGCCTTATCTTTGTGCCTGCTTTTGAATTCTTTGAAATTTTAAACTTGATCTTTTTCCCGTTCAAGTGTTTTATATGCACTTTCTCACCGAGAACCATTTGTGAAGGAGTTAAATAAATTTTTGTATAAAGGTCATCTCCTTCTCTTTTAAAGACCGGGTGTTCTTTTTCTCTAATATATATAAGGATATCACCTGATTGTCCACCCCTTATTCCTGCATTCCCCTGACCTCTAAGAGTTATATAATTACCTTCTCTTACACCTTTTGGCACACTGACCTTTATTGTTTTTTCTGTTTTAACTCTGCCTTCTCCTGCACATGCAGAACAGGGCGAAGAAAGTATTTCCCCTGACCCATAACATGTAGGGCATGTTGTTCTTTGAATAAACTGACCAAAAAATGTAGAACTGACTTTTTCAACCACTCCTCTCCCGCCACATGTGGCACATGTTCTCCAGCCCTCGCCTTTTGCTCCTTTACCATTGCACTCAGAACACAAATCATATTTACGAACCTTTATAGTCCTCTCGACACCATTGTAAATCTCTTCAAGCGAAAGAGTTATCCATAGTCTCAGGTCCTCACCCGGAGAGCTTCTGGTCCGCTGTCTTACTCTCTGACCACTCCCCCTGTTTCCGAAAAACCTGTCAAATATATCTCCACCAAAACCGAATTTTTCAAAAAAGTCTGATATGCCACTGAATATATCCTCAAGGTCATCAAAATGAGTAAAATCTTTCCAGGTGAAGCCACCCTCCCTGAAAGCTCCTTTAAGACCCTCGTGTCCGTACCTATCATAAAGGGCTCTTTTCTGAGGGTCCATTAAAACTTCATAAGCCTCTGAAATCTCTCTAAATTTCTCTTCAGCTTCTTTTCTGTTATCAGGGTTTCTATCAGGATGATATTTTAAGGCGAGTTTCCTGTAGGCTTTTTTTATCTCATCCTGAGATGCATTACGGGGAACTCCCAGAACTTCATAGTAATCTTTTTTAGAATTTACCAACCTCTATCACACCCCCTTACTCAACCACCTCATAATCTGCATCAACAGCTTTATCTTTTTTATCTCCTTCACCCTTTTCTTTACTTTCCTGTGTTCCGCTTGGAGCTTCTTTTGTTTCAGGACCTGTATATCCCGGGGTTCCCGGTCTTCCATATATATCCTCTGTTGCCTTGTACCAGGCATCCTGAAGCAACTGGAGTTTATCTTTTATTTCCTGCGGATTTTCAGAATTCATAACCTTCCTCAACTCATCTATTGCCTTTTTTATATTTTCCTGTTTATCTGCAGGAATTTTTGAACCAATATCTTTAAGGGTCTTTTCAACAGTGTATATAAATCCATCAGCCTGATTTCTCAAGTCAATCAATTCTCTCTTCCTTCTATCTTCTTCTGCATGCGATTCTGCTTCCTTTACCATCTTCTGTATTTCTTCTTCAGTAAGACCGGATGAGGCGTGAACCCTGATTTTTTGTTCTTTGGCTATTGCAAGGTCCTTTGCGGATACATGGAGTATCCCATCCGCATCTATTTCAAAAGCAACCTCGATTTGAGGAACGCCTCTGGGAGCAGGAGGTATCCCGTAAAGTTCAAATCTCGCAAGAGACCTGTTATCCTTTGCGAGAGGTCTTTCACCCTGAAGCACATGAATTGTAACAGCGGTCTGGTTATCCTGGGCAGTGGTAAATATTTCAGATTTTCTTGTAGGAATTGTCGTATTTCTGGGTATCAGAACAGTCATAACACCACCCAGTGTTTCAACACCAAGAGAAAGAGGAGTAACATCAAGAAGAACTATATCTCTTTTTACCTCTCCTGCAAGTATACCTGCCTGAATTGCTGCACCCATCGCAACAACCTCATCAGGATTAACACCTTTATGAGGCTCTTTTCCAAAAAACTCTCTAACATATTTTTGAACAAGGGGCATCCTTGTTTGACCGCCAACAAGGATAACTTCACCCACATCACCGGGACTGAGTTTTGCATCCTCAAGACATCTTTTGCATATCTCAATCGTTTTCTCAATCAGGTCTTTTGTCATTGCTTCAAGACGTGCTCTTGTGAGAGTTTTTTCAAGATGCTTCGGACCCGATGCATCTGCTGCTATAAAGGGCAAAGAAATCGTGGTTTCCATCAGTGTTGAAAGTTCAATCTTTGCCTTTTCAGCCGACTCTTTCAGCCTTTGAAGCGCAGTTCTGTCACTTTTCAGGTCAATCCCTGTTTCCTGCTTGAATTCATCTACAAGCCACTCTATTATTCTCTGGTCAATATCATCGCCTCCGAGGTGAGTATCACCATTTGTCGCAACAACTTCAAAAACTCCTTCTTCAGAAATATCAAGTATTGAAATATCAAAAGTTCCACCACCAAGGTCATAGACCGCCACTTTCACATTCTTTTGTTTGTCAAGACCATAAGCAAGAGCAGCAGCAGTAGGCTCATTTATGATTCTCAAGACCTCAAGACCTGCTATTCTACCTGCATCTTTTGTTGCCTGTCTCTGAGCATCATTAAAATAAGCAGGAACAGTAATAACAGCCTGAGTCACAGATTCACCTAAATACTGTTCTGCACTTTCTTTAAGATACCTTAATATAAAAGCGGATACTTCAGGAGGTGAATAAACCTTTTCTCCTATTTGAATTCTTGCATCCTCATGGGGTCCCCTTACAACTTTATAAGGAGACCTTTTTATCTCATCCAGAACCTCTTCATATCTTCTGCCCATAAATCTTTTAATTGAAAATACTGTATTCTCTGCATTTGTTATTGCCTGTCTTTTGGCAACAGCACCCACAATAATCTCTCCTGTCTCTTTAAAAGCAACAACAGATGGAGTGGTTCTACCTCCTTCCTTATTGGGTATAACCCTGGGCTCATCACCCTCCATAACCGCAATAACTGAAAAAGTTGTTCCAAGATCAATTCCCACTGCCTTTGCCATTTTTAATCACCTCCTTGTTTTTCCTCTTCTTTAGAAGGTTTCTTTGATATTATTACCTTCGCAGGTCTTAAAAGTTCATTTTTATAATAATAGCCCCTTTCAATCTCATCCACAACAATACCTTCTTCTCTGTTTTCATCCTCAACCACTTCTATTGCCTCGTGTTTATAGGGGTCAAATTTCTCACCAATAGAGGAAAAAGGTTTGAGTCCCTCCTTTTCCAATACACTCATAAACTGCTTATAAATCATTTCTATACCCTTTTTGATACTATCAACATTATTATCGTTAACTTCTACCCCCATTGCCCTTTCAAAATTATCTATAACAGGAAGCAGATTTAAAAAGACATCTTTACCGGCAAATTCTTTCAATTTCTTCATCTCTTCATTCTGTCTCATCTTATAATTTTTAAAATCTGCAAGCGTTTTTAAATATAAATTCTTATAATCCCTTTTTTCCTCTAAAATTTTTAAAAATTCCTTTCTCAATTTTTTCATTTCCAAAATAACACTTAAAAAATACAGGCTAAAATTAAATTTGTCAAGGGTTATTTGAAATTTCATATTCAAGTATTTATAATAAAAAACTCAAAAAGGAGAGAAAAATGCCAAAGATAAAGACCAAAAAATCTGCTGCTAAAAGATTTAAAACCACAAAGAAGGGCAAGATAAAAAGACAGAGGGCATTTCATTCTCATCTTGCACAGAGTAAAAATCCAAAAAGAAGAAGAAAATTAAGGCAACATACTTATGTTTCAAAAGAAGATGAGAAAAAAATTAAAAAAATTTTGCCCTATTCTTAAAAACTTTGGCAATTCCTGTAATTGAAATATTTGAAAGTATACAGGGGGAAGGCAAAAATCAGGGAGTTCTGGCAGTATTTTTAAGACTCGCATTCTGTAACTTAAGATGCTCTTTCTGTGATTCAAAATACACTTATGAGAATCCGAGTTTTGAATGGAAGGATCCTGAAGAAATTTTTGAGAATATAAAGAATTCAAAGGCAAAAAACCTTGTGATAACGGGTGGAGAACCCCTTTTATGGCAAAAAGACCTGATACCCCTGATTAAAAGGGTTAAAAAGTTTATTGAAATTGAAACAAATGCTACAATTGTGCCTGTTTCAGGATTTGACAGGTATATAAACCAGTACAATGTTTCTCCAAAACTATCCAATTCTGGTGAAGAAGTTACAAAAAGATTGAATTTCAATAGTTTAAGATGGTTTGCAAAAAATAAAAAAAGTGTATTCAAATATGTGATTGATAAAGAACAGGATATAAAAGAAGTTTTTGAACAGATGAAAAAAATAAACATAAAAAAAGAGAAAATTTACCTCATGCCCTGTGCAGATACAAGAGAAAAACTTGAAGAAAAATCAAAAATTGTAGTAAATCTATGCAGGAAATATGGCTTTAACTATTCTGACAGGCTTCAGATAAGGCTGGGGTTACCTTGACCTGGATTCTATTCCCAGCTGTTTCATCTTTCTGAAAAGTTGACTTCTTGAGATACCAAGTTCCTTTGCAGTTTTTTCTATTCTCCATTGATTTCTTATCAGCACCTCTACAATATATTTTTTCTCAAATTCTTCTTTTGCTTTTTTAAGTGATTTTATCTCTTCTTTTTCAATTGCGTATTCTAAATCCTTTTTTTCTATCTTTTCTGATTCGGAAAGAATAACAGATTTTTCCAGAACACTCTTTAATTCTCTGACATTTCCTGGCCAACTGTAGGAAATTAGAAGTCCCATTGCCTCGCTACTTATTTTTTTAATCGGAATGTTATTGGCTTCACAAAAATCCCTGATAAAATATTCTGCAAGAAGAGGGATATCTTCCTTTCTTTCCCGGAGAGGGGGTAAATCTATTCTCACACCCTGAATTCTGTAAAAGAAATCCTCTCTTAAAATACGTTCTTCCAGAAGTTTATGAGGTTCTTTATTTGTCGCTGTCATTATCCTTACATCTACTTTTTCGGTCCTGGTGCTTCCCAGAGGTTCGTATTCTCTGTATTCAAGAAATCTTAAAAGCTTTGCCTGCGAGTCATTTGAGAGTTCACTTATCTCGTTGAGAAAAAGGGTCCCACCATCAGCAAGTTTCGCCTTTCCCACTTTTTTCCTTTCGGCTCCTGTGAATGCTCCTTTTTCATATCCAAATATTTCTGCTTCAAACAAATTTTCGGGTATGGTTGCACAGTTTATCACCTGCATGGGAAAGGTATTTCTCTTTGATTTTATGTGTACAAGCCTTGCGACAAGGTCCTTACCTGTTCCTGTTTCTCCTGTGATAAAGACATTTATATCTTTATTAGCAACAATATTTACAAGTTCTTTTACTTTCTGTATTTTTTCACTTTTTCCTATAAAAGGGTTGCTTATATCAATAAGATTTTTTAAAGCATTTATCTCTTTCTCCATGTTCCTTATTCTTAATGCATTTTCTATGGCTATTCTTGCTCTTGCCCATGCAAAAGGCTTTTCTATAAAATCCTCTGCCCCCTTTTTTATGGCCTCAACTGCCATATCTATTGTCCCATAAGCAGATATTACAATAACAGGGATATTTTTCACTTCTTTTATATATTTAAGAAGGGTTATACCATCAACATCAGGAAGACGAACATCAAGAAGTATTACATCAAGATTCTTTTCTTTGATAGTCTTCATGCCTTCCTCTGCATTGACTGCACCGTAGGCTTCATAACCTTCTTCTTTTAAAATGTTTAAGAGAGATTCTAAAAAGAATTTTTCATCATCAATAACAAGGACTTTTGCCTTCATAGTTTTAAGAGAAAAATCCCCTTGTCTGTTCCAACCCACAATGTATCACCTTTAATCATTAAAGAGAACACCGCTATGCCAAAATCTTTCTTTGCAAAATATTCTCTCTTCCAGAAGTCCTTCTTGATATTGTAAAAATAAAGACCATCAAGGGTTGCAAAAAACATCATATCTTTATAGGGCTTGATGTCAAGGATATTTGGGGAAAAGGGTGGTATAAGATAATGGGTTTTGAATTTGTTATTTTCTTTAAAAATCATAAAAACACCCTTAGCACAGGCAACTATAAGGGTATCATTCTTATTGCCAAGTTTTAGAATATGGGATAGAGAATATTGTTTTTCATCATTAAAAACTTTAAAATCTTTTTTATCGGGTGATATATAAAGGAGTCCTTTTTCTGTGCCAGCAAAAATTATTCCCCCCAGTTTTTCAATATCTTCCACATAGATTCCTCTGAGAAACTGGGAAAGGATATCTCCTGTTTCAGAGTCAACTGTATAAATGCCATCATCAGTGCCAACCCATATATTGGGATAATCAGCAAAAATAGCAGTGCATTCTCTTAGGGAAAGATATGTCCCTGTTAATCTGTAAAATCTTTCTTTCTCAAAAACACTTATACCACCGGGATAAGCAAAATAAGTTCTATCACCTATTCCTTCTATATCCACAATATTTTCATCAGGTAAACCAAAAACTTCTTCTTTTTTATACACTATCCAGTCATTTGCCTTTCTTCTGGTTAATCCACTGTAACCTCTGTAATCTTTGCCACCTATCCAGATTCCGTTTTTTGTGTTTTTTATAACAGTGATGTAAGGTGTTGCAGGACCTATTCTCTGTTTTTTTTCTTCCATGAACAGTCCTTTTTGATAGATATGTATTCCATCACCCCATGTTCCAGCAAATATTTTGTTCTTTTCTTCGTAAAATACCGTATATTCAATCTTACCAAAATTGGGAACATAGTAATAATAGGGAGAAAGAAAGAATATGTCCTTTGAATCTTTCCTTAGATTCTTTTTTTCTCCAAACCATAAAACACCACCTTTTCCTGATGTTTTTGGAATTCCCGTGAATTTATCTATTATCTTTACAGCACCACCCTCATCAATGTAAATTTCATTCTGCGTTATGCCTATGGACTTTATATTAAAGAAAACACCCATGGGATATCTAAAATTGCTTGCGGGACTAAATCTGTAGAGATTACTCCTGGAAGAATAATAGATATAACCGCTATAAATATCAGGAGCAACAATTTCTACCTCATCCTGCATTATGTAACCTCTCACATAATCCCCTGTATAAAAGTCAAATTCTGCTATCCCAAAAGGTGAAGAGGAATAAACTTTGTGCCCATCACTGGCGATGTTCAGCACATACCTGAAAGGTGCTATCTCATCAATCAGAGATAGAGAGAGCAGTATTAAAAGAATGTTCATGGTAAAGGCATAATGGTTTCTCTTTTCTTCTTCTTTGTATTCAGAACTCTCTTTATGGCTTCAGGTAAGACATCCAGCAAATCGGTTGCTATTATTGAAAAAGTGGTTTGATAATCTTTCAAAATATCCGCGCACAAACCATGCAGAAATACACCTGAAATTGAAGCTGAACTTATAGATATATTCTGGGCGGATAATCCTGCTATAATACCTGCAAGGACATCACCTGTCCCACCTGTAGCAAGCCCGTCATTACCCGTTGTGTTTATATATGTTGCAGACGGTGTTGAGATGATTGTTGGCGCACCTTTTAAAACAAAAGTCTTATTCAGTCTGAGAGATACCTCTTCTGCTACTTTTAGTCTATCGTTGTTTATTTGTTCAGGAGCTCTGTCAAGGAAAGTCCCGAGTTCACCAGGATGAGGGGTCATAACAAGTTCACCTTTATAACCCTTTATAAGTTTTTCTTCATTTTTTAAAAGAGGAACTGCATCTGCATCAAGTATTAATTTCCCGTCCCATTTTTCAAGAATCTCACATATTATCTCTTTTATTTCTTCTTTTCTTCCAAGCCCGGGGCCTGCAACACAAACATCGATTTTCTCCAGTTTCTCAAAAATTAAAGGTATTGATTTCTTTGAAAGTAACCCCTTTTCACCGGGTAAAGGAACTGTTATAGCCTCTGTAAGCTTCTGCTCAAGAATGGGATTCAATTCCTCTGGAATTCCGACAAAAACCAGTCCTGCGCCAGACTTTAAAGCACCCATTGCAACCATTGAAGGTGCGCCTGTATAACCCTTTGAACCTGAAAGAACAAAGACTTTTCCACAATTGCCTTTGTGAAAATAAGGCATCCTTTCAGGCATATTTTGTTTCGCAATTTCAAAAGTAATTATATATCCTTCAAACCCTTCTTCCTCTGCATAATAATAGGGAATACCTATATCCACAAGATAAAGTTTTCCTCTTTTTATTTTTCCGGGATAAAGATAGTGCCCTGTTTTTGGATAAGCAAATGTAAGGGTGTAATCTGCATTTATCGCACTATCACCTGCAAATCCTGTTTCCCCATCAACTCCCGAAGGTATATCAATAGAAACAAGTTTTTGTGAATATTCATTAACTATCCTGAATATCTCTCTGTAATCCTCCTTTAACTCGCCTTTAAATCCTGTCCCGAACACTCCATCAACAACAAGGTCAGATGTCCCCAAGTCAAATTTTAAAAGGCTTTCTTCATCTATGTTTTTTATTTCACAGCCTGTTTTTTCTAAAAGATTCAGATTTAAAAGAGCTTCGTCTCTGTATTCCTGTTTTTCTCCGAAGGTATAAACAACCACATCATAACCTCTCAACTTCAGATACCTGGCAGTGACAAATCCGTCTCCTCCGTTATTTCCCTTTCCACATATAAAGGTTATTTTCTTCAAACTACGAAATTTTTCCTCGATGAATCTGAGTATACCTCTACCTGCGTTTTCCATAAGAACCCTGAGGGAAAGCCCAAATATCTCGTCAGTTTTTTTATCCAGTCTTCTCATTTCATCAGGTGTTAACACTATCATATTCTACTCCTTTTTCAAAAGGGAGAATACATCCTCTTTTTTTTCGGATTTTTCAAGTATTTCAACTGCTTTTTTAAAGATATTGTCGTATTCAAGAAGAGCAGCGTACTGTCCCTTTACACCCATTGCCTTTTCCGCAAGTTCTATGTCAAGAAGGGTCTTTATATCATCTTTTGCTTTTTCAAAATCATCTCTTTTAACATCTTTTTCTTTTGCCCTAACATACTCGTAAAATTTTTCAAAAACTTCATCTGTTACTTCTGTGCTTTTTGTTCTGTTGTAATATTCTGCAGAAAAGGAGAAAAAGTAATTCTTTTGCCTTAAGCCAGCCACAAAACTGGAAATCCTCTCCTCTTTAACAACTATGTCGGGGATAACACCTATACCACTTAAAACTTCTCTTTTCAGCCTGAGGGTTCTGAATTTCTCCCTGTCTTTATCTTTGTCCTTTCTGTGAATTGACCTTCCCGAAGGAATGTAATAAAGGGCTGTGGTCAGTTTTAGTTTGTAACCCGCATCAAGAGGAAAAACTCGCTGAACAGAACCCTTACCAAAGGATGTGTCACCAATTATTATACCCCTGTCCCAGTCCTGAATCGCACCCGCAAGAATTTCGGATGCAGAAGCAGAACCTTTATTTACAAGGACAACAAGCGGGATTTTTTCGTAAAATCCGTTATCCTCAATTGCTTTATACTTTTCCAGAATCACATCTCCCCTCGCCTTTGTAAAAACAATTTCCTTATCTTTTTCAAGGAATATGTCCGCTACCTCAACAGCCTGATTTAAAAGTCCTCCGGGGCTATATCTGAGGTCAATTATAAGTTTTTTCATTCCTTTGTTTTTAAGGCTATCAAGGGCATTAAGAAGTTCTGCATTCAAATCCTCTGAAAAATTGGTGATTTTTACATAGCCTATTCCGTCTCCTACAATCTTTGCAAGAGCAATTGGTTTTATATCTATTATTTCTCTTGTTATTTCAACTTCAAAGGGTTCTTCAAGACCCGCCCTCTGAATTTTTATTTTCACCTTTGTTCCCTGGTCTCCTCTTAAAGTATTTACTGTTTTCTCAATTGTCCAGCCTTTTGTTGATTCTCCTTCCACCTCTATTATTTGATCTCCTGGTATTAAACCAGCTCTGTATGCGGGAGTCCCCTCAAGAGGCGAAATAACCGTGGGGTAACCTTCTCTTACATCAACCTGAATACCTATTCCACCAAATCTCCCCTTTGTTGAAATCTGGAGTTCTCTCCATTCCTTTGGGGTTAAAAGGTCTGAATAAGGGTCCAGGTTATGAAGCATCAAATCTATCCCCTTTTCAAGAACTTCTGAAGGATTTTCTTCCTGAACATAGTAATCTCTTATATATTTTAAAACCCTGGTCAGGATTCTGTACTTTATTTCAATTCCATCTTTCTGGGTAAAACCTTTTGGAGGATAAAGAGCAAAGAATAGCATAAATAGAAAAATGGGCACAAAATACTTTTTCATTTTAAACCTCCTCTTTTATTTCTCTAATTTTTTTTAAAAACTTTTTCTTCTCTAAAAGTTTCTCAAAAGTTATTTCTTCACAAATTTTTAAATTATCTATTATATTTTTATTTCCGTCAACTACTTTTATTCTTTTCTTTGCTCTTCTTGCAAGGGTTAAAAAGCCCTTTCTCACTTTCTCATGAAAATGCTTATTTTCCTTCTCTATTCTATCTTTTCTTTCTATCCTTGAAAATCCTGTTTCAGGTGTTATGTCTATTAAAAATGTGAGGTCCGGTTTTAAGCCATCGGTTACCATTTTATTAAGCCTTGTTATCCATCTTAAAGGAATCCCTCTACCAAAACCCTGATAGGCAAATGAAGAATCATCAAATCTATCACAAACAACTATTTTACCTTCTTTTAAAGCAGGTAATATAATCTTTTTTACATTTTCTTTTCTGGCTGATAGAAAGAGTAAAAGTTCGGTATAGGGGTCAATATCAAATTTTTCATTAAGAATTATATCCCTTATCCTCTCTCCTGCTTCTGTCCCACCCGGCTCTCTTGTAAAGATAACAGGAAATCCATAATCCTTAAATTTTTCATAAAATCTTTCTGCAAGGGTTGATTTACCTGACCCTTCTATTCCTTCAAAAGAAATGAAAAAACCCCACCTCCCCATTATTCCCTCCCCTTAAAAATTTTATTTTTTCTTTCTTGCATTGTTTTTTATAAACTTCTCTAACAATTCTCTTGCTTTGAAATCAGGTATCTGCTTTGGAGGAGATTTCATAAAGTATGCAGAAGGCTCTACAAGTGCACCTTTTAAACCATTATCAAGTCCAAGTTTGGCACATCTAATAGCATCTATTACAACACCTGCAGAATTTGGAGAATCCCATACCTCAAGCTTTAATTCTATATTTAAAGGAACATCTCCAAAGGTCTTTCCTTCGAGTCTCATATAAGCCCATTTCCTGTCTTTGAGCCATGCAACATAGTCGGATGGACCTATGTAAACATTCTCCTCTCCTATGTTATAGGGTAAAAGCGAAGTAACAGCACCTGTTTTTGAGATTTTTTTGCTTTCAAGCCTCTCTCTTTCAAGCATATTAAGAAAATCGGTATTTCCCCCCACATTTAACTGAGATGTCCTCTCTATTTTAACCCCTCTATCTATGAAAAGCTGGGTCAGGACCCTGTGAACTATTGTGGCACCAACCTGTGATTTTATATCGTCACCCACTACAGGAACACCGACATCTTCAAATCTCTTTTGCCAGTATCTTTCTCTTGCTATAAAAACAGGGATGCAGTTTACAAAAGCACATTTTGCCTTTAACACCTGCTCTACATACCATTTTGTTGCCTCTTCAGAACCAACCGGAAGAAAGTTGATAACAACATCAGTTTTAGTCTCTTTCAAAAGTCTCACTATATCAGCGGTTTCTCCTGGCGCCTTTTTAATTATTTTTGAAAGATATTTTCCAAGCCCATCATGTGTCATCCCTCTTACCACAGGAACCCCGAGTTTCGGAACTTTACAGAACTCGTAAGTACAGTTCGGTCGTGTATAGATTGCTTCTGCCAGGTCCTTACCAACTTTATTTTTATCTATATCAATTCCAAAGGTAAACTCTATATCGCTTATATTATACCCACCAAGATTAACATGCATTATCCCGGGTATAAAATCACCTTCTTTTGCATCTTTATAATAATAGACACCCTGAACAAGGCTTGAGGCACAGTTTCCTACACCAATTATAGCAACCCTTATCTTTGGCATTTTTAAACCTCCTTTTTAACTTTTTAAACTCTTCTTTATGTCAAAAAGCCTTCTTAAAAATGTTAAAAAGATAAGTATTATAAAGGGAAAAAGGGTATAAAAGAAAATTTTCTTTCCGAAAAGAGATGCTATACCAAGGTATAAAATCCTTTCGGTTCTTTCCATAGGACCTTTTCTCGTTGAAAAGCCATAACCCTCTCCCCTTGCTCTTATGTAGCTTATCATAAAGGAAAACAAGAAAGAGGCAAATGCTATAAAAAGAGCCAGGGGTTCTTTTGAAAATGAATAAATTATTCCCGCAAAAACAATTCCCTCCTGGACTCTGTCAAAGGTTGAATCAATAACACCACCGAAATTTGACGTCTGGCTGGTCATTCTTGCCAGTTGACCATCAAGAGTATCTAAAAGGGAAAAAAGAAGCAGGAGAATACCCGCTATCAGGTATAAATTGAAAGCGTATAATATTCCCGGAATAATTGATAAAAAAACTCCTGAAATTGTTAAATGATTCGGCTTAATTCCTCTTCTTGCGAGGAAATTTACAACAGGATTTAAAATGTTTTTTGCCCTTTCCTTATTCATCGCCTTCTATTATCAGAACAAACTCTCCTTTTTTATCCTTTATCCATTCAAAAGCGCCCTTTAAATCACCATAAAAATGTTCTTCATGCATCTTGGTGAGTTCTCTCCCTGCATAGGTTTTCCTGTTACCAAATACCTCTATCAACTCAGGGAACACTTTTTCTTTCTCATGGGGTGAGATAAAAAAAACACAGGTTTTTCCAGTTTCTTTTGCTTTTTTCAAAATCTTTTTTCTTCTGGAGGTTCTTTTGGGTAAAAATCCCATAAAAAAGAATTCCTCTGATTTTATACCAGAAACTGAAATTGCAGATGTAAGAGCTGAAGGTCCGGGAATCGGAACCACCTTATATCCCTTTTCTCTCAGATTTTTTATTAAAATATATCCCGGGTCCTGAATACACGGAGTCCCGCTGTCAGAAACAAGAGCAAGGGAACCGCCTTTATTTAAAATCTTTTCTATAAGAGGTACTCTCTTTATTTCTTTACCTTTAAAATAAGAAATCATCTTCTTTTTAATATTATAATAGTTTAAAAGCTTCAATGTTCTTCTTGTGTCTTCACATATAACTGCATCAACTTCTTTTAAAATCTTAATTGCTCTGAAAGTTATATCATTCAAATTTCCTATTGGAGTAGCAATTACATATAAAACCCCTGCGGACAGAAACCCATCTTTTTCCATTACTTCATTTCCTTATGTTCCCATTTCCAAAATTATAATAATAAAGTTTTTTTGAAAATTTTTCAACCATAACTTTATCATTATAAACAATGATTCCGTTAAAGGATAATGTTCCAACTTACAGATTTACCTTTTTTAACTATTTCTTTTTATTTGCAAATACTGTTATATTTTTATATGAGGTATTTCTACCTGATAAATCCCTCCATGCGCTTTTTTATAAAGCAGGTTTTATTCCTTATTTCTTTTTCAAAGACCCTCTGGGCAACTTCCCATCCCTTATAACAAGCATTTTTTTACACGGTGGATGGCTCCATTTTCTGGGTAATATGCTCTATCTTTACATATTTGGTGACAATGTTGAGGATATCCTCGGGCATTTTTTCTATCCACTGTTTTACATATCAGCAGGGATTGTTGCTTCCCTGGTTCAGGGAATCTTCTCCTTCTCCTCAAAAATCCCGATGATAGGTGCATCAGGTGCAATAGCAGGTGTTCTTGGCATATATTTTGTATTTTTCCCTCTTGCAAGGGTTTTAACTTTAATTCCCTTCTGGTTCTTCTGGGAAATAGTGCCTGTTCCTGCCTTTTTATTCTTGGCCTTCTGGTTTTTCCTGCAATTTGCATCAGGAATTTTCTCCCTGGGAGTTAAATCCCAAGGTGGAATAGCCTTTTTTGCCCATATCGGAGGATTTTTATACGGGGTTTTCATAGGGATTTTATTGAGAAAGAGAAAAATTAAAAGATACTTGAAATTTTTAAATTTATAACTTTAAAATTTAAAAAATATGGAGGTGATATAATGAAAAAAATAATAGCACTGTGTATGGTGGTGGGCATGGTGAGCACACTGGGTGCAGTGCAGAGGACTGTGCTATGCGAAGAATTCACAGGGACATGGTGCCCTTATTGTCCGGGCGCTGCCATGGGTCTTCATGACTTAAAGACATATCACGGTGATTCTGTAACTATAATAGCATATCACTACTCAGATCCCTTTGCCACTACAGAATCAGTTCAAAGAACTAATTACTACAATGTAACCGGATTTCCGACCGTATGGTTTGATGGGGTTTTAAACTATGTGGGTGGTTCATCCAGTCAGAGTATGTATCCCTATTACAAACAGCGATTTGACCAGAGAAAAAATATTGACCAGCCTGTTACATTCACATGTTCAGGTGAGTATTATCCCGCAACAAGACAGGGAACTTTAAATATAGTTCTTAAAAATGTTGGAAATTCGACACTCTCAGCTTATTTGAGAATTGCAATGGTAATCCTTGATACACCCTATACATGGCAGAACCAGACCAATCTTGAATGGGTTATGAGGGATATGCTTCCGACAGCCACAGGCACCCAGTATACATTAAATCCGGGAGATTCTGTTATTCACTCTGAGAACTTCACCCTCTTTGCCTATGACAATGAGCATGAGATAGCTTTTGTTGTATTTTTCCAGAACGACAATACAAAAGAGGTCTACGGTGCAAGACCCGAATTTGAACTTGACTCACTTACATGGATATATGTTGAGGAAAATGTGAAAAAGGAAGACAAAACACCTTCTGTAATGGTTAAAAACCAGGGGAAATCTGTAAAATTCATTCTCAAAAACACAGGTAATGCAGACCTTAAACTCTTTGACTCATCAGGAAGAAAAATTCTTTCAAGAAAAGTTTCTGATGGAGAGGTAAACCTGAAACTGGAAAAGGGGGTCTACTTCTACAGGATTAAAGATATAAAAGGCAAGCTGGTTGTGTCAGGATAATGTTTGAAAAATAGGGTTAAAAACCTGAAAAATACTTGAAATTTTTAAATTTATGACTTTAAAATTTAAAAAATTATGGAGGTGATATAATGAAAAAAATAATAGCACTGTGTATGGTGGTGGGGATGGTGAGCACACTAAATGCGGTGCAGAGGACTGTGCTGTTTGAAGAATTCACAGCAACATGGTGCTACTACTGCCCGGGTGCTGCTATGGGACTTCATGATATGAAAACATATCACGGCGATTCCGTCACAGTAATAGCCTATCACTCTTCAACATCAGACCCATTTTATAGAGCAGAAGCTGCAACAAGAGGAAGCTACTATAACTTTGGAGGATACCCCCATGTGTTCATAGATGGTGTTCTGGATGTTCCCGGAGGTAACCACAATCAAAGCCTGTATCCCTATTACAAACAGCGATTTGACCAGAGAAAAAATATTGACCAGCCTGTTACATTCACATGTTCAGGTGAGTATAATCCCGATACAAAGCAGGGAACTTTGAATATAACCCTTACAAACGTTGGAAATTCCACAATTTCAGGTTATTTAAGGATTGCACAGGTCATACTTGATACGCCATATACATGGCAGAACCAGACACATCTTGAATGGGTTCTGAGGGATATGCTTCCTACTGCTACGGGTACCTATTATTCAATAAATCCAGGGAATTCTACAAACCACTCTGAAAACTTCACTGTTCTCTCCTCTGACAATGAGCACGAAATAGCTTTTGTTGTATTTTTCCAGAACGACAATACAAAAGAAGTGATAGGTGCAAGACCCGAATTTGAACTTGACTCATTGACATGGGTATATGTCGAGGAAAATGTGAAAAAGGAAGATAAAACACCTTCTGTAATGGTTAAAAACCAGGGGAAATCTGTAAAATTCATCCTCAAAAACACAGGTAACGCAGACCTTAAACTCTTTGACTCATCAGGAAGAAAAATTCTTTCAAGAAAAGTTTCTGATGGAGAGGTAAATCTGAAACTGGAAAAGGGTGTTTACTTCTACAGGGTCAATGACATAAAGGGTAAACTGGTTGTATCAAGATGAATTTAATTCTATCTTTCTTTATTCTGAGTTATACAAATTTTAAAATTAAGGATTTAAAAGGCACCGAGTTTGAGCTGGATTCCCTCCTTGAAAAAGGTCCTGTTATTCTTGATTTCTGGGCAACCTGGTGCGCCTATTGTGATGAGGTTCTCGATATACTCAAGGAAATACAGGAGGAATATAAAGATAAAATAACAATTGTTGCCCTTTCATGGGACACTCAGAAAACAGCTTCAAAGATTGAACCTCTTGTAAAATCAAGGGGATGGGATTTCATAATCGCCATTGATGACGGGAAAAAAATAGGCAGGAGTTATGGAGTTCTATTTTTACCCACCACTTTTATAATTACAAAAGAAAAGGGGATTGTATATAAAAAGGTGGGGTACAATCCAAAGGAAAAGGAGGAGATAGAAAAGGTTTTTGAGGAAATTTTTGGAAAAGAGTGAACAGAAAATAAAAATTCATAAATTACCATGATGAATTAAAAGGAGGAGGTATGAATGTAGTTATATGTTTTCTGTTGATTCAACAGGCAGGCATCTCAGGCAATCTGAATTTTGACTTCTGGAAATTGAAGTATGAAAAATTAACGGTTCAGGGACCTGAAAAGATCTGGGGAGAAAGATATCTTACAAACATAAATCTTTTTCCTTATATCTATTTTGTTCAGGGTGACTTTGAGATAAGGTATATAAACTCACCCTTTGAAGTCCAGCAGATTTACGGGATAAATATGGAGAAAATTTTCAGAAAAAATATAAAAATTGATAAAGAGCCTTTAAAACTGGAATTCTTTGATATATACAGGGATTTTGGAAGAAACTTATTTGCTGGATTCACAAAGGATGAAACCGTTTTACTTGAGAGATTCTTAAAGGGATTTTCAGGAAATTTAAAACTCGGAATATTTGATTTCGGTTTTACCTACGGAAGACCCTATGAATATCTTTATTATTCTCCTAATCCTGCTCTTTCAAAGGATACTCTTGATGAACTTAAGATTACTGAAGTAAAAATGAGTTTACTTCCAGGAATAAACATCGGTGGATACCATGTTTTCTATGACCAGAATATATTTATGGAGAAAAAAAGAGCAGAATTTTCCGGATTTACTGCTGATTTAAAAGGTGGAATAATAACGATTTATCAGGAATATTCAAGAAGAAGGGGTATTGACAAACTTATATGGACAGATACTCTACCCTATGATTATGCCAAAGGATTTGCAAATTACACCCAGGTTGTATTTTCAATAAGACAGTTCACAATTTCAACTGAATACGAAAAGTATAAAAAATATTCAACACCCTATGCGCTTCCACCATGCATTCATCCTTATGGTATTTCTTTAACTCAAGGAAGGGATGAAGAAGGATATGCTGTGAATATTTTGTTTCCATTGTTTTTCTTTGATTTTGACATGAACTTCTCAAAGTCTTTTTACAGAAAAGATAAGAAAACAGAAGAGCAAAAGGTAAATCTAAGAGCAGATAGATATCCTTTCTTGTTTGATTTTACTTTTGATAACGCATATTTCAAAGGTGCTGAAATAGAGGAAGGTTACCCACCAGAATCTGTTCAGAAAAGAGGGGAAATGGATTTCAAAGGCAAAATTCAATATTCATTTCCTTTAATCGCCCTGTCCTTTGGCACAGAACTCAGGAAAAGAGAAGATATAATAAATGACACCCTCTATAAGTACACAGAACCCCTTTATGAATTTGAAATTCTTCATCCTTTTGGATTTGTAAGTGCGACCTATTCACAGGACAAAGATAAAAAGGATTATTACACTTTTGAAACAATGTTCCAGATAGGCTATAATCTTGAAATCTCTTTGATGTATGGAAAACAGAGGGGTGAAATAAAATGTTCTGGAGGAATATGCAGATATGAACCGCCCTTTGAAGGCTTTAAAACAAAAATCAGCTATTCTTTTTGACCTTCATCAGGACTTATTACACCCTTTAATTTTTAAAGATTTAAATCCTGAAGATTTTTTTAAGTTTAATGTGGTATCAATTTTTACACCCTCTCCCTGGAAAGATGGTTTTGTGGAAACATCAGATATATCAAGGGTTTTAAGAACCATAGAAACCTACAGGGAATTTGCAGAGAAAAATGGAATTATAATAATAGAAAAAAAGAAAGATTTAAAGAGGGTTTTAAATTCAAAAAAAAAGGGATTTATACTTGAAATTGAAGGATGTGCAAGCATAAAGGATAAATACATTTTAAAATCCTTTATAAATCTGGGAATAAGGATTTTTACCCTGACCTGGAATAACTCCAATCATATAGCATCTTCCTTTAACGATAAAAATGACTACGGACTCACGGATTTCGGTAAGGAAATTGTTTTGAAAATTGCAGAGCAAAAATGCATAGTGGACCTGGCACATGTAAGCAGAAAGACCTTTTATGATGTTTATAATTTAAAGGTCCCATTTATTGTCTCACATACAGGTATTTTGAGAAATCCAAAAAACAAAAGGAACCTTTCTTACAGAGAAATGGAAAAAATAAGGGAAAGAAAAAGCATTGCAGGAGTGGGACTCGGAAATCTCTTTCTTGAAAGAATTACGAATAAAGAGGAAGCCATAAAAAGAGTTAAAAAACTTGTTGAAAAATATCCAGGGAATCTTGCACTCGGTTCTGACCTTTTCGGTTTATCAGACAGACACATAATAAAAGGACTTTACAACTATGAAGAGATAGAAAATGCTCTCAAAAATTTCCCTGATTCCTTTCTCTATCTAAATGCCTTCAAATTCTTTGAAAAAAATCTGCCTTAACAATGGTATCTGATTCCCTGATTATAACCATTGCACTTATGGGCGATATAATGCTCGGCAATGTCATTCAAAAAATGATTCCCCCGGATTCAGGTTTTGTGCTTTTCAGCAATACCTGTCAATACATTGAGGATTGCGATCTATCCTTTGCAAATCTTGAAGGAACTTTTGAAAGTAAAAATATGATAAAGAGAAAAAAAGATTTTGTCTTTATATTTCCTGAAAATACCATCCATGGTTTGAAAAAAAGTTCAATAAAGGGGATATCCATCGCAAACAACCATATATTTGATGCGGGTAAAAAATCGGCTCTTTACACCTATAACCTTTTGAAAAAAGAAGGGTTTATAGTATCTGGATTAAAGGGCACATACGACACCTTTAATATCAAAAATTTAAAAATGGGATTTGTTGCTTTCTCGGTTTACGATTATACTAACAACTTACTTGATGAAAAAAGTTCAATCTCTTTAATAGAAAAAGTTTCAAAAGAATGTGATATCCTGATAGTTTCTTTTCATGCAGGTGCAGAAGGTGATTCTGTAATGCATGTGAGAGACAAATTTGAATATATGTACAGTGAAAAAAGGGGTAATGTAAAAAGATTTGCAAAAAAGGCAATTGACTCAGGTGCAGATGTTGTCTTTGGTCATGGACCCCATGTAATAAGAGGGCTTGAAATATATAAAGGCAAGATAATTGCCTATTCGCTCGGGAATTTTGCCTGTTTTGGTGGATTCAATCTTAAATATCCAAGAAATGTGTCCTTTATTTTAAAGCTAAGAGTTGATAAAAAAGGTAATTTTAAAGAAGGAGAAATCATACCCTTTCTTCTGGAACCTCCCGGGATTCCTAAATACGACAAAACAGGGACTGCAGTTAACATAATTAAAAAGTTGATACAGGAAGACAATTTAAATGGAATTCAAATAGAAGGCAATATTGTAAAAGTTAAAAAAAGCGCTAAAAATATTGAATGATAGAAAAGTGAATTTTTGTATTATAAATACCTTCTTTATGGGGGAAGGCTATCAATATTTTATATGAAAGATTTTTTCTTTCTCCAAGAATCCCGAAACCGTAACTGAACTTTATATAGTCCTTTTTCAGAACTCCTGAATCAAAAAACAGAACAGGAGAAAAGATTCGTGACAGGATTAGATAGTTTTCAAAATTGAAAATAAAAGCCTCCTTAACCTTAAACTCTTCTTCATTATAACCCCTTAAATTATCTTTACCACCTGCATAGAAATATTCTGAATTAAGCAGTTCATCTCTTTTAGTAACATTCATATAAAAAAACCTTCCAAGTATACCATAAAAATTAAATATCTTTCTTGCTTCTGAAACTCCGTAAATTCGAAAATAGTCGCTGCCTGAGTATTTTGAATTTAAAAAGATGTAAAAACCTGATTTAAAATATTCTCTTCTTCCACCTTCCACTTCTGCGATGTTTAAAAGCCTGTATTCTTTTCTGGCTGATATAAAATCTCTGTTCTCTTCATAACTTCCACCCACACCCAGTTTAAAAGGATAGACAAGAAAATAAAGCGTGGCATCAAAATTCTCTTTTGTATAAAATGTGTCCCTCTGGATAAGCAAATAGCTCCCTTTTAATTTCATATTCAGAAAATAAAACAAAGGTTCTTCATAACTGATTAAAAAGTCCTGCTCGCCTTTTTTAATTCTTCTCCACATAAGCTCTGTGCTTCTAAGGCTTCCCAGAAGAGCATCAATATGAATTTTCACATTTCCAAACACATCTTTACTCTCATTGGAGTATCCAATGCCACCTTCTATGCTGTTACTCAGGTTTTCTCTCAAAACAATATCAAGAAAGAGTTTTTTTTCATTTTCAAAAAAATAGTAACCTTCATAGGTAAGATAAGGAAAAAAATAAAATTTATTTTTTATACTTGAAAGCAATCTGTGGGAAAAGATTTGTGGTCTGAATCTCAACATCTTTTTTATCTCTTTTTTATTAACTCTTTTAACCCCGTCAAAATCAACTCCTTCAATGAATCCGAGTTTTCCTTTATGAATTTCCATAACATAATCAAGGGTATCATCTTTTTTAAAAAAACTGATAAACCTTATTTCTGTAAAGGGATAACCTTTATCTTCGAAAAATTTAAGAATTTCAACTGTTAAATTTCTGGCATTTGTGGAATCAAAAATTTTTCCTTTATAACCTCTTGTTATTGAATCTATTTTTTTAAGAAATTTTCCCGATACACCTCTAAAATCACCGTCACCGATATAATAGAGATTGAAAAAAACTAATACTAAACTAATCAAGGAAAAGAAACTTTTTCCATCTTTTATCCGGAAGTCTGCCTCTTGAAAACATCAGGTGGAATCTCGTAGGCTTTCTGGGTTTTTTAAGCAGTTTCATACCCGCTTCTTTCAATGTTCTATCACCCTTCTTGTTGTTACATTTAACACAGGCACATACAAGGTTTTTCCAGTCATCTTTTCCACCCCTTGTTTTCGGTATTATGTGGTCAACAGTCATAGGTCTATCTTTTGTTCCACAGTACTGACACTGGTACCCATCTCTTTTTAAAACATTCTTTCTCGTTAACGGAACTTCAAAAGGTCTAAATCTTATATATCTCAAAATTCTTATAACCGACGGAACCTCAAAGGATATCTTCTCAGCTCTTATCACCTTTCCATTTTTTGAAATAACACATTCCGCTTTTTTTAAATAAACTAAAACGACCGCTCTTTTAACATTACAAATAGAAAGAGGCTCATAGTTCTGATTTAAGACCAGAACTTTGTTTGATAGCAAAGACATCAGTATTTGGCTTTTACAGTGCTTTGAATTTCTTTTACATAGACCTCATAAGGTCTTACAAGGGTGTATCTGTTAAGATAGTTGAGCGTGTCCTCATAATAAAACTTTATATTGGTGTAATTCCCTTCATTCCAGATTTCAATCCATGAGCTATCAATTTTAACATTATTTTCTTCTGCTCTTTCAATTATTTTCTTTATTATTTCCTGACGGGTATAAAATCTTGAAAATCTGGCCATTTCCTTTGTTCTATCCTCTATAGCAAGGAAATGAAGATGGGAAATTAAAACAGGTATCCCTATATACGCAACTATCCCAAATATTAAAAGAGGTATCAGAACCTTTATTGTGGTTCCACCTTTCATGGTCTTATACCCAGAAGTTTTCTTATCCTCTCCTCACAAACTTTTACATTCCCATCAGCATAGGAGTAATAGGCTGTTCTGCCGAGAGATTTTGTTTTCTTATACCAGGTTATGGCAGTCTTATAGGTCTTTATTGCAGAATCTCTGTCACTATTTTTTGAAAGGGATTCCGCAATTTTCTTATATCCATCACCAACTATTGAATAGGCAAATGCTTTTAATTGAACATCAGAAAATCCAATATTGATTGCTTTTTTTGCAGAATTTATGCCCTCGTAAGCTCTTCCTATCCTGACAAGCAAATCGGCTTTCCTTAAAAGAGCAAGAGCGTTATCAGGCTCTATCTTGAGAGCCATATTATAATCAGAAAGGGCATTTGAGTACTTCTTAAGAGCAGAATATATATCACCTCTTTCTATATACAGTGAAGCAATATTTGGAAATCTGGAAATTACAAAATTTGCATGTTCAAGCGCCCTTGTATATTCCTTTGCGTTGTAGAAAACTTCTATAAGTTTTGTTCTCACTTCGGTATCATTTGTAAAAAGGCTTTCTGCTTTATAGGCATATCTTAATGCCTCTTTAAAATTCTTTTCTTTCACGAGAAATATCAGGTATTTCTTTATTGTTCCTGCATGATTCGGATTTTTTGAAAGTATAACTTTATAAAGACTATCAGCTTCTTTTTTATCATAATTTTCTGAAAGGGTTGCGAGATTGAAAATTATTCCCATATCCTCAGGTTTTTTTTCAAGAGCTTTCAGATAATAAAGCCTACCCTTCTGATAACCTTTTTTGCAAAATCCGTAAAGAAATCCAAGCCCCTCATAACCTCGCGGGTCTTCGGGATGTTTTTTCACAAGAGCACTAAATACTTTTTCAGCCTCCTCAAATTTTCTAAGGGCAATGTAGCAGTTCCCCATCCCAACAGCAGCATCTATAAAATTAGGGTCTTTTTCATAAGCTTCTTTATAGTATGTCAGGGCATCTTCAAACTTCCCCTGCTGATAATAAGAAAGGGCTCTTATATAACTCGCTTTCGCTTCCTTAGAAGGTTCGTATGCCTCCTGAACCCTTTTTTCTTCAGAACTACGGGCTTCTTTTTTAGTCTGTGGGCTTGCACAAACAAGTAACAAAATTGCTATTCCCGCTTTAACCATTTTCATTCCCTTATTCCTGGAGCCGGTGGGCTTCGAACCCACGACCTTGAGACTGCCAGCCTCACGCTCTCCCATCTGAGCTACGGCCCCGGTTTTAAAGTTTTTAATTATACAAGTGTTTGCTTTCTATTTCAAATACCGCCTTTTGTCTCCCTTCTAACTTTGATTGCTCTCAATCCCTTATCGCTCTGCTCCACTTCATATGACACTGCATCTCCTTCTTCCAGACTTTTGAATCCCTCACCTTCTATATCTGAGTAGTGAACAAACAGATCCTTTGAACCATCGTCGGGTGTTATAAACCCGTATCCTTTTTTAGGGTTAAACCACTTAACCCTGCCTTTACGTCTTTCTGACATTATACACCTCCAAATGTATTTTGATATTTTGATTATAAGAGTTTTTTAAGGGAAAAGTAAAGCAGGAAAGAATTTTAATATTTAATCACTTTCCTGAATTTACCTCCTGATTTTATAAAATAAATCCCTTTCTTGTTTTTAAACTCTTTTCTGGAAATCAGTTTTCCTGTAACACTGTAAATTTTTATCCCATATTCTGGGCTTTCTTTTACTGGAGAAAAACTCTCTTCAACACTTAAACCCTCCTGGGATGTAAGAGTCAAGTTCTGATTCGGGCCGTTTTTATTACCCTGATGAGCAGCAACATAAAGGGTCACTGTGCCTGTTCCCTGTACAGGAGCAATCCATACAAAATCATAGGAAGACTGGTTTGGGCTACTCCCGTGTATACCTGTTCCTTCACCAGAGTGGGAATAGGTCTCTGTATTTGAACCTGGTTGAAGAGTCCCTGCAGAACTATTTGAACCATCAAGGATACAGAGGTTGAAATTTTTTATGGTTCCGCTCCCCGCAGAAACAGTTATCGTATAGAACTGACCGGGTGTATAGGTCTGTGGAAACCCGTTTACATTGAGCTGGAATGTTCCATTGCCATGACATGATGCAGCACAGTATCCGTTACTCGCAGGTGAACCTGCATAACCTGTGAGGTTTGTATAGGCCATGAGTACAATTAAAATCTCCACCATTGTAACACCTCTCTTTTATTTCAAACTATGACAGCTCAAACAGGCAGGAATTTCGCCTTTATCCTCATCATACAAGTGGCATGAAAAACAGCTTTCAGGACTTCCAAGATTTTCAACTTTATCATCATGTTCAAAAATCCATTCATCTGGATGAACTCTTTTTTCAACCTCTGTGCTTTTTTCTGCACAGCCTGCGAAAAATGCAAAAATTGTAATCAATATAAGAATTTTCTTCATTTTTCACCTCCGTGACAGCCTGTGCAAACAGGTTCTTTTTCAAGATGACAAGTGGCACAGTATTCAGGGTCCCTTTCAAAATACTTTTTATGAAGACCACCTTCCTTTATCTCTGCCCATTCAGGATTATTGTGAACTGCAGGATAAACAAATTCATTCTTATGGCATGTTATGCAGGAGGAATAGTTTTCATGACAGGAAAGGCAATCGGATTCTCTTTTTTTAAAGGAAACAGGATGGGTATATGAAAAGTTTTCTGGATGAACATCAAAGGTTACATTTTCTTCAAAGTGACACTTTGAACAGGAGGGGACGATTGCAGATAATAATTCGTATTCTTCTGAAAAGGAATGACACATATAGCATTCCTCAACATCGTCCTTTGCAGTAATTCCATGGGAGTTTTTAAATCCCTTTTCATGAAACTTCTGGAAAAAACTTTCGTTTCCTGAATGGCAAATATCACATTCCTGAACCGCAACTTTTCTATTATGACAGTTATAACAGGTATTCATTGAAGGCATAACAATCTCTTTATCCCTTAAATGACAGTTATTGCAGGTTTTAACTCTTTTGAGATGATTTTTGTGGGAGAAGTCTTTTATATTTAAGCCCTTCGGAATTTTGAACTCATATGTTTTTTCATGACAGTCAAGACATACATTTTTTTCAGGAATTAAAATATCTTTAAGATGCCCGCTTTTTTCTGCCTTTGCATGACACACATTGCATTCAACTTCGTTTTCCATATGAATCTTATGGGAAAACTTATCCAAAACTCCGAATATAAAGGGCAAGATAAAAAGTATTTTCATTTTATAGCCTCCCTCTGAATTTGTAAGTTAAAGAAAATAGAAATCTGTAATCGTAGTTGTATTCCTCATTCACAAATTCCTGAATTTCAAACTGTCCCCTTAGATTCTTAAAATAACCTGTTTTTAAACCCACTCTCCAGGAAAATGCTTCCTCTGTTTCATAGACCTCATAGGTATGATAACTTGTGCTTCCGTAAAGGGTCAGAATATTTTTAAATGGAATATTTAAACTCACATAGTAAAAGTTTTCGTCAAGTTGATAACCATTTCCAAATCTCAGACCTGCTGAAATCCATGGTTTTAAAGAGATACCAAGGGAGTATTCCTTTGCAGAAGAAGTGTCTGATATGAAGTTAAAACTTGCGCCTGTTTCAAACCACAAATTTCTCCAGAGATTTATGTCAATGCCTGCTGTTAAAAACCTTTTCCTTTCAATTTCAAAATCAGAAAGCAAAAATCCTTCTGAGAAAACGGGCTTATAATCAAGGAAATTTATGGAAAAGAATATCCTTTCAAAGTTTCTTGCGGTTCCGACACATAATCTGTGTATATTCTGAGAGATGAGGTCGTAACAGAGTTTTATATGATTATGGAATCCCATCAGGTTGAAGTAATTGCTGAAGTAAATTCCCTCAAAGTCTCTTTCTGATTTCATCCATTCTCTGTGGTAACTTATAACTCCCCTCGAGTTTTTAAAGGGTCTTAAAAAGAATTTGGCACCCAGAACATAGGAAGAATCCTGAATCTCAAAGGACTGGTCATAGGGAGATTTAAACCCACCGTAAATTTCAAAATTAAATTTATGGTTTTTGTAGTAGACACTCAAGCCATCATATATGTTTCCAAAGCCAAAGGTGGTAAACTGTCTGCCTGCCCTGAAAAAAAGACCATTTAAGAGATTAAACTCAGTATAACCATAAAAAAATCTGAATTCAGTCTCTCTCAGATTTTCTCCATTCTGAGTTGAGGGGACATAGAAGGATATAAAAAGGGATAACCTGTCCCCGAAAATCTGAGAGAAACCCAGATTTGTTCTGTGAAAGTAGGAGTGAAAAACCGTTGTATCTGATGTTGCTCTCGGATAGTATCTAAAATCAAGACTTCCAGTAAAACTGGCGGAATAGAGAAAACCCGCAATCATAAATATGAAAAACAATTTTCTCATAAAAATTCCTCCTATATTTATAAATAAGTTTATAATAATACAGGTTTCGTTTTTAAATTTCAATGCAGTTAATTAATATTTAATTTGCTTTTTATATAAATAATACTTAATAATCATATCACTTTAAAAATGGGAGGTGAAAGATGAAAAGGATAAAGAAAGGACCTGTATGGGGTGTAGCGATAATTTTATCAGCTGTTTTTCTTCTGGGTATATCCTGTAAGGGCCCTGAGGGACCTCAAGGTCCTCCTGGAACAGAATTGTGCAGTACCTGTCATTCCGACAACACTGAAATTCTTGCAAGAGAAATTCAGTATCAGAACTCCACTCATTATCTCGGTGGAAACTATGAAAGGGATTATTTCCCCTGCGCAGGATGTCACACCCATGAAGGATTCATAGTTCTTGTTGAAGGTGGTGACACAACCCAATCAATTGTAAACCCCACACCACCCAACTGCAGAACCTGTCATAATATTCACGAAACCTACACATGGGAAGATTTTCAGTTAAAAACAACTGCCACAGTTAATTTAAGAGAGGGTGGAACATTTGACATGGGCGCAGGAAATCTGTGTGCCAACTGTCACCAGTCAAGGGCATCGGATGTAATACCTTCTGGTCAGGATACAGTTTATATATGGGGACCCTACTGGGGACCTCATCACAGCCCTGTTGCAAACCTAATTTCGGGTCAGGGAGGTTTTGAGGAATTTTCAGGAAATTATCCCAGCACTCCTCATTACTCAGCCATCACAGGAGGATGTCCAGAGTGTCATATGGCAGAACCTTACGGTTCACAGGCAGGCGGTCATACAATGAACATGTTTTATGAATACCATGGTCAGACAGAACTCCTGACTGCAGGATGTGAAGAATGTCATTCTGACCCTGTTTCTGAATTTGAAACCGCAGATTCAATTCTTGAAGCCAATCTTGATTCTTTAAGAACAATACTTATAAATGCTGGAATAATGGATTCAACAGATCATGCGGTCGCCGGTAACTGGCCGAGAAATCTTGCAGGAGGTCTCTGGAATTACCTGTTTGTAAAAGAAGGACACGGAGTTCACAACTTTGACTATGCAAATTCCCTCCTTGAAAACACAATTCAGGCACTAAGCGGAGGAAATTAATTACCATTTAGAAAGGATTTTTCATCTTCTCAAAGTTTTTAACCTCACCCATAAGGATTAAAACATCTCCGGGCCTTATTATTTCTTCTGGTGCGGGATTAAAAATCATTTTGCCCTGTCTTCTTATTGCTATTGCTATCATCCCGTATTTCTGTCTTAAGCCCGAATCTTTTAATGGTTTATTCGCAAATTCATTCCCTTCTTTGACTTCCAGCTCCTCAACCCTTAAACTGAGATGCTCCCTCTGAACAATGAAATCAACGAATTCCAGAAGAGAGGGTCTTAAAAGGGTCTGTGCAATTTTTATACCTCCTTCTTCATAGGGAAGAATAACTCTGTGAGCACCTGCCTTGACGAGTTTTTTATAGGAAAATTCATCCTCTGCTTTTGAAACTATAAAGATATTGGGATTTAACTCCTTTGCTGCAAAAACAACATAGAGATTATCGGCATCATTTCCAAGAAGACAGGCAATTCCCTTTGCCTTTTTTATACCTGCTTTTATGAGGGTTTCTTCCTCCCTTGCATCGCCCTCTATGAAGGCATAGTTTTTTTCTTTTAAAATCTCAATTCCTTCTGGTTCCTTTTCTATTACAATGAATTTCTTTTTTTCCTTTTCAAGTTCCCTTGAGACAAACTGTCCCAACCTCCCAAAACCGCATATTATAAAATGATTTTCCATTTTTCTTAACCCCCTTTTTCTCCTTCTTGTTAAAAATCCGAAAAGGGTTATTTCAAAAATCCTCTGTCCTACACTTAAAATTGTATAGGATACAAAACCAAGACCAAAAATAAGGTAAAAAATCGTAAAAATCTTTCCCGAAGGGCTTAAAGGTTTTACTTCTCTGAAACCGACAGTTGTTATTGTTATAACAGCCTGATAAAGGGCATCAATAAATTCAAAATGTTCTATTAAAATATAGCCTGTGGTTCCAAGAAATATTAATAAAAATATTCCGAGAATATTAAAAAAAATTCTCATTTAAACCCTTATCAATTTACCGTATTTAATACCCTTTGTTGCGGATAACTCATCAGAAATCTTTCTTATATGACCTGGCTTGCCCTTTAAAACAGTAATTTCAAGACAGTTTTTCTCGTCAATATGAATGTGGAGGGTTGATATTACCTCATCCGTATGTCTGTGACCCTTTTCCAGAAGTTTTTTTGAGATCTGTCTTTTTTCATGTTCATAAACCATTATAAAAACAGCATAAACATCCTTTTTTTCTCTTTCCCACTTTCTCTCCCTTAACCATGCATTCAAAAGCTCTTCAATCAAATGGGAACGGGATTTATATCCCTGTTTTTTGAGAAAAAAATTTAACTCTTTCAGGAGTTTTTCATCTATGGAAACACCAAACCTTTTTTTTGCCATTTTAAACCCTGAAAATTATTTTTTCTCTTTTAAAATTTCTGAGAGTGTAAATGAATGCGAAAATCATGTAGAGGAGATTTGAAAAAAGTGTTATAAGGTATTCCTTTAAAACAAATTCTCCCTGAAGGAGTTTTTTTATTGTGACCGCAATGTTTAAAACAGGAATTAAAAAGTGATAGTCTGAAAAACTTAAAGCAGGAACAAAAGAGTAAAAGGCAGGGATTATAACAGCAAAGCTAAGGGGAGTTAAAAGGCTCTGGGCTTCCTTATAACTTCTTGCATAGGATGTTATCGCTATTTCAACAGAAGAAATTAAAAATGAAAAGGGAATGATAAGGGTCAATAGGATAAAAATATCTTTTAAATTCACCATTTTTAAAAAAGAAAACTGTTCCCCTTCTTTTCCCATAAGTAATTCACTACTTTTTAAACCCATCAGTAATTCACCACCTTTTAAAAGGGTTATTGAAAGGGAAATCAGGGTTAGCACTGCTGCGATAAAGGAAACAACCGTAACGACAAGTATTTTTGAAATTATTACCCTGTTAACTCCTGCTGGAGATGAAAGCAGAATTTCAAGGGTTCTCCTTTCCTTCTCTCCTGTTATAAGGTCTATTGCAGGATACATTGCAGATGTTACCATCAAAATTACGATTATGTATCCAAGAAATGTTCCGAATATAAATCCAAAAACCCCTTTTCCTACCTGAATACTTTTTTCAGATAAAATAAAGGGAACAATTTCTTCGGGTTTAACACCCTTTTCTTTGAGTTTTTCTTTAAAAATCTTTTCTTTAAGGGAATTTAAAACATCTTCAAGTTTTTTCTTCGCAAACTCGGAAGTCTCTCTTCCAACAGCATAAATTAACTGAATTTTAAACTTTTCATTTTTTTTGTCAACAACAATTCCAGCATCTATTTCCTTTTCATAAAGTAAAGATTCTGGACTTGAAGTTCTTATAATTTTAAAATTGGCTCTCTCAAGGATTTCCATCAATTTTTTAAATTGGGTCTTCTCATAAACACCTATTTTGTATCTTTTTTCAGCCAATTCCTGAACAGATTTTCTCATTATACCACCCATTATTATCATGAGCAAGGGAATCCCGAAAACAGGTATTATTATCATACTTATTATGGTTCTTTTATCCCTTATAACATCAAGAAATTCCTTTTTAAAAAGGGCTTTCATTTTTCAACAAGACTTAAAAACATCTCCCTCAATGTCTTTTTACCCGTTGCTTCCCTCATCTTTTCAATTGTTGCTATTTCAACTATCTTTCCCTCATTTATTATGCCTATCCTGTCAGCAAGATATTCTGCCTGTTCCATTATATGGGTTGAAATCAAAATGGTTTTCCCCTCTTTTTTTAATTTTAAAAGGTATTCTTCAACGGTCTTTGCAGCCAGAACATCAAGACCCTGTGCGGGCTCATCAAGAATTAAAACAGGGGGGTCACACACAAGAAGGTTTGAAAGTAGAACCTTTTGCCTTGTCCCTGTTGAAAGCTTATCAATTATCGTCTTTGAATATCTTTCAATATCAAGGGCTTCAAAAACATCCTTTTTCCTTTTTTTAACCACTTCCTTGGGAATTCCATAAAGTTCAGCAAATATATCAACAAACTCCGAAGGGGTTAATCTGTGATAGAGTCCTGAATCTCCAGGCAAAAAGCCTATGGATTTCCTCACCTTCTCAGGCTCTTTAAGAATGTCATATCCGTTTATAATGGCTGTTCCTGAATCGGGTTTTAAAACCGTTGCAAGAATCCTCAAGGTGGTTGTCTTTCCAGCACCATTCGGGCCCAAAAGGGCAAAAATCTCACCCTCTTTAACATCAAAGGATATTCCATCAACCGCCTTTACAGTGCCTTTTTTTGAAGAAAAATATTTTTTAATTTCCTTCAGGGCTATTTTGCTTTCCATAAAGTATTTTATTTTAAAGGAATTCTTGAATTTTTTGAAATAGTTGCCTTATATTAAAAATTCAAAATGAGCACAATCCTTATTTATAGTGATTTTAATCCTTATTCTTCTGGGATATATATTTTACGGAAATTTTATATCAAAAATTCTTGGAATTGATGAAAATAGGAAAACACCTGCACTTTCAAAGTTCGATGGTGTTGACTATGTGCCTGCAAAAAATCCCCTTGTTTTATTCGGACACCATTTTTCATCAATTGCAGGGGCAGGTCCTATAGTGGGTCCTGTATTTGCTTACATATTCTGGGGATGGATAGATGTTATAATATGGATTATACTCGGCTCAATATTCATGGGAGGTGTTCATGATTTTGTATCAATGTTTGTCTCAATAAGGAAAGAAGGTAAAAGCATAGGAGATGTTGCAGAAAAATACATTTCAAAAAGGGCGGGATTTACATTTTTAATATTTCTGTGGTTTGCCTTAATAATAGTGATTGCTATTTTTGCATCCCTCTGTGCAAAAACATTTGTCTCAATGCCTGAAATTGTTTTGCCCTCATTAGGTCTTATATTCATTGCCCTTTTTACAGGTTTTTTAATTTACAGAACAAATACAGGAATTTTAGCCTCAACAATAATTGGAATAATTCTGCTTGCAATTCTTCTCATCTTAGGAGAAAAGTTTCCAATAAAAATAAATTTTAAAAATGCATTCTTAATATGGATGGTGGTGCTCCTTATATATTCCTACTTTGCATCAATCCTGCCTGTAAACATACTTCTACAACCAAGAGACTATCTTTCAAGTTTTCTCCTGTTTTTCGGAATAGGTGTAATGGCGGCAGGGATATTTTTAAAACCCGTTCCTTTAGAAAATGCAAAATTATTTAATTTTTCATCAAAGGCAGGATTTTTATTCCCTGTAATGTTTATAACGGTTGCATGCGGTGCAATCTCAGGATTTCATTCCCTTGTGGCAAGCGGAACATCGTCAAAACAGATAACAAATGAAAAGGATACAAAGACAATAGGTTATGGTGGCATGCTCCTTGAGGGAATTCTTGCAGCATCTGCGTTATTTGTTGTTGCCTTCGGTCTTTCAAAAATCCCTCAGGGTAAAAATCCCCTTGAAGTGTTTTCCCTTGGATTTTCAAAAACCGTATTTTTTCTTGGGAAATACTCCGCCTTTATAGCCCTTGTAATTTTGAATGCCTTTATTTTAACAACCCTTGATACAGCAACAAGAATTACAAGACTTTTAACCCAGGAAATAACAGGATTAAAAAATAAGTGGATTACAACTCTTATTATAATTTTAGTGGGTGGATACTTTGCAATATCAGGAACATGGCAAACTTTATGGCCTTTATTCGGTGCTTCAAATCAACTGGTTGCAGCCATTGCTCTTTTAACAGGAACCGCTTGGCTTATTCATAAAAAGAAAAACCATCTAATAACACTTATTCCTGCAATAATAATGTTTTTAATAACCCTTTCAGCACTCATATTAAAAATGCCCGAACTTTTAAAGGCAAAAAACTACCTTTTATTCTCAATTGATGTAATTCTTGTAATTCTGGGATTTTTTATAATATGGGAGTTTCTGAGAAAAAGATAAGTTTATGTAAATTTGATTGTAAATATTTGAAAAGCCTATAATTAAAATTTAAACATAATTTAAAACTTCATACACAAAAGTTAAGGTGGTATGAAATTTTTTCTCATATTTATAATTTTTATTGATTTTAACATAAACCACAAGAAAAAAGAACTTTTAAAACTCGCTGAAAAAGAAAATTTAAGGGAATGGGCGGAATTTGTCTTAAAGTACTCTTCCCATTCTGATATCTTGAATTTTAATTATGAAAATTTCATTTTGCACTTAAAGGCAATAAGGGAAAATCTTGAAAGGGTTCCATGGAAAGATAAAATAAATGATTATCTTCTCTATCATTATATTCTCCCCCCAAGAGTATCTCAGGAGCCCCTTGAAAATTTTACATGGATCTATAAGGATACGCTTTACAACTTGATTAAAGACTTAAAAGATATGAAATCCGCGATTTTAAAAATAAACGAATGGTGTTTCACAAAAATGGAATATAAACCAACCGTAAGATGGGACCAGAATGCAACAGCAACGATTAAAAGGGGATTTGGAAGATGTGAGGAGATGGTAATTTTATTTATGAAAGCACTCAGAACCGTATGCATCCCTGTAAGGGAAGCTTATACACCCTGGTGGCCCTTTACAGAGAGCAATCATGCATGGTGTGAGGTATGGGCTGATGGGAAATGGCATTTTATAGGAGGTGCAGAACCCACTGACCTAAATTTTGCATGGTTCAGAAACTCTGTTAAAAGAGCAGGGCTGATTCTATCACCTGTTTTTGGAGAGGTAAAACAAAAAGGGGAATTAATTCACAAAAAAGGTAAAAATTACACAATTTTGAATGTCACCCGGAATTATACAGAACCTTACAGGGTCTATGTTAAAACAGACAAAGATGCAATAGTTTCCTTCTGTATTTACAACTACTCTGGTTTTGTTCCTTTATTTGTGGACACCCTTAAAAGAGGCGAAAGATTATACACAATCGGTAAAACAGATTACTTTGTTTATGTATCTAAGGATTCTTTGTCTGGATACAAGATTTTAAGACCAAAAAGTGATTTTGACACAGTAATCATTAAAATAGATAAAAAAGAATTAAACGATACCTCCCTCTGGATTTATGTAAAAGAGCCTGTTCAGGATACTCAAAAACCTTTATATAAACCGAATATGGATTCACTCAAGTCTTTGCAGAAAAAACACTTTGAAGAAATCTCTTTTAAAAGTTCTTCAAAAATAAAGGACAAAAGGCTTTTAAAGATTCTTCAAAATTCAAAAGGAAATAAGGATAAAATTCTAAAATTCTATGAGAGTCTCATTGATAGAGAAAAAGAAGATTTTCTGGTATTTTTTGAAAATATCCATCCAAAGGACCTGGTTATGATGGATACACTTAATTTAAGAAAAGAAATTAAACTTATAAAAAAATCAATAGAACTCTCAAAAAATTCACCGGACAGTATTATAAGAGATTATTTAATCCCAGAGAGAATATTATTTGAGGAATTCGGATTTTATAGAGTTTATTTATTTGATAAATTTCAAAAATTTATCAGCCAGAATACATCAGAGACTGCCAAAAAAGTATTTGAATGGGTTAAAAATAATATAAAGGAAGAAAAACAAAGGGAATTTTTTAAACCCCTTTTAAACCCGGTTTACACCTGTGAAATCAGAAAAGCAAGAAACATTGAAAGATATATTTTAATATGTGGGATTTTAAGAACACTCGGAATACCTTCAAAAATTAAATGGAATTATAAAGGAGTTTTATACTGGGATAATGACTGGAAAGAATTAACTTTTGAAAAAGAAAATCTTTTAGAAAAATCTCTTTTAATGGTAAAGTTTTTAAGGGATGGTAAAAATATTTCAAAGGATTTTAAATACTTTGAAAATTACAGTATTCTCTCATTTAAAGAATATCCTGAAAGAAAAGAACCCGATATTATAAACAGGGATACTTTGCAAATAATAGAACTTGATAAAGACATCTATTATCTTCTCTCTGGATTCAGGAACGCAAAAGGAGATGCTTTTGTGAGAATTAAAAAAGTAGATTTAAGAAAAAAAGATACATTGAAAATATCCTTTGATGTGAGTATTCCATATAAGGATTTAGAAGCAGGACAGCTTGTTATAAGAAAATATAGAGGCTTTAAAGGGATTGAAAGTCTAGGTATCAAAGAAGAAGAAATTGAAAGAGGAAAGGTTCTTTTGATATTTCTGGATTTAAAATCGGAGGAATCAAAAAGCACTTTAATCAATGCAAAGGATGCACTAAATAAATTCAAAGGAAAAATATTTTTCTTTGGTGAGAACGGAAAAGAGATAAGTGAATTTCTGGAAAAATCAGGAATTAAAAAGGGAAAGGTTTATTCAGTAGAAGAAAAACTTCTTAAAAAATGGAGAATCAAAAAATTTCCCTCAATCCTTTATTTAAATAATAACAAACCGATTTTCTGGGTGGAAGGACTTACGCTCCATTTAAAGGACCTCATCAGCATAGAATAGATGTTTTAGGTCTTTACACTTTCTATTATTTTCAAAATGTTTGATGACAATTTAAATTAACTTTAAATAAATTCCTGCAAGTTTTTCAACAATTTCAATCCTGTCAAAACATTCCTCAAAGCTTTTACCCCTTGCGATTATCCCGTGCTTTTTCCATATTACACACTTATATCTTTTAATCTTTTTTGCTGTCTCTTTTGCAAGTTCCAGAGAGCCGGGTTCTTTTTCTTTTATAAATCCCACTCCTTCGGGAAAGGTGTATTTAAATTCAAAATGAATGTTTTTTAAAATCTTGTTCAATTCTTTTTCACTTTTTACAGGATGGGAAAGTGCAATTATGTTTTCAGGATGAACATGTAATAAAAAGTTTTCTTTTAATTCGTTTTTTAAAATTTCACAATGGCATAAAAGATGAACCTTTAACTCTGTTGAAGGCTCTTTACCTCTGATTAAATAAATTTTATTTCTCTGGATTTTTAACAAGTTCAAATTCTTCTCAGGATTTTCTCTCAAATCCCTTATTTTTGCACCTTTTGAACTCATTAAAATAAATTCTCCATTTAACTTCGAAACATCAAAGTCAATTTTTATTTCTCCACTGTTAACAATTCTCCATGAACCATGAACCCGTGCGGACAAATTCCCCTCACCCGCGCACACCCATCCCTTTTGATGGATAAGATTTGAGATTTTTTTTAGTTCCTGGGAAACTTTTGAAAACTTAATCATTTTCATTATATTATTTATTTTAAGGTAAAAAAACAAAATTTTTAAAGTTGAAATGTTGATTTGATGTCTTTTATAATTAGATAAATGTTTAATTTCATAATAAAAAGGAACCTCCATGCTAATGTAATTATGTTAGGATTAACCTTTCTTGCAATATTTCTCTCCAAATTCGGATTCTTTCAGTCTCCTTCAAAATACTGGCTGAATTATATAATTCCTTATTTCATTTTCAGTATTTATTATTTTATTTTCTCCTTAATAGAATATGGAATGAGAAAAAGGGAGATACATAAAAGATGTCCTACTTTTATTCCAATAGTGTTTTTGCTTATAAGTTTTTTCATAATTTTTGAAATTATTCTCCCTCTGCATCAGGCTTTATCCCGTAAATAAATAATGTATTACTTCTCTATCTCCACATCAAAGGGAAATTCGCCCAGAATTGTTGAGAAATAAACCCTCCCTTTTATCTTATAATCCGCTTTATCTTCTTTTATTAAAGATAAAATTGCCTGTGTGATTTTATCATAGGGAATATTGACAAGCATATTTATTGTCTTTGATTTACCGGATTCTATTTCTGTTTTCTGGGAAAAGATTCCTGAAAAGGCATTTATGTTGTTAACATAGAAATCATAGGTGAATTTTTCCATTACCACTTCAATTGAGTTTGGATTTTTAATCTCTATGAAGGTTTTTAAATCAATGTCTTTCAAGCCAATTCTTTCAATCTTTACATCTTTGAAGTAGAATTTACAGTTCTTTATAGCAATCCTTTTCTCTAAATAGGTGCAGGTTAAAAAAAGAATAAAAACTAAAGATAATTTTTTCATAAAATTATTTTAAGGTTTTGTATTTGAGTCTTTCAAATATTTTAAGATATAATAAAATTATGAAATTCTTATGGAATTTGCTCTTTGCATTTCTAATCTTCGCAATTTTTTATGGAGTCGCATTTTTCACAAAGAAGATAATTGCAAAAAGTCTTGAAAAGGCACGAAAGGCAGACCAGATAAAAGGATTTCTCTCTGATGCTGTTTATATAGCGATTTTAATAATAGGTGCGGTGACCGCACTTTCAAAACTCGGAATAAATACCTCTGCTTTAATAGCAAGTCTTGGACTCGGTGGTTTTGCCCTTGGTTTTGCATTAAAGGACATTGTTGCAAACTTTGTTGCAGGAATTCTAATCTTATTAACAGAACCCTTTAAAACAGGTGATTTTATAGAGGTTTCCGGCAAAAAAGGAGAGGTCAAATCAATAAATTTAAGGCACACTGTTTTAAAGGATGAAAAAGGTGATACAGTTTTAATTCCAAATAACAGTATCTATACAACCATAATTTTGAAGAAAAAATGAATTATTTTTTAAAAATTTCCTTTATCTCATCATACTTTTGAATCAAAACTCCTGTTATTATTAATAAAAGACCTGTTATTGTTGAAATTAAAATTTTTTCTCCCACAAATATTCTTATAAATAAAAGGGATAAAAAGGGTGAAAAATAGATTAATATGCTCACCTGGGATACCCTTTTTGCATACTTTAACGCCTTTAGCCAGAGCACAAATGTTATTCCCATCTCAAAAATTCCTGAATAAATACCCCCGATAATTCCCTTATAGGAGGAAATGTTTTTATCAGAAAAAAACAAAAATGCAATCAGAACAAAAGGAAAACTGAATAAAAAATTTAAAAAAAGTTTTAAAACTTCATCCTTTTTGTCTCTTACATTGTAAATCCAGTATAAAGCCCATACAAGAGAACTTGATAAAGCAAGCGTAACACCTATGGGGTCGGTAAGGTGAAACTCTTTTATGTTTCCCTCGGTTGCAATTATTAAAACTCCCAGAAAACCCACTATAAGACCTAAGAAATGACATATTTTTACCTTCTGTTTTAAAAGAGGTATGGATAAAATTGTTATAACTATTGCCCAGGTATAGTTTAATGGCTGTGCCTCCTGAGCCGGTAAAAGGGAATAGGCTTTAAAAAGTACTGTGTAATACAAAAAGGGATTTAAAAATCCGAGAAATATTGCACGTATGTAATCTTTTTTTTCAAGTTTTTTTAAAAGTTTTAATTTTCCCTGTGATAAAAGAATTATAAAAAGTGCAAAGAGTGCAATAAAAGAAGAAATTAAAAGTAATGCAAGGAAATCAAGGTATCTTAAAGAGATTTTAAAAGCAGATGCTACGGTTGACCAGAGTAAAACCGCTGAAATTGCGTATATATATGCTCTTGTTTGTGTTTTTATTTTCCTGACCAGAGTCCCAGAATGTTGTTTTCTGTGTCCTTGAAAATTGCAAAAAATCCAAATTCAGGACTTATCTCTGTCTTTCCCTTTACAATCTCTCCACCCAATTCTTTGATTTTTTTCAGACACTCTGGTATATCATCAACCTCAATGTAAAGGGTTATCCCTCTTTCCTGAGGATATTGGTCTTTTCTCAGTTCAAGGGATCCGCCTATTCCTTCAGGAGTTTCAAACATTGAGTAACCTTCTCCTTCATCTTTAAAACTCCAGCCGAAAACTTTTGAGTAAAACCCCTTCGCTCTTTTTATATCCCTGCAGGGTATTTCTATATAGCATATTCCTCCGTGCATTTTAACCTCCTATCTTTGCAAAGAATTTTGCCCTTTCAAAAATCTGTCTTATTTCTTTTATTTTTTTATCAGGAACAATTCTTTTCTCCTCCATTAAATAGTTTTTACCGAGCCTTTTGTATTTTTCCCTTACATCATGATAGGGAAGTATATGAACTTCCTTTAATTTTTTAAAAGGGGATAAAAAATCAAGAATTTTATAAACTTCTTCATCGTCATTTATTTCTGGTATTAAAGGAATTCTGACAATTACATCCTTATTTTTTTCAATTAAAAATTTCAGATTTTCTTTTATTATTTTGTTTGAAACACCCGTAAATTTTATGTGTTTTTCATCATCAAAGATTTTAAAATCATATAAAAATAAATCAACATAGGAAATAATGGATTCTAATACTTTTCTTTTTGTAAAACCTGAAGTATCAACTGCTGTGTGTATTCTTTTTTCTTTACATCTTTTTAAAACTTCTTTAAGAAATTCATGCTGCATGAGAGGCTCTCCACCTGAAAAGGTAACTCCTCCACCAGAAGAATCGTATAAAAGCACATCTTTTTCTATTTCTTTTATAAGTTCCTGAACCGTTATCTCAATACCAACTATTTTTAAAGCTCCTGAAGGGCAATTCTCGTCACATATCCCACATATGTCACATACTTCTCTTCTTATTCTGTGATTTTCACCTTCAAAATAAATTGCCTTTGAAGGGCACATTTTTTCACAGGTTTTACATTTTATACATTTGTATTCAAAATACATCATTTCCTTAGAAGGTGAAATGCCCTCAGGATTGTGACACCATATACATTTTAAAGGACAGCCCTTAAAAAAAACTGTTGTTCTTATTCCAGGACCATCGTGTATTGCAAACCTTTTTATATCAAAAATTATTCCCTTAATCAAAATTCCCTCTGTTCTGTTCTTTTTATTATCTCTTCCTGAAGACCTTCTGGTAAATTTACAAAATAATCACTGTAACCTGCAACTCTTACCATTAAATCCTGAAATTCCTGAGGTCTTTTTTGAGCTTCTCTTAAAAGTTCTGAACTTACAACATTGAACTGAACATGATGTCCACCCATTCTGAAAAATGTTCTTAAAAGCCTTACAAATTTTCTTATTTCAATTTCTCCTTTTAAAAGGTCTGGAGTTAATCTCTGATTTAAAAGAGCACCACCTGTTTTATCCCAATCGCATTTTGTAACAGATCTGAAAACAGCTGCTATACCCTTTCTATCCGCACCCTGAACAGGAGAAATTCCCTCTGAGACAGGGAAACCTGCAATTCTTCCATCGGGTGTTGCACCTGTTACTTTTCCAAAATAAACATGAACTGTTGTTGGTAAAAAATACGCCCTTTTTGACGCACCTCTTGTTTTTGAAGGAGGATAACTTTCTATCATTTTACTTATTTTTTCTACAATTTCTTTTGCAATCTCATCGGCATAATCATCATCGTTACCGTATTTTGGGGTTTTGTTTATAAAAATCTGTTTCATTATTTCATAGCCTTCAAAGTTATTCTCAAGGGCATTTATAACTTCTCCCATACTGAAATTGTTTTTTTCAAAAATATTGTATCTTAAAGAAGACAGGGAATCAGCAACTGTCCCAAGTCCAACGACCTGAATATACTGGGTATTATACCTTGCACCTCCCGCATTGTAACCTTTTGCATTTTCCACACAATCCTCAATCCAGAGGGATAAAAAGGAGACAGGAAGGTATTTTGCATATACTTCCTCTATTATCTCATTACCCCTCATCTTAATATCAAGAAAATGCTTCACCTGTTTCCAGAAAGCCTCTTTAAACTGGTCAAAGTTTTTGAAATCTTCAGGATTGCCTGTATCAAGGCCTATTTTTTTACCTGTTTTCGGGTCAATTCCGTTATTAAGGGTTATTTCAAGAATCTTGGGTAAATTAAAATAACCTGTTAAAATGTAACATTCTTTTCCAAAGGCACCTGTTTCAACACAACCGCTAACTCCTGAGGTCCTCGCATCTTCAAGGGTTTTACCCTGCCTCAGCATTTTAACAACTATTCCATCAAAGTTGAAAAAGGGGGGTTCACCAAAACCAGGGCTCATTACTTCTATTGCTTTAATAACAAATCTATCCGGATTCTTATTACTTACGAGAACAGCGGTATTTGGTTGTAATGTTCTCATTTCAGATAAAACTTCCAATATTAAATAGGAAAGTTCATTCACTCCATCAGAACCATCTTCTTTAAGACCACCAATGTTTATTTTTGAAAAATCATTATATGTAAAACTCTCCTCAGCTGTAACACCAACCTTTGGAACAGCAGGTTGACTTTCAAACTTTAACCAGAATGCCTGTAAAAGTTCTTTTGCTTGCTCTCCTGTCAATTTACCCTCCTCAATATCCCTTTTATAAAAAGGATATAAATGCTGGTCCATTCTGCCGGGTGTGAATGAATCCCAGGGGTTTGTCTCATAGATTATTCCCACATGTATAAACCAGTAATGCTGTAGTGCTTCCCAGAAATTTTCCGGGGCATTTGCAGGAACACGCCTGCATATCTCAGCCATTTTTTTGAGCTCTTCTTTTCTTTTCTCATTTACTTCTTCCCGCGATAATTTTTCGGATTTTTCAGCATATCTTTTTGCATAGATTAAAATTGCATCACACACAATATCCATTGCCTTGAGTTCTTCAATCTTTTTATTATATTCAGGGTCAGAAGAAGGAAGATTTCCCATTCTCTCCTTTATTTGTTTTTTTATATCAAGAATTCCTTTTTTGAAAACTCTCTCTCCACCTGCTGTGTGTCCCGGCGACCTTTGCTCCATGAATTCTGTCCAGATACCTGCTTCATAGCAGTCTATCCATTCAGAAGGTAAATTTTTAAAGATCATATCACGTATTGATTTTCCATTCCAGAAAGGAATGATTTCTCTCTCGTAAATCCTTTTTGTTTCTCCGTCAACTCTGTAGGGCATGTTTTCTCTTTTATCAAGAATTTCAAGGTCATTCAGGGAATGGACGCATATTTCAGGATAAGTGGGCACCTCTTTAATTCCTGTTCCTCTTATACCAACAATCAGCTGTCCTTCTTCCAGAGGTAAACTGACCTTTTCCATGAGATACTTGAATGCAAGCGCCCTCTGAACAGGAATTGAATATTTTGAAAGGTCGTTATTTTTGTAAAATTCTGTAAGAAGTTTTGCCCTTTCAAAAGAAACCCTGACTTCAGAATTTACTGTTTCTTCTCTCAGTCTCCTTATCCTTTCATTAACGGGTCTTATTGATTCCCTTCTTTTTTCAACTTCTTTTTTTATCTTAACTCCTATCATTCTCGCTTCTCCTTTAATAGAGTTCTTATTTTAATGAGTGTATGTTTTATTTTTCAAGAAGTTTTAGTTTAAAATTTAAATATGAAATTTGAAAAATTCATGCAATGGGTCCGTGAACAGGCAGTTGATATGGGAATTCCTGCAATTCCTGAATCAACAGGAAAATTTCTCTCTCTTTTTACGTATACTTTTGCAAAGGACAAAAAATTTATCAATATTGTCGAACTTGGAGCAGGAATAGGCTATTCAGTACTATGGATGCTTGACGGTGTTTTAAAAGCAGAAGAGAAATGCAAGATCCATGCTATTGAAAGGGAAAGAGTAATTTTTGAAAAATCAAGAGAAATTTTAAAAGAAGCAGAAGAATTAAAAGGTTTTGATTTGAATAATTATATAAATTTTCATCTTAAAGATGCAGAAGAATTAAAAGGAGACGAGTTTGAAAAAATAGATTTATTATTTCTTGACATACACAAAAAGGGGTATTATTCTGCACTCCTGAAGTTTGAAAAACAAATCAAAGAAAAAGGGGTTGTGATTGCTCACAATGTCCTTTCACATCAGGAAGAATTAAAGAATTTTTTAAAGGAAATTAAAAGAGAAGACAAATATACAACCTTTTTTCTTGAAACAGACCCGCAGGGAATTTCTGTTAGTTTTAAAAAATGAGTAAATTGGAACGAGGTTTATTTATTTTTTAATTCATCCCAGATTTCAAAGGCTCTTCTTAAGTGGGGAATTGTAATTGAACCACCCACAATAAGTCCTATTGAGAGGGTCTCTTCAATTTCTTCATCAGTGACACCTTCTTCATAAGACCTTATAAGATGATATTTTATACAATCGTCACATCTCAGAACAAAAGAAGCAACAAGACCCATAAGTTCTTTGTATTTAACAGGAATTTTGCCTTTCTTGCAAACTCCTGAGTCAAGATTGTAGAATCTCTTTATATTGATTCCTGCATATCTCATTACCAGTTCATTCAACCTTTCCCTTTCTTTTTTAAATTTTTCAACCCTTTTTATCGCTTCCTCCCTTTTAAGAAATTTTATTTTAAAATCTAAAGGAGATTTATTGCAATTTTAAAATATTATACAATTTTATATATATATTGAATTATAACAAAATTTACTTTATAATAAAGGGTTAAAAATTAAAAATGGAGTATCAGAAATGAAAGGAGGAATAACAAGACTTGCAACATGCTGGGGGTGTGAAGAATCTTCTCTTCAATATATGGTGAAGTTAAAGGATAAATTTGATATGGTATACTTGCCGCAGATAGAGGAAACTGAAATTGACAAATTTAAAAAAGTAAAACTGGATTTCTTAATTGTCAGCGGAGCGGTAGTATTAAAAAAACAGGAAGAAATATTAATAAAATTGAGAGAAAAAACAGATTTAGTCATTGCCTATGGAACATGTGCATATTTGGGCGGTATACTTGGTTTTCTTAATATTGAGGGGAATAATGTAAAAGCTGTAGACCAGGTAATAGATGTAAATTATTATATACCGGGTTGCCCTCCACCAGAAAATTTATTAAGAGAGGCAATTGAATCAGTAATTATGAAAAAACTTCCAGAAAACAAAAAAGTTTTCGGTTCGATTAAGGTACTCTGTGAGGAATGTGAGTTGAATAAAACAAAGCCTGATAAGGGTATAAAAATAAAAGAAATAAAAGATATTTGGGATTCTGACATGATTGATGAAGAAAAGTGCCTTTTATTGCAGGGATATCTATGCCTGGGACCTGTAACAAGAGGAGGATGTGGTGCTGCATGCATTAAGGGTGAATTTAAATCAAAATCATTTCCCAAAACACTGCTGGCAAAAGTTTTAAACAGAGGAGAAAAGTTGCGAATACCATGCACTGGTTGTTTTGGACCCCTTGAAAGCGTCAGGGATTTTGGTGCATCCGCTCTTTCATTTGTCGCCTCTCTTATAGATTCAAATAAAGAAGAGGAAATCAAAAAAATCATAGAGAAAGGAATACCAAATCCCCTTTCTCTTTTTTACCTCTACTCCCTTGCAAAATCTATAATTTTTGGGAAAGAAAAAGACTAAATGCCCAGAACCTCTCTATAACCTTCCAGGTCTAAGAAACCATGTCCGGATATGTTAAAGGCAATAACTTTTTTCTCTCCTGATTCCCTACATTTCAAAGCCTCATCAATTGCACAGGCAATACTGTAAGCAGACTCGGGTGCAGGGATAAACCCTTCAGTTTGAACAAAAATTCTTGCTTTCTCAAAAACATATTTTTCGTCCTTTGGATAAAGTTTGACATCCAGAAATCCCTTGTGTCTTAAAAGGCTCAAAATCGGTGCTGCACCATGATACCTCAATCCGTCTCCTTTTATGGGTTCCATATCTCTTTTATGACCCAGTGTATACATTTTAAGCATGGGGGTCATTTCTGCATGGTCTGCAAAATCGTATTTATATTCACCCTGAAGGTTGGGAGCAACTTCACTCTGGGCGGCAATAAATTTGATTTTCTTTCCTTCTTTTAAAACATCGTGATAAAAAGGAATTGCAAAACCGCCAAAGTTTGAGCCACCACCGAGACAGGAAATTACAACATCAGGATAATCATTAAAATACTCAAACTGTTTTCTGGTTTCAAGACCTATTATGGTCTGATGAAGGAGCACATGATTTAAAACAGAACCAAGAACATAGACAGCATCAGAGTGCTTGTAGGCATCTTCAAGACCCTCTGATATTGCAATTGCAAGGGAGCCAGGATGTTCGGGATTTTTATCATAGAGTTTTTTACCGTATTCTGTATTTGGAGAAGGTGAGGCAAAAACTTCTGAACCTAACATCCTCATAAAGGTTCTTCTTCCCTTTTTCCAGTTATGAACCGCCCTTACCCAGTAAACTGTGCATTCAAGGTTCATAAGCCTTGCAGCATAGGAGAGCGCAGAACCCCATTGACCCGCACCTGTTTCTGTAACAACCCTTTTATAACCTTCCCTTTTTGCATAATAGCACTGGGCAAGTGCAGTGTTTACTTTATGGGAACCTGTTGGGCTGTAAAATTCAGACTTATAATAGAGTCTTGCAGGTGTATCAAGATGCTTTTCAAGGGCATATGCCCTGAATAAAGGTCTTGGTCTTCCTGCCTGCATATAATAAAACATCAGTTCCTCTGGAATCTCAATCCATCTATCCTGTGAAAACTCCTGCTTTAAACATTCTCCCACCATCATTTTGGGAAGATTTTGAATCCTTGACTCACCTCCTTCAGGGTCCCTTGGTTCAGGAAAGGGCTCAGGTAAATCAGGCAGTATATTGTACCACTTATCCGGCATTTCTTCAGGTTTTAAGTTTACATACTTTAATTTTTTCATTAAAAACCCCCTTTCTTTTTCAGGTTAAGAAGATTATTATAACAGAAAAGGGCTATTTTATTGAAATTATCTTACGGGTTTGTTTTAAATTTCCTGATTCGATTCTCAGGAGATAGATTTTTGAAGATTTTGTTAATCCGAATTGAATTTTATTTATTCCCCGTATTAAGTTTATACCTTTTACTTCCTGAATTTTTCTTCCCAGAATATCGGTCAGGTAAATTTTCGCGTTTTTATTCCCGCTCAAATAAAAGTTGAAAAGTATTTTATCTCTATTGAAAAGAATATTTTTACCCTTTAATTTTACAAAAGAACCTTGAATCTCAATTTCTCTTTCCCAGATTTTTGTATACTCACCCTGATTAAATCCATAAAGAGAATAAATGTACTTATTTCCGGGCAGGACATTTTTATCCTCAAATTTATTTTTAGGAGGCAGAAAAACAAAAGTTTTTTCCGAATTTCTGGAGTTATCAACTTTCAGAATTTTATACTTCTGATACAGCGTATTTATTTTCCATTTAATAATTACAGAATTATCTGAATAGTAACAAAAGACCTGGTCATTCTCGTTTTCTCCAAGTAAGTCATCAAAGAAATGCATTTTAGCAAGGGTTCTTATAAAAAGACTTCTCGCACTATCACTCCTTGCTCTGTCCTTTATTTTTTCAAGACCAAGATTATAAAAAATTGATATGTTTGTTGCGAGAGAATCATAGGTTCCACAGGCTGCATATCTGCCTGTCCCTGTTGTATCGTAGATAAGAACAACCTTTGGATAGGGATTATCTCCTCTTACCTTATCTATACCTGAAAATCCTTCCTCTATATATCCTTCAAAATTATTCAGGTAGTATCTTCCTTCAATTACATGTCCACCTGAATAATTCTTCTTTATTAAATCAGTTAAACCGAATATTCTTTTTAAATACCCCTTGTATCCTGCCCAATCAGCAAGCCCCCAGCCAAGATAGAGCAAATCAACATGATAATAATTCACAGCAGAGTCAAGATTTATAGTATCACTTATACCAAAATTATCAATAAAGGGATAGGTATAGTCACCTCCTGTATACCACATTACTTTGTCATATTGAGCGAGTTCACTTGCTCTTGGACCCGGGAGTTTGGTTCCGTCTTCCTTGATTATAAATATATCATAGTTGTGAAGAGAATCCATGAGAACCGCGGGCATTAAAATTGAATCATCATACCATTCCATTAAAAGACTTTCCTGTGTTCCCCAGCTTCCCGGGTCAAAAACAAACAGGAGTTCAGGGAAAAAATCGTCCACAATTCTTCGCATAAGGTCATATTTTGTTCCTGTTGTGCTATCTCTTAATGCACTGAATTCTGCGGACATAACAAGGTATGCACCGTTACCGGTATTTCCCTGTGTTGTACTTCTATCGCCTTCAAGACCATCACTCCCAAGAGCAAGCAAATTATCTCCCTTAATCATAATTTCTCCTACGGTATCAGCCCACCCAGGAACGCTCGGGTCTTTAAAAACAGGATATACTATTTTTTTGGGTCCGTCATCATAAGGAGAATACTCCAGAACATATCCATCCAATATTGAACCCGGTTTTCCCTCATAATAGGTGCGATAGGGGCTGTAATCAAAGGAATCCTGGGGTTCAACTATACCAAACTCCTTTGCATGATAAGTCTTTTCCCCTCCGTATCTTTTTGTGTAATCGGTTCCAATAATCAAAACTCTTCCGTGATAATCACGGTAAAATCGAGTTATTGTGATATCATCCTCTGGCCTGAGGGGTCCTATTCCATACGCCCATCTTCCACCAAAAAGTATAACCAGCATCTTTATATTTTCCTCAATGAAATAATCAAGTTTTGGCAATGTGTCGTCATTCCATATATAAAGATGACAGGGATGGACATTTGTTGAATAAATTTCAAGAGTTTTGATCACATAATATTCTGTTCCTATTAATCGAGATTGAGAAGGGTCTTCAGGGTCTATATATTCTGCGCCTCGGTCATTATCCCAATAAGAATTCTTATTTCCTGACCAAGGGGGATAGAACCCGCAAACAGAAAAGAAAAAAACAGAAAAAGGCATAATGTTTTTTTCATAATCTGTAAACTATTATAAGTCATTGAGCCTGAAAAGTCAAGTGACTTATATCACACTTTTACTTTAAAATATAATATGTCAAAAAAGGGTTTTGTTCCCTCACACCTCATTGAAAGATATAGAATTCTTAGCAAATACTTTGGAGAAAGGAAACCTGCAACTGTTTTATTCCTGAAGGTATTTCCTGAAAATTATAATTTATTGAAAAAAATAGTGTTGTTTATAGATGAAACCGGTCATAAATATAGTGCGGAAATTGATAAAATTCTGAATGGCTTATTTCTTGTAACTTTTGGAACAAGCAAATCTGTTGAATCTCATGCTCTTCTTTCCATTTACTTTGCAGAAGAAATCAAAAACTTCTTAAATACAAAAAAAAATAAAATTTAAAATGGGTATCCATACGGGCAATCTTGTATTCGTGGTAATGGGAAGCAAAGAGAGAAAGGAATTCACAGTTATGGGAGATACTGTTAACACTGCTTCGAGAATCATGTCAATTGCAGAACCGGGAGAGGTTCTTGTAACAAAGGATTTATACATCAGGTGCAAAAATGAATTTGAGTTCTCAAGCGCGGGCAGGGTAAAAGTAAAAGGGAAAAAGAGAAAAATTGAAATTTATAAACTAAAGGGCAAAAAGTTATCAACAGTGAGAACAAAATTTGTGGACAGGGAAAAAGAACTCAAAAAACTCTTCACCATAATTGACAAAACATACAGGACAAAGGAAAATATAAAAATAAATTTAAGAGGGGAAAACAAAATTGGAAAAACATCCTTGATAATTGAAGCTTATAAAAGATATGGAAAGGATTTTGTTTTTTTAAGACTCCAGAGTTTCCCCTATTTTAACAGAATTCCGCTTATGCCCTTAATATCCTTTATAAAATATCTTTCCAGAAATTATAAAAGTGTGGATGAATTTTTAAAAACAAAGAAAATAAAATCCATAGATGTGCATAATCTTCCTTTAATCCTGCCCTCATTAGTAGAACTCTTATCTCCATGCATATTCCTGATTGAAAACCTTGAACTTTTTGATTCTGCTTCAAGAAAAATTATTGAAAATTTAAGTTTTAAAAAGTCCAGAGGAATAGTCTTTATAATAGAAACGAACAAACTCAAATTAAGGGGCTTCCAGGAAATAAAACTAAAGCCTTTTGATTTTGAAAAATTGCATGATTTTCTTTCGGTTTACTTACAAAAAAGGTTTGATTCTTTATTATCTTCATTCATTTTTGAGAAAACAAAGGGTATACCAGGTTTTGCAATAAGCATAATAGAAAATCTATTCAGAAGAAAAGAAGTTGTATTGAAAAAGGGGGTTTTGAATCTTAAAAATCCAGAAAAACCTCCTTCTGTCCCGGACAATATCCTTTCCTTTCAATTATCAATTCTTAATGAGTTTGATGCCAGAAAAAGGGATTTTCTTGAAAAACTTGCTGTAGCAGATTTTCCTTTAAGAAAATCTGAGTTTTGTAATATTTTTGGGGGAAACAATGAAAAATATTTTTATTATTTTGAAAGGCAGGGTATTTTAAAAAATCTTGGTGATGGAAGGTTGTACTTTCAGAATTTTTATTTTGAAAAGGCAATATATGAGCACATACTTGAAAAAAGAAAGAAAGTTATTCATCTGCGATATGGTAACTTCTTAGAAAAAAAATATTCGGGTCAGAAAGAATTTAATCTTTTGATAGGTAAACATTTTTATCTGGCTGGAAAAAGGGAAAAGTCCATTGAATTTCTTTATAAAGGTTTTGAATCTTTGAGGCAACAGGAAGCTTACGAGGAAATGCTTGAAGTGGGAGAGATTTTAATCAAAAACATTAAAGATGCTGAGAGACTTCAGAAAATTTACCTTTATATGAGTATTGCTCTTTCCTCAAAAGGGGAACACAACAGAGCTTTAGATTACATATTAAAAGAAGAAAAACTCGCCAGAAAAACTGGTGATTTAAAGATGCTCGCCAGGGCATACTCTCATATTGCAGACATATATCTGTCAAAAGGAGACACAGAAAAAGCCGAAAAAATTTTAATAAAAGCAATAAAGACAGGAAAGACATTAAAAGAAAAACATATTTTAATAGACACTCTGATGAATAGGGGCGTGATTGAATTTCAAAAAGGAAATTTAGAAGAAGCTGAAAAAAAATGGATGGAATCTTTTAAAATAGCAAAAAAACATAATGAAAAGATATCATTGATAAAAATAATGACAAATCTTGGAATTCTCTATTTTGAACAAAAGAACATAAGGAAATCAATGTTATTTTTAGAAAAGGCTCTTAAGCTGGCAAAAAAATAAAGTTATATGAAAGAGAAGTCAGCATATTACAGCGAATCGTCTATCAGAAAGCAATCATGAAAATGGAGGCAAAAAAGGACTTTGAAAAAGTTATAAGAATGGCAAGGGAAAGAAGATTAAGGGGAATAGAGATAAAGGCAATGGTAAACTATGGATATTATTTAATAGAGGTTGAGAAGGATATAATAAAAGCGGGGCAAATATACACAGATTTAATTCCTTTGCTTGAAGAAACACAAGACCTTTATCATCTTTTTATATCCTTTTATAACCTTTATGAAATAAATATGTATATGTGTAATATAGAAAAAGCATATAATTTCCTTAAAAAGAGTTTCAGAAACGGAATTAAAGGCAGGTATGAAAGAATGATACCCTATTTAAAGGATATTGTGCCATTATCTATAATCTATGGAGAGGATAAGAGATTTTATAAAAAATTTCAGGAGTATTTCAAAGGTCAGCATGATTTCTGGAACAAAGCATTTAAAAAACCCCATGATATAGAGAAATTTATTGAAAATCCAACTTCTGTTTTTGAAAAGTTTCTAATTGCAGGTTATTCATTAATTGAAGGCAGTCAAAACCGCTATCAAAAGGACTTCTTAAGATTTACAGAACGCAATAAGTTTATAAAAGTCTTTATTAATTTTTTGAAACTTAAAAAGCTCTCTGCTTCTTGAAAAGGTTGGTTTATCAACCATTATTTCAAAGGGACCTGCTTTTGATTCAAGATATTGAGCCCTATCAACTACATCTCCATATATTGAAAAAATTTTTTTGTATTTACCCGTTATAAGAAAGTTCGCTTTACCCATAGCAATACCTGTTGAAACACTTATCTTATATTCTTTGGCTCTGATTACCCTACTGATATCCAATGCGGCTTTACATGCTCTTACCTCTTTCATTCTGCCCTGAAAAATAACAAGAACAGCATCTCCAAGATAGTTCTGTAAGTCACCTCCCTGTTCTGTTATAACACCCCACAGGTCTTCAAAAATCTCATTCATAAAATCCGCAACTTTTTCAGAATCAAGTTTTTCAGAAATCTCTGTAAAACCTGTTACATCACTGAACAGAATTACCACCTCTTTTTTGAACTCGTTTTTTTCAGCTCTTCTCACCCATTCAGGGAGAAAAACCTCCTCAATTTTCATTTTTCAAAAAGCAGATTATACCCTATTGCGGCGAGAAAAAGGGTCCATGAAAGCCTGAGATAGGTCAGAGGATGATAGATATTTGAAGGCCAGGTTATTTTAAAGAGTTTAAAAATAGCAGCAAAAACAAGCACAATAACCCCTATTACAAATATTACTTTTGATGCTTTCATCTTACCCCCTTTGTTTTTATATATTATACAATAAAAGAAAAGCACCTTTCAATTGAAATAAATATTCTATTTTCGTATAATTAAAAAACTTAAAAAGGGAGGTATAGAAAGATGGCTCATAAAAAGGGTATGGGTTCGAGTAAAAATGGAAGAGATAGTCATGCCAAGTATCTCGGTATAAAAAGGGGAGATGGTGCCTTTGTTCCTGCAGGATGTGTGCTTGTAAGACAGAGGGGAACGAAATTCTATCCAAGATACAATGTTGGCAGAGGAGGAGATGATACGCTTTTCGCGAGAATATCAGGAATTGTAAGATTTGAAAGGAGAAAAGGAAGAGTTTATGTATCTGTATATCCTTCGGAAGGATAAACTTGAAAATAGTAAGCAAAAGAGGAGATGAGGGAAACACCTATTTGGGGAAAAAGAGGGTTAAAAAAAGCTCTTCTATAATAGAGGCAATAGGTTCTCTTGATGAATTAAATTCCTCAATAGGTATTGCAAGAAGTTTTATAAAAGATAAAAGGATAAATAATATTCTGAAGCAAATCCAGAAACATATCTTTATTATAGGCAACAGTATATTCTCTGAAAAATATAAATTTGACAGCGAGAAAATTAAATGGATTGAGAATAAGATTGACGAATTTGAGAAAAAACTTCCGGAACTTAACAAATTTATATTACCTGCTGGCTCAAAGGAATCTGCACTATTACAGTTTTCAAGAAGCCTCGTAAGAAGAGCTGAGAGAAGAGTTGTGAAAATAAAAGACAAACAAAAAATACAGAGGGAAACAATCATTTATTTAAATAGACTTTCTGATATGCTTTTTTTAATCGCAAGATTTCTGAATAAAGAAAAAGAAGAATATGTCTGATAAGATAATAATAAGAGGAGCAAGACAGCACAACCTGAAGAACATAAACCTTGAAATTCCAAAGAATAAACTGATAACCATCACAGGTATCTCGGGTTCAGGAAAATCATCCCTTGCCTTTGATACCCTTTACGCAGAGGGACAGAGAAGATATGTTGAATCTCTTTCAGCCTATGCAAGACAATTCCTGGGTCTAATGGAAAAACCTGATGTTGATTTTATTGAGGGTCTTTCACCTGCGATTGCGATTGAGCAGAGGAAAATATCAAGAAATCCGAGAAGCACAGTCGCAACTGTTACAGAAATCTATGATTATTTAAGACTTTTATTTGCAAGGGCAGGCACGCCTCATTGTCCTGATTGTAAAGCTGTTCTTAAAAGAAGCTCTCTTGATGAAATAGTCAATTATCTGTTTGAGAGAGCAAAAAACAAAAGTGTAATCATTCTTGCACCAAAGATAAAGGGAAGAAAAGGAGAATACAGAGAACTTTTTGAAAGAATTAAAAAAGATGGCTGGATAAGGGTAAGAGTTGATGGTAATATTCATGACATAGAAGAAGTACCGAAACTTGAAAGATATAAAATTCATTCCATTGATATAGTTGTTGACAGATTGAATATAAAAGATGGTATAAGGACAAGACTTGCGGATTCCATTGAACAGGCATTGCAGGAAGGAGAAGGTATTGTGCGAGTTTTAATAAATGGAAAAAAAGAAAAACTGTTCTCTGAAAAACTTATGTGTCCTGAATGTGGTTTTTCTCTGCAAGAACTTGAACCAAGAATGTTTTCCTTTAACTCTCCATACGGGGCATGTGAAAGATGTTCGGGTCTTGGATTCAGATACGAAATAGATGCAAGTTTAATTGTAACAAACCCAAAACTCTCAATTACAGAAGGATGTATAAGACCCATAGGAGAACCAAGAGGGTGGCTTTTATACAAGTTAGAAAAACTTGCAAGAATTTATAAGGTATCCCTTGATGACGACTGGAAAGACCTTCCAGAAAAGTTCAGGAATGTTGTTTTATTTGGGACAGAAAATCCTGAAAATTTTAACCCTGAAGAACCAGAAGAATATCAGGATTACGACTTTTACGAGGGTATAATACCCTTTCTTATAAGAAAATACAGTGAAACAGAATCTGAATGGGTAATAGAGGAAATTGAAAAATATTTAGTAAAAAAACCCTGCCCCGATTGCAATGGAGCAAGACTGAAGAGAGAATCTCTATCTGTTACAGTGGGTAAGAAGAACATCCACGAAATAACAGAAATGGATATAGAAAATGCTTTAAAATTTTTTGAAAATTTAAGACTTTCAGAAAGGCAGAAATTGATAGCAAAGCAAATTTTAAAAGAGATAATGGCAAGACTGTCTTTTTTAAAAGATGTGGGGGTTCACTATCTTACCCTTGACAGAACAATTGAGACCCTTTCAGGAGGGGAAGACCAGAGGGTAAGGCTTGCAACACAGATAGGTTCAGGTTTAACAGGCGTTCTCTATGTGCTTGACGAACCAACCGTGGGTCTTCACCCAAGAGATAATGAAAAACTTCTGAACACCCTGAAAAAATTAAGAAATATTGGAAATACTGTTCTTGTTGTTGAACATGACAGGCAGACAATTGAAACATCTGACTGGGTAATCGACCTGGGTCCTGGAGCAGGAGAAAAAGGGGGACATGTTGTATTTACAGGAACCCCTGAAGAACTGAAAAGATATAAAAAATCTTTAACCGGAAAGTATCTTTCTTATACAAGAGACATTCCTGTTCCTGAGAAAAGAAGGAGAACAGGAAACAAATATCTGACAGTTTATGGAGCAGCGGGTTTTAATTTAAAAAACATAGATGTTAAATTCCCCCTCGGTCTTTTTATATGCGTGACAGGAGTATCAGGTTCTGGTAAGAGTTCTCTTGTCATTGAAACTCTTTATAGAGCTTTAAGAAGAATGCTCTACAATTCTCCTGAAATTCCTCTGCCCCATGAAGGTATTGAAGGAATTGAACATATAAACAAGGTTATAAATATCGACCAGTCTCCAATAGGAAGAACTCCCAGGTCAAATCCTGCAACCTACACAGGTGCTTTTACACCCATAAGAGAATTATTTGCATCATTACCCGAATCAAGAAAAAGAGGATATAAGCCCGGAAGGTTCAGTTTTAATGTTAAAGGAGGGAGGTGTGAGGCATGCTGGGGTGAAGGATTTATAAGGGTTGAAATGCAGTTCTTACCCGATGTCTATGTTCCATGTGAGGTGTGTAATGGAAAAAGATACAATGAGGAGACCCTTGAAGTAAAGTTTAAAGGAAAAAATATTGCTGACATTCTGAACATGTCTGTTGACTCTGCCTATGAACTTTTTGAGAATATACCTGCGATAAAAAGGAAACTGGGACTTTTAAAGGATGTGGGACTCGGTTATATAAAGCTGGGTCAATCTGCAACAACCCTGTCAGGTGGTGAGGCACAGAGAATAAAATTATCAAAAGAACTTTCAAAGGTCGCAACAGGTAAAACTCTATACATACTTGATGAACCAACAACAGGGCTTCATTTTGAAGATGTCAGGAATTTACTAAATGTTCTTCAAAGACTTGTTAACATGGGAAATACTGTTATTATTATTGAGCACAACCTTGATGTTATAAAATCCTGTGACTGGATAATTGATTTAGGTCCTGAAGGAGGAGATGAAGGGGGATATTTAATTGCAGAAGGTCCACCTGAAGAAATAATCAAAAACAGAAAATCTTATACAGGAAAATTTCTGAAAAAGGTTCTTGAAAAACAAAAAATAGAAATTTCTATAAAATAAAAAAGGGGAGGCAGGATTCGGACCTTACCTCCCCTTTGAGGTTAGAACTTTTTATTCTATCTTATCAAGGTCGCTTTGAATACATCAACTTTACCCTGTGCTTCAAGTCTGAAGAAGTATGTTCCACTTGAAACAACACTTCCTCTTTCATCCTTTCCATCCCAGTAAACGGTCTTTTTACCTGCAGGTTCCATGGGTCTGTTTACAAGGGTTCTTACAAGTCTTCCTGTGTGATTGTAAACTTTCAGGGTTACTTTACCGGGCAGTGTGGTTGAGTAAGAGATGGGGATGTAACCGTCATTTCCTCTGAGAATGCTCTTCAGGTTCTTTGCAAATCCAAATGTAACCCTTTCTGGAAGCTTATTCTTTTCAGCAACATTTACTCTTCCTGTATGAAGAACTTCGTGGTCTGTAAGATAGCCGCCCGCATAACCACCTGCAACAAATACACCGATCTCTCCTGTTGAGGGGAAGGGTGTAATTGCAACAGGTGTGCAGTTACCCATGCCTGTTGGTTTGGGATCCCACTGTGTCCATGTTGCTGTGTAAGGGTTATAAGAAATTGTCTGCACACTGGTTCCACCACTGATCTGACCTCCTACAACAAAGAGTTCTTTATTCCATTTGTCAACACCACTGGGAACACGATATTTTGGAGCATCTATACCAGGAATTGTCTGCCATGTGCCCCATGAAATCTGGGTTGGGTCAGCAGAACTTATGGTTCCAACAACATAGTCATCCCCAAAGGTTCCGTCTGCTTTATAACCGCATGCGATTATTGCAAAGGAGTCAACTATTCCACCTGCCATTGTTCCTCTTCCCTGACCAGGGAAGGATGTTCCTGTTGTCCATGCATCATTCACAACATCATAGATATAAACTGCATTTGTGGGTGTCATTGACCAGTTACCGTTTCCAAAGGTGTAAATTAATGAATCCATGTAAACGCCTGTTATGTGGTCAAGAAGTCCTGTGGGTGCACTCGCACCTGCTGACCATGTTCCACCAACAGGGTCGTATATGTCAACCCTTGATTGAGGAGTTGGCCAGGAGTTTGTTCCACCTATTCTGTAGAACATACCTCTCACTCCGTTTGCAGTTGCATAGGATGCACCACCATAGGGGTTTGTAATCGGACCAAGCCACTGTCTATTTGCTATGTCATAATAGTAAACATCAGGGGAATAAACACCAGAGGGATGCATACCGAATGCATAGTAGTAACCATCATCAACAGATGCAAGGGAGTGTCCTGAACTTCCCATTGGCAGAGGAGCATCAGATATAATTTCCCAGTAAGAGGATGAAACCGTTGTCTGCATTGTCAGTGTGTCATTTGAAGGATTGCCATCACCTGCAAGCACTGTATAGGCTCTTACATCATAAACAGTTCCTTCTGTTCCACCAACATTCCATGTTCCAAAAGTAATGATTGTGTCAACACCCGGGTCAAGAATTAAAGTTGTGAAATCAGAATATACATTAACGCCCGCAGAGTCTATTTCAAAGTAAACATCAAATGTGTCTGTGAACCCACCTGCATTTCTGTATCTTGCCTGAGGGTCAACTGCTGCGCCGGGAAGGACCTTATCCGGGGGCTGTAAGATTGCTACGGTTGCTGCATCATGATTCGGGAATGAATAACCCATCCATGCAAGTATTCTTCTTGTAAATTCATCTCTATCAGCCTGGTTGTTGATATTTTCAAAGGCAAAGGCATTGAAGAAGAAGAAATAGGGAACACCTGCACTTGTATCAATTGCTATTGTATTTGTATCTCCCAGGTCACTCACCATTTCTGTCCAAGACATACCATCAGGATTGATCTGGTCAGCATAGTCTGTCATTGCACCGCCTGTTGTGGGGAAAGAAAGTCCTGACATTATGGGTCCTACGCCTGTTACCTGAGAACAACCATTATCATCTACATAGGAGCTTATATGCATCCATGAACATGTTGTTCCAAGGGCCCAGAGAACATCCTGTGAGGAAAGCCAGAGTTTACCACCAGCATTCAGGTATTTTTTGATTTCAAGGGTATCCTGAGCAAGCAAACAATTTGAGTAATCGGCACCTGTATTCCATATAACTATGTGATAACCTGACATTGCTGCAGAGTCAGGTCCTGCACCACCAGGGGTCACTGTAAATGTGTCATAGGAAACACCGAGATTTGCAAGGGACTGGAAGAAGTAAGTTTCATAGCTCATGCCTTCATCGTCATCAACAAAAAGAATATTCAGACCCGGAGGTGGAAGACCTATATCATAGACCCATACCTTATCAGGACCGGACTGGTCCAGAATGTATATATACTGACCATCAAAGGCAGCATCAGCAGTTGAGGTCTGAGTCATTCCAGGGTCGTAATCCCACACATCAACAGGGGTTGTGTTGGGAACACCACCTGTGAGCTGGTACTGGTAGAAATGTCCAGGAGAAGCCTCTTCAGCCATGAAAAGCCATGAAGGAGATATTGAACCGCTGAAAGCACCTGTCATACCCGATGGATAGGGACTCACACTCCATGTATTCCATGTTCCTGATTGAGAGGGCTGTGCCCATCCGCACTGGTTTACACCCCAGTCCGAAGAATAAACAGCGTCATCTACGGGATTGAAACCAAGCCCCTGATTGCTGGACCATGAAGTCGATCTGTAAAGAGTTCCTGTTCCTGTTGTCAGGTCTATCTGATATATCTGTCCATCAAATCCTGCCATATATACGATATCGTTTCCACCATATCCTATTCCGAGTCTGTATGTGGGAACACCGGAGCCAAGCAGAACAGAATCAAGTTTTGTGAGTGGTGAAGTTTTTGATATCAGATACATATAAGGATAGGATGAATTCCACTGGGTAATCCATAATCCGTCTCTGTCCCAGTCATAGGTTATACCCCAGCAATAACCTGCGGGATTCACTCCGCTCAAATTGATAGTATCAACCAGAGTAGGTGTTGATGTGGGACCATTATACACCGAGTTAGATGGAGCATGGACTGTCAGTGCGTGATTTACCTTGCTTTGGGGTGCATAGAGATCATTACCCTGATTAAAGCTCGCCGCCATCAGGGCACCCCATATACTCACCCCTATTATTACCTTATACACTTTACGCATAATTTACCTCCTTTTAGGGTTTAGATAAAAATTTATATTAATGGATTAAACAGCAAAAAGTCAAACACGATTAATTTTATACTCTAAAATCTTCATATTTCTTATTTTGAAAAATGCCCTGAATTTTTTATTTTTAAAAACAAGGGGTAACCAGTATTTATCATCAGGCCACATCTTATCATAGGGAATTTTATCAATTTCAAACCATTCTGGCATGCATTCCTCTGTTTCCTCCGGCTTTCCTTCAAACTCGGTTGATTTAAAAACATAAACTTCCCATAAACCTGTATTATCGTCAAAATTTATTTTACCCACAAATTCACAGGATTTAACTTTTATATTAACTTCTTCTTTTGCCTCTCTTATAATACTTTTTCTTATATCCTCATTTTCTCTTATTTTCCCACCTATTCCGTTCCAGAGCCCTTTTCCGTGCCCTTTTTTCTTGTAAATCAAAAGAACCTTATCCTTTTTAATTAAATAGAGTAAATTAGCCTTAATCATTTTAAAAAATTATTTTAACATAACCCCTTGACAAATTTCAAAAAATCGGGTATTTATATAAAGGCTTCAAAAAATTTTAAAGGAGGTGAGAGCCATGAAAGAACTTGTAAGATGGGACCCTTTCAAAGAACTTTCAAGCCTGAGAGAGGAGATTGACAGGCTCTTTGACTCCTTCTTCGGGAGAAAATCACTCTTTGCAGAAAAAGAACTCTCTTTCTCACCTGCAATTGATGTTGAAGAAACCGATAATTCCTTTGTCATAAAGGCAGAAGTTCCTGGTATGAGAAAAGACGATATAAAGGTAACAATTGATGAGGATGGAATAACGATTTCAGGTGAGAGAAAAAAAGAAAAGGAAGAAAAAGGAAAGACCTATCACAGGATGGAGATGGCTTATGGAAAGTTCAAAAGGTACATTCCCTTCCCAAAGGAGGTTGAACCTGATAAGGCAAAGGCAAAATACAAGGAAGGTATCCTCCAGATAGAGATTCCAAAATCAGAAAGGGCAAAACCCAAGGAAGTTGAGATTAAAGTGGAGTAAGTGAGTCGAACTTTAAAAGTATGCCCCCTCCATAAATGGAGGGGGTTTTTATTTTAGCTATTAAATTTTTTTACCTTTGATTCCCTTATGTCTTATAATTTTTGATATTTTGTAGATTTCCTTTGCAATTATTGATTTTTTTGTCAAATCTATTCTGAATTCTTTTAGAATAAAAACCAGTATAAAAATCAGAAATCCTGCCTTTACAAATCCAAATACACCTCCTGAAATCCTATCCGCCCATCCAAGTTTTATTGCCTTTATAAATTTCTTTAAGATAAATCCTGTAAAAAAAAAGGCAAGATAAACAACGAGAAATACTCCTATGTAAGAAACTATCCTTGAAACATTTTTTGAAAAGGGAAAAAGATAGGAAACCAAAATTCCATATTTATAGGACAAAAAAACTCCGAACACAACTCCTGCAATACTGAAAATCTGCGACAAAAGCCCCTTTATAAATCCTCTTATAAGGAAAAAGGCAAGAAAAATAGAAAATATAAAATCAATCAATCTTTATAACCTTAAATTTCTTACCCGTATTCTTTTCCTTTAAAATATAGGCTCCTGATTTCAGTTCACTGATTCTAATCCTGCCATTTAAAAGATTGATTCTGTGATTTAATTTTCTTCCTGAAAGATCATAAATTTCAAACTTTAAACCATCTATGTTTGAGTTAAAGTAAAGATAGTCTCTAAAAACATTTCCTAAAATCAATCTATATTTATGAGTTGCTTCGTATTCATCAACTTTTATGAGGTTGGTTGCGAAGATACTTCTTCCTCCGGGATGAGCATAAACAAGGTTTCCGTTGCCCGCAACTATCCCATTGAAATAAACATTTGAGAGAACCGTATCAACAAAAACAGGGGTTCCAGCACCCTGTGTATAGTATATAAACTGCTGCAGGGAAGTATCGCTCAGAAGGGCATAAACCCAGCCGTCCTCAGAAGCATATATGCTGTTTATATTGTAAGAACTTAAAAATATTGTATCAAGGTTATTCGTCTCTATATTTAATGAGTAAAGGTTTGTGGGGTCAGATAAGTAAAGAATTCTGTTCGCCTCATCATAACTCATATCGTCAATCCCCGGAAGATAAAAGAGAAATCCGAAACTCGTCCCTGCATCATAGGAATAAAAGATTGTATCACCCTCTGTTAATACAAAAATTGTGTCCCTGAAATTATCACAAAGATTAATTCCTGAAGATATTGAAAAAATTGTGTCAAAGGAATTACCAGCATCAAAAGACCTTACGAGGTTTGAGTCGTTATACATAAATATTGTGCTATCAGAATTCCCGAGCATTATATCACTGTAAGATAACAGGTCTGTTGAATCATTAACAGGTGAAAAAGAATTACCTCCGTCGTTTGAAACCCACAGTGTGTGGATTATCAAATTTGTTCCTGAAAATCTCATGTGGGGATTTGAAAGAAATATTGTGCTTGTGCTATTCTTTGAAAAACTAATACAGGAATAACCAAAAAAGGATGGGTGACCCAGAAAGTTCATCTCTGAAGGGGTTTGAGTTCCATAAAATTTAAAAGGAATTCCACCCATGTCTATAACACAAACAGTATCCCTCACAATTGAAAACATACCTCTTTCCATAAAAATACATGCCCTTAGACTGTCCTTTAAGTTTGTCCAGGAATTTCCGTTATTAAAGGAAACATAAATTCCGTTGTTGGAACCACAGTATATCCTGTTCCCGGCTTTTTCAAACATAAAGGGAATAGAAGTTGTATCACAGGGCTGAGCAATCCAGTTACCCATAACCTGATAAGATTTAAAAATCCCGGGATTTAAAACTGATGAAATTATAATTGTGTCAGGATAAACAAAAATACCATCACTTGCGGATAAAACCCCAAAAAGAGCGAGTGTAGCGAGGTGATTCCATGTGAAACCCCCATCGTTTGTCATAAGAATTCCTGTATCAGGAACAAAGGCAAGCATTGTATTTGAATTAAACGGGCTTATCCTTAAAGAAGTTATCATTCCCAATGGTAACGTGTCCCTCATTTCAAAGGTATTTCCTCCATCCTGGGAATAATAAAATATTGCAGGAGGTCCAAATGAAAATACACCAATATTATCTGAATTTGAAGGGTCAACTGAAATTATATAGTTTGTATCTGAAAGGATATTAATTCCTGGAATATTTGAAACAAAGTTAAAACTCTGTCCTCCATCAAGGGACTTAAAAAGGGAATCAGGTAAGGAAATCAAATAAACTGTATCAGAGTGGTCTCCTGAAATAAACATAATTTCAGAAGACCATGAAGTTGTATCAATTGTCTGCCAGTTATCCTGTGTGAAATAAAGACCATTTCTTGACGCAACAATACCCTTTGAAGGGGAGGAAAGGATACCCGGTGAATTGTATATGGGAAAAACATAGTCAAGACCGTTTACAATTCTGAAGAAATTTTCACCGTTCTCCTTTTTCCAAATATCGGTCATGCTTGGTGCAAGAACCCTATCAGTCAGTGAAGGGTGAGAAAGAGGTTTTGAAATTATACCTCCTTCAGGACCTATCCATTGCCAGTTGGACTGAAGAACATTTTCTGACTTTTTGAACCTGAATTTCTTAACATCTGTCCTTTCAAAAGGGAAATAAAAAACAGCAACAATTATTATTACATTCACCATTTTTCACCTCCTATCATGCACCTTCAATCTTATATTATCAATAAGCCTTGCTTTTCCTATAAAAACTGCAAGGGCAATCATTATATCCCCCTTTATTTTTTTCAAGGGTTTCAAATTTTCAATATCAACAATTTCAACATATTGAATTTTACCGAGGGGAACATTTTTACTTATAAATTTTTTTATCTCCTCTTTTAATTTTTCAGCATTTCTTTCACCCTTTTCTATAATTTCCTTTCCATATAAAAGGGCTTTATACAAATAGGGAGCCTGTTTTCTCTCTCCCTCATTTAAATACCAGTTTCTTGAACTCATCGCAAGACCATCTTTTTCTCTCACTGTTTCAACTCCTACCACCTCTATATCAAAGTTTAAATCTCTTGTCATCCTCTTTATAACAAGGAGTTGCTGTGCATCTTTCCAGCCAAAAAATGCAAGATGTGGCCTGACAATGTTGAAAAGTTTTGCAACTACAGTTGTAACACCTCTGAAATGTCCGGGTCTGTACTTACCGCATAGACCCTCGGTTAAACCTTCCACCTCAACATAGGTGGAAAAGTTTTCCTCGTACATCTCCCCGACATGAGGAACAAAAACACAGTCAACCCCTTCCCTCTTGCACTTCTCAAAATCTCCCTCTTCGTCCCTTGGATAATCTCTATAATCTTCCTTAGGACCAAATTGAATCGGGTTTACAAATATACTGACAACAACAAAATCAGTTTTTTTTCTTGCAGTTCTTATAAGTTCAAGATGCCCTTCATGAAGTGCACCCATTGTTGGAACAAAACCTATTATTTTACCTTCCCTTCTTTTTTCGTCTGAAATCTTCTGCATCTTTTTTATTTCTCTCACAATAATCATATTCTCAAAGCCTCCCTCTGAATAACCTTTTTAACTTTATTTTTATAATTATTAATTATAAATTCTTTTATACTTCTTTTTAAAACAGGATGAAACCAGTTTTTTAAGACCTCCTGCATCGGAATTAAAACAAATCCCCTTTTGTGCATCAGAGGATGGGGAATTTTTAAATCCCTTTCATTTAAAACCAGATTTTCGTAAAAAATTATATCTATATCAAGGGTTCTGGGAGAAAATCTGTATTCTCTTTTTCTTCCGTATTTATTCTCTATCTCCTGAATTTTTTTTAAAAGTTCATAGGGGGAAAGTTCTGTATAACCTGTCACAAAGGCGTTTAAATATTCTCTCTGATCCCTCACCCCCCATGGTTCTGTAATATAAATTGAGGAAAATTTTATATTTCTTAGAATTTCTTTTAATTCTGAAATCCCCTTTATTATGTAGAAAAGTCTGTCTCCCTTATTTGAGCCAATGGAAAAACCGGTATAGTTTATTTTATAAGAATTAATTTTTTAACAAAACCTTTTGTTTTTAAAATGTAAATTCCGGGTTTCAAGTTTATTTTTGTCTTCCCTCTACCCGAAAGCAAAAATAATAATTTTTTTCTTCCAGAAATGTCATACACGGAAAGGATGAATTTTTTATTTCCCGGAAGAGAATACACGAGATAACCATCTTTAAAACTTATTTTCACTTTCTCAAAATCCAGTGGTTTTTCCTCCAGTCCCAGAGTGAGCCAATCGACTGCTCTCTTCAAAAGTTCGGCTCTTTTATTAAAATCCGATACTGTCTCAAATCCAAGATTTGTATATATTATCTTATACCCATTAATGGTGTCGTATTTTTGAACACCTGCTTTTATAAGGACTGAATCCGTTGAATCATGCACCCACAGGTTATAGGCAAGAGTATCTATAGGGAATAAATAATCAAGCCAGCAAGGCACAGTATCGGAAGTATCTGAGTATACTTCTTTAGAACTGAAATATCCGGAAATTCCCTGAAATATTCCGTTTGAATCACCTTCAAATATTCCTCCAAATTTAACAAAAGTATCTTGAACAACCTTAGAAAGTCCTAAATAATTGTAAGGGAACTGTCCTGAAGAAAAATTTCCTGCATTTGGATATCTATCATAAAAATAATCCTGTGAGGATAAAAGGAGCTTTCCTCCAAGAGAATCAAGGTAAAAGCCGAGAGTGCTCTCATCCTTTGCTTCAAGTGTTGACCAGTAATTCGAATTCCAGCATTCACCTGTATACCAGATAACAACATCGTAATTTTTTAAAATAGATGTATCAGGTCCTGGACTATTTTCTTTTATCTCATATACATCGTATTCCCCTGCATAGTATACATCAAGTGCCTGAGTCCAGTAGGATTGAAGGTCCGGATATAAAGTATCCCCCTGAGGATTGTCATAATCTCCTCCATCATCATCAACAAGAAGTATCCATGCCTGAGGATTTTTAATTGTAAATTCGCCATTTTTTAGATATGAGGGGGAAGATTTAACAGGGTTTTTGTTTTCAGGAGTCCTGTGGACTCCTGTGCTTATCAGCACCACCATAATTATTTTTACCATATCACTTCTTGGTTTCTAATTAAAAAAATTTTTTTAATTTTTGATTTATCCATTACAAAATAAACACCCGGTTTAAGAGAGGATGGGGATTTAAACCTTAAAATTCTTCCTGTTTTATCAAAAATAAACTTTCCTTTAAACCTTGCAATTTCAGGAATTCTATAATTTTCTTTAACAGATACAGGGATTATTGAAAAGGCATTCGGTGTTATGGCAACTGCTGAATCATTCTGAACCTTTAATGTGTATTTTATATAACAGCTGTTTGAGGAGTAATTTGAAGGGATTAACCACTGATATCTTCCGTTGTCAGGCAAATTGTCTGCTATTAAATACCAAGGTCCTGAAGGTCCGCTCAGAGAAATCTCCAGCTTTACATAACCCTGACCAGATGGGACAGCACTTATCCAGTCAATAAACCTTACAGAACCCGCATACAGATTTTCTCCTCCCTTCGGATATACAGGTTTTATTTCAAGTTGAGAAGGGGTAGAAGCCTCTTTAAAAAATTTAACTTTATTTATATAACTCCACCAGCTTCCTGAATCAGCAACTATAACGATGTCAGGAAATCCGTTGTGGTCCGCATCCCTTCCTGTTCTGAAGGCCGATAGGTCTCCTGGGGAAGGGAGTGTAAATCCGGTTTCGTATGTCCAGTTTCCGCTTCCATCCCCCAGATAAAGCTCAAATATGCCATTACCATAAACGCAAAGGTCAATGTAGCCGTCCATATTCATATCAAAAAGCTGTGTTGCCTGATAATTCCCGGATGAGGGTAAATTACCCGAATAATCAACCCATAAATCCTGATTTTCATCATAACACCATACCTCTATCCCATCATCTGTATTTATAAATGCCAAGTCCATCCCTCCATCATTATCAACATCTCCCAGTGAAACACCCGGTCTTCCAAGAGAACCTCCAGGAGGCAAATTTCCATCTGCACCTGTAAAGTTACCGGCACCATCACCAAAATAAACTGTTCCGTATTGATGAGCCACGGCAAAATCCATATTACCATCGTTGTTCACATCACCAAATACAAAATCCATTGTTGAATTTCCACCGAGAAATCCGAATGTATGTGTCCATGTACCATCACTGTTATTTATGTACAGATGAACACCATCATCAGCACCGAAAGAATTTGCGCCTATATCTAAAAGTCCGTCATTGTTTATATCCGCAAAATCTGTTCCGAACATTCCCCAGTCCTGTCCTTCATTTGCAAGGTTGTCATCCCATGGAATCCAGTTCATACCTGTTCCATCACCGAGTGCAACTTCTGTTAGCTGGTCTCCAAAATCATTGCTTGAATAGTTGTGATGCATTGAATATCCTGCATCCTTATAACCGTCGTTGTTCACATCCCCTATTGCAATACCGCCGTATCCGAAATCTCCATTCATATAGTTTGACCAGCTGCCCTGACCATCTCCAAAATAAACCATTATTCCATGCTCCTGAGTGTTTACATAAGGGGAGCCATGGTCGCCAATGGTTAAAAGGTCTATATTGCCATCATCATTTACATCCTCCATTTCAATCTCACTTCTTCCACCTTCCCACTCAGGATAGGAAAGACCGTTTGATGAGGGAATATATGAAAGAGAGAAAATTATTGAAATTAATAAATGATACATAAAATATCACCCCCTTTTAATTTTTACTGAAAATAATTTTATTTATTTTTAAGGGAATTAATTTTGAATAAATTATAACTATTGTTCTGTCCTTCAAGAATATAAAATCTTTATCTAAATCATCATCTTTATCAAATATATACTCGATTTTTCTCTTTCTCACAATATCTCTTGGTGGTATATAAGGAATATAGGCAGTATTAAAAAGAAACATTATTAAGAATGAACTCAATATTTTCTTCACCATAACTCACCTTCTATATCCAGATTTCTTTTTATATTCTTTATTTTTAAAGGATAAAAGTTCGGAATGTCAAGCCGCCTGTTCTTTTTGATAACGACTTCAAAGTCAACTTCAGGTGCATCAAATTCGCTTCTCCCTTTATAAAAATTTGCATTTTCTTCACAAATTAAAACCTTTAATTTTTTCCCGATTAAATTTTTCTGACTCTCCCTCATAATTCTTCCTGCAAGTTTTCCAACCTCTTTAAATCTTTCTTCTATAATTTTTGCTCCCGGCTCTTTAAGATTAAAACTCTCTGTTCCCTTTTCTTTTGAATATTTAAAAATTGCCATCCTGTTAATTTTATACTCCTTAAGTTTTTCAATCAATTCTTTAAAGTCCTTTTCATCTTCTCCTGGAAATCCAACAATTAACTCTGACCTTATATAAAAATTGTCTCCAAATCTCTCCCTTATTTTTTCAATTACCTCCAGAACCTTTTTCCTTCCTCCTCTTCTTCTCATATTTTTAAGAATTTTTGCAGAAAAATGCTGAATAGGTATATCCATATAATTAATAATTTTATCAGAACTTTCTATAATATCAAGAAGTTCATCATCAATATCTGCAGGATGCATATACATTATCCTTATCCAGTAATCTCCTTTAATTGAATCTATTCTTCTCAAAAGTCTCTTAAAATACGGTCTGCCATACAGGTCTTTGCCATACTGCCCCGTTGATTGAGAAATCAACACAATTTCCTTGAATCCGAGTTTTAAAAGAAATCTTATCTCCTGAAGAATATCCTCCATCTCTCTGCTTCTAAGTTTGCCTCTTATATCAGGAATTGTGCAGAAAGAACATTTTTCATCGCATCCTTCGGATATTTTAACATAGATATACCCTTTTGTTAGAAAGAACCTGGGAGAATCGGGTAATATACTGCTTTTATCAACATTATGAAAAACAAGGTCAATTTCAGGAAAGTCCTTTTTTATTTTTTTACCCAGTCTCAAACTAATGCAACCACCAATTCCTATGAAGTCTATCTCACCTTTTTTCTTTTTATCTACATATCTGCTGATAACATCGTAGCTTTCATCAATTGCAGATTTTATAAAGGCACAGGTTTGAATAAACACATATCTACCTTTTTTTGAGTATTCAAAGCCCTTTTCAAGAAGTTCTCCTATCAAATGTTCCGTATCAACAAGATTCTTGGGGCATCCCAGAAAAACAACCTTGAATTTTTTATTCAAATCACCTTGGGATTTGCTTTATAAGAGGTCACCAAAATCTCTCCACTTTCAACATCAAATTCCACGCTTCTGCCGTAATCCATATCCACATCCTCAGCCACTATTCTGACCCCAATTTCAGAAAAGGTTTTCCTTGCTTCAAGAATATTTCTCTCACCGACACTCCAGGGACTTTTGAATCCCGGTATTGAGAAAACTCTTGCTCCCCCTACCAGCTTGGCAATCATATTCTCTTTCCTGCATCCCATATTTTCCATGTCTTCTACAATTTTTTTTATGGCAGTGTTTACAAATTTATAAGGGTTTGAGGGGTTTTTATCTCTTGCGCTCGGGAGCATTGAATGAGAAAACCCTGCGATTTTTTTCTCTGTATCATAAATGACTATAACAAGACACGAACCGAGTCCTATAACTCCAAGCTTTTTCTTCCCATTCACTATTCGGGCTTCACCTATTTTAACAAATTCTATTTCCACTTATTTTCCTTCTCTGTATTTTTGAATCGCTTCCTGCGCCTCAATAAATTCAGGGTCAATTTCCAGAACTCTTTCCCAGCTTTCAAATGCCTTTTCTATCTCTCCTTTTTTATAGAGAGCAAGCCCCATATTGTAGAGAATTTCAGGAAATTCTCTTGAAAATTTCAAGCCTTTATCAAAAATCTCAACTGCCTTCTCAAAATTTCCCCCCTCATAGTAAATAATACCAAGATTGTTGAAAATCTCTTTTGAAGAAATGCCCTTATCCATAAGCTCTTCAAAGATTTGTTTTGCGCTATTTCTGTCCCCCTTTTTCAGAAGAATTGTTGCTTCAAGAATTCTAAATCTGGTATCTTTTTGAGCATCCTTCACCTTTTCAATTTCCTCCCATGCAAGGTCATACTCTCCTCTTGAAAAAAGAAATAGTATTTTTTCGTAAATGGAACTTAACTTCAATTGCTCCTGAATTTTCTCATAATTTTCTACCCTCTTTTTAAAATCTTCTGCAATTTTCTGCATCTCCTGTATCATTTTCTCAAAGTCTGCCTTTTCTTGTGAAACAGAATTTTTCAACTCTTCCAGTTTTTGCAAGATTTCGGGAAACACACCTGTTTGCTTTTCTATGCTTTCTGAAACCCGGGCTATCTTCTCTGCAAATTCCTTACCTGTTTTTTCATAAACTTCCTTCAGAAGAATGAGACTGCCCTGATTATCAGCAAATCCTTTTTCAATAGAAGATGTTATTTTTGTGGATAACAGATTAAAAGGGGTTCTGTCAACAAATGTGCATGTATTCTGAGTCCAGAAAAAACATTTATCACCCTGACACATTACCTCTATAACCCTGGTAATGGTTTTACCTTCTTTTTCTTCCCATATTGCTTGAGATAAAAAAGGGCACATTTTCATTTCATGCCTCCAGCTTTAATAAAAGAGAATTTTTAAATAATTTGTTTCGTAAATATTTCATTTTTTTTAAAATTCTTTTATCTGGTTTCTGCCTTTTTCTGTGATTTTCCAGCAATTCAAAAGCCTGCATAACTTTTCCTTTCTTTTCATAAATACCTGCGAGGTCAAGAATGTCCTTTTCTTTTGGTTCAAATCTTTTTTTCATGAATTCTCTATAAACCCTATCCCATAACTGCACAACCTGTTTTTTATCAGAATTTTCCAGAAGTGTGTTGTAGAAAGTCTTTATATCAACATTTTCAATGTTATTTGAAACATTAAGGTAAAGCCTTATTTTCTCTGCCACATCACTTTCCAGTTTCATGAAACTATTATAAAGTTCTGATATTCTCTCATCTTTCTTTTTAATCAGCACTTCAAAAACCCTGTAATAAATTTCTCTATCATAGGGTAAATTCTGTATCAGACCACGCAAAAGGTCGTATTCCTCAAGTATAAACTCCTCTGGTAATTTTAAAAATATCTCCCTGAACTTCTGTATATCTCCTTTCTCAGACAATACTTTTAAAAGAACCTTTTCACATTTTTCATAGGTTTTGAATTCCTCAAATTTCTCATATATTTTATCCAGAAATTCAGGCAAACTCTTTTCCAGAAAGAAAAAGCCTCTTGAATCAAAAACCCTCAGGAGCAGGGTTCCCAGATAGAAATTATAAGCTTTATCTTCTTTGTAATCTTCCTGAAGTGCTATAAAGAATCTTCTGAATTTAATGATTTTTTCTTTATCTTCAGGTAATCCCATTTTTTTAACATATTCAAATATCCTTTCTTTTTTATTTTTCGCCATATATATATCAAAAAGCATAATCATGGAATCCCATACAGAAAATCCTTTTTCAATGCCTCTTGCGAGCAGATTTTCTACTTTATCTTTCAAATAGTCGGGTATACTTTCAACATTAATGTTTTTAATATGCTCTATGTAATCCTCTTCTCCTTTATGAAAAGCAATCAGTGAGCGTAAAAATAGTGGATAAGGTTCATCTTTTTTGTATATAAAATCAAGAAAAGGTTCAAGTTCCAGGATGCTCTTTTCGGTCTCCACCACATTTTCCACCTCTTCGTATCCCTCTATTTCATTACCCGAAATAATCTCTATACCCGCCTTTGCACATTTTATTCCGGGGTCTTCAGGAAACTGTGCCTCTATTGAAACAAGCATATTTCTTATTTTCTGGGATAGTTTCGGGTTCAAAAAGGCAAGATTAAAATAGCACATTGCCGCCTGCGAAGGTTTTTGATTTAAAAGATAAAGTGTGCCGAGAGTTTGATAGACAAAGGGATTCTTTTTACCCTCTCTTATTTCCTCTTCAAAAAATCTTATAAGGGGAACAGGGTCAAACTTATATCTTTCTGCAAGCAATTTTTTTATTGACTCCTGGGCATCCTTGATTTTACCGGACTTCCACAGAGCCTGAGAATACATGGAAAGTATCTCCCCCTTTAATCTTCTGTCTTTTACATCCAGTATTTTCTCGGCAAAATTTAATGCGGGCTCATAATATTTCTGCATTATGAGTATTTCAAGATAGGGAATTGAGAGGTAGATATTTTTCTCCTTACTCATTTTATTTCTCAAAAATGTTGCAACATTCTTCAGAAGTTCTGGCGACTCTCTTAAAGCAGATATCATCACACCTGCACCCTCTTCTATCCTGCCATCATCAATTAAAATTTTACCTTTTAAAAGCTTTATGTAGGGTGAATCTATTCCTTCATCTTCCAGTTCTTTTACTCTTTTCCTTACCCATTTAACACCTGCTTTAAAAGCCTTGTAATAATAATCCTCTGCCTCCTTATAATATTCTTTTTTAATACATAGCTCTGCTTTTAAAAACTCTATTATACCGTCAGAGAGCTCTTCTTTCTCCTGAACATATCTTATATCATCAATGATTTTCTCAATAAAATCTTTTTTCCTTTCTCCCAGGTCATCAAGAAAAACAATTATTCTATTTTTTAAATCAGGGAACTTCCTGAAATACTCCAGTAATACCTCTTCGGTTTCCTCTTTGCGGGAAAGATATAACTCATAAAGTATTTCATAAAAAGATGGGTAGTATAGCAAAACCTCTTTGTTCTCTTCAATAAATTTACCAATATCTTCATTTATTATCTCCCCTGATTTGCTCAATATGTAATGGACACTATCAAGACCCTCTTCAAATCTTCCACTTTTTAAAAGTGAAAGGGCAAAAATTTCAAGAAGATTTCTATCATCAGGTACCTCTTCAATAATCTCATTTAAAACACTGGAAAATTCCGGGTTACTAACCACATCAGGATTTTTATTATAAATCTCAATCAATATATCCCCTGCTCCTTTCACAGCTTTAATTGCCTCCACAAATTTCCTTAAATATTCATCATTAAATTCCTCCTCAATCACATTTCTCGCGTCTTTCAGAAATTCAACAGTTTTATCGGGCAAATTTTTTGAAATAAGATAAAATACATCAATTATTTTATTCCTCAATCCTGCCCTTTTAAAATATTCAATCAGATTTCTGGCAATTTCAGGCTCTGAGGCAGCATTTTCCATATCTATCTTATCAAGAAGAGAAGTCAACTCTTTTTTCTCGAGACCCTCAAGAAAAGGAATTAAATTTCCATAATTTTTATCTTTTATTAAAATTTCAGCATAAAATCTTTTTCCCTTTTTTGTTTCAGGAATTTTTTCTGAAAATATTTCTTTTATTGCTTCAAAATAGCTTTCATCCCTTGTCAAAACATTTTCAAGAATAGCAACCCCCCTATCTTCATTTTCAAAAAGATAAAAAAGTTCTCCTATTATAAAGCTTGCAAAAACCCTGTTTTTACCGAATTTAGTTTCTTCTTCTATAACTTCCAGAATCTGTTCTCTTGCATCAGGAAAAAGTCTGAAGGAATCCTTTAATGCTTCTCTTGAATTTTCATAATTCCCATACTCCCATTCAATTATGGAGAGAATTAAAAGTCCTCTTAAAAGGCCTTTTGTCGGTCTTTCTATTTCTCTTTTGTAAATCTCATCAACAAATTTCTTATACCTCTCCCTTAATTTCTCTATTTCTTTTCTGTCAAGATTTTTAAAGAACTCCTTTGCCTCCTTAACCTTGAATTCTTCTATCAGGTTTTCAAAATAATGTTCTCTATGTTTTTCAAGACCTATTCTTGAAAGATTTTCAAGAAGTATTTTTTCTGCATCTTTTTTAACCTTTTTGCTTTTTAAGGCTTTTTGAAAGTAAATAAAGCTGTCCCTTTCTTTATTTGAATAAAGATGGTATTCAAAGGCTTTTAGACTAAGAAGGGGGTTCTCAGGGTGTGATTTTAAAGCTTTTAAAATTAAACTTAATGCCTTATCAACTCTTCCTTCACTCTGAAGCTCCTCTGCTTTCTTAACAGTTTTTTCAGGGTCAAGGGCAAAAAAGTCAAACATTACCTCTTTCTCCTCCCCTTTTGCCACTCATTGACTAAAGATGCAACAACATATATTGAGGAGTATGTTCCTACTGCAATTCCAGCTGCAAGAGCAAGGGAAAAATCCTGAAGTATAGGACCACCCAGAAATAAAAGGCAGAGGACAACTATCAATGTAGTTCCTGATGTAATTATTGTTCTTGAAAGAGTCTGGTTTATACTACGATTCGCAATTTCTGTAAAATTACCTTTCATTTTCTTGAGATTTTCTCTTATTCTATCCGAAACTATTATTGAGTCGTTTATTGAATAACCTACAATTGTTAAAAGTGCAGCAATAATAGGAATTGTAATTTCTTTATTTAAAAGAGTTAAAATTCCAAGAGTTATAATAACATCATGAAAAATGGCAATAACTGCAGCAACTCCAAAGACAAAGTTAAACCTGAAAGCAATGTAAATAAGCATTAAAGCCATTCCTATAAGTATTGCTTCTATTGCCTTGATTTGAAGTTCCTTGCCTATTCTTGGCCCCACTTTTTCTGTTCTTTCAAGAATTATATTTTGTTTTAAACTTTTTCTGAAGTCATTCACAAGGCTGTCAGGGTCAACATCCTCAGAATATCTTATAAGATAATCTTTGATAGAACCGTAATTCTGAAGTTCTGCCTTTGCAATACCTATTTTGGCAAGTTCTGCTCTTACATCTCCAGGAGATACATCTTTTTCAAATCTAATTTGAACAAGTGTCCCTCCTGTAAAATCTATACCATATCTTGGTCCTTTTATAACAAGAATAAGGATACTCGCTAAAACAAAAATCACGGAAAACACATAAGCTATAAGTCTTTTTCCGAGAAAATCTATATTGGGTGTTTTGAAAAATTTCATCTTTCCTCCTTATATATACAGTCTTCGAACTCTTTTTATGCCAACCATATAGTCAAAAAATATTTTGGTTACAAAAATTGCTGTAAAGAAAGAGCATGCGATTCCAAGAGACAGGGTAAGCCCGAATCCTCTTATAGGTCCTGTTCCAAACCACAGAAGAACAAGGGCTGCTATTATGGTGGTGACATTTGCATCAAGAATTGTAATCAATGCTCTTGAATACCCTGTGTCAACTGCAGATTTTAAAGATTTACCTGATGCTATTTCTTCCCTTATCCTTTCAAATATCAAAACATTCGCATCAACAGCCATTCCTATTGTGAGAATAAGTCCTGCAATCCCCGGCAGTGTAAGGGTTCCTCTGAATGCTGCGAGTAGTGCAAGTACAAAAAGCAAATTTAAAACAAGGGCAAAATCAGCAATTGTTCCTGCAACCATATAATAAATAATCATGAACACAACAACAAGCCCCATACCCAGTAAGGCAGACCTTACACCTCTTTTAATAGAGTCAGAACCAAGCAGAGGACCTACTGATCTTTCTTCAACAAGATTAACAGGTGCGGGAAGTGCACCACTTCTTAAAACTATCGCGAGTTCTTTTGCTTCGTCCATTGATTCCATACCTGAAATCATTGCATTTCCACTCGGTATTTTCTCATTTATAACAGGAGCGGACTGAACAAGATTGTCAAGAACTATTGCAAGTCTTTTACCCACATTCTGTTCTGTAACTCTCGCAAATATAATCGTTCCTTTTTTATCAAAGGAAAGCTCAACTATTGGCTGTCCCTGATATCTCGGGTCCTGTCCCTGATATATGGTGTGCCTTGCATCAACTATGTATTCGCCCGTCATTTCCTGCTTTCTTTTCAAAAGATAAAGGGGTCTTACCTTTATTCCTCCCCTTTGTTCTGACCTTCCCCATAAAAACACGTAGGCAGATGGCACTATATCCTTAACCTTATCAAGTAATTTTTTAACACTATCAACCTCATCTTCCTTTACCACAATATCCCCTCTATCATATCTCAAAAGAGAAAGAAAAGGTGAAAACGTCGTATCTGCAAGATTCTCCTGTAATTTTCTCTCTATATTCTGAAAAATCGTCTGCATATCTTCTGGTTCTGCAACAAGGTTGAAAGTCAACTGTGCGGTTTTGCCTATAAGTTCTCTTGCCCTCTCCCTATCCATAACACCCGGAAGCTGAACAAGAATTCTGGCATCTCCTATTGCCTGAATAGAAGGCTCAAAAACACCCCACTGGTCTATTCTGTTTCTAACAATTTCTATAACTCTATCCCTTGCATCTTTAACTTTTTCAGGAGTAAGACCATCCTTCTGGACTTCAAGAAGAAGATGCATACCTCCCTTTAAGTCAAGACCTAAATGTAACGCCCTTTTTCTGAGAGAATTTACCTTTTCTTTTGGCATCTTCTGAATCGCTTGAGGACTGAGGGTATAATATTGAATAGAGGGGATAAGAAAAAGAAATGCTATAATAACCACTCCTGCAACAACCAGTATCTTCCATCTCAAATTTTTCAATTTTTCCTCCTTTAAAGGATTTTCATTATAAAGTCTCATTGAGAGAAAATCAAAAAAAAGTTTATAATTAAAATATGTGCGGAATAATCGGATATATTACAAAAAGAAAAAGGAATGATCTGGGCGAGATAGCCTATATAGGTCTTGAAATGCTACAGCACAGGGGACAGGATGCATGCGGAATATATTTCACAGACTTGAAAGAAGGCGAAATGATAAAGGGACTCGGTAGTGTGGATAATGTTTTAAACAGAGAAAATATAAGAAAAATAAAAGGCAATATGTTCATAGGACAGACAAGATATCCCACAACAAAGTCAAAAGAGGAATCACAACCACTGCATTTGAAGATAGGGGATTTATCAATGGTTCACAACGGACATATTTACAATGACAAAAAAATAAGAACAATGTATGAGAAAAAAGGAATTATATTTGAAACAGGTATTGACTTAGAGAGCCTGCTTACTTTGTTTGGAGAAGAATATCTAAGAAATATAAATAAGGGTGATGAAAAGGCAATAAAAGAAAGTGTTAAAAGAATTTTTAGAGATTTAAAAGGAGCTTATTCACTTCTCGGAATTTTGAAGAAGAAATATCTTATTGCAATAAGAGACCCCTTTGGAATAAGGCCCCTTTTCATGGGTAAAGATGAAAACTCAATATGTTTTGCATCTGAAACAATCGCCCTTGAAAAGCTTGGCTATGAAGAAATAGAAGAGGTAAAAAATGGTGAACTTATTATAATTGATGAAGGTCTGAACACAAAGAGACAGATTATCCTGTCAGAAAAATACAGATTTTGTTCTTTTGAACTTGTGTATTTTTCAAGGGCCACGTCAAAATATCAAAGAAAACAAATTTTTGAAATAAGGAAAAACCTGGGCAGGAAACTTGCTGAAATATTTGAAAACAAAAATCAAAGATTGAATATTTCAGAATACATAGTATCTCCTGTTCCTGAAACATCAAGGGCAGCCGCAGAAGGATTTTCAGAATACTTTCAGGAAAAATACGGGAAGTCTATTTTTAAAGAAGTTCTTGAAAAACACCGATACGGTGGAAGAAACTTTATAAAGCCATCAGAAGAAATAAGAAAAAAAGAAGTTTTTTATACCCTGACACCCCTTGATGTAAATGTTGAAGATAAAAAGATAATTCTGATAGATGACAGCATAGTAAGGGGAACAACCTCAAGAAAAATGGTGGAATACCTGAAAACCAATGGAGCAAAGGAATTGCATCTATGCATAACCTATCCTCCCATAAAGTATTCCTGCTTCTACGGGATAGACACACCGACAAGGGAGGAGTTAATTGCCCACAATAAAAAGGAAGAACAAATTGCAAAAATTCTCAGAGCAGATTCTTTAACCTATATGACCCTTGAAGGTTTAAAAAGTGTAATAGGCGAAGACTTCTGCTTTGCCTGCATAACAGGGGATTATATCAACTTAAAATAAAGGTCAATTTTCAAGGGCTTGACAAATTCAAAAAAATCCCGTATTATTTATGACTGAATGGTCAGTCAGATGAATACAAAAGAGATAATCTTAAATGAGGCAGAGAAAATTTTTGGAGAAAAAGGGTACTATAAAACCCGAATGGAAGATATAGCCAGGTCTGCAAAAATAGCAAAAGGAACAGTTTATCTATACTTCAAATCAAAACAGGACCTCTTTACAAGCATAATTGAGAAAACTCTTCTGGAATTCCACCATAGAATAAAAAATGCTTCAGAAAACAAAAAAGATGAAATGGCAAAGTTAAAGAATATAATAAGTGAGATGATAGAGGAGTTTGCCAATAAGGAGATGTTTATGAGAAAGGTGGAAATCCACAGATTAATGGAAGATAAGGATTTAAGAGCAGAATTTAAAAAGAGAATTTTCCCTATTTTTAAAGGAATAAGCGATTATGCAACAAGTATAATAAAAGAGGGTATTAAAAAGGGTAAAATAAAGGGGAAAAATCCCGAAATAATATCCGCATTCATATTCGGTGGAATAAGAAATGCATGTCTTATGCATGACTTTATGAAAAACAAGGAAAGTCTGAATAAAAAAATTATTGAAAAGGAAGTTTTTAATATAATTGAAAAAGGTCTTTTTAAAAGAAAAAAGGAGGCTTTATGATTCTACAGTTTCTTTTGATTTTTTCAATGGTTCTTACAGAAGAGGACGCAGTCAAAATAGCCCTTGAAAAATCACCCATCCTTTTAGCGGAAAAAGAAAAGATAAATCAAAAAATAGGAGATGAAATAATCTCTATTTCAAATTTCCTGCCAAAAATCTCTTTAAGTGCAAGTTATTCTTATTCTTCCTTTACAGAGAAGATGACCCAGTATCAGATTGTTGGAATAGATACCGTAACCTGGCAACCAATCTATCAATCTTTTGATGTTGAGTTCGGAAAAGCGGAGAGAAAAGGTCTGATTTTATCAATAAACCAGAATGTATTTGACTGGTTCAAATCTGTCCATTCCTACAGGGCTTCTATAAAAAATAAACTTGCGGAAATACAGAGTTTTGAAGGCAAGAAAATATGGCTTGAGAATGAAGTGAGGAGAATATACACAGAAATACTCTTTTTAAAAAAACAGATTGAAATTCTTGAAAAGACAAAGGAGAACTTAAAAGCTCATTATGAGGTTGCAAAAAAAAGATACGAAGAGGGATTTGCATCAGAACTTGAGTTTCTTCAGGCAGAGATAGCCCTCAAAAACTTCGAACCCCAGATAGAAATTGCAAAACTGGGACTTGAAAAACTAAAAGACCTTTTAAAAAACCTTTCAGGAATAGAAGAAGAGATAGAGATAAAAGATACAATATCCTTTGAAAAGTTTAATGTTAAAATAGATACCCTTTATGAAAAAGCCCTTTCAGAAAGAAAGGATATCTTGAGTTTGAAATTGAATATGGAAGCAATTAAAGAGATAATCGAGGTTCAAAAAGGTCTTGATAAGCCAAACCTGTTCTTTTCCTATCAGTATCAGTATTCAAGACCATATGGATTTTTCAGGGACGAGTGGGGAGGATATTACACATTGACTTTTGGAGTTTCCTGGAACATATTTGATGGTTTCTCTACCTATGGAAATGTCAGAAAAAGCGTTGCAAATTACGAGTATTTAAGAAAAAATTTAAAATTTATAAAAGCAAACATTAAAACTGAGATAGAAAATTCAGTAGAGGCTTTGAATACAAATGAAAAGATAGTTGAAACCCAGAGGGAAAATGTTAAACTTGCTGAAAAGGCTTTAAAGGTTGCAGAAATGCAGTATGAAAGTGGATGGATTTCCCATGTTGAATACATGGATGCAGAACTCTCTGGATTGAACACAAAGTTAAACCTTTTAAAGGCAATAAAGGAATACAAGATTTCAAAACTGGACTTAATTAAAACATTAAAGGGTGCAATTCAAACAGGAGGATTTTAAAATGAAAAACAAAATTTTACTTGTTACAGGAATTTTTCTAATTTTAGCATCCTGTAAAGGAAGAGAAAAAAATGCGATAAAAGAAAGGATAATTCCTGTTACAGTTACCACACCTCAAAAAAGAGAGCTGGTTAAGGAAATAGTTTTTACCGCTGATATAGAGGGAAATCCCGATATATACGTTTATCCCGAAATCCCGGGATACTTCTTGAAATACGCGGTCAGAGAAGGTGAAAGGATTGAAAAGGACGGAATAATCGCATACATTGAAAGAAAAATACCCGGTATGGAATACAAACCAATACCCGTTAAATCACCAATTTCAGGATATGTGTCAGAACTTTTAAGGGAAAAGGGAGAGTTTGTAACACAGGCAAAGCCGATTGCCAGGGTTGCAAGGTATGGAGAATTATTTGCTGTTTTTTCTCTGCCAGGGAAGTATGCGGGAAAGATAAGAAGGGGAGAAAGAACAGAGATTATACTTGAAGATGGAAGAAGGGTAAAAGGCACTTTAAGATGGATTTCAAAAACTCTTGAGCCTTTTACAAAAACTTTAAAGGTAAAAGTCTTATTTAAAAATCCGGGTGGAATTTATCCGGGAATGGTGTGTGAGGTAAAACTACCCGTTAAAAGAAAAGGAAATGTCTTATCAATCGAAAAGGACGCGATTCTGGGAGATATTGTAAAGTATGTTTTTGTTAAAAAGGGGAATATTGCAAAGAAGAAAGTGGTTAAGACAGGTATAGAAAACGAAGAATATGTTGAAATAAAAGAGGGGTTGAATGAAAAGGATACAGTTATTTTAAAAGGAAATAAGGTGTTAAAGGATGGAATGAAAGTCGAGGTTAAGGAGGAGTAAAAATGACAAAGGCAGCTTTAAGAAAACCCCTTCTGGTCATAGTGGTGTTTATCATTCTTTTAATAGGAGGACTTATATCTTTAAGGGAACTCCCAATAGACCTTTTCCCTGACATATCTCTTCCCATGATCTCAGTTGTGACATTTTATCCAGGAGCAGGTCCACTTGAAGTGGAAAATCAGGTGACTGACTTAATAGAAGATGCTGCAAGCACAGTTCCAAACATAAAAAATATAAGGTCAATTTCACAGGAAAACATATCTGCTGTTACCCTTGAATTTGAATGGGGGACAGATGTAAATGAGGCAGCAAATGATTTGAGACCAAAAATAGATTTAATAAGAAGCGACCTGCCAGAGGATGCAGAATCTCCTGAAATATTCAAGTTTGATATATCAATGTATCCGATATTAATCCTCTCAATAACCGCAGAGGATACAACCTTTGACTTAAGAAAACTTTTTGATGAGGAGATAAAGGACGAAATTGAAAGGGTTCCCGGTGTTGGTCAGGTTCAGTTCTGGGGAGGAGGAAAGAAAAGAATTGTAAAGGTAGAAGTCAAAAAAGATATAATGGAAACTTATGGAATTGACTTAAACACCCTTGCAAATTTAATAAAGTTTGAAAATATGAATATCCCTGCGGGTGAAGTGGAATCCAGCAGTAAAGTGTATACTGTAAGAATCCCAGGGGAATTCAAAGATGTAAAGGAAATAGAAAACCTTCTTATTTATACTCCAAAGGGTGTAAAATTAAGGCTCGGAGATATCGCGGATGTAAAACTTGATTATGAGAGGAGAATAAACTATGTAAGAAGCAATGGAAAACAGTCAATTTTAACAGGAATATTGAAGCAATCAGGTGCAAATACAGTAGAAGTTGCAGAAAATGTAAAAAAGAAGTTAGAAGAACTTCAAAAAAGGTATGAAGCTGACAGAATAAAATTTATTGAGATAATAGACTCATCAAAATTCATAAAGGACTCTATTTTCAACCTCGCAAGAACGGTTCTAATAGCAGCAATACTGGTTATACTGGTTGCTTTTTTCTTTTTAAGAAACATAAGAGGAAGTTTAATAATAGCAGCAACAATACCTGTTTCCCTTATAGTTGCCTTTATATTCCTTTATCTTACGGGCGCATCGATAAATTTGGTTTCCCTTTCATCCCTTGCAATTGCAATAGGTATGGTGGTTGACAGTGCTGTCGTTGTTCTTGAAAACATATTCTACCACAGGGAAAGGGGAGAGGGCAGAAGGGAATCCGCACTTTTCGGAACCCAGGAAGTAGCCCAGGCAATAACTGCATCAACCCTCACAACAATTGCAATATTCCTGCCAATAGTAATAATAAAGGGATTAATCTCTGTAATGTTCAAACAGCTTGCATTTACAATATCCATAATACTTTTAACCTCCCTTTTTACCGCCTTCACTCTAACCCCTGTTCTGTCTTTAAAATTTTTAAAAATAAAAGAGAAAAAAGGTTTAAGCAAAAAAATATCCGATCTTCTTGAAAAACTATATTTACCCTTAGAAAAGGGATACAATCTATTCCTCTCTTTCAGTTTAAAACACAAATTAATTGTGTTTCTGAGTGGAACTTTTTTCTTTATACTCGGAATACTTCCCTTTGCAACAGGAATCTTAAAAACAGAATTTTTCCCTGAAACCGACACAGGACAGATAAGGGGAAGTTTTATACTTGCTCCTGGAACAAAGCTTGAAGTCACAAACCGGGTTATTCAGGAGATTGAAGATTACACAATTGAGGAAATCCCTGAATACAATGTTTATGGGGCAAGAGCAGGAAGAACAGAAGGCGGATGGGGGAGTATAATGGGAATGGCAGAAGGTGATAACACGGGCTTTTTTTCAGTAAGACTTGTTCCGAGAAACCAGAGAAAAAGAACAACTCAGGAAATAACATATCTTTTAAACGAAAGAATGAAAAAAATACCCGGCATTGTTCAGGGTTCCTTTGAGGTAAGTGGTGGATTTACAGCTCATCTTCTGGGAACATCTCCTCTGGAGATAAAAATATTCGGATATGATATAAAAGAGACAGATTCAATTGCAAATAAGGTTAAAGAAAAACTTGAGAAAATAAAAGGGATAACAGGACTTTCAATTTCAAGACAGTCAGGTAGTCCTGAACTTGTTTTTAGATTTAAAAGAAACATTTTAAAACACTACGGATTTTCAGCCTCCTATGTAGCAAGCTATTTAAGGGGTGCAATAACAGGAATAAAGGCAGGGGTTTTAAGAAAAGGTGGAGAGGAAATAGATATAATCGTGAGACTCGATGAAAAATCAAGGAGAAACATAAATATCTTAAAATCAATCTCAATACCCCTTGCTAACGGTATGCGTATTCCTATAGAAAACCTTGGGTCTTTTGAGGAAGAGAAAGGGCCTTTAAAAATAGACAGGGAAAACAAAGAAAGGATTGTAAAGGTTACAGGAAGTTTCTATGGCAGGGCTTTAAGTGAGATTATAAAAGATATTAACAGCACAATTTCTGAAATAGCTCTGCCCGAGGATATGAAGATTGAAATCGGAGGCTCCTTTTCCCAGCAGAGAGAAAGTTTTGGAGTTCTTTTACTTGCCTTTATAATAGGGGCAATCCTTGTCTACCTAGTTATGGTTGCTCAGTTTGAATCATTCCTTCATCCTTTTGTTATAATGTTTGCAGTTCCCTTCGGAATAGTGGGAGTCAGTGCAGCACACCTTGCTTCTGGAATACCCTTTTCGGTTAACTCATTCATAGGGCTTGTGATGCTTGTCGGAATAGTTGTAAATAACTCAATTGTTCTGATAGATTATGTTAATATCCTGAGAAAAAGGGGATATGAACTTTTAGAAGCAGTAAAAGAAGCAGGAAAAAGAAGGTTAAGACCAATAGTTATAACAACTGGAACAACCATATTCGGACTTTTGCCCCTTGCACTTTCAACTGCTGAGGGTTCTGAATCGTGGAGACCTCTTGGAGTTTCTGTTGTTGGAGGACTTTTAGTTTCAGCATTTATAAGTCTTATAATAGTTCCCATAGTTTATGTTTTTGTTGAAAGACTTAAAGGAGTTAAAAAATGAAGATGCTTCAGATAATATGTGATTCTGGTTTTGAGGATTATCTCCTTGAAAATTTTGAAAAGGAAGGGATAAAGTATTTCACAAAAATAGAAAAGGCACTGGGAAAGGGAAGTTCTTCAGAACCTCATTTGGATTCCCACATATGGCCGGGCTTTCACGTGCTCTACTTCGTCGCTGTTCAGGATGAAAAATACGATAAAATAAAAAAATTACTTTTAAAAATGAAAAAGGAACTTAAAGGAAGGGGCTTCAAGGTATTTGTGTATGATATATTTGAGGAAATATGATAATTCAGGATCTGGAAAAAGCCATTGAGGTAGAAAAAGGAAAAATCAAAAGGATTTACAAAAAGGGTGAGGTAAAGGCGGATTTTAAGTTTGAAGGAAAGATATATCCTTCTTTCTGCGATTCCCATACCCATATTACAGGGCTTGGTCTTTCTGAGATAAGATACAGTTTAAAGGGCAAAAAATCAAAAGAAGAGGTTTATGAATTTCTTAAAGGAATTTTAAAAGAAAAAAGGGAGACAATAATTGCTTATGATTTTGATGAAAGTAAGTGGAAGGAGAAAGAATTCCCAAAGAAAGAGGAACTCGATAAAATTTCAAGGGATGTTCCAATAATTTTAAGGAGAATCTGTGGTCATTTTGCTGTTGGAAATTCAAAGGCTCTTGAGATTTTAAAGAATGCTAAGGGAATTGACTTTGAAACAGGAATAATGAAGGAAGAGGTCCCTTTGAATTTAAATCACTATTTTCCTCCTTCAAAAGAGGAAATCAAAAGGGCATTTGTAAAGGGGCAGGAAATCGCTTTACCAAAGGGAATCACAGAAGTTCACGACATTGTGGGGCTTAAAAACTTTGAAAACATAACAGAATTTGAGGAGAAAGATTTTTTAATAAGGATAAATCTCTATGTTGTTCTAAAAAACTTATATGAAATAAAAGAATTTGAAAGAATAAAGGAAAAATTTAAAGAAAAAGAATTTTTAAAATTAAAGGGGATAAAAGTTTTTTCTGATGGCTCCATAGGTGCAAGAACCGCATTTCTAAAAGAAGACTACGCAGATTTAAAGGGTGAAAGGGGCAAACTTTTGATTGATGAAGAAACTTTAAAAGAATTTATAAGATATGCTGAGGAAAAAGGTATTCAGCTTCTTGTTCATGCAATAGGTGATTCTGCAATAGAGTTTGTATTAAAGACCTTTAACAAAATGATTTCAAAAAATTCTTTAAGGCATAGAATAGAGCATTTTGAACTTGTAAATAAAAATATAATTAAAATGGCAAAGAAAACAGGTATCTATCTTTCAATGCAGCCAAACTTTGTAAGAGAATGGCAAGAGAAAAACGGAATGTATTATAAAAGGCTGGGAGAGGAAAGATGGAAAAAAATGAACTTATTTAAAACCCTTTTAAATGAAGGCTTAAAAATTGCCTTTGGTTCTGACTGCATGCCAATAGGTCCTCTATACGGAATAGAAGGTGCATTAAATCATTCCTTAAAGGAAGAAAGAATTGATTTTGAAACAGCAATAAAACTCTATACTGAAAAACCAAGGAAATTCTGTTTTGAGGAAAACAAAAGGGGCAAAATAAAGGAAAACTGCGATGCAGATTTAATCTTACTTAATGAAAAAAACAACTTGCATGCAACAATTTTTAAAAGTAAAATTTTTTACTCGTCTACTTGACATTTTTTTCTATTTCCTGTATTATATATACTCTTTAAAAATTTTTTAATCTTTGAAAAGAACGATGGATGTGTTCTGGAAGGATTATAAAAAAATTTTTTATGGAGGGTTTGATCCTGGCTCAGGGCTAACGCTGGCGGCGTGTCTTAGCCATGCAAGTCGTGGGCGAAACTCCGACTTTGTCGGGGGAGTAGACCGGCGGACGGCGGAGTAACACGTGACTAACCTGCCTTTGGGACCGGGACAACCACTCGAAAGGGTGGCTAATCCCGGATACAGTCCTGACAGGGCATCCTGTCGGGATGAAAGGGGGCCTATGGTTTCAAGCTCCCACCCAAAGAGGGGGTCGCGACCCATCAGGTTGTTGGTGAGGTAAAAGCTCACCAAGCCTATGACGGGTAGCCGGCGTGAGAGCGTGGCCGGCCCGAGGGGCACTGAGACACGGGCCCCACTCCTACGGGAGGCAGCAGGCTAGAAACTTGGGCAATGGGGGCAACCCTGACCCAGCGACGCCGCGTGGGGGATGAAGCCCTTCGGGGTGTAAACCCCTGTTTCCGGGGACGAGGCCCCGACTCGCGAATAGCCTGTCGGGGTGACGGTACCCGGGGAGGAAGCCCTGGCTAACCTCGTGCCAGCAGCCGCGGTAATACGGGGAGGGCAAGTGTTGCCCGGATTCACTGGGCTTAAAGGGGGTGTAGGCGGTCAGGTGTGTCGGACGTGAAATCCACCGGCTTAACTGGTGGGCTGCGTTCGATACTACCTGACTAGAGGTCGCCAGAGGAGAGCGGAACTCCCGGTGTAGCGGTGAAATGCGTGGATATCGGGGAGAACGCCAGTGGGGAAGCCGGCTCTCTGGGGCGATCCTGACGCTGAGGCCCGAAAGCTGGGGGAGCGAAGGGGATTAGATACCCCCGTAGTCCCAGCCGTAAACGATGCGGGCTAGGTGTCCTCGACGTAAGTCGGGGGTACCGTAGGGAAACCGTTAAGCCCGCCGCCTGGGGAGTACACCCGCAAGGGTGAAACTCAAAGGAATTGACGGGGGGGCGCACAAGCGGTGGAGCGCGTGGTTCAATTCGATGCTAACCGAAGAACCTTACCTAGGCTTGACATGCTGGTAGTATCCCGATAGAAATATCGGGAGATTCTGACTTGTCGGAAAGCCAGCACAGGTGCTGCACGGCTGTCGTCAGCTCGTGCCGTGAGGTGTTGGGTTAAGTCCCGCAACGAGCGCAACCCTCGCCCTTAGTTGCCACTCCTGATATATATCAGGAAGCACTCTAAGGGGACTGCCGCCGATGAGGCGGAGGAAGGTGAGGATGACGTCAAGTCCGTATGGCCTTTATGTCCAGGGCTACACACGCGCTACAATGGGCGGTACAGAGGGTTGCAACCCCGCAAGGGGGAGCCAATCCCTAAAACCGCCCCCAGTTCGGATCGGGGTCTGCAATTCGACCCCGTGAAGCCGGAATCGCTAGTAATCGCCGGTCAGCAATACGGCGGTGAATACGTTCCCGCCCCTTGTACACACCGCCCGTCACGCCATGGAAGCCAGGGGGGCCCGAAGACTCAGGGATTAAAACCTGGGTTTAAGGCAAGCCTGGTAACTGGGGCGAAGTCGTAACAAGGTAGCCGTACGGGAACGTGCGGCTGGATCACCTCCTTTCATAAGGAAAAAATCTTCCATATTTTTCTTCCAGAACACATCCATCTTTTAAAAATTTAAGAAGGAGGTGTAAATGAAAAAAGTAGCAGTGGTGGTAACAGTGTTATTCGCTTCATTCCTGTATGCAATTGGAGGGCTGCCTTTCCAGATTGAAGGAAAATTTAACTATAATATGTTAAGTAATGCAGGGGGCGTTCAGGACCTGGATGCGAATGTTATGAACATTGGAATAAATGCAGTTTTGCCAGTCTTCATGGGATTGAAAGCAAGACTGGATGTTATTGGATTTGAGATGTACACTGTTAAGCCAGAAGTCGGAGATGAATCCACAACCAACACATTTAGTCTGAACCTTCTAAGCGGTGGAGACCTGATGTATTGTTTCCCTGTGCCCACATTCAATCCCTATCTTTTCATGGGGCTTGGAGTCGCAAATGTTTCTCCTGAAGTGGGAGATGCAATAACTTCCTTTAAAGTAAGAGCGGGAGTAGGTGGAGGATATTCACTTCCCACAGTGTCATTCTTCCTTGAAGCAGGATATGAAATGTTTGACTCTGGTATTGAAGGTGCCGAAAGTGAAGGCACAATCTTAATAGGCGCCGGAGCAAGATTCTAAAGAATTCTGATTTACTGAAACTCAAAGGGGAGGCTCTGTCCTCCCCTTTCTTATTTATTTAGTTTTTTTCGTTCTTTTACTTTTAACATTTAACCAGTTTTCTTTAAAATATATTTCTTATGAAATTTCAAAGAATTAAAGGAACAAGGGATATATATGGAAAAGAATATGAAATATTGATGGAATTCTATCAAAGGGCAAAGAAAACAATGGATAAATTCGGATATTCTTTTATAATAACCCCTACCTTTGAAGATGTAAATCTTTTTATCCACTCAACAGGTGAAACAACTGATATTGTTGAGAAAGAAATGTATGTTTTTGAGGATAAAGGTGGAAGAAAAGTTGCTTTAAGACCCGAGGGAACCCCTTCTGTTCTAAGAGCTATCTTAGAAAACGATATAGAGATTCCCTGTAAAGTTGCTTATTTTGCAAATATGTTCAGGCACGAAAAACCGCAAAAGGGAAGGTTTAGAGAATTTTATCAACTTGGTGTTGAATATATAGGGTATATAGACCCTCTTGTTGACTTTGAAATGTTTCTAATAATAAGAGAACTCATGGATATATTTGAGGTAAAAAACTATTATTTTGAAGTAAATTCCATGGGATGCATTGACGATAGAAAAAGATATAAAGAAGAATTAAAAAACTATTTATCAGAAAAACTTGAAGTTCTATGCAATGATTGCAAAAGGAGATTCCAAAGGAATCCTTTGAGAATCCTTGATTGTAAAATTGATGCTGAAAAAATAAAAGATTTTCCCAGAATAACAGAGTTTTTATGTGATGGGTGTGCAGAACATTTTGAAAAGTTGAAAATGTATCTTAATAAAAATAATATAAAATTCAGTATTAATCCAAAACTTGTAAGAGGTATTGATTATTATACAAAAACGGTTTTTGAAGTAAAATCAGGCAGGCTCGGAGCACAGGACGCACTCGGTGGGGGAGGCAGATACGATGGACTTATGAAAATAATAGGTGGTCCTGACACCCCTGCCTGTGGTTTTGCAATGGGGATGGAAAGGATAATGCTGGCTTCGGAATATAAGTTACCTTATGAAAAGGATTTAATATTTATTGTATATACCAGCCCCGAGTTAAAAGAAAAGGCATACAACCTATATCTTTTCTTAACAAAAGAAACCCTTAAATGTGATATTGTTCTTGATACCAAATCTTTGAAATCTCAGATGAGAAGGGCAAACAAAAAGGGAGCAAAATATGTTGTAATACTTGGAGAAGAAGAAGAAAAAATGGGAGGATACAAAATAAAGGACATGGAAAAAGGAGAAGAAAAATTTATTAAAAAAGAGAATCTTCCAGATTATTTTAAAAATATTTAAGACCCGAGAAATCTATCAGAGTATTTCAAAATCAATCCTTGATGTTTCAAATCCTGTTTCTTTAAAAAATCCCTCAAGATACAAAACTTTACCTTTTGGAAGCTTGAGGTTCTCATTAACCCATCTCATTATCCTTTCATACCTTTTCTTTGTAAGTTCAGGGTCCTTCCCATAAACCATTACCTTTACCTTTGCTCTTGCCTTTTCCTTTATTATTGATTTTGCCTCTTCCAGGAGAGATTGAGACTTTATTTTGTCTCTGTCTTTTTCAAAAATTTCGTTCCCATCAACTGATACAATCCATCTTACACCCTCTTCATATAGAATACCACTGAGTTTGATTTTCTTGGGGACAGTTTTTACCTCATTACCCGCAGCATCCCTGACCTGAAAGGTGTAAAAATAATCCAGACTCACATCAATAACATCGTTCTTTTCATTTCTTCCATTCCATTTTATAACCCTCGGTGGTCTGCCTTCTCCCGAATAAATTCTGAAAACCCTGTTGTTTGAATCAAGAATTCTTAACGTCCATTCTTTAACCTCTCTTCCAAAAAATGGATTGAAAAATCCTATTTCACCCCTTACAATACTCTGGAGCCATGCTTTTCTGAGTTCCTCTGATGCGAGAGAGGGAAGAGGTGGCTTTATTATACCTTTACCAAAACGCTCGTCATATATGTATCCTTTTTTAACCAGAGGGTCATAGGCAGCATCAATTGGATTGTAAAAGAGTTTCCACACTCTTTTTCTCTCCTCTATAACTCCCTTGTATTTCTCCTTGATTTCATATTCTTTCTTTTCTTCCTCCTGTTGAGAGAAAAGAGGCAAGGTTATTAAAAATAAAATTAAAAATTTTTTCATTTTCTATTCAAGAATAAACCTGAAAGTTATATAGCCCGATTGCAGAGTTTCAGTTCCGGGTGGCAATGCCTCAAATTTCCATGTTATCACTGTTCTTCTAACCATATCATCCCATTCAGGATAACCTGATGTCTGGAATACAACTATATTGGATTTTACCCTGCCCTCGGGCGTTACATAAAGCCTCAACACAATAACAGCCTCTGCCCCCCTTTGAGCAGCCCATGAGGGATAAGAAGGCATGGGTCCATAAAGAATTTTCCTGTTTGCTATGCTCCCTGATATTTCAAAGGTTACTCTTTTTTCTTTTTTTACACCGGGCGTTGTTTTTACTTTTACACCTGGTGTATGGGTAACAGGCGGGGGCGTGGATTCTTCAATCTTTACACCTATGTTCAATCTACTTCCACCACCTCCTCCTGACCCGGGTTCCATCAAACCACCACCTCCTCCCTGTGCATATTCAGGTGCAGTCTGACCTATGCTTATCGCGGATTTATGAACAGGCGATTTAAGAATTTCAGAAGTCGGAACCCCCCTGCCCACAACTATTTCACCACCAAGTCCACTTTCTTCAACTGCAATATCTGATATATCTATTTGAGCCTGTGGACCCGGTGTCTCTGTAACTTCTTTTATCTCAATACCTCCTATGGGTGGAACAACACCTGGTTCCTGTGGCAAATTTTTAACCTCAGGTATCTCCAGTTTTTGGGTAACCACAGGGACTCTTGGAGGCTCAGGAGGTGCCATCTTTTTCAATGCATGCATTATATTTGGAGCAACTTTCATCTGTCTCGGCTTGGGCTCTTCAGGTTTTTTTTCTTCCACCTGAGACCCGGATCCCTTTCTCTTCTCCTCTTCAAGAAGGGTAACTGATAAGCTTCTTGTCGTCTCTATTCTTTCCTGTCTTAAAAACAGAAGTAAAAATATGACTATATGAACTACTACGGAGGTTACAAGTCCAAAATAACTATTTTTTCTCGAGGGTTTATAAACAAGAGAATAAACCTTTGTTGTTGTAACTCTCATTCTTTTTTCCTCGTTCCAAAAGCAACTTTATAAAAGAACTCTTTATTTTCATGAGAAAATTCTGCGCTCAATTTTTTCAAGTCGTCAAGAACTCTTAAAACAATACCATGAGGAACATCTTTATCAGCTCTTATAAGCAAAAGTCTCGAGGGGTCTGTTTCAGCCTCCTGCTTTACAAAATCTATATAATTGACCCAGCTCATAGGTTCTCCCTGAACAGCAACTCTGGTCCCCTTTTTGTCTATATCAATGGTAACCATTTCCGCACCTCTTGGTTCAACAGTCTTTGCATAGGGCAAAATCACCTGAAATGGAGGAGGCTTTAAATGAATAACAGCAGTTGCTATCATAAAAGTTATTAAAACAGTAAATGCAACATCACACAAGGGGGTAATATTAATTCTTGCAAATTGTCTTTCCTTTCTTACACTCATTTTCTCCTTAAAAGGGCAACCTCAACAGCACCCTTTTGTTTCGCAAGGTCAAGAATCTCAACAACTTTACCATGAGGAACAAGAGAATCGGCAGAAACTATGACCAGCCTTGAAGGACTTCTTGCAAGAAGCTCGGGGAGAAGGGTATCGAGTTTTTCATAGGTGACAGCCTGCTCGTTTAAAACTATCTGACCATTTTCCTTTATGTGAATATTTACTTTGAATTCAGTTGTCGGGGATTTTTTCTCAAAAGGGGCTTTCCTTACCTTTGGTGCAGTAACTGAAAGCCATGTCTGAAAAATCGGAGCTGCACCAAGCACAAATACCAGAACAAGTAAAAGAGCAATGTTTATTCCCGGAGTTAAATCTATTGACCAGTCACCTCCTGTAAGTGTTCTCCTTCTCATAACTTTGATTTATCCCTTATATAAATTAAATAGTTTAAAATTTCCTTACTGGAAACTTCAATCCTTGCAAGAAGGTGATTTATTTTGTTTCTGAAATAATTGTACATAATTGCACAGGGAACCGCAATTATTATACCCAGTGCTGTTGTTAAAAGGGCAATAGCAACACCTTCAAGCATTGCCTCGGGTCCAACAGCCGCACCTTTTTTCGCAACCCCATAAAATGCCTGAATTATACCAACAACTGTTCCAAGAAGTCCTAAAAGAGGTGCAATATAACTCGCTGTTCCAAGTATTGCAAGTTTTTTACCGAGTTCAAGTTCGGTTACCATTATTCCAGAATCAAGAACAGAATGCAGAACATCCTTTGGAAGTTCAGGGTTTTCAAGTAACATATAGACAACTCTTGCAATCGGTGTTTTCATAGTCTCAGAAATAGCCCTTAACTCCTCTATCTTACCCCTTTCAATAAGGTTCTTTGCTCTTGATATAAATCTTGTTTCTTCTCTCTCTGAGAGCTTTCTGTAAGAAAGGATTCTATCAATTATAGCCCATAGAGCAACAAGAGAAAGAATCTCAAGGGCAAGCATAAATGGATTAAGAACCAGATTTATAATGTTCTGTCCAAGTATCATAAAATCCTCCTTTTATTTTCTTAAAGCACTCGCCCTTGAAAGGGCGTCCTCTTTAATGTTCCTGTCATTTGTAATCTGGGCAACTGCTTCATATATTGAGGCTGCTTTAGCCAGATCACCGCTTACCTGATAAAGATAGGCAAGCTGATACAAACCCTTGATTCTATAAGGGTCATCCATACCCCCTGTTTGAATAAGTGCAGAATAACTCTGAATTGCTTTTGAGGAATTCCCTATTTTTTGATGTGCCTGCCCAAGAACAAAGTAATATCTTGTTGCAACATCAGGTGCAGGACTCTGTGCCTCAAGTTCTCTTATAGCCTCTCTCAATTTCCCGAGATTTAAAAGGCATTCCGCTTTCAGAACAATACCTTCCTTTGCAGCAGGATGCATCGAATAATTCTTTATAAGCCTGTCAAGAACCTCTTTTGCCTGAAGATAATTTTCCTGTTGAATCAAACCCATTGCTTCCAGTTTAAGCATCAGAGGAACATCTTCATGCTCCGGGAAGTAGGTAACAAATTTTTCAGCCTCCTCGGCCATAGCCTTGCTATTACCAATTGCAGAGTAAGATGCAACAACAACTCTCTGAGCCATAGGAGCAAGCTCTGATTTCGGGAAAAGAAGTATAACCTTTTTAGCCTTTTCTATTGCTGACTCATATTCTTTATCATTGTAAAATTTTGCAGCAAGATTGTAGAGATTTTCTGCAAGAAGTTCACTCTCCGGGAACTCCTTTGCATATTCTTCAATCTTTTCAGACTCTCCCTTTGATGAAAAATAATAGGCCTGCTCAAGTAATTTCCTGGCATTAACAGCAAGACTATCCTCAGGATAAAGGGATAGAAATTTCTTTAAAACATTTACTGTCATATCATAATCTTTCATATTGTAATAGGTTGACGCAAGCTCTATAAACCCCTCCTTCGCCTTTTCAGATTCAGGATACTGCTCAAGTAGAACATTGTAATAGGTTATGGCTTTTTCTGATTCACCTGCTCTGAAATATGTATTTCCAAGCCAGTAGGCAGAAAGACTCGCATAACGGGGCTTATCAGGAAATTCATTCAAAAGTCCCTCCCACTCCTTAATCGCATTAGCATAATAACCCGCTCTTGCAAAAGACTCTCCTGCATAAAACAGGGCAGCTGGTGCAAGTTCAGAGGATGGATAGGTCTGAACTATTGATTTAAATGTATATGCAGATTGAAGATAATTTTTCTTTTTTTCCTCGCTGTCCTGTATGCTTCCACTTTTATTATAAATTGCAACTCCTTTACCAAAAATTGCAGAAACAACAGCTGATGTGTCTTTTTGATATCCACTTATCACAACATCAAATTTCTGTATTGCGGCATCGTATCTTTTTGTTTCAATATAGCACCATCCAAGAGCATCAAATATTTCACCCATTATTTCAGGGTCTCCACTTTCCATAAGAGACTCATAAATATTTATAGCCTTCGCAACATCCTCTCTCTGATAATAGGATTCTGCAAGCATGTGCCTTATTCTGTTTCTCCACATAGAATAATAATGGAACATATCCGCATCTGTGTTCTGGACAGATGGAGATTTTAAAAACTCCTCTCCCGCTGATATTGCCTCATCATATTGCTTTGTATCTATCATGCATTTGAAAAGCATAACCATTGATGGATAAGCAATAAATGTTCCTTTCGCATATTTTAACAGAGATTCAAGCTGATATTGAGCTTCAAGAATTTTACCCTGTTTATAAAGGATACATGCGGTTAAATAATCACCTATGCCTCTGTATTCACCAGTATTATAGACACTGTTCAGCTGTCTGTAAGAAACTATAGCCTGAGATGAATCTCCAAGTTCAAGATATGTTCTTCCGAGTTCCATATGGGCAACAGGAGCAACTCCTGCTCCTGGAAAATCAAAAGCTGATTTTAAAAGATACTTCAATGCCTCCTGTTTTTCCCCAATTTCTCTCAAAGCCTTACCGCACATAAGATAAGCATGTGCAGAAAGAATTCTATCACTGTGTTTTAAAAGGGGTTTGAAGTAAAGAAGTGATTTGGCATACTCTCCCATATGATAAAGACAGGCACCTATTTTGTAATTTGCATAATCCAGCAAACTGGACCTTCCATAATCTTTTATAAACCTTATATAAAGTTCTTTTGCTCCACCGTAATCTTCATTCATATAAAGAGCCTCTGCTGCCTCATAGGACGCATACTCTGCAAGAGGTGTATTCGGATAAAGCATGACAACCTTTTTAAAATGCTGGAGAGCTTCTATGGGTCTTTTAAGTCTTGCAAGAGCCTGAGCCTTGTAAAAAATCCCCACTCCTGTCAAAGCATTTTCCAGCTTTTTATAAGCAGATTCATATATATTCTGGGTAAAATAGTATATACCCTGTGCCTCAAGAACCCTGATATCATTAGCGTAGCCTGGAAATTTTTTCATCTTCTGTATTAAATACTGCTCTGCCTCTTCAGGATGATTTCTTGCAAGATGGATAAGCCCGAGCGCATAATAAACTTCTGGAAGTAGATATGTATTTTGAGCTTTCTCTTCAAGGTCCCTGAATATCCTGTATGCTTTTTCATATTCACCTGTGTTAAAATAACATTCACCGATTCTGTAATCAAATTCAAAAGACATTTCCTTGCCAAGATTGGTTTTTTTAAGCTCTCTGTAATAGTCTATTGCAGATTCGTATAACCCTTCGTGGAAAAGAATTTCTGCATATTCAACTTTTTTTATTTCTTTTTCTGAGAAAATCAGAGAAAATAAGATTAGAATTAACTTCATTTTTGTCCCTCGGTCTCACCTGGTGTTTTCTCGGGTGTCTTCTCTCTAAAAAATATTTCACCTGCAGGTCCTATTGTTCTTATCTCTGCAAGAAATCCGCTTTCTTTAAAAACAGAACCTTTTCTTTCAACAACCATACACTCATAGTAATACTTTCCATCCTTCGCAAGATGACCGAAATCATCTCTTCCGTCCCATATTATCTCTCTCGGAGGTGTTCCAAAATCTTTGTATACCCTTATAACTTCTCCTTTATCATCCTTAACAAGAAACTGGTACTTTTCTATTTCCTTTTTTGTATTTACAAATATCCTTACAGGCAAAACATTGTTCTCCCTTGAAGTCGGGGAAAAGACAAAGGTTCTGGGTGTAACCTCGAGCCTGAAACCTGCAAAATGAAGAAATAAACTGAAGTAAAAAATCATAGGGAATCCTCCGCCTGATGCATAATGATATGTCCCTGCAAAATCAACTCCTATTGTTTTACCAACCATTGGATATTCCACTCCAAAGCCAAAGCAGAACCTCTTATTGTCTATACCACTTCTTATGCTCAGGAACTTAAAGGGTCTGTATTCCATACCACCACCAAATTCAAGAATGTTAAATTCCGGGATTGAGTTTATATCAAATAGAAGAAGAAATCTATCATAATACATCCTGTAAGCAAATCCGCCTTTTATTGAAAAAGGGTATCTTTCGTTCTCCTCAATCAACTTAATTTTAGGTGATAAGATATTCTGAAAAGAAATTCCGAATGAAAAAGGGTTATTGCCAAGGAACAGAAAGCCCATATCAAGGCCCTGTCCGAGTCCACCCCATTCTGAAATTTTATGATACAGGAGTTTATAAGAAATCCCAACACCCACATTATAAAATATTTCTTTTGCATAATTTAAAGAAGTTAATAGATTTAAATCAGAAAATGTTTCGCCTGACCTCTGTCCCCATATATCGGTTATCTCTATTTTACCTGCGTAAAGACCTGTAAAGTGAATTCCAAAATTACCATATTCTCTTGTTGGTCTCGCATAACCAAACCAGCCCATTCTTCCCCCAAGAGGGAGTATTGCATCGGAAAACACAAGCTGCTGGGGATTTATATAGGCAAGACCTGCAGGATTATAATATACACTGCTTATATCCTCTGTAATTGCACTTCCTGTTTTACCAAGAGCCAGAAACCTTGCAGAACCCGAGAAATGAGTATAACTACCCGCAAAACCCCAGTTACCCTCCTCTGCAACAAGTAAGGAAAACAAAATCGGAATCATAATTAATTTTTTCATTTTGCCTCCTATCTTATAACACTTATAAGTCTCTTTGTTTCAAGAACCTTTTCGGCTCCACTGGTTGCCTTTAAAATAACCACATAAGTGCCTGATGCTACTTTCTTACCCTTGTCATTTTTTCCACTCCAGGTTATCTGATTTATTCCGGTATTCCCATTTGTCTCAAACTTTTTGATGAGATTACCAAAAAGGTCGTATATATAAAGTTTTACACGAGCAGGTCTTGGAAGGTAAAAATTGAAATGGGTAATTTCAGAACCGACCTTTCCAAAAGGATTGGGATAGTTTATCAATGTATCAGGAAGGGAGGATAGATACGCGACATATATATAATCAGTGTAATGCTCTCCGGTGCCAAGGGAATCGGTTATCATTATTCTGATCTCTTCACTGGCATTTGTTGTATAGGTAATATTTCCATCAAATGTGCCTGATGTTAGATAGACCACCTGAGGAGTTAAACTTCCCGGAGCAGGTTGAAGATTTTCTGCAAGAACAGGAGTAAGATATAAATTATGAGAATGAGGAACTAATGTGCTTTCAGGGTCAACGAATCTCACTGTAAGATGAATAGGGTTTCCTGAAAGAACAGTATCAGGCGATACCTGTGAAATATACATGCTTCCAGTAATTGAGAGGATAACCTGGTTGCTCTGCCTGCCTATATCCTGGTCAAGAGCATAAACAACATAAGCACCGCTTCTGTAAATTGTAACCTGAAAAGAATCAACACCCTGTGACAGGTTTAAAACAGATGGGACAGTATCTATCAATGTATCAGCAGGATTAAAAACAAGTATTGCATTGTCATTTACACCCGATAACCAGTTATGATAATCATCACATACATAAACCCTCAAATTGAAGGGGATAGCAGAAGGCAGATAGGGAATTTCTCCTTTTTTGCCATTAATTAAATCCCCTGGAAAATGTCTTTCTCCAGGACCTAAAAGCAGGAGTTTTGTATAATTTCCCGCGTTAATCTGAAAGGAAGGCGTAAGGGTATCGCCCCTGAAATTCAAAGTGTCATAAGGTAAAACATAAAGCATTCTTGAATCGGTCCCACCAAACTGTGGTGGGTTTGTCGCTATCTTGAACCAGACATTTACAGCTGCAGAATCTGAAATAGAGGTAGAGTCGGGTATATATTCTGCAAGAGAATCATTTGAACTCAAATAAATATCAGCATTACCAAAAACCGGGTTATAGTATCTATCAGTAAGAAACAACCTGAATCCAACTGTGTCACCTGCAATCCTTGCAGGAGGAGAAAATGGTGCTTTTCCACCAATTGTGGTATCCCCGGGAACAAGAAGCTGGTTCTCATATAAGACCTGAATTCTTGAAGGGGTTGCAGGAGAAATTGAAAGAACAGATGAAGCACCCCTTGCGCCGTTCTGGGCAATCGCATAAACAGCGACATTGCCTGCCCTGTATATTCTTACCCCGGGAACTGTAACACTTCCTTTGTATACAGATGCACCTGTTGGGTCCATAAGATGATAGGCAGTTTGATTATCTATATTGAAATAAACAGGTCCTGTATAGGATGTATCAATCTGACCCGTTGACTTATCGAGAACATATACAGTAATAGTAAATGTGTCAAGAACAGAACCCGTTGTGGGATTAACTATTACCTGAATTGTATCAGGAGATTGGGAATAAAGGGAGATTACAAGAGTTAAAAACATTACTATTTTTTTCATATTTTGCTCCTTTTCAACAAAATTTTAAACTGTTAAAAATTTAACCTGTTTAAAAAGTCTATTATAAAAGTTTTTAAATCCATCAGTCAACTCAGATTTTGTGATTGATGATGCGCCAAGTTTTGTAACTTCAATACCTGCACCTATGGTTGCAATAATACAGGAATGAATAATATCGGATTTTGAGCACAGGGCAAGAGATAAAAGGGAAATAACAGTGTCCCCTGCGCCTGTTACATCATAGACTTCAACCTTTATGGAAGGAATTTTAAAAACCCTGTTCTTTGAATCTATGCCGAGCATACCTTTTTCACCCATTGTCATAACTATGTTTTTGCATTTAATTTTACTTTTAATATTTTTTAAAACAGTTATTTTCCCGGCATCATCTTTTACCCTTTTGCCAAGGGATTTTTCTACTTCTTTCAAATTAGGTTTAAATAAATAGACGTTTTTATAAAGGAAAAAGTTCTCAAATTTAGGGTCAACAAAAACAGGTTTATTCTTGCTAATCTCCAATATTTCTTTTATTGTTTTTTTGAAAAGAAGCCCTTTTTCATAATCCTGAATTAAAAAAGCATCAGACTCTTGCTGCACCTTTTCTAAACTCTCTAAGAACTTTTTAAAGACATCTCCTTTTATCTCCATGTTGTTTTCATAATCTATTCTCAAAATCTGCTGGTTCTGGGCAATTATTCTGCTCTTAACAATTGTCTTCCATTCGCCACTTACAATTATATAATCTGTATTTATCTTTTTCTCCTTGAGTTTCTGAATCACCCTCTCCCCGGGAGAGTCCTTTCCTATTACCCCTATTAAAAGTGGCTCTGCCCCAAGAGACTTAATATTAAGAGCTACATTTGCAGCTCCCCCCAGATTGTAAAGATTCTTTTCAGCTCTTACAACAGGAACAGGAGCTTCAGGAGATATCCTTTCGACTTCACCAAATATATACTCATCAAGAATTATATCACCTATTACTGTTATTTTTAAATTTTTTATCTTTTTTAGAAAATCATCGGCTCTTATCATAATGTTTTTTTAATTTACTATAGGTTCTTTTTAGTTCTTCTGATATCACCTTGGTTTCAGCTATTACAGGCATAAAATTAGTATCTCCTGACCATCTCGGGACAATATGGAAGTGTATATGTTCTTCAAAACCTGCACCCGCAGTTTTTCCCATATTCACACCTATATTAAACCCATCAGGGTTATAAGCTTTTTTTAAAATTTTAATCGATTTTCTTATAAAACTCATCATCTCTGATATTTCTTTTATGTTAAGTTCATCAAGCCCTGCAATATGTCTGTAAGGAGCAACCATAAGATGACCGGGATTATAGGGGAATATATTCATTATAACAAATGAATATTTCCCTCTTTTTAAGATAAAATTCTGTCTATCTTTTTTTGAAGATGGTTTTGTGCAGAATATACACTCATAACCCTTTTTAAAACCCTCTATATATTTTACCCTCCATGGAGACCAGAGCTTCTTCATTCTCCCGCCTTTGCAGTGGCAAAAGCAAGTTGGTCAACTTTCTTCATTTCCTTTCTTGAAACCTTTTTAATTTCCCATTTAAAATTCCTTAGAAGACTTTTAGCTTTTTTAAAGAGCGGGATTATTTTTTCTGCCTTTACTCTGTATTTTCCGAGAATCTGATTCACAACAAGCTCTGAATCGGTTCTCAGTTCAATTTCCTTTAATTTCATTTCTATGGCTTTTTCAAGAGCAAAAACCAGCGCGTTGTATTCTGCTACATTGTTTGTTGCTTCTCCTATAAAGATGCCTTCCTCCTGCATAACCTCACCTGAAGCCTTTTGAATTATATAAGCAGAAGCAGAAGGTCCCGGATTTCCTATGGAAGACCCATCAAAATAAATCAAAATTTTCTCGCTCATAAGTCCTCCTCAGGAATATAAAGAATCCTGCCACAATGTTCACATGTATCAATACCCTTAGTTTTTCTTAAATGGTCAATTTTCTGGGTTGGGACGAAAGCATGACACCCTCCACATGCGCCATTCCTCACAGGAACAACAACCGGGTCATTCCTTATACTTCTCACTCTTTCATAAATTTCAAGGTATTGACTTTTTATTCTTTTTGAGATTCTGAGCCTCTCATCCTTTCTTATGGGTAGCTCTTCCTTTAAACTATCAGATTCCTTTTTAAGGTTCTCTATCATTTCTCTGAGTTCCTTTATCCTGCCTTCGCTCTGATTTTTAAGGTTTTCAAATACCTCTTTTTTCTCCTCTATCTCTTCCATTAAATCTAAAGCTTCTTCTTCTAACTTTCCCTTTTTCTTTTTTGCCTCTCCTATCTCTTTTTCAATTGCTCTGTACTCCTCATTAGTTCTCACTTTCAATTTATCCTGCTCAAATTTATTTATTGCGGACTCCATGTCCTCAATTTCAAAAAAGTAATCCTTCAATCTCTTATCCATCCCTGAAAGTACCTCTTCCTCTTCTTTTATCATGTTTTTCATCTGGTCTATTTCTTTATTGAAATTTTCTATTTCAATCGGTATACTGTTTATTCTGTTTTCCATGTGCAATATAAAAATATCTTTGTCCTGAAGTTCCAGAAGCTTATTCAGTTCCTCTCTTATATCCTCTTCCATCCTTTTATAACATCCTCAATTGAATTTTCAATGAATTTTAGAACTTCATTATAATACTTTTTTGACAGTTTTGAAAAATCAGAGCCAATTTTACCACCTTTATAAAGCATGATGCCTGATGGATGAGGAAAACTTTTAAGTCCCTTTAATCTTTTAAAATCAAAAATCTTATCTATACCTTTTAGACTAAATTTTAATTTAGAATACACAAGGGCAAGCTCATCAGCACCTCCGTGCCCTATTTTATCACCAAAGTATTTTTCAGAAATTTCTGAAACATGAATCCACCAGTGAATCACACAGGTTTTAATACCATACTGGTAAAAAGAATTAAAACAAACCTCTTCCAGTTCTTCTCTTTGGCCACCATGTCCGTTAAATATGAACAGCTCTTCTATTTTATTGAGATGGAGTGAATAGATAACCTCTTTAACAACTTTTTTAAAAGTTTCAGGAGTTAATGTAACAGTTCCTGAGTGTCCTGTAAGGCTTCTTGAAATACCAAAAGGAAGAGATGGTAAAAGAATTGTTTTAAATCTATCTGCAAGATCTCTGGCAATAAAATATGGGGCAAATATATCAATTCCAAGAGGACCTATACCATGAGTTTCCAGAGCACCTGTAACCCAGAATGCTCTTTTTAGATTCAGACCTTTGAATTCCCTTTCATTTAGACATTCCCATTTTTCCATCTTAATTTTAAACCCTTTCATTATACCTTTTATTACAACAGATTGTCAAATAAAGGCTGTATGACCTTAAAATTAAAATTTCAAAAACAAGGAGTAAAAATGAGAATCGGATTCATAGGACTTGGAATGATGGGTAGGCCAATGGCGAAAAATTTAATGAAAGAATTCGGAAAATTAAACTTGTGGAACAGGACAAAAGAAAAAGCAAAAAACCTCTTAAAACAAAAAGGGATATGGATGAAAACCCCTTCTGAACTTGCCAAAAATTCTGATTTGATCTTTTTGGTGCTGGAAGATAAAAAAGCAGTTGAAGAAGTAATATTTGGAGACAAAGGTTTATGGAAAGGATTAAATAAAGATTCCACCGTTATTGACATGACCACAAATCTGCCCGAGTATTCAATCTCTCTTTATAAAAAGCTAAGGGAAAAGAACATCCATTTTATTGACGCACCTGTGCTTGGCACAATCCCTCATGCTGAAAACAAAGAACTCCTGATAATTGCAGGTGGAGATAAAAATACTTTTAAGAAGGTAAAAAAATATCTTGACGCGATGTCCCGTAAAACTATCTATATTGGCAAACCAGGAAGCGGGGCTTATCTCAAGTTATTCATAAATATTCTCGGTGCTGTAAGTATTGCTATTTTATCAGAAGGACTTGTTTATCTCGAAAAGGCAAAAATTGACAGAAAAAAAGCAATTGAAATACTATCAGAAATAACATTTGGAAGCAGTGCAATGGTTATTAAAGGAAAAAATATTTTAGCAAACAATTTTAAGCCCTTTTTTAAACTAAAACTAATGGAAAAGGATGCAAGGTATTTTGTTGAAACTTCCAGGAAGATTGATTCACCCTCGATTATAAGTTCAGTTGTGTCTGAAATATACAGAATCGGAAAAAGGAAAAATCTTTCCAATCTTGATTTTGGTGCGGTGTATAAAATTTACAAAGAATTAATTTGAAATTTAAAGGATTTTCTATTATAATTTAAGCTATATGAACATTATTTTGACATTTTTTATACTAACTCAGGTAACACCTGAATGGATAAAAAGATATCCGGCAAATTCAGAGGGAAAAAAGATTTTTTACAGGGATGGCTATGTGTACACAGGAGGCATAAAATACCTGAATGATACAACAATAGCAAGTATTGTTTTAAAGTATGACACTACAGGAAACTTAATTCAGGAATATGAATATACCTCTCCCTGGCAAAGAGCGTCTATTTTAAAGGACTTTGTGGTTGATGATTCAGGGAATATATATATTGCGTCTGCAATCTATCATCCTGATTCAGGATATGACTACGGTATTTTGAAATTTAAAGAAAACGGAGACATGGCATGGGAATTCATACACGGAGAACTTGAAGGTGGAGACGATGTTCCGGTTACCATTAAAATTGGAAAAGATAAAAAAATTTATGCAACTGGATATATTTACGGATGCTGTGGCGCAAATTTTGATTTCTTCACAGTAAAACTCACTCCTCAGGGCACGAAAGTATGGCAGAATATGTATGGTTATCTTCTTGACTCACCTGATAAAGCAACAGATATGGCAATTGATGAAGATGGCAATATATGGATATGCGGAATTACCTATGACACAAACATGACCTATCAGGGTCTTGTTGTGCTGAAATATGACACAATGGCAACTCCTCTATTTACTGATGTTTACAATCCTGTTGATACATTTATATTTCCAAACAAAATACATTCAGATAATCTGGGTAATATATATGTGGTTGGAAATCATATTGAAAGAGGTAACTCCGATTACCTCATAGCAAAATATTCTATACAGGGCATAAGGGAATGGATATTAACATACGGCGAAGACCCTCAAAGACAGGAAACAGCCAACTCCTGTGGAACTGACAGTCTGGGTAATCTCTATGTTACAGGAGCAAGTGTAGAAGATATAATGACTTTAAAAATAACACCCGATTCAAACATAATATGCAATTTGAGATACGATTATGCGGGTGGGATGGATGCAGGATATGACATAAAGGTTGAAAAATACGGCAACTCGTATATCACAGGCTGGAGTGAAAACGCAAATGGTGATATGGATTTTGTAACTATAAGCTACAGATTCTGCGGTGCTCAGCTGTGGGCAGTAAGATATGATGGAACTAATCTTAACGACTATTCATACTCCATTGTATTAAAAGACACTGATGAGGTATATATTGCAGGGACAAGCGATAGTGTAACAAATGACACAATTTCAAACATGGTAATAATAAAATATGTGGAAGGACAGGGCATAAAAGAAAATACAGGATACAGGATACAGGATGCAGAATTAAAAATCTCTACAATAACAAAAGACAAATTGATTTTGCCATTTCACCATTTCAGCAATTCACCATTATACCTTTATATCTATAACAAATCAGGAAGAAAAATAATAAAAATTCCTGTGAGGGGAGAGATATTAAACTTAAAAAAACTAAATATTGGCTCAGGAGCCTATTTTATAAAATTAGAGTCTAAAAATTACAAAGGAACACAAAAAATAATATTTTTAAAAAAATAATTTTATTCATTTAGATTCTACCAGTCTTTCAATTAGTTCTTCCAGCTCTTTAAATTTTTCAATTTTATAATCGGCTTTTTCAATTTCCCTTTTACCAAATCCATACATTGCCCCTATGAATACGATTCCATTTTTAAAAGCAGCCATCATATCATGATACCTGTCGCCTATCATAAAAGCCATCTCAGGCTTATGTTTTTCAAGTATCTCTCCTACCATTCTGTCTTTGGTTTCTCCTTTATTAAGTGGATATCTTATATCGCTAAAAATCTCTAAAAGGTCGAATTTCTTCAACACCTTTTCTATATATTCTTTAATTCCATTGGAACACAGAGAAAGGGTATAGCCCTTTTTCTTAAATTTCTGGAGTATTTCTCTGACCTCTGAATAGAGTTTCCCACTTTTCTCAACCTCAGAATACTCATAATCATCCATTTTCTGGAGAACTTTATCTATGTTATCTTTAAAATTCTTTGTCTTGAGATATTCCCAGAACTTATAATCGGGCTCACCTATAAATTTTATCGCCTCTTCTTCATTATATTCAATTCCGTATTCTTTAAAGAGCCTTTTAAGAGCAGGTAAAAATGATGTTGCTGAATTATAAAGAGTTCCATCAAGGTCAAAAATTAAAAGCACTTTTTTAAAGGACTTTTTCATTTTCAAATTTAAATCCTGCATGAATAAAAGTTTCTCTTTGCTCACCTGTTATTTCATAAAATCCCGCATATATCTTTATATTTCTTAATTTTAAATTTAAATCAAGGGAAATTATACCACCCTGTCCATAGAGAGGTAAGAATTCATAATAAGGGAAAAATGTGGAATTGTAAAAATAAATTCTCGAATTATAATCCTGTGTATTAAAAGTTCCACAGGAAAACCTCAAAAATTTATATTTAACTGAACCTGCAATCAGACTGCCACAGGATAAATCCCCATCACTTTCTGCAATCAGATATTGAAATTTTAAATTAAAAAATCTATATTTAAAACCCATCCCATATCTTTTTCTTTTATATGAAGACAGTGTATTTTTGTAATCTATTTTTAATGAGACTTTATTTAAATTTTTAGATTCTGCCCAACAATAGGTTTTGTATAAATAATCAGATTCAGAGTTCTTTCTGTAAATAAGAACATAACCTCCTGTTCTTAAAAAAATTAAACTAAATCTGCTGAATACTGAAAAACCTTTTTCATCCCTTGCATAATTTGTTTGTGAAATGTAAGATGAGTGAAGGTCATAGTTTTTTTCAGAAATTTTATAAAGTATAAATCCATTCTTGAAATTAGAAAATCTGGCAAAGAAAGAATTGTCAAAGGGCAGGTATTCAAGGTTGAAAAGGAAATTTTTGTAAGGCAAAGAAAAATCAATTGACGCCTGATAGAACTCTTTTTTATTTAAGAAATCGGGTCTTTTTGATAGATGATTCCTTTCAAACATACCTGAGATGGAACAGATTTTATTTCTAAAAATCAAGCCTATTCCTGTTTTTTCTTCTCTGAATTTATCAGAACCACTGTAATATGTAATAAAACCCCGGGAAGTATCTGCCAGAAACTCTTTTGATGAAAAGTAGAATAAAAAATATTTATAGAAAAAGTAAACACCCTTTAATCCATTGTTATATAAAGAAGAGGAGATATATCTGCTTTCAGGAACAAATGGAAATTTTTTATCGAAGTTATAAAAAAAGGAGGAAAACCCGTATAAAAGTCCGCATCCCTTGTTTATAAAATAATCACCTGCAATAAATTTAAAATCTTTTCTGTCAAATATATATGAAAATCTTAAAATTTCATGACTCCCTAGATTTTTACTCCATAGAAAATTTATGAAATTATTTTGCTGGTAAAAGCTAAATCTATTTACAATCTTTGTGTTTTTTTCCCAGTAAGAAAGAATTGAGAATCTTCTTTTTTTCAAATCAAATTCAAAATATTTTTCAAAGATACTGTCAGGCAATACAATACCTGTTCTTTTTTTAAAATCATTCAAGTTTTTAAAGTAACCTTTTTTTCTCTGGCAGATTATATTATCAACATTATTTTCATTTAGGAAAGGAAATAAAAGCATTTTATCTTTCTCATCATAGTTTGGATTTATAATGATTTCATCAAAATACACCTCTATATCTTCTTTTATCTCTTCTTCATCAAAGAAATTGAAAACAAAAATACAAAGGATTAAAGATAAAGGCATCAGTGGTCCCTTTCTACTATAAAATCAAAAAGAAACTCAAGAAAATCCCTCTCTTTATTTTTTCTAAAATTCTTAATCAGAATCTCTTTTGCTTTTTCTTTTAACTTTAAAGCCTTGTCTTTTGCTTTTTCAATGCCATAAACCTTTACATAGGTCATCTTGTTAACATCCTTTTTAAGTTTTTTCCCTACTCTTTTTTCATCGCCGGTTTCATCAAGTATATCATCAACAATCTGAAATGCCAGACCCATTTTAAGTCCCATTTCTTCAAGGGCTTTCAATTTTTTAAATTTTTTAGCAAATATACCACCTATTAAAAAACAGGCTTTAAAAAATTCTGCGGTTTTTAAAAGGTGAATTTTTCTCAAATATGCGGGGTCCGGCCTTTTCCTTTCCCCTTCAATATCGTATATCTCACCTCCTATAACCCCCGCAGGTCCTATTGACTTTAAAAGTATATCAAGAGCCTTAACTTTTAATTTATCAGGAGCTTTGCTTTTCAAAAAGACTTCAATTCCGTAAATAAAAAGGGCATTACCTGTCAGAATTGCGGTTGCCTCATCAAATTTTTTATGGACGGTCGGCAATCCTCTTCTCAAATCATCATTGTCTATTGCTGGGAGGTCATCGTGGACAAGAGAAAAGGTATGAATCATTTCAACGGCACACGCAGAAGGGATAATCCAGCTTTTATTTTTACCACCACAGAGTTTGTAAACTGAAATCAGTGTAACAGGTCTTATCCTTTTTCCACCTGCCTTTAGAGGATATGGAACCGACCTCTTTAAAGTAAGAGGAGTTTTTTTATCAAACTTTAGAAACTCAAGAATTGCCTTATCAACCTGTTTCTTTCTTTTCTCAAACTCTTTTAAAAAGTCCATAGAGGTTAATTATAAGTGCAATTTTTAAAAATTATCAATCATTTATGATAACCCGTTTTTTTAATTATTGTAAATGCACGATATATCTGTTCGTAAATTATTAACCTTGCGAGTTCATGAGGAAATGTCATTTTTGAGAAAGAAAGAATTAAATCAAATTCACTGAATATCCTCTCATCAACTCCCCATGCTCCACCTATCACAAAATTAATTTTTTTACGTTCATTGATTAATTTCTCTATGAGTTTTGAAAAATTCTCAGAGGAAAACATTTTCCCTTTCCTGTCCAGCAGGATTCTAAAGTTTCTATGATTTATTGCTTTCAATATTCTTTCGCTCTCCCTTTTTATCGCAATTTTTCCGGGGTCCTTATCTTTTTCTGGTTTAATTTCAACTTCTTCAATTTTTATAAAACACTCTATTCTTTTTTTATGAACTTCAATAATCTCTTTAAGATTTTTATCTTTTATTTTTCCAACCGCTATTATTTTTATCATATTGACTAAAATTATACTTTATTCATCTTTGCATTGACAATCTCATGGGTTTTATTTTAAAATTAAACAAAATAATGAAAAATTTTGTGCTTAATCTTCTTCTTTTTATAACGATAGGGATTGTGGCGATTTTTTCCTACTCAATGGTGCAAAGGTATATTTTAAAGAGAAAAACTGAAAATATAATCTCAAAGAAAAGTTTAAGGGTTGAAGTTTTAAATGGCACAGAAGTCCCTAAACTGGCACAGAGAGTAACAGCAGAGTTAAGAGAGAGAGGATTTGATGTGGTTTATTTTGGGAACTCCAGGGTGGAAGTAAGCATCACATGTATATTTGACAGAAAATCACCTGATTTAAAGGCTGGAAAACTACTTGAGAAGGAAATAGGATGTTCAAAGGTTTATTTTGAAGCTGACCCTGACAATTTAATAGATGTAACACTTTTACTTGGTAAAGATTATAAAAAGTATTTTCCTGAAATTGAACAAGAGTGGGAATAAAATACCTGATGTTGTAAACAAAGTATTTAAAATCCTCTATGATAAAAAGGCAGAGGATTTACTCCTGATAGATGTAAGCAGAGTCCTGACAGGCATATGTGATTACTTCATACTTGCAACTGGCTACACTGAGGACCATCTGCGAGGGTTATCAGAAGAAATAGAAAAGAAAATGAAGGAGGAAGGAATTCTTCCCCATCACATTGAGGGTTATGAAAAAGGAGTATGGATACTCATGGATTACGATGACTTTGTTATACATCTTTTCCTTGATGAGACCAGAAAGTATTACGACCTTGAGTCCCTCTGGGGAGACCAAAAAACTTACGGAGTGAGAGATGTCCTTAAGAAAAAGGATTGAGGAAACCGTTGAAAATTACATAAGAAAAAACTGGAAAGTGGATAAAAAAATTGTCTTTGAAAAGCCAAAAAATCCTGATTACGGAGATTATGCCCTTCCTCTTTTCATTTTGTCCAGATTAAAAAAAGAAAGCCCTGAAAAGATTTTCCAGGAAATAAAAAAGGTTGTTGAGGAAGAATTTAAAGGTTATGTTGAGGAGTTAAATTTCTTAAAAGGATTTTTAAATTTAAGACTCTCATATGATGCGCTTATTTCCAACCTGAAGGAGATTTTGAAAAAGAAAGAAAATTTTGGAAAGGCTGATACCGGTAAAAATAAAAGAGTGAACCTTGAATTTGTCTCAGCAAACCCAACAGGTCCTTTAAATATAGCCAATGCAAGAGCTGCCTCAATGGGTGACACCCTTGCAAATCTTTTAGAAAATGCGGGCTTTTATGTAGAAAGGGAATACTATGTGAATGATTCTGGAAATCAGGTCAAAGTTCTTGAGAAATCTCTGAATGCGAGAATAAAAGAATTAAAGGGAGAAAAGGTAGAATTTCCCGAAGATGGCTATCCAGGAGAATATCTTGTAGAAATAGCAAAAGAGATTATAGAAAAGGATATAAAAAATCCTGTTGAATATGCAGTAGACAAAATACTTGAATCTCAAAAGGAATCCCTTTTAAAAATAGGGGTCAAGTTTAAAAACTTTGTAAGGGAAAGTGAAATAAGGAAAAACAGAAAAGTTGAGAAGGTTCTCGAGAAACTGAAAAAGCATACTTATGAAAAAGAAAAAGCCCTTTATTTTAAATCAACGGAATTTGGTGATGATAAGGACAGGGTTCTGATAAAAAGCGCGGGTGAGCCCACCTATTTTCTCGTTGACCTCGCCTATCACCTTGACAAAATAGAGAGAGGATTTGAGATATTGATAGATATATGGGGACCTGACCATCATGGATACATAGGAAGGATGAAGGCAGGGCTAAAGGCTCTGGGATTTGAAAATTTTGAAGTTTTAATAGCCCAGCAGGTTAATTTAAAAAAGGGGAAAGAAACAGTGAAGATGTCAAAGAGAAAGGGGATTTATTATACGATGGATGAACTCATTGAAGAGGCTGGAAAGGATGCAATAAGGATGTTTATGCTATTAAAGAGTTTTGAATCGCCCCTTGAATTCGATATAGAACTTGCAAGAAAAACAGGGGTTGAAAACCCTGTTTATTATCTTCAATACATGCATGCAAGATGTGTGAATGTAAGAAAATTTGCAGAGGAAAAGGGTATAACCGCGGATAGTTTTGAAGGAAGGTATTTAGAAGGAGAAGATGAAAGAAAAGTTCTTGTAATGCTATTTTATTTTAAAGATATTCTTGAAAAATCCGCAATCTTTAAATCCCCTCATCTCCTGCCCCATTTTCTTTTAGAACTTGCAGGAGTGTATCATTCATACTATCAGAAAAAAAGGATTGTAGGAGATGATATTAAGGTTTCAAGAGCAAGGCTTGCCCTAAACAATGCCTGTGAATACATTATTAAAAAAGGCTTAAAATTAATGGGGATTAACGCACCGGAGAGAATGTGATGGATAAAGAGGGAGTTGTTGAATTCTTTGAGGTTACAAAAGTTTACAGGGGAAGATATTATGCCCTGAGAGATATAACTCTTTCAATTAAAAAAGGAGAATTCATATTCCTGGTGGGTCCTTCTGGTGCAGGTAAAACCACGCTTTTAAAAACCATGTATATGGAGGAACTTCCTGAAGAAGGTGAGGTAAAGGTTCTGGGAATCTCACACAGAGGTATAACAAAAAAAGACATAGCTTTTTTAAGAAGAAAAATAGGAATAGTTTTTCAGGATTTCAGGCTTTTACCCGATAGAAACGCCCTTGAGAATGTTACTTTTTCCCTTGAAAGTATAGGTGTTTCATATAAAGATGCAAGGGAAAAAGCCCTTAAAATTCTTACTGACCTAGGACTTGCAACAAAGGCAGATAACGAAATATTTGACCTGTCTGGCGGTGAACAGCAGAAAATATGCATAGCCAGAGCACTTGTAAGAGAACCCGTAATTTTGATTGCAGATGAACCCACAGGAAATATAGACCCGAAATCTCAGGATGAAATAATAGACCTCCTGGTAAATATACACGGAAAAGGCACAACTGTCATAATGGCAACCCATAACTATACTCTGCTGGAGAGAATTCCTGTTAAAAGGACTGTGCATCTTGAAAGAGGTGAGATTAAAAAGGTCTCTTAGGAGTATATAAAGTAAAATAAGTCCCTGTGTTTTAAAAATCCCTGTTTGTAAGTTTCATTTTTAATTCCTTTGACTACCTCCATGCAACACTTCTCATAATTCTCTTTTGCCTCTTTTAATTTGAACTCGTCTCCTTTGATTTTATAATATCTCACAAATAACCTGTAGAGTTCGCATGGTGATATTTTATCTTTTATGCTTTCCCTCACTATTTCACTGGCCCTTTTCAAATAAGCTTCTATAATTTCAATACACTCGTTATCTTTTGTTTTCAAAAATGTCTCAATATGATATTTTGCGTACAAAAGGTGAGAACAGAAAAGAGCAGGAATATGGCTATTTTTAAGGGCATACTCTTTAACACTTTTAATCAGTTCTGCTCCTTTTTCCTCTCTACCTGTATCAATATAAAAATTTGCAAGGCATACCTTGGCCCTGTTCAAAGTTACTTCACTTTTAACTTCTTCAAGAATTTCCATACTTCTAAGATAAAATTTTTCGGCTTCTCTAATTTTCCCCTCTCTTCTCCTAATTTCTGCAAGCCCAAGATTCCCGTACCCATCACCAAGACGATTTTTTATCTTCTGGTTAATTCTTAAATATTTTTTAAAAAAACTTTCTGACTTCTCAATATCATATACCAGAAGATGCATTTCTCCCAGGTTATTACAGGTTATCGCAAATCCCAGATAGCTCCCGATATTCTTATCAATCTCAAGAGATTTACAGAGCATCTCCATTGCCTCTGTTATCTTGCCCGCTTTATAAAGATTTGACCCAAGATTGTTATAGACTACTGCTTTTCCAGAAATATCATTTAATTTTTCATAAATCTCAAGGGCATTCTTATAATGATAAATTCCTTTTTCCAGTTCACCTATTTCTATATGGTAACTACCGGCCAAACTCTCCACAAGCACTCTTTTTGAAAGTTTTTCTCTCTCATCTTTAAAGTGGTCTATAAGTTTTCCACACCTTTTCAAAAAATTTCTGCATTCTGTAAGATTACCTGTTAAAAAGTTGTTCCATGCCTTTTCACGAAAGATATAGAACTTTAAATCAGGATTTTCACCCGCATGTTTTTCCGCATTATCCAGGTAAAAAAGAGCTTCATTGTAAAAACTTGCCCTCTGATATGCACTTCCTATTTCCTTAAAAATCCTTGCCTTTTCCTCATCTTTTTCAGCAAACTCAAGGGCTTTTCTCAGACTTTCAAGGGATAATTTAAATCTTCCTGTTAAGCTATAGAGATTCCCGAGAGAACAGTATATATCACTTAGTTTTTCTTTAAATTCTGAAAGTTTCAATGCTATATCAAGAAGTTTTTTATACCTTCTTATTGCTTCAAAATTTGCATAATTCTCTCTGCATTTAAGAACATACCTTTCATTATAGATAAAAGCTTTTTTTAAATCACCTTCTCTTTCAAAATGGTCTGCTATTATACCTTCGGGAACTTCATATCCCTTTTCAAGCATTTCCTCAAGCCATTTTGCAAACTCAAGGTGATAATGTTTTCTCTCTTTTTTCAAAAGAGTTTTATAAACTGCTTCTTGAATTAGTATGTGCTTAAATTGATACTCTCTAAAATTCAAAAATTTTGTTTCAAGGGGTTCCACAAATCCAGAGTTTATAAGACCTGATATTTTAACTTCCCTTTTTAAAAGGGAATCAACACCTTCTTTGAAAAACCTGCTTCCTATGGTCGATGCAATCTTTAAAAAGTGCTTCTCATCATCATTAAGGGAATCAACCCTGCTTATTATTATTTCTTCAATTGATGAAGGAATACTCTCAATTTTATCAATGATAATTCTGCTTTTCCATTCGTTTCCCTCCTTGTAGATTATTCCCCTTTCAATTAACACTTTTATAATTTCTTCAATAAAAAAGGGATTTCCTTCTGATTTACCAAAGAGAATCTGTCTTTTTAAAGAATCGGGCAATTTTTCCACTGTCAAAAGACTATCTATCAATTTCATACAATCTTCAAATTTCAGGGGGTCTAATTCAATTATTTTACTATTTTTTACCGCTTTTAAAAATTCCAGAAAACTGCTGACCACCTCTTCCTTTACCGGCGGTCTTGTGAGTAAAACAAAGAAAATTCCTGTATCGCCCTGAATGGATGTAAAAATATATTTCAGGAAATCAATTGTTTCTTCATCAGCCCAGTGGATGTCCTCAAAGCAGAGGACAAGGTTTTCCTTTTCTGAGAGTTTTCTTAAAATGCTTTCAACCACAAAAAATTTCTGCCTTTTAAATTCCCTTGGTGAGATACTTTTCAGAGATTCGGGCATTTCCCCTTCCAGAAGATTCTCTGTAAAAGGCTTTACAGGAATAAACCCTGCCTTACCGTCCGGAAAAATTTTCTCAAAAATATCTTTGCCTTTATTTTCAGCAATGCTTTTCAATAAAAGTATTATGGGCAGGAAAGGTTGCTTTTCAGTCGGAATAGAACGCCCCTCGTAAAATACCCCCTCTTTATTCTTTCTCTTTTTAAATTCCTCATAAAGTCTTGTCTTCCCTATTCCTAGCTCTCCTCTTATTAAAATAACAAAGTCTTCCTTTTTCTCTTTATAAATCTCAAAGGAATTTAAAATTTCATCCAGTTCTCTGTCTCTTCCTACAAGGGGTGCTTCAACTCCTTCGAGTCCCCTTATTTTGCCTCTTTTCTTTCTTTTATCCTTAAGTAGAAATACCTCAACAGGATTTTCTTTACCCTTTAATTTAACCTGCCCCTTTTTCTCAAACTCAAACACATGTCTCGCCTTCTTATAGACCTCCCTGCTTACAACAATTTCCCCTGAGCCTGCCATATCCTTCAATCTTGATGCCACATTAACCGCATCGCCCAGAACATCTATTTTCCCTTCAGATTCTTCGTAAAGCACCTCTCCCATATGAACTCCTGTGTGAAGTTTCACAGGGTGAGGCAAGTTTTTCATGATTTCTTCAATAATCTGGTAAGAGTTAAAAATTGCAAGAAGCGCATTTTCTGCACTGGTCTCAAGAGTTTTCGGAACGCCAAAAACACACATTGCACAATCACCTATAATTTTTACCAGTTTCCCGCCGTATTTATTTGTATTTTCTTCAATTATACTGAATATGCTTTCAAGGATTTCCTTTACCTCTTCCGGGTCAATCTTTTCACATAATTTCGTAAATTCTGTTAAGTCAGAAAAGAATATGGTCGCTAATTTCCTCTCCTCTTTCATTTTTGAAATTAATTTTAATATTTAGAAGTATTTTATTTCAAATTTATTTTGTAAAAGATTTTTTTAATCCTTATACTTAATCTCTTAAAATGATAATAAAACCCGAAAACTTTTATTTAACAGCAGGGGAAGGACAAGGAGAATATCCTCTTATTGCCTTTGATAATGCACTCAGGGATGCAGGCATCTCTGATTATAATCTTGTAAAGGTATCAAGCATATTACCAGAAGGGGTGAAAAAAAGAGAAAAAGTTGATATTCCAAAAGGTTCCATACTTTTTATAGCATACGCATCAATCGCAGAAAAAGAAGGACTTATAACTGCCGCATGTTCTGTTGCAGTGCCTCAAAAAGAGGGTGCTATAGGTATGATAATGGAGTTTTCAGGCAATGTTCCTTTAAAGGAGGCAGAAGAGAAAGTAAGGGAAATGGTTGAAACCGCAATGAGAAAAAGAGATATTTTAATAAAAGAAATTCTTGTAAAATCAAAAAGCACTATTGCAAAAAAATATTCCTGTGTGATTGCTGGATGCTGTCTCTGGTGAGCTCTTCCTTAAAGGTGGAAAAAATCCTTTAATAGCCTATATACTATTAATTATCCCGGAACAATCGGGATAGGAGGTGTGATATGAAAAAAATAAGTATAGTTTTGCTTTTGGTGGCAGGAATTCTGGGTGCTGAAACTATTTTGAAGATGATTCCTGCACCTGGCTATTCCAGCGGATACTATGCATACGGACTTGCATGGGATGGAAATCATCTCTGGGTCGGGGACGATTATAATGGAATGATATATGAAATTGACACCTCTGGAAACATAATTTCTTCTTTTCAGGGGTTTTCATCTTCAAATCATGTCTTGCATGGGATGGAACAGGACTCTGGTGTGCTGGTGATTACAGTGAGGACTATATTGTAAAATTAACAAATTCAGGAGCAAGGGTTGACTCATTCCCTGAAACCTGGGATTATATAGGAGGTATAACCTTTGATGGAAACCATGTATGGGTCAGTGTTTATTATCCCAACACTCCTTTAAATCTTTATAAAGTTGACCCTCAAACAGGAAACATTCTTGACACAATACCCTCTCTTGGAACACAGCCTCAGGGACTTGCATGGGATGGCCAGAACATCTGGGTTGTTATGGATGACAATGATGGAGACCCTGAAAAAATATGGAAACTTGACCCTTTAACAGGTGATACCCTTTTAAGTTTTTACATTCCAACAACAAGACCAAGAGGACTTGTATGGGACGGACAATTTCTCTGGCTCATTGCAAAACATCCTGATGAGTATTCAGGAGTGATTTTCAAAATAGACCCCTATGGTTCAGGAACCCCTGAAATTACCATTCCTTTAAGTTCCTATAATTTCGGAGATGTGGTTGTTGGAGATACCGCATTTTTATACCTTGAGTGCACAAACACTGGAACAGCGGATTTAACAGTTGATTCTGTGAACCTTTCAAACCCTCAATTTTTCACCCTTTCACAATTCCCGATTACAATACCACCTTCAGAAACCGATACAATCTTAACAGGATTTTCACCTCAGGGACCAGGTTATCAGACCGATACTTTGAGAATTTTTTCAAACGACCCGTTACATCCTGAGAAAAAAGTTTTTCTTGAAGGAAACGGTGTTTATCAGGGACCCGATATAGAATTACCCGATACAGTTTTATCCTGGGGCAACATAAGAAAAGGTGCCTCAAAGAGGAAATGGCTCACCATTATGAATAATGGAAATGCAGTTTTAATAGTGGACAGTTTTAAATTCCAGACTCCGGATTTCTATACCACCGAAACATTTCCTGTTTCAATAAATCCTTCATCCCAGAAAAGTCTGGGCTTATGGTTCTTTGCAGAAAACTCAATGTCCTATCAGGATACACTGGAAATTTACAGCAATGACCCTGACGAGCCTGTGGTAAAGGTTTATCTTTCAGGTGCTGGTTTTGATACAACCTATTCAGGAGGAGAGATTATATGGTCTTACAATGCAGAAGGTAGTGTATGGGAACACATAAGGTCAATAAAGTCAATCCCTGATGTAAACGGAGATGGTTTTGAGGATGTTGTTGCTGTATCTGAAAACGACACCCTTTATTTAATTCACGGCAACGGTTATTTAACGGGTGATGTTTTATGGACATTTGTTGATGCACCCTGCTACACAGAAAGGGGACTCGTTATATCACCGGATTTAAATAACGACGGTTTTAATGACATTTTACTGGGAACCGTATGGGGTAGTAGAAAGGTTTATGCAATTTCTGGAAAGGATGGAAGTGTTTTGTGGATGTTTGACACCCATCAATACGGTGGTGGTGGATGGGTTTATGAGGTATCCTATACAGAAGACCTGGACGGAGACGGGATTGTTGAGGTTTTAGCCTGTGCAGGCGATGATGGTTCTCAGACAGGACCCAGAAGAGCTTTTATGTTCAGCGGTGCTGATGGAACTCTTTTGTGGGAAAGACTTCTGAACTATGCTGTTTTCGGTGTCCGTGCAATAGGTGATGTAACAGGTGATGGATATCCTGATGTAGCAGCAGGAACCGCTGATGGGGGAAGTTATGCCTACTGGGCATATCTTCTTGATGGAACAGATGGCTCTGTCTTGTGGTCTAAGAACATGCCCGGTGCTGTGTGGACATGCATCTCTATCGGTGATATAGATGACGATTCAATACCCGATATTGCTGTGGGGCTCGGAAACGGTCAGGTTAAGACATTGAGCGGGGTTGATGGTTCAGAAATCTGGACATATACAACAGGTGGAATTGTTGTTGAATTAAATTTACTTCAGGATGCTGATGGAAACGGCTATAATGAAATACTTCCCGCGGGTGCCAGTATAAGCAGTTTTGTCGCAATTGATTCAAAAACAGGAAACCATCTATGGGTTACCTATTCACAGGACGCTGTTTTTAGTATGACAGAAATCCCTGATATAACAGGTGATGGAATAAACGATGTTATAGGAGGAACAGGTTATAATGTAAACAGGGTTGTCCTACTTGACGGTTCTGATGGAAGCGAGGTCTGGAGCATTAACAGAGCAAGCCCTGTTGAAGCAGTTTATCCCATAAAGGACATCGATGGAAATGGAAGATACGATATCCTTGCAGGGCTCAGGGACGGAAACATACTTTTAATTGCAGATGGAGGACCCGTGAATATTTCCGAGAGAGAAGTTACATTTAAACAAAAGTTTTCGGTCTACCCAAACCCTTCAAATGATTTTTTGAATATATCTTTAAACCTTAAAAACCCTGAAAAATTAAAGATAAATCTTTACGATATATCAGGAAGAATGGTCAGGAATCTTTTTAAGGGCAAAATTTCAAAGGGAGAAAATTTGCTGAAATTCAACATAAAAGACCTTTCATCAGGAATTTATTTCATAGAAATAAAAGGAGAAAAAGAAGATAAAAGAGGATTTTTCATAAAAATCAAATAACATTTTTCTGAAAAATTTTGGGAAGACATTGGATTTACCCGCAGGTTTATATAAAAATCTAACTTTCCGATTTCTTTTAAATTTTTGATAAAAGAACTCGTATAAATAAGATTTACCTGACGATTTAATTTTTCACTATTTCGCAAAAGTGAAATAAGCCCTTTCAGAGCCTGGCATATAGCTTATAGCATATAGTTAATGGCTTATGGTTTATAGAGACAAAATAAAAACTTTTTACTTTTTAGTTTTGACTTTTGACTTTTCAGAGTTTTTATGTGGGGAGCTGCCCTCTGGTTTCTCTTATCTAATTTTTCACTATTTCGAAAAAGTGAAATGGCGGGTATTAGGGATAGGGGTTATAACTTAGGGATTAGGGGTTAGAATTTAGGAGTTTATGTCCTTATGAAAAATCCCTTGAAAAATTTAATTATAATCTCGTTAACTATATGCTCTGGTATAACACCAAAAAACCCCATTCAGGAATAGGTAAAGAAGAGCCTTTAAAATATTTTAAGCCTAATATGTTATGGAATCGTACATTAACTTGACAACAGTATATTCTGGAGTGTAAAATGAACAAGTGTAGGTATACAGGGGGTATATCATGGAAAGGATACCAACGTGGAATAAAAGGGCTTGATATAATTTTAAAAGGTGGTTTTCTTATTAAAGGAAGAAGTTATCTTGTTGTAGGAGAAGCAGGAACAGGTAAAACAATTCTTTCAATTCAATTTCTTCTTGAAGGAGTCAAAAACAATGAAAAATGCCTTTTTATATCCCTTGCAGAGCCTGTTGAAGAAATTGAAAGGAATATAAAGAATTTTGGATGGTCTCTTGAAGGAATAGATTTAATTGACTTAACACCAAAAGAGGTAAAGGAAACTGGCGAATACAGGGTTTTTCCTCCTTCAGAGGTTGAAGCAGAGGAGGTCTGGGGTTCAATTTTAAAGGCAATAGAAGAAAAAAATCCTCAAAGGGTTGTGATAGACGGTGCTTCCTTTCTTTTGTCCCTTTCAACCGATGAATACCAGTTTAGAAAAAAAATGCTCGGGCTTATAAATTATCTTTACAGTAAAAAAATAACTTCAATAATCACCTTTGAGCCTACAGATTTGCAAAAGGAAACCTGTGTTTCTCTTGCGGTTGACGGTGTTATAAAATTAAGAAGAGAACTCTCACGAAACAGGGTTATTGAGATAAGAAGTATTGAAATTCAGAAATTAAGGGGTTCTGATTACATTGGTGGACTTCATCCTTTAAAAATAAAAAATGAAGGAATTGTTGTTTTTCCCCGTATAATTGAAAGGCAGGCAGAGGAAAAAATAGTTGGAGAAACTCTTCCCTCAGGCATTCCTCAACTTGATGAAATTCTTGGAGGAGGTCTTGAATTTGGAACATCAACAATTATAAGCGGACCTTCAGGAGTTGGTAAAACAACCCTGGGGGTTCATTATATTGTAAGGGCAGCAGGTTTTGGTAAAAAGGCTGTGTTATATGCCTTTGAAGAATCACCATCATCAATTATAAAAAGGGCGATGTCTGTTTCAATACCCATAGATGTTGTTTTAAAAGATGGCAGGTTAAAAATAGTGCAGGTTAATCCCATGGAATTCTATCCAGATGAATTTCTTGAGATGGTTAGAAGGGATGTTGAGAAAGATGGGAGAAAGGTTGTAATGATAGACAGTGTAAAAGGATTCGAACTTGCCATGGAAGAATTCGGCTCACTTCTTGCAAACATGCAAAATCTGAATCACTATTTAAACAGGCAGGAATGCACAACAATTTTTATCAATGAACTTGAGGAAATTGCAGGAGGTGTAAAGGTAACTGAAAGGGGAATAAGTTATCTTTTTGATAATGCAATTCTAATAAGATATGCTGAAATAAATTCAAGGGTTGTAAAAGTTATAGGTGTTGTGAAGAAAAGAATTGGAGAGCACAAGCCAGATTTAAGGGAAATGAAAATAACAAAGGAAGGAATAAGAGTTGGAGAAACAATTGAGGGGTTTGAAGGAATTTTAACAGGAGTGCCCAGAAAAACAGAATGAGAAAAATTTTAATTGGATTAAAAAACAAAACTGATTTGAAAATTTTAAAGGAATTTTTAAGAGAGGAAAAATTTGAAATAATTTCATATGATTATGAAAATTCAGAAAAAATTGACGAAAATGTTGATTTAATAATTGTTGATGAGTTCTGTGCTGAAAAATGCCTTGAAAAGATAAAAGAATTAAAATCATCTCAAAAAGTTTTTCTTCCAGCAGTCTCTTTGATTTCCCATAAAGTTAAATCAGAACCTTTTCTTAAAGCAGGTTTTGACGATATTATAAGATATCCATTATCAAAATCAGAATTTTTATCAAGAATAAAAAATTTATTAATGATAAGGGAGCAGTCAGAAAGGATTTTAAAGGAAAGCGAGGAAAAATACCGCCTTATTGTTGAAAAATCCCATTCAGGAATTTTAGTTATTGATGATAATTTCAGAATTGTTTATGCAAACGATAGAGGTTGTGAATTGGCTGGAAGAGAAAGAGATGAGATTATAGGTCATGATTTCAGGGAATTTCTTGCAGAGGATAGCAAAGAACTTGTTGCAGATAGATATGTAAGAAGACAAAAGGGAGAAAGAGTTCCAGAAAGATATGAATTTAACATTGTAAGAAAAGATGGAGAAATAAGAAATGTGGAGATTATTTCAGCCGTTATTGAGGATTCAAGAGGTAAAAAATTCACAATATCACAGATTCTTGATATAACAGAGCGTAAAAGAGCAGAACAGGAACTTAAAAAATACACCCAGGAACTTGAAAAAATTGTTGAGGAGAGGACAAAAGAACTTGCTGAATCAGAAAAAAGATATAGAAGCCTTGTTGAATCTCCCCTTGTTGCTTTCTGGGAAGCGGATGCCAATGGTAATTTTACCTTTGTTAACAAAAGACTTGTTGAAATGGCAGGATATGATTCAGAAGAAGAAATAGCTGGAAAATTGAATATGGCTGAATGTATTGTTCATGAACAGAGGGACTGGCTTTTAAAAAGGATGGAACTGCACAGAAAGGGAAAACTCGGTGTAGAGGTTGTTGAGGCTAAACTTAAAAAGAAAGATGGAAGCACCTTTGATGTTCTTGTTTCTCCTGCTCCGATTTATGATGATAAGGGAAATTTTATTAAGGTTATTGGTGCAATGATAGATATAAGTGATAGAAAAAAACTTGAGGAAAAGTTGATTAGTGCAAATAAAGAACTTGAATCCTTTGCCTTTACAGTTTCCCATGATTTAAGGGCGCCTCTAAGGGCAATGCAGGGATTTGCAAACGCCCTTCTTGAAGATTATGGTGATAAACTTGATAAAACCGCAAGATTTTATGCTGAGAGAATTATAAGAGCATCACAAAATATGGATATGCTTATAAAGGATTTGCTTGAATATTCAAGAATAGGAAGAATTGATTTGAGAATGCAAAAATTAAAACCTGATATAGTAATTGAACAGGTAATAAGTTCCCTTGAATCTCAAATAAAGGAAAAAAGGGCAGAAATAAAAATAGAAAAACCGATGCCTGAGATTAAAGCTGACAGGAATTTTCTCTTTCAGATATTTTTAAACTTAATATCAAATGCAATAAAGTTTGTTGAAGAGGATAAAATTCCAGAGGTCAGGATATGGGCAGAGGAAAAAGATGAATTTATAAGATTCTGGGTTGAGGATAATGGAATAGGAATTCCAAAAGAGTATCAAGACAAAATATTTAACATTTTTGAAAGGTTGCACGGTTCTGAGAGATATTCTGGAACAGGTGTTGGTCTTGCAATTGTTAAAAGATGTGTTGAGAGGATGGGAGGGAAAGTGGGAGTTATATCAGAGGAAGGAAAAGGAAGTAAGTTCTGGTTTGAAATTTTAAAGGGGGGTTAAAATGTATAAAAAAAATAATAATTCAAAATATGCAATACTTCTTGTTGAAGATAACCCGAATGATGTCTTTTTAATAAAAAGGGCTTTTGAAAGGACAAAAATCTTAAACCCGATTTATGTTGTTGAAGATGGTGATGAGGCAATTGCATATCTTGAGGGAAAGGAAAAATACGCTGATAGAAAGAACTATCCTTTTCCCTTTTTAATACTTCTTGATTTAAAACTTCCAAAAAAATCAGGATTTGAGGTTCTTGGATGGATTAAGAAAAAAGAAAAACTTAAAAGAATACCTGTTGTTGTTTTAACTTCTTCATCAGAATCACCTGATATAAATAAAGCCTATGACCTCGGAGCAAATTCCTATCTTGTAAAGCCTGTTTCCTTTGAGAACCTTTTTGAAATGATAAAAACTCTCGGGCTTTACTGGATGATTTTAAATAAAAAACCCGATATTTAGGGGGTGATAATATGTTAAAAATACTTCTTGTTGATGACAACCCTGATGACAGGATTTTAATAATAAGAGAACTGGAAAAAGAATTTCATGAATTGGAGGTAAATCAGATACTGGACAGAAAGGAGTTTGAAAGAGCAATTGAAAAAATGGATTTTAATCTTGTAATAACAGATTATCAGTTAAAATGGACAAACGGGATTGAGGTTTTGAAGGAAATAAAAAGCAGGGATGAATTCATGCCTGTTATAATGTTTACAGCGACTGGAAGTGAGGAGATTGCGGTTGAAGCGATGAAACAGGGGCTTGATGACTATGTGTTAAAATCTCCAAAACATTTTAAAAGGCTTGCTGCTGCAATAAGATATGTTATGGAAAGAGTGCAGACCCGAAAAAAGTTAAAGGATGTAGAGACAAGATACACAAAGTTATTTAAAAACCTTCCTGTAGGTGTTTACAGAACCGACTATGAGGGTAATATAATTGAATGCAATCCTGCTCTTTTAGAAATGTTCGGTTATACTGAAGAAGAATTGAAAAAATTAAAAGCGCAGGATTTATATGTAAATCCAAAAAACAGAGAAGAATTTATTAAAAGACTTCAAAAGGAAGAAATAATAAGGGGAAATGAAGAAGAATACAGGAAAAAGGATGGGACAACCTTCTGGGGAGAGAATGTCACGAGAGGGATAAAAGATAAGCAAGGTAAAATAAAATACCTTGAGGGAATAATAATGGATATAACAAAGGAAAAAATTCTTCAGGAACAGCTAATTCAGGCACAAAAAATGGAAGCAATAGGAAGGCTCACAGGAAGCATAGCCCATGATTTTAACAATATGTTAACCCCCATAATGGGATTTTCTGATTTAATACTCTCAAAGTTTGAACTTGATGAAACCCAGAGGTTATACATAGAGGAAATCAGAAAATCTGCACAGAGAGCAGCGCTTTTAACAAGGCAGTTGCTCGCCTTCAGCAGAAGGCAGTTCCTGTCACCTGAAATTCTTCATATTGATAAAGTGATATCAGATATAGGCGAGATGCTTAAAAGACTTCTCGGTGAAGATATAGAACTTGAAATCCGGTTTGAAAAGGATTTATGGCCTTGCAAAGCGGATAAAACTCAGATTCAGCAGGTGATAATGAACCTTGCTATAAATGCAAGGGATGCAATGCCAAGAGGCGGTAAATTAAAAATAAAAGCTGAAAATGTATTAATAGACAGGGAATATACTGAAGTTCATCCAGAAGCTAAGACAGGTAATTTCATTCTCATTACGATTGAAGATACGGGTATCGGAATTGATAAAGAGATAATGAAATATGTATTTGAACCATTTTTTACAACAAAACCAGCAGGACAGGGGACAGGTCTTGGTCTTTCAGTTGTTTACGGGATAGTAAAACAGCATGGGGGATGGATAAATCTCTACAGTGAGAAAGGCAAAGGAACTTCCTTCAAGATATATCTTCCCGCACATCTTGATGCTGACAAAGGCGTGAAATCTAAAGAGGAAGAATCTTTGAGTATAAAAGGCAAAGGACAGAAAATACTTGTTGTTGAAGATGAAGAGGGGGTGAGAAAATTCATCTCAACGATACTGAATAAAAACAACTATAAACCCCTAGAGGCAGAAAATGCCAAACAGGCAATTGAAATATTTGAAAAAGAAGAAATTGATGCAATAATATGTGATATTATACTACCTGATAAATCAGGTATTGAAGTTGCAAAGGAATTTATCTCCAAAAAGCCTGATTTAAAGGTAATAATGTCAAGCGGTTATGCAAACAGGGAAAAAGAACTCAGAGAAATAAAAGAAAAAGGATGGTATTTTCTCCAAAAACCCTATACCTCTTCAAAACTTCTTGAAACACTTATGAAGGTTTTTGAAGAATAGGGGCTGAGCTGGTATATTTAAACCCTCAAAAAATTCTTTATGTTTTTTTGAATCTTTTTTTTAATCTCGGAAATTTGGCTCTTTATTTCATCTGAAAACTCTTGTTTTATCTCAAAGGGGTCCTTTACTTCAACTGCAAGGATTAAAACTTTCTCAGGAAATGGAATATTTATCTTTTTTGCAAGCAGATATAAATCAGGAATACCTGCGTAATGCTCTCTCACATTTTTAAATGTGAATTATTTCAAAATTAAAGTTTTTTGTTTCTTTCTGGTGTTAGAAACTCTAAAATATATCCCTTTTCCCCAAAACTTACCCCCGAGTCTCCTTCCCAGAACATCATATATTCCCTCCTTCACCTGTGATTTTTTATTCATAGTATATTTCTCCCTGTAGAATATGTCTCGCGCTTTGAAAATTATCTGATTTTCCTTAAGAACAAAAGCATTCTTCCCATTCACAACAAGTTTATATAGTTTACAATTCGTGGACTTAATAACCAAAAAAGGATAAGGGTTTTTTAAAAGGCGAACCTCATGATTTTCGTATAATCTCTCTCCTTTCAGGAGCCCCAGCAGAATAAGTAACAAGACTTTCATTTCTCCCCCCCTTTTATAATCTTTCTTTTTCTATGAAAGTCAAGTTCAAATTCCCAAAATTGAGTAAAATTTTATCAGAAGAAATTTCTGAGACATAAAAAGGAACCATATTTACATTATCTGAGATTCTTTTAAAAATCAATTGTTTTACAGGTTCCCCATCTTTTAAGACAAAACATAAATTTCCGAATATCCATATTATTTTATCTGGAGAAATTGTAAAACATTGAGAGATACTAAATGTGGTACAATCACACCCTTTTTCTGTTACATAATTGTATTCTTTTTCAAATTTAAGGAGAACCTCCTCAATTCCTTCGTATTCTGAGAAATCATAAGCTTTCATTATATTTAAAGAAGTATCCAGGACTATTACATAAGGTAAAGAGTTAAAGAATATGTATACATGGTTTCCGGCATAACCCAAAAACCATCCTGTATTCTGCCAGAAATACTCCACCTTTATATTTCCTGGTAATCTGAAGTAATCTCCCTTTATTCTTTTACCTGTAGAAGTTTCCAGAATTTCTATTTTATTTCCGTTCTTTATCACAACTCTATTTTTACAAACAGAGAAAGGAGAAGAAAGGAGAAATACATCTTCATGAGTATAAGCCAAGACTTTATCTTTAAGAGAACTTATATCTAAAACATGAATCCTTAAAATTGTATCTTTCAAAAAACTCTTGCTTATGTAAAACAAATAATTATTCACAGGTAAATATTTAAACCAGAAATCAACATTTTTTTTAACTATCTTTTTAGAGTCTAAATAGATGTGAAGTATATGATTACCCGCGTCAAGACCTATAAAAAAGTTTTTGATGGGGTCTTTAAAAGTATAAAAAAAAGAGGCAGAATCTTGTTTTAGTGGAACAGAGTTTTCCTCAAAAGAAATTCTTATTTCTTGTTGTTTTAATATAAAAATCCTTTCAAATTTGAGAACTCCACCCCGTAATTCCTCTCCTGGCCATTCAGGTTCACCCACCCTACAACAACATACAGAAGATTGAGGTATTCCAAAACAATGCCCATAACATTTACATCCCGGCCTATTTCCTGAACAAGTTATTTCTTCACATACTGCATTATTTACCTTCCTCACTTCACAATGACAATGTGCCCCACTCGGACAGGGTACCATAATACTGGCTCCAGCAGCACAGGGTTCTGCAGAATTCAAATTGGAGGTAAGAAACACAAATCCTATCACCATTATTCCCTTTCTTCCTATTTTCTTCATTCTACTCCCTCCTGTTTATATTTATAAAACAATTTCTAAATCCTTTTCGGTTCTTTTTTTTAACAGTCTGAGTTAAAATAAACACCTTTCTCCTTCTAAACTCCGGCACATCCCATATCATCTCTTTTTGGATATTATTTTTCCCGGCAAATATAAAAATTCTTTTATTCTTAAAACTTTTATCGGGATTTTCTAAAGAAGTAATATTCTCAAATACTATTACCCTACTATTTCTATCTATCCTTTCATTTTTTAAATCTTCACATAATAAAATTTTTAGTTCACAATTATTGCATTTTAAACTTATTTTGAACCTCTCTTGCTTGAGATCTTTTAAATTTAATTGTTCACATTTACACAAAAATTTCAAAATTTCCTCCAGATTTTTTAACAAATCACCTTTTCCTTTAAAGGTCCTCAGGCATTTCATATAACAAATATATGCTTCTTGAAAAAGATCATTTTTATGTGAAAAGAAATTATATTTTTTACAAAACTCTCGAATTTTTAATTGAACATCTTTTATATAATTTTCGAAGTCCGAATACATATTTTAGGGATTTATTCAAAATATTTTAAAGTAAATTATAAAAATTTGTCAAATAATAAAAATGACAGGTTCAGGTAATCAGAAATTCTTTTATCCTCTCTTCAACCTTTTTTTCAATCTCGGAAATTTTGCTCTTTATTTCATCTGAAAACTCCTCTTTTATCTCAAAGGGGTCTTTCACTTCAACTGCAAGGATTAAAACTTTCTCAGGAAATGGAATATTTATCTTTTTTGCAAGCAGATATAAATCAGGAATACCTGCATAATGTGCGGGTTTTAAGTCGCCTTCTAAAAGTTCTTCAATTTTCATTTCATAAATATAGCCGGGTTCTTTTTCTCCTGTGAGAATTGAGTCAACTATTATCAGATTTTCATAACCTGAAATTATATCAAGTAAAGAAAAACCCATCTCCTCTGTACTTACGAAGTCTATGGATTCATCCCTGAATTTATCTTTTAGCCTCTCTATTAAATATAAGCCTATCCTATCGTCTTTTCTTAATGAGTTACCAAGACCTAAAACAAGAGTTTTAAATGTTTTTGAGCTCCTTTACCACCTCTTTTTTATGGTCATAAATTGTAACTTTGATTGGTATTCTTCCTGGAACTGAATGGGTTCCGCACGCATGGCAGGGGTCATAGGCTCTGAAAGCCATCTCTATCATGTTTAAAATACCATCATCAACCTTACCTTCTTTTATAAGTCCTTTTGCCGCCTTTTCAACAGACATCGCAATTCTTGCAGAGTTGTTCTGTGTGGCAACCAAAAGATTTGCCTTTGTTATAAGTCCTTTTTCATCGGTCTGATAATGATGATAGAGGGTTCCTCTTGGAGCCTCAACAACTCCAAATCCTTCCTCTGGAGTCTCGGTTGGGACATTTCTTATTTTATCAGATGCAATTTCCTCATCCTTTGCAAGTTCAAGAAATCTCTCAGCAGCATAGATTATCTCAATTACCCTTGCCCAGTGCATTGCAAGGGTATGGTGAACAGGTTTTCCACCAAGGGTGCTGTAAAGTTCCTCATAAGCCTCCTGTGCTCTGGGAGTTGCCATTCCATCAGAGGCATTTAATCTTGCAAGGGGAGCAACCGCGTAAATTCCAGAATCCTTGCCATCAACAAATCCTTTCCATCCTACATTCTTGAGATACAGGAACTTTATATATGTCCAGGGTTCTGAACGCTCTGCAAGGTATTTCTGATAATCCTGAACTTTGAACTTCGCAAATTCTTTTCCTTCAGGGTCAACAACCCTTATCCATCCGTCGTAGAAGTTGACCTTGTTGTTATCATCAACAAGTCCCATGTAATAGGTTTTATGGGTATAGGTATCAGAGGTTATAACCTCAACATACTTTTTGTTGGCAAGAACTATATCCTTGAGTGCTTTAAGGGTAAAAAGAGCAAAATCAACTGATTTTTCTGCAATCTCTATGAATTTTTTCTGGTCATCCTTTGTAAGACCCTTTGACACTCCTCCTGGAAGAGCCCATACAGGATGAATGATTTTACCACCCAGATAGGTCATGAGTTCTCTTATCTCCCTTCTTATGCCAATAACTTTTTTACCTATTTCAAGACCAACCTTGTTTATAACACCGAGAACATTCCTCTCAGCCTTGGGGGCGTCCGGTCCAACAATAAAATCAGGTCCTCCGAGAATGTAAAAGTGAAGAGTATGGTCTTCAACCATAAACATGTTGTAGAACATCTCCCTCAATTTCTTTGCAGCAGATGGAACTTCCACCTTGAAAAGGTCATCACATGCCTTTGCAGAAGCCATATGATGGGCTGTTGGACATACACCGCATATCCTGGGCGTTATCTGGGGCATAAGCTCTGCTGGCTTTCCCAGTGAGAAAATTTCAAATCCCCTGAGTTCCGGAACAACAAAGTATGCTTTTTCAACATTCCCCTTATCATCAAGAAAAATCTCTATCTTTCCATGACCTTCAAGCCTTGTAATGGGGTCTACTTCTATTTTTTTAGCCATTTTATTTCTCCTCCTTTATATAAAGCTTTCTGAATAAAAGGGATTTCGGCAGGGAATACATGTAAAAAAGACCCATGGGGTCAGGAATTCCCTTTTCAAGAATTTCCTTTATTTCCTCTTCATCATTTGAATCAATAACAGATGCCATAAACGAAAGGGCTGCAGCACCATAATCTTTAACTCCATCAAGGGGGCCAAAACAACCAGTGCAGGGCATATTCGCCTTTATACAGAGAGCATCACAACCGCCTCTTGTCACGGGTCCAAGACAGGGAAGACCCTGAAGTAAAAGGCACTTTTCAGGGTCAACTTTTTCAGGCTCGTAATATCTTTTGAATCCCTCAATTTTTATCCCTTCATCAGGTTTTGACTCGTTTAAAGGACATTCGTTGCACAGAGCCTTGTCCGACGCAAGAACAGCACCCTTAGGAGGCAACTTACCCGAGAGTAAAGTCAAAACAGCATTTTTTACAACAGGAGGAGTAGGTGCACAACCAGGAATGTAATAATCAACATCTATAACCTGGTCAAGGGCTCTCACATCTTCATAGAATTCAGGAAGTTCAAAACCCTGTTTTTCTGCAAATTTCGGGTCAGGAACTATTTTTTCTGGATTTTCAACAATTGGTCCTGTATGATAATAGTAATCAATTATTTTTTCTTTTGTCTGAGCATTTGCAAGACCCGGAACACCTCCGAGATGGGCACAGGCACCAAATGCAATCACAAGTTTTGACTTTCTTCTCAAAAGTTTTACCATATCTTCCTGTTCAGAAAGTCTCACAGCACCATTTATGAATGTCGCAAGGATTTCACCATCTTTCATTGCTTCAACATCACTTCTTTTAAAATCCATTGCCACAGGCCAGAAAACTATGTCAACAGCCTCTACAACAGTAAGTATATCTTCTGCAAGATCAACAACCGCTTCTTCACATCCTCCACATGAAGCACACCAGTAAAAAGCAACCTTTGGTTTCTCTGCCATTTCAAACCTCCTTTTTTGCGTACTCGGGTAATTTTTCTCTTAATGAAAGTGGTCCGAGTTTTTTCAGGGTTTCTGTGAATTCATTTGTAACTTTTACGAGTTTATCCGCCTCTGATGCTGAAATCCACTCAAGTCTTAATCTTTCCTCTTCAATTCCAAATTGTTTTACAAGTTTTTTAAGGAGATGGTATCTTCTGAGGGTCTTATAATTCCCTTCTATATAATGACAATCACCGGGGTGGCATCCTCCTATAAGAACCCCATCTGCACCGTTTTTAAATGCCCAGAGTATGAATTCAGGATGTATTCTTCCAGAGCACATAACCCTCACAATCCTCAATGTGGGAGCATACTGCATCCTTGAAACTCCAGCAAGGTCTGCTGCTGCATATGTACACCAGTTACAGAAAATCCCAACAATTTTGGGTTCAAAATTTTTATCCATTATAAAAACCTCCTTTATCTAACCAAAATTTCTTTAATTTCTTCAAAAATCTGTTCATCTCTGAAATGCTTCTGGGTAATCGCCTTTGAAGGACATGCCCCAACACAGGCTCCACAGCCCTTACAGAGTGCTTCGTCAATCTTTGCAACCTCTTTTTCATGGTCAAAAGAAATCGCATTGTAGGGACAGAGAGCAATACATACATGACATCCAGAACATTTCTCCTCGTCAATCACCGCTATATAGGGTTCACTTTCAATATAATCTTTTGAAAGAACAATTCCTGCTCTTCCACTTGCAGCCTGCGCCTGAACAATTGTTTCCTCAAGGGTCTTGGGGAAATGGGCAAGTCCTGCAAGGAAAAGCCCATCGGTTTGAAAATCAACGGGTCTTAACTTCATGTGGGCTTCAAGGAAAAATCCTTCTTTTCCTACAGGGAATTTGCAGAGCTGAGAAATCTCTCTTGCATCCTCATTGGGGACAACTCCTGTGGAAAGGACAAGGTAATCCGCCTCGATTTTTGCTGGTATACCAAGAACTTCATCAAAAACAGAAACAGTTAACTTTCCGTTTTCAGCCTTAACTTCGGGTTTTTTATTTTCATTAAATCTTATAAATCTTATGCCTTTCTGTCTTGCAAGGGTGTAGTACTTTTCCTTAAATCCATAGGTTCTTATATCCCTGTAAAGGACATAAACCTCTGCATCTTCTGAAATTTCCTTAATCTTTAAAGCATTCTTTATAGCCTGAGCACAGCATATTCTCGAACAGTAAGGTCTTTCCTCATCCCTTGAACCAACACACTGTATCATCACAAAAGTTTTATCCTTCAAATCATTTTTAAATCCAGAATCCTTTGCAATCTTTCCTTCAAGTTCTATCTGCGTCAGAACTTTTTTATCCTTCCCATAGAGATATTCCTGTGGTTTGTATTCCTGTGCACCGGTCGCAATGATTATGACACCATGCTCTATTTCCTGATTATTTCCATTAACATTAATGGTAGTCTTAAAATTACCAACAGAACCTTCAACATTTTCAAGTTTTGCCTGTGTGAATACCTTTATCTTTTCATGAGATTCTATTTTCTTAATAAGTTCTTTCAAAAATTTCTGAGGGTCATCTCCATTGAGTGAGTAATAAAGTTTTTTTGCATTTCCACCAAGGTCTTTTTCTTTTTCAATCAGAACAACTTCATAACCCTGATTCGCAATTTCAAGGGCACTAACCATCCCTGCAACGCCACCTCCAACAACAAGAGCCTTTTTGTTCACTGGTATATGGGAAAGAGAAAGAGGCTCAGCAAGTTTCAATTTTGCAACAGCTCTTCTAACAACATCCTTTGCCTTCTCAGTTGCTTTTTCTTTTTCAAACATATGAACCCATGAATCATGTTCTCTTATACTCGCAAGCTCAAAAAGATAGGGATTTAAACCTGCCTCTTTCAAAGTAGCCTGGAAAAGAGGCTCATGGGTTCTGGGTGTACAGGCAGCAACGACCACACGGTTCAATTTCTGTTCATTTATAACTTCTTTAATTCTTTCCTGTGAGTCTGTGGAGCAGGCAAAAAGAAGTGTCTCGGAGTAAACAACATTCGGCAGAGTCTTTGCATATTCGGCAATACCCTTAACATCCACAACTCCTGCTATATTTGTTCCGCAATGACACACAAACACACCGATTCTGGAGTCTTCATCCTTTACATCTCTTTCTGGAGGAAGTTCAAGAGGTTTTATAAGGGTTCCTTTAACATCACCTAAAAGGGATAAAGCCTTTGATGATGCGGCAGAAGCCTGAATAACCGTCTCAGGAATATCCTTTGGTTCTGAGAAAACCCCTGCAACATATACACCTTCTTTTGCCTTAACAGGGTCAAAGGTGTCAACCTTTGCAAAATCGTATCCATTCAACTCTATTTTGAACTTATCAGCAATCCCCTTTGCATCCTTTGGAGCTAAAAGACCAATAGAAAGAACAACAAGGTCATATTCCTTTGTCAATTTCTTATCTCCATCTGCTAAATATGTAATTTTCAAATTACGGGTATTCGGGTCTTCTTCAATCTTAGGTGTTCTGCATCTTATATAATTAACACCCTCTTCCTTTGCTCTTTCAAAGTATTCCTCAAATCCCTTGCTGAATGCCCTGACATCCATGAAGTAAATATCAACCTGTTTAAGCGCATCACCCATATGCTCCTTTGCAATTATTGCCTCTTTTGTAGCATACATACAGCAAACAGAAGAACAGTAATCTCTTTCAATTTCTCGTGAGCCAACACACTGGATAAAGGCAATTCTTTCGGGTTCTTTCCTGTCAGAAGGTCTCAATACATGACCCTCATAAGGTCCTGTGGGTGAAAGGATTCTTTCAAACTGGAGTGAAGTTACAACATTTGGATATTTCCCGTACCCAAGGTCTTCTTTAACAGATGGGTCAAAAATCTCATATCCTGGAGATAAAATTATTGCTCCAACATTTATTTCTTCTATCTCCTCTTTTTGTTCAAAATCAATTGCTCCTGTAGGACATGCTTTTACACATGCCTGACATTTTCCTGTATCAAAGTAAATACAGGTTTCCCTGTCAATAACTGCCTTGTTGGGAACTGTTTGAGGATACATGATGTAAATTGCGGGTCTTGTGGAAAGAGCCATATTGAATTCATCTGGAACAGGCTTTAACTTAGCACCTTCCCTTGCCTCTTTAATTTTTCCAACAGGACATACTCTGACACATTCACCACAGCCTGTGCAGAGTTCAATATTCACATATCTTGGATTTTTTCTTAAGATAACCCTGTAATTTCCGGGTTCGCCTTTAACCTCAAGAATATCTGCAAGGGTTATAAGCTCTATATCCTTGTGCCTTGCAATTTCAACGAGTCTCGGCGCCAAGATGCACATTGAACAGTCATTTGTTGGAAATGTCTTGTCAAGCATTGCCATAACACCACCAATCCCTGGCTTTTTCTCCACCATATAAACTTTAATACCTGAATCCGCAAGGTCAAGGGCAGATTGCATTCCTGCTATTCCACCACCAAGAATTAAAACAGAACCAACTTTATTGTTTTTCATTTTCTTACCTCCCTCTTAAAGAAATTTCTTTAACTTTATAAAAATAAATTGCAAAGGGGCGATAGATTAAATGGGCAAGTTTTCCAAAAGGAAGTTCTATAAGTAAAAATGATGTAACAACAGCAACATGGAATGCATTTATGTAATGGGTAAGCATTTCCAGGTTTTCAAAATTCCTGAATATATGGACAAAAATACCACTCAAACTTATAAGGAAAAGTAAAACAGGAAGCGCATAATCCTGCCATTCTGACTCCTTATAAATCTCGCCTCCTGCTTTTATCATTCTTGCAATAAGAACATAACCCGAGCCCACAAGCATTCCAAAGGTCGCAAGATATCCGAGAATCCTCTGGACAGGATTTGTATTTATTTTCCAGTTTAAGAGGAAAAGGACAATCACAAGCATTAAAAGACAGCCCAGTGCCATCATAAGGTGAAACACATAGCGAACTTTGCTTTCAGTTTTTTCGCACTTTATCATCTCCTTCTGTGTAAACAGGTTAATTATCAGTTCATAAAGAGCAACGATATATGAGCCGAAGGTTACTTTCTCTCCTTTCATTGTGAAATAGCCCATTCTAACAACTCCTATGAGTAAAATCAGGATTGGAAAGAGAACAACGAAAAGGGTATAGCCATAAAGGATTCTGAATCCTCCTTCAGGAAGTATGTGCTCAACAGGCATTGAGGTAGGGAAAAATTCTGAGGGACTTAACTTTACATTAAAATAGTGATACAGGAAAATTAAAAAGAAGGAAAGAATTGCAACAATGAAGTAGGATAGAATTCCTGCAACCTTTGAAGAGAGAATTTTTGATGCAATCTTTGTAAAGTCGTATTTTGCTATCAAATATCTCCTTAAAGTTGCCATTGAAAGGCGTGGTTCTGCTTCTCTGGGACAGGCTATTGAACAATCACCGCAGTCATGGCACAAGAAGGATTCAATACTTTTAAGTATGTGTTCTTTTGAGCCAAGTAAAGCATATTGAATCGGTCTTCTGGGAAAAGATGCAAAATCCTTTGAAAGATTGCACATCACAGGACAGGTTCCACAGTTATAGCATCCCTTTACATCAAACTTCCCATACTTTCTTATTTCTTTTAAAAGTTTAGGGTTTAAAAAATATTCCATTTAAAACTCTCCTTTTTAAATCATTTTATTTCCCGGGAATCTGATAAAACCTTTCCTTCCATGCATAACCCTTTTTAAAAAAAGCTTCTTTTGCTGAAAGGAGGCAAAAATAAACCCCTGTTAAAAGAGAAAGGGGGAATAAAAGGGTGTATTTTAAATCATGGGAGTTATAACTGTCTGAAATGAACTTCAGAAGATATATAAGGGATATTTCCAGAAACGATATTTTTAAAAGAGAAGGAGATGGAATCAAAATTCCCCTTACAAGGTTTATAAAAGGAAGAGCAAAGATTATAAAAAATAGTGTAAGGAATAAAAACAGATTTCTGTAGGAATAGGAAAAAGCACCGAATGCACTTTTAACAGTCCCCCTTTTCATCTCTTTATAATTTTTATAAAAACGAACTTTTATAAAATCTTTTCCATCAAGAAGTGCTATTTTACCTCCTTTTTCTTTCGTTTCCCTGGCAAGATAGACATCATCAACAATCTCGCCTTTAACACTTTCATGTCCTCCTATTCTTTCATAAAATTTTCTTTCAAACATCATAAAAGGACCTATCGCAAAAGCTACTTTTTTATACTTCTTAGAAGAGAGCAATTTTAAAGGAAAAAAGCTTACAAATGCAAACGACCACATAGGCATAAAAATCCTTTCCCAGAAAGATTTTGTCTCTATTAATGGCAAAAGAGAGAGCAATTGAAGCCCTTTTTCTTTCATCTTTGAAACGGCGTACTCAACTGTTCTGGTATTTATAAATCTGGTATCAGCATCGGTAAAAATTAAGTATTCCCCTTTTGAAATTTTAAACCCTTTATAACATGCATAATTTTTGCCCATCCATCCCTCGGGAAGAGAATCAACCCTTATCAATTTGACTTTTCTCTCACTTTTAACATATTTTTCAACTATATCCACTGTTTTATCTTTTGACTCATCATCTACCACAACAACTTCAAGATTTTCATAATGCTGTCTTAAAACGCCTTTCAGACAATCTCCTATATTCTGTTCCTCATTTCTTGCAGGAACAATACTTGAAAGATAAGGTGTTTCTTTTAAGGGAACATAATTTTTTTCATCTTCAAGATAAAAAATGTTGTTTATGAGAATTATCAGGAAAGAAATCAAAGCAAAAATTATAAAAAAGTGTATCATTTTCAGCAGGTATTCTGCACCTTAATTTTTTTCATATAGGGCGCGTCTATAATCCTTTTAACCCCGAGCCAGAGCAAAAATATTATGGTATTTAAAATTTCTCCTAGAGATTCTTTGAAAAGGGGATAGAAAATAAAGAGAGTTACAATTATCGCAAGGGTAATTGAGAGGTGAAAGTTTCTTAAAATAAGAAAAAGAACTATATAAACTCCTGCACCCATCAAAACACTTTCAGGAAATTTTGCAAAAAGAAAGCCTGCTGCGGTTGCCATACCTTTCCCGCCTCTGAATTTTAAAAATAAAGGGAATCCGTGTCCTAAGACACAGAAAAAACCAGAAAACCATATAAAGATGTTTTCCCTTAAAAAATAAAAGGCAAGGAAATAAACAATAAATCCTTTTAAAAAATCCAGGAAAAAGACAAATGTTCCCCAGTAAGGACCCACAACATGCCATACATTTCTTGCTCCCACATTTCCTTCACCTGCTTTTCTTATATCAACTTTTTTTACAATTTTTGAGATTATATATGCATTGGGAATTGAACCTATAAGATAGGAACCAAAAAAAATTAAAGAGGCTTTCATTCCTCAAATTCCAGAGGATGCTCTTCCTTATATATGCTCTCTGGTAAAGTGCCTGAAAACATGGATTTATTGAGGGGATACATCACCGGGTCAAAGATAACCCAGTAAAGGTGCCACACAAGAATTGCAAGAGAAGCAAGAATTGCCTCATAAAAGTGAATAACAAGAAATAAATCTATAAACCATTTTGGCAAAAAGTTCAGGGTCTGGCTTTCAAACCAGAGAGCAATTCCTGTAACTCCCATAACTATTGTCCCCCACACAAGCGCCCAGTATTCTATTTTTTCATAAAATGTGAATCTACCAAATTTTGGTTTTTCTCTGGACAATCCAAGATTATAAAATAAGAGCAGAAAGGCATCTTTAATATCCCTGGGTTTTAAAAGAATTTCAAGAAATTGTTTTCTTCCTCTTTTTGTAAAAATCATTCCAAAGATTTTTAAACCAAAGGCTACTATCATTAAAGTGCCCGCAATTCTGTGAAGATAAGCCCTTAATGCTCCTCCCCATAATTTTGCAAGCCACGCCCCCCAGGTCGCTTCAGGATAATGATGAACAAACCCGGTGTATACCAGAATAAGGAAAGAAACAAGATGAACAAGATGTAAGCCTCTTTCAAATCTGTTGAATCTCAAAATTTCCCTATTCTCTCCTACTGGATGATATCTTACTCCATCTCTAACCTTTTTTATAAAATCCAGTGCACAATAAAAAATCATTCCACCTATCGTAACTATTATAAGGTATATATAAATTTTTTTCACAAGGTCTATAACAAGAGAGCCGAGAGGCGAAATAATTTCATGGACAGAGTGTATCCTTGCAGTTGTTTTTATTCCGGGATGACAGGAACCACAGGTTTTTGGAAGATTATCAGGATAAACAGGAGAGGATGGATTTGTGGCAGAAAGTATTTTATGATTTTCATGACAGGAAGCGCAGTTTGCTGCAATGAGATTTCCTGCTTTTAATGCAAGCCCATGATAACTTTCGTAAAAGGTTGTAAGTCTTTTTTGAGGAAGACCATATCTCTGGATAAGGGTGTATCTTTCATGACAATCAGAACATGTTTTTGGAATATTAAGAGGATAAATCGGGCTTTCAGGACTTTCAGGAGGCAAAATTCTGTGTTCAGAATGGCAATCATTGCATACAGGTGATTCTTTTATACCTATAATATAACCTTTCCAGTGAATACTATTTTTATAATCCTCATATTCTTTTTTATGACATACAGAGCATGTCTCAGGGATTCTATATTTATTTATTTTTGACCTGGGACTTGTTGAAACATCTATATCGTGAACACCATGGCAATCAGAGCAGGTCGCTCCTTTTTTACCCTTAACAATTGCATAATGATGAACACTTTCTTCATAAAGTTGATAAGGATTTCTTATAGGTATCTTATATTTTTCAGCAATTTTTTCTTCTCCGTGACATTTTCCACATGTTTCAGGAAGGTTTTTAAAGTAAACAGGAGAATTTTCATTTTTTACTTTTATTATTCCATGACTTCCATGACAATCATAACAATGGGCAGCTTCTTTTATGCCTTCTTTTATTGCCCTTCCATGTATGCTTTCAAGATGTTCTGTATATTCAGATTTATGGCATAAACCGCACTCAGGTGGAGGTAGTGCTTCAGGATGAGGTAGCTTTTTAACTTCTCTGTGACAATCATTGCATGTCAAAGGAGAATGAATGGATAAATCCAGGCTATCCCTTACCTCTTTATCGTGGCATTCAAGACATCTTTTCTCCTCAATCTTTGCAGTATGGTATATCCTTGGTGCAATTATATTCTTATGACATTTTGTGCAAAAAAACTTTTTTCTGGAAGGAGAGAGAGGTGATTTTATATCAGAAGGCGAAATTATTTCGTGAACCCCGTGGCAATCCTTACAATCAGGAATTCCTCTTTTGCCCTTTAAAACAAGTTTATAATGTATGTCATGTTTATAGATGTCCTCTATATCTTCATGACATGTTCCACAGGCAACCTTTTTAAGAGGAGTCTCGTGGGGAAGGTCTTTTATATCTGAGTGACAGTCAATACACTCAATTGCTTCATGAACACCTTTCAACTGCACTTCATGGCAGTCAACACAATCCTCTGAGGAGAAAAAAATGAAGAAATATACAAGGATAAATGAAAGCATAAGAACTTTATTTTAATCAAAAAAACTAAAACTTTTCAATCTTGTTCTTTACCTCTTCCAGATAATCTTCATACTCCATTAAATTATGAGCACCCAGAGAATTATCCTGTTTGAATTCATTAAATTTGTAAATTACCTTCATAAACTCAAGAATTTCACCTTTATATTTTCCGGGATTTTTATAAATCTTATTCTCTGCCACATCCAATTCTCTATCAATTTTATCAAACATTTTTTTAATACTTTCCCTTTTTTCAAGAAAATCTATCTCGTATTCTTCATCATGACAATCAATGCAGAAATTTTCTCCGGGCTTTTTTATGACCCCGTCTTTTTCATGGCAATCGGCACAACCGATTTCTGCCTCAGCCATTACATCTGGAGATAAATTATGGAATTTCCCATTATAAACTTTATACTGAATTTCATGACAGTGTTTACAATTATCTGCCTTTCTATGATGACAGGAATTGCATTTATATGACCCTCTATATGTAACTCCATGATTTTTCTTTGAATGGCAAACTCCACATGAGTTTTTATAAAGATGGGGATAATGGTCAAAAACTCTGTTTTTGATTTTTACCCTGTGTTTTTCTACACCAAAGTGGCAGGAAAGGCACTCAGGGTCCCGTTCAAAAAGTTTCTCAAGGGAAAGCTTTTTTTTATTCGACTTAAAGATTTTAGTTTCAGCTCTATCCACCTCCTCTTCAATTCTATTTAAAATCAGATGGGCATATTTTATGTTATGAATACCGTAACTTTTGTCTTCCTTAAGAAAATCAAAATTTTGTTTTATTAAACTGATATTCACAGGTATATTGATAGCACTGGAAAGGGCAACAATCCTGTTTACCCTTTCACCGAGTCTCTCAATTCTATCCTTAATTCCCTCCTGCCAGATATACGCAAGTCTGTCATATCCTTTCCCATGGCAGTCTTTACAAATTTCTGGAGAGGCAAGGGTAAAAATTGACCTGTGTCCAAAAACTATTTTCTCCTCCTTTACCTGATGACATCCAATACAGGAAACTCCTGATAAAAACATGGGGTCCGGTGTTACAGGCACATCAATTGCCCCTGTTCCTATGTAAAGTCTTTCCTGAAGTGTATGTTTTCCTCCGTGACATTCTTCACACTTTGGAGATAAGGCGTAGGACATTTCAACTTTTCTGTGTTTTATCTCGCCATGGCATTGGCCACACCTTATCTTTTGTTTTGTAACATGAACATTATGCAAAAATATGTGGTCTTTATATTCAATATCTTTCTCCACATGACATTGCATGCATTTTTCATGGGAAATCCCGCCTGTCCCTTCTGTAACATGGATATGACAGGTTCTGCAATCAATCCCTGTCTCCACATATTTCAGATGCGAGAATTTTATCCCCCTGACAAGCATAATTTCTCTTGGAGGCCCGTGACATGCACCACAGCCACCTACAGGTTCTCTGGCTTCTCTTCCTGCAAAATGACATATAATGCATACATTCTTATTTACAGCGGTATGTCTTCCCTGAACAAGTTCTGAATGACAGGACTGACAGGCAAGTCTTACCCCTCTTATCTCCCCTTCATAATGTTTAACATGTTTAAATTTTATTCTTCTCGCAAAAAGAACCTCACCTATTTCAAGTTCCTCTTTAATATGACATTTCATGCAATTCTCATCATCTATTTTTGAGTGAAGTTTTACATGGTACGCACCCGCAAAATATCTTATCATTTCTGCAAGCAATCTGAATTTACCCTCCATATAGCCTGAAAAACCTTTTCTGTAATGACAGTCTATACAGCTAGTTCTATTATGGGTTGAAGAAAGCCAGTTCTCATAATAGGGCTTCATTATATGACAGGAGTTACAGAAAGAGGGGTTATCAGAAACTCTTATAAAAAGATATAAAAGGTAAAGGGCAAGAATGGCTATCACAGGAATTAAAATTCTTTTCTTCATTCCTCTTTCTTTTTCTTCTGTTCTTTTAATATCTTTTCATATTCAATAGGGTGTTCGTGTAGCATCCTCTCTTTGTCTATCTTGCCTGTAAAAATTGTGGGATTAAAGGGAAATATTTCTGGGTTAAAATGGGCATTATACCAGTGCCATATTACTATAGCAAGGGTTGCAAGAAGTGCCTCATCAGAATGGGCTTCTTTGGCTATATCAAGAATGAACTTCGGAACAACGCCTAAGAAGAAATTATGGAACCACATAAGAGTTCCCGAACCTATCATTATAACCATTCCCCAGTAAACAGCCCAGTAGTCAAATTTTTCTATATAAGAATATCTTCCGAATCTTGGTCTTTCTTTACTCAACCCCAGGAAGTATTTTATGTTCATCAAAAAATCAAGAAAATCTTTTTTCCTGGGTAAAAGTTCTTTAAATTCACTCCAGCCTTTTTTTGTAAAAAGATAGATTGTATGCCATATTGCAACTATTACAAGAAGTGTTGCACCTATTCTGTGGAAGAATCTTGATACCTGAATACCACCTGTAATCTTGAAATAAAATTCAGCCCATCCAGCCTCATGAAACTTTATTGGTAACCCTGTTATTATAAGAATTATACAACCAAGTGCAAGAATAAGATGCTGAAGCCTTATGTTTAAACTGAATCTTATAAAATACTCTTCTTTTTCTTTTTTTTCTTTCTTCTTTTTCTTTTTTAATTTCTGGAGTTCTCTTTCTATTTCCTTTTTAAGTCTTTCCCTGACCTCTTTTTTGATTTTCTTTTTCAGTTCATCGGATATTTCAATCCCTTCTTTTTCCATATCATTTATAATGTCTTCATAAATCCTTTTTTCTTCCTTATTCATTCTGCTTTTTTCTTAACTTTTTTCATTGCTCTTCCTGTCAGATCAAGGATTATATGAATAACAAGACCTAAAATAACAAGAAGGGTGAACCATTTAAAGAAATTATAAACATAATAGACAATCCCTGCTTCTTTTTCCTCTGCTATAATATGATACTTCCCCTTTGCAACATTTTCTGAAGCTCCTGGGTGGCATTTTCCACAGGTTTTTGCAAGATTTTTGGGATGGATAGGAGAACGGGGGTCAGAGGAAGGTAATATATCATGGAAACCGTGACAGGATACACAGTTTGCAGCTCTTACAACCCCATACTCTAAAGCAACACCATGAAAACTTTCTTTAAATGCCTCTACCTGTTTCACAGGAACACCGTATTTTTTCATTATCGTAACATCTGCATGGCATCTTTCGCAGGTGTGAATAACATTCTTGGGGTTTAAGGTTGAACGAGGGTCTTCAGGAGGAAGTATATCATGTTCCTGGTGACAATCAGAACAAACAGCGGTTTCCAGAATCCCCTTCTTTAAAGCCTCTCCATGTATTGAACTGGAATAATCTTCTACTATTTTCATGTGACATTTTCCACAGGTTAAAGGTATATTTCTTTTATGGATTGTAGACAGGGTATCAGAATGATACCTTATATAATGGGTGGTATGACAGTCAATACAATCAGGTGCCTTCTTACCTTTTTCCTTTGCTCTTCCATGGACACTTTCCTTGTATTTTTCAGGCATTTCCTTAACAGGTGCACCAACAACATTTCCTGCATAATGACATTGCAGACAGTGAATTTTTTTGGGTTTCCTCAGATGAGGTATGGTGCTAACATCATAATGACAGTTTGTGCAGAGCATATCCTTATGAACACTCTGATAATATTCAGCAGAAGACACATAAAGAGACTTCACTTTACCGTTCTCAATTATCTTATAATCTTCTTTTCCATGACACAAAAAACACCTCTTATTCTTAGAAACTATATCCTGAGAATAGAGATTCAAAAATAGTAAAGTAAATACAACAATTTTTTTCACTTTCCCTCCTTTTTTAACTCTTCATACTCCAGGGGATGTTCCTCTTTAAGCCACTCTTCTGAAACATAACCGTCCCAGAAACTCATATTTATCGGGAAGTTGGAGGGAGTAAGGTGTATTTCATAAAGATGCCAGAACACAATAAAAATCAAAATTAAAGTTCCACCCCAGCCATGAATTCCATAGATGAGGTCAAAAACCCATTTTGGAAGGACAACAAAAAAGTAGTTATGCCACCACATCACAGCACCAGTTGCTATCATTAAAAACACGAATATAAAAAATACCCAGTACTGAAGTTTTTCTCTGAAACCGTACCTGCCTATCTGTGGTTTTGTTTCCTTTTTTCCAAGGTTGTAAAGCAAAAGATTTAAATAATCTGAAAAATCATTTTTCTTAAACAAAAGAGCTTTAAACTCCCTTCTACCTTCCTTTGTGAAGATTATATATATAATATGGTAAATTGCAGTTATAATAAGGAGAACCGCAGAAAAGCGATGAAGTGCACCTCTTGCTTCAAAGCCTCCTTCAAGAAAAATCATGAGTTTACCAAACCAGGAATTATAAAATTTAAGAGCAACGCCTGAAAGGATTAAAAGAACAACAGAAAGTATAAGCAAAAAATGTTGAATTCTCCAGTTTCTTGAGAACCTTAAAATCTCTCTTTTGCCTTTCATTTTTTTCTCCTTCTTAAATCAAGAATTATGTGAAATAAAAACATAAAAGCCAGAAATCCTATAAAGAAAATATAAAATATTCTTACAGCATAAACGCCTGGAGAAACTTCTTTTTTTGCCTCAACATGAATTTTGCCACCTGTTAACTTCCAGTCTCTTCCTTTATGGCACTTTGAACATGTTTCTACAAGATTTGCAGGGTGAATTGAGCTTTTCGGGTTATCAGAGGGCAAAATTTTATGATATTCATGACAGGACACACAGTTTGCAGCATGGACTTCTCCTTTGTACAAAAATATACCGTGATAACTCTCTTTATAGGTTGAGAATCTTCTTGGAGGAACACCGTAAAGGGAAGTAATCCTTGTATTCTCATGGCACTTTGCACATGTCTCAGGAATTTGCAAAGGATAAACAGGTGATTCAGGAGATAAAGGAGAGAGAATTTTATGTTCTGAATGACAATCTATACAGGTTGGAGCATCCCTTATACCCTTTCTAAGAGATGTAAAATGAATACTCTCTTTATAATCCTTTCCCTCATTTTCGTGACAGAAGGAACATTTTTCTTCTATAAGAATTTTTCCCCCGTAAATTTTAAAGGAAACAGTTCTGTGTTTTCCATGACATTCATAACATTCAAGCTCACCAAAATGGACACTCTTTTCAAAATTTTTAACAATGTCAGGATGACAGGCCTGACAGAAAGCCCTGACCAATGTATCAGGGTGAGGAAATTTATCAAAGCCCGGATGACATTCACCACAATTTAAAATAAAATGGGGAGAAGAAGAAAGAGAATCCTTTATTGAAGGAGAGTGGCATTTCTCACACTCTGCTTTTAAAATACCTGTTAAAAAAAGACTAATCGTGACAATCTTTGCAGAAACTAAACCCCACTTTAATCTTCCTGTGGCAGTCCTTGCATTTAAGTTCAACTTCTTCAATATGAAAGACATGGGAAAAATCACCAATCTTTGTTTTAAGATTTTTATTATAAACACTTTTATGGCAAAAAATGCAATCTCTTTTAATTTCTTTTTTGTGATGACAGGGGATGCACCCTGTTTTATCAAACTTTATAATCTCTCCTTCTGGTTTTTCATAATGGGGTCTGTGGCACAGGGTGCAGTTAAATCCCTTTTCCTCTATATGTGTTCTATGATTAAAGGTTATACTGAAAACAACTCCCTTTTTATCCTCAACCCCCTGATGACATCTCATACAAACCCTTTTTTCCGGGCTATATCTTATCCATGGTATTTCAAAGGATTTTTTAAATCCCTTTTTCTTTAATGCTGAATTTATAAATTCTATGGATTTTTCCAGCAAAACAGTAGCATAATCAACATTATGAATTCCAAATCCTTCTTTAACGAGATTAAAGTTGTTAATCGCATCTTTTAATTCAGGAGAATCTGCTGGTAAAAAGCTTTTTGCCTCCTGTATTATCTTCTCAGTTTTTTTAAACTTATCCTGAATACTTTTCTCCCACATTTTATAAATTTTATAATAACTGGCTCCGTGACAGTTCATACACGAAAAGGCACCTGAAATTTTAATGAATTTACCATCCACCCTGTTTTCTATAAAGTGGCATCCCTCACATCTTATACCCGCCTTATACATCGCAGAGGGCATGGGAGGGACACCTACACCACCTATTCCCATGTATAAATCCTTTTGAGGAGAATGACCTGAGATGTGGCAGGTGGAACAGGGGGTTTTAACAACCGCCTCTATATCCTTTGGTTTTCCATGATATATCTCCTGATGACACGCAATACACTCCACTTTATGTTCTGCAATGTGAATTTTATGAAGATATTCAGGTTCTCCATATTTTTTAACTCTATTCGGGTCATTATGACAGGAATAACACCTTACCTGAAGAACGCTTCCCTCACCCTCTATGGAGTGGGAGTGACAGAAAAGACAATCCATCTTGTATCTTTCGACATTCGCATGGTCAAATTCAAATCCTGCGGTAACAATTTTTTTCTCAGGTGTTCCGTGACAGAGTTCGCAGTCTGCCATTCCCTGACCTATTTTCACATCTTTAAAATGACAGAGAAAACAGGAAGTTTCTGTAACCCTTATATGCATACCCTGGACAATCTGAGAGTGACAGGAAGTGCATCTCAATCTCTTCTTCCTTCTTAACTCCATGAGATGAGGAGTATGGTCAAACAAAACATTTTTGAATAAAACTTTGCCAGCAAGCAGCCTTTTTTCATGGCATCTCAAGCAGGCATCATCCTCAATTTCTGTCCAGGGATTTGTTGAATATGTTCCTGTGATGTATCTTGCAACCATGGCAAGAGCTTCGTATTTTTTCCTTATTTCAGAGCCTATACCAGGTGGAATATGACATTCAACACATGGAACTTCATTGTGAGAAGAAGTTTTCCAAGATTCATAATAAGGGGTCATAACATGGCACGAACCACAGAATCTTGGATGGGATGTTACCTGAATCAGAACGAAAAAAAGAACTATCGCAAAGGCAACAAGGAAAGAAAAAACTATGAGGAAAAACTGTGTTCTTCTCATCTTCTGTAATATATTATAAGAGCAATTGTGAAGAATATTAGAAACCAGAAAATGGGTAAAAGAATCCTTTTGCTTTCAAACAGTTTTTTCTTTCTTATTGCCTCCCTTTGAACTTCCTCTGCGATTGATTTAGATTTGGCGATAAAACTTTTAACTTCTTCAACAGAAATAGAATGGGAGACAGGTTCTGCTTCTATCAAATAGGTTTTTGCCTCCTCTATTCTCCCTATGAAATCTTCTACATCAACAGGTATTTTCCTCAGTTCTTCTGTAAGTTTCTCTGCTCTTAAAATCTCATTCTCACATGTTATAAAAAGAGTATAAATTTCCTCCGCTATTTTGTAGCTCTTAGATTCTCTCTCATGGCATTCTATACATTTCTGTTTCCACAAATCATGAGAAGTTTTTTCAACATAATGATTGCTATGACATCCTTCGCATTCAAGATAATCGAGCTCCTTCCATACTTTGCTGTGATAACTTCTTAAAAAATATTCCCTTGTTCTTATATGACATTTACCGCATACTTTTTCAATATCACCTATACCTGGGGGAACTGCACCATGGGTGCTATGACAACCTACACAGGTGGGTGAGTGAGGGTTTCCCTTTCTAACCTCCTCTGCGTGAATGGAAAGGTTATATTCAAGAACAACATCAGAAGAGATTCCGTATTTTTTCATCATATTAAAATCACTGTGGCACTTTCCACACATCAGGGGAAGACTCATTTTATTTGTAAGAGAAAGAGGGTCATTGTGAGGAAGAATTCTGTGGACTCCATGACAATCAGTGCATACAGCAACTTCGTCATTTCCTTTTTTAAATGCTTCACCATGTTCAGAAGTATAGTATAGAATTTCCTGATCAAATGAAAGACCATAGGGTTTCATTTTCTCAGGAGAACTGTGACAATAAGTGCATACTTTTATGACTTTCCTTCTTCCAGGAATTCCTTTAAATCCATCTGCATGAGCTTTTTTAATATCCAAGGTATTTTCATTTCCGCCATGGCAGGAAATACATTCAATCCTTTCTTTATAATGCACACCTTCAGAATATTCCTTTCTGACTTCTGAATGACACACCATACACCCTCTGGCCTCAAAAATTAAATATATAAAAATCATTCCTATCATTTCAAGTAAAATCCGAAAATACCGGTTATTATTAAAAAAAGTAAAATCATAATCGAAACCAGAAAAACCAGAGGTCTTTTATATAGAGGAATCGGCTTACTTCTATCGATCCAGGGTAAGAAGAAAAGAAAAAGGACCAAAATCAACATAATCACACCCGCTAATGTATCGGGAAGTTTAACTTTTAAAAAATGGAAAGGGAGAATGAAAAAGGGAAGAGCAATTTTCGGGGGAGTCTTAAAGGGGTCAAAAACCTGTATATATTTTGCAGGAAACAAAACAGAAAGGGAAAAGAGAATCCCTGTAAGTAAAAGGAAAATGATGAAAATATCGTAAAAATATCCCGGATAGATGGGTTCCATTTTTTTGGGTGATGTAAAGAACCCGAGTTTTCTTACTGAAAGAAAATGAAGATAAAATATGCAAAACAAAAACAGGGGAGTGAAAAATACATGAGAAATGTAAAACCTCAGATGCATGTACTTATCTATCATGAAATTCCCGTAAAGGAAAGAAAAAATTCTATCCACAAAGGGGATAACTTTAATTATTTCGAGAATCCTTTCAACTTTCCAGTAATTTCCGTCACTCATGGGCAAGAGGGTGCCCGTTATATATTGAAAGGAAAGTAAAAGAAAAATGAGAAAGGCAAAAATCCAGAAGAGTTCTCTGGGAGGATGATATATCTTATGATATATGAATCTCAAAAGCCTGAGCATTACAAAAATTATAATTAAGATGCCTCCCCATCTGTGGATACCCAGAATATAATATCCTATGGGAACATCCCTTATTATAAATATCGTGCTTTGATAACCCTTTTCCATTGAAGGAATATAATATAAAAGTAGTAAAATTCCTGTGAATATCTGAAATAGAAATTGAATAAATATCAAAATACCGAGAAAATAAGGCCATCTTGAATAATAGGGCACTGGCCTGTTGGTTACTTCCTTTAAACTTTCCTTTACGGATTTATCCAGAGGGAAGGGATAATAGAATATACCGAAAGTCGTGATAAAAGAAAGAAGTTCATTTAAATGAACTCTTTTTTCAAACCATTTTAAAACTTTATCAAAGAATGACATATACCCTCTCCCCTCTTATTTCAATCCTGTATCTTTCAAGCGGATTTGGGGGCGGCCCCTGCACCACATTTCCGCTTAAATCAAAAATTGCGGCATGACAGGGACATTTTATAACTTTTTCATCCGGCTTATATTCCAGGATGCACTTCATATGGGTACAAACCGCAGAAAGGGCAATATATCCTCCTTCGGTCCTTATTACCCAGAGAGGTTCTTTCAAATGGGGAATAAATTTACCTTCACCAATTTTTAAATCTTCATACTCACCCACCTCTATTTCCTTTTCAAATTCCCTTCTTTCCACTCTCGGAATTCTAATAAATGAAAAAATTGCACCTATTGCTCCGAGAACCCATGCAGAAAGGGTGCCTCTGAAAATCCATTTCAAAAAATCCCTTCTTTTCATGGTATTTTCTTTTTCTCCTCCTTCCAGGGTGGCAAAATCAATAAAAGAATCAGGAGAATAAAGAAGGGAATAAGTAAAACACCGATTGCAATATAAACCCCTTCCCTTCCTATAAGCTGTAATTTATAAATCGTTAATCCCCTTAAACTTTTTGAAAACAGCTGCCCTCCTATAACAACATTCCATCTGGTGGCAAAAATTCCGACCAGAACCATAAGGCTCGTTAAAAAATACCAGAACCTTTTTGTAGTATCCGAAGTTTTAAAAATTCTCAAATATCCGAGAATAAGCATGGGAATTACCGCACCTATTAATATCTGAATTATAAAAAGGGAGATAAATAACTTTCCTTTTATAAGAACAGTAAACATATCAAAAAACTCTTCTGCCTCATAAAATCTCTGACCCAAATCCAGCATTTCAAGGGAGAAATCTATTATGATTGAATACAAAAGATACTTTGCCATGGCATCCAGACAGGGAATATCGGGCTTTTCACCCCGTATGTAAGAAATTATCATATAGAGGAAAAGAACAAGTGCAATTCCGGATACCATTGCTGAAAAGAGAAATATAACGGGCATTATAACACTTGACCACCAGGGATTTGCTTTTACGGAACCGAAAATAAATCCCACATAACCGTGAAGCAAAACAGCGGAAGGTATCCCGACGATTGCAACAAACTTTCCGAATCTCTTATCAAATTCTTCTGCTTCTTCGGTAACCTCACTTACGCCCAGGGCAAGAATTTTATATATAACCCTTTTAATACCTTTTGTTTCTTTTGACCAAGCAACAATTTCCTTTCTGTATTCAAGCCATATTTCTATTAATAAGATTGCCATTAAATACCAGAGGTATACAAATCCGAAAACAGCCATCGCAGAACTGGTATGGGGTGTTAAAAGGATTTCAAACCCTCTGAGGGGATGTGTTATATGAAAAAGAAGGGGAAGAGGGGCACCTATCAGGAAAGCGAGGGCTGTTAAAAGGGCAAGTCTATAAGTGGGTCTTACATCTCTCACTTCAAAAACTTTTTCTAAGGAAGCGAGTATAAAAGCTCCTGCAACAAGTCCGGTTATATAGGGATAAAGAACAATTAAAATACTCCATCTGAGTTCTATTTCATTGGGATAAATAAATCCCTGAACATACTTTAAAACCTCATACAGATGCTGAAGTTCCCCGCTCATCTTACCTCCATATCCATTTCCTTATAATAAACTTTTGGATGGGTCCTTAAAGCGGGCTTTAAAACTTGAACTGGATATTTTTTCAAAATTTTATAAACCGGACTTTCCGGGTCATCTATTTTACCGAATATCCTTGAAGATGTGGGACATACAGTTACGCAGGCAGGTAAAAGACCTTTTTTAATTCTGTGATAACAAAAGGTGCATTTATCCGGTGTCTTTGTCTCGGGATGGAAATATCTCGCACCATAGGGACATGCCTGAACGCAATAACCGCAACCGATACAATACTTTTTATCCACAAGAACAACCCCATCCTCAGTCTCGTAAGTCGCTCCTACAGGACATACCTGAACACAGGGGGGTTCCTCACATTGATTGCAGAGTTTCGGAACAAAAAAGCTTTTAGCTATCTTCTTTGCAGGATTAAGTTTCTTAAAACCGTCCATACCACCGTTTTGGGATTCCACATAAACTTCTCCGTCTTCAAATATCATATATCTCTCTATCCATGTTCTGAAATAAAAGGGCTCAAGGGGAACATTATTCTCTTTCTTACATGCTTCCACACATTTACCACAACCGATACATTTACTTATATCAATTACCATTCCCCATTTATTTTTCCCGTATTTAAAAGTAGAAAGAATAAAACTAATAAAGGAACTAGTCTTAATCCCTGAAAGTATAACAACACCGGAAAGTTTTTTTATAAATTCCCTTCGCGAAACTCTTTTCATTCTATCTTCGGGTTATGAGACAGATGACAGTCCTCACATTTTTCTTCAGGAAAATGTCCCTTTTTCTCAATCTGTGGAAAAGTGGAGGGTCTGGATTCAACGGCAAAATGACACAGACCGCAAAAATCTCTTTCTGTTCTTTTCAGAGGTTTATAATTTTCGGGTTCTTCAATATGACTTGCAAGTGGTCCGTGACACACCTGGCAATTCACCTTTTTATGAACCGATGAGGTAATCTCATTATACTCCTCCTCATGACAATAGGCACAATCCTCTATGTTCCCGTATCTAATAGGCAAATTTACATTCTCCTCAATGGACTTTGCTCTGAAATGTCCCAGTTTTCCAAAGCTTTTTGGAATTATAAACGGTCTTACTATTATGAATAAAATCAGTATTCCGAAATATAAAAACAGAAGCCTCTTTATATGGGTGTATTTACCGTATTTTTTTATCTTTCTTTCCTTCATTCCGTCTCTATTCCGAGTACGGTTTCAAAACCCTTCTGAGAAACCTTCAATATCCATATTTCCTTTTTCGGGGTATGCCCTTTAAATGAATATTTACCTGTAATCCCATTAAATTCTTTTAATTTTTCCATACAGGAAAGTAAGTCTTTTCTTGTATAAATTCTTTTATTTTTAAAACATTCATTTATAAAAAGGAGCGCATCGTAGGAAAGTGCAGAAACTGTAGCCGGTTTTCTACCATACTCTATCTCAAACTCATCAACAAAATCCTTTATTTCCTCAATTTTCCTATCAGGATGAAAAGGAGATGAAATGAATACCTTTATCTCTTTATCCAAATAATTTCTGAATCTCTCCACAATTTCATGAGAATACCATCCGTCTCCTCCTATAAAAACTGGCGTAAATTTATTCTCTATGCACCTTTCAATCAAATGGACTGCATTTTCAAGATAAAGGGGGGCAAACAAAATCTGGGGCTTGGTCTTTCTAAGAGAGGCAATCTTCAAATCAATACCTTCCTCAAACTCTTCAACCCCTACGATTTTGCCTCCTTCTTTTTCAAAAGTTTCTTTAAAAAATTGAGTAAGGACCGAAGAATAGGGGTCTTTTTTTACATAAAATATCCCTGCTCTTTCCAGACCTAAATATTCTCTTACAAATTTTGCCAGGGCTCTTCCCTGCTCATCGTCCGAATAAATCATTCTGAAAATCCATTTTTTATCTTTCGTGATTTCCGGATTTGTTGCAGTGGGGCTTATAAGAGGGATATTGTTTTTCTCAGCTAAGTTTGAGGCAAGTAAAGAAAACCGGGATGTAAGAGGACCAGCCACACACAGAAACTCTTCATTTTTAGAAATCTCCAGTAAAGTTTTACTTAGAATCTGTGAATCACTTTTAAAATTAAAAATTTTGATTTCAAAAGGGGGATTCTGTTTTTTAATAAAAAATTTTATTCCTGCTTCTGCATCCTTACCATAGGAAGAATATTTACCGGAGAGGGGTAGAAGAACAGCAACCTTTGGTATTTTTTCATTACCACATCCCAGAAAAAATAAAACTGCAAGAAAGAGATATCTCATTCAGGATGAATGGTCATAAAGTATTTAAATCCTTCTGGTAAAACCCTGATTATAAAAACGTCTTTTAAAGGGTCCTTTCCTTTTTTAAAGGAAATTTTGCCTGTAACCCCTTCAAATTCAAATCCTTTCAGATTATTAACAAGCTCCATTCTTTCAGGTTCTTTCATCCTTTTAAAAACTTCATAAACAATATTAACCGCATCATAGGCAAGAGCAGAGGCAAAATCAGGAACTTCCCCATATTTTTCTTTATATTTCTTAACGAAATCTTTTACTTTATTAGAAGGTAAATCCGGAGTAAAAGGAGAAGAAATATAAGCAGTTACCTTTTTAAAAACATCTTTATTGTTTTCTATCAGGTCTTCGCTATACCAGCCATCTCCTCCAACAAAAACTGGAGTAAACTTTATTTCCAGAGCCTGTTTTATTATAAGAGGAACATAGTTTGCATAAACCGGCAGGAAAAGAACTTCAGGGTTTAAAGAGCTTATCTTATCAAGTTTTGAATAAAAAACAGTATCTTGTTCAAGGAAAAACTCAGAAGTTACAATTTCTCCACCAAGATTTTTTAAGGAAATTTCAAAATTTCTTGAAAGAACCTCTGAATACGGGTCATTTGCTTCATAAAGTATAGCTACCTTCTTTTTATTCAGTTTTTCATAAACGAATTTCGCAAGTATTGCTCCCTGTATTGAATCTGTAAAAGTAACTCTGAAAACAAAATCTCCTATTTTTGTCACAAGGGGATGGGTTGCAGTTGGAGAAAGTACAGGAAGTGAATATTTTTGAGAAACAGAGGCAGATATAAAGGCATTTCTGGATATCACAGGTCCTATCACACATATTACATCTTTATCCTCTCCAAAAGATAACATTATTTCCTTTGTAAGGTCAGGCAGACCCCTGTTATCTCTGATAACAAATTCCAGACTCTTTCCAAAGAATTCTTTATCTTTTAATTGTTCTATTGCAAGATTTGTTCCTTTAAGGGCACTATTTCCATAAATAGAAGCAGGACCCTCCTGAGGCAGAATCATACCTATTTTCAGTTTTGGAGCCTCACAGCTTAAAAAAAACAAAACCAACCCGCTTATCAATATTAATTTTTTCATAATATTTAAAATTTTAAAATTATCTTACTTTTCTGGAACAGGATGGGCTATCTGTTTTAAAAATTCCTCAAATTTAAATTCTTTATATGTGGGACTATTTTCATTATGACACTTTTTACATGTCTCTTCAGTGATTGTCACAAGACCATAGTCTTCTCCCTTAAGTTCTCCTTTAAAAATACCTTTCATAACCTTCATTGATTTATACTCAGAACCAGGACCGTGACAATCCTCACATCCAACTGCTTCTTCACCGTCCCATCCATTATGACAGGAAAGACATTTATCGGATTTCTGGGGGTCTTCTATTCCCATTTTCTCGGCAATTTTTTTCGACTCTTCAGAGGCAAGAGTTTCAAAAGCTTTTGCGTGAGGACCCTCACTCCATTTTCCCCATTGATTTCCACTCTTTTCACTCTTATGACATATCTTGCATTTTTTTGTCCCCACATACTCAAACTTCTTTTCGGTCTCCTCTGCTATAAGCAGACCTGCACTCACAAGTAATAGCATCATAACCTTTTTCATAAAAACCTCCTTTTTTAAAGACTCTAAAAATTTTAAAGTTTCCAAAATGAAAATTTCAAACATGTTGCTTTTTTAAAAGTTTATAAAATCTCTGGAAAACAATTGAAAAAGATAAGAGAAAATATTATAAACGCAAAGTATGCCTTTGTTCCATTCCAGAACAGGATTTCTCAAATCTTCTTTTTCAATTTCTCTGTGGCAATCAACACAGACATCTTTTACCGGTGTGTAAGCCTTACGGATAAACAAAACCAGAATGCATAAAAGTCATATGATAAAATCTTTCAAACAAAATATATGAGCCTTCTTTTTAAGATGAACAAGACCCTTAGGGGATAATAAAAGAAATACAAAAAACGAGGAAGAGGTAAAATTCTATAAATTCTTTTATCAGGATTTAAAAGACTTGATAAATAATGGATTTTTTGGGGGAAGGAATCAATGAAAAGAATGGACAAAAGGTCCTTTTTCAAAGCAGAAGGGTCATCCTCTTTAAACATAAAGTCTCTCAAAAAATCGGGTATTCTATTAAATTTTAAAAAACCAGGGATTTTTGTATGAAAGAGAATGCTTGATAAGGTTAATGATAATTTAACCATTTTCAGGATTCTAAACCTTTTTGAAAGCTCAAAGACTTTATTGTAATCAACATGGAATTTACTTAGAATACAGTGAATGTCGAGAATAAACTTTAAAAGGCTGAATCTGTGTAAAAATGCATGAACCGCAACCATTATAACTTCCCATTCTCTTGAAAACTTATAAATCTCAAGACCATCTATTTTTACTTTTTCGACCTCTATAAAATTTTCAAAATTACCAGTATATTTAAATCTATGGGGAAGCAAATCAAAGTGTATCTCAACGAGAAAATTTTTCTTATAGAGTTTATATTCATTATAAAATTTAAAATGGAAATTCCTTAAAAACCTCTCTTCCTGCGGGTCTATATTAAAGGAAAATCCTGAATCTTTCAGGGTTTCAATTGCCTTTTCTAAATCTTTCCTCATAACAAACAGATCAATATCAGAAAAAACCCTCAAATAAACTTTTTCATAAACTTCTTCAGAAAGCAAAAATCCCCTCAGGGGAATCGCCTTTATGCCCTTTTGTTTTAATTTTTTAAGAACAAAAATTGTTTCATCCTTCAAACACTCCACTCTTTCTCTATTTTTTTTACATAAAAATTTCAGTAATTCTTTTACCTTTACGGGAACAAAATCTTTATCTTTTAAAAATTCATAAAATAAAGGGTAAATTTCTTCATCTTTTAAAATCTTTACAAAGCTCATCCAGTTTATTTCAGAAAAATCTTTTTCTTTTAACCTCTCGCCTCTGAGAAAAGAAATAATAAGACTTGCTTCTTTTGAAAAATTAAAATCCGATGAGGATTTCACAGGCTTTTTGAGTTAAAAATTCAAAAGAATTCCAGAAAATTTTGTAAGCAGGAACAGTATCCACAATCTCTTCAATAAAATCAAGCCCTTTTAATTTCATATAATCAGGTGAATTCAGGGACACAGCGGAAAGATATAAAAATGTTATACTCTTTTTCATCCTTTCAATCTTATTTAATCTCGAGGGCACAGGAAATATAATCCTTTTCAGGGGTAAAAAGGAGTTATTCAATATTTTCCAGGGAAAAACAAAAATTTTTTGAACTTCTTTATCTTCAATAAAATTTTCATTATCCACAAATCTTTTTAAATCTTTATGAATCCCTGCTGGTTGAGGGTAGGAACCTGCATAAAAATTTTTATGCCTGTAATCAACAGGGGTTATATCATCACCCATATAAAAAAAATCTTTTTTTGAAAGCAAAAGAGATAGGGTACTTTTACCCGAACCTGCTCTTCCAGAAATTAAAAAGGTATTTTTACCATCAGAAACACAGCTCCCATGAAGTATTAAAAAATTATTAAACAAAGGAAATATATTCTCCTTTATAAAAAAGTCAAGAAAATTTATAATCAAAAGAGGATTTTCACTGGAAAATATCTCTTTTTTTTGATAGAAAATGTAGAATTCATTATCAAACTCTATTCTGAAATTAAACTTCCCCTTTCCCTTGAAATTCTCAAAATACCTGAAGTAATTTTCAATAAACGGGGTTAATTTCCCTGAATTATCGTTAATTTCAAACTTTTCATTCAACAATATTTTTTTTACGGAGTTCATCCAGACTTTTTTTTAAATCCTCAAGAACTTCTTTTTTGTCAAGATTAAGGGTCTGTGATATTATATCAGCCATTTCTCTCACACTGAAATTTCCATCACACATTTCCAGCATTATCTTTGCGGTTTTGTTTAAAAGAAAAACTGCGTCTTTTGAAGGGTCATAAATAATTAAATCTTCCTCAACTTCTCTTATTTCAAGATTACCCTTTTTCCTGGGCTTCCAATCATAAGAAAATTCATGCATCAATTTTTAGAACTCTCTCTTATCTTCTTCAAAGAGTTTTTCTTCCTTTCCCTTTCCTCCTGGAAAAGGAGTCCCTGCCCACACTTTCCTTGAACTGAAGGTTATAATAACAGGAACTGCCCACACTCCTATCTTTAACAGTTTTCTCCTTATTTCATCAATTTTTTCTTTTTTATCTTTCTCTTTCATCTATAACCCTCCAGATAATTAATAAATATAATGTAAAAAGACATCAAATTTCAAATTCGAGTAAATTAACTGCCTCATCAGCAAATTCATCAGGAACAAGTATCTTTACCTTGCCGAGCCCGTTCACATGAATCCCATAAATGGAACTCACTGCTTCTTTTTTCAGAATACAGGGAATACCCTCTGATTCAAGTTTTGATTTTATAATTTCTGCCTCAAAAGGATATGTTGAATATATTTCAACCCAGTTCAACTCGCCTCCAGAATTTTTATAATCCTCTTATAATCCTTAAAACTTTCAAAAACATAATCGGGTGAGTATTTTTTAAGTTCACTTAAAGAAAAATTGCCCGTTGCAACTGCAATTGAATTAAAACCCGCCTTTTTGGCAGCAATTATATCAAGATGGGTGTCTCCTATTACAAAGATTCTTTCAATTTCATCTGTGTCTTTTATAATTTCTTCGGCTCTCTTCCTGGCAACAATAAGTATCTTTTCTCTTATTGCTGAATCAGAAGCAAATCCTCCAAACTCAAAATAATCCCATAAACCCGAGGGCATAAGTTTTAACCTCGCACCCTGGTATATGTTTCCGGTTGCGAGTCCCAGAAGAAATTTTTTCCTGTTTTTTAGTTCCTTTAACAGCTCGGGTATGCCCTCCATAACTCTGTAATCCTGATTCCACACAGTTTTTTCAAGATTTTCCAGATATTTCTCAAAAACCCTTTCTATTTCTTTTTCATCGGGCTCCTTTTTAACATTCTTTATAAAAATTTCTCTGACTATCTGAGGGTCTGTCATACCATCCGGTCTCACTCCCTTCATGCAATTCCTGATCCCATAAAGTTTATTAAAGGTCCTCTCCAGCGCTCTACCTCCTGCATATCCGGACCATATAAGTGTTCCGTCTATATCAAAAAGAAGAAGTCTGTATTTCATTCCAGCGATATATAAGGTTTTATTCTCTCCAGTTTTTTATAACCTACACCTTTTACTTTCAAAAGGTCTTCAACCTTTATAAACTTCTGTTTTTCTCTCATTCTAATAATTATTCGAGCAGTTTTCTCTCCTATTCCTGGAATCATAATCAGAGAATCCACAGGGGCTGTGTTTATATTTATCTTTATAATTTCGTCCTCATCATAAAGCATAACCCTGTCCTGGTTAATTTCTTCCTTATCTTTATCCCTTATAAAACTGTAAAAGTTTCCAAGAACAACCATCAGAAAAATAAAAATTGTAACCCTTCTTTCAAAAGGGGTCAGAGTCAAGCTCATTCTTAACCTATCAAGCTTATTCATTTTTTAAAAGACTTCTTGTTATTTCAAGATAAACTTTTAAAAGTTCGGGAAAATTTCGGGTCAAGTATTTTTCGTGTTTTGCAAGGGTGTCAAAGTCTTTTCTTTTTGCCGGACCGGTAATAGATTTATGAACTCCTTGCCCTTTAACATTGACAAGTGTGTTTTCTATCAGAGGAAAAAGCATATCAAGTTCAAAACCCCCTTTTTTGAGAATTCTTTCAGACCATCTCAGCAGAAATATAAAGAAATTTGAGGAAATCGTTGATGAAAGATGAATTAAAAACTTCTGATTTTCATCCACTCTCAGGATTTTAATGTCCTCTTTAAAAACTTCTTTCAGAAATTCATACGTATCATCTTTGCCCAGAAAGCTGGCATAAATATTTTTAAGATAATCAGGACTCATAATTGCAAAGGTTTGAATTGGGTGGAAGGAGCCAGTTTCAAAGCCTTTTGTTTTCAAGGGTTTTAAAACGTCCAGTCCGAGACTCCCTGAAACATGCACAACCTTTCCCGATTTAGTCAACCTCAAGTTCTGAACAAAATTTGCTATTTCATCATCTTTTATGCATATAAAGGTGAGGTCAGAGTTTTCAAAAACTTTTTCTGGAGATAATAGGGGATTGCCTATAAGGGATTTCAGGTTTTCTCTTTTTTTATCATTCAGCGTCCACCAGCAAAAATCTATATTTTTCTCTTTAAAATATAAAGCCAGTGAACCTCCAACTCTTCCTGCTCCCACTATTCCCAGTTTCATAAAATTACTCTGCTTCCTCTCCTGGATTCAAAACAATGACTTCTGTTTTAACTCCGTATGCCATGACTTTTTCCATAAACTTTTCGGGTTTTCCTGTTAAAGGAGGGAAAGTTCCCCAGTGCATGGGTATTGCATACTTTGGTTTTAAAACATTTATCGCGTAGGCAGCCTCCTCAGGTCCCATTGTAAAAAGACTTCCTATGGGAATGAGGACAAGGTCAGGCTTGTAAAGTTCAGCAATAAATTGCAAAGAACCAAAAAGACCCGTATCACCCATGTGATAAACCTTGAATCCATTCTCAAATGTAATTATAAATCCCGCTGGTTCACCACTAGGCAATATTCTTCCACCTTCGTCTATACCTGAAGAATGAGTTGCATCGGTCATTGTGACCTTTATACCGTCAAAATCCAGACTTCCACCTTTATTCATACCCTGAACTTTCTGAACCCCTTTTGAGTTCAGATAAACAGATATTTCATAAATTCCCACAACAAGAGCACCTGTCTTTTTGGCTGTTTCAACAGTGTCTCCGAGATGGTCACCATGACCATGGGTTATTAAAATCAGGTCCACCCTGTCATAATCTTTTCCAGGAGACTTCGGGTTTGAAAGCCACGGGTCAATAAATATAACCTTGCCTTCTGGCGATATTAATCTGAAAGCAGCGTGCCCATAATATTTAACCCTTATTCCTTCAAATCTCTTCATATTGACCTCCTTTTTTAGAAATTCTATTATAATACCTTATATTAATATCCTTCAAATTGAGTTAATATAATACTCTTCCTTTAAAATTATATTCAGGAAAAAAAGGGAGGTAAAATGGAATATCTGAAAAAAACAGATGAAGAGATATATGTTTTAATAAATAAGGAACTTGAAAGGCAAAGAAACAACATAATTCTTATCGCATCGGAAAATCACACTCCTGTTGAAATCCTGTATCCAATGGGCACATGGATTTCAAACAAGTATGCAGAAGGATACCCCCATAAAAGATATTACGGCGGGTGTGAGGTGATGGACGAGATAGAGGATATAGCACGAGAAAGACTGAAAAAGTTATATGAGGCAGAACATGCAAATGTTCAACCTCATTCAGGAACACAGGCAAATCTATCGGTTTATCTTGCTTTACTTAAAACAGGTGATACAATTTTATCAATGGAACTCTCTCACGGAGGTCATCTTTCCCATGGACACCCGGTAAATGCAGCAGGTAAATATTACAATGTTGTAAGATACGGTGTAAGAAAGGACACAGAAGAGATAGACTTTGACCAGGTAAGGGACCTTGCCAAAAAACACAATCCAAAGATAATAATATGCGGTTATTCGGCATATCCAAGATTTATAGACTTTAAAACATTTAAAGAAATAGCAGATGAAGCTGGGGCTTATCTTCTCGCTGATATTGCCCATATTGCAGGTCTTATAGCAGCAAAAGTCCATCCAAACCCTTTCCCTTATGCAGACATTGTCACAGGGACAACTCATAAAACATTACGAGGACCAAGAGGAGGTTTTATACTCTGTAAAAAGGACCTTGCAAAAAAGATTGATAAGGCAGTGTTTCCGGGAATGCAGGGCGGACCTTTAATGCATGTAATTGCTTCAAAGGCAGTGTGTTTCAAGCAGGCAATGACCGATGAATTTAAAAAGTATGCAGAACAGATAGTAAAAAATAGCAGGATTTTGGCTGAGAAGCTTAAGGAGAAGGGAGCAAGGATAGTTTCAGGAGGAACCGACAATCATCTTTCTTTAATTGACTTAAGACCTCTCAACATAACAGGTAAAGAAGCTGAAGATTTACTTGGAAAAGCAGGGATTGTTGTAAACAAAAATACCATACCCTTTGATGAACAGCCACCAGCCATAACAAGTGGAATAAGAGTAGGCACACCCTGTGTTACAACAAGAGGAATGAAAGAAAAGGACATGGAGAAAATTGCCAGTTTTATATATGAAGTGATAAGCAAGAGAGATGAAAACACCCTCAATAAAATAAGGGAAGAAACTCTTGATTTCCTGAAGGACTTTCCTCTTTATGAAACTGTTTAATTTGTTTTTAATTTTTCTATCCGGTTGTGTTTATTCATTTCGCGGGTTTTTCCCGAAAGAACTAAAAAAAGTGGGCGTTGAGACATTTGAAAACCATAGCACGAGATACGGTATAGAGATAAATGTGACGCAGAACTTTATAAAGGGTTTTGAGGAAGATGGTAGACTTGAAATAGTTGAACCTTCAAAGGCAAATCTGCTTATAAGGGGCAAAATCAAAAGCTTTTCTAAAAATCCTCATTCATTTGACCAGAGTGGTGCGGTTTCAGAATACAAAGTTACACTATCTGCAGATATTGAATTTATAAACAAACTAAAAGATGAAGAATTTCTACCTGCAAAGAGTTTCAGTGGATGGGCTATATACAAAATTCCTGATGAGGATGAAGATACAGGAATTGAAAGGGCGTCAAAGGACCTGGCTGAAAAGGTAATAACCTTTTTATTCTCATCATCATGGTGAAGAAAAAATTATATGAGGTAGAAATTCAAAAAATTGTTCAAAAAGGATATGGAATTGGTTTTAAAAGTAAAAAAACTTTTTTTATACCTTATGTGATTCCAGGGGAAAGAGTTCTTGTTGAGCCTGTAAGGCAAAAAAAAGATGTTGTGTTCGGAAAGGTAAAAAAATTTTTAAGAACCAATGAAAAAAGAACAGAGCCACCCTGTCCCTATTTTGGAAAATGTGGTGGGTGCCATCTTCAGATGGTCAGCTATGACATGCAATTAAAATTAAAAGAAGAAATCTTGAAAGACGCTCTATCCCACATAGGCAATATAGAAAACATCCCTGTTGAACACATTGAACCTTCAACATATCCTTTTAACTATAGAATAAAGGCACAATTACCTCTAAAAAGGCTCAAAGGAAAAGTATATATGGGATTTTACAAACCCGATTCTCACTACATAGTGGACATAGAAGAATGTCAGATTCAGAAAAAAACAATAAGTGAAATGATTAAAAAACTGAAAGAGATTCTCCAGGAAGAGAGAATTACAGTATATGATGAAACTAAAAAAAGAGGCAGATTAAAGCACTGTGTTATAAGATGTGATGCAGAAGAAAAAAGTGTTCTTTTAATATTTGTAACCCATTTAAGAGGATTTCCCAAAATTCTTGCTCAGAGAATATATGAAATTGACAAAGAAAAAATTAAAGGTATAGTTGAAAATTACAATCCTGAAGAAGGTAACAGGATTTTTGGTGAAGAAATAAGAACATTGATAGGTGATGACCATCTTTTTTATAGAATAGGCAAATATACATTCAGAGTCTCGGCCATTTCTTTTTTCCAGCTAAACCCGGAAACCGCAAAAAAAATGCTTGACTTTATACTTTCAAATTTATCAGAATATAAAGAAGGTATTGATGCGTTTTCTGGAGTAGGTTTTTTTTCAATTCCCCTTGCTGAAAGGATGAAAAAAGTGATTTCCATAGAAATATCAAAATCTTCTTATAAAGACCTGGTAAGGAACGTAAAGATAAATGAGATGATGAATGTAGAATCGGTAAACGCAGATGCGAATAAATACTTAGAAGAGGTTGAGAATGCCAACTTAATTCTCCTTGACCCTCCAAGAAAAGGGCTTGAAAAAGAAATTTTTAAAAATATAAAAAGGATTTCTCCTGAAAAGATAGTATACGTTTCATGCAATCCTCAAACTATGGCAAAGGACATTGAAATATTTTATAAGGATTTAAATTATGATATAGAAGTTTTAAAACCCTTTGACTTTTTCCCTCAAACCCATCATATTGAAGTTTGCTCTATTTTGAAAAAAAGATGAGATGGGTTTTAAGAGAAAAGGACAAGCATAGAAATATACCTCTTTTAGAGAGAATACTGAGGGTAAGGGGTTTTGAAAGAAAAGAAATAGAAAGATTTTTAAACCCTTCTCTCTCCCATCTTTACTCTCCTTTCCTTTTTGAAGATATGCAAAAAGCAGTTAAAAGGATAATCAAAGAGATTGAAATCCGGGGGAAAATTGGTATTTTTGGAGATTATGATGCTGATGGAGTTTGCGCAAGTTCTTTTTTGTTCAGAAAATTCAGGGAGCTGGGAATAAAACCTGTTGCCTACATCCCATCAAGGTTAAAGGAAGGGTATGGGATTTCAAAAAAGGGACTTGAACTTTTAAAGAAAAGAGGGGTTAATCTTGTAATATCTGTTGATTGTGGAATTTCTGCAATTGAAGAGGTCATGTATGCCAGAAAACTCGGTATGGATGTTATAGTAACTGACCATCATGAACCAAAGAGAACATTTCCTCCTGCTTTTGCGATCATAAATCCCAAGAGTTCAAAGCATTATCCCTTTAAATATCTTTCTGGTGCAGGAGTAGCCTTTAAACTGATGGAGGCAATATACGAAAGGCTGAAATTTGATAAAAAGGAGCTCTACTGGGACCTTGATTTAATAGCCATAGGAACAATTGCTGACCAGGTTCCTCTTGTTGAGGAAAACAGAGTATTCGCTCATTTCGGGTTAAGGGTTATTGAGAATACAAAAAAAGCAGGAATAAAGGCAATCAAAAAATCAAGCAGTATAAAAAACAGGGTTACTTCCTGGCATGTGAATTTTATAATTGCACCCAGGCTCAATGCTTCTGGCAGAATGGAACATGCCAGAAAATCTGCTGAACTCTTAATAACAAAGGATGGAGATATAGCTATGAACATTGCAGAATATCTTGAAGAAAAGAACAAATTGAGGCAGAATATTCAGGATATGATATATTCAGAGGCCAGGAAATTAACAAAAGAAGATGACTCTGTCCATGTACTTGCAAGTAAAGAATGGCACGAAGGAGTTGTTGGAATAGTTGCATCAAAAATACTTGATAAAACAGGTAAACCAGCTTTTTTATTTGTAATAGAGGATGGAATTGCAAAAGGTTCTGCAAGGAGTATTCCTGAATTTGACTTAATAAAAGCTCTTGAAAAATGTGAGGACCTGTTCATAGAATACGGAGGACATAAACTCGCAGCAGGTGTAAAATTAAAGGAAAATAATCTGGAAAAATTTAGAAAAAGGATAAATGAAATAGCAGGGAAAATACTGAATGAAGAAAAGCTTGAAAGAAAAATATATATTGATGTAAAAACTGATCTGGATATTCTTCTTAAAGAGGGAAACGAAATTCTCGAAAAACTTTCTCCTTTTGGTGAAGGCAACCCGGAACCTGTTTTCTTGATAGAAAATTTAACAGTGCTTTCAAAGCCGGAAAAGAAAAATAAAAAAATAAATTTCTACACCGGTGATGAAAAATGTTTTATAAAAGGCTATTATGAAAATGATAATTCTTTGACACTACAGATTGGCGATAGAATAGATGCTGTTTGTGAATTCCGTATAATAAAAGGAGAAAAAACTTTAAAAATTATTGATTTTAAAATAAGGTAAACTTTTTATCAACCAATTGTCAACCAATCTGAAGCAGACCTTAAAAAATATCTCCGGTCATAAATCTGCGTGAACATGAGGAATTAAATTAAAGGAGTTTTTATTATGAATCTATTTTTTTTCGAAGTAATCATAGCCACCGGGCTTTAAAGGAGATAATCTCTGGTCAATTTTTTTTATATAAACACCTTCCCCATCTTCCACTTTTCCAATTACGGTGATCTTTAAATTTCTATAGTTTTTTATCCTCTCATACTCTTTCTCAGATAAGGTAAATATCAGTTCATACTCCTCACCCGAGTTAATCACATACTCGTAAACTTCTTTTATACCCGCATCAAATACTTCTTTTGCCGCAGGAACTTTTTCTTCCTCAATTACTATCTTCACACCACTTTCAACCGCTATATGCCTCAAATCTTTTGAAAGACCATCAGATAGGTCTATCATTGAATTTATCCTGGTTATCTCAAGAATCTCCCTGATCTCTTTCAGATGAATTTCAGGATTGTAAAATTTTTTAAGTGCCTTTCTCTTTACTTTTTCCTGAACATCTATCTTAGTCTCCAGTATATCCACAGCAAGCCTTGAAAGCCCGATTTCACCCGTCATGCAAACAAGGTCACCTTCTCTTGCTCCGCTCCTCAGTGTCAGGTATATTTTTTCCACTTCACCAAGAACAAAAACATCTACAATTGTTTTACCCTCATAAAGGGTCAAATCACCCCCTGATATCGCAAAGTTATATTTACTGGCAACTTCTTTAAGACCTTCATAAAAATCTTTCAAGTTTTTTTCGATATTTTCACCGGATATTTTTAGATTAACATTTGCACATACAGGGTAACCACCGCAGGCAACCACATCGGATATTCCTCTCAAAAGAGCCTTTCTTGCAATTTCATAAGGGTTCATCCATCCTTTTCTGAAATGAATGTCCTCACATAAAGAATCAGAAGTTAAAAGGATATATTTATTTTCCAGAGGCAGAGCCACAGCAGAGTCATCTCCTATTCCTATTAAGATTCTCGGACTTTTAATCTCACCTTTTTTTAAAAATTTTATGAATTCAAATTCATTTTTCATTTTCAAACCATTTTAAAAATAAAAGAATTAATCTGCCCACTTCCTCAAGAGACTCCTTTGAACACTTATCAATATCATCCCCAGTTGTGTGCCAGAAAGGATAATCAAAATCTATTAAAAGGACTGTTCTGACTCCTTTTTTGTTCAGCGGAATGTGGTCATCAATAATTTCATACTTTGGAAAGAGAAAAAAACTCTTTAAATTATTAATATATGCAATCTCAAAAATTTTTCTTGTAATATAAGGGGCGTATTTTAAAGAATTGATCTCCTGATACACACCCAGGTGTTTATCTCCTATCATATCCACTACTATACCAAAGTAATACTCTGTCGGGTTCATATGGTCAGAGAAGTATTTTGAACCATAAAGAGGTGCATTACCAAAATCCTCTCCATCAAAAAATACCACCTGGATTGCAAAGTTAAAAACCTTTAAAGAATCTAAAAGAGCCAGTAAAACAGCTGTGCCTGAACCAGAATCATTTGCACCGGGGATTCCCGGATAAGTATCGTAATGAGTACCAAGCAAAACTTTTTTCCCCTCCCCATAAGTTCCTATAATATTGAAAAACTCAGTATCCTCTTTTTTAAACTTCTGAATTTCTACATCAAAACCTTTGTTTTTTAGAACATTTTCTATGTAATTTCTACACTTCTTATGTGCCTCTGTCCCCGGTTCTCTCGAACCAAATGAAGTAATTTTTTGCAATTGATAAAAGGCATTATCTCCCAAGGAGATTATTATAAAAAACACCAGAGCTAGCCCCTGAATTTGCTTTCCTCCCCTTTTAAAAGTCTCTTTATGTTTTCTCTATGCAGGAACACAATCAGAAAAAACACAAAAAGTGTAAGGATTTTAAAGTACAGAGGATATTTTAATATCCCTGTGACAATTACAAGGGCAAGAACAGCACTCATCGAGCCTACAGAGACTATTCTGGTAATTAGAATAACAAGGAAGAATGTTAAAAAAGAAATTAAAAAGGGGAAAGGAGTTAATATAATATAGGCTCCAAACATTGTTGATACACTTTTACCTCCCCTGAATTTTAAAAATGGTGTTGTCGCATGACCGAGAATCGCCATAAATCCTGTTAATGATGCAATTAAAAATCCGCAAAACTTAAGAGCGAAAAGAGTGGGTATTAAAGATTTTGAGACATCAAGAACCGCTGTGAGCAAACCAAGTTTTTTATTGAATCTGAAAACATTTGTCGCTCCTATATTCCCGCTTCCAAAATTTCTTATATCATTTCCCTTTGATTTCACAAAAATATAACCAAAGGGTATTGCTCCACATATATAGCCTATAACCGGAAATAAAAATTTCATTTTCTCTTATATTTATTTATTATTTTAACAGGACATCCAAAAAGTAAAAATTTTTCTCTCAATTTGTTCATCAGAAAATTTATATATTCTACTCCAAGTTTCTCTTTTGTTTCAATTAAAAACCTGTGAGGGAATCTTCCTGCATGATAGAATCTATAAACAAATGTGGAGGGTGAGTTCAGTTTGAAAACTTCTTCAATAAACTCCTGAATTTCTTTCTTTTTAAATTCTCTTCTCATATTCTTATAAACATTTCTTACCACATCTTCCACCACTTCAATTCCTTCTCCTTTAAGAGCCGAAACGAGCAATCTGGGATAAAACCTCGCAGGTGGAAATACTCTGTCAAAATTTTCAAATAAAATTCTTTTTTCATCCTTCTTCAGCAGGTCTATTTTATTTATTATTACCACAATACCTCTTCCTTCCTCTTCCAGCAATGAAAATATTTTCTTATCCATCTTTGTAAGTGGTTCACTGGCATCAATTAGTAACATGGCACAATCTGCCCATTTTATTGACCTGAAAGTCTTTAAATAGGAGTAATATTCTATTTCATCTTTATACTTTCTCTTTATTCCTGCGGTATCTATAAAAATAAAGTCTTCTTTTATCTTCTCTATAGCGTCTCTTGTTGTTCCTGGTAGAGGAGTAACTATTGACTTTTCCTCTCCAACAAGTAGATTAAAAAGAGATGATTTCCCAACATTCGGTCTTCCTGCTATTATAACCTTGATTCTCGATTTTTCATCCTCTTTCAAGGCCACACCTGTTAAATCCACTATTCTCTCAATAAGAGCATCAATTCCTCTTTTATGCTCAGCTGATATAAAAAATATCTCAGAAAGTCCTGCTCTGTAAAATTCCTCATAGGGATATCTTTTTAAAGAATCAATTTTGTTGACTACTCCTATTACAGGTTTTCCTTCTTTTCTCAATTTTTCAAGAATTTCTTTGTCATAAGGAGTAAAACCTTCCTTTGCATCCATAACAAATAAGAACAAATCCGCTCTTTTAAAAATCTCGTATACCTTTTTGTGCACTTCTTTTTTTAAAATATCTTCTGAAAAAAGCCCTCCTGTATCTGCTATTAAAAAGGTCTTTTCATAATAGTTCACGGGCTTTTCAACTGTATCTCTTGTAATGCCCGGTCTCTGATCAACTATTGACAGGCTCTTTCTTACAATGCGATTAAAAAGAGTGGATTTACCCACATTAACCCTGCCTACAAGAACAACAAGTGGAATCTTATCTTCTTTTTGCATAAAAGGGGAATATTATCTCAAAAATATAAACAGGTAAAATATAATATTTTAAATTATAAAGGGAAGTATTTAAAATTATAAAAATAATTGCGAGAAAGGATAGGCTGAAAACATGGAACAGATTTTTTATATCCTGTGATTCTCCGAGCAAATACATTATTTTTTCTCTTGTGGTATATAAAAATCCAGGATATAAATAGAACAAAAATAAAAGAATGAAGGATAGAAAAAATAGAACTGCCTGAACAACTCTTGAAAAATTAACTGTGTGAATAAAAAATATAAAAAGAAAAGTATAAAAAGAAACTGGAATTAAAAAAAATATCAAATAATAAATTAAAAATCTTTTCATTTGCCCCGGGGATTAAAAATCTTTAACCAACGAGTTTTCTGAGTTCTGAAGCAGGTCTGAATGCAGGAACTTTCTTGGAGGGAATCTTTATAACTTCACCGGTTCTTGGATTTCTTCCCTTTCTTGCCTTTCTTTTTCTCACTGCAAAAGTTCCAAATCCAACCAGCCTTACATCCTTACCTTTTTTTAAAGATGCTTTAACAGCCCCTATAAATGCATCAAGGGCTGCTGCTGAATCTTTCTTTGTTAAACCTGTCTTTTTTGCAATTGCTTCAACGAGCTGTTGTTTGTTCATAATTTACCTCCTTTTTAAATTCCTAAAATTTAACCATCCCCCGGGGCAAACTTGTATTTTCAAAGATTTTCTAATATAAATTATATGGGATTTTCAGGAATTTGTCAAGGGGTATTTATTGTATATCAAGGCTTAAAGAAATTGTGTTTTTTGAATACCCCATCTGTCAAGCCATTAAACTTATACATATAAAACAATTGTGCCACAAAGATTTTAAGATAAAACTTGATGAAATTCTTTAAAATTTCTAACGGGGCTGTTAAAATTAAATTTTTTGTTAAATAAATTGAACAATATGTTAATTTTATTGAATTTAAATAAGAGCAGTGTATTTACCGCCTGGTAGAGACTGGACAACCCCTTTTATCTGAAGAGAAAATATTATTGTATAAAGTAAAGGCAACGGTTTGCCTGTTATTTCAACAAGTTCTTCTATATCTTTTGGGTTTTTCAGAAACGCTAAAATACTTTCTTCTTCCTTTGTGAGTCTTATTTTTCTCCTATTAGTCTCTATACCATAAAAAGAAAGTATATCAGTGGGAGATATTACGCAGTGGGCACCTTCTTTTATAAGATAATTTGTTCCTTCACTCTGTTTGCTATCAACAGGTCCTGGTAGAGCGAAAATTTCTTTTCCCTGAGAAAGAGCCCAGTTTACTGTTGAAAATGTTCCCGACTTCATACTCGCCTCAATAACCAGGACACCTTTTGAAATCGCTGAAATTAGTCTATTTCTGAAAGGAAAGTTATATTTAAAGGGTCTGGTATCAGGGGGAAATTCAGTAAGAATGGTTCCACCATTATCAACTATTTTGCCGAACAGGCTCCTATTTTCAGGAGGATAAAGATGTTTAAATCCACTACCCAGTATGCAAATTGTTCTACCCCTCACCTCAAGAACTCCTTTATGAATTTCTGTATCTATTCCCCTTGCACCTCCAGAAACTATACATAAACCACCTTCTGCAAGTTGCCTTGCAAAAATTCGTGCATTCTTTTTACCATAAACAGTTGGTTTTCTCGTTCCTATTATACCAAAATTAAAATCCCCGAATTTCTGATTTCCTATGCCAAAAAGAACAAAGGGTGGATTCTCTATTTTGAAGAAATCAGAGGGGAAATCTCTTTCAAATAGTGTTTTAACCCACCACCCTTTTTTTTCACATTCCTTTAAAACCTCTTCTGCTTTGTTAAGTAGCTGTTTTTCTAAAAGACTATCTTCCATACCTTTTTTTATAACTTCAAGAAACTTTTTAGGATTATAATCCTTTCTCAAACTCAGGGCTATTGCCCTTATTTTATCCATTTCCCGATTTCTCCCTTTAATTCCTCAATATTGGTTCCCTTAAGTGCAGAAATAAAAAAGACTTTTTCCTTTATTTTCAGGTTTCTCGCCTTAAAAGGGATTTCACCCACAAGGTCAATTTTATTAAACACAACAATCCTTTTTTTATGGAGCAGTTCAGGATTATACTCTCTCAGTTCTGAAATCAACACCTCATAGTCATTTAACGGCTCTTCAGATGTAATATCAAGCAAAATTATAAAAAAGTTACATCTTTCAACATGTCTTAAAAATTTAAGTCCCAGTCCTTTACCCCTGTGAGCATCTTTTATTATACCGGGTATATCGCATATGGATATTCTTCTGAACTCGTCTGTTCGAATCACTCCAAGATTGGGCGTAAGGGTTGTAAAAGGATAAGGAGCAATTTCGGGGTGTGCGCCTGTGAGACTTTTAAGAAGTGTTGATTTTCCTGAATTTGGAAATCCTATTATACCTATATCAGAAAGCAGTTTCAATTCCAGAATTATATTCCTTTGCTCTCCTTTTTCTCCCTCCTCTCTTATTCTGGGTGCTCTGTTAAGGGATGTTGCAAAAGATTTATTGCCTCTCCCCCCTTTACCTCCTTTTGCCACAATCAGTCTTTCTCTTTCCTTTAAAATTTCTCCTATTTTTTCATCTTTATCTGCATCCCATATAATTGTGCCAAGGGGAACAGGAATAAGTAAATCTTTCCCATCTCTTCCTGTCATATTTTTACCCTTACCCTGTTTACCATTTTCTGCCTTTAGAACTCTTTTGTATTTAAAATCAAGTAGTGTCCATAAATTTGGGTCGCCATAAAACACTACATCCCCGCCTTTCCCACCATCTCCACCATCAGGTCCTCCTCTGGGCACATATTTTTCTCTTCTAAAACTGATACATCCATCTCCCCCATCCCCTGCTTTAACCTTTATTTTAACTCTGTCTATAAATGGAACTTTTTTATCCAATTTTTTTTCTGATCTTTTTTATTATGAAATCAGGCACAAGCCCTTTTAAATTGCCTTTTAAAAAGGCTATCTCTTTAACAAGGGAAGATGATAGATAGGCATATTTTTCTGAGGGTAAAAGGAATATCACCTCCACTTCAGGGTGGAGTTTTCTGTTCATCCATGCCATCTGAAATTCATATTCAAAATCAGAAACAGCTCTTATTCCTCTTATTATGGCTTTTGCTCTCTTCTTCTTCACAAAATCCACAAGAAGACCATTAAGAATTTCCACTTCAATGTTTTTTTCATTCTTAAAAAAATTCTTTATTATTTTAACTCTTTCATCAACACTGAAAAGAAATTTCTTTGAGGACGGACTTCCAACAGCAACAATTACTTTGCCAAAAAGCTTTTTTGCCCTTTTTATTATATCTATGTGCCCGAAAGTAAGAGGGTCAAAGCTTCCCGGATAGACGACAGGTGAAATAAGTGATTTTTGTTTGTCCATAAAAAACCTCCTTTAAAATAAATTTTTCAAGTTCCTCACCGAATTTTAACTTTTTTTGCGTTTCCATAATAAGAATACCCCTTTTTTTCAAAATTTTCAATATGTTTTTTATCTCTTCATCTTGCAAAATAATTCTGTAAGGAGGGTCTGTAAATATAATATCAAATTTTTCAGTATTTATATCAAGAAACTTTTTAAAGCTCATCTTTAAAATCTTGACTCTATCTATTACAGAAAGTTTTTTTGCATTTTCCTCAATTATCTTTACACATTTTATATCCTTCTCTACAAAGGTGCATCTCCTGGCTCCTCTTGAAATTGCTTCAAAACCAAGACTTCCACTACCTGCAAAAATATCAAGAATATCTTTATCCCGGACATCACCTATGGTATCAAATATGGCTTTTCTTACCATGTTCTGAGCGGGTCTTATACCTCTCGGTGTTTTCAGAGTTATTCCTTTAAGTTCTCCACCTGTTATTTTCATTTATAGATTTTAAATTTTTAATTGAAAAAAAATCAATCAGGATAATATAATTTATAGATGCTATTAATAATTTTATTACTGTATTATCAAAGTGTAATAAAGATAGAAAATCCTGATTTTAAGGTTTATGATGCAGGGAATTTTGTATCCATTACTCTTGAATCAGGCAAGATAAGTTTTTCAGAGCCTGGTGAACCTGATATACCCTGGCAGATTATTCGCATCCCTCTTTTGCCTGAAGAAGATGCCGAAGCTGAGCTGAAAACAATCTCAAAAAGGGAATTGAACATAAGAAAAAATATAATACCTTTCCCCTATTTTAAAGAAGACCCTTTATCAAGAAAATACAAAATTGACGAAAACAGTTATATAAAATATCCTGAGAATAATCTAAAAAACTTAGGAACAGGATATTTAAGAGGAAGAAAATGTCTTTTGCTTGCCTATACACCTTTTATTGTTGAAAAAGGTAAATTATTTGTAATAGATAACGCCGAAATCTTAATTAGAAAGAAAAAAACAAATAATAAACAGCCCCTGAGAAATCTGAAAGACTATAAAATATTTGATAAAAATTTTAAAGAAAAGGGTTCCTATATAATCTCAGGGGAAAGCCATGTTAATTTTTTTGAAAGACCTTTCTGGATAAAGATAAAAGTAACTGAAGAAGGTGTCTACAGAATAACCTATGATGAACTTAAGACTCTGGGAATAGAACCTTCAATCTATCCTGCAGGTGAATTCGGCCTTTTTTCGCTTCTGGGTGAAAGACTAAAAACTTCCAGGGATAGCATGGCTCTCTTAAACCCCCTTCCCTATCCTGTTCCCTTTTTATTTAAAGATTCTGATAACGATGGATATTTCACTCATCAGGATACCCTGATTTTTTACTCACCGGGCTCAAAAAAAAGGAAATGGAATGGTGAAATCTTTGCTCTGGAGGAAAACCCCTTCACAGACACCGTGGTTTTCTGGTTAGCCCTTGAAGGTGGCTATGGAGTACTTATGGATAGTATTGATGCAACTCCGGTCAACTGGAATAAACAAAAGGACAGGTGTATTTCTTATATAAGGCACGAAAAAGATATTAAAAATCCGGGTAAGAGGGGATTTAAATGGGTGGGGGAAAACCTTTCAAAATTCAATACGGAATATAAAAAATACGCTTTCTCTTTTAATTTAAAAGGTCTGGCAGATACATCAGGAAAATTGATATGGTCTGTAATACACCTCAGAGGAAATCCTGATATAACCCATGTCAAATACATATTGAATTCTGACACCCTTGCAAACAGCGTTTATGCTCCTCCTTCTTACAACACAGCTTATATATTTACCTCCTATCCAGATAATTTAAAAGAAAATAACACTTTTGAAATTCTTATAGGTAATGATGGAGACCCTGTTGATTATTTATTTCTTGATTACTTTGAAATTGAATATCAGAAATTTTTTACACGAGAGGGAGATATAAAAGCCCTTGATACAACCCGGGGCAGGGTTCTATATAAAATTCGGAGTGATAAAAGAGGATACTTATTTGATGTTACAGATTACAAAGTTCCTTTTTTAATTGTAAATTATGTTTTTCAAAGTGATAGCATTAAATTTGTTCTTGAAAATGACAGTATAAGAGAATTTTATTTTGCAAAGAATTTGAAAAAGCCTTCTTTTATGTCAATTGTTCCATCGTTAACAAAACTAAGAGATACCCTTAATCAGGCTGATTATATAATAATAACCCATAAGGATTTGCTTCCAGGACTGGGAAATTATATTTCATATAGAAAAAACAACCTCTACTTAGACGATTCTCTTATAAACAATGCAAACATAAAAGTGGTCACTGTTCAGGAGATTTATGATGAATTTGGATTCGGCTCGCCTGACTTTGTCGCAATAAGAAATTTCCTGGCCTATACATTTTACTTCTGGCAAACTCCCAAACCTCTCTATGTTATGCTTGCAGGAAACGGAAACTACGACTTTAAACATAATATTGGCTCCTTTAAAAACTTTGTCCCTTCCACAGAATGGGGCAATGTGCTTGATGAATTCCAGTGGGGTAATTACACCTATGACATATTTTATGTCCAGTTTGACCCTCCACCCTATGACCCGCCAGACATGATCATAGGAAGAGTCCCTGCAGAAAGTCCATCTGAACTGAGCAATTATTTAAAAAGAGTTAAGGAATATGAAAGTCAGGAATTCAATGGTCCATGGAGAAATAGAATTCTGGGTGTTGCCGATGATAACCTTGAAAACGGATGGGAATTCATAGGTGAAGTGGGTGGAACACTGGATTCACTTCCTGAAAATATGGATTTCAAGGACATATACACTGCTCTTTATCCCTATAAAGATGGTGAAAGATTTGAGTGCAGACTTAATCTTTTTGAAGAATTTAAAAAGGGCTATTTCCTTGTATTTTTTTACGGTCATGGTTCGGACCATCAGGTGTTTAATGAAAGAATATTAGCTGTGCCACCGGATGTCCCTCTTTTAAAATGTAAAAATGCCCTTCCCATATTCTTCTTTGGGATATGCAAACCCTCTTATTTTAACAAAATAGACAGGAGTCTTGGAGAAGAACTGATGATAAACCCGAACTCGGGCATAGCAACTATTGGTTCATCCACCCTTGTTGGCGCTGGAACATATAAACCTATCCTTGAAGACCTTTTGAATGTGCTTTTTGATTATAAAATTCACACCCTTGGGGAAGCCTGTTTAATATCAGAAATTCCAAGACATTATATACTGCTCGGTGACCCAACCCTGATATTACAATTACCCGAACCATCCATAAATCCCTTCTCCCAGGCTGAAACCTCATATACCATTATGAAAGGAGGAATTGTAGAGTTCACAGATACAATAGATGGTGAAGGGAGAATCTATTTAGAGCTTTATGGGCAACCCGGGAAAAAATTAGGCACCACATTTCCTCCTGTAGTTCAAACAGATTCTTTTTATACAAGGCCAAATGATATATTCAGAGGAACCTTTACTCTCAACAACGGGATATACAATGCAGTTTTCCCGGTGGCAAAAACACTGGATTCTCTGGATAAGTTTGGTAAAATACTCGTATATTATCCCGGTGAAGGAAAAGGGCTTGCAGGTCATGTAGATTTCATATATTTCAAGGAATTTGATGGTTCTGTAGTGGATACAACCGCTCCCAGAACAACTATATTTCACAAAGGAGAAGAGTTAAAAGACTCTGTAACTCTTGTCAAAGGGAGTGAAATTGAGATAATTATGGAAGATGAAAATGGGATACTTATATATGGAAGTGAAAAAATAAGCCTCGGATTTGGAGGAAAAATTTATGACCTGACAGATTACTATATTTCTGATGAGAGTGACCCGAAAAGAGGAAGGGTCAGATGGATACTTCCGGAGGATGTAAATTCGGGACACCACATATTATCTGTTAACTGTTATGATAACTTTGGCAATTCTGTAACTGAAACTAAAGTTATAAATGTCGCTGAAGAAATCAAAGGTGTAATAAGATGCCTGCCATATCCAAACCCATCAAAAGGTAAAATATATTTTGGTATAGATGTAACAATACCCGGAAAAGTTGATTTAAATATATACACGCTCAGGGGAAGACTCATATACGAAAAAAAGGAAATATACCTAGAAGATGGTTTTAACAAAATACTCTGGAATGGAAAAGACAGAGACGGAAATTATGCAGGAAACGGCATTTATCTTTACAGAATAAAGTTTGAAAGTTTTGATAAAAGCTTTAAAAAGACTATAAAAGGAAAAATCGCTATTTTGAAATAGACTTTAAAAAATATTAAAATAAAAAACTTAAAGGAGTAAAAGTATGGTACTTTCTGATGAAATTTTAGAGGTTTTATGTTGCCCCAGATGTAAAGGGGACTTAGAATATAAAAAAGAGAAAAACATCCTTATATGCAAAAGCTGTAAACTTGCCTATAAAATTGAAGATGATATACCGGTAATGCTTGTTGAGGAAGCAATACCTTTGGAGGAGACCTGTAAAAATGAATCTGATTAGTATTATTAATATTTTAATTTGTTTTTACACCCTGAAGGGTAATACACTGATTGTTCAAAGTCCTGAATTTAAAGTAAAACAAACAGATAAACATATTGTGCTTTCCTTTGAAGGAGGTACTCATACCTTTTCCATGCCAGGAGAACCTGACATACCCTGGAAAATAATCAAGATACCACTTGCCCCTGATGAAACTGCTGAGGCTAAGATTGACATATTAAAATTCAGAGAAATAGAATCTACCAAACCCGTTGTTCCCTTTCCTCATTTCAGTGGAGACGGTCTCACCACCCATTACAAAATTGAACAAACGAGGTACGGTTCTTTTCCCGCACAAAATGTCAAAAATCTTGGCACAGGAACGGTCAGAGGAAGAAAGTGCCTTATAATAGCCTATACTCCATTTTTTATTAGAAACGGAAAAACCTATGTAATTGAAAAAGCAAACATAAATATAATAAAGAAAAAACACAGAACAAACAGAACTTACAGGAGAATAAATGATTATAAAGTTTTTGATAAACTTCTGGAAGGCAAAACCTCACCCTATATTCCTGTTCTGAATTCTAACCTGGATTTTTTTGAAAGGGCTTTCTGGATAAAAATAATTTTGAGTGATGAAGGTCTTTACAGAATCACCTATCAGGATATAAAGAATCTGGGAATTGAACCTTCTCTCTACAGTATAAACGAATTCGGGCTCTTCTCTCTATCAGGAGATAGACTCAGCACTTCAAGAGACAGTATAGATGATTTAAACCCGCTTCCCCATTCCATTTCTTTCCTGTTTAAAGATACTGATAACGATGGCTATTTTACAGAAAATGACACATTGATGTTTTACTCTCCTGGTTATTCAAAAAGGGAATGGAATGGTTCAACCTTTTCATACTCAGAAAATCCATTCTCAAATCAGGTGGTCTACTGGCTTGCCCTTGATAAAGGTGGTGGAATCTTTATGGATACCATCTCTGTATACCCTTCTGTATGGGATAAACAGAGAGATTATTCTATTTCCTATTACAGATATGAAAAAAATCTGATTAATCTGGGAAAGAGAGGATTCAGATGGGAAGGTGAAGATTTATCAAGAAGGTCAGCAAATCCTGAGTCAAGAGTTTTTGGCTTTAACCTTGACCATGTAAAAGACCCTGACGGCACAATGAGAAGTTATTTTGTGATTCTGGATAGTTCAGCAAATCCAGATCCTGTTCATGTAAATTATGAATTCAATGGGGATACAATATATTCTGCAATATATTCCCAAACAAATCAAAATACGCTTCGTTACTTCACCGCTACTCTGCAGAATATAACCCTATCAAATATCTTCAAAATTATCCTGGGAACTCCCGGAGACACGGCAGACTATCTTTACCTTGATTATTTTGAAGTTGAATACAAAAGACTGTTACATGTAGATGATGAAATCCATATTTATGACACAACTTCTGGAAGAGTTCTTTATAAAATATTCACAGACCAGAGAGGGCATCTATTAAATGTGAGTGATTATAAAAACCCTGTATTTTTGATTGACTGGACCTATGAAAATGACACCTTAAAATTTGTTGTGGAGAATACAGAGCCTGTGCAATTTTATTTTACAAAAAACTTAAAAAAACCTGCTGGTATAGCCCTTGTTCCAAGCCTTACAACTCTCAGAGATACCCTGAATCAGGCCGATTATATAATAGTAACCCATAAGGACCTTGTATCCTCAATAACAGGGTATTTAAATTACAGAAGGAATAATCTGTACATAGGAGACTCACTCATCCAGAACCCGAGAATTAAAATTGTAACTACTGACAAAATATTTGACCAGTTTGGATTTGGTTCACCCGATTTTGTCTCAATAAGAAATTTTCTTGCTTATACATTTTTGTTCTGGGAAACTCCGAAACCTCTTTATATTATGCTTCTCGGTGACGGAAGCTATGACTATAAGAACTACAGCGGTTCTGCAATCAACTATGTACCCACAACACAGTGGGGAGAAGTCTTTGACCCTGATGCAGGTGGAGCATTTACCTATGATATTTTTTATGTCCAGTTCGACCCACCTTCATCTGACCCGCCAGACATGATTATAGGAAGAATCCCTGCAAAAAGCGGTGCAGAGGCACTTGGTTATATTGAAAAGGTAAAAGAATATGAAAAACAGGAAATTAATTCAACATGGAGAAATAGAGTTCTGGGGGTTGCTGATGACAATCGACCGGAATCCAGTCTCATCTTCACGGATGAGGTAATGAACTTCATGAAAGACCTGCCTGAAAATATGGATTTCCAGGCGATATACACCGCATTTTATCCCTATGACAACCCATCCAATACACGACCTTTAAGTAAAAAGGAATTTTACGAGCAGATTAAAAAAGGATATTTAATTGTGTTTGTATGGGGTCATGGGAATCCCTATCAGATATTTCACGAAAAAATTGTGTTAATGCCGGGCGACCTTTCCCTTGTTAACATAGATTTCAAAAGGCCCCTTTTCTTTTTTGGCGCATGTAAACCTTCTTCCTTTGACAGGTTAGAGATTTCTGTGGGTGAAGGATTTATGATAGGACCGAAAACAGGAATAGCAACACTCGGACCTTCCTCCTTAATAGGATATGGAAATTATAACAGTGTATTAAGAGCAATAATGAATATCCTTTACGATTATAAAAATCACACTCTTGGTGAGATTTATATTGAAGCGGGTGTGCCCGATAAATATATTCTTCTTGGAGACCCTGCCCTTATATTTGCTCTTCCTGAACCATCAATAGACCTCACATATCAATCCCAATTCGTGGATACATTGATGAAGGGTGGGTATGGCGAATTTATTGACACAATAAACGGTGAAGGCAGGATTAAACTGGAATTTTTCGGACAACCAAGAGAAAAACTTGACACAACAGAAGCCTCTCCAAACAGACCTCCTGAACCTCATGTCATATATATAAGACCTGATAATATGTTTAAAGGATATTTCAGTTTAAGTAACAGTGTATATCATCCATTGTTTCCTGTTCCGAGATTTCTAAAACCAGGAGACACGCTCGGTAAAATAATTGTTTATTACCCTGGCAAAGGAAAAGGCGTTGTTGGGTACGTGGATTCCATATACCTTAAAGAATTTGATGGTTCTGTGGTGGATACGACCCCACCTGATATAAATCTGTTCTACAGAGGAGAAGAATTAAAAGATTCTGTAACTCTTGCCAAAGGGAGTGAAATTGAAATAGTTATGGAGGATGAAAACGGGATACTCATATATGGAAATGAAAGGATAAGACTGGAAATTGCAGGAAATGTGTATGACCTGACTGATTCCTATATTGCTGATGAAAACAACCCGAATAGAGGAAGGGTCAAGTGGACTATTCCAGGAGGGATAAGTTCTGGATATAACAATATGACTGTAACCTGTTATGACAACTTTGGCAATTCTGCAACTGAAACTAAAATTATAAATATCGCTGAAGAAATTAAAGGTGTAATAAGATGCCTGCCATACCCAAACCCATCAAAAGGTAAAATATACTTTGGTATAGATGTAACAATACCCGGAAAAGTTGATTTAAATATATACACACTCAGGGGAAGACTTATATACGAGAAAAAGGAAATATACCTGGAAGATGGTTTTAACAAAATACTCTGGAATGGAAAAGACAGAGACGGAAATTATGCAGGAAATGGCATTTATCTTTACAGAATAAAGTTTGAAAGTTTTGATGAAAGTTTTAAAAAGACTATAAAAGGAAAAATCGCTATTTTGAAGTAACCTGAAAGGAGGTAAAAATGCTCTATCCTCTCACAGAAGAAGAAAAAATGATAAAAGATATTGCAAGAAAGATCGCAAAGGAAAAAATAGTACCTGTAAGGGCAAAATTTGATGAGACAGAAGAATTCCCATGGGACATAGTAAAGGTAATGGCAGATGCGGACCTTTTCAGGGTATTTATACCTGAAGAGTATGAAGGACTTGGGATGGGTGTATTCGCAATGTGTCTTGCTGTGGAAGAGCTATCATGGGGATGTGCAGGAATAGCACTCTCCTACGCAGGAACAGCACTCGGAACCTTCCCGATTCTTCTCTATGGAAACGAAGAACAAAAAAAGAAGTACCTGCCCCAGATTGCAGGAGGGAAAATAGCTGCTTTCTGTATTACAGAGCCTCAAGCAGGAAGTGACGCTTTGAGTATAAGGACAAGGGCAGAAAGAGACGGAGATGTATATGTATTAAATGGCTTAAAGCAGTTCATAACAAATGGAGGAGAGGCAGATATTTACACAGTTATTGCTCTGACAGACCCCACAAAGGGTATAAGAGGAGCAAGTGCCTTTATAGTGGAGAAGGATATGCCCGGTTTAAAATTTGGTAAAAAGGAAAAAAAGCTGGGTATAAGGGCATCAGCAACAAGGGAAATAATTTTTGAGAATGTAAAGGTTCCAAAAGAAAATCTTATAGCAAGAGAGGGATTCGGACTTTTTGTCGCAATGAGAACATTTGATAATGCAAGACCAGGTGTCGCTGCTCAGGCACTCGGTATTGCCCAGTCTGCCTTTGATGCTGCAGTTGAATATGCAATGGAGAGAAAACAATTCGGTCAACCAATAATATCCTTTCAGGCAATCCAGCATATTCTGGCAGATATGGCCATAAAAATAGAAGCGGCAAGGTCTTTAACCTATTCTGTAGCAAAGGCAATAGACAGAGGCAAAGGAGATTTTTCAAAAGAGAGTTCAATTGCAAAATGTTTTGCCTCTGATATTGCAATGGAAGTCACAGTTGATGCAGTTCAGATATTTGGTGGTTACGGTTATATAAAAGATTATCCTGTAGAAAAGATGATGAGAGACGCAAAAATAACCCAGATTTATGAGGGAACAAATCAAATTCTGAGAAACACAATAGCCTCATGTATACTCAAAGAAAAAAGAAAGGCTATTGGAACTTAAAAGATTAGAGAAAGAGCAGGAAAATCTAAAAAATAGAGTCAAAATAATCCCTTTTAAAAAGAAAGTGAATCTTGCAGGTGGATGTGATGTATCCTACAATAAAGACAGAGGAACAGGGGTATTTGTCGTAATTGACAGAAATTTCAATGTTTTGGAAGAAAAATACTTCAGTGCAAAAGTTGATTTTCCCTATATACCCGGTTTTCTTTCATACAGAGAGATAAAATTTTTAATTGGGGCGTATAATAAATTAAAACTAAAACCCGATATAATATTCGTTGACGGAAACGGTATTCTGCATCCCAGAAAAATGGGTATTGCATCTCATCTTGGAATCTTACTCAAAAAAGCCACCATAGGTTGTGCAAAAAATTTACTTCTCGGAAAATTCAGAAAAATCAAATTCAAAAGGGGAAGTAAAAGTGCTATAAAGGTAAATTCAGAAATACTGGGCTACGCTCTTGTAACAAGGAACAACATAAAGCCTGTATTTGTGTCTCCTGGCAACCTCATAGATTTTGAATCCGCAATAAAGTATACTCTTTTGTTTTCAAAGTTCAGAATCCCAGAGCCGGTAAGAATTGCCCATATAAAGGGTAAAAGGTATGTTGGGGAAAAATAAAATATTCTCTATAACTCTATCAGTTTTTTTGCAAGCTCAAAAACCTCTTCAGGTTTTATTGAGTAGAGGCATTCATACTTATTTTTATTGTAGATGCAATTTCTTTTAAAGCAGGGGCTACAGAAGATGGCTTTGTAAATGTATCTACCTTTTTTACCAAGAGGTCCTGTCCATACAGGTGAGGAAGAACCGTATATACCAATAGATTCTTTATCAAGGGCATTTGAAAGGTGAAATAGCCCTGAATCGTTACCTATGAATAAATCAGAATTTTTAATTAAATATGCAACCTCTATTAAACTCAGTTTTCCCACAAAATCTTCAAATTTTTTATCCCATTTATCAAATTTTCTTTTTTCCCCTTTGGCTCCCACAATAATCACCTTATATCCTTTTTTTTCAAAAATATTACCAAGTTCTATGTAATGACTGTAAGACCATTCCTTTGAAGGACCATAATTTGCAAAGGGAGCAAAAACAACGTATTTTTTAAACAACTTTTTTGAACCAGAAGCAGGCAATGGTAATTCGGGGCTGTATTTTTCTTCATAACTCAATCCCAGCAATTTTAAATAGGAATTTATTATGTGTTTTTTCCTGTAATCTTTTTTTATTTTAAAAGACTTTGTTAAAAATATGCCTCTTGCTTCTTTTGAATAACCGATTCTTTCAGGAATTCCATAGAGAAATGTAAAAAATGCCGAGGAAAAAGAAATGGGAAGTATATAACATATATCAAACTTTTCTTTTTTTATTTTTGAACATAGTTTTAACAAATCCCTTTTATTTTCAAAGGTGAAACAGGGGTAATCCCATACAAGTTCTTTTAAATTTTTCTTTATTAAAATATGGACTTTTGCTTCAGGGTATTTTTCAGCAAGAGCCTTTAGAAATCCTCTTGCAAAAACTACATCTCCTAACCAGTTGGGAAATCTTACCAGAATTTTCAAGTTTTTCTTAAAACCTCTGCTTTATATACTCAAATACCCCTTTAAAAAAGCTTTTACCTGTATTTCTTATTGACACTGATTCAGGAAAATGATGCTCTTCAAAAGCCCTTTCTGGATGAGGCATAAGACCCAGCACCTGACCGTTTTTATCACATATCCCTGCAATTCCATTCAAAGAGCCATTTGGATTTACAGGATACTCATTTTTTATATTGCCCTTTTCATCACAGTATTTAAAAACAACAAGATTCTCCCTTTCAATTTTCTCAAGAGTTTCTCTTCCTGCTGTAAATCTTCCCTCTGCATGAGCAATCGGGATAGGTGAAATATCATTCATAAATTCGGTAAAGGGAGTTTTCCTTTCCTTTTTTAAAAATACCCATCTATCTTCAAATGCACCCCCTGAATTTAACTCAAGGCTTGCCCATTGCTTACCATCAAAAAACGGTAGTATTCCAGCCCTTACAAGAACCTGAAAGCCATTGCATATCCCGAGTATCAGTTTACCATCCTCATAAAATTTTTTCAATTCTTCAAAAAAGAAATTTTTAAGGTAAAGAGCAAGGACCTTGCCTGCCTTTATATCATCACCAAAGGAAAATCCACCTGGAATTACAAAAAGATGATAGTCATGAATTTTTTTAAAATTGTTTATAGCATCTTTTAGAGGAACTATATCTGCAACAAATCCTGTTTGTTCAAGAGCATACCGGGTTTCCCTTTCACAGTTGGTTCCGGGTGCAAAAATTATATACGCTTTAAGAGAACTCACTTAGCCAGTTCACCTACAAGCCTTACATAATCTCCCACCTTTATGTCTTCTCTTGTTACGGCTCTTAAATATGCTGTGGACGCCTTGCCTTTAACATTTAAAACCTGCAGAGTTCCAAGAAACAGGTCCGGAAGTTTCACATCCTCTTTTGTCAATGGGTCTTTTCTGATTTTACCGGGTCTGTATATTTCAAACAGGTCTCCTATTTTGACTCCTTCCTCCTCACCCGCATCTATAATAACTATTTCATAGGGTTTTAAAATCTCATTTTTGGGTCTTGTTCTGAAAACTATCTGTGCGGTTATTTCTCTTTCAGAAGGAACAAGCCTAACATCATAGGGAATTTCAGGCAGAGAAACAGGCATTATGTAATCTTTTACATGAATCAGGTCATAGGAAGGCAAAATTTCTGCAAGAGCACTTCTTTCCTCTAATTTCAATATTTTTATTTTCCCCAGAATTTTAAAGTAATTACCAAGATTTCCCTTTGTATTACTTTTAATTCCAGGACCTATTCTGTAAACCACAAAAACATCACCCTCTTTTAACCCATCAAGGGACCCTTTATTTATATACACTTTTTGATAGTAGTAAAGATTTTTAATCCCCGGAGGTTCTGTTTGCATTATGATGCCAAAGGGTTTAACATTCTCCTCCATATCCACAAAGCCTGAAGAAAGAACCAGGTCAGGTGCAACACCGGGCAGAGGTGGTTTCACAATTGCTACTTCCCGGACAGAAGGTTTCTCCTTCACTTTGTAAACACCTCTGGGCATCTTTGCCATTTCTTCAGGCATAAGTTCCGGGATTACGAACACCTGTCCAGGATAAATCCAGTGAGGGTCTTTTATCTTTTCCATATTAGCTTTCCATATCGCAACCCACGCAAAAGGATTATTATAATAGAATCCTGCTATATCCCATAGGGTATCGCCTTTTTTAACCACATGTTCTCTTGCAGACCAGAGAATAAGAGGTATTGTTACCAGCAGCACTACACCTATTATTTTTTTCTTCATTTCACCTCCTATTTAAAAATGTATTTTTTCTCCAAAGCATTCCCAAAATTTGTTAAAATTTCATAGGGAATTGTTCCAACAATTTTTGCAACTTCATTTATATCTATCCTCTCTCTGCCCTGCTTACCAATCAATACAACTTCATCACCCGGTTTAACTCCGGGAATACCCGTAACATCAATCACTGTTAAATCCATACAGACACTCCCTATTATTCTTGCTCTCTTACCCTTTACAAGAACCTTACCTTTATTTGTCAATTTCCTGAAAAGCCCCCAGCTATATCCGGTAGCAACGGTAGCAATTTTCATTCTTTGAGGAGCTTTAAAAGTTATACCATATCCAATTGTTGTTCCCTTTTTGACCTCCTGAACCCTTAAAATGACCGCTTTAACTTTTACCACATCATTTAACTTTACATTTATTGTCATATGATTTGTTTCTGGCATTATCCCATAAATTAAAAGACCTATTCTTGAGGTATTAAAAGGTTTTCTCATCAGTTCCTTATAGGAAATAAATCCTGCACTGCTGGCTGCGTGTATGAGAGGAAAATTTGAAAAGTCAAAATTTGAAAGCACATTTAAAAACTTGGCAATTTGCTCTTTTGTAAAACCGGAATCCATATCAGGAGCTGAGAGATGAGTATAAATACCCATAAAATTTATATTTCTTATACCAACTACATCTTTTATAAACTTAACTGCATCCCCATAGGGTACACCGCTTCTTCCCATACCTGTATCAATTTCAAGATGAATTCTGGGCTTTTTTCTGTTTCTGCTTTTTCGGAAAAGTTCTCTGAGGTCTTTTTTTGATTCTAAAGGAAAAATAAAACCCCTTTTTATGGCATCATTGTATTCTTTTGGTAACAGAGGATTCAAAATGAGAATTTCCTTTTTGATACCTGCATCTGCAATAGCGTGGGCCTCTTCAATATTACCCACTGCCAGAAAATCAGTTTCATCAGACAGAGCTCTGGCAACCTCTTTAACACCGAGTCCATATCCATTGCTTTTAACGACAGGTATAATCTTTTTCTGGAATTTTTTTAATTCAACTAAATTTCTCTTCAAATTTCTTAAATTAACTTCCATATAACATTTACTTCCAATTTGCATAGCTTTATTTTAACTTATTTTATTTTTATTTTCAATGTGATTTAAAATTTTTTCCACTTCCAGAATTCTACTCTTAAACTCTTTAAGTCTGTCGCCGCTTAAAATTTCCCTGGGGGGCGACTTAATTCTCAAAAAGTTCATAAATCTCCCGTTCTTCAAAATTTCAAAATGGAGATGCGGACCTGTTGCAAGCCCTGTCATACCAACCCATCCTATAACCTCTCCCTGTTTCACCCTCCTGCCCCTATAAATACCTTTCCTTATTTTTTTCAGGTGCCCGTATCCTGTCTCATAGCCGTTGGCATGCTTTATTCTTATATAGTTTCCATACCCTCCTTTCCACCCAGCATAATTTACATAACCATCTGCTATTGCCTTAACAGGTGTCCCCACAGGTGCACCATAATCTATTCCATAATGGGGTCTTTTCTTTTTTAAAATCGGGTGCATCCTTCTGTATGAAAACTTTGAAGTTATTCTTGTAAAGGGTAAAGGGGATTTTAAAAACCCCTTTTTTAAGGACGCGCCTTTTCTATCATAGTAGAATTCTCCTCCCTTTTCCTCAAATAAAAAACCTTCTTTAACCCCAAAATATTTCCCTTTAAACCTGGCATAAACTATATCTCCTGGTATCTCTTTTTGTTCCCCTTCAAAGGGAACTATGCTTTCATATAAAATTATCACTGAATCACCCTTTCTTATTTCCGAATTAAAATCTATTTCCCATGCAAAAATATCAGAAAGGAAGGATGCAAAATAATCTCCTTTATTAATGTCTTCAAAGGCTAAAAACAGGTTATCTTTTATTTCTTTTTTAATAAACCTGTATTCCCTTTTATAGGGTATTTCAATTAAACTGCTCTTATAACCTGATGAGTCTTTGTAAATAACAACCTTTAAAAGGGGATTATCTTCTGGTCTATAAACAAATTCCTTTACCTCACCGTCATTCATTTTAAGTTCAATCAAATCTCCTTCTTTTATCTTCTTGGGATTCCACACATTTTTAAAGGAGTTAACCAGTTCATAACTTATTGAGGGTAAAACATTAATTTTAAACATAAGCACATTTGAAAGCACATCATTTTTTTGAAATTCATATTTCACTATCTTTTCTTTATCAACACTTTTATTCAAAGAATTCTCTATAGTTTTTTCTTTAACATTCATTTCTCTTTTTTTATCTGAATATATGGAGGTGTACCAGAATGCGATGAAAACAATAGTAAAAACTTTTATTTTCTGAAACATCTTTAAATTATAAAGGTAAAAGATTTGATTTTTAAAATGGAGAGACAGTGTAGAAGTAACTAAAGGGATTTAAAGGTTGTTAAAGAAAAATAAACTGTACAACGAATATTACATCTTTTAAAAAATGAGTTAAAATCAAAAAGGAGGTTTTGTCAACATTAAAACTTGTTAGGGGCAAACCTTTTAAAAAGATGTACGACAGATGGAGTGAGGATAAAAGAAATGAGATTATACTTGAAATTGAATCTATTAAAAAAGATTTTGAAAATCTATATATAAGTAATTAAAATAAATATCTTATGAAAGCCCTTTTAAAAGATTTAAAGAAAATTATCCCTGAAAAAAGGATTTTATACGATAAAAGAAAAATTGTTTATAACTACGATGCAACAGGTCTTTATGGAAAAAATTCCCTTGTTTTATTCCCTTTAAATGAAAAGGAAATTTCAAAAATTTTAAAATATTCAAAAAAATACAATATCCCTGTTTACCCGAGAGGTGCAGGCACGGGTAAATCAGGGAATTTTATACCTCTTTATAATGGAATTGTCATATGTACCCTTTTAATGGATAAAATAAAGGAAATAAATTTTAAGGAGAGAAGGATTAAATCTCAGGCTGGTATTATAACAGAGAAAATTAAAAAAATCCTTGAGGAAAATAAATTCTTTTATCCTCCTGACCCCCAGAGCTATGAAATTTCAAGCATAGGTGGAAATGTTGCAACAAATGCAGGAGGACCAAATTCTGTAAAATACGGAACAACAAAGGATTATGTTCTCTCATTAAAATTTGTAACAGCGGATGGAGAGATAATTAAAGCAGAAAAACCAACCCATAAATTTGTTATGGGATACGGTTTAAAGGACCTGCTTTGCGGTTCTGAGGGAACTCTCGGAATTATAACCGAGATAGATTTAAAGTTTTTACCCCTGCCTGAAAAAGAAGTATTTTACATTACAGAGGATTCACCCTGTAAGATAACAGAGGTTTTTAAAAATGGAATAATCCCTTCAAAGGCAGAACTTTTTGATGATAAAATTTTAATAGGAATTGATGACAAATTCAAAGAAAGTGAAAAGGTTTTTAAAAAAATTTTTAAAAGGATAAAAAGGTTGAATAAAAGGGAAAAGAAAAGATATGAAAAAATAAGAAAAGAAAAGTCGGTTTCAATATGGAAGGAAAAAGGAGGGAAAATAAGTGTTGATGTATGTATCCCTTTGAGCAAAACGGGTGATTTTCTTGAATTTATCAGAAAATTTAAAAACAGGGTTTATATTTACGGACATCTTGGAAGCGGGAATCTGCACACAAATATTCTTTTTAATCCTGAAAATTTAAAAGAAAGAGAAGAAATATGGAAAACAAGGGAGAATGTAATAAATTTTGTTTTGAAAATTGGTGGAACATGTTCCGGTGAACACGGAACAGGTATTTTATACTCAAAATATCTGGAAAAAGAACTGGGAAAGAAAAATTATGAAATTCAAAAAAGTATCAAAAAAATTTTTGACCCGGGAAGTATTTTAAACAGAGGAAAAATCTTTGATAAAGGGAAAAACTTTGAGAAATTAAAAGCCCTTTATTTTGAAAAAAAGTTAGAGATTATAAAATTATGCACTCTGTGTGCTATCTGCAACAAAATCTGCCCTCTATTTGAAAAATATAAAAGAGAGGAAATTTCTCCGAGGGGATTTGTGTTTTTCTACAATGCAGGATGCAGGATACAGGGTAAAAATTATAAAAGATACTTTGATTTTTGTCTCAGGTGTAAAAAATGTTTTAAGATATGTCCGAACGGGGTTAAAATTGGCGAGGTTATAAAAAAATTAAGGAAGGTGTGTTTTCCTTAAATTAATTATTTTACCCAGTTTTTCAATTTCTTGCATAACTTTTTTCTCTGAATAAGTATGGATATGAATCTTGTAATAATCACCCATCTCTCCTATAACAAGAGAATTACCAAGATTTTCAAGAATTCTTTTGATTTTCTCTTTTTTAAGACTTCCCTTTTCTATTATCGCCTCTATCTCCATATGTTTCATAGCATTCAACTATCCCCTTAAATATGTAATAAAATCCGTATGCTCCTGCATCAGGAACATTTTTTTCCCTTAATTCTTGAAGCATCTCCTTTGTTCTCAAAACAGCCTCTTCACCGTTCTTTAAAGAGAACTTCAGAGTATCAACAAATCCATCTCCCTTTGAGAGAGATTTTTTAAGAGCTTTTTCTGTTTCCTTTATTGCGGTTAAAATTGTCCCTTCAAGTGGCTTGCTAACAGCATCATAAGCTCTTTTTCTTCCTGTTTCAAAGGCCTTTACAAATATTTCAGGGTCAATCTTGTTTTTACCATCCAGTTCTCCAAGAAAACCTGAAAAAAATTGTGATATTATAAGACCCGAGTTTCCTCTTGCAGTAAAGAATGTTTTTTCAGCAAATTTCTTTAAAAAATGGGGAGATGTATCTTTTATCTCCTTGATTGCCTGATTTAATGTTTCAAAAAGATTATCACCGGTATCGTTATCCTCTACAGGAAAAACATTTATATTATCAAGAAATTTCTTTTTCTCCCTTAAATACTTTACTGCCCTTTTTATCCCCGTTATAAGAACATCGCTATTCATCTATATAAAAGGAAAATCCAAAGGCATACCTGCCAACCGCTGAAAGGGTAACAGGTGTCATCCTTGCAATCCACTTATTTTTAATTTCAAAATCATTTTCTATTAATTCCTCAAGGTCATAAATAAACCTCTTTTCTGTTGAGTAAAAATACATTATGCTTATTCTTTTATTTTTTGTTTTTTCTTTTAAAAAGTTAATCATGTATTCTAATGCCTTACTTTTTTCCCTTGCAAATTCTATTATATGAATTCCTTCTCCTATTAACGCAAGGACAGGAAACCCTCCTCTTGATCTCAAGAATTTTACAAAGTAATCAGGATTTTTAAAAAATCTTTTAAGTCCTTCTATTGGTCTTATCTTTATTAATCTATGGCTTTCCGGGACAGCCATTACAGCATAACTTTTTTGAGCAGATTCAGCAATTACCTTTGCCACTTTTTGAATTGTTGTTCTCTTTTTGCTCTCATAATATCTTATTCCCCTCATAATTCCTATCCCGCAGGCAGGTCCTGCACTTTTTGAATCAACAACAACAACATCTATTCCTTCCTTCCTGGCCATTTTTGAAGCAGTTATTGCAGAATTTATAACCCCTGAAATTTTGGAGGAAACATGAACAGAAATCACTTTATCATTCTTATATTTCCTGTAAACTTCAAGAAAAATTGCAGGAGAAGGCATTCCTGTCTTAAAATATTTGCCTTCCTCTATTGCCCTTAAAATTTCATTATGGCCCGCACCTGTATAATCCCTTTTACCGCAGGTAAGCCTCAACGGGATAATTTCTACATATTCAGAAAATTCTTCTGGAATTATAGTGCTTTCATCAGTTACAATTTTCATTTTTTAATGTAATACCCTTCTTTATCAACCTCCTCTCTTAAAATTATAAGTTCCTCTTCTGTAGGATGTTTTGTTTCCTCCAAGGGTTCCTTAATCAAGAGTTCAAAACCTGTATTTTTAAGCACATCTTCAAGCTTAACACCGGGATGAAGGGAAATCAGCCTCATTTTCTTCGTTTTTTCATCAAAGTCTAAAACAGCAAGGTCTGTAACCACTCTGTAAGGACCCGTCTCCTCAGGGAGACCTGCTTTCTCTCTTGCATCAGGCCCTGTTAAATAGCCCGGAGTTGTTATAAAATCGACTTTCGGGAGAAACCTTTTTTTCTCATGCTTCATTATAATAATGGTTCTCCAGCAAAGAGAGCCAACATCATTACCCCCTCCACTTCCCGGGAGCCTGACTTTGGGCTTTTTATGTTCTCCGATAACTGTTGTATTTAAATTTCCATATGGGTCAATCTGGGCACCGCCCAGGAATCCATAATCTATAAATCCTCTCTGAGCGGTTTCCATTATATCACATATTCCTGTGGCACAAAGTGCTTTATAAAAGGTTCTTGCTTCTCCAACCGCTCTTGGCAATTTTTCAAGTATTGCTCCTATGCCTCCAAATTCAAAAATAGGAATTAAATTTGGTGCATGGGTTTTTTGGGCAAGGGAGGCTGCAAGCATGGGAATACCCGTTCCTATAAAACATGTTGAATAATCCTCCATAAGTCTTGACGCAACACATATCATAAGTTCTGTCTTTGAATATTCCATTTCTACCTCCCTGTTTTTTGTTTTATCAGCTCCATCAATCTTTTTGTTCCCACTTTTTCAAGATAATCCTCATGATTTTTACAGGAATATATCCATTCATCAAGGTATTCCTTTGTTCCTTCTTCTGTTTTGAACTTCTGGAGCATCGTTTTAAGATGTTCTTCATCCCTTTCATATAAATAAGCCATTTCACCGGGATGCGAGCCGAAGGGAGCATGCACAACAGCATCCACGAGAAAATAGGGAATACACGTTCTTTCTGGATATCTTCTTATTTCCTCTGCTGGAACTATCTCCTCTGCCGAAACAATTAACCTTTTTGAAGCCCTTGCCATCTCAATTGCAAATCCTGAAATTCCCTCAATTACACAGTTCCCGTATTCATCAGCCTTATGCACATGTATAATACCCACATCAAGTATCAGAGCGGGTAAAAGACATACCTTCATTCCTGTAAAGGGACATTTAACAACCTTTGCAGCAGAGTAGTTGAATGTATCTGTTCCGAGCATGCTCCTCACAGGTATAAACGGAACACCCATTGCAGTCGCTTTAAATCTCCATGACATACCTGCATTTGACCATTCTGAGACACGAACTCTTCCTGATTCGCATGTTCTTCTCAAAACAGGAGATAGGCCGAGAACTTCGTATCCCACATAGGTAATATCAAGAGTATCAACAAGGTCTGCTGCAAGAAGAAAATCTATCTCCATAAGTCCTTGCCCTGCAAGTCTTAAATTCTTTTTCCCCTGTCTTACTATCTCCCTTACAATTGACATAGGAGCTCTTACAGTGCCATAAAGTTCAAACCCTATATAATCTCCATCTTTGATGAACTTCTCAACTGCTTCTTTTTCACCCATGAGTTTCGGGGAAAAAGCCCTGTTTTTTTTATCCCTTACAAATTTTCTGAACTCTTCAATATCAGGTTTCTGAAAGAGTTCACCCTTTCCTTCAAAAACAATTTCCATAAAACCCCCTTTTGATGTTTTAATTATAAATCAATTAGAGGTTGAAATTCAATGAATTTTTATGTTAAAATTTTTAAAATGAAAAAGAAAGTTCATGTCTATATTTCAGGAAGGGTTCAGGGTGTGTTTTTCAGGGCTTTTACCCAGGAAAGGGCAGAGTTCTATGGAATAACGGGCTGGGTAAAAAATCTCCCTGATGGAAGGGTTGAGGCGGTTGCTGAAGGAGATGAAGAGGTTTTAAAGGAATGGATAAAGGATTTATGGAAAGGACCACCTGCTGCAAGGGTTGATAATGTGGAAGAAATATGGGAAGAGCATAAAGGAGAGTTTAAAAGGTTTGAGATAAGATACTGGTAATCTCACCTCCTTTTCCCCATCGACCAATTTACTCATTTCTCCATTGACTTTCTCATGCATTATGGTCTATAATATAAACCAGTTTTCAATATAAACAAGAGGGAATATGGAACAAAAAGTAGAAAAGATGATAAAAAATAAGTGGTTTGTTACCTAGGAGGACGGTATAAGTGACCTTGTGATATCCTTCTTCTTTTTCATTTATTCAATCCTGTATTTCCTTCTTCATTCAGAAAAAATAATGTCAAACACTCTTTTAAATGCCCTTTTTATCTTTATATTTTTCTTAACTTTTCTGTTTCAGATTTTCTATTCAAAAAGATTGATAGACTTTTTGAGGAAGGGATTTGTATTCCCGAAAACAGGATATTACGAGCCCATAGAGAGCCCTTTTGTTTATGGGATAGTTATTTTACTGGCAGTTTTACTTTCCATGGGTTTACTGGTTTTTCACAAAATAAATTTAAGTCTCCCTGTTATTCTAATCATAGACATTGCCGTCATTTTAAGAGGAATATCAACAAGAAACCTATATTTGCTGTGGATAATACCCTTCTCCCTGGTCCCCGTGTTCATAAGAACAGATATGGATACAAAACTCTCAGTTGTATTTTTAATCTTCGCCACGCTCTTTTTAATTGAAGGTCTTTTTCTTTACTCAAAGAATATAAAGGGAATCAAAAATGGAAAATATAAAAAAGATAAACAGAATAATTCATGAGCCATCAAGACTTTTAATAATGGCTGTCCTGATAAGCGTGAAAGAAGCTGATTTTAAATATCTTCTATTAAAAACAGGGCTTACAAAGGGAAACCTATCAGTTCATTCAGAAAAACTTGAAAGGGCAGGATTTATAAAGATAGAGAAAAAATTTGATGGGAAAAAACCTAAAACAATTTACAGGATAACTGATAAGGGTATGGACGTTCTTAAAAAATACTTAAGATTAACAAAAGATTTTATAAAGAATTTAGAGGAGAAAAAAGGTATGATTTAACTAAATTTTATCTTAAAAAACCTGAAATTTTTTTAAATCCTGTTTGACTTTTATTTTTTTAAATTCATAAAATAAAAACATCAACAGGGGTGCTTAATGAGGATACTTTTTATATGCAATCAATTTCCCTATCCTCCACTCTCAGGTATGAGAAGAAAAATTTTAACCTTTGCAAAGTATTTAAAAAAAGGGGGAGATGAAATCTATCTTTTCAGTCTCACACCTCCTGAGAGAGATTTTGAAAATCATCTTTTTAAAGAAATAATTATTGCAAAAACACAGGGATGTATCAGCAAATCAAAACATGTGCTCAGGTATTTTTTAAAAAAACCCATTCAGATTTCCATGTATATTGCCCCGGAGAATATAAGGATGTTGAAAAGGTATATAAATAGAATAAAACCTGATGCAGTTTTTATAGACTATATAAGGTCAGGCGATTTTGGAATAAACATAAATTTACCCAAAATAATAAATTATGATGACCCGCAATCCTTGAAATTCAGCAGAATGAAAGAATTTCTGAGTGAAATAAAAAATCCCTTTGGAGAGGGAATAAATTTCATACCAGAGGTCTTAAAGAAATTGTTGTGCTTAAAACCATGCAAAAAATTAATCTTAAGTTATGAGATAAACACTTTGAGAAAATATGAAACAAGAATTTCTAAACACTACCCTGTGATACTTACCAATTCCATCGAAGATGCCAGATATCTCAGGAAAAACGGTGTAAAAAACATAGACTTTTTACCCCCTCTCATAGACAGAGAATATTATCTTCCAAAATTAAAAGCACAGAAAGAAAATATAATAACCTTTATAGGTAAAATGGACTATCCACCAAACCCTCACGCGGTCGAGCATTTCACCAATAAAATATTACCTGAAATTAAAAAATACCAGAAAAATAGCCTTGAATTCAGGATAATAGGAGCAAATACACCATCATGGCTTCATAATATATGCAATTCCTGTGAAGATATAAAAATTATAGGCGAGGTTGAGGATATAAGACCCTATCTTCAGGAAAGCACTGTTTTTGTGGCACCTTTAAAGTTTGGAACAGGAATAAAAGTAAAAATAATAGAAGCAATGGCATCAGAAGTCCCTGTTGTGACAACAAGTGTGGGCATTCAGGGAATGAGAGTAAAAAACGGGGTTCATGCCATTGTTGAAGATGAGCCTGAAAAATTTGCAAGGGGTGTGATAAAATTACTTAACAACAGGGATTTAAGGAAAAAAATCGCAAGAGTTGCTAAAAAGTATGTTTTTGAAGAGTTTAACGCTGAAAAATATGTAAAAAACATAAGAGAGTATCTAAAGGACAATCAAAAATAACCTTTAAAGCATCCAATAATATTTTTGCCCTGTTCCAGCTCAAGTAAATATTCCCCTGGCTTTAATTCGGGTAACCTTATTTCTCTTTCAAAACTTTCTCCCTTTAAAAGAAAAGGATGGTTTTCAGGGTTTATAGAAATATCCCGGGTGTAAATAAGTTTTCCTCTGTCCAGGTATCTAATGCGTATCTTATTCACATAGAGTAATATACATGGGCTTTCCTCATCATACACGAAAATCAGTTTACCACTCTTTTTATCTTTCATTTTAAAATACACACTAAACTTATAATCTTTTATATAAGTTCTTTCAGGGTCAAACTTTTCATTTCTCACAACAATCTCATAAACAACTGATATATCATCCTCAAACACCTTTACCAGTTCCTGGTTGTATTCATTCTCAATTATAGAAACAATATTTTCAAGCATGTTCTTATGAAATACATGGAGATTCTCTTTATAAACATCTTTATGGATTATTAAATATTTTATATTTATTGCTTTTGCAAGTTCAATCTGTCTTTTTAAATCAAGAGCCTTGGCACGATTATAAAGCGGTGCTATGTATCCACTGTATCCGTTAAACAATTTTTTGTTATGATAGGCTGAAAAATAGGTGTAAAAAAAGCCTTTATCCTGACCATAGGGAACATCCCACCACCTTGCTTCCTCTAAGGGCAGTTCCATTATTGCAAATTTTTCTTTTTTCTCACCAAGCCATTTATAAACTTCTGGAATTCCACCTTTATAAGGCATCTCAGAAACACGCACATAATAGGGAACAAACTCTATAAGAATTAATATTTCTAAGATAATCAGAGTCTTTTTTCTGAAATATAAAGAATAAAAATGGGAGAGTAAAACCGCAGAGGAAAATAAAAACATTATAAAAAACCTGGAGGGAACTCTCAATCCCTCAAAACCTGGAAAAAAGTAATAAAATAAATAGTAAACTGGATTTGGAAGATATTTTATTCTAAAAAATAAAGGACCTGCAAGCAATATAAAACTCAAGAGCAAAATCACAAGATATAATACGGAGAAATCCGGGGGTGTTATTTTTATCTTTTCTAAATGAGGTAAATATAAAGTTTTTGAATTAGAAACCTCTTTTTTAAGTTTAAACAATATAACATTTTTCTTTATGATAAAAAAGCAAATAAATATAATTGACAGAACAGGAATAATTCCCATATAAAGGGTATTCTCCCATGCAAGCGGAGGATTTATAAACTTCGTCAAAATTTTGCCTGTAAGGGTAAAGGGATAGGCTGTTAAAAAAGCCCTTACATCAGGAGAATAGCGAATACACTCTCTTATGGACCTTTTAAATCCATAAAGTTCTTCTACTGTAAGATAATGATAATAAACAGGGATAAGAATTGCTCCTGAGACAATTATGAAAATTAAAAAACCTGTTAAATATTTTTTAATAAAATACTTATCTCTCAGAATATAAAACAGGAAAATAACAGGAATAAAAGGTGAGATTATAACCATATAATTTGCACAACCGAGTGAATGCATGATGAAAAACAATGACGAGAGCAAGGCAAATCGGTATTTTTTCTCCTCAAAAAATCTATGGAGAAATAAAAATATAAGAGGAAGCCACATGGTGGTCAAAATATGAAGATGACCTGAATGAGAAAATTTAAAAGGTGCAAAGGAAAATATTGTCCCTGCTATAAGGGATGCAAAAAAGTTTTTTGTAAAGTGGTAGCAGAGCAAATACATAAAAAAACCTGAAAGCACAAAATTGGCAATAACAAATATGTTGTAGGAAACAACAATGTTTTTTAAAACGAGATAAACTGGCAATAAAGATATGGAAGAAGATATAAGGTTTTCAGAGAATGCAAGGGTCAATTTACAGGGATAGAATATGTTTGCATCAAAAAAATTCTTAAAATTGAAAGTTAAAATTCTATCTATGTTGTGTTTTAAAATATAAAGATTTAAAAGAGGGTCTCCTAAATCACCTATGATGTTTTTCCTCAATGATACTTTAAGAAGACCTTTAAATATATAAAGGGTTAAAAAAAGGAAAAAGTTAAAAGAAATAAAATCTTTAATTATTCTTTTATCTTTCATGGCTTTATCTTTAAATCAACAAAAAGTATTTTTCTATCTGAAAAGACCTCTTTAACAGGGCTGAAGTTTTTACCCTCTTTTTTTGTAATCATTATATAACTACATCCTTCTCTGGCTTTTTTATAATTTCCTGCACCTATTTTTTTAAAAACATGACCCAGATTGATATTCTCTTTATTAAAAATAAAACCTGAAAAACTCAGAACAATTAAAGAACTATCAGGAATTTCATTTTCTATGTAATGGATAAATTCCAGGTCATCTTCATTCAGGTTAAAACTTTTTACTCTAAAATATGCAGGATTCTCATCTGGAATAGAAACAACATATAACCCATTTTCATAATTCTGAATCTTGCATTTTTCTGCTATAAAAATAAAATAGGAATAATAGGGGTCAATTGCTTTAGACCCAAAAGAGAAGATTTTAAAGTTATAGCCGTTTTCGTCAACAACAAATTTTTTTCTGATTATCTTGTTCTTTATTCTGCATTCTTTTAAATAACTTTCCATAGCTTTTTTAAATCTATTTATTGAATTTAATGGATAGGGAGAAAATATAAAATGTATTATAAAAATTAAAAATCCCTGTAAAAATAAAAAGTTTCTCATAAAATTCATTTTACCCATAAACAAAGGTTTTTATCTTTATAAACCTGTGTGTAATTTTCAATCAAAGTATTAGGTGAGGTTATAATCTTAGAGTAATTTTTTAAATTCTCTTCTTTCTGAATAGCATTTAAAGAAATTAAAAAGTTGTTCCTTAAAACCAGACCCATGAGATTTCGTGGATTTTCAGAAAGGGACCAATCTTTTGTCCAAACTCCAATTCTATCATTCTCTTTTAAATAAAAACTTAGTTTAGAATAACTTTCTTTTATCTCTTCAGGTATATAAAAAATTTCAAAGGTATTATCCTTATAAGAGTTTAAACCTGAATAAGGAGAGAGAATAATTCTGTCATGTATTCCCTGTATTAGAGAAAGGAAAGTAAGCATAATAATCAACCCCTTCAAATTCTTTTGCTTTAATCTCTCCCAGATGTATATTGTTCCAATGAAAGCAATAAAAGGCAGGTAAACATGGAATCTTGCCCACCAGCGATAAGGGACTGTCAGAAAAATCAGTAATGAGAAAAAAACAATCTTTAGAAAAGTCTTTTCTTTGTTTTTAATAGATAAAAACACGGCAATTATAAATGGAATTATCCCAAAGGAAATAAAAAGATGACCAAAACCTCCTCCATGATTGTCTGAAACATAATATTTTATATAGTCATATCCAAATTCCAATAGACGGGGAATAATAATAAACGGGTTGTATGTAAAAATGGGCATATTACCGATTGATGAAGGTATATCTATCCCTTTAAATATTTCTATTCCAAAAATCTTTACAATATAGGGATAAAGAGGGTTCCCTGTTAAAAAGAAATTGTAAATGTAGTAGTGAAAAGAAGTAACCAGACATAAAAAAAGAGAAAGTAAAATTAAACCATATTTTCTTCTCATTGATAATTTTATTACGCTAAATAAAATAAAAATCCCGAACATCGTCAAAAAGCTCCATTTTGTTCCTGCCCCTATGGACAATGAAATTATTAAAAATACAATGTTATAGGGAAATTTCAAAAATAAAAGGTTTAAAAAAATCAGGAAAACGCAGGCAACTTCAATATCTACAAAAGCAAATCCTGCAAGATTTGGAATAATGGGTATTGAAAGACAGGAAAAAATATAAAGAGACTTCTCATTAGGTATATTTAATTTCCTTAAGATAGAATAGGTTGAAAGGGCTCCAAAAATCAAAAAGGGAATATGAATTATAAGAATGCCCTTATCTGTACCCATAAACATATAATAATAAGCAAACAAAACTTCTACATTATTAGAGAAATACATATTTGGATTTAAATCCAGAAACTCGCGAGGAGGAAAACCTTTTTCAATAACCATTCTTGAAGCAAGGGGTAAATGATATGTATAACTATCCCATCCCTGAGGGGGATATAAAAATGTAAATCTTGTAATTATAAGAAATTCCAGAAAAATTAAAATAAATAAAATTAAAAGCAAGGGGTCCTTTTTTAGATAGAGAAAAAACCTTTTAAATAAATTCCTGAGTTCATAATAAGAGCTTAAAAAACTTTCTTTTGCTTTACCTTTGAAAATACAAAAGAATAATGCTAAAGCTATAATGAGAATTGTAACTGTTTTAGATTCATAAATATGAAAATATCCTGAAATCGCTGGAATTCCAAGAATAACTGTTAAATATATTAAAAAACTCAATATCAACCTGTCAACAGAACTGATTTTATCTTTCCAGAAATAAAAAAACCTGAATATCGAAAAGTAAAGTGCTGAGTTCAGGAGCAGAAAACCGAATAATTTTACGAGAAACATAATATATTATTATAAAGAATTGAATTTAAAATAAGAAATTGACTTTTTCCATTGAAATGGATTATTTTTAATTTCTCTAAATGAAAGAAAGCCAGAACTTAGAAAAATACCTTGAAAAATACATAGAAAATCTTTTTCAGGGTTCTATCCTGAATTTTACAGGTGAGGTGGCAAAAAGACTTGGTGGATATATATACCAGGTTGCAATAGTGAGGCTTCTTGGAACATTCATATACGGAATATATACCCTTTCGTACACTCTTATAAATGTTGTTTTAAGAATCTCTCAGCTCGGGCTTGATAGAGGTGGCATAAGATACATTGCAATCTTAAAGGAAGAAAAAAAATTCGACCTGATAAAAAAACTTGTAATTTTCCTGCTTTTACTATCAATCAGTTCAGGTCTTTTATGGGGATTAATAACCTTTTTATCCTCTTCATTCCTGGCTAATATTTACAAAAAACCCGCGCTTAAAAATGGATTGATTTATTTCAGTATTGTACTTCCCTTTTACACGTCTTTGCTTGTTATGGCCTACAGCTCAAGAGGATTTAACAAAATGCAATATTATGTTGTAACAGAAAACTTTATGCGTCCTTTTTTACAGTTCTTATTCCTGTTTATACTATTTTACTGGTTTGGAAAAACAATACCCACTGCAATCTTGCCATGGGCATTTTCGTCTTTTCTTGCACTGATTACAATAGTTTTATTTTTTAAAAAAGAACTAAAGAATAAAAGAAATGGACCATCAAATGGTTTTGGATACAGAGAAGTTATTACCTTTTCCCTGCCGGTCACATTGATATCAATCCTGTATTTTATTTTTGCATGGACAGACCTGATAATACTCGGATTTTTTAGACCCGCAGAAAAAATCGGGATTTATAACGGAGTTGCAAGAACCGCGGAGATGACAAATTTGTTCTTGCTTTCAATAAATGAGGTTTTTTCACCCCTTGTTTCTCAGTTAAGTCATAAAAAGGATTTTAATTCACTTAAAAGAATTTTCAGGGTGATAATAAGGTGGTCTCTTTACTTTTCCTTACCCCTTTATATATTTTTCATATTTTCAGGTAAATATTTTTTAGGTTCTGTATTTGGAAAAGAATTTATAACAGGCTATATTCCCATGGTGATACTGCTGTCAGGTCTTATATTTCAGAACATAACCGGTCCTGTGGCAATGACCCTTACAATGAGTGGGTATCAAAAGGAGTGGGCATTTATAAATTTTATAGGTCTATTTATAAATATCTCCCTTGCTCTTTTATTTATACCAAAACTGGGAATACTTGGAGCCTCTGTTTCCACCTGCTTATCACTGGTTATCCTGAGAAGCATTGGAATAATAGGAGTTAAAAAATTCTTAAAATTTAAAACCCATGATATAAAAGTTATAAAACCCTTATTACAAGGCACAATAACCCTGTTAATTATAGGAGCCTTAAATTTATTCCTTTTGGTAAGGACTCCTTTAAATCCTTTAATAAAAATTCTTGTAAATTTCTCTCTTTCTTATTTGATATACTTTTTGCTATTTATCTTTATAAAACCTGAAAATGAGGAAATATTTTTATTAAACAAACTAAAAGGTTTTCTCAAAAAAAATTAGTCTTTCTTTTAAATCTTTTATTTCCTTTTCCCACATCCTGATATAAGATTTTTTAAATTCTCTCATTTTTTTCAAATACCATTCATAATTTTTCAAGAGTTTCTCAATCCCCTTTCTTATTGAGTCTGGTTCATTATCAACATAAATTGCATTTTCTTTAAAGAACTCTCTTAGTGTTTTTTTATTACTCACTATCAAGGGTTTTTCAAAACTCACTGCCTCAAAACCAGCAAACAAAAGGGTATAATCCCAGTTTGTAAGAGCTATTATCCCCTTGGAACTTTTTAAAAGAGAATAAAATTGCTCCTGGGGCAAAAAACCTGTGAATTTAACATTTTCTGGAATATTCAAAAAAACTTTTTTTAAAGCCCCTGTAATAAAAAAATCTATATCAGGATAAAAAACTGCACCTTTAATAACTTCTTTTATGGGCTCATCAGTATCGCCTGAACATGGAAAAACAAAATAATCTTTTTTATTTTGAAATTTCTGTATATCTTTAATATTTAATGGCGGGTCGTGAACAACAATTACCTTTTTTCCCCCCTTGCAGGGCAATTTCTCATATATGGTTTTTTCATGAATTATTATCAAATTGGACTTTTTCAAAATAAAATATGTAAGGGTTTTTAAAAATGCCCATTTCCTGGAAACTAAAGGACCTGAGTGAAGGTCTATAATAAGAGGTTTTTTAAAAATAATTTTATATAAAAGAGAGGTTAAACCTATGATGGGTTGAACCATCTCAACAATAATTATATCAGGTTTTATCTTCATTAAATAAAAAAGGGTAACAATTATTTGGACAGGAAATTTTAAAGGAGCAAGAAAAATTTTTCTTGTAAATAAAGGAAACCTGAAAATCTCAAATCCAATACATTTTGCCAGAAACTTTGTTCTTGAAGACCCTTTTGATTCAGGAATCCATGAAACAAATAATTTTTTAATTTTGTTCATATTGAATTATAATTATAGTATAAAAAAGCAGGGTTTTGAAAATGAGAATAGGAATAAGCGGTTTATCACTTCATGGATACTCAAAAAGAGGAGGATTCTGGGAATACTTTAAAACCCTTTTAAAAATAATAGAGAAAGTGGTTCAAAGAGAAAAAATATTTATATTTGTTCAAAAGGAGCTGGAAAAAGATTTTAAGGAAATAAATAAGAAGAATTTCCATTTCATAGAGGTAAAAATTCCTGAAAAAGGTTCTCATTATACAGAATTCATTTTTTTACCTTATTATTTAAAAAAATATAAAATAGAACTATTACATTTTCCCACATTTGCAGTTCCCTTATTTTTAAAAACTCCCTATATTGTTACCGTCCATGACCTTGCATTTTTAAAATTTGAAAAAAATTTGAAAAGGAGGGATGTCTTTTACTGGAAATATGTTTTTAAATTGTCGGTGAAAAGAGCAAAAATGATTATAAGTGATTCTCATAATACAAAAGAGGATTTAAATCATTACTGGAAAATCCCCTTACAAAGGATAAAGGTAATACCTCCATTTTCTTCTTTACTTTTTTCAAAATCTCCCTTGATAAAAGACGAAATAGTTCGGAAATATGGAATAAAAAAACCCTATTATCTTTTTATAGGAACCTTAGAACCGAGAAAAAATTTAAAAAGGGTGATAGATGCCTTTTTAAAACTTTCCCGGGAAATTGAAGAAGTTGTTCTTTTAATAATAGGGCAGAAGGGATGGGAGGGGTCAGAACTGTTCAGAAAGATTGAAGAGAATAAACAAAGAATAATCTGGCTTAATAATATTACTTCAGAGGAACTTCCTTCATTTTATAAAAATGCCATAGCACTTTTATACCCCTCACTTTATGAAGGCTTTGGATTACCCATTTTAGAAGCATATAAGTTTAAAGTACCGGTAATAACTTCCAATGTTTCTTCCTTGCCCGAGGTTGCGGGAAAAGGAGCAATTTTTGTAAATCCCGAAGATGAGGGGGAAATTAAAAGAGCCATGTTAGAGATTTATCATAACAAAGATTTGAGAAATCGTTTATTGAAAGCACAGGAAAGGGAAATAAAAAAATATGACTATAAAAAAATAGGGGAAGAAATTCTTTCAATCTATGAGGAAGTTTTTTTAAACTCTCTATAAATAAATGCGGAAAGGGTTATCAAGATAAAAAGGACTTTCATCTCTTCGTTGTGATTAATGGTTGTCCAGGAACTATCAAGGAAATTGTGGCTTAAAAAGGTAACCCAGGAACCAACAAGTCCCATTACCATCCAGGAATAACCCTTATCTTCTTTAATCTTCACACAGGCAAACAGAGATTTCAAAACATACCCTATAAACATGAAAAAGGTAATAAACCCTAAAATCCCTGTTTCGAGTAAAAGCTGAATATACAGGTTATGGGGAATTAAAACCAGAAATGCATAGGGCATATATATAAACTGGCTTATCCCTACACCAAGAACAGGGTTTTCAAAAAATGTTTTTAATGAATTTTTCCAGTAATGGAGTCTTACCTGAAAACTTAAATCTTTATAGGGGCTGAATATTGATACCACTCTCTCATACACATTTTCAAATAAAAATTTTGATATAATAACTGCAATCAGAATAAAGATAAAAACAACAAACCCGTATCTCAGAAAAATTCTCAACCTCTTTATCTTCCAGGAATACACAAAAATTACGGCTAAAACTCCCAAAAATGCAGAGATAAGACTGTTTCTTGAATAGGTAAAGAAAAGGGCGCCGAGTAAAAATATAAAAAATGAGAAATACAAAAACTTTACCAAAATCCTTCTTTTTTTTAAATAGTCGCTGAAATAAAAGGATGCATATACCGGTATTGTGAGCGCGATTATTCCTCCGAGTGAATTTCCATGCACAAATACTCCTCTTATTCTCCTCATCTCCATAGTATAAATCTCCATAAATCCCTTCCCGAATAAAGGAATATAACCGATAACCAGCTGGAAGACACCTATGATTATATTAAAACTCAAAAACACCAAATATGCCCATAAAAACATCCTTAAATTGGATTCCCTTTTTTCCAGATTATCAAGCAAAAACCTGTAAATAATATAACCATTAAAGAACATCAAAATATGGAATAGGGAAAAGAATTTGTCAAAGGAAGGTATAAGGGATAAAAATAGTGAGCCAAAAAATAAACCAAAAAATCTGAAATAAGGGTCCTTTGTACAACTCTTAGAGGAGATGTATTGTATCAGAATATAAAATAAGAGGGCAAAGGCAATAAAATCGGTTATATGGAGAAAAAGGGGGGTAGAAGGAGGAGTTCTCTTTATCAAAAATTTATGGATAAACACATATCTTATGCCTGTACAGAGAAATATAGGGAAAAAAATTGCAAGATATTCAAAGGGTCTTCTCGTAAGCAATAAAAAGGGAATAATTACCAGACTCAGCAAAATTTTGAAAAAACTCTTTAAATGGAATGCCCCTTGAATATAATATAGTAAAATAATAAATAAAAATACAAAAAAAAGTAAAACCTGAAAAATTATATAATCCCTTTTCAATTCCAGATTCAATATGCGTGCTTCTGGGAAAAAAATGTAAGGGCTGTTTTTAATATAATCTTTATATCAAACCAGAGTGACCAGTTATTTATATAATAAAGGTCATACCTTACCCTTTCATCTATGGGTGTATCCCCTCTGAGTCCGTTTACCTGTGCCCAGCCTGTAATGCCAGATTTAAACCTGTGTCTTTCATAATATCTGGGTATTTCCTTTGAGAATTTTTCAACAAAATATGGTCTTTCTGGCCTTGGACCAACAATACTCATATCTCCCTTTAAAACATTGAAAAACTGAGGAAACTCATCAATGGAAAACTTTCTTAAAAATCTTCCTATTTTTGTAACTCTCGGGTCATCAGGTGTTGTAAATTTTGGTCTTTTTTCCTTATCAGCACCAACTATCATTGTTCTGAACTTAATAAGTTTAAATATTTTTCCATCCTGTCCCACTCTTTCCTGAAGATAAAATACAGGTCCTCTATCCTGAAGCTTAATAATCAATGCTATTATTCCAATAAAGGGTAAAATAAAAATAATCACAATGAGAGAAAACACAATATCAAAGGCTCTCTTTAAAAAAGACTGAAAAAGAGTCAGGCTTGGCTCTTTAATTGCAACAAGAGGCATACCTGCAATCTGATAAACACCCGCACCTGATGTCATAAGCTGATATATATCAGGCACTATTCTAACAGGTATTTCAAAATTTTCACACTTTTTCACAATATCTTTTAATAAATGTTGTTTTTCAAGGGGGAGTGCAACTAAAATAAAATCAGCAGAAATACCATTCAACTCTTTTTCTAAAAATTTCTCTGCATTTAAAACGCCTTCAATAGCATATCCCAGGAACTTATCATTTTCTATCCTTTCCTTTATCCATTCTCCTATCTCTCCTTCTCCAACAAGTAAAATTCTTTGAACGCCTTTTCCTCTTTTAACAAGTTCCCTTTTTATAACCCTTATTGTTCCCCTGAAAATCAGCATTAAAAAGAATGTAAACATAAAGAAAAAACCAACCACAAGACGGGAATATAAAATCTTCCTATAAAAGAATGAAATAGCGGTTGTGATAATCGCAAGCACGATAAGGGCTTTTAAAATCTCAAAAATCTCATCAAGAAAAGAAAGCCCCCTTTCCTCTATTTTCCACAGATTCATAAAATAGAATACAAACAGGGCTATAAAAAATATAATTAAAAAGGCATAGAAGTATTTTTCAAACTCAGGAATAGGGAAGTGAAAAACAGGGATTACATTTCCATAAAACCTGAACCAGTAGGCGAAAATAAATCCCAGAACAAGAGAAACAATATCTGTTATGATTCCTGAAATTTTAAATATCAATACTCTTTTCATTTAAGTGTCAGATATTTAGTTTTTAAATATAATGAATTAAAAGACTAAAATCAATTATAAAGAATATTTAAATAATTTTAAAATTTCTCATATTTACGAGTTTTGCATGGAAATTTTTAAAGAATTGAATGAAAACACTATAATTATAATCAAATAATGAACATTACTTTTGCTTAACTATGAAAAAAAACCTTTTCCATGAATAAATTTATCAGACTAAAAGATATCTTAAAAGATATAGGTATAGTCACAACGAGTAGAGGACTTTCATTTCTATTTGCTTTTGTAATCAGTATTTTAATCTCAAGATTAACCGGTCCGGAAGGAAGAGGTGTTTATTCCCTGGTATCAGTGAGTATACTTTTTTTAAGTCTCGTTCTATCATGCGGTATGGAAGAAGCATTCCCTTATTATATTTCAAGGAAGGATATAAAACCTTCCCATCTACTACCTTTAGGATTGCCGTATCTACATACAGTAGTGCTTTCTATTTTACTAATCCTATTTTTCATACCTCTGAGCTGGAAAAGAAGTGTTTTGCCTTCTCTATCAGCCCTGGCTTTTAATCTAATATTACTGGGGACCTTATTCCGAATACAGGGGAGAATAATTGGAAATTCTTTTCTGGGAGTCAGAAATTTCTGGCTTTTTGGTTATCATCTCTTTTCTTATCCTCTATATGGTCTTTTAATAATACCTGTTCTCCATTTTTCCCGTCTTTTATCTGTGGAAAGTGTAATGTGGGTCCCTTTTTTATCTTCTGTGCTCCAGGGCATCACTTTTACCATTATCATTATATTTATGTTTCCTCCTGATTTTCACGAAGCATTCACTTCATTCAGCTCAGTTGTGAAAAAATATAAAAAAATTCTCGGTTATGGGCTTTTTGCACAAACAGGAGTAATACTTAATTTCTTTAACTTGAGATTAGATTTTTATTTTATAAATTACTTCAAGGGGGTTAAAGAACTGGGATTATACAGCATTGCGACTGCTGTAGGGGAGTCTTTATATTTGATTCCTTATGCTATAGGTAGAATGTGGTTTCCGCGGGTAGCAAAAAATCAGGCAGGTAAAAAAGAAAAAACCTTTCAGATCTTACTGGTAACTTTTATAATCTCCTCACTGACAGGAATAATTTTAATTGCCACAGGAAAACTGCTGCTGACATTTATGTTTGGAGAAAAATTTGAAGGTTCTTATATTCCTTTAATTATTCTAATTCCTGGAATAATAAGCCTGGGTTTATCTTCTGTCATTGCAAGTTATTTCCATGGGATAGGAAAACCTCAGTGGGGTACATTGATGAGTGTTATTTCTATATCTTTCACTATAATACTTGACTTTCTATTAATTCCGGTGTATGGAATAAAAGGTGCAGCAATTGCATCTTCAATAGCCTATACAATATCATTTTTAACAGGTTTTTTTACGATTTTTAGGGTTTGAGAATGGAATGAAAGCACCTAAAATTTGCCTGATTTGCAGTCTACATCATCCAGGTATCAAAACTCATTTTTGGCATCTTTCAAAAAACATAAATGCGTCTTTATTCTTTGTAGAGAACCTATACCACCCCATTTTTTTAAAACTTGCTAAATTTTTAAAAATTCCTCTACCCTCAATATTAAGTCTAAAAGAATATGATATAATAATATTAGGGGGATGGCGTGCCTCGTATCTAAGCATTATAAAAAATTTAAAAAAGGAAAACAAAAAAGTAGGCATCTATTGGACAAGCTCGATAGGACAATCAGAGATGACTGAAAAACATGTGGAAATATATCACCTTAACCATATATTGAATCTTTTAAAAGAGGATGTTATAGATTTTATCATGGTTCCTGAAAGAACATATGAAGCAATGGGAAAATTGAAAAAAGTTTTCCTTCTACCTTACACATTTAACTTTTCTCAGATTAAATTTTCTGAAAGAAAAAATATTGTTAAAAGAACTGATATTTTTCTGTCTGTCAGGCATGGTAAGAATATACTAACCCAATTTATAGGAGTGCATCTGGCAGATCCTGATATAGAAATTTATACTAATATAAAGAATAAAGAATTTTTAAATTTTTTACAATTACTTGAAATACCTTTTAGATACATAGAATGGATACCAAATTACGAGGAATATCTGAAGTTCATTTCCAAAATGGGGTTTTCTCTCCAGATTACATATACTGAAACCTTTAATTATGCTGTAGCAGAAAGGATGGCAATGGGAATACCTGTTTTTGCATCAGGGAATATATTTTTAATAACACAGGATGAATTTTTGAAAAAATATTTATACGTAGAAGCACCAGATTCTCCTTTAGAAATATCTAAAAAAATACGATTTTTACTTAAAAATTCTACCCTATACCATGAAATAAATATTCATATAAGAAAATTCCTTGAAAAATTTTTAAAATCTAAGGAAGAAAAGTTTCAAGAATGTTTCTCTAAATTTTTGAAATTTATTCAAAACAGTTTGTTATGAAAAATGGAAGTAAATGGAAAATAATTGTAAGTGAGAGTTTTTTTTTGATAATTGCAATTCTGATATTCTTTGTTTTTATAAATCTTTCAGTTAAATGGACGATAAGGTATCTAATTTTAATTCTCTATATCTTAATGGGGTTTTTAACTTCTCGTTTTTTAAAAACATGGGTGTTATTTTCACCCATTCTAATTACATTGAACATCAGATGGTTTATAAATTTTGAAACTTTTTCTTTCCCTTTTTCCGCAATAGATATATTGGGTTTTATCTATATTATATTCTTATTTTATAGATTCAAAAATTTTAAAAAAATGGATGAATTTAACATCCCCTTATTCATTTTACTGATAAGTATCTTACTTTCTTCTATAAACTCATTCAAACCTCATTTTACTCTTTTTACCACAGCTTTTTTTATGTTAGGTTATTCTTATTACAAGTTGCTTGTTGATGAGATAGAAAACCAAAAGGAACTGAAAATATTTATCTACTTGCTTTTCTTCTGCTTTCTTATGAATTCAGTAGTGGCAATTTTTCAATATCGTGGTGGGTTCTTCCTCTTTGGAGAAGAAGTATCTCCGACTTATGAAAAAGGAACTTTGTTCCCGGGTGGAAGAGTTAAGGGTTTATTTATTCATGCAAACTCTTTTGCTGGAATATTGGCTATTTTTAGTCCTTTTATGCTCTCTTTTTCTCTTTCTAATAAAATAAGCAAAAAATACAGGTTTTATTCCCTATTTACATTTATTATAGTATCTATTTCTATATTTTTCAGTTTTTCAAGAAATGGCTACCTTACATATTTAATTTCATGCATAACTTTACTACTGTTATTTGTTTACAAACAAAAACGTAAAACATTTTTTTACATTATAGGTGTATTATTGGTTATAGTGATAATAAATTTTTCCATATTCATGCTATTTCCTAATATATATGAACGAATTCTATCAATATTTTCCTATGAATACGACCCTGCAACAAGAATCAGATTTTTCATGTGGAAAAAATCTCTTGCCAAATTCGCACAGTCCTTTCTTACAGGAATAGGATGGGGTAATTTTGTATTTGAGTCATATTCCTTTGGGCTTTTAATACCTCATAATTTGTATATTAACATTCTGCTGGAATTAGGTCTATTAGGAGCAATAGCATTCATTTATTTCATATATATATTGTTTAAAAAGTTGTTTCAACTGTTTTATTTGTCAAATTCAAAAAATCTATATCTGACCCTTCCTATTATATCTGCATGGATAGGTTTTTTTATAAATAATATTGCTGACTCAATTTTCACTTCTCCTACCCACACAATTGAAAATAAGTTTTTCTGGATATTATTAGCACTAACAAGTTTATCATATCGCTTTTCGTTACAAAGAGAATAGTAACTCCAACTATACATCTTAAAATTATTTCTCCATACAAAAATTTCAGATTTGAACTTATAAAATACAGATAGGTAAATTGAAAATACTAAAAGGCAAATACTCTGTAGAAGTAGAAAAGAGAAGTATTCTGGGCTCTCTCTTTGAAATTCCATCTACACAAGAAAAAACTTATGGGTATTATAATTATGCTACCAGGGTAGGAGGATTTGGACCTCTTTTCACCGTTCTTTTTCTACCTTCTTTATTTTTTGCTTTTTTAATCGGCCTTTTAAAAAGGGACAAGAATGTTTTACTTCTATTCATGATATACTTCTTTATATATATGGTATTACCTTATAAATGGTGGACAAGATTTCATATTTACATTATGGGAATTTCCATAACTTCATTTTCTTATATTCTATTTCATTTATCTTCCTCATTTTATATATTAGGAATTATCTTCAGTACACTCTCATTCATTTCTGCTCATAGAAATATTCCCAAATTTCATATCCAGAATTATTTCCCTTATAAATGGAGGAAATTATACTTTTCAGAACGAAGTTATTTATTAAAAGATGCAAAGAATATAATTTTTCCTTATTTAGAAAAAGGTGACACTATTGGTTTATATTATTCTCCTGAGGCTTCTGAAAAATACAATTTCCTTCTGAAGCTCTCATATATTTTCATACCACATGACTACGAAATAAACATAAAATATATTTTCCCACCGTTAAAAAACATGCCTCCCAGCGCCAAATTTATAATAACACCTTCCTTTTTTAAATCTTTTAATGAAAATTATACTTTAGTATATCACAACAGGGATTTTGAGATATGGAGAAGAAAATAATCTTTTTAAAGTATATGTATATAACCATAATTTCTTTTATACTTCCCCTCTATCTCACTTATTCAATGTTTATTGAAAATCTAAAAGACTCATTAAATGTTTTTTCTACTTTTTCTCCTATTTCAAAGATTGAAAGGATAGAAATAGTTTATAACAAAAAGGGAGAATGGTGGTATTTATTAAGCGGAGGGTTTAATACAGGAAATTATGGATATGTATCCTCTAAAAACCTTTTTGTAAAAGGGAAAAGAGGATTTAATATTATTTTATTTAGCAATAAAGGAATAGAAATTAAAACTTTTGACACTCATAAATTTCAAGAAGAGAGTCAAAAGATGGTTGAATTTATTCAAAAATTACCTGATTCTTGCGTTGGCATTATATACGTAAAAGATGAAGCAAGCAACAATTTAACCCCTTCTCTTCAAAATGTTCTGAATTCCTTAGGCGCAGATATTTCCTTAAAGAATAAATATAGATGGAGTTATGTATTTATATTTGAAAAAAGAAAAAAATATTTCCATAAAATATTTGAAGCCACTTCACCTGATAAAGCATTCTTAATAAAATTAAAAGTTTAGTCAAAGTAAGGCAGTAAATCGCGTTTTTTTTAAAGTAATATACTTTTACAAACCCGGTAAACTTCAAAAGCAGCTTTTTGCCAGGTATATTGAGAGGAGACTTCTAATCCTTTTTTAATCAAATTTTCCTTTAACTTCTTCTGAGTCAAAATTGAATATATCTTATTGGCAATTTCTTTGTAATTTAATGGGTTTACAATTACCGCATTACCCTTTGTTACTTCCACAAGCGCCTTATCGTTTGAAATTACCACAGGAATACCACACCTCATCGCCTCAAGAACAGGGAAACCAAAACCTTCATAAAAAGAGGGAAAAAGAAAAACATCAGCATTCTGGTATATTTTAACAATTTCTTCTCTTTCTACATAGCCTTTATGAATTATAAAATCTTTATAGAAATGGCTCTTTATCTCCTTATATATATCTTTCCATCCGGGTCCTTTCTTACCTATCAGGACTAAATAATGAGGCACTTTATAATCTTTTTTAAGTATATAAAAACTTTTGAGAATTCCTATTATGTTTTTTCTCTTCATCAAGGCACCCACATATAAAATATAGGGATTTTCTTTTCCCTCTTTCTTCTTAAGGGGGCGGAATAATTCATCCACACCATGATAAATATAAAAAACTTTCTCCTTTACCTGAGGAAAATAATTTTCAACTTCCTCTTTTATACTTCGGGTAGGAGTAATAACAGCATCAGCTTTTTGTATGGATTTAGTCAAAAAGAATTTAAAATATGGAGGATACAGTTTGGGAAAAACTTCTGGAAAATGAAAAGGAGCAAGGTCATGAACAACAATGACAAGTTTACTTTTAAAGAAAAGCGGAGTAAAAAAATTAGGGCAATATAGTATATCAAAATTATATTTTTTTAGATGCATCGGGAGATAGAAGTTAAACCACAAAGGGGAGAGTAATCTTGAGTAAAATGGCATTTTTAGCTCACAAATTTTTAATCGAGGATTATCAATGCTTTCAGATGGCTTCTTATGAAGAAAAAGGATAAACTCAATGTCTTCATTAACTTTTAACATTCCTTCTATTAAATTCTTAATATAATATCCTATTCCTCTTTTTTTGCCTGCGAGATGACGGGCATCAACTCCTATAATCATAACAATTATTAAAAATACCCAAGGTCTTTCAACCTTCTCATTACTTCTTCATCAATTTCAGGTTCTTTTTTAAAATCTTTGCTTTCCTTTTTTTCAAAAGAATAATATTTCCTCAATATTTTTCTTAATTCCATTACTTTTTCTTTATTTACTTCATATAAATTGTCTTTTTCCTGAGGGTCTTTTTCAACATTGTAAAGCTCATATTTTTTTATGTTTTCATTGATTATAAGTTTCCATTTATCTGTTCTTATACATACATGAGGATATTTATCATCAAGAGTTGTATCTGCTATTATAAAATTTCGCTTTTTTTTGCCCTTTTTTCTGATTAATGGCAAAAGTGATTCTCCGTCAGAGTCGTATTTAGTCTCTATTTTTAGCATACCAAGCAATGTTGGAGCCACATCCACAAGCCCTACTATTTCATTTATTTCCATATGGGGAAAATCGGGATGTTTTATTATTAAAGGGACGTGGAGTAATTCGTCATATAAAAACCTTTCGTGGCGATAAAACTCATGTTCATAAAATGCGTCCCCATGATCAGAGCAGAAAACTATTATTGTATCATTTATCAATTCTTTTACCTTTAAAAAATTTAAAATTTCACCAAAATACTTATCAAAATAAAAAATTTCTTCTTTATACCATTTTATTAAATCATTCTTTTCCTTTGAGGTAAGTGAGTGAGGAGATTTCACTGCTTTACGCCATAAAATTTCACCTTTAATTTTGCTTATATAAGAAAACCCTTTTTTAGATTGATAGGGTCCATGAACATCCATATAATGAACCCATAGAAAAAAGGGGAACGAAATTTTATCAATACATTTAAAAATTTTTTCATTTATCTCTTTTGCTGAAAGGTAAGGTCGCGTTTTTACTAACCTAAAAATTTTACTCAGGAATAAATGGATCTTCTTAGGCAACATATCGGATTTCCATGGATATATGCTATCTTCTAAGACCTCAAAGCCTTTTGTATATCCGAATGGACGGGAAAGAAAGGGATTTGAATGTATCCCAATAGTGGTAAATCCTTCATCTCTTAAGATCTCTGCGATAGTTTTGTAATTATCTTTCAAAATGGGATAAGTATCACTTGAGGGGTATTTAGAAGTAAAAAGAGAAGCAAAAGAGCAACGGGTATGGGACGAATGAGAAAAAGCATTTTTGAACACAATACTATCCTTTCCAAATTTGTCAATTTCAGGGGTGACCTCTTTAAATTCCTTATTCCATATGCCTATAAAATCGGCTCTTAAGGAGTCCACTGTAATCAATATAACATTCTTTCTCTTTTTTCTCATATTATAATAAAAGTCTAAAAGTATAATGTTGATTTTTTAACTTTTTCAATGATTGATTTAATATAAAATAAATCAATATAATTTATAAGATGTTAAAAATACTTTATGTATCACCTTATTTTCCTTATTACAGCAAGGGGGGTGGTGGTGCCCTTTCTTTCAATAGAATTAAAAGTCTTTCAAAATTTGCAAAGGTGGATTTACTTTTTTTAACAAACGAAAAAAACTTTGACAGATACGAAAAAGAATTAAAAAACATTGTCAGAGAGTTTGATTATGTTATTAATAAAAACTCTGATTCAATTAAAAATATATTTTTATATTTTCCATTCAAGTCATTAAAAGAATCTTTTGTTTTCTCAAAAAAATTTGTAAAAATTTTAAAAGAAAAAATTTCTCAAAATAAATATGATATAATATGGTTTAATCACGAAAGAACATTTCAATACTCCAATTATATAAAACCAGCTAAAAAAATAGTGGAACTTCATGACGCAACTTCAGAAAGGCACAAAAAGATATTCTTAAAAACCAGGAATCCTTTTTTAAAGATAATTCATATATACGAGTTCTTCAAACTAAAAAATATTGAAAGAAAAATAATCAGGTTCTCGAACGGAGTTATTGTAACTACAGAGGAAGAAAAACAAAAATTACATAACAAAAGAAAGGTGTATGCTTTCGCATTCTGCCCTGATATAAAACACCCAGACCCTGATTCCAGAAAAGAAAAAATCATTCTTTACATGGGTGATTTAAGTTATTTCCCCAATGTGGATGCGCTTTTTTACTTCGTCAATAATATATTTCCACATATTAAAGAAAAAATTAGAGATATTAAGTTCTGGATCGCAGGAGTTTCAGAAAATGAAAAAATAAGAAGACTGCATGATGGTAAAAATATATTTTTTAAAGGATTTATACCATCCCTTGATGAATTGCATTCAAAGGTGAAAGTTCTTGTGGTTCCTCTCAGACTCGGAACAGGAATTAGAATAAAAATTCTTGAAGCAATGGCAAGAAGGATTCCTGTGGTCTCAACAAAAATTGGATGCGAAGGAATAAAGGGTTTAAAAAACAGAGTCAACATAATGCTAGCAGATGAGCCATTGGAATTTGCGAAATCAACAGTGGAATTACTGAGAAACGATGAACTTGCTCAAAAAATATCAGAAGGTGGGTTTGATATTATAAAAAAATATTATTCAGAAGAAAAATTACAAGAAATAGTAAAAGATATACTCAATTCAAATTGAAAAAACTGAACCTTCTATCCATCTCCTTCTCTTATGAAGAAGGAGGAGCCGAAAAATCCCTAAAAAATCTTGTCACAGAGTTAAAAAAGAAAGGAATAAATATTTTCCTTTTCACCTCGCCATCTTTAAAGGATTTTTATAAAGAGAAAAATATAAATATTTATTTAATCCCCTTTTCCCCTTCAATGAATTTTTTTATAAAGATTGGAAAAATAAAATTATTGAATATCCATTCTTTTCTGAGAAGGTTTTTTGTTGTCATAAATTATTCATGGCAAATAAGTATATTCTGTAAAAAAAGGAAAATTGACATTATACACATAAACGACTTTAAAGGCGGTATTTTTATACCTTTGTTAAAACTTTTAACCCATTCGAAAATAGTCTGGCATATAAGAGATTTATTTGCATGGGAATCAAAAATTAAAAAATATTATTACAAAGTTCTCGGCAGTTTTACAGACCTTTTAATAACCATTTCTCCTCTTACACAAAAAATGGTAAAAGATATGGGGTTTAATAATGCAAAATTGATATACAATATAATAGAGATAAAACCCTTAGATATAAGCAAAAAAAAGGCAAGGAAAATTCTAAAAATACCCGAGGATAAATTTGTAATAGCTTATATAGGAAGGATTTCAAAAGAAAAAGAAATCGAAAATTTGATAGAAGCCATCCGGATTGTAAAAGAAAAAATTAAAAATTTGCTTTGTTTAATAGTTGGAGAAGATTTTAAGGGGGGTGGAGAAAAAGAAAGACTTTTTAAAATTGTTGAAAAAAAAGGCTTAAAAGATTATGTAAAATTTACAGGATGGCAGAAAAATATTGAATATTATTATTCTGCTCTGGATCTTTTTGTTCATCCAAGAGAAAAAACTTATGAACCCTTAGGAAGAACATTTATTGAAGCAATGTTCTATGGCACACCCATTCTTGGAACAAATATTTTATCCTGGCTTATAAAGGACAGAGAAAACGGATTTATTGGAGAAGAAGGTTATAAAGGTCTTGCAAGTAAAATAATAGAGTTATATGAAAAAAAAGAATTATTAAAAACAGTATCTGAAAACGCAAAAAAATTTGCTGAAGAAAATTTTAAAAAAGAAAATTTATTAAAAGAATTTCAAACAACATTTGAAAAATTAAAAAGAAAAAACTTAAAATTAACATCATGAAAGAATTTACGGTTAAAGCAATTATTCTGGGTGTTTTTCTCGCAATCGTTTTCGGTGCCGCGAATGCATATCTGGGTCTTAAAATGGGAATGACCGTATCTGCATCAATACCCGCAGCAGTTATCTCAATGGCAATCTTAAGGGGAATTTTAAGAAGGGGAAATATTTTAGAAAACAATATTGTCCAGACAATTGCATCAGCAGGTGAATCCCTTGCAGCAGGAGTTATATTCACAGTGCCTGCCCTTATAATGCTCGGTTTGAATGTCAATATATTTTATATATTCCTCGTATCCCTTACAGGCGGAGTTCTCGGGGTTTTGCTCATGATTCTTGTAAGGAAAAGGTTCATTGAAGACGAAGATAAAATTTTACCATATCCAGAAGGAAGGGCATGTGCAGAGGTCTTAAGGGCTGGTGATGAGGGTGGTGAAAAGGCAAAAAATGTTTTTATAGGGATAATTCTGGGATTTTTATACAAATTCTTCGCCTTAGGATTTCACTTTTTTAAAGATGTTATTGACTTTTTATTTAAAATAAAATCAAGACTTCAACTATCCTTTGACAACTCACCGGCACTTTTAGGAGTTGGATTTATACTGGGCTTGAGAATTTCCTTTCTGGTTATGGCAGGTGGACTTCTCGGCTGGTTCGGAATAATGCCCTTGATACAGACATTTTTGCCCCAGGCAAAGGATTTAATGCCTATTGAAATATGGGATAAATATATAAGATACATAGGAGCAGGAGGTGTTCTTGCAGGAGGTATAATAAGTTTTGCAAGGTCAATGATTTCTCTGTTCTCAAAAGGCAAAATATCCTTAAAGGGGATTGTAACCCCAAAAGACCTGCCATTAAGTTTTGTTCTGATAGGCACTTTGATAGTTTATGTATTTATTTCTCTAATGCCCCAGTTCAAACAGAATTTTATCTCAGGCATTTTCATAATAATTTTTGCATTTTTATTTGTAATAGTTTCTTCAAGAATAGTGGGAATAGTGGGCTCTTCCTCAAATCCAGTATCAGGAATGACAATAGCAACCCTTTTAATAATAAGTTTAATATTTGTGAAGATGGGGATGAAAGGAACAGCGGGTATAATAGCAGCACTTACAACAGGAGCAATCGTATGTATTTCAGCAGCAATTGCGGGTGATACATCACAGGATTTGAAAACAGGATTTTTAGTAGGAGCAACCCCGAGACTTCAGCAAACAGGCGAATTCATAGGGGTTTTTTTCTCTGCAGTTTTTATAGGATGGACATTATTTTTGCTCCACAAGGCATATACAATTGGCTCACAGGCACTTTCAGCACCACAGGCAACCTTGATGAAACTCGTTGTGGAAGGGGTTTTTAAAGGGGGTATGCCCTGGGAACTCATAATTGCGGGAATAGCAATTGCTGTATCGGTTGAGCTCCTTGGAGTTCCTGCACTTCCCTTTGCTGTTGGTCTTTATCTTCCTCTGAGTCTATCAACAACAATAGGAGCTGGAGGTTTTATTTCCCATTTTATAAAGAAAAAAGATAAGGGAGTCCTTTTATCCTCAGGGCTTGTTGCAGGAGATGCACTTGCAGGAATTTTCATAGCAATTTTAATCGTTGCAGGTGTTGCAATACCTCATTTAAAATTGCCCTTTTTATCTGAATCACCATTTTTTGCATCGCTTTTTTTGATTTTACTTTCCCTTTTCCTCTTTTTCAGAAGTAAATAATGCTTTTTGTCTTTCTGATTTCCCTGCCAGTAATTTCAGAGGTTATGTCAAATGTTAAGGGTTCTGATTCTCAGTCAGGTGGTGCTCCAGGAGACAGAAATGAATTCATAGAAATCTTCAACCCTTCAGACGATACAGTTGACCTTTCAGAATATAAAATTACGGATTTTGATGCAACCGATGATATAGTTCCATGGACAGATGACTCAATATTTTTATATTATCCTGATGTTAAGACAAACACAACAAAAATTCCCCCAAAAAGTTTTGCCCTGATTTTAGACCCTGAATATCTTGAAGAAGGCGACGGAACATATGTGCGGGTTTATGATTTTCCTGAAGGAACGGTTATTTTAACCGTGGGAAATACAACAATAGGTGATGGACTTTCAACAAGCGACCCCATAGCCTTAATCTCTCCGTCAAATGACACGGTAAGCACATACGGAACACCCTTTAATCCTGATGATTCACTTCCTTTATCACCTGATGATGGTATTTCTGTTGAAAGATTAAACCTTGAAGGACCTGATTCATTATTCAACTGGGCTTTTTCAGAGGATTCAACAGGTTCAACCCCCGGAAGGGAAAACTCGGTTAAATTTTTACCCGACCTTTTAATAAACTCAAAAAGCATAGTCATAACACCTGCTTTTCCAGAGGAAAACAAAAACTTTGAGATATTTGTAAAATTCTATAACAGTGGATTTGACACCTTAAAGGATATAAAAATTTATCTTGAAATAGAAAACTTTTATGAAGATTCCGTATATTTTCCTGGAATTTTAATTTATAAGGATTCTGGAATTGTTGAGTTTGAAATTCCTGGACTTTCAAAGGGCACTTATAGGGGGTTCGCTTACGGAAAATCAATTTATGATACCGATACATCAAACAATTCTGCAAGATTTAACATATTTGTCTCCTTAAAACCACTTTTCATAACAGAAATAATGTATAATTCTGAATACGAATGGATTGAGATATACAATGCATATAATGACACACTCGATATAAGTAATTTCGGTATATCCGATGAAAATAAAGTAATAAAAAGATGGGATAATTTTAAAATAAATCCCTATGAATATGCCGTTATAATAAAAAAATGGGCTGATACCTTATATCTTTTCCCAAAATTCGGGAGATTTAAGTGTATTGCACCAGGAGAAGAGTTTTACTCCTTAAACAATTTAGAGGATATCGTATTTCTCTATGACTCAAAGAAAAATGTAATTGATTCTGTTCCCTATGAGAATATATGGGGAGGAGGAGTTGATACATCCCTTGAGAGAAAAGGAATTGATTTTCCATCGGATGAAAGATTTTCATGGAGTTCTTCAATTTCAGAAAATGGTGCAACACCGGGTAAAGAAAATTCAATAACAGAAAAAATATTTCCTGAAAAAAGATATGTTTATCTTTCCGGCAAGATATTCCGCCCTGAAAATGACTTAAAATTATATATAAATCCTCCGTATAACCTCACAGAACTCACTATATTCCTCTTTGACGCAAAGGGAAGATTAAGGGAAAAAATATTTGATAATTATATAATTTCAGCAAAAAGGGTTTATAATTTATCACAGATTATAAAGGAAAGAAAAGCAGGACTTTATATAATTTATGTTGAGATGAAGGAAAAAGATGGTAAAAGAAAAGAGATTAAAAAACTTCCCTTTGCGATATGGAGGTGAATTCACATTTTATTGCGTAAACATAGATAAAAAATTTAACTCATATTTAAATTGACATACCCCCCCTCGATTCTTTATAATTAATTTTGAAAAATCTATAGGAGGGTTAAAATGAGGGATAAAAAATGATAATAGTGGGGATAATCATTGTAACAGGATGTAAAAAAGTGGGTAGACTGGAGAATCTCTTTACTCACGCGATAAATAAACCTCAGCGCTATATTCTTTCAAAAAATGGGTATAACTTTCATTACCTCACATTTATTGAGAAAGAAACTCAAAGCGGAAATTGTTATTTTGGAAAAGATGTTTCTCTTCTAACTTTATCTACCATAAAAAGATGGGCAAATCAGGGATTCGGAAATTTCACACCTCCTCCGAGAAGAAATGCATTTATAAACAAAATTGAAGCAGTGATAAACCAGATTGAAAAGGGTGCATATAACGCTGCAGGGAATAAGATGGCAAATGATATAATTCCTTTTATGGAATTAAGTGTGACAGGCCCTTTCAGAAATACCTTTGGACTTTTACTGGAAAGTTCACTCATTGGTATGATACAGGCAGAAGATACAATAGAAGTTGATATTTCTTATGAGAGTCTTTTTAATGCAAATCCTTACAGTTTGCAGGAAATTCACGCGATAATTTGTAAACCCGGTGCTTTTGTATGTGAAGTAATTGTACCAATGCCCTCTCTTGAAGATTCTCTCCAGACACTCTCATGCGCTCTTGCTATGGGACTGGAGGATAGAGAGAACAGGGAAATCCTCCATAAATATCTCACAAATTCTCCATATAATGAACACAAAATCTTTCTTAAAGATTATATAAATGAAATAAGGAGTGATGGTAACCCAATAGTTACCACAATGTCCATTTCATCAGGATATACTACCGATTATTTGGAAGGTCTCACTCAAAATCATCCGGAAATTGCGATTCATTTTCCTGATACTTCTCATTATGTAGAATGGACAAATAGTTATAAAACTTGTGTACCATGGGTCACATATGTTCCTCCATTTATGAGTGATACAGAAGTAACCCGGCTCACCGGGTTTGTTTATAACGGTGAAAATACTTTTATAGATGGGAAAACTCCACCGGATTATCCTGTACTCATAATCACACCTGAGCCACCAGAAAGTATCTCTGAGACAGAAATACCAGCAGAATTACCTGAAGTATCGGGAGAAAGAGGAAATTCTAGAATTTTAGTAAGAGTGATGCATATTTACAAAAAATGTGAACCTTGGTGGTTAGGAGCTATGGAAATCTATACGGCAGTTTTTCATGAAAATATATATTGGTCAAATGTCGTACCTTATTATAACCAACACAAAGAACTTCGAGGTTGTCCTGGAGTCACAACAAAAGATTTGAGGGGAGTGGATAAAAGGTGTAAAAGATATAGAATCTATGGAAAACCTTCCCCAACCTGTGGAAACCCTGATAAAAGAGGCAAATCTGCTTATAATTATTATATTCCACCGTCAGGATTAGGTAGATACGATATGGTGGTTTTAGAAGACGATGGCTGGGGAGATGAGGATGACTGGTTAGGTCGTGTTTCAATTACAAAAGTATGGTATGGTGGTGGCTGTTCATCCTGCAATCCTGCACCTTGTCTTCCACTTATTACCGAACCGGGGGGAAGGTATAAGACAAAAGTTTATTACTATTATAACTGGGTTCCTTAAAAAGGTGGGAAGATGATTGTACTTTTTCTTTTTTCTTTAAGCATAAATTATTTTTATGGATGGAAATGGTATGATTATGCACAGGAACTTTCCTACTCTTCCTACATTAAACACGAAATAGAAATAAAATTTGCGGGGATTTCTTCTGAATTGAAATGGGAGTACATGAATGTGAAGGATGGACTCGGAGATACACCTCCTTTTGTATGGGGAGGGCATGAGCATATATTTACCACAGGGGTGTGTAGGTCTTTTGAATTTAGAGGAATTCAATTTGAACCGGGTTTAAATTTTGGAAGTTTTACTTTGAGTTTTAACAGTTATCTCCCACTTGTAGATACTGACTATTTTATTTCTCTTATTCTTTCCCCCTCCCTTCAGATTAGGAAAGAAATTCCTAAAACCAATTTAATAGCGGGACTTACTTTTTCCTTTTATCTCCCGATTGCTTTGTTTAAAAAAGACCTTTATCAAAACCATCTTTTTACATTATATTTTGACCTCGGTTTTAAGGTAAAGAAATAAAACATTCCGTAAATATCTTATTCATTCATAAAATTCATCATCACCTCTTTTACCTATCCACGAGATTCTGAACATCCATACTTTATAAATATATTCTTAAGAAAAAAGGAAGCTCCCTGTAGGCTTATATAAAAATCCAGCTTTGGTTAGAAAAAATAAAAAAATACTCTCCTCTCAGGGTAAGTTGGGATTAAATCTATTTTGGGTTAGATTTTTGATGAGACAACTCGTAAATTTCAAAATAACGAATAATTACTTTATAATAAAAAATAAATTTTAAGAAGGAAAGTTGTATGCCAAAGCATGTTATAAAAGCATTTGTTTATAAAGGAGAAAAGTATTATGTAGCGGAGTGTCTTGAAATCCCTGTAGTTACTCAAGGAAAAACTCTGGAGGAAGTATTAAGAAACCTCCAAGAAGCGGTGAGTTTACATATAGAGGGGAAAGACCTTAGAGAATATGACCTTGTAGAAAAACCTTTTATTCTGGTAACAATAGAACTCGAGACCTTAGATGTCAAAACTTAAGAGACTATCCGGAGAAAAGGTTATCAACATACTAAGGGAACAATGAAATACCTTATAAAAGGTGGTAAAAGACTTAAAGGAGAGGTAAAGGTAGAAGGAGCAAAAAATGCTGCACTTCCTGTTATTGCGAGTACCATACTTTTAAATGAAAAAGTTGTTCTGGAGAATATTCCGGATGTTGATGATGTAAATACAATGCTTTCCCTCCTTCAGACACTCGGAGCAGAAGTTAAAAAAATCGGGAAAAACAAATTTGAGATAGACCCTTCAAAAATAAGCTCATGGGAAGCGCCCTATGAGGCAGTGAGAAAGATGAGGGCATCAATATATGTTTTAGGACCTTTACTTGCAAGGTTCGGAAAAGCAAAGGTCGCATTTCCAGGAGGATGCAGTTTCGGACCAAGACCCATAAATTATCATCTGGAAGGGCTTACAAAAATGGGAGCAAGCATAGAGATAGATAGGGGATTTATAATTGCAAAGTGCAGAAAGTTAAAAGGAAGTGAAATCTATTTTGATCAGAAATCCGTTGGGGCAACAGCCCATCTCGCAATGGCAGCGAGTTTAGCAAAGGGAAAAACAGTTATTTTAAACTCTTCAAAGGAGCCTGAAGTCGCTGACCTCTTAAATTTTTTGAAAAAATGTGGTGCAAAAATCAAGGGTGAGGGTGAAGATATTGTTGAAATCCAGGGAATTCGTGAATTAAAATCTCCATTGAAATACAAAATAATTGATGATAGAATAGAGGCAGGAACATTTTTAATTGCAGGAAGAATAACAAGAGGCGAGGTTAAAGTCAAAGGTAAAAGTGGTAAATTTCTTGAAAATATAGTTGAAAAATTAAAAGAATCAGGTGCAGAAGTTGAAATAAAAAGGGATGGAATATATTTAAAAGGAGAAAAAGAGATTTTACCTTTAAAAATAGAAACAGCCCCTTATCCCGGTTTTCCAACAGACCTTCAACCCCAGTTTGTTGCAATGCTATCAATTGCAAAAGGAACATCGGTTATAATTGAGGGTATATATCCTGAAAGATTTGGATACACCGGTGAGCTTATGAGGATGGGAGCAAATATCAAGGTTGAAAAGGGAATGTGTATTGTTGAAGGAGTTTCAAAATTAAAGGGAACCCATCTGATTGCACCTGATATAAGAGCTGGTGCAGCCCTTGTTCTTGCCTCACTTTCAGCAGAAGGTGAAAGTATAATTGAGGGAATAAATCATATAAAAAGGGGATATAAAAATTTTCACGAAAAATTAAAAAAAATTGGTGCCAGAATAGAAGTCGTGGAATAAGGGATAAAACTTTTTCAGAGCATTATCAACATCATTTTAAATTTTTTAATAGCTTTTAATATATCAGCGTAAATATAAAACAAATAAGAAAATTAAATGGTCACTTATTTTTCTCTTATATCAAATCCCTTAAACATACCCAGAGTTAAATTTATTCCCAAATAAAATGAAGAGTTTGACTTATTTTCATAGGAGTATGAATAAAAACCTGCTTCTGCCCCGAGAATTATCCATTGAATCCCCACCCCTGCTTTAAAATATTTACAGGAATAGGTGCGAGATTCCAGAAAAGACGATTTTTCAGTATAAGATGCACCCCATGGATTAAAAGAGATAAAGGAATAAATTGCACCTTCTGACCATCCGCTTCCTCTCCATTTAATGTGGGGGACATAATAAAGATAAAGTGGTAATTCACTTTGTATTTGACCATCATTTTCAAAAACAAGCTCAATTGCTGAGACCCCGATTCCAAATCCATAAGGTGGTGAAAATCCTGCAACGATTTTCAGGACATTCGCATGCAAACTCAGAGGGACTGCCAGAGCACCTTCTCCTATGCTACCGTATACCCACCACCTTGCTTTATACTCCTTTGTTTTAACGGGTTTTGAGACAGGAGTTACAGTTCTAGGTTTAATTTCAGGTTTAATCTTTATAGGGGCTTGAGATTCCCCAAACCCTTTCCAGAGCCCCAGATTAAATGCTATCTGTCCATAAAAGCTGGAGTTTGAAAGAATTTTAGATGAATAGGAATAAAAACCTGCCTCAACACCAAAGACTATCCAGTTAATCCCTGCCCCGATTCTGAAAGTTCTTGCTGAATAATATTTTGTCTCACCTGTGTATGTTTCTTCTTTATTAAAAGCTGACCATAAGTTTAAAGAGATATAAGAATAGAATTCACCCAGGCCAAGTCCACCTTTAGTCCATTTTATATAAGGCACATAATAAATATAGAGTGGTAGAAAACCCATTACAAAATCCTTTTCGTCCCATGTTCCCTCAAATAATGATGTTCCTATTCCCAGTCCATAAGGCAGTTGAAATCCATTAACAAACTTAAAGGCGTTCATATAAAATCCAGGATATCCTATGGCTCCTTCCACCAAACCCATGTATACCCATCTTCTTGCTTTAAAATCCCGGGTCTCTGCTATACCAGGCAAGGTAAGAACTACAACTGTTGTCACTATCAGAACAATTTTTCTCATAATTCCTCCTTACCTTTATATCCAGAAATTCTGGATATTTGTTTTAAAAAGTTTTTGAGATAAAAAAGAATTTTACCTGAACTTTTAAATACTTTGATAGCAGAACTTCCTCTCTTGCCCAATACACCTCACTCATGGGTTAATGTTTATAATATACAGATAATAGGGGCAGAAGTTCCATTACAGGAGCCAACTTATATGGATAAGGAGATTACTCAGAGGATTTTTTATCAGGGTGTATTTTTCACAATCTTATCATTATCAACATCATTTTGAATCTCTTAACGGCTTTTACTGCATGTGGCTTATTTGCAGGCATTATTATCATCTCACCCTCTTTCAAGTAATGGGGTTCACCTGATATAATAATCTCAGCCTCACCTTCAATCAGATAAACCAGTGCATCAAAGGGTGCTGTATGCTCACTCAATCCCTGACCTTTATCAAAGGCAAAAAGGGTAACAGTTCCTGTTTTTTTATCAATCAATGTCCTGCTTACAATGGAGTCTTCCTGATAGTTTATAAGGTTTTTTAAGTTAAGAACTTTTATGTTTAACATCCCATAATATATAGTATAAAAAAATAAAAAATCAACTCCATTTTTGAAAATTTTTCTTTTTCTGAATAAAGACAGTTGTTAATCATCAGAGAGAAAAAAGAGATTTTTATTTTTCCTGCTTTTTCTTTTGTGCGGATTAGAGGAGGAAGGAAACTTTGAATGAGTTTGAAGCAGTCATCAATATGATTTCTCGAGCTGGGGATTTTTTGGTATTTATGAAGATGCGGGCTTCTCCGCCGCTTCTTAATAATATTCTTCAAGTCTCTCTTTAAGTAATTTAGAAAGTTTTTGATAGGGTGCCGATACTTGAGTAGTAAAGTAATTTAATATCAGTCTAAGAGTTTCCCCACTTCTAAATATTGCTTTTATTATACCTTCTTCCCATAATTTTTTATTCTCTAATAGTTTTCTCCAATACCTAATCTCTAAATCTTTAATTTCTTCAAAACTATCTTGAGGGTCTGTATCAAAATTTATCTCTGGTATTTCTGGAAGAGATTCCTTCCATAGAGTTAACCAATCAAGTAATCTTTCCCAATATTCAGGTGATTTCAGAAACTCAAATAATTCTTTTCCGTAAAATAGATAAAGAGGAACTTTATAATATTCATTAAGACGGTTTAATTCGCTTATATAGAAATTTTTGTTTTTTACCAAATCAGGATCAATAAAATACATTATCCCAATAAGTTTATTCTTGTATGTCTTAAAAAGTTCTTCCAATTTTGCCTCAAAATTTGCTATTTGTCCCCTTTTCTTTGTAGAATCGTGATCGTCTCTTATTTTTTGCTCGATGAAATAATAATTTTTCCCATTTGTAAAGAATTGATCCAAAGATAATTGTTCTCCATTACCAGTAGTAATACTTTTTGGTAAAATTGAATATCCTAAATCTTTTAATATCTCTTCAATCAATTCCTCTAAAGCATCTCCAAACCTTATTTCGTGAGACTGTAATAAATGTTGCAATATTTTTGTTCCAGGCTTTGAAGGTCTGAATAACCCGATAAATCTTTCGGGACGATCAGCTACTTTCTTAAGAAGTTCTCTTTTTTCGCCCTCAAAAATATGCTTGTTTAATATTTCACAAAATTTTGAATAGTCCATCATGGTTTATCCCCCAGATTAAAGTATTGATTAATTTTTCTCTCACTAACTCGTGGCTTATCAGTTATTTTCAAAGGTTTCTCAAATCTCTTTTTTATCCATTCTACATATTTGGGGTTTATTTCAATCATTACAAAATTTCTCTTTAAAGCTTTAGCTACGTACCCAGTAGTTCCTACTCCTGCAACAGGATCAAGTATTAAATCTCCTTCATTGGTAGATGTAAGAATTACTCTTTTTAATAATTCAATAGGCTTCTGAGTTGAATGAACCTTTTTCTCTTTTTCGTCCTTTAACCTTTCTTTACCATTACATAAAGGCAGTACCCAAACATTAGCCCCTATTTTACCAATACCGAATTGTTTAGCATAGTCTTTATTAAAAGTATATTTCTTAGAGTTTTTGTCTTTTACAGCCCAAATTAATGTTTCAGTAGCATTAGTAAATCTTACACCTAACCAATTAGGCATAGGATTTGTTTTTACCCAAATAATATCGTTCAATATCCAATATCCTAAATCTTGCATAATTTTACCTATTCTAAAGATACTATGATAGGTTGCTATAAGCCAAATAGTAGCATTAGGTTTCATTACTCTTTTTACTTCAGTAAGTAAGTTTTGGATAAACTTATCGTATTCTTCAAAAGATGGGAATTTATCCCAATCGTCATCAACACCTTCAACAACGGTTTTAACTGTCCATCGCCTTAATTCTTTTTTAGGAAGTTGGAGAAAATAAGGTGGATCTATAAATACCATGTCAAATATTTCTTCTGGCAATTTTTTTAAAACTTTTAATGCATCACCCAAAATGACGCTATTTAAAATTTCCTCTTTTGTATAAGTTTGTCTCTCGTTTAGGTCAGAAATAACTTTTATTGCCTCATTTCTATCAGAGCTAATTACTCCCTGACGGAACAAGCTCATGGTTTCATCTTTCTTGTTAGTTTTTGTAGTTTCTTTCATGTTTTATCTCCTTTTATTTTCACCGCAGGGATTTTTCCTTCCCTTGCCATTTTATAAAGAGTAGATTTTCCTATTTTTAAATGTTTTGCTGTCTCCTCAAGGGTCATTATTTCTCCAAACCCTTCCATCATAGTTTTAACTCCTTTTGAGTCTGCCAAAGTTTATCATCATTTAACATCACACAATAATATATAGCAAAGAAAAGCAAAAAGTCAAGTCCATTTTCAAAAATTTTCGGGTGGGTGTGGGTGGGTTTTCTTCTCATTCCAGAATAGGAGTAAGAGAAATTTTTATTTTTCCTGCTTTCTCCCTTGTGCGGACAAGTCGGAAGGACACTTTAAAAGAGTTTGAAACAGCCATCAAAATGGCTCCGCATAGCACCCATTCACTGCGAAGCCTCTTTATTACCAAGAAAATATACCATAAATAAAGGAAAATGTCAAGAAAATCGCAGATATTATGAGGATTTACCGTGGTGGCAGGAATTTGATATCTATATGGAAATAAAAGGCCGAAAGCGGATTATAAAAATCGGCAAGCCACCTGAAAAGCCACAGAAGATTTATGAATGTCCACTTCTGGAAGCAAAACGCTACCAGAAGATTCTTGATGATCCATTCATAAACTCTCTGGCAGATGTGGCAAGAGAGCTTGGTATAACCAGAGCAAGAGTAAGCCAGGTAATGGGTCTTCTAAAGCTTGCCCCAGAAATACAGAAAGAACTCCTTAATCTTCAAGACCAGAAGGCAATCCGATATTTCTCAGAGCGCCGACTAAGACCACTCCTGACAATAAAGGACCCAGCCAGGCAGATAAGAGAGTTCAATAAAATGAAGGAGAAAATTCAGTCCTTCTCTTAAAACTCAGCCTGGTCAAATCCATTGGCACTTTTTAATAAGTACCGATGTTTTTGTCCAACATAAATATCCCAATTGAAAGCCAAGAAATCAGGGATACCTATTTATGTTGATCGTCTTTAAGTTTATCTCGTTTACGCTTATTCGCCATTTTAATATAAATCTGGGCATAGATTTCAACAATCTTTTTATGTCTTTCCTCGGGAGTAAGCCGATCAAAAGGATTCCTGGGATTAGGAGTTCCATCATAAGGAATAATCTCAATCTCAATGTCTTTTAAATCTCTTCTGCCCATTTTACTTCTCAATCTTCTCCAAAAGATAAGTGAGGCCAGGATGGGGCTCCATCTTGTAGATGTAAGAATTAGATGTCCCTGTATTGGCAGAGTTTTCTGCTTGCTGTTTGGTCTTCTGGTAAATAAGGTCAAAGCCTTTCACTACTTCCCAGATCACATCATCCGGGACCTCATGCCGGGCAAAGACCCTTCCCAGACAGCAGAGCTGTTCTTTTAGCATCTTTTTCAGAAGTTCCATTGTTCGATTCCTTTCCATGGTACTCGCCCCTTTTTTCAATCTCTCTTTTTTTGCCTCTCTACATAGGAGCGCCATCCTCTGCCGTTTTTGATGCAACCAGAATGAAATTAATCTTCTTCTTTATGTCTCTGTTCCTCAAAACGCCTTATAGCCATCTCTGCACGGTATCTGAGACTGCGCACCGTATTGTAGGGAATGCCTCTTTTCTCAGCCCACTCTCTCTGGTTCATCCTCTTATAAACCAGTGTCTCCAGGATAAGATCGTATTGCGTCTCAGTGATAACCTTCCGGTAAACCATATCCAGAAGGTAAGCTTCCATCTCCTCAGGATAAACCCTGGATTCTTCAAGGTCTGCAGGAGACATTCCAGCCTTGTGTAAATCCTCAAGTTCCCTGAGAGCCTCTTTGTAACGGATGTTTTCCTTTTCCCAGGCAATGACTTTCTTCTTTGTGTTAAGGAAGATATTCACATCGATCTTTCTGGGAAGACGCTCAAGATTATGGCTGATAACTGAGCGATAGAAATCCCACTGAATTTCATTGAAGAGTTCTTCTGGTTCAGCAACCCGAAATTTTCTCTGGCGATAAAGCCGGTGCAGACTATCCCAGAACATCATATTGATGAGAGGATAAATGGCATTGCTTCTTTTAAACTCAGTAAGAAGGATAGCCATTACCTCATCCTTGTGGGCATAGTTTTTATTGCCCGGCTTGAGGAGATTACAGAGAGATTCCACAGTGGGGTAAAGCTTGAAGATAGGATGTTCACTCTTGAGTCTCTCAAATGCTTCTTTGCATTCTCTTGAATTGACCTGTAATTCAAGTTCACGTCGATACTTTTGTTCAAACATTTGCCGCTCCTTTCCGGGACACGCCCGGATCGGAGCGGCTTCTTAAAAGAAGAGCCCAGTATCAGGGACATGTCCCTAACGACTGGGCTCAAACAGATACTGGCTCTAAAGGCTCTGATCCGTTATGATGGCTCGCTTCGCAGTCGGCTTTTGGTTTTTAGTTAAAAAATCCTATGACAGCACTGGCTCAAAGGCACTCACTGCCAACCTACACTGAATTCATACGCACCTCTTTCTCTGCGTTTTCTACCATCTGAATCTTTACTTCAAAGTCATTCTTACAGTTTTTACAATGTACGATCACCTCCCCCCATCTAATCTTGGTATAAGAACGCTTACCACACTTAGGGCAGTACAGTTCTGTCATCTTATTCAAATCAATTGTTTTGTTTTCTTTTTGAAAATTGTTCATATTAACACCAACATTTATCTGGTACTTAACAGCAATTTTCTATTTCAGCTTCTATATATATTTATAATGAAAAAAACCTTCGTGGGAATCCGACAAATAAAGAAATTTCAAGGACTTAAAAGCTTGATTTTAGAGGGAGTTAAGAAATGAAGATAAAAAAAATATGTGACGAAATCTTCGTCACCTACTGCCGAAATTCTATGGTTGGAATAATTAGAAGATGAAGACGGCTTACGCCTTAGTTTCTCTCTTGGCTTTTGCGTAATCTGGGAGGTTTACAGAAATCTGGTCTTTGGAAAGAGTAGTCCTGACCTTCAGGCTTTTTCTTCCCTGAGGTTCGTAGAATTCAAAATACTGCATTACATTATTTTCTTCTAACCACTTTTTTATATGATTAATTCGTTTACTAAACCAATAACGGTCATTTGAACTCTCATAATTAAGTTCCGTTCTTAATGTACTGCTATTTACCCATCTTTGCCCCTGTAACTTTGCATTAAGGGTTAGGTAAAAGAATCGGAGCATAGCTTTACCTAAACGACAAGGGTTCTCTTGGTCTCCTTTACCAGGATTGATAACAATTTCCGCATAGAAGTTCTTAAACTTACGATTTGAAGGAAGTACTTGCAGACAAAGGATTATCTCAGATTTCTTAACCTGCAATATTCCTTGAATCTTTTCTTCGAGTTCATTCGATTTAAAAGGCTTTTCTACAAAATCATTGGCACCTTTCTTCATAGCTTCAACCGCTGAAGGGACAGTCCTTTCATAGGCGGTCATTACTATTATCGGGAGATGTTCCTTACTATGTTTCTCCCTTATCTGCTGAAGCAAATTGAACCCTACAATTGAATCTGGATCAATATCTTCGCTGTCTACAGGAAGTTTAAGATCAAGAAGTATGTAATCAAACGAATGAGTCTCTAAAACTGAAATTGCTGCTTCCTGGTTTTTTACTATGGTATATTCATGACCCAAGGATTTGAGTTTTTTGGAAAGAGGTTTTATAACTGCATCTTCATCTTCTATGATAAGAGCATGTATTTTCCGCTTCATAATGAGGATTCTTCCTCCTTCTGAATTGGCAATTCAATACTTACTCTTGTCCCTTTGTTTTTCTCACTTTCAATTCTAACTTTACCTTTATGTCCACTTTCGATTATCTTTATAGCAATAGGAAGTCCGAGGCCTATCCTTCTTATCCCTTCTCTTTTAGAGGTACTCCATCTCTTCTTTGCATCTTCTATTTGCTTGCTGGTCATTCCCATTCCTGTGTCGGAGATAACAACAGTTATATACCCGGGTCGGGTAGAGGTTGCAGTGATCTCCAGAGTTCCTCCACCTGACATAGCTTCAAAAGCATTACAGATTATATTTGTAAAAGCATTTATTAGACCTTGTTCTTTGCTCGAACAAGAGCTTCTTCAAGAATAGAATCAAGTCTCTCAGAAGTAAAATTAGTATCGTAAGGTTCAGAGTATATCCTTAAATCTCTGACAATCTTTTTGAGATATTCCTTTTGCTCCAGAAAGTTGCTAAACAGTTCTTCAACTTCCTTTTTGGATTTGCCTCTCTTGGGAAGCTTTGCTTGAAGCTCTTCAGAAGCATGATCTAAAGCTGTAAGAGCAGTATTTATCTGGTGAGCAGCATCTGAAGCAAGTTCTTCATAGTATCTTTCTCCAACTTCTAATACGGATTTTAGAATATCATCCAGTATTTCATCGTTCAACTCTTCAGGGTACTTTTTCTTAAGTCTTCTTATTAAACCAAGCACATAGTCATACTTCCGATCCCTTTTATCGGTAGAGGCACTGATCTTTAACTTGCGTCTGGTTCTTTCTGCAGTTTCTTTTACCCATTTATTTGAATCAACAGCGAGTTTATCGATAATCTCTTTAACCTTGATATAGCGAAAGTTTGCCAATGTAGAAGCTACAGCTCGTCTTACTTCCCACTTGGGATCATCTGAAAGAGGGACAAGAAGAGCTATTAATTTCTCTTCTTGTTCATCATCTACTGGAATCCCTATTTTATCGATTTTTGAGACAGCATCCAGACGCTCAGTCCAGTTTTCACTCTCCAATTTATTTTTTATGACATCCAAATTGTGTTTTTGCATTTAGTTTTCTCTTCTCTTTAATATCCATATCTTTCTTTTCTTAACCGGAATGCTTCCTTGCCGCCTTCCAACAATGTTTCTATCTGTCCTTTAACATCGTCTACGTTCCCCTAGACCTCTATCTTGGCTTTTCGGCCAGTAGAACGAAGCACAAAGACCCGTTCTGAATCCCCTAATACAGGAATATTGGGGTTGTGGGTTACGAAGATTAACTGGCGTTTTCCTTTGGCTTCTCTCAGACTCTTAACCACCGTTTCATAAATAAAGGCATTGTCAAGATTATCCTCAGGTTGATCCACTAAAAGGGGATTTTCACTTTCAAGTAGAAGAATAGGCAGAATTGTGGTACATTTCTGACCGGTCGATAGTTGCGAAGAATCTTTGTAATCCTGCCCGTCTTTCAATTCGATAATAGGTTTATCATAAAGTTCCACTGTCTCGATATCGAAGATATTCTTGGTATCTTTGAGCTGTGAAATGAACTTCGTGGCTCTTTCTTCATCCAAGTCCAATTCATCCATAATAGATTTTACATCTGACCTCTGGATAAGTGAGGCTAAGTTTTGAGGTGGAATTCTTTCAACCGTTTTCTCCACAATCCGGCCGAATTTAAGTCCAGCACCTCTCATCGACTCAGTGAGGATGTTGTAATACTTATCAGTATTTCCAAATTGCTCAATGCGAACCCGGATTGTCGGAGAGAGTTTGCTATTTATCTGTGAGGCTACTTCTGTCCGCTTGTTATATCTTTTGTCTCGGAGTTCTGATAACTTTCCAATAAGTTCCCGCCTTTGAGAATTTTTCTCTTTGAGTTCTTTTTTCTTCTTATCCAGTTTCTTCTGTTGAGCTTCAAGGTAAGCCTGTTTCTTGATAAGCTGGTCTCTCTCC